>OIEP01000005.1_pt1 | contig 404026 bp, 345 predicted proteins | sample 1581861 | NCBI WGS metagenome assembly OIEP01 (sample SAMN03281009, study PRJEB24777) | human gut metagenome | isolation source: fecal sample PR192 from 1 month old female Indian infant, vaginally...
CCGGAGTGGACGCATCACTGGTGTTCGGGTTGTCATGCCAATGGCACTGCCCGGTAGCTAAATGCGGAAGAGATAAGTGCTGAAAGCATCTAAGCACGAAACTTGCCCCGAGATGAGTTCTCCCTGACCCTTTAAGGGTCCTGAAGGAACGTTGAAGACGACGACGTTGATAGGCCGGGTGTGTAAGCGCAGCGATGCGTTGAGCTAACCGGTACTAATGAACCGTGAGGCTTAACCTTACAACGCCGAAGATGTTTTGGCGGACTGAGAGACACAAACAATATTCAGCTTTGATTACAGATTTTGCGAAAACGAAAGATTTTACGCTGAGACAAGGCGGCAAGCGCAGGAAAGGAAGGAGCATACACAGGTATGTGACTGAGTTTACGAGCGCAGCCAACGCAGTATCAGGGTAAAAGATTCGTTTTAAGGGCACAAAGAATTTGCCTGGCGGCACTAGCGCGGTGGTCCCACCTGACCCCATGCCGAACTCAGAAGTTAAACGCCGTAGCGCCGATGGTAGTGTGGGGTCTCCCCATGCGAGAGTAGGGAACTGCCAGGCATCAAATAAAGCAAAAGGCTCAGTCGAAAGACTGAGCCTTTTTGCGTTCATGTGTCCGGGTGTGCCGGATGTCGGCTGCGCCTTATCCGGCCAACGTATGAACCAGATTCAATAACGGATACGGTCTGCCAAGATCGTCTACCTCTGAACGTCCCGTCACTTTAAATCCCATCTTTTTGTAGAACCCAACCGCTTGTTCATTCTGTTCGTTAACGTTGGTTGTTAACTCGGGAGCCAGCGTAAACGCATGCTCAACCAGCAATTTCCCTACGCCGCAGCCACGAACGTCGGGATCGACAAACAGGGCATCCATGTGCTGCCCGGTCAGCAGCATAAACGCGATGGGCTCATCCTGCTCTGTCACTGCCACCCATAACGGCGCTTCTGGTAAAAAAGAACGCACCAGATCTTCCAGCTCGCTCCTATAGGATGCAGACAGAAAATGGTGCGTAGCATCAACAGAACGACACCAGATAGCAATCAGTTTTTCCCCTTCATCCTGCCACGATCGGCGAATGCTAATAACCATATTATCTCCTTTTCTTTGTGCTTATATTCTATCGTAAACACCGCCGTGAAACTTTCTCACCTTCAACATGCAGACTCGACATTTACCTCATTCCTGGGTATCTTCAGCTATCTGGATGTCTAAACGTTTATACGTATGCTATGAGGTAATAAAGTTATGCCAATTCGGGTGCAGGACGAGCTACCAGCCGTCAATTTCTTGCGTAATGAAAACGTCTTTGTCATGACGACGACTCGTGCGACGACTCAGGAAATCCGCCCGCTGAAGGTGCTTATTCTTAACCTGATGCCAAAGAAGATCGAAACGGAAAACCAGTTCCTGCGACTGCTGTCAAACTCACCGCTTCAGGTTGATATTCAGCTTTTACGGATTGATGCCCGTGAATCGCGTAATACACCGGCAGAGCATCTGAACAACTTCTATTGTAACTTCGAGGATATCTGCGATCAGAACTTCGATGGACTAATTGTGACCGGTGCGCCGCTGGGTCTGGTGGAGTTTAATGATGTTGCGTATTGGCCACAGATTAAGCAGGTGCTGGAGTGGGCGAAAGATCACGTCACCTCAACGCTGTTTGTCTGTTGGGCGGTACAGGCCGCGCTTAATATTCTCTATGGCATTCCGAAGCAAACCCGCGCTGACAAGCTTTCCGGCGTCTACGAACATCATATTCTTCATCCCCATGCTTTACTGACCCGTGGTTTTGATGACGCGTTCCTTGCTCCACACTCACGCTATGCGGACTTTCCTGCGGCATTAATTCGCGATTATACCGACTTAGACATTCTGGCAGAAACGGAAGAGGGAGATGCTTACCTGTTCGCCAGCAAAGATAAACGCATCGCGTTTGTCACCGGTCATCCGGAATACGATGCCCATACGCTGGCCAGCGAATATTTCCGCGATGTTGAAGCGGGTTTAAGCCCGAATGTGCCGTACAACTATTTCCCTCAGAACGATCCGCAGAACAAACCGCGTGCGACCTGGCGCAGTCACGGTAATTTGTTGTTCATCAACTGGCTCAACTATTACGTTTACCAGATCACGCCATATGATCTTCGTCACATGAATCCAACACTGGATTAATCTTCTGGCGCTGACGATCCTAAAGCGTTTCAGCATGTCGAAACAGGCACCTTCGGGTGCTTTTTTTATTTCCGAAATGCCACTCATCTTGTAATTGAACTTTATTCTTTATGTTATCAATCGGTTATATTTAAATTAAATTAAAAATGGAAATTATTTTTGATTTAAATTCTTAAGCGAGTAATCTTAAATGTGCTGAACGAAAAGCGTACAACGATCTTTCGTTCGCACTGGGGGATGTATTCGGATCGATGACGAGGAGCTGCATGATGAATAAACAGGCAACAATCGCCGATGAGTTAGCCTTTATCAGGCCCTGTGGAGAGCAAGAGAAGCAAATTCTGACCGCAGAGGCGGTGGCGTTTTTGACCGAACTGGTGACGCGATTTACACCCGCACGTAACAAACTCCTCGCTGCTCGCATCCAGCAACAGCAGGACATTGACGATGGTAAGCTGCCTGATTTTATTTCGGAAACTGCTTCCATTCGTAATGGCGACTGGAAAATCCGAGGTATTCCCGCTGACTTACTGGATCGTCGCGTGGAAATTACCGGCCCGGTTGAACGTAAAATGGTGATTAACGCGCTGAATGCTAATGTAAAAGTATTTATGGCCGACTTTGAAGACTCGCTGGCTCCCGAATGGAGCAAAGTCATTGATGGTCAGATCAACCTGCGTGATGCGGTGAACGGCACCATCAGCTACACCAACGAAGCCGGGAAAATCTATCAACTCAAGCCAGATCCGGCGTTACTGATTTGTCGCGTACGCGGCCTGCATCTGCCGGAAAAACACGTCACCTGGCGCAGGGAAGCCATTCCTGGCAGCCTGTTTGATTTCGCTCTCTACTTTTTCCACAACTATAAAGCGTTGCTGGCAAAAGGTAGCGGCTCTTACTTCTACCTGCCGAAAACTCAGTCCTGGCAGGAAGCCGCATGGTGGAGCGAAGTCTTCAGCTATACCGAAGACCGCTTTAATCTGCCGCGCGGCACCATCAAAGCCACCCTGCTGATTGAAACGCTGCCAGCCGTCTTCCAGATGGACGAAATTCTGCATGCGCTGCGCGATCATATCGTCGGTCTGAACTGTGGCCGCTGGGATTACATTTTCAGCTATATCAAAACCCTGAAAAATCACCCGGATCGCGTCCTGCCGGACCGTCAGGTGGTGACGATGGATAAACCGTTCCTCAGCGCCTATTCACGCCTGTTGATCAAAACCTGCCACAAGCGCGGCGCATTTGCGATGGGCGGCATGGCGGCGTTTATCCCGAGCAAAGACGCCGAGCGCAACAATCAAGTGCTCAACAAAGTGAAAGCGGACAAAGCGCTGGAAGCCAATAACGGTCATGACGGGACCTGGATCGCGCATCCAGGGCTGGCGGACACCGCGATGACGGTCTTTAACGAGGCGCTGGGCGAAAACCAGAACCAGCTGTTTGTTACCCGCGATGAAGATGCGCCCATTACTGCCGAACAGCTGCTGGCGCCCTGTGAGGGCGATCGTACTGAAGAGGGAATGCGCGCCAATATTCGCGTGGCGGTGCAGTACATCGAAGCATGGATTTCCGGCAATGGCTGCGTACCGATTTATGGCCTGATGGAAGATGCGGCAACGGCTGAAATCTCCCGTACCTCTATCTGGCAATGGATTCATCACGAGAAAACCCTGAGCAACGGCAAACCCGTCACGAAAGCGCTATTCCGCCAGATGCTGGCCGAAGAGATGCTGGTGATCCAGGACGAGCTGGGAGAGCACCGCTTCAGCAGCGGGCGCTTTGATGAAGCCGCGCGCCTGATGGAGCAGATCACTACTTCCGATGAGTTAATTGACTTCCTGACCCTGCCGGGCTACCGCTTCCTGGCGTAATTCACCACATAACAATATGGAGCATCTGCATATGAAAACCCGTACCCAACAAATCGAAGAGTTACAGAAAGAATGGACGCAACCGCGCTGGGAAGGTATCCGCCGCCCGTATAGCGCGGAGGAAGTGGTGAAATTACGCGGCTCGGTGAACCCGGAATGTACGCTGGCGCAGCTTGGTGCGGCCAAAATGTGGCGTCTGCTGCATGGCGACGCGAAAAAAGGCTACATCAACAGTCTCGGCGCACTGACCGGCGGTCAGGCGCTGCAACAGGCGAAAGCGGGCATTGAGGCGGTCTATCTGTCCGGCTGGCAGGTGGCGGCGGACGCTAACCTGGCCTCCAGTATGTACCCGGATCAATCGCTGTACCCGGCAAACTCTGTTCCGGCGGTTGTGGATCGGATCAACAACACCTTCCGTCGTGCGGATCAGATCCAGTGGGCCTCCGGCGTTGAGCCTGGCGATCCGCGCTTTGTCGATTATTTCCTGCCGATCGTGGCCGATGCGGAAGCCGGTTTTGGCGGCGTACTGAACGCGTTTGAACTGATGAAATCGATGATTGAAGCCGGTGCAGCGGCAGTTCACTTCGAAGATCAGCTGGCGTCGGTGAAGAAGTGCGGCCATATGGGCGGCAAAGTGCTGGTGCCGACGCAGGAGGCGATTCAGAAACTGGTGTCGGCGCGTCTGGCGGCTGACGTGATGGGTGTACCGACGCTGCTGATTGCCCGTACCGATGCGGATGCGGCGGATCTGATAACCTCGGACTGCGACGCGTACGACAGTGAATTTATTACCGGCGAACGCACCAGCGAAGGCTTCTTCCGCACCCGTGCCGGTATTGAGCAGGCGATCAGCCGTGGGCTGGCGTATGCGCCTTACGCAGACTTGGTGTGGTGCGAGACCTCCACGCCGGATCTCGCAATGGCACAGCGCTTTGCCGATGCTATCCATGCGAAATATCCGGGTAAACTGCTGGCCTACAACTGTTCGCCGTCATTCAACTGGCAGAAGAATCTGGACGATAAAACCATCGCCAGCTTCCAGCAGCAACTGTCGGATATGGGCTACAAGTACCAGTTCATCACCCTGGCGGGTATCCACAGCATGTGGTTCAACATGTTCGACCTGGCACACGCTTACGCGCAGGGCGAGGGGATGAAGCACTACGTTGAGAAGGTTCAGCAGCCGGAGTTTGCGGCGGCTAAAGATGGCTATACCTTCGTCTCTCATCAGCAGGAAGTCGGCACCGGTTACTTTGATAAAGTCACCACCATCATCCAGGGCGGCGCATCATCCGTGACCGCACTGACCGGCTCCACAGAAGAATCGCAGTTCTGAACCATGCCGGATGGTGCTGACGCTTATCCGGCCTACCCTGAACCGTAGGCCGGATAAGGTGCCTGCGCCGCCATCCGGCAACCGATGAGGGCAAACCATGTCGCGTGGCCTGGAATTACTGATTGCTCAAACAATTTTGCAGGGCTTTGATGCCCAATACGGCCGTTTTCTTGAAGTGACTTCCGGCGCCCAGCAGCGCTTTGAGCAGGCTGACTGGCATGCGGTCCAGCAGGCGATGAAACAGCGCATTCACCTCTACGATCACCATGTCGGCCTGGTCGTTGAGCAGCTACGCTGCATTACCGATGGCAAAAATACCGATAGCGATTTTTTGCTGCGGGTAAAAGCGCACTATACCCGGCTGCTGCCGGATTACCCACGCTTTGAAATTGCCGAGAGCTTTTTTAATTCCGTTTACTGTCGGTTATTTGACCATCGTTCGCTCACTCCTGAGCGGCTTTTTATCTTTAGCTCCCAGCCTGAGCGCCGGTTTCGCACGATTCCGCGCCCGCTGGCGAAAGACTTTTTCCCCGATCGCGGCTGGGAGACGTTATTGCGCAAGGTGTTATCCGATTTGCCATTCCGCCTGCCGTGGCAAGATAAAGCGCGTGATATCGGCTATATCACCGCCTGTTTACAGGAGGCGCTCGGCAGCGATCTGCTTTCCCGCTCGCATTTACAGGTCGCGAACGAACTGTTTTATCGTAATAAGGCTGCCTGGCTGGTGGGGAAACTGGTGATGCCAATGGCGACGCTGCCTTTTCTTTTGCCAGTCCATCGTAGCGATGAAGGTGAGTTATTTATTGATGCCTGTCTGACCACCCATGCTGAAGCGAGCATTATTTTTGGCTTCGCCCGCTCCTATTTTATGGTTTATGCGCCGCTGCCCGGCGCGCTGGTGGAGTGGCTGCGCGACATTCTGCCAGGTAAAACCACCGCCGAACTGTATATGGCGATTGGCTGCCAGAAGCATGCGAAAACAGAGAGTTATCGAGAATATCTGCACTATATCTCCGGCAGCGATGAGCAATTTATTGAAGCGCCGGGGATCCGCGGCATGGTGATGCTGGTATTTACTCTGCCAGGATTTGACCGGGTATTTAAGATCATCAAGGATACGTTTGCCCCACAAAAAGAGATGTCGGCCGCCCATGTGCGCGCCTGCTATCAACTGGTCAAGGAACACGATCGCGTGGGGAGAATGGCTGATACCCAGGAGTTTGAGAACTTTGTGCTGGAGAAGCGGCAAATCTCCGCTGAACTGATGACCTTGCTGCAAACCGAAGCCGGAGCGAAAATTACCGATCTCGGCGATCGGATTGTCATCAGCCATCTTTATATCGAGCGGCGGATGGTGCCGTTAAATATCTGGCTGGAACAGGTCGACGGTCAGGCGTTGCGCGATGCGGTAGAAGAGTACGGCAATGCGATTCGCCAGCTTGCCGCCGCCAACATCTTCCCCGGCGACATGCTGTTTAAAAACTTTGGCGTCACCCGCCACGGGCGCGTGGTGTTCTACGATTACGATGAAATTTGCTATATGACAGAAGTAAATTTCCGCGATATCCCGCCAGCGCGCTACCCGGAAGACGAGCTGGCGAGCGAGCCGTGGTACAGCGTGTCGCCGGGCGATGTTTTCCCGGAAGAGTTTCGCCACTGGCTGTGCGCCGACCCGCGTATCGGGCCGCTGTTCGAAGAGATGCACGCCGATCTGTTTCGTGCCGACTACTGGCGGGCGTTACAGACGCGTATCCGCGAGGGACATGTGGAAGATGTGTATGCTTATCGTCGCCGCCAGCGTTTTAGCGTGCGCTACGGCAACCTTCAGCAGGCAGGGTAAACCGGCAGCCTGGCTCAGGCTGCCTCAATAACCGTAAATTCTTCGTACACCAGCTCCATATCTGGCGCCCATGTGCCTTCACGTTCAAAAAACGCCTGATGCGCTGATTGCCAGTAAGCGAGGCTCAAATCACCTTCGCCTTCCAGCGCGGCGAGCTCAGGACTCATTTCGTTAAAACGGATGAGCCTGAGCGTGAGGGTGCGTATCACGCATACGGCTTTACCTTTGCCATCCAGCACTATGTGATATGCCCCTGGCGTTACGGGAGGCTGCTCTTGCTGATAGCTGGCAAGTGAGCCGCAGGTACCGCGCTTCTTTCCCTTGACGACCAGGGCCGCCAGCTCGTCGGCAAGCTCCGCTGAATCGCCGAAAGACCAGCAAAAAGCTGAAGGGTATTTATCCTGCCAGTAGGATTTCAGATCGCTCATTTATCGCACTCCACCATATGCCAGCGTTACCTCTTTTGCCGCCTTAATCACCATCGCGCCAAATTCGGTCACGCGGTCGTCGGTAATCCGGGAAATTGGCCCGGAGATAGAAATCGCGGCAAACGGCTCGCGGTGTTCATCATAAATACATGACGCTACGCAGCGCAGGCCAAGCGCGTGTTCTTCATCATCAAAGGAGTAGCCGCGCTTGCGCGTCTGGGCCAAATCCTCTTTCAGATGCACCGGTGAGACCAGGGTCGCATGAGTGTATGCGTGCAGGCCTTTACGGTGCAGCAGGTCGGTAAGCTGATTTTCACTCAATTGCGCCAGAAAGGCTTTTCCTGCCCCGGATGCGTGCATGGGCAGCTTACCGCCAATCGGCGCCGACATACGCATCAACTGCGTACACTGCACCTGGTCGATAATAATCGCCTGGTGATCGCTTTGATCCAGCACCGCCAGATTGACCGTCTCGCCGGAGTCTTCCATCAGTTTGCGCAGAACAGGATGGACAATCGCCAGCAGATTACGGCTCTGCAAAAAACTGCTGCCGACGACAAAAGCGTGAGCGCCTACCGACCAGTGCCCCAGATCGCCAACCTGGCGAACAAACCCCAGTTGCTGCATAGTGGTCAGCAGGCGGTGAGTTGTCGAATTAGGCAAACCGGCCTGTTGCGCCAGTTCGGTCAGCGCGACGCTGCCGTGAGATTCAGCAATCCATTCAAGCAGTTTCAGACCGCGAGTCAGGGACTGAACTTGTCCGCCAGCCTGAGCGGCCGCGGGAGCGGCAGGTTTTCTGCCGCGTTTTGCGGGAGCGGGAGTCGCCATCGCAGTCTCCTTTTTTCTGTATCGTGGAAATGATTTTCGTTTTATTTGGCGATAATGCAATCACTACCCGACTGATCGGATGAGTGAAGCTGAACATGTCTCATCTTATCCGCTGTTCTCTTTTCCACCTGCCATGTTTATGCCAGTATGCTTTGTTGGCCTTTTACGGTCCAGGTTGAGTGTTGTCGGGAGCAAGTCGTGAGTAGCAAAGTTGAACAACTGCGTGCGCAGTTAAATGAACGCATTCTGGTTCTGGATGGTGGCATGGGTACCATGATCCAGAGCTATCGTCTGAGTGAAGAGGATTTCCGCGGCGAGCGCTTTGCCGACTGGCCCTGCGATTTGAAAGGCAATAACGACCTGCTGGTACTCAGCAAGCCGGAGGTGATTACCGCGATTCATGACGCCTACTTTGCGGCGGGGGCGGATATCATTGAAACCAACACCTTTAACTCGACGATCATTGCGATGGCGGATTACCAGATGGAATCCCTGTCGGCGGAAATCAACTTTGCCGCAGCAAAACTGGCCCGCGCCTGCGCCGATGAATGGACGGCGCGCACGCCGGAAAAACCGCGCTACGTTGCGGGGGTGCTTGGCCCCACCAACCGCACCGCGTCCATCTCGCCGGACGTGAACGACCCGGCGTTTCGCAATATCTCCTTCGATCAGCTGGTCGCGGCCTATCGCGAATCCACCAAAGCGCTGGTGGAAGGCGGGGCGGACCTGATTCTGATTGAAACCGTTTTTGATACGCTGAACGCGAAAGCCGCCGTTTTTGCAGTGAAAGAAGAATTTGACGCGCTGGGCATCGAGCTGCCGATTATGATCTCCGGCACGATTACCGACGCCTCCGGACGCACGCTCTCCGGCCAGACCACCGAAGCGTTCTATAACTCGCTGCGCCATGCCGAAGCGCTCACCTTCGGTCTTAACTGCGCGCTGGGGCCGGATGAACTGCGCCAGTATGTGCAGGAACTGTCGCGTATTGCCGAATGTTATGTTACCGCGCACCCGAACGCCGGTCTGCCTAACGCATTTGGCGAATACGATCTTGATGCTGATACGATGGCAAAGCAGATCCGCGAGTGGGCGGAGTCGGGCTTTCTTAACATTGTCGGCGGCTGCTGCGGCACCACGCCGGAACACATTGCCGCCATGAGCCGCGCGGTTGATGGCTTAGCGCCGCGTAAACTGCCCGATATTCCGGTAGCCTGCCGCCTTTCCGGCCTTGAGCCGCTGAATATCGGTGATGACAGCCTGTTTGTAAACGTGGGCGAACGGACCAACGTCACCGGCTCTGCGAAGTTCAAACGGCTGATCAAAGAAGAAAAATATAACGAAGCGCTGGATGTCGCCCGTCAGCAGGTGGAGAACGGCGCGCAGATTATCGATATCAACATGGATGAGGGGATGCTCGACGCCGAAGCGGCGATGGTGCGTTTCCTCAACCTGATTGCCGGTGAGCCGGATATCGCCCGCGTACCGATCATGATCGACTCCTCGAAGTGGGAGGTTATCGAAAAGGGCCTGAAGTGTATCCAGGGCAAAGGTATCGTGAACTCGATCTCGATGAAAGAGGGCGTTGCGCCCTTTATCCACCATGCGAAGCAGCTGCGTCGCTATGGCGCGGCGGTGGTGGTGATGGCCTTTGATGAACAAGGGCAGGCCGATACTCGCGCGCGTAAGATCGAGATTTGCCGCCGGGCGTACAACATTCTCACCAAAGAGGTGGGTTTCCCGCCGGAAGACATTATCTTTGACCCGAACATTTTTGCCGTAGCGACCGGGATTGAAGAGCACAACAACTACGCGCAGGACTTTATCGGCGCCTGTGAAGATATCAAACGCGAACTGCCGCACGCGCTGATCTCCGGCGGCGTCTCTAACGTCTCCTTCTCGTTTCGCGGCAACGACCCGGTGCGCGAAGCGATTCATGCGGTGTTCCTCTACTATGCCATTCGTAACGGCATGGACATGGGGATCGTCAACGCCGGGCAACTGGCGATTTATGACGACCTGCCCGCCGAACTGCGCGACGCGGTGGAAGATGTGATCCTTAACCGCCGCGACGATAGCACCGAGCGTCTGCTGGATCTGGCGGAAAAATACCGTGGCAGCAAAGCTGATGATTCCGCCAATGCGCAACAGGCGGAATGGCGTACCTGGGAAGTGAAAAAACGCCTCGAGTATTCGCTGGTCAAAGGCATTACCGAGTTTATCGAACAGGATACTGAAGAAGCCCGTCAGCAGGCGACGCGCCCAATTGAAGTGATTGAGGGGCCGCTGATGGACGGTATGAACGTGGTGGGCGACCTGTTCGGCGAAGGCAAAATGTTCCTGCCGCAGGTGGTGAAATCGGCCCGCGTCATGAAGCAGGCGGTGGCGTATCTGGAACCGTTTATTGAAGCCAGCAAAGAGCAGGGCTCCAGCAACGGTAAAATGGTTATCGCCACCGTGAAGGGCGACGTGCATGACATTGGCAAAAACATTGTTGGCGTCGTTTTACAGTGCAACAACTATGAAATCATCGATCTTGGCGTGATGGTGCCGGCAGAAAAAATCCTCAAAACTGCGAAAGAAGTGAATGCGGATTTGATAGGCCTTTCCGGCCTGATTACTCCGTCGCTGGATGAAATGGTCAATGTGGCGAAAGAGATGGAGCGGCAGGGTTTCACCATCCCGCTGCTGATCGGCGGCGCGACCACCTCGAAAGCGCACACGGCGGTGAAGATCGAGCAGAACTACAGCGGCCCGACGGTCTATGTCCAGAACGCCTCGCGCACCGTTGGAGTAGTGGCGGCTCTGCTCTCCGATACCCAGCGCGATGAGTTTGTCGCCCGTACCCGTAAAGAGTACGAAACGGTGCGCATCCAGCATGGGCGTAAAAAGCCACGCACGCCGCCGGTGACGCTGGCCGCCGCGCGCGAAAACGATCTGGCTTTTGACTGGCAAAGCTACACGCCGCCGGTTGCTCATCGTCTGGGCGTGCAGGAGGTTGAAGCCAGTATCGAAACGCTGCGCAACTACATCGACTGGACGCCATTCTTTATGACCTGGTCGCTGGCGGGGAAATATCCGCGCATTCTCGAAGACGAAGTGGTGGGCGAAGAGGCGAAACGCCTGTTTAAAGACGCCAACGACATGCTGGATAAGCTGAGCGCGGAGAAGACGCTCAACCCGCGCGGCGTGGTGGGTCTGTTCCCGGCAAACCGCGTTGGCGATGATATCGAAATTTATCGCGATGAGACGCGTACCCATGTGCTGGCGGTCAGCCATCATCTGCGTCAGCAAACGGAGAAGGTGGGGTTCGCCAACTATTGCCTGTCTGACTTTGTTGCGCCGAAACAGAGCGGCAAAGAGGATTATATTGGCGCCTTCGCCGTCACGGGCGGTCTGGAAGAGGATGCGCTGGCAGAGGCATTCGAGGCGCAGCATGATGATTACAACAAGATTATGGTCAAAGCGATTGCTGACCGTCTGGCGGAAGCCTTTGCGGAATACCTGCATGAGCGGGTGCGTAAAGTCTACTGGGGCTATGCAGCGAATGAGAACCTCAGCAACGAGGAGCTGATTCGCGAAAACTATCAGGGGATTCGTCCGGCGCCGGGCTATCCGGCCTGCCCGGAGCACACTGAGAAGGGCACCATCTGGCAACTGTTGGAGGTGGAAAAACACACCGGCATGACGCTGACCGAATCCTACGCCATGTGGCCGGGCGCGTCGGTCTCCGGCTGGTATTTCAGCCATCCGGACAGCAAGTATTTCGCGGTAGCGCAAATTCAGCGCGATCAGGTGGAGGATTATGCGCAGCGTAAAGGGATGACGGTCGCGGAGGTGGAACGCTGGTTGGCTGCCAACCTGGGCTATGATGCTGACTAATTCATAAAACTGTCATTTTTTCTTACAACAAACAGGGCGCTCATCGGGCGCCCTGTCTCTTTATTGTGCCGGAACCCTTATACTGAAGGTTCATGGAGCTGCTTGCCGGATGTGACGTAAACGCCTTATCCGGCCGACAAATATCTCCGTAGGCCGGATAAGCGCAGCGCCATCCGGCAAAAAAGCCGAACATCATAATAATGATAAGGAGTACCTGATTCTGTGCTAACTCTGCTACACCTGCTGTCTGCTGTTGCTCTTCTGGTATGGGGTACCCACATTGTGCGTACCGGCGTGATGCGTGTTTACGGTGCTCGTCTGCGAAGCGTGCTGAGCAGTAGCGTGGAGAAAAAGCCGCTCGCCTTCTGCGCGGGGATTGGCGTTACCGCGCTGGTCCAGAGCAGCAATGCCACCACCATGCTGGTTACTTCTTTTGTCTCCCAGGATCTGGTGGCGCTGGCCCCGGCGCTGGTGATGGTGCTGGGGGCGGATGTCGGCACCGCACTGATGGCGAGGGTGCTGACCTTCGACCTGTCATGGCTTTCGCCGCTGCTGATTTTTATCGGCGTGATTTTCTTTCTTGGGCGTAAGCAGACGCGTGCGGGCCAGCTTGGACGCGTGGGGATTGGCCTTGGGCTGATACTTCTGGCGCTGGAACTGATCGTCCAGGCGGTGCATCCCATCACTCAGGCCAGCGGCGTACAGGTTATTTTCGCTTCACTGACCGGCGATATTTTATTGGATGCGCTGATCGGCGCGGTGTTTGCGATCATCAGTTATTCAAGCCTGGCGGCGGTGTTGCTGACCGCAACCTTAACCGCAACCGGCGTGATTTCATTTCCGGTCGCGCTGTGCCTGGTGATTGGCGCGAACCTCGGCTCCGGGCTGCTGGCGATGCTTAACAATAGCGGCGCTAATGCCGCGGCGCGGCGCGTCGCGCTGGGTAGCCTGCTGTTTAAGGTGGTGGGTAGCCTGATTATTCTGCCATTTGTCCATGTGCTGGCGGCGGTCATGCAGAAACTGCCCCTGGCGGAATCTGAACTGGTCATCTACTTCCATGTTTTTTACAACCTGATTCGTTGTCTTGCCATGGTGCCGTTCGTCGGGCCGATGGCGCGATTCTGTAAGCGTTTAATTCGCGACGAGCCGGAGCTGGATGCTCGTCTGAAGCCGAAGCACCTTGACACCTCGGCACTCGATACCCCTGCGCTGGCGCTGGCTAATGCCGCCCGCGAAACGCTGCGTATTGGCGATGCCATGGAGCAGATGCTGGCCGGTTTGCACAAGGTGATGCACGGTGAGCCGCGCGAGGAGAAGGCGCTGCGGCGAATGGCGGACGATATCAACGTACTGTATACCGCCATTAAGCTCTATCTGGCGAGGATGCCGAAAGAGGAACTGGCGGATGAAGAATCCCGCCGTTGGGCGGAGATTATCGAAATGGCGCTTAATCTTGAGCAGGCGTCGGATATCGTTGAAAGAATGGCCAGTGAAATCGCCGACAAATCTCTGGCGGCGCGTCGGGCGTTCTCTATGGAGGGGTTAAAAGAGCTGGATGCGCTCTACGACCAACTGCTCAGCAACCTGCAACTGGCGATGTCGGTATTTTTCTCCGGCGATGTGCCCAGCGCCCGCCGTCTGCGCCGCAGCAAGCACCGTTTTCGCATTATGAACCGTCGTTACTCTCATGCCCACGTTGACCGCCTGCACCAGCAAAACGTGCAGAGTATTGAAACCAGCACGCTGCATCTGGCGTTGCTGGGAGATATGAAGCGTCTGAATTCGCTGTTCTGTTCGGTGGCCTATAGCGTGATGGAACAACCGGATGAAGATGATGAGCGGGATGAGTATTAGGCTGTGCTCCGCACCAGGTCGTGACACAGCCAGGGTTGATAGCCTGAACCGGGAGGAAGCGCCGCTGCCGGGAAAAATCCCCGGGCGATGGCTGGCGCCTTACCCGGGGGTTATGCTTACGCTCTGGCAAATGCGGCCGCTTCAGCGACCAGCGCATCATCCGGGCGCACGCCGGTGTAGAGTACGAACTGCTCCACCGCCTGCAGGGCAATCACTTCCGCGCCGCTGATAACCTGCTTATCCAGCTGCTGCGCCAGTTTGATCAGCGGCGTTTCCGGCGGCAGAGCGACCACGTCAAATACCACGCTGGCCTGTTCCACCATCGTCTGGCTGAAAGCCAGCGTTTCGCTTTCCGCACTGCCCGCCATGCCGAGCGGGGTGACGTTGACCAGAATATCCACCGCATTTCCTTCCGGCTGCGGCTGCCACTGGAAGCCGTACTGGTTCGCCAGCGTCAGGCCATTATCGCGGTTGCGGGCAGCGATAATGACGTCGCGGAAACCGGCATCGCGAAAGGCGGCGATCACCGCTTTGCCCATCCCGCCGCTGCCCTGGATCATCACTTTCGCGGAGGAATCGAGCTGGTTGCTGTCAATCAGGCTTTTCACTGCGATGTAGTCGGTATTCAGCCCGGTCAACCTGCCGTCGTCATTAACGATGGTGTTGACCGAGTCAATCACTTTTGCCGAAGGATCGATAGCGTCGAGAAACGGCATGCAGCTCTCTTTAAACGGCATTGATACCGCGCAGCCGCGAATACCTAACGCGCGCACGCCTTTTACCGCCGCTTCAATATCCTTTGTTGTAAACGCCTTATAGATGTAGTTCAGTCCCAGCTTCTCATATAAATAGTTATGAAAGCGGGTGCCGAAGTTGCCGGGACGACCGGCCAGGGACATGCACAGTAGCGTATCGCGATTAATCATGGGTAATATCCTCTGTATGGGCCAGAAGATACTCTTCCGCCTCTTTTGACCAGATACCGTGATGGCGTTCCATTATCGCCGCCAGTTCCGGGTCGGTAATTTCCCCCAGCGGTGTTAACGGTATGTTTTTCCCGGTATACACTAATTTTTTACCGCCGCCAACCTTCGGTAAATCCAGCGTCGTCTCGCCCGCCGCGTTCAGCCCCAAAATATGGGTCACCACTTTCGCGGTCTGAACTTTTTTCGCCTGCATTAATTCTACGGCGGCGCGCATGTCGTCGGTATTGCCGCCGGAGGTACCCACATAGTGAGTGAAGGCGTAATGTACATCGTAAAAATTGATCGATGCGCTGAACTGTTTATCCTGCGGACCGGCAAAGAAGTTCAGACAGCCGTCCGCGGCCAGCAGCGATGAAGCCATAGTGATCAGCTGTTCGTTAGGGACGAAGACGAAAATATCATCAAATCCGTGGCCGCCGCTGAGCGCCATCAGCGTTTCGCGGCTGGCGTCATTGCCATCAAGATAGTGAATCAGCGTTTGCGGTTCGGATGGATAGTGCCGACGCGCATAGCTCAGTTTCGGCTTATTGGTATCGGTGACCACCAGCAGCGCCGGGTTGACAGGGCCATGCAGGGCGTAATCGATAGCCAACAGTCCCATCGGGCCGGTGCCGCCAAGGATCAGCGTGCGCCCTCGCGGACGAATCCCCATTACGTGGTTATAGCTGCCTTCCTGCAGATGATAGTTGGCGTTGAAGGCACCGATCACGCAGGAGAGGGGCTCTACCAGCGATCCTTCAAACCAGGTATCGCCTTCCCAGCAGAGCAGACAATCCTGTTCCATGACCTCATTGGGGATCACCACGTGAGTCGCTTCCCCGCCGATCCAGGGGAAGGAATAGCCGGGGCAGTCCGGACGATCCGGCAGTTGCAGGTTGGCCTGAATCACATAGCGCTGACCGGTATGAAACTTGTGCTGCCACTTTTTGCCCACGGCGATAATTTCACCGCAGAATTCATGGCCGATAATGATCGGGTTGGTCGCCACATCGTCCGGTACTTTTTTATGCGTCTCGCCCTGATTAGCCTCTTTCCAGGATGAAAGGCACAGACTGTCGGTGACCACGCGGGCCAGAATTTCATCATCCTGCATCGCCGGGAGTTCGAAGGTTTCCAGGCGCAGATCGCGTTTGCCGTAAAGACGCAGGGCCGTTGTTGTTTGCATGTTTTCCACCTCATCCCCTTCATCTTTCGAACGACAGCGATGCTGGCTTCCTTCACGCCCCCCGGTCACGCAGTGAATCTACGCTCCGGGGAGAGGTCCAGTCGCCGCCTTTACGTACGCCGAAATTTTCTGGGGTTACTTGTTGAAATAGCCCCGGCATCGCCGGGGAGGAATAATCAGGACAGGAAGCCCAGCGCGTTACCGATAATCCCTAAACCGAACAGGGCGAAAATCAGCCATACGGGATTCACTTTTTTATTGAGCAGGCGCACCATCATCAGCGTCAGCCCGAGGGCCAGCAGACCAGGACAGAGTTGATCAAGGATGTTCTGCACGGTCATGGTGACAGTGGAACCGTCGGCGCCAGGCGTCTGCGAGACCACCAACGGCACGTTGATGGTGGTCCATTTGGTCACCAGCACGCCCATCACAAACAGGCCGAGAATGGACGCGCCTTCGGTAAGTTTTTGCAGCAGGTTGCCGCCCATATCGCTGACGATGCTGACTCCCTTACGAAAGCCCAACTGTAGCCCGTACCATTTCATGGCCAGACGTACGGCATTAAAAAGAAAGAAGAACAGCAGGGGGCCAACAATATTGCCAGAGAGCGCCAGCGATGCGCCGAGTGCGGCGGTAATCGGCCGCAATGTGCCCCATACCAGCGGATCGCCAACGCCTGCCAGCGGCCCCATCAGACCAACTTTGATGCCGTTGATTGCACCATCGTCAATGGAGGCGCCGTTAGCTCGCGCTTCCTCCATCGCCGCCGTCACGCCAATCACCGGGCCGCAGACCGCCGGGGTGGTGTTAAAGAACACCAGATGGCGTTTTAGCGCAGCGACCTGATCCGCTTTCAGCGGATAGAGGCGCTTAATAGCCGGGATCATGTCGTAGCAAAAGCCAAGACCGTGAATACGTTCAAAGTTGAATGACGCCTGCTGCAGATTGGAGCGCAGAAACATGCTCACCAGGTCGCCTTGGGTAATTCTTTTCTGTTCCATGTCGGGCTCCATCAGTCGTCAAGCTGGTCAAGGGCGGTGGACGTGGTGGCTGCGGCCTGCGGTTCAGATTTGCGCCACTGCGGATTCAGTTGGATATAAATCAGCGCAATGATCACCCCCACTCCGCCGAAGGCCAGCAGGCTGAAGTCGAGATAACCGCCAGCGAGGAAGCCGAGGAAGAAGAAGGGCATCAGATACTTCACGCCCATCATGCGCAGTACCATCGCGTAGCCGACCACCACGATAAAACCGCCGGCGATTTGCAGACCGCGGGTGACGAATTCCGGGATAGCGTTGAGCATATTGCTGACCATATCGGCGCTGACGAACAGGGACACCACCAGCGCAGGGATAGCAACGCGCAGCGCCTGGACGCCCAGCGCCGAGATGTGCAGCAGATCGATTGTCCCAAAGCGTGCCTCTTCCGCCGCTTTATCCGCCGCGTGCTGGAATACCACGGTAATAGTGCGGGCAAACACGGTAAGCACCTGGCCCGCGGCGGCGACCGGCAGGGCGATGGCTATTCCGGTGGCGATGCTTTGATGGCCGACAATCACCAGGATTGCCGAGATAATGCTGGCCAGCGCCGAGTCCGGAGACTGCGCCGCGCCGACGTTCATCCAGCCCAGCGCGATCAGCTCCAGAGTGCCGCCGAGCATAATGCCGGTTTTTAAATCACCGAGAATCAAACCAACCACGGTACAGGCGATGAGTGGGCGATGTGTCTGAAATTCATCCAGCACGCTGCCCATTCCGGCAATACAGGAAAAAATAAATATGGCTATTATTTGTAGGGTACTCATTTCCATAATTTGTTACCTCAAGGGTATAAGATTCCCTGCCTGTTACGGCATTGACACGATGTCCTTCAGGCTGCCTCCGGAATGACTTTGTGTAATAAATACAGGCGTTTTATTTATTCTGCGAATGACTGCTCTTTAATTTTTTCCATAATATTAATGGATGGGTCAGATGCGACGACGCGTAAATCCAATTTTACGCCAAGACTATCCAGTTCGCGGAAAGCGAAAATATCGTTGTTATCTAAAGATACGGCTTTAGTTAATTGTTTCTTACCCGGTCGCCAGGCCATGCCGCCAATATTTAATGTGGCAATTTTTACTCCGTGTTTCACCATCGCTAAAGCATCTTGTGGATTGGTAAATAAGTAAAAAACAGTTTCATCTTTATATTGAGGGTTATGGTATACCGCCACCGCCTTTTCAATATTGACCACATTAACCTTCATACCCGGAGGCGCGGCCTGGCGGAGTAACGTGCGGCGAACGTCATCGTTATAAACATCATCATTGCAGATAATAATCCGCTGTGCATTGGCTACTTTTGACCATACGGTAGTAACCTGACCATGAATTAAACGGTCATCAATACGCGCAAGCGTAATGTTCATCAAAAATCCTCCTCAATAGTTTCCGGCTGTCGCCAGGTGACGCAGCACTGGCTGGCGATGGTCTCCAGGTGTTGGCATAGTTCATCCGCATACAACGTTTGCTGGTTATCCACCAGCTCCAGAGCCAGCGGTAACGACAGGCCGCTGATTACCCGTAGCTGTGGATTGCTCATCGCCAGCCCGGCGGCGGCATTCCACGGGCTGCCGCACTGTAAATCGACGGCGATAAGCCACTCTTCATTGTTGTGTGCGCTTACTAACTTTTCGAGCTTACAGGCGATATCACCCGCGTTTTCTCCGGGGACAAAATTGACGGCGCTGACGTTGACATCGCCGTAGACCATGCGTACTGAATCGAGCATGGCGCTGGCCAGTTGGCCGTGGGCGCAGAAGATAACGTTAACCATTTTTCCCCCTTAGCCGCGCGTTTTGCCGCCAGCGATGTTAGTGGTTACTCCGGTGATATAGCTGGCGCGCTCTGAGAGTAAATAGCAAACAAAATCAGCGACTTCAGAAAGATGACCAGCGCGGCCAATCGGAATCGCGTTTCGGGTATAGCCGTCCCGCAGTTGCTCAACGGTGATGTTGCGGGTCCAGGCCAGCGCCTCTTCATACTCCGGCGTACGCAGCCCGGTTTTTTCCAGAATCCCCGGCGCAACGCCGACCACGCGGATACCGTGTTTGCCCAGCTCTTTCGACCAGGAGCGGGTAAAGCTATTCAGCGCTGCTTTGGTTGCCGCATAGCAGCTCTGGCCTTCAGACCCTTCCAGTCCGCTTTCAGAAGAGACGTTAACAATCACCCCGTCGCGTTGTTTGACCATCTGGCGAGCCACCGCCTGGGAGAGTAAAAAAACGCCTTTCTGGTTGATATTGACCATTTTTTCAAAAGCGGCTTCATTTAATTCATAGCGACCGGCTGGAGATTTTTCATCGACTAATAAACGTGGAAAGTTCACCCCGGCGTTATTAACCAGACCATCAATACGACCAACTCGTTGAATAATACTTGTGACGGTTTTATTAACCTCACTGGCGCGGGAAATATCCGTTGGCCAGAAAGTATAACGTTCGCTATTGTGATGTTTATCACCGCCATGAATATCTATCATTTGCACGTTAGCACCCTGGGCTAATAACTCATCGACGATGGCCAAACCAATTCCTGAGGCGCCGCCGGTAACAATAATCACTTTACATCCTAAATTTAACCACGTTTCCATTATCGACTCCTGTTTTCTTCAGATAAAGGGATCCCCCGCAGGCGTACTGCGTGAAATGATATTGTTGATCTTTAGTTCAGTAACGACTCTGCGGTTTCTTTATTCGTCACCAGACAGTTAATATAACTGCCGTTTAATGCACCAAGAATACCAGAGTATTTTTCTTCGCCCATCGCGATACCCACGGAATAGCGAGCATTTTTCAGTTTCGCCATCTCAATAGCGATCGTTTTCTCGCTCATGGCGGTTTCTACCGTCGCACCATCAATATTGTAGAAACGTGAACAGATATCGCCAGCAACGCGACGGGCATTGAGGTCGTCGCTCTCTTCGCTGCCATAAAATGCGTGCCAGTTAGCGCCATCGCGAATCGCCGGAGAGCCAATGCCCACCAGCGCGACGTCCAGGTTTTCCCAGTAAGCGGCGATGGTTTTAAAATGCTGAGACTGCATAATACCGTTACGAATTAATGTGTTATCCAGAAGCGCCGGAAAATCGGCGAGATGCGATTCGGCTTTCAGCTTCGCTGCCGCGCTGTAGGTCAGCGTATTAACGTGGTAGCGGCTCTCCAGTTTGCCGGATGGGCCACCGATAATCGGCACGCAGATAACCTGGCGGGAGTGGCTGGCCTGTGGCAAGTTTTCCACCAATGCCCGCACCGCGCGTCCCCAGGAGAAACCGACGATATCACCCGGCTCCAGCAATCTGTCAACCAGCTGTGCGCCGTGTTGGCCGATAACGTTGAGCTGATCCTCTTCCTGAAGAGAATCACAGGCCGCCACAACGGCCTCTTTGAGACCAAATTTTTGTTTTAGCTGCTGCTCAAGCCACAGGTTTTCGTTGTAGTCATAGTTGATGGCGATGGTGACGATGCCCTGCTCGCGGCCACGCTTCAGCAGGCGGCTGATGGTGGTGCGATAGATCCCCAGCTCGCGGGCGATCTGCGCCTGGGTCATATCCTGCTCATAATAGAGTTGGGCGATTTTCACAATCAGGCGGATATCGTCGCTATTTTCTATCGTCATCTTTCGACTCCTGCACATTTGTGCAAATCACATATTTTCTGCTCTGATCTGATATAACCCGATCAAGAGCGGACTTTAAAGCAATTTTCATCTATTTCATGCTGATATGCTGACGGTTTCTGTTGCACATTTGTATTCTGGCGAGGTGGTTTATGGCACTTTTGTGCTGATGACGCTAACGGCCTGATTCTCCTTTATTTCACTGGGTAAAGTTGCCTCCGGTTTAATGGCACACTTTTGTGTTGAAAGGCGCGATAGATCACATTTAGCGTGAAGCGGCGAGAACGCGATTATTTTTTATTGTCCGCAAGGTAGGATATATTTCGCGTTTTAAACATAAACGCATTCAAGTTTTATCAGGGCGGCATGCGCGTAAATTCCTGGAGGTATAGATTTCTATGCCTCCGGGATGAGTGAACGTAGCCAACACAGAGACAACTTGAAGGATAATCTGTTTCAGGAGAGTTATGCTGCCCGATCCATCAACCCGACTTAACAAATACATCAGTGAAAGCGGAATCTGCTCGCGCCGCGAAGCGGACCGCTTTATCGAACAAGGTAACGTTTTTATCAACGGCAAGCGCGCCACTATTGGCGATCAGGTTAAGCCGGGCGATGTGGTTAAGGTCAATGGCCGATTGATTGAGCCGCGTGAAGCGGACGATTTAGTACTGATTGCGCTGAATAAACCCGTCGGTATTGTCAGCACCACCGAAGATGGCGAACGCGACAACATCGTTGATTTCGTTAATCACAGCAAACGCGTTTTTCCGATCGGTCGTCTGGATAAAGATTCCCAGGGGCTGATCTTTCTGACCAACCATGGCGATCTGGTTAACAAGATCCTGCGTGCCGGCAACGATCACGAAAAAGAGTATCTGGTGACCGTGGATAAGCCGGTAACCGATGAATTTGTGCGGAGTATGGGGGCGGGTGTGCCGATCCTCGGAACGGTGACCAAAAAGTGCAAAGTCAAAAAAGAAGCGCCGTTTGTGTTTCGCATTACGCTGGTGCAGGGGCTAAACCGCCAGATCCGCCGGATGTGCGAACACTTTGGCTATGAAGTGACGAAGCTTGAACGTACGCGGATTATGAACGTTAGCCTGACCGGCATCCCTTTGGGCGAATGGCGCGATTTGACCGATGATGAGCTGGTTGATCTGTTTAAGCTGATTGAGAATTCATCATCGGAAGCGAAACCGAAGGCAAAAGCCAGGCCGAAAGCGACCGGTATTAAACGCCCGGTGGTGACGCTCGAAAAAACCAGCGGGAAACCCGCTCGCCCGGCAACGAATGGCAAGCGCTTTACCGCGCCGGGGCGTAAAAAGAAAGGGCGTTAACGCCTGCCGCGCGTTGATGTATTTGCCGACCAGGAAAACGACGCTTCAGTATCCGGTTTATAAGCCTGCTTTTTCTTTAGCTGGCGGGCCTTTTTGGCTTCGGCTTCGCGTAGCGCCATCAGTTTATCGATGTACTCTTTTTTCACGCTGTTGGTTTCCGCATTGGTCAGCGGACGCCCATGAGCGATGCGCGCGCGGTCGAGCAACGTTTTCAGTTCGCGCTGCTCGCGCTCGGTCATCTCTTTTTGGGTGATGCGGGGGAGTGCCATAATGGTGCCCTCAGGTAGCTGATGGCTTCAGTGTACGGTAAAGAGGCAGACGTCTCACTGTAAATCGTCGTGCGTCGAGGAAAATTCCGGCGGCGCTGCGCCGCCGGGGGTTGTCGATTCTCTACCGTTATTCGCGTTCTTGTGCCCTGTTGCGCGCTTTATCAGAAATCGGTTTCCCTGACCAGTAACCGGCCAGCAACGACCCGGAAAGATTGTGCCAGACAGAGAACAGCGCGCCTGGTAGTGCTGCCAGCGGGCCAAAGTAGATTTTCCCCAGCGCGGCGGCAAGCCCGGAATTCTGCATCCCAACCTCAATCGCCAGCGTGCGGCAGGTGGATTCGTCAAAGCCAAACAGACGCCCGCCCCAGTAGCCGCCGAGCAGGCCAATGGTGTTGTGCAGGATCACCGCGATAATCACCACCAGGCCGACGGAGGCGATATGCGAAGCGGAACCCGCCACCACGGCGCAGATAATCGCCAGAATACAAACCATTGAAAACGCCGGGAGGAATGGTTCCACCGCCCTCACCACTTTTGGCAGTAGGTGATGCACCACCAGCCCCAGCGCAATCGGGATCACCACGATTTGCAGAATACTGAGCAGCATCCCCATCACATCCACCTGAATATGCGCATCCACGTACAGACGCGTCAGCAGCGGCGTCGCCACCACGCCGACCAGCGTGGAGACCGATGAGATAGTCACCGAGAGCGCGACATCGCCTTTAGCCAGAAAGATCATGACGTTGGATGCCGTACCGCTGGCGACGCTACCGACCAGCACCATCCCGGCAGAAAGCTCCGGCGGCATCTGAAAAATCAGCGCCAGCAGCCAGGCGGCAAATGGCATCACCAGATAGTGCAAAAAAATACCCGCCGCGACCGGCGCGGGACGGGAGAGAACGCGTTTAAAGTCATCCACTTTCAGGTGCACGCCCATGCCGAACATAATCAGCATCAGCAGCGTGGGAACCCACGGACCAACGGGAGTGAAAGTGGCGGGTGTGTAATACGCGATAACGGAGAGCAGTAGCGCCCATAATGGGAACAACCGCGTAAGCGTGGCGAGCATAGTGTTTTCCTTGCGATTGACTTGCCATACTCAGGAAAACCCAAGTGATGGTGAGTCCGTTGTGTTGATCTTGTTATAAATAGGCCGGGTCACGCCCGGCCAGAGGTATTGTTTATCGTGAGAAGGGAGATTATTCAAATAAATTATGGTGAAGTTTCTGCACCACTTTCTCGGCATCCGCCCCCGGCACCAGGAAGCACAGGTTATGGCTGGAGGCGCCGTAGCAAATCATACGAATGTTGAACGGCTCCAGCACAGAGAAGACCTCTTTACCAACGCCGCAGGCTTTTGACAGTTCGTTACCAATCAAGGCAATCAGCGCCAGGTCCTGCTCGACCTCTACGCGGCACAGGGACGACAGTTCGGTCAACAGCGCCTGGGTCAGCAGCGTATCGCCAACCGAGGTTGAGCCGGTAGTATCCAGGGTTAGCGCCACGCTGACTTCTGAGGTGGTGATCAGATCCACGGAGATATTATGCCGCGCCAGAATACTGAAGACTTCGGCGAGAAATCCGCGTGAGTGCAGCATATTCAGGCTGTGCAGCGTCAGTAGCGTCTGTCTGCGACGTAGCGCCAGAGCGCGGAATAGCGGAGGGTGTTCGGTGGTTTTGCACACCAGCGTGCCGCCGGCCTCAGGCGCTTTGCTGGAACCGACAAATACCGGAATATCGCTGCGCACGGCGGGAAGCAGGGTCGCCGGATGCAGCACTTTCGCGCCGAAGGTCGCCATTTCCGCTGCTTCTTCAAAGGCGATAACGTCAATGCGCTTGGCTGCCGGAGCGACGCGCGGATCGGTGGTGTAGATGCCCGGAACATCGGTCCAGATATCAACGCGGGTCGCCTTTAACGCTTCGCCCAGCAGAGCGGCGGTATAGTCGCTGCCGCCACGGCCCAGGGTGGTGGTACGGCCTTTGGCCTCGCTGCCGATAAAGCCCTGGGTGATCACCAGCCCTTCCGCAAGACGCGGAGCCAGCAGTTGCTGAGTTAATTCAGCAAGCGCGGCGATATCCGGTTCCGCACGACCAAAGCGATCGTTGGTGCGCATTATTTTACGCACGTCGAACCACTGGGCGGCGATACCGCGCTCACGCAGGATTTCGACAAACAGCAACGTGGACATCAATTCACCGTGGCTGACCAGTTCATCCGTCAGCGCGGTAGAACTGGCCAACGATGCGGCTTCCGCCAGCGCGGTGATATTTTCCAGCAGGCGCTCAATTTCCTCGCGAATTACGTTCGGATAGCGCAGGCGTTCCAGAATATTGAACTGGATCTGGCGTATGGCATCGAGCTTTTCGAAGCGTTCGGTCGGCTCCAGCCCTTCCGCCAGCGCGACCAGAAGGTTGGTCACGCCCGCAGAGGCGGAAAGCACCACCACGCGGGTACTGGCATCGAGCAGCGCGACCTCTATGCTGCGGTTCATGGCATCGAAATCGGCAACGCTGGTGCCGCCGAATTTGGCTACAACTAAATCTGTCATAACAACCTCGTGTCAGGGGCCTGACTTATTAAAACGCTTCCTGACAATTCATACTGATGGGGCAGGAGGCCGCCGGATTGCAAAAAATGTCTTAATAAGTCAGGCCAAATTATTCAGCCATGGCACAAGGGAAGAGCGAAAAACAGGGTGGGCGCAGAGCGATAAACAAACTACGATGTCACCCAGAAGTGCTCCACCTTGTAGACTCGCATCGCTGATGCGGCGAGTATGAAACGCCCGACTGCGAACGTTTCTGGTGACAACCCAGGGGATTCAGCCCCTGCGGCCGGTGATGGGCGTAACCAGACGCTTTTCACCTCGGCGTTGCTCCCCCTCACGTATTTTCTCCGGACTGGTTCCTCCAATACGGTTACCTGGGCAACGCACCTCTTCTGGCAATTACCGACGTCTTTCACTTTGCCTGGGGTCATCCCCCTGCAATACTCTTTCGCTGTAGCGTGAAATTCGCGATCGATACATACCGACGTCTTGTCGGTACTGCCGTTATATAAAGGCTTCAGACGAAGTATGTCAATGTCAGGGTTATGCGGATTTTTCATGCTCAAGTTTCTGACAGAAAAAAGCCTTATGATGGCTATACTGGCAGAGACATTTTGCGCCAAATAGCCTCTGTTCCTGACGCGTATCATAGGCATAACACAAAAATCATCACAATTTTTCGCCACCGGCGCTACAATCGACCGCAGTCACAATTCTCAAATCAGAAGAGTATTGCTAATGAAAAACATCAACCCAACGCAGACTTCTGCCTGGCAGGCATTACAGAAACATTTTGATGAAATGAAAGACGTTACTATCAGCGAGCTTTTCGCCAAAGATAGCGACCGTTTCTCTAAATTCTCTGCGACCTTCGACGATCTGATGCTGGTGGATTTCTCTAAAAACCGCATCACCGAAGAGACGCTGGCAAAATTGCAGGATCTGGCGAAAGAGACCTTCCTGGCCGACGCCATTAAATCAATGTTCTCCGGCGAGAAGATTAACCGCACAGAGGACCGCGCGGTGCTGCACGTTGCGCTGCGTAACCGCAGCAATACGCCGATTCTGGTTGATGGCAAAGATGTGATGCCGGAAGTGAACGCGGTGCTTGAGAAAATGAAAACCTTCTCAGAGGCCATTATCTCCGGCAGCTGGAAAGGCTATACCGGCAAAGCCATTACCGATGTGGTGAACATCGGTATCGGCGGATCTGACCTTGGTCCGTTTATGGTGACCGAAGCGTTGCGTCCGTACAAAAACCACCTCAACATGCACTTTGTCTCTAACGTCGATGGTACCCATATCGCCGAAGTGCTGAAGAAAGTGGACCCGGCAACCACGCTATTCCTGGTGGCTTCCAAAACCTTTACCACGCAGGAAACCATGACCAACGCCCACAGCGCGCGCGACTGGTTCCTGGCGACCGCGGGTGATGAGAAACACGTGGCGAAACACTTCGCTGCGCTTTCCACCAACGGTAAAGCGGTTGGCGAGTTCGGTATTGATACCGCCAATATGTTTGAGTTCTGGGACTGGGTCGGCGGTCGCTACTCTCTGTGGTCGGCGATTGGTCTGTCTATCATCCTGTCTGTCGGCTTTGACAATTTCGTTGAACTGCTTTCCGGCGCGCATGCGATGGACAAACATTTCTCCACCACCCCGTCTGAGAAAAACCTGCCGGTGCTGCTGGCGCTGATTGGTATCTGGTACAACAATTTCTTCGGTGCCGAAACCGAAGCGATTCTGCCGTACGATCAGTATATGCACCGTTTCGCCGCCTACTTCCAGCAGGGCAATATGGAATCCAACGGCAAGTATGTTGACCGTAACGGCAATGCCGTGGATTACCAGACGGGCCCAATCATCTGGGGCGAGCCGGGCACCAACGGTCAGCACGCGTTCTACCAGTTGATCCATCAGGGGACCAAAATGGTGCCGTGCGATTTTATCGCCCCGGCGATGACCCACAACCCGCTGTCTGACCACCATCAGAAACTGCTGTCTAACTTCTTTGCGCAGACCGAAGCGCTGGCGTTCGGTAAATCCCGTGAAGTGGTTGAGCAGGAATATCGCGATCAGGGGAAAGATCCGGCGACGCTGGAGCACGTGGTGCCGTTCAAAGTGTTTGAAGGCAACCGCCCGACCAACTCCATCCTGCTGCGTGAAATCACGCCGTTCAGCCTGGGGGCGCTGATTGCGCTGTATGAGCACAAGATCTTCACCCAGGGTGTGATTATGAACATCTTCACTTTTGACCAGTGGGGCGTTGAGCTGGGTAAACAGCTGGCTAACCGCATTCTGCCGGAGCTGAAAGATGGCAGCGAAGTGAGCAGCCACGACAGCTCGACCAATGGCCTGATTAATCGCTACAAATCCTGGCGCGTATAATCAGACGGATGCCTGAATGCCGGCCCATGTGGCCGGCATTTTTGTTTAGAGTCGTCGCAACAGTTTCGCCGGATTTCCTGCCCACACGCCTTTCTCGGTAATTGACCGGGTAACCACGCTGCCCGCGCCTATCACTACGCCATCGCAAATGCTGATCGCCAGAATGGTCGCGCCGCTGCCGATCGACACATCGTTGCCAAGGACAATTCTTCCCCAGCTTTCGCGGTCGGCATTCGGTTTGCCATCGCGGAACATATCGTTGGCGAACATCACTCCGTGACCGATAAAGCAGCGTTCGCCGATGGTGACATACTCGCAAATAAAAGTATGGGACTGAATTTTGCTGTCTCTGCCAATATGAGTATGGCCCTGAATTTCAACGAAGGGGCCAACAAAAACGTTATCGCCGAGCGTGCAGTCGTAGAGGTTAGCGGGTTGGTAAATCACCACATTCTCTCCGCTGGTGACGTTGCGAATAGCGGTTTCACGAAAGGTATGCATGTTGCCTCTCAGAGTGGTTTGGCCAGAATATGTAGCGTGCTGTGTTGGGTAGCGGAATGAAAAACGGTGTCTTTGATGTGCCGCATTCCCTGACGTTCATAAAAACGTCGGGCACCGGGATTTGCCGCGAGCACCTCCAGCCATAGCCAGCTTTCACCGGCCTCTTTTGCTTGTTTTTCGATGGCGCTAAAAAACTGCTCGCCATAGCGTAGCCCCGTCGCGCCAGGCATCAGGTAGAGCTTATGCAGCAGCGTGCCGGATGGACCCCCTGGGTTAATATCCTGGCGGCAGGTATATTTAGCGAAGCCGATGGGCTGCTCTGCCTGCGCAATCAACCAGCGGGACTTCTTATCGGAGAGGCTGCGCGCCAGCGAGGCGACGGAATACTCCTGCTCCAGGAAAAGCGCCAGTTCGTCGGCGTTATGCCAAAGGTGAGCGAAGTGGTGGCGGTAGCTGGCGTTGCCCATTTGATTGAGCAGGGCTGCGTCTTTTGGTCGCGCAGTGCGAATTTTCAGCATGATTATTTCCTTTTTAACCCGCAAACCTGACGAGCGATTGTTACATTTACGCCAACGGTGGCAAAAATCTAACGAATAATGTCGATCTTGATCACATTTTTACGTTATACAGGTTACATGGAATCATGATGATGAGGTGTGTATATGGCGCCGGTTTATCGTCCGTTGGTCAATTTTATCGCCACGGCAATGCAAACGATTTTGAATCTTGGCCTGGTATGTCTCGGGATCATTCTGATCGTTTTCCTGGGCAAAGAGACGCTGCATCTGGCGCACGTATTGTTCACCCCCGATCCGGTCAGTAAGTACAAGCTGGTGGAAGGGCTGGTGGTCTATTTTCTCTATTTCGAGTTTATTGCGCTGATTGTGAAGTATTTCGAATCGGGGTTTCACTTCCCGCTACGCTATTTCGTCTATATCGGGATCACCGCTATCGTGAGGCTGATTATTATCGATCATGAGTCGCCGATGGCGGTGCTGATTTACTCCGCGGCGATCCTGATTCTGGTGATTACGCTCTGGCTGTGTAACTCCAACCGTCTGAAACGCGAGTAAAAAAAAGCGGCCACAAGGGCCGCTGACCAACAGTCACAAATATCATTTATGTCGGGTCCAGTTGAGGGTTGCAGTGGCATTTGCCTTACTTTTTCAGATGAGGGCGGTGGCTGCCGTACCCGGTTGGGGGCGCGTACGGCGACTGAACCACCGACCCTCTTCTGAAATTTGGGGCGGTATACTCGTCATACTTCAGGTTGTTGATGCATTGACCGCTCCCGTTTGCCCCGGTCACATAGCGCTCTATGCTCCGGGGATAAGCGGGGGGTATCGCCTTCCCGCAACCTGAATTATTTAGAGTATCTAACAATAAAACTTAACCTTTCACTCCGCCTGCCGTCAGACCGTTAACTAACCAGCGCTGGGCCAGCAGGAACACCACGGTAATCGGGATGGCGGAGAGTACCGCGGCGGCGGCGAAGTCGCCCCACAGATAGTTCTGCGGGTTGAGATACTGCTGCATGCCGACGGCCAGGGTGTAGCTGTTCACATCGCGTAGCAGTAGCGAGGCGACCGGCACTTCAGTAATCGCAGCGATGAACGACAGAATAAACACCACCGCCAGAATCGGCACCGACAGCGGGAGCAGCACCAGGCGGAACGCCTGCCACGGGGTGGCGCCATCCAGCGCCGCCGCTTCTTCCAGAGAGCCATCGATGGTTTCGAAGTAACCTTTAATCGTCCAGACGTGCAGCGCAATACCGCCCATATAGGCGAAGATTACGCCGCCGTGGGTATTCAGACCGACGAACGGAATATACTGACCGAGACGGTCAAACAGGGCATACAGCGCGACCAGCGACAGAACCGCCGGGAACATCTGGAAAATCAGCATCCCTTTCAGCAACGTGGCTTTACCCGGAAAGCGCATGCGGGCAAAAGCGTATGCGCAGGTGGTAGAGAGCGCGACGATGCCAATGGCGGTAATACCGGCCACCTTGATGGAGTTCCACAGCCACAGCAGGACCGGGAAGGGGGGCGGCGTAACCCGGCCATCAGCATGTTCAACGCTAAAACCTAACGCCAGCCGCCAGTGCTCCCAGGAGATACGTTCCGGGATCAGGCTACCGGTGGCGAAGTTACCTTCGCGCAGAGAGATAGTGATAACCATCAGCAGCGGGAACATAATCGCCGCGATAAAAATCAGTAGCAGGAGATGCGTGATGAACAGGCGCAGCTTCTGAGATTTGGGTTGAACCATAGCCATAATATTTTTACTCCCCTTGATACCGCTCCAGGTTATTTTGCTTGCCATTTTGAACTCAGGCAGTGCTCAGACAAAAGTCACCGCGTTTTGAACGTCCTTCAGGACGACCCGAAGGGTGAGCGTAGCGAATAATCCTCACGTACTACCTGTACGCGCCGGTTCTTCCACGCTGGCCGAGCTCTGGCTGGCCGCGCCAATGACGCCTGGTTATTCCAGTTAATCAAACTTCATACGTGTGGCTTTCAGGTTAACAATCGCCAGCGCGCCCACCAGCAGGAAGATCAGCGTGGCGATAGCCGCAGCCAGGCCGAAATCCTGACCGCCGCCGCCTTCAAAGGCGATACGGTAGGTGTAGCTCACCAGCAGGTCGGTATAGCCCGCAGGCGTGGTCGTGCCGAGGCGATCCGGTCCGCCGTTGGTTAACAGTTGAATCAGCACGAAGTTGTTAAAGTTGAAGGCGAAGCTGGCGATCATCAGCGGCGTTAGCGGTTTAATCAGCAGCGGGAACGTGATCTTAAAGAAATTCTGCAACGGGGTTGCGCCGTCCATTGCCGAGGCTTCATATAAGTCGTCAGGAATCGCTTTCAGCAGGCCCATGCACAGGATCATCATGTATGGATAGCCCAGCCAGGTATTGACGATGATGATCATGGCGCGCGCGGTGGTCGGGTCGCTAAACCAGGCCGGTTTGATGCCGAACAACGCGCTGAGCATCATGTTGATCTCACCGAAGCTCTGGTTGAATAACCCTTTGAAAATCAGAATCGAGATAAATGACGGTACGGCGTAAGGCAGAATCAGCAGGACGCGATAAATCGCTTTGCCTTTTAAGGCTTCCCACTGGACGAGGCAGGCGAGCACCATGCCTACCGCCACGGTCAGGATAACGGTCAGGAGGGAGAAGACCACTGTCCAGACGAAAATGGCGAAGAAGGGTTTCTGGATACCTTCATCCTGGAACACGCGGGTGAAGTTGTCCCAGCCAATGGCGACGGTATAGCCAGGACTCAGCTTCTCACTCCCCCAGCTACCGTCGGCGTTAATCGCCTGGTAGAAACCGATTCCGGCGTTAGGGCGATATTTCACGCCATTCTGGTTATTCGTCAGCGTACCGTCCCCGGAGAGCGTATACAGCGGCTGCGTGCCGGAGAACTGACGCAGGGAGCTCATAATGACTTTGCTTGCGTCCGGCAGTACGGCGGTCAGTTGGTTCAGGGCGATACGGTTTTGCGTAATGATGCGCAGGTTAGCGCGTTCGCCTTCTGGCAAGGTATCGGCTTCTTTAAGGGCAAGCTTCTGCTCGCCACCGAATTTAAAGACGTCGGAAAGATAATGTTTACCGCTTTCGCTATCGGTCAGCGCCAGCTTCCACTCCTCTCCCGCCGGGTAAAGCGCGAAGTTGTAGGTTTTACCCGCCTGGAAGGTGCGATCCATCAGTACCTGCTGCGCGCGTTCGAAGGTCAACTGGTTGGTGCTGCTGTAGTTGGTGAAGGCGATGGCGATGGTGCAGACCAACGGGAACAGAACGAACAGCCCCATCCCGGCGAGACCCGGATAAACGTAGCGCCAGGCATAGGTCTTGCGGTTTGAAAAAATGTACAGGCCAACCGAGCTTAAAATCAGCGTCATGATGGCAAACAGGTACTCCCCCTGGGCATACATCAAAACAACAAGGTAACCTATCAACAGGCCAAGCAAACCAATCACAGACCATGTCAACTGCGGGCTTTGCCACCAGTGTTTCTTTTTTACGACATCCATGGGGATCTTCCTCTTTACACTTTTTCTTTCGTGCTACCTCTTTGTTGGCTGCGAATGCGCACCCCAGTCACATACTTATGTAAGCTCCTGGGGATTTGCATCCTTGCCGCCTCGATGTAGCGCGAATGATTTCGTGTAACAACGTATTCAATAAACCTTATTTCTTAAGAAATAAGAGAAACTGTATTACTTGGTGATACGAGCTTGTGCATCTTTCAGCGCGGCGTCGACGGTCTGACGACCGCTGGCGGCGTTGATCACTGCGGTACGAACGGCATACCAGAACGCGGACATCTGTGGGATGTTCGGCATGATTTCGCCTTTCTGGGCGTTCGCCATGGTGGCGGCGATACGCGGATCTTTTTCCAGTTTCTCCTGGAAAGATTTCAGAGCGACGGCGCCCAGCGGTTTATCCTTGTTCACTGCGTCCAGGCCCTGGTCGGTCAGCAGGTAGTTTTCGAGGAACTCTTTCGCCAGTTCTTTGTTCGGGCTGGCGGCGTTAATACCGGCGCTCAGTACGCCAACGAACGGTTTGGACGGCTTGCCTTTGAATGTCGGCAGCAGCGTCACGCCGTAATTGATTTTGCTCTTGTCGATGTTTGACCACGCCCACGGACCGTTGATGGTCATCGCGGTTTCGCCTTTATTGAATGCCGCTTCCGCGATGGAATAATCGGTGTCGGCGTTCATGTGTTTGTTTTTGATCAGGTCGACCAGGAAGGTCAGGCCCGCTTTCGCGCCAGCGCTGTCCACGCCAACGTCCTTCACGTCATATTTGCCGTTTTCAAATTTGAATGCGTAGCCGCCGTCGGCAGCAATCAGCGGCCAGGTGAAGTACGGTTCCTGCAGGTTGAACATCAGCGCGCTCTTACCTTTCGCCTTCAACGTTTTATCTAGCGCTGGAATTTCTTCCCAGGTTTTCGGCGGATTCGGCACCAGATCTTTGTTATAAATCAGCGACAGCGCTTCTACGGCGACCGGATACGCGATCAGTTTGCCGTTATAGCGAACCGCATCCCAGGTGAACGGATAGAGTTTGTCCTGGAAGGCTTTATCCGGGGTGATTTCCGCCAGCAGTCCGGACTGCGCATAGCCGCCGAAACGGTCGTGGGCCCAGAAGATGATGTCCGGACCGTCGCCAGTCGCGGCAACCTGCGGGAATTTCTCTTCCAGCTTGTCCGGATGTTCTACGGAAACGTGAATACCGGTATCTTTTTCAAACTTTTTACCCACTTCAGCGAGGCCGTTGTAGCCTTTGTCGCCGTTAATCCAGATAACCAGCTTACCTTCTTCAATTTTTGCGAGGGCAGAGGCGGAAAACATCATCGTGGTCAATGCAGACAGCGCGAGGATGCGAGCGCCAGTTTTGATTTTCATATACCCGTCCTATTTGGTGATGTGCTCGTGGATACACTTAAGTGGCTTGACGATAATGAGTGTCCTTTTTTAACAACCTCTTTCCATCCTCCCCATCTCTACGCCCCTTCCTTCGTTTATGTGATCTCCATTACAGAAATGCCATTTATGCGCTCTGGAGCACATAAAAATGCTGCTCATTTTGTCGTCCATATCACGAAATGAACCGCATCCCGTTCTCCCAACCAGCGAGATGGCATCTCTCATCCTCCCGCCTCCTCCCCCATAAAAAAGCCGGGGGTGGAGGATTTGCCGGATTCACGAATGCCGCATAGTCAGCCCATCTTGAATGTGTCGTTAAGTGACAGGTTGTAACGAAGGGAGAAGGGCATGGCGAGCGTACAACTGCGGAATGTAACGAAAGCCTGGGGCGAGGTGGTGGTCTCGAAAGACATTAACCTTGAGATCCAGGATGGGGAATTCGTCGTGTTTGTTGGCCCATCGGGCTGCGGTAAATCCACTCTGCTGCGTATGATTGCCGGGCTGGAAACGGTGACCAGCGGCGATCTGCTGATTGGCGATACCCGCATGAATGATGTCCCGCCCGCCGAACGTGGTATCGGGATGGTGTTCCAGTCCTATGCGCTTTATCCCCACCTTTCCGTCGCGGAAAACATGTCTTTTGGCCTGAAGCTGGCCGGCGCGAAAAAAGAACTTATTAACCAACGTGTTACTCAGGTGGCGGAAGTCCTGCAACTGGCCCATCTGCTGGATCGCAAACCGAAAGCCCTTTCCGGCGGTCAGCGGCAGCGTGTGGCGATTGGTCGTACCCTGGTTGCCGAACCACGGGTTTTCCTGCTGGATGAACCGCTTTCTAACCTCGATGCCGCGCTGCGCGTGCAGATGCGTATTGAGATTTCCCGGCTGCATAAGCGCCTCGGGCGCACGATGATTTACGTCACCCACGACCAGGTCGAAGCGATGACCCTTGCCGACAAGATTGTGGTGCTGGATGCCGGTCGCGTCGCGCAGGTCGGCAAGCCTCTTGAACTCTATCACTATCCGGCGGATCGCTTTGTCGCCGGTTTTATTGGCTCGCCAAAGATGAACTTTCTGCCGGTTAAAGTCACCGCCACCGCCATTGAGCAGGTGCAGGTGGAACTGCCTAACCGTCAGCAAATCTGGTTGCCGGTGGACGGCGCCCGCGTTCAGGTCGGCGCCAATATGTCCTTAGGTATTCGCCCGGAACATCTGCTGCCCTGCGATATCGCCGATGTCACCCTCGAAGGTGAGGTTCAGGTGGTCGAGCAGCTTGGTCACGAAACGCAAATTCATATCCAGATCCCATCCATCCGTCAAAACCTGGTGTACCGCCAGAACGACGTGGTGCTGGTAGAAGAGGGAGCCACATTCGCCATCGGTTTGCCGCCTGAGCGTTGCCATTTATTCCGTGAGGATGGCACCGCCTGTCGTCGGTTGCATAAAGAGCCGGGCGTGTAGGGCTTCTAATTAAAAAAAACGTGCACCCTGGCGCGTCGCTAAACCGGCGCAACAACAGGTGAAGCGTTCAAAGAAAAGCAATGATCTCAGGAGATAGAATGATGATGACTCTGCGCAAACTTCCACTGGCGGTCGCCGTTGCGGCAGGCGTTATGTCCGCCCAGGCGTTGGCCGTTGATTTCCACGGCTATGCGCGTTCCGGTATCGGCTGGACCGGCAGCGGCGGTTCACAGCAATGTTTCAAAGCCACGGGCGCTCAAAGTAAATACCGTCTCGGTAATGAATGTGAAACCTATGCTGAGCTGAAGCTGGGCCAGGAATTATGGAAAGAGGGTGACAAGAGTTTTTATTTCGATACTAACGTCGCTTATTCCGTAGACCAACAGGATGACTGGGAAAGCACCTCTCCGGCGTTCCGTGAAGCCAATATCCAGGGTAAAAACCTGATTGACTGGTTACCCGGTTCAACCCTGTGGGCCGGTAAGCGCTTCTACCAGCGGCATGACGTTCATATGATCGACTTCTACTACTGGGATATCTCTGGCCCGGGTGCCGGTCTGGAAAACGTCGACCTTGGCTTCGGTAAACTCTCTCTGGCGGCCACGCGTAACTCAGAAAGCGGCGGTTCGTATACTTTCTCCAGCGATGACACTAAGAAATACGCATCTAAAACTGCGAACGATGTTTTCGACGTGCGACTGGCAGGTCTGGAAACTAACCCGGGTGGTGTTCTGGAATTAGGTGTCGACTACGGACGCGCCAACCCACAGGACAACTATCGCCTCGCCGATGGCGCGTCGAAAGATGGCTGGATGTTCACCGGTGAACATACGCAGTCTCTCTGGGGCGGCTTTAACAAGTTTGTGGTTCAGTATGCTACCGACGCGATGACCTCCTCGGGTAACGGCCACTCTCAGGGCACCAGTATTGATAACGATGGCAGCATGATCCGCGTTCTGGATCACGGTGCGATGGACTTCAATGACGACTGGGGCCTGATGTACGTTGCGATGTATCAGGACGTCGATCTGGACAGTAAAAATGGTTCGACCTGGTACACTGCAGGTATTCGTCCAATGTATAAATGGACGCCGATTATGAGCACTCAGCTGGAAATCGGTTACGACAACGTGAAATCCCAGCGAACCGGCGAACGCAACAACCAGTACAAAATTACCCTCGCTCAGCAATGGCAGGCAGGTAGCAGCGTCTGGTCCCGCCCGGCGATCCGTATTTTCGCCACCTATGCCAAATGGGATGAAAACTGGGGTAACAGCACAACCACAGGTCTGCAAACGAAAGATAGCAGCGGTAATGGTCTCCTGACCGACAGCCGTGGCAGCGATAGCGAAGTAACCTTCGGCGCGCAGATGGAAGTCTGGTGGTAATACCGTCGTAATCACGTAGTGACACGGAGGGGCTTACACCCCTCCTGATTATTCAGGATTAGCGCGCTATTGCCTGGCTACCGCTGATCCGATGCTATCCGAGGTGAAAACAATGAAAATGAAGAAAACGCTCGTCGCCCTGTGTTTATCCGCAGGAATGTTGGCCTGCGTGCCGGGGATGAGCCTTGCCGATGTCAACGTTGTCCCGCAAAACATCAGCGCCGCCCCGGCCATTCCCGGAACGGCTCTGCAGAAACTGGTCTGGACGCCAGTCGATCAATCTAAAACGCAATCCGTCGATTTGCTTACGGCAGGGCAACGGCTGGATGTCGCCGGTATCTCCGGCCCGGTTGCGGCCTGGAGCGTGCCGGCGAATATTGGCGAACTGACCCTGACGCTCAGTAGCGAAGTGAATAAGCAAAAACAGATTTTTGCGCCGAACGTGTTGATTTTAGATCAGAATATGACCCCGTCTGCGTTTTTCCCCAGCAGCTATTTTACCTATCAGCAGCCCGGCGTCATGGCAGCGGATCGGCTTGAGGGTGTGATGCGCCTGACGCCAGCATTGGGGCAGCAGAAGCTCTATGTGCTGGTCTTTACGACGGAAAAAGATTTGCAACAAACGACCACCCTGCTGGATCCGGCGAAAGCCTATGCCAAAGGCGCGGGCAATGCCATCCCGGATATTCCAGACCCGGTTGCGCGACACACCACCGAGGGTGTACTGAAGCTGAAAGTGAAAACCAGTAGCGGCTCCAGCGTGCTGGTCGGCCCGCTGTTTGGCTCTTCCGGACCTGGCCCTGTCACCGTAGGTAATACGGCGGCGCCAGCCTATAGCGCACCCGCCCCGGCTTCCGTTCCGGCAGCGAAAAGCGAACCGATGCTCGATGATACTGAAACCTATTTCAACAACGGCATTAAACAGGCGGTCGCGAAAGGTGATATCGATAAGGCCCTGAAATTGATGAACGAAGCTGAACGTCTCGGTTCGAAATCTGCTCGTTCCACCTTTATCAGCAGTGTAAAAGGCAAGGGGTGACCGTCTCCCCACAATGCTGATGTTTAGGCTCAGCCTTTCGGTGCGTCCATTGGGGCGCACTTTTTTTATCGCGCGGCGGCGTCTGTTGCATGGCTGTTGCGTGGATGATCGGATATTGACGTTTGCCCGCCCTCAGTGTCTCATTCTGCGATACAATACTGTCATGTTATGTACCGGAGATTCAGGCATGCCACATCCTGCGCTTACGCAACTGCGTGCGCTGCGTTATTTTGCCACGATGCCCTCGTTGGATTCGCCTCTGCGCGACTGGTTATTGCTGGAAGACTCAATGACCAAACGCTTTGAGCAACAGGGGAAAAAAGTCAGCGTAATGATGGTTAACGAAGGTTATGTTGGCCGTGAAGCGCTGGCGGATGAAGCCTCTTTGTTGCCGGATGAACCGCGCTACTGGCTGCGGGAAATTATACTTTGCGCCAATGATACGCCCTGGCTGGCGGGCCGCACTCTCGTCCCTGAGTCGACGCTCAGCGGCCCCGAAATGGCGCTACAACAGTTGGGGCAAACGCCGCTGGGCCGTTATCTGTTTACGTCATCTACGCTAACCCGCGATTTTATTGAAATTGGTCGCCATGCTGGTCTTTGGGGGCGGCGTTCCCGTCTGCGGCTGAGCGGCAAACCGCTGTTGTTAACGGAACTGTTTTTGCCTGCATCACCGTTGTATTAAGAGGAAAAATAAAATGGAGTGGAGTCTGACGCAGAATAAGCTGTTGGCGTTTCACCGCTTGATGCGTACTGACAAACCGATCGGCGCGCTGCTGTTGCTGTGGCCGACGCTGTGGGCGCTATGGGTCGCGACGCCGGGAATGCCGCCGCTGTGGATCCTCGTGGTTTTTGTTGCGGGTGTCTGGCTGATGCGCGCCGCAGGTTGCGTGGTAAATGATTATGCCGACCGCAAGTTTGACGGCCACGTCAAGCGCACCGCTCACCGTCCGCTGCCGAGCGGGGATGTCACCGAGAAAGAGGCGCGTACGCTATTTATCGCGCTGGTGCTGGTCTCGTTTCTGCTGGTGCTGACCCTCAACACCATGACTATCCTGCTGTCGATTGCGGCGCTGGCATTAGCCTGGGTCTATCCGTTTATGAAACGCTACACTCATCTGCCGCAGGTGGTGCTGGGCGCGGCGTTCGGCTGGTCGATTCCGATGGCATTCTCGGCGGTAACGGAATCGCTACCGCTGAGCTGCTGGCTGCTGTTTCTCGCCAATATTCTGTGGGCGGTGGCCTACGACACCCAGTATGCGATGGTCGATCGCGACGACGACGTAAAAATCGGTATTAAATCGACGGCGATTCTGTTCGGCGATAGCGATCGTTTAATTATTGGTATGTTACAGGTGGCGGTACTGGCGCTGATGGCGACGGTTGGCTGGCTGAACGGGCTGGGCTGGGAATATTACTGGTCGTTGTTTATCGCCGCGGCGCTGTTTGTCTGGCAGCAGAAGCTGATTTTCAGGCGCGAACGCGATGACTGTTTTAAAGCGTTTTTAAATAACAACTACGTTGGGATGGTGCTGTTTCTTGGCCTGGTGATGGGATATATGCGCTAGATTCGACGCTCTACCCGGCTTGCTGGCATCGTGCGCAAGCCGGGCGCTTTCTTCACGCGTTACGCTTCATCCTGGGTAACGCTTTCAATCGTTAAACGCACATCGGACGTAACCAGCGCAGCCAGCATACGGTAGATCTTCAGCGTCTCTTCCGGTTCCGCATCCCCGGTATCGCTGATATAGCCTTCGTCGCGCAGGGTCAGCACCAGCGTGCTAAATACCGCCTTATCGAAGAACTCCGGCGCATTGATGCCGTGCAGTACCGACAGACGTTGCGCGACGGTACGGCTCTCTTTCTCCAGCGAACTGCGGTTGATTGCCGGGTTGGCGCTCAGCAGCCAGAAGGTAATCGCGTAGCGCTGTAGCGTTTCGCGCGCGCCTGCGGCCAGCAGTTGTAGCGCGCGAGCATGAGAAGGGTTCACGCTTACATCATCGCCATTCACGACGATCAGGCTCTGACGCTGCATTTCGGCAATCAGCGCATCGACAACGCCCGCCAGCTCGGCTATCTCCCAGCGCAGGAACAGCTCGGCCTTGAGGAACGGATAGAACATCTCGACGTGGCGCAATATTTCTGCGCGGGTAATATGACGATGCTGGGTGACGATGGCGGCTAACAGCGACGGCATAACCAGCATATGGGCGATATTGTTACGATAGTAGGTCATCAGTACCGCCTGCTCGCGCGGCAAAATGATGATATCGCCAATGGTGTCTTTCTCGACTTCAAACTTGTTCATTTGCAGCGCGTGGTCGATAAGAGCGCTGGCCGAGACCGCAGGCGTGGTCGCATCCGTTGAATAGGGCACATTGCGCAGCAGGGCAAGATAGCACTCCAGCTGTTCGGTTAGCTGCTTGCGGGTCAGGGAACGCTGACGCGACGCGAGCAGCGCGGTGCAGCACAGGTTCATGGCGTTTGCCGCACCGGCATTGTTAATCCGCACCATCAGATCCGAAGCGATGTTATTCACCGTCGGTGTGAGCCACGATGGACGAACGGCTTCGATAGGATCGATAGACTCGCGCCATTCAGGTACATGCTGGTTCAGGTAGCTCATCAGCGGCAGCGGCTCGCCGAAGTTCACGTAACCCTGACCGAGATTACGCAGTTTGCTTAATCCGCGTAGCATCTGCGGCAGGTTTTCTTTCTCTTTCGTCGCGCCGCGCAGCTCTTTGGCGTAGGTCCCGACCTCCATCACATGCTCGTAGCCGATATAAATCGGCACCAGCGTGATAGGACGATTACCGCCACGCAGCATCGCCTGGATGGTCATCGACAGGGTGCCGGTTTTCGGATCCAGCAGACGACCGGTACGCGAACGACCGCCCTCCACGAAATATTCCACGGAATAGCCGCGGCTGAACAGCTCGCCCAGGTATTCGCGAAAGACGGTGGAGTAGAGCTTATTGCCCTTAAAGGTACGGCGAATAAAGAACGCGCCCAGGCGGCGGAAAATCGGGCCCGCAGGCCAGAAGTTCAGGTTGATGCCGGCGGCGATATGCGGCGGCACCAGCCCCTGGTGATACAGCACGTAGGAGAGCAGCAGATAGTCCATGTGGCTGCGGTGGCAGGGCACATAGACAATTTCATGCCCGTCGTGCGCCAGCTGACGAACGCGCTCGGCGTTATGGACGTTAATCCCTTGATAGAGACGGTTCCAGGTAAAGCCCAGAATACGGTCGGTCAGACGGATCATCTCGTAGGAGAAGTTGGCGGCAATCTCTTCCATCAGCGCGATGGCGTTTTGCTGCGCTTTTTCATGGGAGATTTTCTTGCTGCGTGCTTCATCTTCCACCGCGCGGGCAATGGCTTTTGACGCCAGCAGTTTATTGAACAGATCCTGACGGGCTGGCAGACGCGGCCCGACGGCTGCCAGACGCTGGCGGGCAAAGTGCATGCGCGCCACGCGGGCCAGTTTCTGAGCGATAATTTTGTCGGTGCCGTGCTCGTCCGCCATCTTACGTAGAGAGACCGAAGGCGAGAAACGCACAAAGCTGTCGCGTCCCAGCCAGGAGACGGCAAAGAATTTCTGCACGCCGTTGAGCATACGTAAAGGCGGGTTTTCTTCTCCCTTTTCGCGCCCCGGAGCACGACCGAACATCACTGAAACTGGCACCATCTGTACATCCAGATCGGGATGATTACGGTGCAGGTCCAGATAGTCATGGAACAGCTTGATGGACTCTTCCTTTGGCGTGTAATAGGTAAATACGCGCGGGCCGCCGTGGATAAATACATAGCGCGGAAGCAGAGAGCCATCGATTTCCAGCGGCTCCAGAGGATCGGGTAACTCATGTGCCAGACACTGAGCGCGTAGCGTCAGCAGGTCCGCCTTCGAATTGTAAGGCAGGACGTACATAATAGGGCGCGAGGTATCCAGGCCTAATTCCTCGGCAGGTTGCGCCGGAATAGACTTGCTTTTTACCAGCACCCTTAATGGTAAATTCAGTAATTTATAGTAAATTCGTTGCCAGCCAGACATAGACGATATGAAGCCCCTGGTTAATCATGCAAATGCGCGGCAAGAATAACAGAAAGTGCGCAAAATTTCCGGTGTAACGCGGCAAACGCGTACACTCATTGGCGTTATTTACATTAAAAGGTTCGTTTGATGGCCAATAATACCACCGGGTTAACCCGAATTATTAAAGCCGCAGGGTATTCCTGTAAAGGATTTCGCGCGGCGTGGATCAACGAGGCCGCATTTCGTCAGGAAGGTATCGCGGCCATTATTGCCGTGGCAATAGCCTGCTGGCTGGACGTCGATGCCGTCACCCGGGTTCTGCTGATTGGTTCGGTTCTGCTCGTGATGATAGTTGAAATTATCAATAGCGCCATTGAAGCCGTCGTCGACCGTATTGGTCCTGAGCGTCACGTCCTTTCGGGACGGGCGAAAGATCTGGGGTCCGCGGCGGTTCTGCTGGCGATTATTATCGCGCTGATGACCTGGGGAATGCTGTTGTGGGCGAACTATCGCTGACTCTTGCCGTATCGGTTCGCAAAATGGAAAGAAACTGCTGATTTTTGTGTGAAATATGGTTCCAAAATCACCGTTAGCTGTATATACTCACAGCATAACTGTATATACACCCAGGGGGCGGAATGAAAGCGTTAACGACCAGGCAGCAGGAGGTGTTTGATCTCATTCGGGATCATATCAGCCAGACGGGCATGCCGCCGACGCGTGCGGAGATTGCTCAGCGCTTGGGGTTTCGTTCCCCAAACGCGGCGGAAGAACACCTGAAGGCGCTGGCGCGTAAAGGCGCAATCGAGATCGTTTCTGGCGCTTCTCGCGGTATTCGCTTGCTGACGGAAGAAGAGAGCGGTCTGCCGCTAATTGGCCGCGTTGCCGCAGGTGAACCGCTGCTGGCGCAGCAGCATATTGAAGGCCACTATCAGGTGGATCCATCCATGTTTAAGCCGAGCGCCGATTTTCTGCTGCGCGTCAGCGGTATGTCAATGAAAGACATCGGGATTCTGGATGGCGATCTGCTGGCGGTGCATAAAACGCAGGATGTGCGCAACGGTCAGGTGGTTGTGGCGCGCATTGACGAAGAAGTCACCGTGAAGCGGCTGAAAAAGCAGGGCAACGTCGTTGAGCTGCTGCCTGAAAATAGCGAATTTTCCCCGATCGTGGTCGATTTGCGCGAACAAAGTTTTACCATTGAAGGCCTGGCTGTCGGCGTTATCCGCAACGGCAACTGGCAATAACCTCGCCATTCCGCAGCATTATCCTCTGATGCATGATGCTGCGTCGTTTACTTCCATTCAGGCTCCTCTTCCATGCTTTTTAACTCTGCTGACAGAGCCCTGTGGCGCTTAGCGTTACCGATGATCTTCTCCAATATCACCGTTCCGCTGTTGGGACTGGTGGATACCGCCGTTATTGGTCACCTCGACAGCCCGGTTTATCTGGCAGGCGTGGCGGTTGGCGCAACGGCCACCAGCTTCCTTTTTATGCTGCTTCTGTTTCTGCGCATGAGCACTACCGGACTGACGGCGCAGGCATTTGGCGCAAACGATCCGCAGCGGCTGGCGCGCGCGCTGGTGCAGCCGATTGTTCTGGCGCTGGCCGCCGGGGTAGCGATCGTCCTCTTCAGGGGGCCGTTAATCAATCTGGCGCTACATATTGTCGGCGGCAGTGAATCTGTGCTCGTACAGGCCCGGCGCTTTCTTGAGATTCGTTGGCTAAGCGCGCCCGCCTCGCTGGCGAATCTGGTCCTGCTGGGCTGGCTGCTTGGTGTGCAGTATGCCCGGGCGCCGGTGATCCTGCTGGTGGTCGGCAATGTTCTTAACATTGCGCTCGATTTATGGTTGGTGATCGGCCTGCATATGAATGTTCAGGGAGCGGCGCTGGCGACGGTCACGGCAGAATACGCCACCTTCTTTATTGGACTGTTAATGGTGAGACGCGTGCTGGCGCTGCGTGGCGTTCCCCTGTCGATGTTGAAAAACGCCTGGCGTGGCGACATACGCCGTTTGCTGGCGTTAAATCGCGACATCATGCTGCGTTCGCTGCTGCTACAGCTTTGCTTCGGGGCGGTGACAGTATTCGGGGCCCGTCTCGGCGCCGATGTGGTGGCGGTCAATGCGGTACTGATGACTATGCTGACCTTTACCGCCTACGCACTGGATGGTTTTGCCTATGCCGTTGAAGCGCATTCCGGGCAGGCCTACGGCGCGCGCGATGACGGTCAACTGCTTGTCGTCTGGCGTGCGGCCTGTCGCCAGTCAGGGATGGTGGCGCTGGCGTTTACGCTGATTTACAGCCTTGCCGGTGAGCAGATCATCAGCGTGTTGACGTCTCTGTCTTCATTGCAGCAACTGGCCGACCGCTATCTCATCTGGCAGACGATACTGCCGGTGATTGGTGTCTGGTGCTATTTGCTGGACGGTATGTTTATCGGCGCGACGCGCGGGGCGGAGATGCGTAATAGTATGGTTGTGGCGGCGGCGGGATTTGCCCTGACGCTGTTAACGCTACCGGTTCTCGGGAATCACGGCTTGTGGCTGGCGCTGACGGTTTTTCTTGCCCTGCGCGGGGCGTCGCTGGCGCTCATCTGGCGGCGACACTGGCGGTATGGAACCTGGTTTTCGTAGCGGGTTTTATTTATCTGCTGGTTAAAGATTCTGAATAATAAATTCTACTCAGAATACTCATCTATAGTTAAGTCATGCCCGGCCCATAATGGGCTGTTCATTCACCGAACGATGAGGATTGCATGATGAATAAAGACGAAATCGGCGGTAACTGGAAACAGTTGAAAGGTAAAGCAAAAGAACAATGGGGCAAACTGACCGACGACGATATGACCGTCATCGAGGGTAAACGTGACCAGCTTGTCGGTAAGATTCAGGAACGTTATGGCTACGCCAAAGACCAGGCCGAGAAAGAGGTCACGGAGTGGGAAACCCGTAACGATTATCGCTGGTAGCGAAAGCGTCGTGTTTTAACCCACTGTTAGTGCCTGCCTTGACGGTATCCGGAGGTACCGTCAGCCTTGATTCCCGCTGCGGCTCACCCCTCAGCGGGCTTTCTTTTTAATCTGTATGGTGTGATCGTGATGGCAGTGCCCCGGCGTGCTGCAGGCTTCGACTTCAACGCAGGCGGCACACAGGCCGTGAGCTTCAATCACATTGTGGCGCAGAGCGAAGCCCATCTTCGCCGCCAGGGAATGCATAATATCTTCTACACCTTCCGCACACTCTTCTTTGACGCCACCGCAGCGGTCGCAGATAAACATCGCTGAGCTGTGGGTTGGCTGATCGAAAAGGTGACACAGCACATAGCTGTTGGTGGATTCCACCTTGTGCACGAGTCCCTGCTCCAGCAAAAACTCCAGCGCCCGGTATACCGTTGGCGGTTTGGCCTGCGGTTCTGTTTCCCGGAGCAGATCGAGCAGATCGTAGGCGCTGATAGCCCCTTGCTGCAGGCTCATCAAACGCAACACTTCAAGGCGCTGAGGGGTCAGGCGTACGCCACGTTGTGCACAGAGCTTTTCAGCATGCGCTAACATTTGTTGCGAAGTAGTCTTATCCATGGCGTCCTCTGGTCGCGTGAATGTGAAACTGTTACTTTATCACGTTCCAGATAAAACACCGAGTCCCTGGGACTTATACCGGTCACACTTCACGTTGCCTGTGCTCGCCGGAGGCGCCTTTCTGGCGGGACAAATTTGTTTCTGACGAATTTGTCGCTCACTTTCCGCTGTCTGCAACGCGAATTATTTAGGGTTATGCTATATCCGATGCATCTCATTTTCGGGAGAAAACGATGAAACGACCTGATTGCATTCGACACTGGCGTGAACTGGAGGGGGCGGATGATTCCACCTATCCCGATAGCACAGAGCTGTTCTCCATCGGTGCGCCGCTGGCGCGCGGCCTGCGGTTGAATCGTCTGGGGATCCATCACGAACGTCTTCCGCCCGGGCGTCGTACCTCCTATCCGCACGCGGAAAGCGACGAAGAAGAGTTTATCTATGTGCTGGAGGGGTATCCGGACGTGTGGATTAACGGCTATCTCTGGAAGCTGGAGCCCGGTGATAGCGTCGGCTTTCCTGCCGGAACCGGCGTTTGCCACACCTTCCTCAATAATACCGACCACGAAGTTCGCCTGTTAGTCGTCGGCGAGGCGAACAACAAATTCAACCGTATCTACTATCCGCTTAATCCCGGCTATGCCGCTACCCGTCAGGATCGTTGGGTTGATCATCCGCCGCAGTTTTTCGGCCCGCACGACGGCAAGCCGCGGAGAAAGTAACGTTTGTTGTCCGATAGAAAAAGCCCGCGCCGGGGCGATGCGCCAGTGATGTATCTTTGTGCTATAGTAGCGCCCCTTTTTACCCGGATGCTTATTTATTCGCCATGATGTCAGAATCAACGCCAACTGCTTTTGCCGCCCACCGTTTTTCCATCGCGCCGATGCTCGACTGGACAGACAGACACTGCCGCTATTTTCTGCGTCAGCTCTCGCGCCATACGCTGCTGTACACTGAAATGGTGACCACTGGCGCGATTATTCACGGTAAAGGCGACTACCTGGCCTATAGCGAAGAAGAGCATCCGGTCGCTCTGCAACTGGGTGGCAGCGATCCGGCGGCGCTGGCGCACTGCGCAAAGCTGGCGCAGGCGCGCGGCTATGATGAAATAAACCTCAACGTTGGTTGCCCGTCCGATCGCGTGCAAAACGGCATGTTCGGCGCTTGCCTGATGGGCAATGCCCAACGGGTTGCCGACTGCATTAAAGCGATGCGCGACGTGGTGTCGATTCCGGTAACGGTAAAGACCCGCATCGGTATTGATGACCAGGACAGTTACGAATTTCTGTGTGATTTTATCGAAACGGTTTCCGGGAAAGGCGAGTGTGAGATGTTTATCATCCACGCGCGTAAGGCGTGGTTATCCGGCCTGAGCCCGAAGGAGAATCGTGAGATCCCGCCGCTGGATTATCCGCGCGTCTACCAGCTTAAACGCGATTTCCCGCATCTGACGATGGCGATTAATGGCGGCATTAAGTCGCTGGCGGAGGCGAAACGGCATCTGGAGCATATGGATGGGGTGATGGTGGGCCGCGAGGCTTATCAGAATCCGGGCATTCTGGCCTCGGTCGACCGGGAAATTTTCGCCGTGGACGGTATAGATGCCGATCCGGTTGCCGTGGTCCGCGCGATGTATCCCTATATTGAACGTGAACTCAGCAACGGAACATATCTGGGACACGTGACGCGCCACATGCTGGGACTGTTTCAGGGGATTCCGGGCGCGCGCCAGTGGCGCCGCCATCTGAGCGAGAATGCGCATAAAGCCGGTGCGGATATCAATGTGCTGGAGCAGGCGCTGCGATGGGTTGCCGACAAGGGTTAATTTTTCACTAAAACCTGGTCAAATTCACCACTTTACGTATAAGTGATGTGATAAATTTTGTTTATATTCAATAAGTTATATTTGGCATAGTTCTTGTAATACCCAGGAAGTGATAGAAAAATTTCTTTGGGGAGAAGATGATGCTGGAACTCTTATTTGTGATTGGCTTTTTTGTCATGCTGTTGGTCACCGGCGTGTCATTATTGGGTATTATCGCCGCCATCGTGGTGGCGACAGCGGTGATGTTTGTCGGCGGACTCTTTGCTTTAATGATTAAATTACTGCCGTGGCTGCTGTTGGCCGTTGTCGTGGTGTGGGCGATCCGGGCGATAAAATCGCCGACTGAGAGTCGTTATCGGAGTAATAACCGCTGGCATTACTAAGGTATTGAGCGCTATGTCACAACCTGAAGATTTTTGCCTAAAACAGCGTAGGCTTTGCTAATTAAATCTGCCACTATTAACGAGTTAATGAATTCATCGAGCTGTACCCTACATACAGCCGAAACAAAAAAAGTAAGGGCTTCCCGTGTGGAAGCCCTAAACTTTTGAGGCTGATGACAAACCGATATTAGATATGTCTCGTATTTCCGCCAGGTGGCGTCTGGCACCTGATTAGACCTATAAATCATTTAATATTAATATGTTATGAATTTCCTGCAAGCCTGCGTAAGCGAAGCGCCGCCGGGAAATTTCAGAAAAACGCGCTTTGTCAGCACGCTGAACCTTTTCTGCTTATTCCGGCATACGACAGGCTACAGGGGCGCTGGCTGTGGTTGCCCGGCTTTTATCCATCACTCCAGGCAACACATCCGAACTACGGCAACAACAAACTTGAACCCTGCGTCGCCCGGCTTTCCAGTACCTCATGCGCGCGTCTGGCCTCGGTTAAGGCATATTTCTGATTCTCTGCGACATCCACTTTTATCACGCCGCTGGCGATCAGCGAGAATAGCTCGTTGCTGGCTTCCGTCAGCTCTTCGCGCGTGGTGATATAGCCTTGCAGCGAAGGGCGGGTGACATACAGCGAACCTTTCTGGTTGAGGATGCCAAGATTGACGCCGGTTACCGGGCCTGATGAGTTGCCGAAGCTGACCATCAGCCCCCGCCGCTGCAGGCAGTCAAGGGAGGACTCCCAGGTATCTTTGCCCACGGAATCATAGACCACATGGACTTTCTTGCCGTCGGTGATCTCCTTCAGACGTTCGACGATGTTCTCTTCGCGGTAGTTAATGATTTGCCAGGCCCCGGCCTGTCTGGCGCGTTCAGCCTTTTGCGCGCTGCCGACGGTGCCGATCAGTTTAGCTCCCAGCGCTTTTGCCCACTGGCAGGCAATCAATCCCACGCCGCCAGCCGCCGCGTGAAACAGGAACGCTTCGCCTGCTTTGATTTCATAGGTTTTACGCAGCAGATACCAGACCGTCAGGCCTTTCAGAAATGAGGCCGCCGCCTGCTCGAAAGTGATCGCCTTAGGTAAAATGGCGACTTTATCGGCGGCGACGTTATGCACGGAACTATAGGCGCCCAGAGCCGATTGGGCGTAAACCACCCGATCGCCGACCTTGATATGGGTTACGCCGCTGCCGACCTGGCTGACCACGCCAGCGGCTTCGGTACCCAGGCCGCTCGGTAATGAGGGCGGCGGATAGAGGCCGCTACGGATGTAGGTATCAATGTAGTTGATGCCTATAGCTTTATTTTCTACCTGAACGTCGTATTCTGCGGGAGGCTGCGGCGTGAACTCCACCGTTTGCAGAACGTCAGGCCCTCCGTGCTTGTGAAATTCAATACGTGTTGCCATGCTCCCTCCATTAAATAATGTGGTAATCTTTCGAACCATTCACTATCTCGGTAACTCCATTCACTATGGCAGGAAATAAACCCTTCAACAAATCACAGACTGAACCCAGAGAGCGCGATTATCAACTCGACGGGTTAAAAGTCCCGCCGCACTCGATTGAAGCGGAACAGTCGGTGTTGGGCGGTTTAATGCTGGATAACGAACGCTGGGATGATGTTGCCGAACGCGTCGTTTCAGACGATTTTTATACTCGTCCGCACCGCCATATTTTTACCGAAATGGCGCGTCTGCAGGAGTCGGGGAGTCCGATTGACCTGATTACGCTCGCGGAATCGCTGGAGCGTCAGGGGCAACTGGATAGCGTCGGCGGATTCGCCTATCTGGCGGAATTATCGAAAAATACGCCAAGTGCGGCGAATATTAGCGCCTATGCCGATATCGTGCGGGAACGTGCGGTTGTGCGTGAAATGATCTCGGTGGCTAACGAAATCGCCGAAGCCGGTTTCGATCCGCAGGGCCGCACCAGCGAAGATCTGCTGGACCTGGCCGAATCGCGAGTTTTCAAAATCGCCGAAAGCCGCGCCAATAAAGATGAAGGCCCGAAGAATATCGCTGACGTGCTGGATGCCACCGTGGCGCGCATCGAACAGTTATTCCAGCAACCTCACGACGGCGTCACCGGCGTGAATACCGGTTATGACGACCTCAACAAAAAGACCGCCGGTCTTCAGCCGTCGGATCTGATTATTGTCGCCGCGCGTCCGTCGATGGGTAAAACGACATTTGCGATGAACCTCGTTGAAAATGCGGCGATGTTGCAGGATAAACCGGTATTAATCTTTAGCCTTGAGATGCCCTCGGAACAGATTATGATGCGTTCTCTGGCTTCCCTGTCTCGCGTTGACCAGACCCGCATTCGTACCGGTCAACTGGATGATGAAGACTGGGCGCGCATTTCCGGCACCATGGGGATTTTGCTGGAAAAGCGTAATATCTATATTGATGACTCCTCCGGCCTGACGCCAACGGAAGTACGCTCCCGCGCGCGGCGTATCGCGCGTGAGCACGGCGGGATTGGCCTTATCATGATCGACTACCTGCAACTGATGCGCGTGCCGTCGCTCTCCGATAACCGTACCCTGGAAATCGCGGAAATATCGCGTTCCTTGAAGGCGCTGGCGAAAGAGCTGCAGGTGCCGGTGGTGGCGTTGTCGCAGCTTAACCGCTCCCTGGAACAGCGAGCGGACAAACGCCCGGTGAACTCCGACCTGCGTGAATCCGGCTCCATCGAGCAGGATGCCGACTTAATCATGTTTATCTATCGTGACGAGGTGTATCACGAGAACAGCGATTTAAAAGGCATCGCTGAAATTATTATTGGTAAACAGCGTAACGGCCCCATCGGGACGGTGCGCCTGACGTTTAACGGTCAGTGGTCGCGCTTTGATAATTATGCTGGGCCACAATACGACGACGAATAAATAATTTGGCTATTTTATTTGCGATTTTGGGATTGGGCAGTGCTCGCCATCCTCACGTACTTCAGTACGCTCCGGTGGCTGCGCGCTGGCCGCACCCAAACTCGCTGCATCAATAACGCCAAATTTGAGATAAATAATTCAAGGAATTTAAATGCAAGCGGCAACTGTAGTGATTAACCGCCGCGCTCTGCGACACAACCTGCAACGTTTACGCGAACTGGCACCTGCCAGCAAACTGGTTGCGGTGGTGAAAGCGAACGCCTACGGACACGGTCTTCTTGAGACCGCGCGAACGCTCCCTGACGCCGATACTTTTGGCGTCGCTCGCCTCGAAGAAGCGCTGAGTCTGCGCGCTGGCGGTATCGTCCAGCCGATTCTGCTGCTGGAAGGCTTCTTCAATGCCGCTGACCTGGCGGTGATTTCCGCCCAGCGTCTGCACACGGCGGTACACAGCCCGGAACAGCTGGCGGCGCTGGAAGAGGCTGATTTACCGGAGCCGGTAACCGTATGGATGAAGCTGGATACGGGCATGCATCGTCTTGGCGTGCTGCCGGAGCAGGCCGAAGAATTTTATCAGCGCCTGAGCCAGTGTAAAAACGTCCGCCAGCCGGTAAATGTCGTCAGCCACTTCGCCCGTGCTGATGAGCCTGAGAGCGGGGTTACGGAACGTCAGCTGGATATCTTTACTTCCTTTACGGAAGAAAAACCGGGGCTGCGCTCTATTGCTGCCTCCGGCGGGATTTTGCTGTGGCCGCAGTCGCATTTCGACTGGGTGCGCCCGGGGATTATTCTTTACGGCGTATCGCCGCTGGATAACCGCTCCACTGGCGCGGATTTTGGCTGCCAGCCGGTGATGACTCTGGCCTCCAGCCTGATTGCGGTTCGCGAACATAAAGCCGGCGAACCGGTTGGCTACGGCGGGACCTGGGTTAGCGAGCGCGATACGCGTTTAGGCGTGGTGGCGATGGGCTACGGCGATGGTTACCCGCGCGCCGCGCCGTCCGGAACGCCGGTGCGGGTTAATGGTCGCGAGGTGCCGATTGTCGGGCGCGTGGCGATGGATATGATTTGCGTCGATCTTGGGCCCGAAGCGCAGGATAAATCTGGCGATCCGGTGGTGTTCTGGGGAGATGGTCTGCCCGTGGAGCGTATTGCCGAAATTACAAAAGTAAGTGCTTACGAACTTATTACGCGCCTGACTTCAAGAGTGTTGATGAAGTATGTGGATTAACCGGCGTTCAGCTGGCTGCGACACCTCCTGATGCATTTATACCCAGAATAATTCGAGTCGCAAGGCGGGGCGAATGACTGGCTGCGCATACTGAACTTGAAGTGCGGCGGGGGCATCAGGCTTTGTCCCCGCCGGGGAGGAGCAACACTCCAGATTATCCGCTGCACCGGCCAGCGTGACGCCACATCCGCTCTGTTTTGTTGAATCCGCTAACATCCTCTCGATCTTCTTTCACATCCAGTTTATTGTGTTATGACTAGCCTCATGTAAATCCGGAGAAACATCTCGTGTTTCAAAAAGTTGACGCCTATGCCGGCGATCCCATTCTCTCCCTGATGGAGCGTTTCAAAGAAGATCCGCGCAGCGACAAAGTAAACCTTAGCATTGGCCTCTTTTACAACGAAGACGGCATTGTTCCTCAACTTCAGTCGGTTGCCGCAGCGGAAGCGCGCCTGAATGCCCAGCCCCACGGCGCTTCGCTCTATTTGCCGATGGAAGGGCTGAACACCTACCGTCAGGCGATCGCGCCGCTGCTGTTTGGCGTCGATCATCCGGTACTGGCGCAAAATCGCGTCGCATCGATTCAAACTCTGGGCGGTTCCGGCGCGCTGAAAGTGGGGGCTGATTTCCTGAAGCATTATTTCCCGGCGTCGCGGGTATGGGTTAGCGATCCGACATGGGAAAACCACATTGCTATATTTGAAGGGGCTGGATTCGAAGTAAGGACTTACCCCTGGTTTGATGATGAAACCAATGGCGTGCGTTTCGAAGCCTTGCTGGAAAAACTCAATACGTTGCCGGAGGGCGACATCGTGCTGTTGCATCCGTGCTGCCACAACCCGACCGGAGCCGATCTCAGCAACGCGCAATGGGATGACGTGGTTGAGGTATTACAAACGCGTAATCTGATCCCCTTCCTCGATATCGCCTATCAGGGATTCGGTGGCGGAATGGACGACGATGCTTATGCCATTCGCGCCATTGCCCACGCCGGCATGCCAATGCTGGTCAGTAATTCCTTCTCAAAAATTTTCTCCTTGTACGGGGAGCGGGTTGGCGGGTTGTCGGTGGTGTGTGAAGATGCGGAAACCGCGAGCCGCGTGCTGGGACAACTGAAAGCGACCGTGCGTCGTAACTACTCCAGCCCGCCGAATTTTGGCGCGCAGGTGGTTGCGGCGGTATTGAACGACAGCGCGCTGAAAGCCCGCTGGCTGGCGGAAGTTGAAGGGATGCGTACCCGCATTTTGACCATGCGTCAGGCGCTGGTTAACGTACTTAAAGAGGCGGTGCCGGGCGGCGATTTTGAGTACCTGCTTAAGCAGCGCGGGATGTTTAGCTATACCGGTTTTAGCGAGGCCCAGGTTGACCGTCTGCGCGATGAATTCGGCGTCTACCTGATTGCCAGCGGTCGCATGTGCGTGGCGGGGCTGAACTCACGTAATGTGCAGCGCGTGGCGCAGGCTTTTGCTGCGGTGATGTAAGTCACGCCTTCAAGGCCTGGCGTCAGCGCCAGGCTGGTAACCAACCCACTCTGAATATTTTGCCAGCATTTCTGACTGGCTTGATGTCATCACCTCTGTTAATCCGAACGGCTGTGCCTGATGCCGGACATCTTCTTATTACCTGTTCCTGTTTCCGCCCAGATTTACGCATCGAATTATTGATAACCATTTGAATATAAAGATTTATCCTTGTTGGTATGGATGCTGCATTACTCCGGCAGGTTATTAACCACAAGGAGAATCATATGGAAAACACGACCTCGCCCGGTGCGCTGCTCAGCGGCGAGAATGCGGCCTGGCTTGAAGAGTATTACCAGACCTGGCTGCACTCCCCCGAGCAGATCCCGGAAGACTGGCGGCGTTTTTTTCTTTCTCAGGAACAGGATCCCGGCGTTGAACCGTCAACGGTAGCGACCACAGGCACGACCTTAAAAAAACAGGCTGCCGTGACGCAGTTGATTTACGCCTGGCGAAATCTCGGACACCTGCGCGCGAAACTGGATCCGCTCGCGCAATCGGCGGTTGCGGAAGTGCCGCAGCTGACGTTGGCATTTTGGGGATTGAGCGAAGAGGATCTGACCCAGGAGTTCAGCGTCACCTTCGGCGAACATACAACGCTGATGCCGCTTAAACAGCTGCTTACGATGCTGGAGCAGAGCTGGGCGGGAAGCCAGGGGTATGAGCTGGCCCATCTGGATAACCGTGAGGAAGTGGCCTGGCTACTGGCGCGAATTGAACGCAACGCTCCGCAGCCGGATGCGCAGACCTGTATGGCGCGTTTTGAAAAGCTGGTGGCGGCGGAGACGCTGGAGCGTTACCTGCATACGCGCTATGTCGGGCAGAAGCGCTTTTCTCTGGAGGGAGGAGAGAGCGCGATCCCCGCGCTGCATACGTTGGCGCAGCGCCTGCGTGAACAGGGCGTGGAAGAGTTAGTGATCGGCATGGCGCACCGTGGGCGGCTGAATGTGCTGGTCAATCTGTTGAATAAAGATCCGGCCCGGTTGTTTGCCGAATTTGAAGGGAAACTGCCTGTTGGCCACGGTTCCGGCGACGTGAAATATCATATGGGTTACTCCAGCAATCTGGAGACACCGGCTGGGTCGCTACATGTGGCGCTGGCCTATAACCCGTCGCATCTGGAGATTGTCAATCCGGTCGTACAGGGACAGGTGCGCGCGCGGCAGAACCGGCGTGGCGAAAAGGGACGGGAGCGGGTCGCTGGCGTGCTAATCCACGGCGATTCAGCGCTGGGCGGCCTCGGGGTCAACCAGACAACGCTTAATCTGTCGCAAACGGAGGGGTATGGTACCGGGGGCACGATTCATCTTGTTATTAATAACCAGATTGGCTTCACCACCTCCCGACAGCAGGATATGCGTTCATCGCGTTACTGTACCGATATCGCCAAAATGGTTGCGGCGCCGGTGATCCACATCAACGGCGACGATGTGGACGCGGTATGTCAGGCGATAGCGCTGGCCTGCGACTGGCGCAATACTTTCCACCGCGACATCATGGTCGATCTGGTTTGTTTTCGTAAGCACGGTCATAACGAAAGCGATGAACCGCGCCTGACCCAGCCGCAGATGTATCAGGCTGTTGATGCTCATCCCGGTACGCGTACCCGCTATGGTGAAGTGCTGATGCGTCGCGGCGTTTTGACGGCGGAGCAACAGGAGCAATTGATTGGCCGTTACCGAGACTGGCTGGATGCCTGCCATGAGCGTGAGCCGCTTCCCGTACCGTGTGCAAAACACGCATTCAGCGCCAACTGGGAGGGGTTATCCAACCCACAGTGGAGCGCGCAGGTTTCCACCGCGCTGCCCCGTGAGACGCTGACCGGCTACGGCGAGATCATTGCCACGCTGCCGGAAGATATCGTCGCGCATCCTACTATCAAGCGGCAGTTGGCTTTGCGCAAGAAGATGGCGGCAGGCGCGCAACCCGTCGATTGGGGGATGGCGGAAATGTTGGCCTATGCCTCGTTGGTCGATTACGGATATGGCGTGCGCCTGTCCGGAGAAGATTCGGGCAGGGGAACATTCAGCCACCGCCATGCCGTCATTCATCATCAGACGCAGCCGATTTGCTACTCACCTTTGCAACATATCCGCGCGGGACAAGCGCCTTTCGAGGTATTTGATTCGGTTCTGAACGAAGAGGCGTTGCTGGCCTGGGAGTACGGTTATTCCACCTCCGCGCCGCAGCAACTGGTGATCTGGGAGGCGCAGTTTGGTGATTTCGCCAACGGTGCGCAGGTGGCGATCGACCAGTTTATCTCGTCCGGTGAAACCAAATGGGACCGCTATAGCGGGCTAACGATCCTCCTGCCGCACGGTTACGACGGTCAGGGCCCGGAACACTCTTCCGCTCGTCCTGAGCGCTGGCTGCAACTGTGTGCCGAAAACAATATGCAGGTGGTGATGCCCAGCGAGTCGGCGCAGATGTTCCATCTACTGCGTGGACAGATGTTGCGACCGATGCGTAAGCCGCTGGTCATCTTTATGAGTAAACGTTTACTTCGTCTTAAGGGCGCGATGAGCGAGCTTTCACAACTGAGCGAAGGCGCTTTCCGGCCGGTGATTAACGATCCGCTGGCGCAGGATCCGGCGAAGGTTAAGTGCGTCATTTTGTGTAGCGGCCAGGTGTATTACGACGCGCTGGACGCGAGGAAGCAGCGTGGCCTTGATGACAGCGTGGCGATCGTACGTGTTGAACAGCTTTATCCGTTCCCGGCGGATGAACTGAACGCTTTGCTGGCGGTATGGCGGCATTGCCCAAATTGGGTCTGGCTCCAGGAGGAACCGGAGAATCAGGGCGCGTGGCGGCAGATTTGCCAGCAACTGGCCGCACTGGCGCTTGATAACCCCGTCTGGCGCTATGTCGGGCGACCTGCCGCCGCCGCACCGGCGACGGGTTACGGGCGAGTGCATAAACAACAAATTGACGACTTTCTGACGGATGCGTTCGCAGATATCCCGTTATCACAAGGAAAATAAACAATGATGGAAATTACAGTCCCTCAGCTTCCCGAGTCCGTGGCGGAAGGTACCTTGACGACCTGGTGCAAGAAGGAAGGCGATTGGGTGAAACGTGATGAGGTTGTGGCGGAACTGGAAACCGATAAGGTGATCCTCGAAATTCCCGCACCGCAGGATGGCATCCTGACGCATATTCTGGTCGACGAAGGCTGTACGGTGACCTCGACTCAACTGCTGGCCCATCTGGAGCCGCAGGCTGCCGCCGTTGTGGAAGCCGCTTCCGCGCCAGTCGAAGCGGCAGTGATGCCGTCGGCGAGGCTGGAAGCGCAACGTAGCGAGGTGGCGCTCGCCGATGTGCCGGGAAGCGGCCGTCAGGGGCGGATCCTGAAAGAAGATGTGTTGCGATTTGTTCCCGCTTCAGCGCCGGAGCCCGCCCGGACGCCAGAAACCGTGCGTCCGGCCCCTGCACTATCTGGCTCCAGGGAAGAGCGTCGCGAGCCGATGTCGCGCCTGCGTACACGCATTGCCGAACGTCTGCTGGCATCGCAGCGGGATAACGCGATTCTCACCACCTTCAATGAAGTGAATATGCAGCAGGTCATGGATCTGCGTAGTCGCTGGAAGGATCGCTTTGCGGAAAAACACGGCGTGAAGCTCGGTTTTATGTCGTTCTTTGTTAAGGCGGTGACGCGCGCGCTGGAACGCTTCCCAATCGTCAATGCCAGCGTTGATGGTCACGATATTATCTGGCGCGATTATTGCGATATTGGCATTGCGGTGAGCAGTAATCGCGGGTTGGTGGTGCCGGTACTCCGCAACGCGCAAAATCTCTCTTTGGCCGATATTGAACGGCAAATCGCAGAATATGCCACTCAGGCCCGCGCCGGGAAGCTGCCGCTTGAGGCGCTTCAGGGCGGTACCTTCTCGATCACCAACGGCGGTACGTTCGGTTCGATGATGTCAACGCCAATTATCAATCCACCGCAATCAGCCATTCTCGGTATGCACGCCATTACGCCACGCCCGGTGGCGGAGAACGGCCAGGTGGTGGTTCGCCCGATGATGTATCTTGCGCTGAGCTATGACCATCGCATTATCGATGGCCAGGAGGCAGTGCAGACGCTGGTGACGATCCGCGAGCTGCTGGAAGCGCCGGAACAACTGCTGCTTGATCTGTAAGGAGAGCGTTGATGAATACGATTTTTGACGTAGCGGTGATGGGGGGCGGCCCCGGAGGCTATGTGGCGGCCTTGCGGGCGGCGCAACGCGGGCTGTCGGTGATTTGTATCGATGATGGCGTTAACGAGCAGGGCGAACCCTCACCGGGCGGCACCTGCCTGAACGTTGGCTGTATACCGTCGAAGTCGCTGCTGCAATCGTCCGAACTGTATGCACAGATTCAGCATGAAGCGAGCGTCCATGGGGTTAAGGTCGAGAGCGTCGCCTTTGATGTTGCCGCCATGATCCGACGTAAGGATGCCATCGTACATCGCCTGACTCAGGGGATTCGCCTGCTGTTTGATAAAAACAAAGTCACCTATCTTTCCGGGCTGGCGACGCTGTGCGGGCAACAAGAGGGTCTGTGGCAATTGGCGGTCAATGAGCAACGGATTGGCGCCAGGAATGTGGTGATCGCCACCGGCTCGCAGCCACGGCAACTGCCTGGCGCCATCGTGGACAATGTGCAGATTCTTGATAACCGCGGCGCCCTGGCGTTAGGCGAATGCCCGGCACGTCTGGGAGTAATTGGCGCCGGGGTGATAGGTCTGGAACTGGGGTCTGTCTGGAACCGGTTGGGCGCGCAGGTCACGTTGTGGGAAATGGCGGAAACCTTCCTGCCCTCGCTGGAGTCGCGGCTGGCTGGCGAGGTCCGTAAAGCGATGACCGCCAGCGGCATGGAGATGCAGTTCGGTGTGGCGATTGACGCTGTTGAACCTCAGGAGGAAGCGGTCGTCATTCGCTGGCGGCAGGGCGATGAGGTACAGGAAACCCGCGTCGACAAGCTGATTGTCGCGATTGGCCGGGAGCCGCGCTTGTCCGGCGTCGATCTGACCGCGTTGGGTCTGACGTCTGATGGCCGGGGAGGCATTGAGGTGGATGCGCTATGCCGGACGGGTCAGACCGGCCTGTGGGCAATCGGCGATGTGGTACGCGGGCCAATGCTGGCGCACAAAGCGATGGCGGAAGGGGTGGTTGTCGCCGATCAGATTGCAGGGTTACCGGTGGAGCCCGTTAATTTCGCGCTGATCCCGTCCGTTATCTATACCCAGCCGGAAGTGGCGTGGATTGGCAACAGCGAAACCGCGCTTAAAGCAACAGGGATTCCCTTTACAAAAGGCCATTCGTTGTTTGTCGGCAACGGACGGGCGCTGGCCCTGGGGCAGGAGGGGGGCCGCTGCGTATTGTATGCGGATAAGCACACCGATCGCCTGCTGGGCGGGGCAATCGTCGGTCCACAGGCCTCTGAATTAATTAATGAAATTGCGTTAGCGATGGCGTTCAGCGCGGCGGGTGAGGATATTGCCTGCGCGGTACACGCCCATCCGACGCTCAGTGAAGTGATACACGAAGCCGCGATGGCGCTGAATAAACAGGCGCTGCATGGATAACGTTGAGGGACATTATGAATTTACATGAGTATCAGGCCAAATCCTTACTGGCTGGCATGGGAATGCCGTGCCCGCAAGAAGTGGCAATCCACGATAAAGCGCAATTGCCGGAGGCGTGGCGGGAGATTGCCAGCGAAAGCAAAGGTGCGGTACTGAAGGCGCAGGTCCATGCGGGAGGCCGCGGCAAAGCAGGTGGTGTGAAGGCGTTGACGCAGTATGCACAGGCGGAAACGTTTGTTGAGCAGATGCTGGGATCGCAACTGGTGACTTACCAGACCGGACCGGAAGGCCAGTATGTGAGTCATATCCTCGTGTGCGAGAACATCTATCCGGTACGCCAGGAATTGTACTTCGGCATGGTGATTGATCGGGAAAGCCAGCGCGTGACGTTTATCGTCAGCCCGGAAGGCGGCGTGGAGATTGAGAAAGTCGCCCACGAGACGCCGGAGAAGATAGGTAAAGTGAGTGTCGATCCGCTCACCGGTGTTCAACCTTGCCATATCCGTGAGCTGTTTGCGGTGCTGCAGCTCGATCATGCCCTCTTCCCGGCTTTCAGTAGTCTGGTGAATCAGGCATGGAGAGCCTTTAACGAACTGGATTTCGCGTTGCTGGAGATTAACCCGCTGGTTTTGCGCGAAAGCGGCGATTTTATGTGCGCCGACGCTAAAGTGACTCTGGATGACAACGCGCTGTATCGTCACCCGGAATTACAAGCGCTGCGCGATGAAACTCAGGAGGATGAGCGGGAAAACCAGGCGGCCAGACTCGATCTTAACTACGTCTCGCTGGATGGCAATATTGGTTGCATGGTCAATGGCGCGGGCCTGGCGATGGCGACGATGGATATTATCAAACTCTACGGTGCGCAACCCGCTAACTTTCTCGACGTTGGCGGCGGCGCGACCCAGGCGCGCGTGAGCGAGGCCTTCCGCCTGATTGTCTCCGACAGCAAAGTACGGGCGATTTTGATCAATATTTTCGGCGGGATTGTCCGCTGCGACATGATTGCCCGCGCCATCATATGTGCGCTGCAGGAAGAAGAGATCGCGCTGCCGGTGGTGGTGCGCTTGTCAGGTAACCGTGCGGCTGAAGGACAGCGTCTGCTGAGCGAGAGCGGCCTGGCAGTGGAAGCTGTTGATTCTCTGGATGATGCCGCGAAGCGCATTATCGCATTGCTAAATTAAGGAGGTTAGCGTGAGCGTTTTGATAGATAAGCACACCAGGGTTCTGGTCCAGGGGATCACCGGTAAAAATGGCTCGTTTCATACCGAGCAGGCGATCGCCTATGGTACGCAAATCGTCGGCGGCGTGACGCCGGGCAAAGGCGGGCAGCAGCATCTGGGGTGCCCGGTGTTTAATTCCATGAAGGAGGCGATGCGCCAGACAGACGCAGATGCCAGCGTGATTTATGTTCCCGCGCCGTTTGTCCTTGACTCTGTCGTGGAAGCCGTTGAGGCTGGCGTGAAGCTGATTGTGGTGATCACCGAAGGTGTGCCGACGTTAGATATGGTTAAAGTGCGCCGCCTGCTGGATTGCCATCCCGAGGTCCGGTTAATTGGGCCTAACTGCCCCGGTATTATTACCCCGGAAGCCTGTAAGATTGGCATTATGCCGGGCGATATTCATCGTGCGGGGCGTATCGGCATTATTTCCCGTTCCGGGACGTTGACCTATGAAGCCGTCGCGCAGACCACCGCGTTGGGGCTGGGACAATCGACCTGTATTGGTATCGGCGGCGATCCGGTACCAGGGACGAATTTTATTGACGCATTACGTTTATTTGCCGACGATCCGCAAACGGATGCGGTCATTATGATCGGGGAAATAGGCGGCAATGCCGAAGAACGTGCCGCAGAATTTATTCGTTACGAAATGAATAAACCCGTTATTGGTTATATTGCTGGCGTGACTGCGCCGAAAGGAAAACGCATGGGGCATGCCGGGGCGATTATTTCCGGGAGCAGCGGCAGCGCGGAAGATAAATTCCGTGCCTTCGATAAGGCAGGAATGACGTGGACGCGAAACCCGGCAAAAATTGGCGAGACGCTGTGGAACGCGATTAAGTAATCAATATTAAGGGGAGCGATGGCTCCCCTTAGAGCCTATCCCATTAGGGCTATTTTGCTTGTCATTTTGAACCTGGGCAGTGCTCAGAATCCTCACGTACTACGTGTACGCTCCGGTTCTTCCGCGCTGGCCGTGTTTAAACTGTCTGCGCCAATAACGCCTGGTGGGATAGGCTCTTAATCGTGTTGATGAAAAGTAGAGCGTATTTTCCCCGAACGTTATTAGCCAAAATTTATCTGGCGTAACGATTATTCCTGACCATGTTATCCTGCCTTTACCGTCTCAGACCGCCTGTCCTCGATGCATATCTGTTTTTTCACCAAAATCACCTGCAAAGATATTTCCGCCGACAAATGAAAATGCATAACATTTTCAATATGTTGTGTAGCGAGTTAATATTAAACCAATGACGCTTTAGCAGGTGTGCGGTTTTATATTCACTTTTTTACCACTGTGCGGTAAACCGCGCATTATCGAAGGCCAGTTTTTAAATAAATCAATAAACAACAACGAGTTATATTTTAAAGATAGTTGGCATAGCAACTGCAATACCGGAGCAGGTCTTTTATCCTTCACAGTGAGGTGAATATGTCTTCAGTCTCTAATGACGCTCCGCACAAGCGTCAAATTATTCCTAACCCTGGTTTATGGTTGGCTATTATTGCCGGTCTGATTATTACTTTTTTGCCATTGGGTGATGCATTACCGGTCGCCGGTCAACATATGATCGCCATTCTGGTCTTTGCGATTATCGTGTGGATCAGCGAAGCGATGGATTATACGGCAAGCGCGATCGTTATTTCCGCGCTGATTATTTTTATGGTGGGATTTGCGCCGGATATTCATCATCCGGAAAATATGTTAGGCACCTCGAAAGCGCTTAAACTGGCGCTATCCGGTTTTTCTAATTCCGCTCTGGCGCTGGTTGCCGCGGCAATGTTTATCGCCGCGGCGATGACCATCACTGGACTGGATAAACGAATTGCGCTGTTTACGATGTCGAAAATTGGCGCCAGCAGCCGCAGCATTATTATTGGCGCAATTGCCGTCACCATCGTGCTGAGCCTTGTGGTGCCGAGTGCCACCGCGCGTACCGCCTGCGTGGTGCCGATCATGATGGGGGTTATCGCAGCGTTTAAGGTTGATAAACAATCCCGCCTCGCGGCCTCAATGATGATTGTGATTGCACAGGCGACCAGCATCTGGAATATCGGCATCCAGACCTCCGCCGCGCAAAACCTCCTCGCTATCGGTTTTATCAATAAAACCTTCGGTGCGGATAATACGATTAGCTGGCTTAACTGGCTACTGGCTGGCGCGCCCTGGAGCCTGATGATGTCGGTGATCCTCTATTTCCTCGCCCGGAAATTGTTGCCGCCGGAAACGGAAAGTGTTGAAGGGGGCAGTGAAGCCATTAAAAAGGCGCTGGCGGAGCTGGGACAAACAACGGGCAAAGAAAAACGCCTGATCGCGATTTCTCTGCTGTTGCTGGTGTTCTGGGCAACGGGCGGAAAACTGCACAGCATCGATACCACCTCGGTGACGTTGGCCGGGCTTGCTGTGATGTTGCTCCCTGGCATCGGCGTGATGAAGTGGAAAGAGGTTGAGAAGCGGGTGCAGTGGGGGACTTTGCTGATGTTTGGTATTGGTATCAGTCTGGGCTCAACTCTGCTTGATACCCAGGCTGCTTCCTGGATGGCCAACTATGTGGTGCAGGGCTTTGGTCTTGACGCGCTACCGCCGCTGGCAATCTTTGCTATTCTTGCCGCCTTCCTGATTTTGATCCATCTCGGATTCGCCAGCGCCACGGCGCTGACCGCCGCGCTACTGCCGATTTTGATTAGTCTGCTCAGTAGCCTGCCGCCTGAGCTGGGCGTAAATCCTATCGGAATGACCATCATGTTGGCTTTTAGCATGAGTTTCGGCTTCATCCTGCCAATTAACGCGCCGCAAAATATGGTGTGTCTGGGAACGGATACATTCACACCGCGCCAGTTTACCCGTGTGGGGATTTGGCTCACCGTAATTGGCTACCTATTGCTGCTGCTGTTTGCCTCCACCTGGTGGAAGCTATTGGGCCTGATGTGAGGAAGCATATGATGTCATTACAAATCGCAATAGAGAAGGTGCGCTGGTTAGTCGCCGGTCTTCTGGAGTTAAATGGTTGTGATGCCGATATCGCCCAGGATGTGGCTGAACATATGATTGAGGCTGAGCGTTATGGTTTTACCAGCCACGGCGTCACGTTACTGCCGAAGTATCTTGATAACATCGCCAGAGGCGATGTGACCGTTAACGCCCGACCGAAATGTACGGCGAATGAAGGTAACTTGCTGCGTTTCGATGGCTGCAATGGTTTCGGGCAATATGCCGGGAAGATTGCGTTAACGGCGGCGATAGAGCGGGCGCGGCAGCAGGGATTTTGTCTGCTTACCTTGTGCCATGCACACCATCTGGGACGTCTCGGACACTACGGACAGATGGCGGCGGATAAGGGGCTGGCTATGCTGGCGATGAGCAACGTGACCGGTCGACCCGCGCTCGTCGCCCCCTGGGGAGGGGCCGAAGCGCGTATGACCACGAATCCGTTCTGTTTTTCCTGGCCGTTTAAAGATGGACGTCCGGCAATTCTGGTGGATTTCGCCACCAGTAGCATGGCGTTAAATAAAGCGCGCGTCTTGTCAGCGCAGGGCAAGACGGTCAAACCGGGACAACTGATTGACGCACAAGGCCATCCCAGTCTTGATCCTGGTGTACTGTTTACGTCGCCCGCGGGGGCGCTGCTGCCGTTTGGCGAACATAAAGGTTTCGGCCTGGCGCTGGCGATCGAGATGATGGCGGGGATCCTCTCCGGCGGCGAAACAATCGCTGAAGATCATCGTCCGGATGGATCGGCGCATAACCATCTGTTTGCTCTGCTGATCGATCCGGATAAATTCTCGGTTCTGGCGGACGAGAAAGGGCAGTTCTTTGCCGATTATCTGCTGGCGACGCGTCCGCAGCCGGATGGAAAAGGCGTAATCTATCCCGGAATGCCGGAAGCGGCCATCCGGGAACGTAATGACAAAACCGTTCCCATTCCGGCGACATTCTGGTCCTGGGTGGTGGAACATTATGCTGAAAAAGGGATCGATCTTCATTTACACGCTCAGCCTGCCGCGCTAGCTGGTTGATTCCGTAAAGCGGAAGACTTGTGGGTGAATATGGTGCTTATTCAGTTTGTCGTATAACGTCTTGCGCGGCAGTTGTAATAGCCGCGCAGTTAAACTGACCTGCCCCCCTGTTTGCCGCAGCATATCTTCAATCAGCTTTTTCTCGAATGCGTCGATACAGGCGGTCAGACCGCGCTCTTCCTGCTGTGTCATAGGCACGGTCTGATGTTGGGCCAGCAGCCCCAGAACAAAGCGCTCGGCGGTGTGTTTCAGTTCCCGCACGTTGCCGGACCAGCTCTGTGATTGCAGCCAGGCGAGCAACATGGGAGAGATATCCGGCAGGGGACGGTTATATTTTTGCGCCGCCTGGCTGGCAAACCAGTAAAAAAGCTCGGGAATATCTTCCCGCCGCTGCCGCAGCGGCGGGATGTTCAGGCTGACGACGTTCAGGCGGTAATAGAGATCTGAACGAAAATGATTTTCTTCACTCCGGCGCAGCAGATCTTCTTTGGTCGCCGCAATAACACGGCAGTTCACCGGGATTAACTGATTGGCTCCCAGACGCTCAATAGTACGCTCTTGTAATACGCGCAGCAGTTTGGCCTGCATGCCCAGCGGCATCCCTTCTATTTCATCGAGGAACAATGTGCCGCCGCTGGCGTGTTCTATTTTTCCGATGCGTTTTTTGACTGCTCCGGTAAATGCGCCGGCTTCATGACCGAAAATTTCGCTTTCGAACAGGGTTTCCGGCAGCCCGGCGCAGTTCAGTGCGACGAAGGGGCCGCCGCTGCGTGTGCTCCAGTGGTGAAGCATACGCGCGACAACCTCTTTACCACTGCCGGTTTCGCCGTAAATCAGCACGTCCACGTCGGTGTCGGCCACGTTCATTATCGTCTTGCGCAGTTGCTGCATTGCCGCGCTGCGGCCAATCAATAGCGGACCTCTTTCTTGCTGTAACTGCGCGAGAAGCTGATGATTGTCTACCACCAGACGGCGTTTTTCCGCGGCTCTGGCGATAATATCGAGTAATTTCTCACTGCTGCACGGCTTTTCAATAAAGTCCCACGCGCCGTTGCGCATGGCCTCCACGGCCATCTCGACATCACCATGTCCGGTAATTAAGATAACCGGAATTTCGGCATCTATTTCAATAACATGTTGAAGTAAATCCAGACCGGATAAGCCGGGGAGCCGCACGTCGGTCAGGACGATGATATTTGTTCGGCGGCGGATTTCCGCCAGGCTTTGTTCGGCATTTGAAAAGGAAATAACGTGATAGCCTGATAACATTAGCGTTTGTTCACAGGCAAAACGAACATCGTCACTGTCTTCAATATAAATAATGGACACATCATTATTTATTTTCATTGTCGCTTCCTCGCCATTCTGGCCATGAGAGCGTAATAATCGCGCCGCCTTCCGGGTGATTATCGGCTCGAATTATTCCATTAGAATTCCTGATAATTTCGCTGACGATCGCCAGACCTAACCCAATACCTCTGCGTTTGGTTGTGAAAAAAGGTTCGAATACGCGATCGATCGCCTGGGAAGAGAAACCCGGACCGGTGTCTTTTAACGTGACGATGACCCGGTGTTCCAGACAATATATCGCGATATCCAGGCGTTTATTCTGCTGCTGCTCCATTGCATCAAGGGCGTTAGAAATCAGATTGCTGAATATTTGCTCTAACCCCAATTCATCGCAGCCGACGAAAAGCGGTATTGAAGGCGCTTTGATACGCCGCTCGACATGATTTTTTTCCATACTGTGATTCAGCAGAGCGACGGCGCTGTACATCACTTTGATGACATCGGCGGATCCCTTTGGTACCCGGTGACGAGAGGCGAACGTTTTCAATTCCGACATCAGTTGCGTCATGCGTTCGATGACGGAAATGGTGTATTTAAGGTTTTGATCAACCTGCGAATACATCCCTTTAGCCAGCATTATACGCGCATTGTCAGTCAGCGAATGGATGGCTGCCAGCGGTTGATTTTGCTCATGAGCGATTTCGGTAGCCATTTGCCCCAACGCTGCCAGTTTACTGGATTCCGCCAGTTTGCTACGAGTGAGTTGCAGCACCTGCTCAGCCTGATTGCGTTCTTTCATTTCCCGAATCAGTTTTTGGTTAATTGATTCCAGTTCCTGAGTTCGTTCCTTAACCTGCTTTTCCAGTATTTCATTTGCCTGTGCGAGCAACTGCTGGTTTTTCAGACGCATCCGCCAGTATTTAATAAATATCAGCACCAGCAGGTATGTGGCGATGGTGATCGCCAGAGTCACGCCAAACGTCCAGTAGGCATTTTCTAACGGCACGATGATCATCATATTCCAGTTAAATTCCGGGATAGCGATCTGTTGAGTGTAAAATACCGGGAAAATGCATGATTGATGCGCCTCATTTTTTAAAAAAACAAAGCCCCCTAATGTAAAGCAGGGGTAGTAATCTGCGGGCGCCAGATTGTTGATGCTGTACTGACGGGTAGATTGTAGTTTTTTCATAATATTTATCGGTAGCGGCTGCAAAGATTTCAGTCGCCAGTGTGGCTGTGAGCTGAGAAATATAATACTGTGCTCATCGGTTACGATAATATTTTCTGGCCCCTCTGACCAGATATTCTCAATTTCATTAAGGCTAATTTTAACGACAATGACGCCAATAATTTCGCCATTTTGTTTGATGCTGGTGGAGAGAAAGAAACCAGGCCTGTTGGTCGTATTGCCGATGCCGTAAAATTTCCCGTTTAGCCCGGCCATCGCCTGTTTATAGTAGGGGCGATAGCTGTAATTATGACCGACATAGCTGCCTGCTTCCTGCCAGTTGCTGGACGCGATGGCTTTACCCTGTGCGTCCAGGATAAAAATAGCGGCGGTTTTCAAATGACGGTTAAGGTATTCAATTTTTTTATTTAACGAGTTTTTTTGTATATCGTTACTGTCTGCTATTGATTGTATTATGTCTTTATCAATAGATAACATATAAGGCAGGATGTAATATTGTTCGATAGTAGAGTTTAGTGTTGATTTATACATTTCAAGGCGCATTCTGTCCGTGCCTGATAATGTGATAAATCTTTCGTGCAGGAATAGTGTGGAAATAGCCAATAATACCAAAAATAAAATAACGCTGGCCGTTCGGTATGGCCATTTGCTGTCGGTGTTATTTGTATATGATATTATCATTTGACATCCATGCGACTATGTAAAAATTTAGTATATTATCATCGTCTGGATCGCGAGAAGGAGAACGATACAATACTGTGAATACGGATACAGAATGATGACCGGGGTGTGTGGTTTATCACACAATATAATTAGTTCAAGAAATATTACAAAATGTAAACATGCGCGCTGAGAAGATTAATAAGCCAGTTATAACAATGTGATCATGATTGTTTCCTCTGATAGTTTTGCAAAAGATGTTTATGCGGCACGACGCACGGTGTATGGTGCATAATGCGTTTAATCTGTTGCGCTATTAGCGATAATAATTAACTGATGATTTAAGGATAAATATGCGTAAGATCACCCTTGCCTTTGGCGCCGTCTGCTTACTGTTTACGCTAAATAGCGCCGTTGTTGCTCGTGCCTCCACACCGCAACCGCTGTGGGTGGGCACAAATATGGCGAAACTCGCCGAACAGGCGCCCATCCACTGGGTCTCCGTCGCCCAGATCGAGAATAGCCTGTTGGGGCGCCAGCCGATGGCCGTCGGCTTTGATATTGACGATACCGTCCTGTTTTCCAGCCCGGGCTTCTGGCGCGGGCAAAACACCTTTTCTCCTGGCAGCGATGATTACCTGAAAAACCCGGAATTCTGGGAAAAAATGAATAACGGCTGGGATGAATTCAGTATGCCGAAAGAGGTGGCCCGGCAGTTGATCGCCATGCATGTCAAACGTGGCGACAGCATCTATTTTGTCACCGGCCGCACGCAGACCAAAACAGAAACGGTGTCAAAAACGTTACAGAATGATTTCCACATCCCGGCGGCGAATATGAACCCGGTTATTTTTGCCGGTGATAAACCGGGTCAGAATACCAAAACGCAGTGGTTGCAGGAGAAAAGAATTAAAGTTTTCTATGGTGATTCAGATAACGATATTTCTGCTGCCCGGGAGGTAGGGGCGCGCGGGATCCGTATTATGCGCGCCTCAAACTCTTCTTATAAGCCTCTGCCAATGGCGGGCTCTCAGGGAGAAGAGGTGATCGTGAATTCAGAATATTAAGCGGTCGTCATGCATTGCTAAAACGGCAGTCACTACGCTGTAATGCTTGTCAGTTAAGGGCTGTCAGTTGCGTTTATGGCTGGCTGAGCGGTTCCGTTAATCGGTGGTTCTGGCGAGCATGACGCATTTTTCGTTTTCACCCATTCAGATTCCGTGGTCTGTTCCGTTCACGATAAATACGCGGATATTCGTTATATCCACAGCGTGTGAACGGGCAGGGGGACGTTTCGCCCGTCCCCCTGCACCCCCGGCATTGCGCTGAAAACCTGCCGCTGCGCGGTCCGCTCCACTCCGGCTTCATCTGGCGGACCGGCTGAGACGCGGCATCCTTGCCGCGACTCAGCCTCTGGCCGCCGTCCTGGCGGCCAGTCCTGGATGTGCGCCTGCGTTCCCGCCAGGTTTCCTTGATGCGCCCAACCCCCATGCGGTGAGTCCGTTATTCGTCAGTGGCTTTTCAGAGGCTGAAAGTCATAAAGAAGTTATATCCTTTATATTTCAGCCCGTATCAGCTCAGTTAGTGAATCAACCGAATCAGATTTTCGTTTAAACTATCGATAATGCGTTTGCCACAGGCAAATAAAACAAAAGACAACACCGATGATTTGCTTAAGTGAACGGCATTGGTCACTTAAGCTGCCGTTTTTTTGTGCAAAATTAGCGTGCCAAAGGTTTTACCTTTTCACTTATTGCTGCACACTTAAGAAGATTTATTGCTAAAAGGAGTCGTTTATGTGGCATCAGCAAACCCTGATATTAGGCCCGAAAGCCAGGGGTTTTCACCTGGTAACTGATGAAATTGTGGGCCAAATTCGCCAACTGTCGCGGGTGAAAACGGGCCTGCTGCATTTGCTGCTCCAGCATACATCCGCTTCCCTGACGCTCAATGAAAACTGCGATCCGACCGTCCGCGGCGATATGGAGCAACATTTTCTCCATGCCGTGCCGGATAACGCGCCGTATGAACACGATTATGAAGGTCCCGATGATATGCCCTCGCACATTAAGTCGTCGATGCTCGGCGTATCGCTGATGCTGCCTGTGCAGGATGGGCGCGTCAGTCTGGGAACCTGGCAGGGTATCTGGCTGGGGGAGCATCGTATTCACGGCGGATCGCGCCATATTATTGCGACGCTCATGGGGGAATAAAAATGACAATTTCGGAACTCTTGATGTACTGCATGGCAAAACCGGGCGCGGAGCAAAGCGTGCATAGCGACTGGAAAGCCACACAGATCAAAGTGGGGGATGTCCTGTTTGCAATGGTAAAAGAGGTTGAAGATAACCGGCCTGCGGTATCGTTAAAAGCCAGTCCGAAGCTGGCGGAACTCCTGCGGGAGCAGCATCGCGATGTCCGCCCCAGTAAACATCTGAATAAAGCTCACTGGAGTACGGTGTTTCTTGACGGTTCCCTGCCGGATTCGCAGATTTACTACCTGGTTGACGCTTCATACCAGCAGGCGCTCGATACGCTTTCCGAGAGTAAGCGCAGACTATTATCATAAAATTCCAGTCAGCAGCGCCATCTGGCGTATAGCCCTGATGCCGGATGTTGTTCGAGTGAAAATCACTCAATATCAGCGGCAAAAATAAGGTGAGATAACGCCTCTTCCCGAAGAGAGAAGAGGCTGGTGAAGTTACTTCAACATTGGCTTAAGGAAGCGAGCGGTATAGGAAGCTTCACACTCGGCAACCGTTTCTGGCGTACCGGCAACGAGGATTTCACCACCGCCGCTGCCGCCCTCCGGGCCGAGATCGACAATCCAGTCCGCCGTCTTAATGACATCCAGATTGTGCTCAATCACCACGATAGTGTTGCCCTGATCGCGCAACTGGTGCAGTACCTCCAGCAGTTGCTGAATATCGGCGAAGTGCAGCCCGGTAGTCGGCTCATCAAGAATATACAGCGTTTGCCCGGTACCGCGTTTCGACAATTCTCGCGCCAGCTTGACGCGCTGGGCCTCGCCGCCGGAGAGCGTGGTGGCCGACTGACCGAGACGAATATAGGTCAGCCCTACATCCATCAGCGTTTGCAGCTTACGCGCCAGCGCCGGAACCGCGTCGAAGAACTCACGCGCTTCTTCGATAGTCATATCCAGCACTTCATGGATCGTTTTGCCTTTGTACTTAATCTCCAGCGTTTCGCGGTTATAGCGTTTGCCTTTGCACTGATCGCAGGGCACGTAAATATCCGGCAGGAAGTGCATCTCGACTTTGATTACGCCATCGCCCTGGCAGGCTTCACAACGGCCGCCGCGCACGTTGAAGCTGAAACGGCCCGGCGTGTAGCCGCGTGAACGTGATTCCGGTACGCCTGCAAACAGTTCACGCACTGGCGTAAAGACGCCGGTGTAGGTGGCCGGATTGGAACGCGGCGTACGGCCGATAGGGCTCTGGTCAATGTCGATCACCTTGTCGAAATGTTCCAGCCCCTGAATATCACGATACGGCGCGGGTTCGGCAATGGTCGCGCCGTTAAGCTGGCGCTGGGCGATCGGGAACAGCGTATCGTTAATCAGCGTCGATTTACCTGAGCCGGATACGCCGGTAATGCAGGTAAAGAGGCCCACCGGCAGCGTCAGCGTGACGTCTTTCAGGTTGTTACCGCGTGCGCCGCTCAGCTTCAGCACTTTCTCCGGATTGGCGGGAACGCGCTGTTTTGGCACCTCAATTTTGCGTTTCCCGCTCATGAACTGGCCGGTCAGGGATTCCGGCACAGCCATAATCTCTTCCAGCTTACCTTCAGCCACCACCTGACCGCCGTGGACACCTGCCCCAGGGCCGATGTCGATAACGTGGTCGGCGGCGCGAATCGCGTCTTCATCGTGCTCGACGACGATAACGGTGTTGCCGAGGTTACGCAGGTGGATCAACGTGCCGAGCAGGCGTTCGTTATCGCGCTGGTGCAGGCCGATAGAGGGCTCATCCAGCACGTACATCACGCCGACCAGGCCTGCGCCAATCTGGCTGGCGAGGCGAATACGCTGGGCCTCGCCGCCGGAGAGGGTTTCCGCCGAGCGGGAAAGGGTCAGATAGTTCAGGCCGACGTTGACGAGGAATTTCAGGCGATCGCCAATCTCTTTCAGCACTTTCTCGGCGATTTGCGCGCGCTGGCCGGAGAGCTTCAGATTGTTGAAAAACGCCATCGCGTGGCCAATGCTCATATCTGAGATGGTCGGTAACGGCGTGTTTTCGACGAACACGTGCCGCGCTTCGCGACGCAGGCGAGTGCCGTCGCAGCTGGTGCATGGACGGTTGCTGATGAACTTCGCTAACTCTTCCCGTACCGCGCTGGATTCCGTCTCTTTATAGCGGCGCTCCATGTTGTGCAGCACGCCTTCGAACGGATGGCGGCGCACGGAGGTGTCGCCGCGATCGTTCATGTATTTGAATTCAATGTTTTCCTTACCTGAACCATACAGCACGACCTTCTGCACGCTGGCCTCCAGGGTTCCCCAGGGGGCTTCAACGTCGAACTTATAATGCTCCGCCAGCGATTTCAGCATCTGGAAATAGTAGAAATTCCGCCGATCCCAGCCGCGAATAGCCCCGCCAGCCAGCGAGAGTTCAGGATTTTGAATGACGCGTTCAGGGTCGAAATATTGCTGTACGCCCAGGCCATCGCAGGTCGGGCAAGCGCCAGCCGGGTTGTTGAAGGAGAACAGGCGCGGTTCCAGTTCACGCATGCTGTAGCCGCAAATCGGGCAGGCGAAGTTGGCGGAGAACAGCAGCTCTTCCGCTTTTGGATCATCCATATTGGCGACGATCGCGGTGCCGCCGGAGAGCTCCAGCGCGGTTTCAAAAGACTCGGCCAGACGGGTGCTGAGATCTTCACGTACTTTAAAGCGGTCAATAACCACCTCGATCGTGTGTTTCTTCTGCAACTCCAGCTTTGGCGGATCGGAGAGATCGCACACTTCGCCGTCGATCCGCGCGCGGATGTAGCCCTGCCCGGCGAGGTTTTCCAGCGTTTTGCTGTGCTCGCCTTTGCGTTCTTTAATGATCGGCGCCAGCAGCATCAGACGCTGGCCTTCAGGCTGAGAAAGCACATTATCCACCATCTGGCTGACGGTCTGCGCCGCCAGCGGGACGTCGTGATCCGGGCAGCGGGGTTCGCCGACGCGTGCGTACAGCAGACGCAGGTAGTCGTGAATTTCGGTAATGGTACCTACCGTCGAACGCGGGTTGTGGGAGGTCGATTTCTGTTCAATGGAAATCGCCGGCGACAGCCCTTCGATATGGTCGACGTCCGGCTTTTCCATCAGCGACAGGAACTGCCGCGCGTAGGCGGAGAGCGATTCAACGTAACGACGCTGTCCTTCGGCGTACAACGTGTCGAAAGCCAGTGAGGATTTGCCTGAACCCGAAAGCCCGGTAACGACAATCAGTTTGTCGCGTGGGATGACGAGGTTGATATTTTTGAGATTGTGGGTGCGGGCGCCCCGAACTTCGATCTTATCCATTCACCTTTCCCGGTAGATACGCGGATTGCCTGGTTTGCTTGAAGGACAAACGGCGGAAACGGCTAATTATGACACAATTTAACCTGTTTGAATATACAGTGTTCGAATGCATTTTCCGGCAAGCTATGTAACAATGTCAGCCCGCGTGTGATATCCGGAACACACTTCCCAGCTATCAAATGACCCCCTGGAAATGATACACTCGCGCGTTTACACTTAATCAAGAATCGTATTCAGGAGACACAGACATGGCCAGCAGAGGCGTAAACAAGGTGATTCTCGTCGGTAATCTGGGCCAGGACCCGGAAGTTCGCTACATGCCGAGTGGTGGTGCGGTTGCCAACATTACGCTGGCTACTTCCGAATCCTGGCGTGATAAAGTGACCGGTGAGATGAAAGAGCAGACTGAATGGCACCGCGTTGTGCTGTTTGGCAAACTGGCGGAAGTAGCTGGTGAGTATCTGCGTAAAGGTTCTCAGGTTTATATTGAAGGCCAGTTGCGTACCCGCAAGTGGACAGACCAATCCGGGCAGGACAAATATACCACTGAGGTGGTGGTTAACGTTGGCGGCACGATGCAAATGCTCGGCGGTCGTCAGCAGGGCACCGGCGCGCCGGCAGGCGGCGGTCAGCAGCAGGGTGGTTGGGGCCAGCCTCAGCAGCCGCAGGGCGGCAACCAGTTTAGCGGTGGCGCGCAGTCTCGCCCGCAGCAACAGGCTCCGGCAGCACCATCCAACGAACCGCCAATGGACTTTGACGACGATATCCCGTTCTGAGTTTGAAGTTTTTATATGTAAACAAAGCGTTAACTCATTTTTTTGAGTTAACGCTAGGCTGCTGAAGCGCCGGTTGCAAGCCTGACTTATCCTTACCCAGTAATGGATTTGAGCCTCGGAAGAGGGAGGGGGAGTGTAGCATGTCAGGAAAAGGCTGGTTGCGGGGAAATAACCTGCTTTGCGCCAGCCATTGCAGGTTTCATCGGGTTAAGCCTGATTGGTTGAATAATCGTTCATCGTGGGTTTCCGGATATCTATGGCTCAAGGTTATTCTGGAGCCTTACCAATATTTATACCCGCCATACTCCAGGTTGCAGGCGCGCCGTCTTCTGAGCGACGCGTCTCATCCATGAGACTCGTTCTTTCGGAAACGGCACAATCTGGTTCTATCACTCCCGGCAGATCAGGAACCTAATCTGGTCAGGCAACGGTCAAGCGCGCTCACCAGCCAGTCGATATCTTCGGCCTGGAAGCATAGCGGCGGGCGTAATTTAAGGACATTACCGTAAGGTCCGGCCACGGAAGTCAGGACAAACTCTTCGCGCAGCGCTTCAATAAGATTAAGCGCCAGGGCCTTATTCGGCTGTTTACTTTCCCTGTCGGTGACCAGTTCGAAGCCAATAAATAGCCCGGCGCCGCGTACATCGCCGACGCATTCGTGCTTATCCTGCAAAGTGCGCAGCGCCGCCAGCAGTTGCTCGCCGATATGCAGGCTATGGGCCTGGAGCTCTTCCTGCTGGATAACGCTCAATACCGCCTGGGCCGCAGCCATAGCAACGGGGTTGCCGCCAAAGGTGTTAAAATAGGGAAGCGCGTCGCTGAAAGCCGCCAGCACTTCTCCTTTAGCCATCAGCCCTGAGACCGGGATGCCGTTGCCCATCGGTTTGCCGGTGGTCACGACATCAGGCACCACATCGTGGCGGGCAAATCCCCAGAATGCCTCGCCGGTACGGGCAAAACCGGGCTGTACTTCATCGGCGATAAAAATCCCGCCGTTTTTATGGACCACATCGATCGCCTGTTTCAGAAAACCGCGTGGGCCAGGTAAAACGCCGTCAGAAGAGAAAATGGAGTCAGCCAGGAAACCGGCGAATTTAATGCCGTGGGCCGCCATATCATCAATCTGCTTCTGAATTTCCGCTGCAAACCAGGCGCCTGGATCGGCGGTCTGGTTACGGTAAAAATCCGGTGGGGCCACCAGGCGCGTTTCAGGCGCCAGGGGCTGGCCGCTGCCCAGAGCAGGCGATACGCCAGAGGTTAACGCGCTGGTTCCGTGGTAGGCCTCGCGGGAGACAATAATGCCGGTGCCGCCGCTCCAGGCGCGGGCAATGCGAATCGCCAGGTCATTGGCCTCAGAGCCAGTACACATATACATCGCCCGATTAATTTCGCCGGGAAGCGTGGCGAGGAGTGACTCGCTGTAATCAAGAATATGTTCATGCAGATAGCGGGTATGGGTATTTAACTGCATCATCTGCTGGTGAACCGCTTCAATTACCGCCGGATGACAGTGGCCGATACTGGCAACATTGTTGTAAACATCCAGATATTTATTCCCCTGCTTATCCCACAAATACTGTCCCTGCCCGCGCACCAGATGAACTGGATTACGGTAAAACAGGCGGTAGGACTCGCCGAGGATCTTGCTGCGTTTATCGGTTAACTGGCGGATCTCCGGAGCCAGGCTGTCGGCATGTTCAGCGCGAAAGCTATTGGTGTCCATGATGGTTGATCGTACGGTCATAATCACTCCTTTTATTCAGGCTCTGAGGCAGACTTATTCGTTGGTCGCCGTGACCGGAGAGCTGGCAAGCGCGTTTCTCCGGGCGTGTGTTGTCAGAAAATAGAGGTAACCGGCTACCATAAAGGCCAGGAATAACGCGCCAATCTGCGGGTTAAACCACAGCATGGCAGCCAGGCAAACGACAGCGCAGAACAGGGCGATAGCGGGGATGAACGGGTAACCCGGCGCCTTGTAGCTGCGGAGTAACGTGGGTTCACTACGGCGCAGCTTAAACAGACTCAGCATGCTCATGATGTACATCACGATAGCGCCAAAAACGGCCATGGTGATCATCGCGGCGGTCAGGCTCATGCCCTGCAGGCTGATACCATCCGAGAAGATAGCGGCGATACCGATTACGCCGCCGACAAGTATGGCCCGGTGCGGGGTCTGAAAGCGCGACAGTTTAGACAATGCCGGGGGCAGATAACCGGCGCGGGCAAGAGCATAGAACTGGCGGGAATAGCCCATAATAATGCCGTGGAAGCTGGCGATCAGGCCAAACAATCCGATCCAGACCAGCATGTGCATCCAGCGGGAATCGTTGCCGACCAGCATTTTCATCGCCTGAGGAAGCGGATCGTTAATATCAGAGAGAGTACGCCAGTCTCCGGCCCCACCAGCCAGTACCATCACGCCTACCGCGAGGACAACCAGCGTGATGATGCCGCCGATATAGGCCCTGGGGATTGTCCGGCGCGGGTCTTTGGCCTCTTCTGCCGCCATTGCCGCCCCCTCGATAGCGAGAAAAAACCAGATGGCGAAAGGGATAGCCGCAAAAATACCGGACACGGATGCCGCAGAGAAACTATCGCTGCCCGCCCAGCCGTGGGCGACAAAGTTAGCCAGACTGAAACCAGGTGCGACAACGCCCATAAAGACAAGTAATTCGATTACCGCCAGCAATGTGACCAGCAGTTCGAAGGTCGCGGCGATACTGACCCCGACAATATTCAGCCCCATAAAGATGAGATACGCGCAGACGGCGATCAGTTTTGGGTTAAGTTCCGGGAACTGGACATTAAGGTAAGCGCCAATCGCCATGGCAATGGCGGGCGGGGCGAAAACAAATTCAATCAACGTCGCGATACCGGCAATCAGGCCGCCGGTATCGCCAAATGCACGGCGACTATATGCGAATGGCCCACCGGCTTGCGGGATCGCGGTGGTCAGTTCGGTAAAACTAAAAATAAAGCAGGTATACATCAGGGCAATAAATAATGTGGTAACCAGAAAGCCCAGAGTGCCTGCCACTCCCCAGCCATAACTCCAGCCGAAATACTCTCCGGAAATCACCAGTCCGACAGCAATTCCCCACAACTGCAGGGCTCCGAGAGTAGGTTTAAGTTTGTTTTTCATCACTGCATTCCCCGTCTGTGCCATAGAAGAAATGTGACGCCGTTAACGCTGGCACATTGATAATGGCCCGCTAAACGGGGAAAAACTTGACCGTAAAAAACAGATGACTGCTGGCTAATGTCAACTCCAGGTGTGAACAGGGGGAAATGCAGGCTGCGGTCAACTTTCTCTGTCGCGTCGTCAAGCCAGTCAAAAAGGTTCAGCGCCATTCTGAAGTCACCTTCAGAGATAAATGGAGCAGGACATGAGCGCGAAACAGTACGACACCCTGAGTAACGAAATGATCCTCCGGTTGGCCCATCAGGCGCTGGCTAACTATCCGCAATACGCTGATGCCACGGTTCGGTTACTGTGCCGATCGGAAAATGCCACCCTGCAGGTGACGCATTCCGGTAACCGGTTCGCGCTGCGTATTCATCGCGGTGATTATCATGATCGTCAGGATATTGAAAGTGAACTGCTGTGGCTCGACGCCCTGCGCGATGCCGGTATTGCGGTGCCGGAAGCGATCGCGGATGACCGGGGCGAACGGATTCAGCGGTTGCCCCTGGCCGACGGAAGCCAACGCTATGGCGTATTATTTCACTGGATTGACGGGGAAATGCCGACAACCCAGGTCGATCCAACGGCCTTCCGTCAACTGGGACATATTACCGCGCGGTTGCATCAGCACAGCCGTAGCTGGCAAAAGCCCGCGAGTTTTCGCCGTATTATCTGGGATCACCAAACCATGGTGTCGGCGGCCAGTCACTGGGGAGACTGGCGGGATGCCCCCGGCCTCGATCCACGGGAACATCCTCTGGTAGAGGAGACGATCCGGCATGTCGGTCAGCAGATGACGGAATTTGGTCAGTCGCCGGCGCACTATGGCCTGATTCACGCGGATCTGCGATTAACCAATCTGCTGTTACATCATGGGGAGACTCGCGTAATTGATTTTGATGATTGCGGTATGGGCTGGTATCTGCATGATTTAGCGGCGGCCATCAGCTTTGTTGAGCATCATGCCAGCGCTCCCCAGTGGATCGAAAACTGGCTAAGTGGCTATGAGCAGGTCGCGCATATCAGCGATCGGGAACTGGCTGTCATCCCGGCAATGTTGATCCAGCGGCGTATTCAGCTTACCGCATGGGTCGCTTCACATCGGGAAACGGAAATGGCGCGCAGCCTGGGGGATGCCTGGACCAGCCATACCGTGCGTTTGTGTCAACGTTACCTGGCCGGCACAGCGTTACCCGTCGGCGTATGAGCGCACACTCCTGGCGCATTCTATGGCCGCGATGGTGCAAATAATCCGTAGGTATTTTAATAAATTGATGATTATAAATAAGATTATGGTTGGTATATTTTTTGCTGGAGAGCTGTCCATGTGTAGCCTCCAGTGGAATAATGACCATGATGCAATCAGATAGTGTGTTATCTGCGCTCTCCGGAGCGGTGGGTATGCACCGCGGCGTATTATCTGCGGCCGCGACGGGGCTCAGTGATTTCATCGGTTCCCAGGGAGGGGATGCTGACCGAATTTTCGGGATTAGCGGCATCAATCCAGAGAGTCTGTCTTGTCCGACCCTGAGCCTGGATCTGGTCAGTTATTGCCGGGTAATGGAGGAGGCGGCGCATCTGGCCGGTCGTGATAATTTCGGCCTTTATTACGGCCAGCAGTTCCGGCCGCAGTCATTGGGGCTTATCGGTTATATCGGCCTGTGCTCCGCCACCCTTGAGCAGGCGCTGCGCAACCTGGTCAGCGCCTTTCCGTTTCACCAGCACAACACGCTGATTCAACTGACCGAACGTCATGACAGCTGGCAACTGGACTATCAGGTCCGCCATGGGGCGATCCTCTCCCGGCGTCAGGACGCAGAGCTTACGCTGGGCATGTTTCTGAACCTTATCCGCCATGCGGCAGGCAAGCACTGGGCGCCCAGAGAAGTGCATTTTGAACACCCTCGTCCTGAACAGTGGCACGAGCACTGTAAGGTATTTGATGCCCCCGTTTATTTTGATCAGCCGTTTAATTCCATGATCATTAATAAAGCGGATGTCTCACGCAAAATGCCCGATCACGACCCGATGCTGCTGCTGGTTATGCAGGATGCGATTCGACGCCTGAGCGCGGTGCCGGTTAACCAGAGCTGCGTTGACCAGACCCGCACCGGCATTCAGCTGCAGCTGGTTAATGGCGAACCGTCTCTGGAGGCTGTTGCTGAAAAGCAGGGGCTTTCCGCCTGGTCTTTGCAGCGGCGCCTGCGTGAGGAAAACACCAGCTTTAGCGCGCAAGTTGATCATGTGCGTAAAGAGATGGCGACTCACTACCTGAAACAGCAGCATTTGTCGGTATCGGAAATGGCGTTGCTACTGGGGTATTCTGAGGTAAGCGCTTTTTCACGGGCGTTTCGTCGCTGGTTTGGTTATAGCCCCCGCCACTACCGTAAGTCGCGTTAATATCGGGATATGAGTTAATTCTCATTAATATGGCGCAGACGGCTATGATAGCCTGTCGTTTCACGCTGCCGGATGCGCCATGTATTTTCATATCACATCCGCTGACCTTCAGATTCAGTTTTCTGTTATTCAGGAAGAAATATTTCATCGACTGCCGCCCTCCCGCAACGCGAATTATGTAGAGTATAAGCTTCTGTATATCTGCGTGATACGCTATTTTTTTATAAAAAACACTGAGGCATATTCAAGTCATCATGCTATGTCGCCATAAACAATTGTGGAGACAATATGTGTTAATTATGTTTTTTTAATGTGGATGTAATTCATTTATTTAAAATTTACATCAATAAAAGTAGCGCTAACCATATCTATCTTTATGTTTTTATTTCATTATTTAATTAAACTCTAAAATGAATAATTATCGACTTGATAATAAAACTCATTTCTAATAACGTTATGTGGCACAATAATCCTATTGGTGCTGTTCGGATAACGCTATCAAAGAATAGCGTGGCCCGTTTATATCTTCATTTTGCCAGGGTGATATATCCCTATTTTTGGTGATTAATTGCTTATTGCTATCCCGGTATTTTAGCGGGAGGGCTTTGCTATGCCAAAAGCAGAGATGATGCCCTGTGCATGGAAGTCATTACTGTTTATCGGACAGATAAAACAGGCGGCCCCGACAGCAATAAAAGAAAACAGGGCATATTCCATGAAACATTATTCACTGGCGGTTCTGATCCATATGGCTATCTGGGGAGTGACATTATCAGCGCAAGCCGCTGATGGCAGCACTTCAGAGGAAACAAAGAAATCCGAGACCGCGACCACAACCGCTGAGACAAATCACGACGAAACGATGGTGGTGACCGCGGCGACACAGAATCTGCAGGCCCCCGGCGTTTCCACGATTACGGCCGATGAAATCCGTAAGCATCCACCCGCTCGCGATGTCTCCGAACTGATTCGTACACAACCGGGCGTTAACCTTACAGGCAACTCCACCAGCGGCCAACGCGGCAATAACCGCCAGGTTGATATTCGCGGTATGGGGCCGGAGAACACGCTGATTCTGGTTGATGGTAAGCCAGTGACCAGTCGTAACTCCGTGCGCTATGGCTGGCGCGGCGACAGGGATACACGCGGCGACACCAGTTGGGTACCCGCGGAAATGATCGACCATATCGACGTCATTCGCGGTCCTGCGGCGGCCCGCTACGGCAACGGGGCGATGGGCGGGGTAGTCAATATCATCACGAAACCGGCCACCGGCGAGTGGCATGGTTCCTGGAATACCTATCTGAACGCTCCTCAGCACCGTAAAGAGGGCGCGACCAAGCGTACTAACTTTAGCCTCAATGGTCCGCTCTCGGATCAGGTCAGCTTTAATTTATGGGGAAATCTGAGCAAAACTCAGGCCGATGCCCAGGATATTAACTCTGGTCATGAAGCGGCACGAACCGGTAGCTACGCAGGCTCTTATCCGGCGGGGCGCGAAGGGGTCGTGAATAAAGATATCCACGGCAAGCTGCGCTGGGAATTTGCGCCGATGCAGGCGCTGGAATTTGAAACCGGCTACAGCCGTCAGGGCAACCTGTATGCGGGCGACACGCAAAACACCAACACCAGCGCACTGGTGAAAAGTATGTATGGTAAAGAGACCAATCGTCTCTATCGTCAGACTTACGGGATTACGTGGACCGGCGGCTGGGACAACGGTGTGACCAGCAACACATTCGCTCAGTATGAACGTACCCGTAACTCACGCATGAACGAGGGGCTGGCCGGGGGATCGGAGGGAATTTTCTCCAGCAGCAAATTCTCGGATATCGATCTGTCGGACGTCCTGTTGCACAGTGAAGTGAACATTCCGTTTACTCTCGGCGTTGAGCAGAATCTGACGCTGGGTACCGAGTGGAACCAGCAACGGATGAAAGACGGCGTATCAACGACCCAGTCTCTCTCTTATGGTTCCATTGACGGTGTATCGGCTACCGGACGCAGTCCCTATTCCAGCGCCGAGATTTTCTCGCTATTTACCGAAGATAATATCGCGCTGACTGACAGCACCATGTTGACGCCGGCGTTACGCTTTGACCACCATACCCTTGTCGGCAATAACTGGAGTCCATCCCTGAACCTCTCCCAGGAACTGTCGGAGAGCTGGACGCTGAAGCTGGGGATTGCCCGCGCCTATAAAGCGCCGAACCTTTACCAGCTCAACCCGAACTATATTCTGTACAGCAATGGCCAGGGGTGCTATGCCAGCAACTCTGCCTGTTACCTGATGGGTAATAAAGATCTGAAAGCGGAAACCAGCGTCAATAAAGAGATTGGTCTTGAGTTCAAGCGTAACGGCTATCAGGCTGGCGTGACATACTTCCGTAACGATTACCGCAATAAGATTGAATCCGGCTATTCGGCAGTGGGCACGGCCAGCAACGGCACCACCAATATTTATCAGTGGGAAAACGTACCGAAGGCGCTGGTTGAAGGGCTGGAAGGCACGTTAAATCTGCCGGTAAGCGAAACGGTTAACTGGAGCAATAACCTGACGTGGATGCTGCAGAGTAAGAACAAGACCACCGGCGATCGCCTGTCGATAATCCCGCAGTTCACGCTCAACTCGACCGTCAGTTGGCAGGTACGCGACGATCTCTCATTGCAGAGCACCTTCACCTGGTATGGTCGCCAGAAACCGAAGCGCTTTAACTATAAAGGTGAGGCGGTATCCGGCAGTGAGCTGAACGAAGTGAGTCCGTATAGCATTGTCGGGCTGAGCGCGACCTGGGATGTGAACAAAAATCTGAGCCTGACCAGCGGGGTGGATAACCTGTTCGACATTCGCCACTACCGTGCCGGTAATGCGCAGACCACGGGGAACTCGACGACCGGCGCTTATCTGTATGGCGCGGGCGCGGAAACCTATAATGAATCAGGCCGGACGTTTTATGTCAGCGTGAATACGCATTTCTGATAATCATTTAACGACAGGCCGGGATCTTTATTTATCCCGGCTTTTTATTGCCCGCTAAAAACCGTGCTCTGTGCAATGCTGGTCAGTTAAGGGCTGTCAGTTGTGTTTATGGCTGGCTGAGCGGTTCTGTCAATCGGTGGTTCTGGCGAACATGACGCATTTTTCGTTTTCACCCATTTTGGCTTAGTGGCCAGTTCTGGATGTGCGCCTGCGTTCTCGCCAGGCTTTCCTGATGCGCCCAACCCCCTCTGCGGTGAACCCGCACTCAGTCAGCGGCTACCCGGGTGCTGAATGTCATGAAAAAAACAGGCGATATGTTTTTTAAGATTTTGGTCCCCTTTCCCCGGAGGTAAACAACGGCAGGTGATGTTTTTACTTTTAGCATCAGCGAAATATGTCACGGATATAAATTATGACAAAATCTTCACTGACTCTACGCAATTCATTCAACTTAGCAGCTTACACTGGTTCCTGTTAATCGAATCCGCTTGATCCCGGAAACGATTAATAATGGCATCCTGCCATTTCCATTCTTAAAGTTGTCCCCTTTCCCCCTCCCAATTCCCAACCGTAGCGATACGGAGGAGGGGGAATCCTTGCCAGCGTACGCTCAGACTTTTACGGAACTTTTATGCTGGTTATTCATAAGGCTATGCGCCAGGAGATGTTGTCTAAGTTGGGGAGATAGCGTGAAAAAAGCGTGCCTGATGTCTGGCTTAACCGGGTTTTGTTAGCGCCAGGCGGAGAGAGTTAATGATGGTTTTGACGACATCTAGTCAGCGGTATGTTCCGTTGACGATAGGTGGTGTGGACAGGCGTGATATCCGCTGCCTGTGAACGACCAGGGGGATGTTTCGATCGTCCCCCGGCATTGCTTCCTTGTGGGACGCTTTTTTCGATCAGGTCATGACCATTGGCCATTCCGGCGGGGTCTGGCTCATGACGTCAATCATCACGTCCTTAATATTACCCCAGATTTTTGCTGCATCCAGTAGCGTAATGCCCAACAGACCAGTGGCAAACCAGCATGCTGCGGCCAGGCCCATACAGCTACAAATCACCGCTAAACCGGCATAATCGCTTTTACGTAGCTGAATGTTTAATGAGCTGGCCAGGAACATCAACACCGCGCTCACGAGTGGCCAGCGCAGAAGTACAACACTGGTAGTAATGGAAGCCATCAACCTATCCTCAACGAAATTTGGGCACCTTTGACAACCTGATGAGACTGACGGTGACGTGGTACTCTGGCTATCTACAGGCAACTAAGACAGCAATGAAACAGTGTTCTTGTTTCACCAACTAATGTGAACTATATCACATTAGCTCTTTTATTCACCAGTCAAAAGATGTGCTTTTTTTGCGCTCATTAACCCTATTTTTTATGGCTAATGATAAAGAGATGATGCTTTCTACGACAGGCTGTCGTGGCAGGCATTTATGCAGAGGCTGAGCAACGATCGGGTCAGCCTCTGGCCTGATAAGGTGTTATCAGGCGGAAATGTGGTGGCGATAGTCGGTGGGCGTACGGTCGAATTCGCGGCGGAACACGCGTGAAAAGGTTTGTTGCGATACGTAGCCGAGATCCATCGCAATATCAAAAATAGGGCGCTGGGTGGTTCTCAGTGCTTCCGCGGCGAGCAACAGGCGGCGCTGGCGAATGTAATCCCCCAGAGTTTGATGCATGACGGCGCGGAACATCCGCTGGAGATACCATTTTGAGTATCCCGATTTTCTGGCGACTACATCAATGTTAAGCGGTTGATCGATATGTTCATCAATCCATTCAATTAGCGTTTGGATAATATCCTGATGGGACATAAAGCGGCCTCTCTCAATTCTCGATTCGTCGTTTTGTCTGCGGGCGAGTATAATTCCTCAAGTTAACTTGAGGTAAAGCGCTTTTATGGAAAAAAAATCACCCCGTATCAAAATGCTGCTGACCCCTGGTGAAGTGGCGAAACGCACCGGTGTGGCCGTCTCCACGCTGCATTTTTATGAAAGCAAAGGGCTGATCCACAGCCAGCGCAACGCCGGCAATCAGCGTCGCTACCGGCGCGATGTCCTGCGGGCGGTGGCGATAATTAAAATTGCGCAACGTATTGGTATTCCGCTGGCGACTATCGGCGAGGCATTTGGCGTGCTGCCGGAAGGGCATAAGCTCAGCGCCAAAGAGTGGAAGATGCTGTCATCCCAGTGGCGGGAGGAACTGGATCGGCGCATTCATACTCTGACCGCGCTACGCGATCAGCTGGATGGCTGCATCGGCTGCGGCTGCCTGTCACGCCGCGACTGTCCGTTACGCAACCCCGGCGATAAGCTTGGCGCAGAGGGCACCGGCGCGCGGCTGCTGCTGGAGGAGGACTCAGAAATAAAAGGGTTCAGTTAATCGGTGGTTCTGGCGAAAGTCAGAAGTTACCCGTTCGCTTACCATCCTGATTCAGACTGAAAGATTTTATTTTTATGGCCTTCAGCATCCAGATCGCCGCAGAGGGAGGCGCATCAGGAAACCTGGCGAGCACGCAGGTGCGTATCCAGAACTGGCCACCTGGCCGTTCACTCGCAGCGGATATGGCTGAGTACCCGTCGGCCTGCGAACGGTATCGTTGCGTTAACCCCTGCCGCAAAGCTTCTGAGGAACGATCCATCACTAAAGCCGATGACCGGGAAAAATTGCTATCAGCCCAATACAAAAATGTTACCGGATTGCGCATGGACGATAACGTTTGCGCATCGGCTGGTTATTTCCTGAACGTCATAAGTGAAATTTAGCGAAATTCGACAAACTTCGGTTGAAAAGGCGTATCTAAAGGCCGGATAATCGTTTGCCTTTTTATTTTGCTCATCATTTTCCCTGATGACAGGGGGAGAGCAAGGTCATTCTTCATCGTATTGTATGCGCGGAGTTAAACGTTTGCTTTTCGCCGCCTCTGGCGCTGCGAGGTTAAGCACAAGGAGATCGCGTTTAACTGGCAGTGGACGGTTCGCCACGCATCCAGACGAACGATAAAAATTCTCAGGGGACGTTTTCTATGTCTACGCCTTCAGCGCGTACCGGCGGTTCATTAGACGCCTGGTTTAAAATTTCTGCTCGCGGCAGCTCCGTGCGTCAGGAGATCCTTGCCGGTCTTACCACCTTTCTGGCGATGGTGTACTCAGTCATTGTGGTGCCGGGGATGCTTGGCAAAGCGGGTTTTCCACCCGCTGCCGTCTTTGTCTCCACCTGTCTGGTGGCGGGGGTTGGCTCGCTGGTGATGGGATTGTGGGCGAATCTGCCGATGGCGATTGGCTGCGCCATCTCGCTCACCGCCTTTACCGCGTTTAGTCTGGTTCTTGGTCAGCAGATCAGTATTCCGGTGGCGCTGGGGGCGGTCTTCCTGATGGGGGTACTGTTTACCGTGATTTCCGCTACCGGCATTCGTAGCTGGATCCTGCGCAACTTGCCGCAGGGCGTTGCGCACGGCACCGGGATTGGTATCGGTCTGTTCCTGCTGCTGATCGCCGCCAACGGCGTGGGTCTGGTTATCAAAAATCCGCTGGATGGTCTGCCGGTGGCGCTGGGTAATTTTGACAGTTTCCCGGTAATTATGTCGCTGATCGGACTGGCGGTGATTATCGGGCTCGAAAAACTGAAAGTGCCGGGCGGCATCCTGTTGACGATTATCGGCGTGTCGATTATCGGCCTGATCTTCGATCCTCATGTTCATTTCTCCGGTATTTTCGCCATGCCGTCGCTGAGCGACGACAAAGGCAACTCGCTGATCGGCAGCCTGGATATCATGGGCGCGCTGCACCCGGTCGTGCTGCCAAGCGTGCTGGCGCTGGTGATGACCGCGGTGTTTGACGCCACAGGGACCATTCGTGCGGTAGCCGGTCAGGCGAACCTGCTGGATAAAGACGGACAGATTATCAACGGCGGCAAAGCGCTGACCACTGACTCCCTGAGCAGCGTCTTCTCCGGCCTGGTGGGCGCGGCTCCGGCGGCGGTGTATATTGAATCCGCGGCTGGTACGGCGGCTGGCGGGAAAACCGGTCTGACTGCGGTGACCGTCGGCGTGCTGTTCCTGCTGATCCTGTTCCTCTCTCCGCTCTCTTATCTGGTCCCGGCGTATGCGACCGCTCCGGCGCTGATGTACGTCGGCCTGCTGATGCTGAGCAACGTGGCGAAAATCGATTTTAACGATTTTGTGGACGCGATGGCGGGGCTGATTACGGCGGTCTTTATCGTACTGACGTGTAATATTGTGACCGGCATCATGATTGGCTTCGCGGCGCTGGTCATTGGTCGTCTGGTGTCCGGCGAGTGGCGTAAGCTGAATCTGGGTACGGTGATTATCGCTGCGGCGTTGGTTATCTTCTATGCCGGTGGCTGGGCGATTTAACTTTTTGTTTAACGATGGGCGGCGTTAGTGCTGCCCGTTTAATTTTTAAACCACATCCTGTTTCCTTTTGCGTTAATCTGAGTAGCGTATTATTTCGGGACATGACGTCTCAGATGTAAAAAAAGAAAACGCCGCAAACAGGGAACACATGGAAATATTCTTTACCATACTCATCATGACCCTCGTGGTCTCTCTCTCCGGGGTGGTTACACGCGTACTGCCCTTTCAGGTTCCACTACCTTTAATCCAGATCGGCATCGGTGCGCTGTTGGCCTGGCCAACCTTCGGGCTGCATGTCGAGTTCGATCCTGAGCTCTTTCTGGTGCTGTTCATTCCGCCGTTGCTGTTTGCCGATGGCTGGAAGACCCCAACCCGCGAGTTCATTGAGCACGGGCGAGAAATTTTTGGCCTGGCGTTGGCGCTGGTACTGGTGACGGTGGTCGGTATTGGTTACCTCATCTACTGGATCGTGCCGGGTATCCCGCTGATTCCGGCGTTCGCTCTGGCGGCGGTACTGTCGCCGACGGATGCCGTGGCGCTGTCCGGGATTGTTGGCGAAGGGCGTATTCCGAAAAAAATCATGGGGATTTTGCAGGGCGAAGCGCTGATGAACGATGCTTCCGGCCTGGTCTCCCTGAAGTTTGCCGTTGCGGTGGCGATGGGCACGATGGTTTTTACCGTCGGCGGTGCGACGATGGAGTTCCTCAAAGTGGCAGTCGGCGGTATTCTCGCGGGTTTCATCGTCAGCTGGCTCTACGGGCGCTCGATGCGCTTCCTCAGTCGCTGGGGCGGGGATGAACCGGCAACGCAGATTGTGCTGCTGTTCCTGCTGCCGTTTGCTTCTTACCTGATCGCTGAACATATCGGTTTTTCCGGGATCCTGGCGGCGGTGGCCGCGGGGATGACCATCACCCGTTCCGGCGTGATGCGCAGCGCCCCGCTGGCGATGCGCCTGCGCGCCAACAGCACCTGGGCGATGCTGGAGTTTGTGTTTAACGGCATGGTTTTCCTGCTGTTGGGCCTGCAGTTGCCGGATATTTTGTCCAGTTCGCTGGTGGCCGCAGAAGCGGATCCGAACGTCGAAACCTGGATGCTGTTTACCGATATCATCCTGATTTACGCCGCCCTGATGCTGGTGCGTTTTGGCTGGCTGTGGACGATGCGTAAACTGAGTCAGCGTTTTCTGAAAAAGAAACCGATGGAGTTTGGCTCCTGGACTGACCGCGAGCTGCTGATCTCTTCCGTCGCCGGAGTGCGCGGGGCGATTACGCTCGCCGGTGTGCTGTCGATTCCGCTTCTTCTGCCGGACGGCAACGTCTTCCCGGCGCGCTATGAACTGGTGTTTCTTGCCGCCGGAGTGATTCTGTTCTCTCTGTTTGTTGGGGTGATCGCGCTCCCGATTCTGCTGCGTCATATCGAATCGAGCGACCACGTACAGCAGCGCAAAGAGGAGCGTCTGGCGCGAGCGGCGACGGCGGATGTGGCGATTGTCGCGATTCAGAAAATGGAAGAACGGCTGGCTGCTGATACCAAAGAGAATATTGATAATCAGCTGCTGACCGAGGTCAGTTCGCGGGTGATTGGTAATTTGCGCCGCCGCGTCGACGGACGTAATGATGTTGAAACCTCCATGCTGGAAGAGAGCCTTGAGCGCCGGTTCCGTCTGGCGGCGCTGCGTTCAGAGCGCGGGGAACTGTATCATCTGCGTGCGACCCGGCAGATCAGCAACGAGACGCTGCAGAAGCTGCTGCATGACCTCGACCTGCTGGAAGCGCTGCTTATTGAAGATCAGTAACGCATAATCGCCGCGCCGCTGACGATGTGCTGATGAACCCCGGCCTGCGGGCCGGGGAAAGAGAGCGCATTTAATGTGCCTGACCGCGTTCGATGCCGATACCGGTCTGCGAACGGATAAACTGGGCGCGGAACAGCGCGCGCTCCCGCACGCCTTCTTCTGAGGCGTCGGTGGCTGAGAAAAACCAGATACCGATAAAGGCGATGGCGATGGAGAACAGCGCCGGATATTCATACGGGAATATCGCCTTCTCGTGACCAAGAATCTGTACCCAAATGGTCGGGCCGAGGATCATCAGAATCACCGCGGTCAACAGACCTAACCAGCCGCCAACCATCGCCCCGCGGGTCGTCAGCTTCGACCAGTACATCGACAGCATAATGATGGGGAAATTACAGCTGGCGGCAATGGAGAACGCCAGACCGACCATAAACGCGATGTTCTGTTTCTCGAACAGAATCCCCAGCAGGATCGCCACCACGCCGAGGATCAGCACGGTAATCTTCGAGACCTTCAGTTCCTGACGTTCCGTTGCGCCTTTGCGGAATACGTTAGCGTACAGGTCATGGGAAACCGCCGACGCCCCCGCCAGGGTTAAACCGGCAACCACCGCCAGAATGGTGGCGAAGGCGACCGCCGAGATAAAGCCGAGGAACAGGTTCCCGCCAACCGCATCCGCCAGATGCACCGCGGCCATATTACTGCCGCCGATAAGCTGCCCGGCGGCGTCTTTAAACGCCGGATTCGCACCTACCAGCATGATTGCGCCGAAGCCGATAATAAAGGTCAGAATGTAGAAATACCCCATAAATCCGGTGGCGTAGAATACGCTTTTACGCGCCTCACGCGCATCGCTTACGGTGAAGAAGCGCATCAGAATATGCGGCAGGCCCGCAGTGCCAAACATCAGGCCAAGTCCGAGCGACAGCGCCGATATCGGGTCTTTTACCAGTCCGCCGGGGCTCATAATCGCCGATCCTTTAGGATGGACGGCCATCGCTTCAGTAAACAGATTATTGAAGCTGAAGCCGACGTGTTTCATTACCATAAAGGCCATAAAGCTGGCGCCGAACAGTAGCAGAACGGCTTTGATGATCTGTACCCAGGTCGTCGCGAGCATGCCGCCGAACAGCACATACAGCACCATCAGCACGCCAACCAGCACCACCGCAACATGGTAGTTGAGGCCGAAAAGCAGTTGAATCAGTTTACCCGCGCCGACCATCTGGGCGATCAAATACAACGCGACCACCACCAGTGAACCGCAGGCGGAAAGGGTGCGAATCGGCCCCTGTTTGAGACGATAAGAGGCGACGTCAGCAAAGGTGTAGCGCCCGAGGTTACGCAGGCGTTCGGCGATCAGGAACAGAATAATCGGCCAGCCGACAAGGAAACCGAGGGAGTAGATCAGCCCGTCATAGCCAGAGGTGTAAACCAGTGCGGAAATACCGAGGAATGACGCCGCCGACATAAAGTCGCCGGCAATGGCCAGCCCGTTCTGGAGGCCGGTAATATTGCCGCCAGCGGTGTAGTAGTCGCTACGCGAACGCACGCGTTTTGACGCCCAGTAAGTGATATACAGCGTCAGGGCGACGAAAATCAGGAACATGATAATCGCCTGCCAGTTGGTCGGCTGACGCTGTACCGCGCCGGTGATGGCATCCGCTGCCTGAGCGGTAAAAGGGAGTGTGGCGGCAAGCGCCGTCAAAACTTTCTTCATGATGCTTTCACCTCGCTGAGAATGCTCTTCGTCAGTTGGTCAAATTCACCGTTTGCCCGCCAGACGTAAATTCCGGTGAGTACGAAAGAGATAACGATCACGCCGATGCCAATCGGAATACCGCGGGTGACGCTGGTTCCCGCATGCAGCGGCGTGCCCAGCCAGCCGGGTGCGAAAGCAATAAGCAGAATAAAGCCGACATAAATCACTAACATAATCAGTGACAGAATGGTGGCAAATCTTTGTCGGGTGGCGACAAGCTCCCTGAAATGCGCACTATTCTCTATTCGCTGACACATTTGATCGTTCATCATCGCGTCTCCAGAGGTTCCCTTTTGTCATCCACGCGCCAGAAATCGGCAACACGCATCCACCCGGCAGTGACATGTCGGGGAGCCGCCTGTTTACCGCTTTCCTGCTACCTGAAATCCTTAGGGGTGTTATTTATATTCTCTCCCCGAAGGGAGAGGTTGTAGGGGATCGGTTGGTTTATGATGGCATCGCGATGGCCTGCTTCTCTTCGAGCAGTTTATCCACCACACCAGGATCGGCCAGCGTTGAGGTATCGCCGAAGTTACTGGTATCGCCTGCGGCAATTTTGCGCAAAATGCGGCGCATAATTTTGCCGGAGCGGGTTTTCGGTAAGGAGTCGGTCCAGTGCAGCACATCCGGCGTCGCCAGCGGGCCGATCTCTTTACGCACCCAGTTACGTACTTCGGCGTACAGCTCCGGGGTCGGTTCTTCACCGTGGTTTAGCGTCACGTAAGCGTAGATGGCCTGGCCTTTAATGTTATGCGGAATGCCCACCACCGCCGCTTCGGCGATTTTGGGATGCGACACCAGTGCGGATTCGATTTCAGCAGTGCCCAGACGGTGGCCGGAAACGTTGAGTACGTCATCCACGCGGCCGGTAATCCAGTAGTAGCCGTCTTCGTCACGGCGCGCGCCGTCGCCGCTGAAGTACATATTTTTAAAGGTGGAAAAGTAGGTCTGCTCGAAGCGCGCATGGTCGCCAAACAGGGTGCGCGCCTGACCCGGCCAGGAGTCGGCGATCGCCAGGTTGCCCTCGGTCGCGCCTTCCAGCGGTATCCCTTCGTTATCTACCAGTACAGGCTGGACGCCGAAGAAGGGGCGCGTGGCGGAACCCGCTTTGAGCTCAATGGCGCCCGGCAGGGGGGTGATCATAAAGCCACCGGTTTCGGTCTGCCACCAGGTATCCATTACCGGGCACCTCTCGTTGCCAATCTTCTTCCAGTACCACTCCCAGGCCTCCGGGTTAATGGGTTCGCCCACGGAACCGAGAATGCGCAGCGAAGAGCGGTCAGTACCCTCGATAGCCTTATCGCCTTCGGCCATTAATGCGCGAATTGCTGTTGGCGCGGTATAGAGGATGTTGACCTGATGTTTATCCACTACCTGACACATGCGCGCCGGGGTCGGCCAGTTCGGTACGCCTTCGAACATCAGCGTCGTTGCGCCGCAGGCCAGCGGGCCGTAAAGCAAGTAGCTATGGCCGGTGACCCAGCCGACATCGGCGGTACACCAGTAGATATCGCCAGGATGGTAATCGAAAACGTATTTAAAGGTTGTCGCCGCATAGACCAGGTAGCCGCCGGTGGTGTGCAGTACACCTTTAGGTTTACCGGTCGAGCCGGAGGTATACAGAATAAACAGCGGATCTTCGGCGTTCATCGCTTCCGGCTGATGTTCGGCGCTGGCTTTCTCGATCAGATCGGCCCACCACAGATCGCGACCTTCCTGCCAGTCGATTTTTCCGCCGGTCCGTTTGAGCACAACCACATGCTCAATGCTTTTCACGTTGGGATTTTTCAATGCATCGTCGACATTCTTTTTCAGCGGAATGGCACGACCGGCGCGAAGTCCTTCATCAGACGTAATGACCAGACGGGAATTGGAATCGATGATGCGACCGGCGACCGCTTCCGGCGAGAAACCGCCGAAAATCACCGAGTGGATAGCGCCAATGCGGGCGCAGGCCAGCATAGCCACCGCCGCTTCGGGCACCATCGGCATATAGATCGCCACGACATCGCCTTTTTTGATCCCGAGATCGAGCAGGACGTTGGCAAAGCGGCAGACATCACGGTGTAGCTCGCGATAAGTGATGTTTTTGCTTTCGCGGGCATCGTCACCTTCCCAGATGATGGCGGTCTGGTCGCCGGATTCCGCCAGATGGCGATCGAGACAGTTAGCGGCCAGGTTCAGGGTACCGTCTTCATACCATTTGATGGAAATATTGCCCGGGGCGAACGAGGTGTTTTTAACACGAGTGTAGGGGGTGATCCAGTCAAGGATTTTACCCTGTTCACCCCAGAAGACATCAGGGTCGGTGACGGACAACTGGTACTGCGTCTGATACTGTTCCGGGTTAATCAGGCAGCGTTCTGCAATATTAGTGGGAATAGAGTGTTTATGTATTTGGCTCATGGCTTTTTTTCTCCTCTGAATTGTTAAATATATGTCAAGTAAACGTTAAGGCCAGGGGCTTTGACGGCTTTGTTTGCTATTTGGGGGGCAGATCACGCATTGATTAAACTGAATGAAAAGCAATCAAATGAAACATTGACATGAAATAATTTCTTGAGGGAATTTATAGAAATTGAGTTGAGTAAATATTTTTTATAACAAATAGTTATGCATACTAATCCGGCAATATAAGCGGATTTATGCAGAAAACCAGTGTAATCCCCGGTTCTTAAAGACTTGCGCAGCATACCGTGCAAATGATACTGATATTGCGCGTTAAATAACCCTATAAAACAACGCAACACAATTCATACCCTTTTCAGTGGGTACCGTTATCTTCTGGAATGGTGCCTTTCATTGAGGAAGTCTGTAGTGAAGAAAAAAACGAAAGTCAGCCTGGCCTGGCAAATTTTGCTGGCTCTGGTGCTGGGCATACTGCTGGGAAGTTACCTGCATTATCACGCCGACAGTCGTGAGTGGTTAACCTCGAACCTGCTGACCCCGGCGGGTGATATCTTTATCCATCTGATTAAAATGATCGTCGTACCGATTGTGATTTCGACCCTGGTGGTCGGCATTGCTGGCGTGGGCGATGCAAAGCAACTGGGTCGTATCGGCGCGAAAACCATTATCTATTTTGAAGTGATCACCACGGTGGCGATTGTGCTGGGGATCACCCTCGCGAACGTTTTCCAGCCCGGTGCCGGGATTGATATGTCGCAGCTGGCGGCAGTGGATATTTCAAAATATCAAAACACCACCGCGGAAGTGCAGAGCCACGCGCATGGTCTGATGGGCACGATCCTCTCACTGGTGCCGACGAATATCGTCGCCTCCATGGCGAAAGGCGACATGCTGCCGATCATCTTCTTCTCGGTGCTGTTTGGCCTCGGCCTTTCCTCGCTGCCCGCTACCCATCGTGAACCGCTGGTCACCGTGTTCCGCTCAATCTCTGAAACCATGTTCAAAGTGACGCATATGGTGATGCGCTATGCGCCGGTCGGTGTGTTCGCGTTGATCTCGGTGACCGTGGCGACTTTCGGTTTCGCCTCCCTGTGGCCGCTGGCAAAGCTGGTGATTCTGGTTTATTTCGCGATCCTGTTCTTCGCGCTGGTGGTGCTCGGTATGGTGGCGCGGGTATGCGGACTGAGCATCTGGATCCTGATCCGTATTCTGAAGGATGAGCTGATTCTGGCGTACTCTACCGCCAGCTCTGAAAGCGTGCTGCCGCGTATTATCGAGAAGATGGAAGCCTATGGCGCACCGGCGTCGATCACCAGCTTTGTGGTGCCGACCGGCTACTCGTTTAATCTTGATGGTTCGACGCTGTATCAGAGCATCGCGGCGATCTTTATCGCCCAGTTGTACGGTATCGACCTGTCTATCTGGCATGAGATTACCCTTGTGCTGACGCTGATGGTGACCTCGAAAGGGATTGCGGGCGTTCCGGGGGTTTCCTTTGTGGTGCTGCTGGCGACGCTGGGCAGCGTGGGGATACCGCTGGAAGGTCTGGCCTTTATTGCCGGTGTGGACCGTATCCTTGATATGGCGCGTACTGCGCTAAACGTGGTGGGTAATGCGCTGGCGGTGCTGGTGATCGCTAAGTGGGAACACAAATTTGACCGCAAAAAAGCGCTGGCGTATGAGCGTGAAGTGCTGGGTAAATTTGAGAAGACCGCCCAATAGCCCCCTGGCCCGGTTAATGCGCCGGGTGTTATGTGAGGCCCGTTAAGCGAATGACCGGGATTTTTATGCAGCGACGCTTGCTGGCGTGAATGTCTCGTGTCAACAAATTCAGGCGGAATTTTACGCAAGCGGCGCCAGCCCTTTGCCCGGACGACGAGAAATTTGCCGTCCGGGCAGGCGCGAAGCGCCGCCCCGTAAAGGTCAACTGATTAACCGATCGCGCTCTCGCGCAGGCGGGTTTTCAGCTTGTTGTACTCATCAATCACATACTGCTCGGCGGCACGCTGATCGGCAATCGGCGTAACGTTGACGGCGCAGTATTTGTACTCTGGCGTTTTGGTTATCGGGCTCAGGTTCTCGGTAACCAGTTCGTTACAGGCGCCAATCCACCACTGGTAGGTCATATAAACCGCCCCTTTATTCGGACGATCGCTGACCTGCGCACGGGTGATAATACGGCCTTTGCGTGAGTTAACCCACACCAGTGACTCATCCTCAATACCCAGACGCTCGGCGTCGGCGGTATTGATTTGCGCATAACCGGGTTCATCCGCCAGCGCGGACAGCGCCGCGCAGTTGCCGGTCATCGAACGACAGGAGTAGTGACCGACTTCGCGCACCGTCGATAGCACCATCGGATACTCGTCGGTGAGCTTGTCAATCGGGGCCACCCAGTCGCAGGTGAAGAACTGCGCCAGACCGTTCGGGGTATCGAACTTCTCTTTAAACAGATAAGAGGTTCCCTGATCGGCATCGGACTCATCGCGGCACGGCCACATGATGTAGCCCAGTTCGCCCATTTTCTCGTAGGTGGCGCCGTAGAAATCCGGGCACAGATGACGCAACTCATCCCAGATCTCCTGGGTGTTGTTGTAGTGCATCGGGTAGCCCATCCGGGTTGCGATCTCGCTGATAATCTGCCAGTCGGTTTTCAGGTCCCACTTCGGCTCAACGGCTTTAAAGAAGCGCTGGAAGCCGCGGTCCGCTGCGGTATAGACGCCTTCATGCTCGCCCCAGGAGGTGGACGGCAGAATGACATCGGCCGCGGAGGCGGTTTTGGTCATGAAAATATCCTGGACGATAACCAGATCCAGCTGTTCAAACGCTTTACGTACGGCGGACAGCTCGGCGTCGGTCTGGAGCGGATCTTCCCCCATAATGTACGCCGCCCGTACTTCGCCATGCTCCACGCGGTGCGGCAGTTCGCTGATGCGATAGCCAGTATGCGCCGGCAGGCTCTCGACTCCCCAGGCTTTGGCGAACTTCTCGCGATTTTCCGGGAACTTAACATACTGATAGCCCGGATAGGTATCCGGCAGCGCCCCCATATCACAGGCACCCTGAACGTTGTTCTGGCCGCGCACCGGGTTGACGCCGACGCTTGGCTTACCGAGGTTGCCGGTCAGAATGGCCAGACTGGTCAGGGAACGTACGGTCTCCACGCCCTGATAGAACTGGGTGACGCCCATGCCCCACAGTATTGCGGCGGATTTTGCGTTAGCGTACATGCGGGCGCAGGCGCGAATATCCTGGGCGCTGACGCCGGTAATCTCTTCCACCGACTCCGGCGTATAGCCTTCGACGATTTTGCGATACTCCTCGAAGCCTTCGGAACGGTTGGCGACGAAAGATTTATCGTAGAGATCCTCTTCAATAATGACATGCCCGATGGCGTTGAGCAGGGCGATGTTCGAGCCATTTTTCAACGCAATGTGCATATCCGCGATGCGCGCGGTTTCGATTTTACGCGGATCGCAAACGATGATTTTCGCCCCGTTGCGTTTGGCGTTAATCACATGATTCGCCACAATAGGGTGCGAATCTGCCGGGTTATACCCGAAGATAAATACGAGATCGGTGTTATCAATCTCGGTGATGGCATTACTCATGGCGCCGTTACCGACCGACTGGTGCAGACCTGCAACCGAAGGGCCGTGTCAGACGCGAGCGCAGCAGTCAACGTTATTGGTTCCAATAACGGCGCGCGCGAATTTTTGCATCACATAGTTTGTTTCATTACCCGTCCCGCGGGACGAACCGGTAGTCTGAATCGCGTCCGGACCATACTTCTCTTTAATGGCGCTGAGACGGGTGGCAACATAATCAAGCGCCTCGTCCCAGGAGACGGATTCCAGTTTGCCGCCACGCTGGCGACGGATCATGGGGGTTTTCAGGCGCGGGGTCAGGATCTGGGTGTCGTTAATAAAATCCCAGCCATAATAGCCTTTCAGACACAGGGTTCCCTGATTGGTTTTCCCCTGAGCCGCCTCTGCCCGAACGATTTTGCCGTTATCGACCACCAGATTGATTTTGCAACCTGATGCACAATACGGACACACCGTGACGACTTTTTTCATCGGTCTTGCTCCAGTTAATCAATTGGCGCATTTGCGCTATCACGAAATCACTATGCATCTTTTATGCCATGCTTTCATTGTGGGTATTGACTGATGATACGCCGTTTTTTTAGTCAAAATGCTGACGAAAAACAGGCAATCGTCAGTTTTGACGTGTCGAAGTGAGGGAGGTGACGCGGATGTGCAAAGCCCGGGTAAAGCGCTCAGGACGCTTCCCGGGGCGGTTTATGCCAGATAACGGCTGCGCGCCAGCGCTGCCGCGCCCCGGGCGCCGTTAAACGCCGAAGATGAGGCGGCGATAAAGCGGACGGCCTGATACGGTAGCGGGCGACGAACGTAGGTTTTGATCATCGCGATTAATGCATCACGCGGAAAAGCGGGCATATCCATGACGCCGCCGCCGAGGATCACCGCATCCGGGTCAAAAAGATTGATGCTGGTGGCGATCGCGCGGGCGGCGTGGTTTAACAGCGTCTGGACAAACGGCGCTTGCCCGGCGTGAACAAACAGTTCGCCCAATGCCCAGTCGCGTGTTTGTTGCTCGTACCAGCGCTTTAGCGCGATGCCGGAGCATACGGTTTCCAGACAGGCAGGGTTGCCGCAGGCGCAGGTGAGGGCGTCATCACCCAGCGGAATGTGCCCCAGTTCGCCCGCGACGCCGTGGGCGCCGATCCAGGGTCCGCCGTTCAGCCAGACGGCGAAGCCCATGCCGGTGCCGAGATAAGCCGCCAGCACCTCCTGTTCCTGCAGGTGATTCTCCTGCACGTCAAAAGACAACTGCAGATTCACATCGCGGGAAAACTCGACCGGGCAGCCCAGCGCCGCTTCCAGTCTGTCAGCCAGGTTGTACAGATCGTCAGCGGCCAGAGGCAGATTGGGCGTTGAAATAATCGTCCGTTTGTCCCTGGCTACCAGCGCCGGGAATCCCATCACCAGCCCACGGCATCTGGCATCATGGTGGGCCAGTTGCTGTTGCAGCAGGTTTTTAATGCCGTCAACCAGGCCGTCGGAGGTAATCACATCCGCCGTTCGACGCTTTTCACCGTGCAGCGTTACGCCCTGTGCTGTCTGCAGGCAAAAGCGGATATGCGTCGCGCCCATATCCACGCCAGCAACGACGTTACGCTGTTTTTGCATGAGGCAGTACCTCGTTTTTTGCCGCAAGGATTTGTTCTGCCATTATTTGCCATGCATCATCAATCTTGTCGGCATGGTTAAAGAGGCCGGAGGTGCCGACGATAAAGACGTCCGCGCCCGCCGCGATCAGTTTTTGGTAAGTGGCCTGGTTGCAGGAGCCGTCGATTTCAATTTCGTAGCCCAGCCCTTCGCGTTCGCGCCAGGCTTTCAGCTCAGCGATTTTATCCAGCATCTCCGGGATAAACGGTTGCCCTGCGAAGCCGGGATCGACGGTCATCACCGTGATTTTGTCGGCTTTATGAATGTAATATTTCATCGCCTCGACCGGGGTTTCCGGATTGAGGATGAGGCCAACTTTCATACCGTGACGACGAATGGCATCAATCAGTCGGAAGGCCTGGCCGTTAATGGTTTCCGGGTGCAAGGTGATAATATCCGCGCCCGCCTGCGCCAGCTGGCTAATGTAATCCTGTGGACGGGTGACCATCAGATGGCAGTCCAGCGGCTTACTGGCCAGCCGTTTCACCTGGCTGACGAAAAAAGGCGACAGGGTCAGATTTGGCACAAAATGGCCGTCCATAATGTCGATGTGAAAATAATCTGCGTGCTGGTCGATAAACTCGATCTGTTCTTTGAATTTCAGCAGATCCATACACATTAAAGAGGGTGCAATTTTCATTATAAATTCCTTACTTACTGATAAGACGGTCGAGGGCGACAGCCGCGATGATTAATCCGCCCATCACCACCAGTTGGTAGTAGGTTTGTACTTGCAGAATATTCAGCCCATTATTGATGGTGCCGATGATCAGGCCGCCGATAACCACGGAGAAGATGCGCCCCTTACCGCCGAAGAAGCTGGTCCCGCCGATGATGGCGCTGGCGATGGCGTAGGTTTCAAAGCCCATTCCCGCCAGGGGTTCAGCCGCGCCGAGTCGTGCAGTGGAGACTACCCCCGCCAGTCCGGCGCAAATACCAGAAATAATAAACACCAGCAGCATGTGAAATTTGACGTCGATACCGGAGTAAAAGGCTGAGTTTTTGTTACCGCCCAGCGCGTAGATATTGCGGCCCACGCGCAGACGCGTGGTGAGAAACCACAGGATCACCGCGACAATCAACGAGAAGATGACCGGGACGGGGATCCCTAACGGCGTGGCGGCGAAGAAGTTGACGAAATCAAATGAGAAGCCGTATACCGAGTTGGCATCAGAGATGACCAGCGTGATACCGCGGAAAATGGCGTTGGTGCCCAGGGTAATGATAAATGGATGCAAACCGGTCCAGTTGACCAGACAACCGTTGATTGCGCCAAGCAGGCCGCCCACCAGTACGCCGCCAATCAGCGCCGCGAGGAACGGATCGACGCCCGCCAGCATCAGTTTCGCGGTAACCATCCCGGAGAGCGCGAGGATCGCCCCGACCGACAGATCGATCCCGGCGACAAGGATCGCGAAGAATTCGCCCATGCCGATCAGCACGGTGACCGAGCTCTGAACGAAGATCTGCGTAATGTTGTTGGTCGTCAGGAAGTACTCCGACGACAGGCTACCGAAAATCGCGACGATAATGGCAAGGATAAAAAAGGTGCCGTATTTATCCCAGAACAGCGCGAAGTTAAACGGTTTTTTCTCGCCCATGTCGCTTTTCACTCTTGTGGTAGTGCCCATGCCATAATCTCCTCTTCGCTCATATCGTCGCGATTGCTCAGGATCTGTGTCAGTCGCCCTTCGCAGAACACGGCAATGCGGTCGCAGACGGCGATAATTTCAGGTAATTCAGACGACACCATCAGGATGACTTTTCCGTCATCGGCCAGCTGGCGCATCACTTTATAAATTTCGGCTTTTGCGCCAACGTCGATGCCGCGCGTCGGCTCATCAAAAATAATGACGTCCGGGTTGCAGCATAACCATTTGGAAATCAGCACTTTCTGCTGATTGCCGCCGGAAAGCTCGGTAATGTTCTGATCGACGGAATGGCACTTCAGCGCCAGCAGCTTACGTTGCGCTTCCGCCGTTTTGCGCTCGTCCCCTTCGTTGAACAGCCCCATCGCCCCTTTGTAACCGCCGCGCTTCAGACTCTGGCTGACCGCCATGTTTAGGGCGATCGAGAAGTTAGCGAAAAAGCCGTTTTCCCGGCGGTTTTCGGTGATATAGGCCATACCTTTTTTTAAGGCGTCCAGCGGTGAACGGGGGGAGATCGCTTTACCGTTGAGATGGATTTCGCCGTGCGCGCGCTTATCGACGCCGAACAGGCAGTTCATCAGTTCGGTACGTCCGGAGCCGACCAGCCCGGCAAAGCCAAGAATTTCGCCGCGATTAACGCTGAAGGAGATGTCGCGCACCTTTTTCTTGTCGTGACTGGTGACATTTTTCACCTCGAACACCGTCTCGCGGGCAATATTGCCGGTGCTCTCTTTCATGGCATTGAAGCGGTTTTGCAGCTCGCGGCCCACCATCAGGCGCACGATGTCGTCGTTATTGACTTCGCTGACCATCCCGCTGCAGACGCTGCTACCGTCTTTCATCACCGTGTAGCGATCGCAGATGCGGCGAATTTCCGCCAGCTTATGCGAGATATACACGATGGCGGTGCCCTCTTTGCGCAGTTGGTTCATGATCAGGAACAGATAATCCACTTCTTTATTGGTCAGCGAGGAAGTGGGTTCATCCATAATCAGCACTTTGGCGTCGAGCATCAGCGTCTTGGCGATTTCCAGCATCTGTTTGTGGCTGATGGAGAGGTTTGCCACCTTTTCGTCTAAAGCAACCTTTAGCCCGACGCGCAGCAGCATCATTGCCGCCCGTATGCGCATTTCTTTCCAGTCGATAATATTGATGCCGCAGACTTTTTTCGTCAGATGACGACCAATATATAAATTCTCCAGCACCGTTAATTCATCAATCACGCTGAGTTCCTGATAAATAATACCGATGCCGAGTTCAGCCGCTAATTTATGGTCGAGCTTGTCATAGTTGACATTATTAATTGTAATGGTGCCTTTGGTCGGTTCATGTATTCCCGACAGCACTTTCATTAACGTTGATTTACCGGCACCATTTTCCCCTAATAACGCATGTATTTCATAAGGGTAAACTGTTAAATCAACTGATTTTAATGCGTGAACCGGACCAAAGGATTTGCCGATCCCCGCCATTGAAATATATGGCGTGAGCATAGTGATTCCTTATATTTTCACCCTCTCCCGGAACGGGAGAGGGGCGGGGTGACGCAACCTTTGAATTATTTCGTCACCAGAATAGAGTCCACCATTTTAAATTTCGGGGTTTTATCCAACGGAATAACCTTGCCGCTTTTTTCTGCATCGACCAGCATCTTGAGGCCGGTCGCGCCAATATCCGCCGGGTTCTGCGCGACAGTGGCGGTCATCTGCCCGTTTTCTACCATCTTGCGGGCTTCCGGAATGCCATCGGTGCCAACGACCAGCACTTTGCCGGTTTTACCGGCATTCGCGACGGCCTGAGCGACCCCCATCGCCATGGTGTCGTTAGCGCAGTAAATCGCTTTGATATTCGGATTACGCTGTAACACGTTGGTGGCGACGTCCAGCGCCTTGATACGGTCCCAGTCGGCAGGCTGGCTGGCCACCAGCTTGATCTGGCTCGCCTTCTTAAACGCCTCAGTCGCGCCGTTACGACGAGCTTCACCGGAGGCGTTACCGGCTTTGCCTTCGATAATGGCGACTTCTCCACCCTCCGCGCCCAGCTTATTGATGATAAATTCCGCGCCTTTTGCGCCGACCGCCACGTTATCGGTAGTGACAAACCCTTCCACATTGCCGCCGGCTTTCTTCAGGTTGTCCATATCGATTTTTTCATCGAGGTTGACCAGATAGATGCCCTTTTTCCAGGCTTTAGCCACCGGCATCACCAGGTTAACGGAGGAGAGCGGCGCAAAAGCGATACCTTTGTAATTTTTGTTGCTGAGATCTTCAAATAACTGCAGTTGCGACTGGAAATCGCCTTCCGAGGGCGAGGCAAAAATATCGACGCTAACGCCTAATGTTTTGGCTTCGTCTTCAATACCCTTTTTCATATCGACCCAAAATGGGTTGGATAATGTCTTCAATACCACGGCGTAATCGGCAGCGGCCATTGCGCTGGTGGATAACATTATGCCCATAGCCGCGCCGCTGAAAAGTTTCAGATATTTATTCATAGCAGTATTCTCAGTGTAGGGGACGCTCCTGTGGCAGGAGCTAATTATTAATACTCTAACTCATTCAAATCACGGTAAAGAGGGTAAGCGAGTTAATCCCCGGCGCCATAGAAAATCATGTGACCGGGGAGAACGTGCGTTGCCAACTCATCTGTGACCTGAAACATGACGAGTATTTACTTCAGCGCGCCTGGTGAAAAGAAATCAACAATCGCGCCCGTTTTCTGCATATTTATATTCGCTTGTTCAATGTCGAGCTGTGCGACGGAAACAAAGAACGCATCTAATAATGTCAGTTGTAATATACGTGCCGAGGCATTCCGGCCCAATAACGGCGTCTCTGGTGCTGGCGAGCAAATAATAAAGTCAGCTAATTTTGCAATCGGCGAATGATAGCTATGGGTGATACAAATAATTTTTGCACCATTTTTTTTCGCGAGTTCCACCGCCGATTTAATATCGCTGGTGCGCCCTGAGTGCGAGACCACCAGTACCACATCCCCCTCCTTCAGCAGCGATGCGGACATCATCATGATATGAGCGTCCGGGTAAGCCTGACAGCGCACGCCGATGCGTAAAAATTTATGCTGCACATCGGCGCAAATGGCGTTGGACCCTCCGGCGCCGTACAGGTCCCGCTGCCTGGCGCGGGCAAAGAATCGCGCCGCACGATGAATCTCGTCGACATTGACGATTGACTGGCCTTCCATAATGGTGCGCAGGGTGATGTTAAACACCTTATTCACGACATCCTGCGGCGCTTCATCAAAGGAGAGTTCAGCCGGGAGCACCTGCTCGGATTGCGAAAAGTAGGCTTCCAGCGCGCTGCGCAGGTTACGAAAACCGCTAAAGCCAAGCAGTTTCGACACCTTAACGATCATGGCTTCGGATACTGACAGCGCCTCCGCGACATCTTTGATTGCCGGCGCATCGCTGAGATTGCCGGGGGTGAGCAACCATTCAACGATACGACGTTCGTTTTCGGTCATCCCTTCCTGCTTCATGCGAAGCCAGGGGGCAAGGCCGATACCGTTGGGGAGCGCACTGGATTCTGACTGACTCATCGCTTTCTCTTCGTCCATAAAATGAAGACAACACTATATCACCACAGGTGAAACTGAAAAGATACAAGCAACTTCACAAAAATTATATTTTTATAAAGTAATATATTTCGTGAAGTTTGGTGGTGTCGACATGCGTTGTTATTTTAGTAAATTATTTTTATATCAAATTGTTATGTGTGATTTTATGGATGTCTTATGCGCGAGGCAGTATCGGTTTAAATGCTTTCAGCGCTTGATTTGTGAAATTTTGCCGTGTAGAAAGGCCCTTTAAGCAGTGTGATTGCGGTTTGTTTCGCCAGTTTTCGCCGTTTAAATCACAATGCAAACACTATCTGTAAAGTTGATAACAGGCGAGGCTGAGTATGAAACGGATTGCATTTGGCTGCGATCATGTGGGTTTTATCCTGAAAGAGGCGATCCTGGCGCATCTGCGCCAGCGCGGCATTGACGTCGTGGATAAAGGAGCATGGTCAACGGCGCGCACCGATTATCCACGTTACGCCAGCGCTGTGGCTCAGGCTGTTGCCGCGGGTGAAGTCGATGGCGGGATCCTGATTTGCGGCACCGGCGTCGGTATCTCAATCGCTGCTAATAAACATTCAGGCATTCGGGCGGTGGTTTGCAGCGAGCCTTACTCGGCGCAGCTTTCACGGCAGCATAATGATACTAATGTTCTGGCTTTTGGCGCGCGGGTGATCGGTCTGGATCTGGCAAAAATGATCGTCGATGCCTGGCTGGACGCAGAATTTGAAGGCGGACGCCATCAGGGGCGGGTCGACGCAATCGGCGCGATTGAGCAGCAACGGCACTGAGATCCCTCCGCGATGAGGTTGATTAATATGGGGCCAGTCGCGAGGGCTGGTCCTGTGCCGTATTTCTGTACCGGTTTGTTTTTCCACGTCAGCGTGGACCGTGTTGTTGATGAGGCGCGCGGCGGGTTAATCCAGCACAATCTCCATCCCATCAAACCCCGCTTCAAACCCGGCAGGCAGCACATTGTCCATCATCCATACGTCGAACTGGTGGCTGATATGGGTGAGGATCACGCGCGGGCAGCCAATTACCTGGTTAATGGCCCGAACCGTGTTCAGGTCGCAGTGATTGCGCGACGGCTGCGGACGCGGTTCATGGCTACAGTCGATAATGATGATCTGCGGCTGGTTATTGAGCAGAAATTTTAGCGTTTTTTCCGGCAGGCCCGCGGTGTCGGACAGCCAGGCAACCCGGCTGTGGGCCGACTCCAGCAGATAACCGAAAGTGAGCTTTGAGTGGTTTAGCGGTAGCGGCGTGACGCGCAGCCCCTGTAGCGTAAACGTCACAAACGGTTCGACGGTGTGGCTGAAATCCAGCAGGCCCGGATGTCTGAACAGATCGTCGCAGCCCTGTTCATCGGGCGGGCCGTATACCGCAATGGGGTCGCCTGCGCCCCAGCGCAGCGGGAACAGCCCCTGAACATGATCCATATGATAATGCGTGAGCAGAAACTGCTGAAAGCTGCCGGCGGGCCAGTGCTCCATCAGATCCGGCAGTCCGGCATCCAGCAGCGTCACCGCGCTGTTGAATGTGACCACCGCGCTACAGGGGCGGCGACGGTGCGCCTCAGTGGCGCGCGCCCGGCGACAGGCGGGGCAGTCGCAGCCGAAAACCGGTACCTGCTGCGCACCGCCGGTGCCGGTTAAGCGGAGAGTCAGGCTCATACTACCTCCTCACTTCAGGACATTTTTGTCAGGCGAGCCGCTGTTCATGCCGGTTGCCGTGAACGCGAATCAAGGATACCAGCGCATCCACCGAGTGGCTCAGAGGGCCATCATTGTTGAGGATCTGGCACGCGCCCGGCGTATAACGCGCCGCCCGCGCCAGCCGCTGAGCAATCTCCGTTTGGTTCTCCCGTCCGCGCTGCTCCAGACGTTGACGCAGTATCTCCGGGGAGACCTGCAGACAGACGGGCAGCAGGACATCGGCATAGCGTGCCTGCGCCTGTGGAAGGTGCGCGCGGGAGCCGTTGGCCACCACGTCAAACCCGGCGTGCAGCCACAGGTCAATTTCCACGCCGATGCCGTAGTACGTGTTGTTGGCATGCCAGCTAAGGGCAAACAGGTGCTGTTCGGCGCGGGTGAAAAATTCATGTTCGCTAAGCGCGATATGATTTTCGTAGCCCGCATTGTGAGGACGGGTAATGTAGCGGTGCGCCACCAGCAGCTGCGGATGTTCCCGCTGGCGCAGCGCCGTCAGCAGGCTATCTTTACCGGAGCCGGATGGGCCGACCAGCCAAATCAGTCTCCCCGTCATCAGAAGACCCTCTTACCCTGACGCCAGACGTTATCAATATGGATATGCTCGCCGCGACGGCGCGCCAGCACCAGATCCGCGCGTTTACCTTCGGCAATCGTCCCCCGGTCGTGCAGACCTACCGCCTGCGCCGGGTTACTACTCACCAGACGAATAGCCTGCGCCAGGGTAAAGGCGTTAGCGTCGTCATCGGCAACGCGAAAAGCGGCGTCCAGCAGGCTGGCGGGGTAATAATCGGAGGAGAGGATATCCAGCAGGCCGCGGGTTGCCAGATGGTGGGCGGCGACGTTCCCGGAATGCGAGCCGCCGCGCACGATATTCGGCGCCCCCATCAGAACGCACATTCCATGCTGACGCGACGCCTCCGCGGCAGCGAGCGTGGTAGGAAATTCGGCGATGACGCTGCCAAGCTGGTGCGATTCGGCTACATGCTCAGGGGTGGCGTCGTCGTGGCTGGCCAGAGCGATATGACGCTCGCGGCAGATCGCGGCAATACTCTGCCGGTTGGGCTGCGACCAGGTTGCCGCCAGCGCCATCTGCTCCTCTTCGAATTGGTCCATTTCGGCGTGGCTCAGGTGGTATTTTCCCTGATAGTAGTCGCGGTATTTGCTGCGATCGGCGTACTGGCGCTGGCCTGGCGAGTGATCCATCAGGGAGACCAGGCTGACCGGCTCGCGGCCCACCAGTTTTTCAAACAGCGGCAGAGTGGTGTGGTGCGGCAGTTCACAACGCAGATGCAGACGGTGTTCAGCGCGGTTGAGGCCGCGCTTTTGCGTCTCTTCCACGGCGTTAATCATTTTTTCCAGATTCTCCAGGCGATCGCCGCCGTCACGAACATCGCCAATAGCGACGGCATCCAGCACGGTGGTGATGCCGCTGGCAATCATCAGCGCGTCGTGGCTGCTCATCGCCGAATGGGCGGGCCAGTCCACTTTTGGTCGGGGGGAGAAAAACTTGTCCAGATTGTCGGTATGCAGCTCGATAAGCCCCGGCAGCAGCCAGCCGCCTTCGCCATCAATGGCCGCCGCCAGCCGACTCTGGCTTGCGGCGAAGGCATAAATGTTGCCGTCCCGCACTTCCAGCGAGCCATTAACCACCTCATTTTCGAGGACCAGCTTTACATTATTGATAATCATGCTGATATTCCCATCGGATGCAGGCGGTCAGCGACCTGATTGCGTACCGCTTCGTCATGAAAAATACCGACGATAGCCGCGCCGCGCGCTTTGGCTTCGTGAATCAGTTCCACCACCGCAGCGCTGTTTTTCGCGTCCAGCGAGGCGGTAGGTTCGTCGAGGAGCAAAATGGGGTAATCAACCGCAAAGCCGCGGGCGATATTGACGCGCTGCTGCTCGCCGCCGGAAAAGGTGGAAGGCGCCAGGCGCCACAGGCGCTCAGGGACGTTCAGGCGCGCCAGCAGACGGGCGGCTTTTGCGGCGCTCTCGTCGCGGGAAATGCCCAGTTCGAGCAGCGGCTGCATCACCACGTCGAGGGCGGAAATGCGCGGGATCACCCGCAGGAACTGGCTGACCCAGCCGATAGTGGTTTTACGTACTTCCAGTACCTTACGCGCCGAAGCGCTGACCAGGTCCACCCATTCGTCGCCGTGGCGGATATGGATGTGGCCGCTATCGGGCAGGTAGTTGGCGTAAAGCGATCGCAGCAGGGTTGATTTTCCGCTGCCGGAGTGGCCGTGCAGCACCACGCATTCCCCGGCGTTAACGGTTAACGAGGCGTCGGTGAGGACCGGCAGACGCACGCCGTGCTGCTGGTGCAGAACAAAGGTTTTATGGATGTTTTCAACGCGGATGGCGTTCATTTTTTGCCTCTTCGATATTCGTGTGGCCGATTGCCCCGGGGGTTAATTCTGCAATACGGACGACACCAGCAGTTGGGTGTAAGGGTGGTGCGGATCATCCAGCACCCGGTCAGTTAAACCACTTTCCACCACCTCGCCCTGCTTCATCACCAGCAGGCGGTTAGCCAGCAGGCGGGCGACGCCGAGATCGTGGGTCACGATCACCACCGCCAGGTTCAGCTCCACCACCAGGCCGCGCAGCAGGTCGAGCAGGCGCGCCTGCACCGAAACGTCCAGCCCGCCGGTCGGCTCATCCATAAATATCAGCTTTGGCCGGGTCACCAGATTGCGGGCGATTTGCAGGCGCTGCTGCATTCCGCCGGAAAAGGTGGTGGGCAGGTCGTCAATGCGTGAAGGCGGGATCTCCACCTCCTGCAGCCACTGCGCCGCCGTGGCGCGAATATTGCCGTAGTGCCGGGCGCCGGTGGCCATCAGGCGTTCGCCGATATTGCCTCCCGCCGACACCTGGCGACGCAGGCCGTCCAGCGGATGCTGATGCACCACGCCCCATTCGGTGCGCAACAGGCGACGGCGATCCGCTTCGCTCATCGCGTACAGTGAGCGGTTCTGATACAGAACTTCGCCCCGTTGCGGCGTCAGGCGGGCGGAAATGGCCTGCAGCAGAGTGGTTTTCCCGGAGCCGGATTCGCCGACGATACCGAGGACTTCGCCTGGCCACAGTTCAAACGACACATCGCTGAAGCCTTTTCCCGGCGCATAGAGGTGGGTCAGGCGATTGACCGCCAGTAACGGATGACTCATTTTTTCTGCGCCTCGCTCTGTTGGCGGCAATAATCGGTATCGGAGCAGACAAACATTCGCTTGCCGCTGTCGTCGAGCACCACTTCATCAAGATAGCTGTGGCGCGATCCGCAGATGGCGCAGGGCTCGTCCCACTTCTGAACGGTAAACGGATGATCGTCGAAATCAAGGCTCTCTACCGGTGTATAGGGCGGCACCGCGTAGATACGCTTTTCGCGTCCGGCGCCAAACAGCTGTAGCGCGGGCATCATATGCATCTTCGGATTATCGAATTTTGGAATCGGCGACGGGTCCATCACGTAGCGGCCGTTCACCTTCACCGGGTAGGCGTAAGTTGTCGCGATATGGCCGAAACGGGCGATATCTTCGTACAGTTTCACCTGCATCACGCCATACTCCTCCAGCGCGTGCATGGTGCGGGTTTCGGTTTCGCGCGGCTCGATAAAGCGCAGCGGCTCCGGGATCGGCACCTGGAAGATCAGGATCTGATCTTCGCTCAGCGGCGTTTCCGGGATCCGGTGGCGGGTCTGGATCAGCGTCGCCTCTTCGGTGCGCTCGGTGGTGGCGACACCGGTAACACGCCGGAAGAACTGGCGAATCGACACCGCGTTGGTGGTGTCGTCCGCGCCCTGGTCGATCACTTTCAGCACATCGTCCTCGCCAATCACGCTGGCGGTGAGCTGAATGCCGCCGGTGCCCCAGCCGTAGGGCATCGGCATCTCGCGACCGCCGAACGGTACCTGATAGCCGGGGATTGCCACCGCTTTCAGAAGGGCGCGGCGGATCATGCGTTTGGTTTGCTCATCAAGATAAGCAAAGTTATAGCCGGTCAGCGCGTTAGCCACGTTGATTCTCCCGTTGCAGACGTTTGAGCAGCGCCAGTTCGGCCTGGAAATCGACATAGTGAGGGAGTTTGAGATGCGAAACGAAACCGGCCGCCTCGACGTTATCGGCATGAGCCAGCACAAACTCTTCATCCTGCGCGGGCCCCGCCGCTTCTTCACCGTAATCCGGCGCCTGTAGCGCGCGGTCTACCAGCGCCATTGCCATTGCTTTGCGCTCGCTCATGCCGAACGTCAGGCCGTAACCGCGGGTAAAGTGCGGCGGCTCATCCGGAGGGGCGACAAAGCCGTTGACCATTTCGCATTCGGTCATCAGTAGTTCGCCGATATGAATGGTGAACCCCAGCTCTTCAGGGGTAATTTGCACCGTGATGTAGCCGCTGCGAATTTCACCGGCAAACGGGTGATTGCGGCCGTAGCCGCGCTGGGTGGAGTAGGCCAGCGCCAGCAGATAACCTTCGTCGCCGCGCACCAGTTGCTGTAAACGCGAAGAGCGTGAACAGGGGTAGACCGGCGGATGACGGGTAATGTCGTCGGGGCGGGCAGCGGTATCCTGCTCCGCTTTCGCCAGTTCCTGTCGGGTCAGCAGATGAAAAACATGTGGGGTGGCTTGTTGCGGCGCGTCGTCGGTGGCCAGCACGGGGGATTCACCGTTGGCCAGCAGGGTAAAATCGAGCAGGCGATGGGTATAGTCGTAGGTCGGGCCGAGCATCTGCCCGCCGGGAATATCTTTGTAGACCGCTGAGATACGACGTTCAAGGCGCATACTGGCGGTGTCGATCGGTTCGCTCACCGCCAGCCTTTGCAGGGTGGTGCGGTAAGCGCGCAGCAGAAAAATGGCTTCGACGTTATCGCCGCTGGCCTGTTTCAGCGCCAGCGCCGCCAGCTCCCGGTCAGCGACACCGCCTTCGGTCATTACCCGGTCCACCGCCAGATTTAGCTGCTGGCTAATCTGTTCAACGCTGATTTCAGGAAGCCGCCTGTCACCACGGCGTTTATGTTCTTGCAGGGCGTGAGCGGCGGCGATCGCCTTCTCACCGCCTTTGACGGCTACGTACATTAGCAGACCTCCACATGGGTGGTGCGCGGGATAGCCAGCAGGCGTTCGCCGCAGGTCAGGATCAGGTCGATGCCCAGCGGAAACGGGTGCGGGCGTTCGGTTAATTCCTCAATAATGCATTCCGGCAGGTGCGGGGCGATCATCCGTTCTTCGGCGATCCCGGCCCCGGTCAGGCGCAGCATGCGGCCGCCGCTGAGGCTGGTGAGCTGAACAATCAGCGTGACGCTGGTTTCCGGGGCGACGACAGTACCGGCAGAAAGTACGTTCAGTTGTTCGCTGCTGATACTGTCATCGGCGATGGCGAATGTTGCCCGTTGCGGCTGCTCAACCAGCGGCGCGCCGGTATGAAAGCGCAGATTCTGAGCGACGAGATCGTTATGTAGCGCCGGGGCGAGCCAGAGCGGCGTATCGTGATCCGCCAGGGTCAGCAGCAGGCTGGTGGAAGCGATGTTCAGCGGCTGCCAGCCGTGCTGGAGCTGCTGCAGGGAGACGATCACGCCCGGTTCACTCATCGCTTTCAGCAGACGGCGAAAACTGTGTTGGGCATCCTGCACCGGCAGGGCAAAGGCGGTTTGTAATGTCATGCGTTATCTCCGCGAACCAGAGTAAAGAAGTCGACCCGACTGGCGTTGACTTCGGCGCGTCGGGCTTCAATGCGCGCGCTACGTTGTGCTTCCAGCGGGGTTATCAGGGTTTCCATCAGGGTGTGAAAATGGTGTGGCGACTGCATCAGGGCATCAATGACCGCGCAGCGCTCGGCGTGCGGGCGGTCACGGCCCAGAACCCAGCTATAGCCGGTGGTTCCGTCGGCCAGGCGAATGGCCGCGCGGGTTAAGGTAGCATCACCGGCAAAGAAGCGGTCGCCGGTGCCGCCCATGCGCGCCTGTAGCTGGACCAGGCCGGTTTCCGGGGCGCGAAGTACCTCATACTGCGGCGCGAGATTCAGGGTCTGCATCCGCGCCTCAAGTTCTGGTGGTTCACTGTGGGCCAGCACGGACATCCAGCGCTGGCGAGTGGCGGTATCAAAGTGCATTCAGTGCTCCATGGTGAATTCGATCATGTCGGCGCGGGTCAGGCTGACGGAGTATTCCGTCGCGTTCTGTGCACCCTGGCGATGATTCAGCGTGCGCACGCACAGCAGCGGCGCCAGATTGGGTATGCCGAGAATGTTGCTCTCTTTGGCCTGCGCGCGGCGGGCGCTGATTTTGGTGCGTACGCGGGTCAGTTCGATATCAAGCTTGTCGCGCAGCAGGTCATGGAGAGAACCGTGGGTAAAGGTTTGCAGCACCGGCCATAAATTCAGGTCGGCAAAGTAGTGGTCTATCAGGCACAGCGCGACGCCGTTCACACGGCGCAGGGTGCGCAGGTGAATAACGTCATCGCCTTCGTTAATGGCAAAGGCTTCGGCAACATGGCTGCTGGCCGGGCGCAGGACCGACAGCAGTTTCTCGCTGGTAGGATGGCTCCCCTGTTCGAGCAGATTCTGGCTGAAGCGCGCCTGGGCATTGAGTGGGTAATCAATCGGCCGCATCAGCACCAGTACGCCGACGCCGTGACGGCGCTGGACCCAGCCGCGCTCGACGAGCTGGTCGATAGCCCGGCGCAGAGTATGGCGGTTAACCGCAAAGCGGGTCGCCAGCTGCTGTTCGGCGGGAAGATAGTCGCCGCAGCGGTAGTGGTGGCGAAGCTCTTGCTCAAGTTTGGCGGCAATTTCCTGGTATCGGGTTGGATAGCTGGTCGGATGTCTGGATAAGTACATGTCAGTCAAGCCTCCACGAAGGGCAAACGCATATTGACTTCGGAACATGGGGCGATCCTGACGGTTTTTTGTGACGTTTCAGTTAAGAGACGATGACCGGGGGATGAAGAGTTGGTGCCAGCGGGATGACAGGGGAGAAATGTGCGTGCGGCTGCTTTCAACCCTGACCCGCTCCCGTTTGAGGAGCGAGTCAGGATAAGGGGGATTAATCAGTTCTTTTTGACAAATTCAGATTTTAGTTTCATTGGACCAAAACCATCAATTTTACAGTCAATATTATGATCGCCTTCGACCAGGCGGATATTTTTCACTTTAGTACCGATTTTTAGCATTGAAGAGCTGCCTTTAACCTTCAGATCTTTTATCACAGTAACGCTATCACCGTCGGCCAGTAAATTGCCGTTGGCATCTTTGACGATCAGCACATCATGATCGTCCGCAGGCTCGGCATTATTCCATTCATGGGCGCATTCCGGGCAGATAAACATGCCGCTATCTTCATAAGTGTATTCAGAATGGCATTTGGGGCAGTGTGGCAGTTGCATGACGATCCTCGCGATTACTGGATAAAACAGGACGTTGGTCCATTAAATGGCGGCTGATAGCCGAAAGTAACATTGATTATAACGTAATCACGCACTTTTGTCGGGACTTTTTTACCATGAATTACGGCGGCGAGAGCGAATATATCTCACCGGTCATTGCAGAATAATCTCCATAAATAATCCAGATATTTCCGGAAATATATCGCTCGTCTCCAGTATTCATTGAACTTATTCTTCTCGGACGACGCTGCTTAAGGGGAATAACCTGTGAGGTTGATCACAAATTTAAACGCTGTTAGGGTAAAAAAGCGCGATCGACAATTTACGCGACGTATTAGCGATTCCGCGTAGTTAATTATGGCCAGAGCAGGCGTCAACAGGTTCGGTTGTACGGACTGTCCGCAGACAGTGCAGGCAAACCTGCTACGCTTGAAATGTGGAGCACAGCAATTCGCCGCTCCCAACGCATGACGCGAATGACGTTGTCATTTGGCGCAGATTCGTGCGCTCAAGGCGAGAGCAAAAGAGGAAAATTATGCTTAAAAGGAAAAAAGTAAAGCCAATCACGCTTCGGGATGTGACCATCATTGATGATAGCAAACTAAAGAAAGCGATTACCGCAGCGTCGTTGGGCAATGCGATGGAATGGTTTGATTTTGGGGTTTATGGTTTTGTTGCGTATGCGCTGGGTAAAGTCTTTTTCCCCGACGCGAATCCCAGCGTGCAGATGATTGCCGCACTCGGTACTTTTTCCGTTCCCTTCTTAATTCGTCCACTGGGTGGCCTGTTTTTCGGGATGCTGGGCGATAAATATGGCCGACAAAAGATTCTGGCGATAACCATCGTTATTATGTCGATAAGTACATTCTGTATCGGCCTTATTCCGTCGTATGCCACAATTGGTATCTGGGCGCCGATTCTGCTGCTGCTGTGTAAAATGGCGCAAGGGTTCTCGGTCGGCGGCGAATATACCGGCGCGTCGATCTTTGTGGCGGAATATTCGCCGGACAGAAAACGTGGTTTTATGGGGAGCTGGCTGGATTTCGGGTCGATTGCCGGCTTCGTGATGGGCGCGGGCGTGGTGGTACTGATTTCCAGCGTGGTGGGGGAAGCGAACTTCCTCGACTGGGGCTGGCGTATCCCGTTCTTCCTGGCGTTGCCGCTAGGGATCATCGGTTTGTACCTGCGTCATGCGCTGGAAGAGACCCCGGCGTTCCAGCAGCATGTGGATACCCTTGAACAGGGCGACCGCGAAGGTTTGCAGGAAGGCCCGAAAGTCTCCTTTAAAGAGATTGCGACGAAACACTGGCGCAGCTTATTGACCTGTATTGGTCTGGTGATTTCCACCAACGTGACCTACTACATGCTGCTGACCTATATGCCGAGCTATCTGTCGCATAACCTGCACTATTCGGAAGACCATGGCGTACTGATTATTATTGCCATCATGGTCGGGATGCTGTTCGTGCAGCCGGTTATCGGGATGCTCAGCGATCGCTTTGGTCGCCGCCCGTTCGTGCTGATTGGTAGCGTTGCGCTGTTCGTGCTGTCGATCCCGGCGTTTATTATGATTAACAGCAACGTTCTCGGCCTGATTTTCGCCGGTCTGTTGCTGCTGGCGGTTGTACTGAACTGTTTTATCGGGGTGATGGCCTCGTCGCTGCCGGCGATGTTCCCGACGCATATCCGTTTTAGCGCGCTGGCCAGCGCCTTTAATATCTCGGTGCTGATTGCCGGTCTGACGCCAACCCTGGCGGCGTGGCTGGTGGAGAGTACGCAGAACCTGATGATGCCGGCTTACTACCTGATGGTGATTGCGGCTATCGGCCTCATTACCGGCCTGTCGATGAAAGAGACGGCGAATCGTCCGCTAAAAGGGGCGACGCCTGCGGCCTCCGATATCCAGGAAGCAAAAGAAATTCTCGGCGAACACTACGATAACATCGAACAGAAAATCGAAGATATCGATCAGGAAATCGCTGATCTACAGGAAAAACGGACCCGTCTGGTGCAGCAGCATCCACGCATTAACGACTAATTCGTTTTTATGGTGATACATGCCGCCGTGGGAAACCCCGGCGGCATTTTTTACGCCTGTATCGGCGTGAGGCTCTGACGGCGCTGGCGACTCAATTTGCGGTACTGCTGCGGCGGCATACCGACATAGCGGGTAAAGGTGCTGTAGAAACGGCTGCTGGAACGGAAACCGGCGGTCAGGGCGATATCAAGGATGGTTTTGTCGGTATCGCTAAGCAGCGCGCGTACATGATTAATACGCATGGCGGTAATGTACTGCTTCATGGTTTGCTGCATCACTCGCTGAAACACGCCCATCGCGTAGTTTGAGTTGAGCTTAACGTGTTCGGCGACGGCATCGACGGTCAGGGCCTGGTCATAATGGGCGGCGATAAACTCCAGCATCTGGCTGACATAAAACTGGGCGTGGCGCGAGACGCTGTTTTTATGCGTGCGTGAGGTTTTATTGACCAGCAGCGGCTGCCAGCCGGAGAGACTCAGACGCTTGAGCATCAGGGCGATTTCATCGATCGCCAGTTGACGGATCTGTTCATTGTCGTTGCTCAGCTCCTGCTGCCAGCGGCGTACTTCAAACGCGCTTAGCTGCTGGGCGGCGAGGGATTTAATCACCATGCCGTGGGTGACGTGATTAATCAGTTCACGGTCCAGCGGCCACGAAAGAAACAGATGCATTGGTAGATTGAATATCGCCATCTGCTGGCAATTTCCGGGGCGGGTAAGCCGATGGGGCGTACAGGCCCAGAACAGGGTGATGTAGCCCTTCTCAATGCGCACCACTTCGTTGTTAATCACATATTCCACATCGCCGTCGAACGGCACATTCACCTCAACTTGGCCGTGCCAGTGGCTGGTGGGCATGGCATGCGGCGGGCGCAGTTCGATATCCATGCGCTGATATTCGGAATAGAGCGCCAGCGGGCTGCGGCTCTGTTTTTCGTCGCTGCTGCACATGTGCGGATCGGGGGGCAGAGAGGTGAAGCGGTGTTCCATCATGTCAGTGATTCCTGGCGCGTCGGAGTGGTTGCGCGGTGGTCCTGGGTTGCCTACAGCTTAGCGGAATACATGGCCCGTTTTCTCTCCTTTTCGGACGATCTGTTCCCGAAAACTCATATTTTGTGGCGTTCAATGGTCGATCTGAGTTTCCGGGAATCCTCCGGTGGGAACAGGGCAGCGTAACGAGGCGGCGGCGTGCCACTCTGCAATGGTTCAATAACCTGATGGAGAGAGCGCGATGTCCGCCCCTAAAATTACTTTTATCGGCGCCGGTTCAACGGTGTTCGTCAAAAATATTCTCGGTGATGTCTTCCAGCGTCCGGCGCTGAAATCGGCGCATATCGCGCTGATGGATATTGATGAAACCCGCCTGGAAGAGTCGCATATCGTGGTGCGTAAGCTGATGGATTCCATCGGCGCGAACGGCAAAATCAGCTGCCACCGCGATCGCAAAACCGCATTGCAGGACGCCAATTTTGTCGTCGTCGCCTTCCAGATTGGCGGCTATGAACCCTGCACCGTGACCGATTTCGAGGTCTGTAAACGCCACGGTCTGGAGCAGACCATTGCCGATACGCTGGGGCCTGGCGGCATTATGCGCGCGCTGCGCACCATTCCGCATTTATGGGCGATCTGCGAGGACATGGCCGAAGTGTGCCCGGACGCCACGATGCTCAACTACGTCAACCCGATGGCGATGAATACCTGGGCGATGTACGCCCGCTACCCGCATATCAAGCAGGTTGGCCTGTGCCACTCGGTACAGGGAACCTCGGAAGAGCTGGCGCGCGATCTCGATCTTGATCCGGCGGATTTACGCTACCGCTGCGCGGGGATCAACCATATGGCATTTTATCTGTCGCTGGAGAAAAAGCTGGCCGACGGCAGCTACGTCAGTATTTACCCGGATCTGTTGCAGGCCTACGCCGACGGGCGGGCGCCGAAGCCGAATCTGCACGGCAACCCACGCTGCGAAAACATCGTGCGCTATGAAATGTTCAAAAAACTGGGTTACTTCGTGACTGAATCTTCAGAACATTTCGCCGAATACACGCCGTGGTTTATCAAGCCGGGGCGGGAAGACCTTATTGCGCGCTACAAGGTGCCGCTGGATGAATATCCGAAACGCTGCGTGGAACAACTGGCTAACTGGCATAAGGAGCTGGAGAGCTATAAGAGCGGCGAACGCATCGACGTTAAACCTTCGCGCGAATATGCCAGCACCATCATGAACGCTATCTGGACCGGCGAACCCAGCGTGATATATGGCAATGTGCGCAACGACGGTCTCATTGATAACCTGCCCCAGGGCTGCTGCGTGGAGGTGGCCTGTCTGGTGGACGCCAACGGCATTCAGCCCACCAAAGTCGGCACGCTGCCGGCACATCTGGCGGCGCTGATGCAGACCAACATCAACGTGCAGACCTTACTCACCGAGGCGATCCTCACGGAAAACCGTGATTACGTCTATTACGCCACGATGATGGATCCGCACACTTCCGCCGTGCTGGGGATCGAAGAGATCTACGCCCTGGTGGACGATCTGATCGCCAGCCACGGCGACTGGCTGCCGGAATGGGTGCGCCGCTAATCTTCACATTCCGCTGGCCGCGATGGGCCAGGCGGCACCCGTAATGCTCTATCAAACACCTGAAGGAGGCGCTGGTGACAGCGATCTGTGCCCTATGAGTATTTCAATGACAACAAAGCTCAGCTACGGATTTGGTGCCTTTGGTAAAGATTTCGCTATCGGTATCGTTTATATGTATCTGATGTATTACTACACCGATATCGTTGGACTGTCGGTCGGGGTGGTCGGCACACTGTTTCTGGTGGCAAGGATCCTTGATGCGATAGCCGATCCAATCATGGGATGGATAGTAAATTGTACGCGATCGCGATGGGGAAAATTCAAACCATGGATACTGATTGGAACTCTTACCAACTCGATCGTGCTGTACATGTTGTTCAGTGCGCATCACTTTTCCGGTGGTGCGCTATTAGCGTGGGTATGGGTGACTTATCTGCTATGGGGATTCACCTATACCATCATGGATGTACCGTTCTGGTCGCTGGTGCCGACAATTACTCTTGATAAACGCGAACGTGAGTTATTGGTACCCTATCCGCGCTTTTTTGCCAGCCTGGCGGGGTTTGTCACCGCAGGGATAACGCTGCCGTTTGTCAGCGCCGTCGGTGGCGCCGATCGCGGTTTTGGTTTCCAGATGTTCACACTGGTGTTGATTGCGTTTTTTATCGTTTCAACCATCGTGACTTTGCGTAATGTACATGAAGTTTATTCCTCTGATAGCGGTGTTAGCGAGGATTCCAGCCATCTTTCGCTGCGGCAGATGGTGGGGCTTATCTATCGGAACGATCAACTTGCTTGCCTGCTGGGGATGGCATTGGCCTATAACACGGCAGCGAATATTATCTCTGGCTTCGCCATTTACTACTTCACTTACGTTATTGGTAGCGCGGAGATGTTCCCTTATTACATGTCCTACGCTGGGGCGGCGAACCTGTTGACGTTACTGTTTTTTCCAAAGCTGGTGAAAGGATTGTCACGGCGCATTCTTTGGGCAGGCGCATCAATAATGCCGGTACTGGGTTGCGGCGTGCTGCTTCTGATGGCAATAGGGGGGATATATAACATCGCGCTGATTTCACTGGCTGGCGTGTTGCTGAATATTGGCACTGCACTGTTCTGGGTGCTGCAAGTCATTATGGTGGCTGATACCGTTGACTACGGCGAATATACGATGAATATCCGCTGTGAGAGTATCGCTTACTCAGTTCAGACCCTGGTGGTGAAAGCGGGGGCGGCGTTTGCGGCCTGGTTTATCGCTATCGTCCTGGGCGTCATTGGTTATGTACCGAATGTCGCTCAATCGGCACAAACGCTGTTGGGGATGCAGGCGATTATGATTGCGCTGCCAACGCTCTTTTTTGCCCTGACGCTATTCCTCTATTTTCGCTACTACAAACTGAATGGCGATATGCTGAGACGTATTCAGATTCACCTGTTGGATAAATATCGCCGGGTACCGGAAGCGGGAGGCGAAACGGAACAGTCAATAGTGGTGACTAATCAGGTCGCCATAAGCATTCGAAAATAGGTTAAGGAGGGGAGAACGGCATTCTGTTTCCAGTTCAGAATAGCGTAAGACGGGTAAAAAGACGGTTTGCTGGGATTGTTACTGGCTGAATGTTTATGTAACCCGGCCTGGCATAGCACAAGCCGGGAAATAAGAAAGGCGTCTGGTTGACAGAATACCGGGAACGTCGCCTGGTCCCTCTCTCCGCGGGAGAGAGGGACTTAACTGTGCGTCAGAAAACGCGCCAGTCGATGTTGCAGGATGCGGTTTTCGCGGCTAAGGCGCGCGTTCTCGTCCATTAGCGTCAGGGCCACGGCGATACCCGGCCAGTCCAGCTCCAGCTCTTTGCGTAAGCGCAAGGCACGGTGAACGATAGCGATCGCGCTATCATCAAACAGCCAGTTTTCCCGCTGCGGCTGGCGGGGCTCAATCATACCAAGACCGACGATTTCGTTAAGATCCTCTTCGGAAACGCCGGTATGGAGACAAAATTCGGTAATGGTGAACGTCACTGTTATCTTAGCCATCAGGCTTTCCCCCATGTCTTACGTGGCTCGAAGCTGGCGTATTCATCCGCCAGTTGTTGCCAGAGCGCGCGGCTCTTTTCATTCGGTTTTGGCGGCATCACGATTTTAATGACCGCATACAGATCGCCGGTGGTGGTTTTGCTTGCCAGTCCTTTACCCTTCACTCGCAGGCGCTGCCCGGCCTGGCTGCCAGGCGGAATGGTCAGCAGGATGCTCTCTTTCAGCGTCGGAATGGTGACTTTGGCCCCCAGCGCGGCTTCCCATGGGGCCAGCGGCAGGACGATTTCAAGGTTATGGCCGACGATATCAAACAGCGGATGCGGGGCGATGTGAATCACCAGCCACAGGTCGCCGTTCGGGCCGCCATTCTGCCCGGGAGTGCCCTGGCCTTTCAGGCGGATGCGCTGACCATCAACGACCCCGGCAGGTATTTTGACGTTCAGCGTTTTCGGCGTTTCGCTTTCTACCATGCCAAAGACGTTATAAACCGGCAGGTTATAGCTGATAGTGCGCGTCTGTTCGGTTAGCGTCTCTTCAAGGAAGACCGCAACTTCAATCTCTAAATCATGTCCCCGCGCGCTGTGCTGGCGGCGGCTGCGGTGTTCCTGTTGACCGAACATGGAGGAGAAGATGTCGTCGAAATCCTGCTGGCTGTAGCTCTGCTCGTGGGCATGCTGCTGCTGACGACCAAATTGCGGATCGTTACGATGCTGCCAGAGCTGGTCGTATTCAGCGCGCCGTTGATCGTCTTTGAGGACTTCCCAGGCTTCGGCGAGATCTTTGAATTTGGTTTCGGCATCGGTTTCTTTGCTGACATCGGGGTGATATTTACGTGCCAGACGGCGATAGGCGGTCTTGATGGTTTTCAGATCGTCCGTTGGCTTAACCCCTAAAATGGCATAATAATCCTTTAATTCCATGATGTTATCTCATTTATGCGCAAGGTTACGGTTACAGATCCCTGGATCAGGTGTCTGTAATAAGCGTAGGGCAAATGAGGACGGATGTGGGGGAAAAGTGGGGGGAAACTTGACGCCGTCGGGATTGACGGCGACAGAGTACTGACAACGCTATTTGACAGATGCGCTGCGGTTTTTGCGCATGCTCTCCAGCAACACCAGCGCTGCACCGACGGCCCCACCTTGCAGCGGCAGGCTGTCGGGGGCGTGGGGAAACAGATGGACGATGGTGACATCGGTCATCATCATTGAACCGGCAATCCAGCCGATCAACGCTCCTCCCAGCATCACCAGGGAGGGAAAGCGGTTGAGACTTGCCAGCACCAGTTTACTGCCCGCGACGATAATGGGAATGCTGATTAATACGCCCAATGCGACCAGCACCAGATGGCCTTTTCCGGCAGCCGCAACCGCCAGTACGTTATCCAGCGACATAATAACATCGGCGACGGTGATGGTAAGCACCGTGCGCCACAGGTTACTGGAACTGTTGATTTCGCTCTCTTCTTCCTGCCTGGTGGCCAGCTTGATACCGATCCATAACAACATCAGCGCGCCGACCACTTTTAGCCACGGCAATGAGAGCAAATAGATTGCGATGGCCAGCAGCAGTACGCGGGCCACTATGGCGCCGACGGTGCCGAGAAGAATGGCTTTGGTTCGTTGGTGCGCGGGAAGTTTACGACAGGCCATTGCGATCACGACGGCGTTATCGCCGCCCAATAACAGATCAATAGCGATAATTTGCAGCAAAATAATGGTTACGTCCCACTGACTGAAAAACGCGTTCATACTCAACTCATGCAGCTAAAAAAGAGACCCTACAGGGAAAAACAGGGGACGAAGCGTACTCCCGTTTACCTCTGTTGACTACCAGACCAAGAGAGAACGTCTTCAGTTATTGAAAAATATCGTTACGAATCATTGTGCCGTCCGGCAATGATCCGCGGGCAAAGGATGATATTTTGTTGGCAGAGGCCCACCTGCCGTTCACCTATCGCAAGGATTTCCTACATGCCCGGCTATAAGCATTTACTGACACTCACCTTGATTGGCGCCACGCTGTTTCCCGCGCTGGCAAACGCCGCTGATGCCCCTGCCCCGACCTTTACGCCCGAGCAGGAAGCCCGTATTGGCAAAATCGCGGCGGACTATTTAGTCGCGCATCCGGAGGTGCTGCTGCAGGCCAGCCAGAAGCTGCAACAAATTCAGGAAGAGCAGCAGGCCAGCGCAGCCACTCAGGCCGTACTAAAGAACGCCGCTGAGCTGACCCTGGATAAAAATACACCGACCTATGGCCCTGAAGACGGCAAAGTGACGGTAATCGAATTTTTTGATTATCAATGTGTTTACTGTAGCCGCCTGGCGCCGGTAATGGCGCAGGTGATTAAAGAGAATCCACGCGTCCGTTTTGCCTTTAAAGAGTGGCCTATTTTTGGCAGCCGCTGGGCCACTTCGCTGGACGCAGCGAAAATGGGGTTGCAGATTTATCAGCAGAAGGGGGCTGAAGCCTATCTGACGTTCCATAACGGGATTTACGCGACCGGGCATAATGAAGGCAAGCTGACGGCTGCCGATATTCAGCAGCAGGCTAAGAAAGTGAATTTCGATGCGAAGAAAGCCACGGATGTCGAGCCCGCGCTGGAGGAGATTAACCATCTGGCGCAGGATATCGGCTTAAGCGGTACGCCTGGGGTTATCGTGATGCCGACCACCGATGCGACGGAAGCGACGATTACCGTGTTCCCGGGGCTGGCGGACAAGGCCTCGCTGGATGCGGCAATTAAGAAAGCGGGCGGTTGATAACGCCCTCGCAGGTTATACCGCCTGGCGTCAATACGCCTTTTCCGCTGACTGGCTAATTTTCAGATCGATAATTCTGCCAATCTGATCATGATAAACCGTCAGTAAATTATATTGGCTCATCTCCGAGATGATTTGTGGTGCAACATCAAAGCTTTCGGCAAGCTCGTCGTGGCGCAGCGATGACAGACGACCATGTCGCCATGCGTTAATGCGCCGACGGTTATACTGGTACCACAGAATAAGCAGCCAGGCGTTGATTGCCGCAATCAGCAGATATACCAGCACGGTATTAAAAGAGGCAACGATGATTTCCCAGCGATGACTGCTGTGTGCTGTTATCTGCATGAGCACATTCGCATACAGGAAGAACAGGAAACCGGCCCAGGCGAGAAGGGTTAACGCGCCATCGAAAAGCCGGGGTAATAAGCGGTCTTCAGTTAAGATTAGCGTTTTTTCGTTCATCAGGTTCTTCCTTTTCCTCGATCCGGGCTGACCCAGCGAGCCCGGGAACGTTTATGTTTCAGCATGACTTTGGGGAAGGCGACCAGCGTGGTGAACAGACCAATCATCCAGTACACCATCGGGAACCAGATAACCCAAAACAGCGAGCTGGCGACCTTTTTTTCATAGCGCCGCTCAATATAGAGGCTGGCGATAAACTGCAGCAGACACATTACGCCCAGCAACAGGCCGGTAAATTCCGGCGGAAACAGGCTGCGCACGGTGAGATTGGCCGGGAGAGGGATAATATGGCTGGCGATAAACAGAACAATCGTGATCCCATAGGCGAACGCCCACAGCGTCGAGAACGCGTACTCCAGCAGCAGCGGCCACATACGGTGGTGCTCCCAGTGAAATAGCCGACGAAGATTGACCAGAAAGACCTCGGCACCTCCTTGCGCCCAGCGCAGACGTTGCTTCCATAGCCCCTTTAGCGTCTCCGGCATCAGTATCCAACACAGCGCCCTGGGCTCAAAAAAGATCGCCCAGTGCCCGAGTTGTAGCTTCCAGCTGATATCAATATCTTCGGTTATCATGTCCGGGCTCCAGTAGCCCACATCCGCCAGCGCCTGACGGCGAAATGCGGCGATAACCCCGGAGACCGTAAAGACCCGACCGTAGATGCGCTGAGTGCGTTTAATCAGCCCGATAATGGATGAAAACTCGCCGACCTGAATACGGCCAATTAGCGTTGATCGCGTGCGGATTCGCGGGTTGCCGGTTACCGCGCCCACATGTGGATACTGAATAAGCGGCGCGACCAGATAAGCCGCCGTATCGCGATCGAGCAGGGCATCGCCGTCGATGCAAACCAGCAGATCGCCGCGCGCGGCGGCAGCGCCCGCTTTAAGGGCAACCGCTTTACCCTGATTTTCGGCCAGATGAATAATCCGCAACTGAGCGGATTCTTTTGCCATCTGGTTAAGAACCTGAGCGGTATTGTCTGAAGAGCCGTCGTTGATAGCGATAACTTCAATATTTGAATAACGCTGGGCCAGCGCCGCGCTGATGGTCTCTCTGGCGTTTTTTTCCTCATTGAAGCAGGGGATTAAAATAGAGATCAATGGGTTGCCATCAAGTACCGGCGGCGGCGTCTCTTTTCCCCATGGCCAGTGTCGTTCCAGTTGGAACCAAAAATAGAGCCCGCCGGTTATCCACAGGATCGACATAAACAGCGGCCAGAAGAAAACGAAATCCAGAATCAGTTCGCCGGTAAAGATGGCGGCCATGCTTAACGGCAGCCCGAATACCAGGCATAAAAGAGAGAATGCGATAATTCGATCAGTCATTTGCAGGATACCAGTACGATGAGAATTCAGGCCTGATGCGCGAAATATCAGGTTGGTTGTTAATGAAGTCATCCGGGTAGTAGCCGTAATTTTTTACGCCGTTAAGCTGAAGCTGGCGCATCCATTCTCCTAACTGCTTATCGGATATGCCGTTTTGTTGCTGGCGGTTCCAGTCTCTGGCCTGTAGCTCAAAAATTGTTTTATCCAGCGCCGCAGGCCGACTTGCTACGGCGTGAACCAGTCTGCTCAACCAGGCGTCGCTCTCGCTTGACGGGACTGACTCCATCAACGGCATGGCCATGGGAACCGTCCAGTCGTAGGTCGCGAGGAAATCATCAAGATTTTGCGCAAACCAGGTTTCGCTCTCCGGTTCGAGGATTGGCATGGCAAAAATATTGCGCGCTGTTTTAACCTGCGGGCCGCGTACGCTTTTAACCGCTGAACTTAGCGTTTGGGTAAATTGAATTAACGCCTGACTTTTAAAACGGCTCCAGGCATGAAGCTGGCTTGCATTGTTGCGAATGGTGTCGATATCCCCCGTGAAACCCGCTTCATGCCATGCGGTCATGGCAGCCGGGCCGGCATCTTCGAAGTCCGTGAGGACGGCGTCATCATGAAATAATATGCCGTCGAAGCTGGCGTAACGGGCAAGATCCTCGTAGATATCAACGATCTGTTTGCGTACCCGCGCATCCCAGGGCGATAGCCGGATATAGGGGCTGACGGATTTCTGTGAACGGCCGGTTTGCGGTTCCTGGCGCTGTACCCGGGGAAGGGACGGGTCTAAATCGAAAGAGAGAACCGGCATCCAGGCATAGACTTTTACCCCGGCGCGGCTTCGAAGCTGCCAGGCGACAAAGTTAAACAGATCGGCCCTCATCGGTAACCAGCGGTTCGGAAAGTAGAGCGATTTTATGTTGCCGTCACCCAGGGGATCGGAAAACGCCTGCAAAAAAACATAATTTATTTTCATATCGAAAATACGCTGAATCAGCCGGTCGATATTTTTTGTTTGCTGAACAGGGTTCTTGTCATACACATAATCGAGATCGACATGGACAACCCGCACCGGGCTTGATTCCTGAATCTGCGTAACGGAGTTAGAAAAGGCTTTGATCGAGGGATTTCCCGAAATAAGCAAACGTGGAATATCCTCCAGATCCCGAACGTCAGCCAGCCCATCATTAAGGGTAAAGGCCAACTGATAACCCTGGCTTTTGGCGATAGCGAGCGTGGTGCCGCTGGCTGCGCCATAGGGCCAGACCCAGGCTCGCGGCGTTTTACCGGTGACCTGTTTTATTTTTTCGGTTATTTTGCTCACGTCCTGGCTAACGCGCCGGGAAAACTGCCGATCGCTTTCGTAGCGGCCAGAGTCCTTGTCATACCGGCGATTAGCGATAGCGGGTTCATGGCTGCCCTGTGGATTAGCCAGAATTCCGTAATGGGATGCCCAGGTATGAACGCCTATTTCAACCAGCGGAGAACGGCTGAGCTCTTGCACCATGTCCCAGGTAGCAAAGCGTTCTCGTGGCGTCATCAGGCCGCCAAAATCAACCTGCTGCTGGAGCGGCGTATCCACCCAACTGCCTACCGGCGCCCAGAGTGCGGGTACGTTCCATGCTTTGAGTAGCGGCCAGACGCGCGTGTAAAAACTGCTATAGCCGTCATCGAAGCTGAGTAAAAAAGCTTTTTCTGGCAGAGTGTTAAGGCCATTGTGGGCATCCAGAATATCCTGGACGCTGACCGCATGATAGCCGTTATGCAGTAGCCAGCTTATTTGGTCGTTAAGCGCGCTAGTGCGCACTGCCAGATAGCGCTGGTCGGCGGGGCCATCTTCAACATCATGGTAAGCCAGAACCAGAAACTTATTCTTAGGCCACGGCTTGTTCATCTCCAGCTGCGGTCTCTCTTTTGGCGCGAGGAACGTGATGCTTTGCGCATACGGACCGGAGATAACCCATAGCCAGCCGATAACTATCAGGCTGATGCGGATACTTTTGCTCAGCATGTTTATCCTTAAAACCGTAAATTCGTATCAAAGGAAACGGAAAGATTACTTTCACGTTTACCGTCGTAGGGGCGTTTATCCCAGTTCAACATCACGCCGGCATCGATGACGCTGTTTAAACGAATGCGTTGTCCATAGCCGAGCAAAGCAATCGCGCCTGGAGCGTGGTTTTTCTGCCAGTAGCTGCCGCCGCCAACGGCCATTTGTTGGCTCCAGACGGTCTCGTAGCGCTGATATATCACATGGTTAGCCGTCAGCGCGGCGGCGGCGGAAAGATCCCGTTTCGGGTTGTAGTACATGGTGTCAGAGCGGCTGTTGGCGCTGAAGGAGAGCCCGGGCTCAAGATCGAGCGTCAGCGTTGGGGTTTGCCACAATTGCTCTTTACCAGAGAGGAGATATTCCTGACGGCGGTTGTTATCTGAAAAGTCGCTTGCGGCGGCGCTCAGACGATATTCGCGCTGCTCATTCTGATACCAGCGCACCCATACTTCGCCACGGTTTGAATGCACTCCATTGCGTAATGCGCGTAGCGGAGTTGTGCTGGAAAGCCGTTCGATTTCACCGCCTGTCTGCCAGTTGTCGTTCAGGCGATGCCAGGCTGAGAGACGTAAGCCCGGTTTATTGGTGCCGTGAAAATGGTTATTCGACACTTCCAGTTCGCCCCGGTAGTCACGCCGACGCCATTCGATACCGCCGAACAGGTTGCGGCTGCTGCCTTTACCCTCGGTAAAATTGCTTTGCGCAAAGCGAGTACCTGCGAATAACCGCCAGTTGTCGGCCAGCGGCGGGCCATAAATAGCGGTATCCCAGTTGAGATCGCGGCTGCCGCTCACCGGGCTATTGGCGTGTATCCCCTTCGTCGCGTTGATCCGCAGTTCTGACATATGGTGTACCTGGCGCACTCTGGCCAGACGTTGCGAACTGAGGTCTCTTGGGGTACGGGCCATAACATCGTCGGTTAACAAATCCATTTGCCGCCACTGCTGAAGATCCATCGCAACGTATGCTTGCTGGCGTTCAAGATCGATATTCGACGGTTCCAGCGCTTCAGCCGTTTTGAGTTCTTGCTCGGCGGCCCCTGGCAATCCACGCGCTTGCAGCAGCATGGCGTAATCGATCCGCAACTTCTGATTTCCCGGAGCCGTTGCCGCCAGACGCTGCGCCAATGTCTGCGCTTGCGGTAACGCATTGGTCGCCAACAAATACTGAAAATTGAGCGACTGCGCCTCCAGCCAGCGATCGTTTGGTTCGGGCACCGTGGAGCCGAGGGCATAGATGTGATAGGGCGAGCTTTTGCTCAATCGTTCGACATATTGATGAGCGGCTTTATAACGGCCGCTATCCAGCAGAGCGAAGAAAATTTCATGCCCCTCGCCCTGCGGCAACGCCAGCGTTTCAGGGTGCTGCCGGGCGACAGATAGCGCGACATCGACTTTTTTTTCCGCGAGGTAAGAGGAGATAACCCAACCGATTGCCCAGTCGGGAATGCGGACTTGTTCCGCTGTCAGGGATTCATATTCCGCGATCGCTTGCGTGTAGTCGCCGTGGGCGTAGAGCGCGCCAAGTCGATCAATACGCGCACGGGTGAGATCGGCGGCGGCCTGTGGATCGTTACGCCAGCGGCTAAAAATACGGTCATAGTTTTCAAGCGCCTGGCGGGCGAGGAAAAATCGTTCCTTTTCCCCGCGAGAACGGGTATCGGCAAGGCGCACCCGTTCTGCCGCCGCGTTAATTTCCAGAGCCCGACGGGCGGCGGGCGAGAGGTCACTTTGTTTTGATAATGCCAAAGCGGGGCTATCAATTCTGTTGAGAGTGAGGGAGTTAATCAGGTTATTCAGCGCCTCTTTGTTCTCCGGCGCGGTATTGAGCGCGCGGGTATCGCTAAGTAGCCGATCCCAGCTTTTTCCCTGGCGCAGGTAAACATAAGAGAGCGTTTGCAGGTGTGCGACAGTGGGCTGTGCGGCAACCAGCTGGCGAGCCTCATCCAGCGCTTGCGTATCCTTGCGTGCGTCGGCCAGCGTCTTTATTCGGCCAATGCGGTAGTCGTCAGTACCGGGAGCGAAGCTAATGGCCCGGTCCCATAGATCCAGAGAGAGAGACCAGTGATGCAGGTTGCGATACGCTTGCGCTGCCGCGGCGATACCACGAGCGGGCAGGGGCATATAAACCTGATATCGTTGCCAGACACGAATGACCTCGTCATCACGCCCGGCCCACAGGGCGACCTGCAGCCAGTCTGCGACTTGCTGCGGGTTTAACGCGTGCAGCCGTTGATATTGTCGAAGAGAATCCAGAAAAGGGGCATAGTTGCCGTTGCGCGCTTGCTGAATCTGCAGGTCGTATACCGATTGAGTGGCATGGACCACACCAGGTAATAGCAATAATAGACTCATTGCCAGCGATAATTGATTGCTGTGATGAAAGAATTGCTTATTGAAAACAGGAAATCGCTCCATAACTATTTTCCATATCTCTATCAAGAATCCATTCGCAGTACATTAAGCTTTTAACCCGAAGATTAAGTATGAGTGTGAGATTTTTCAACTTGCCTATTGCGTTGCGTTTGATGCTTTATTCCAAAGTAATAAAGTCAAGGTGGCTGAAGATTAATGTACACCTGATATCTTTGCTGAAAAATAATCAAGAATATGTTTTAAGATAAATCTGGTGTTTAGCAGTTGTTAGCAGGAATAAGTTTTATCTGATGTCCTTAACCCACTGAAATAAAAAAGATAAAATTGGCTGAAATTTTTTTTCAGTGTTTTCTATAGGTCATTACTGTAGTTAAGTGAGGCGTTTTCTCTCAATGTTTAAGAGAATTTTTGACAAAAATTCTTAATGGCTAAAAAGCTTCTTTTTTGTGAGTGATTTTTTATTTATAATTGTTATTGATTCGGTAATTGAAAATTCTGAAGTCTGGCAAGGCTTGACGCGTTATCGACGAGAAATAGATAAATTATGATAACAGGGGACTGTTTATCGTTATAGTCAATGCTCCATAAGGCGGAGATACCCTTCACCTGGAGGAATTTTGTTGCTTTAATGTTAAAGGATGGTTTGTGGCAACGAAGATGTTGTTGATTACTCAGGACTACTATCTTTTTCAAGGTGTTAAGGTCTTTTATCCTGATATCATCCAGTTATATTCGATTAACACAACGCTATTTTTCGGCGATGCTGACGAGTATTCTGCTCTTATCGATAGCCGCGCGCCGCTACATTTTTATGAACATCTTATACTGGATGCCGCTTTGACCAGAAAACGCATTAGCTGCATCGTCCTTGATATGCGTCACCGGGAAGAAAATCTACTCAGCCTGAGTTTTTTATTGAACATGTCATCGATGTCTACTGATACCGATATAGCGGCCCTTTTTACGCTCTTTCTTAAGTTAAGAAGTAAACGCCTGACCAAAGAGGGGCTACAGAGTCTGCGCCTGAATGTGCAGGAGAAAATTATTTTGCAGCGACTCAATGCAGGAATGACCATGGGTGAAATTGCGGCTGAACTCAATACTTCGGTGAAAAGTCTTTATCGAAAACGGATTGAGCTTTATGAACGTCTGGGACTGACTAATTTTAACGAAGCTTGTTTGTTTATCTTTAAAAATAAACTGTTGGAATCCCCTTGTGAGAATGTTAAATGGAGGGATTAATACCATTGAGTTAGATCTGCAAGATGAAAATGTGTGGAATTTTATTAATTTAATCCGATATTGATAGGCACAATCATTGTTACGGGAAACGCTACTAATAATGCGTTATATATAATAAAGAAGCGGTTTGTTCTTTGTTGCTATGTCCTGAATAACTTGAGTCGCAGAATGAAACGGTTAACCGTTTTGAGGCCGATGACAAATCTGGCTTAGATATGGTGTTCGTATTTCTACGGGGTCGCGGCTAACGCCTGGCCCGGCCTGCAATATGAACAATATTACCGCGTTATAGATTTTGCGTAGCCCCGTCGCGCAATTTCAGAATACACACTCTGTCAGCAATCGGTCAGTACCATCCGGAGCCGCCTTTTATCGGGAAGTCCGTGAAATCAGGAACAGAAATACCGGAACCCCGAGCATCGCCGTCAGGATGCCGACGGGGAGTTCACGGGGCGCAAACAGCGTTCGGGCAAGCGTATCCGCCAGAACGGTAAAAGTCGCGCCGCACAGCATGGATGCCGGCAGCAGCGATCGATGGCGATGACCAATGAATATGCGGGCGATATGAGGCACGGTCAGCCCAATAAAACCTATTGCTCCGCAACATGCCACAATGACCGCAGTCAATAAGGTCAATAAACAATACAGGGCGAGCCTGATTGCGCCAACGTCCACACCAAGCGACGCCGCCGTCACATTGCCGAACGTGAGCACATCCAGCTCTATTGCCCGCCACCAGCAGAACATAAATATCGGCAGCAGCACCAGTGCGCAAAGCAGTACCTGAAGCCAGGATGCCTGTGCAAAGCTTCCCAGCAGCCAGAACATCACCCCTCGCGTGGTGTCTGCATCCGTTTTCCAGAGCGTGGTTAATGATGTGGCGGCGGAGAGAAGCTGTGTCACGGCGACGCCGGTCAGGATAAAACGGCTGGACTGGCTGGATAGCGATTTCCGCGCCATGAAAAGCACCAGTGCGAAAGCCAGCATCGCGCCGCAGAACGCTCCGGCAGGTACAGCGGCCCAGCCCGCACTGAGACCAAGCGCAATGACCAGTACCGCGCCAAACCCTGCGCCGGATGAGATCCCCAACACCCAGGGGTCGGCAAGAGGATTACGTGTCAACGACTGGAGCACCGTTCCGGCCAGCGCTAATGCGGCGCCCGCCAGCGCAGCAAGCAGGGTGCGCGGCATACGCAGAGACCATACGATCCGCTGATGAAGCGTTCCCGCTGTATCGCTATGCCAGTAGCCTGCCAGTATGGCATTTGCTACGTCCTTTATGGAAAAGGTCACCGGGCCATACATAATGGCAATGCAAAACGCCAGCATCAGGGCCGGAAACAGCATGGAAAGGCGAAAAACAGGCGAACGCAGCATGATTATTTCCAGCCAGCGATCACATAATCATCCAGGAATTGCCAGAGAGTACCCGTTTCGCTAAAACCCGCCTGGCGCAGAGCGGCGAGCTGGAATTCGACCGTGGTGGGCAGCGGTGTCGGGCGGTCTTTAAAGATAGCGGTGCGCGCGTCCATCAAATCAGCCAGCTCATGATGACGGGTGGCCGATGCAAACCAGCTATCCCAGTCCTGCACGCCCGCTGTCCAGGCTTTTTTCTGCGTATCTTCGTCATGAAGCCGGGCAATCCGTTCCTGGTGCGGGTTACGCGCGTCAAAGCGCTGGTGGTCGGCATTCATAAATAAGCCATGTTCATCCAGCAGGTTAAAGATGTTGCGATAAAGCGCGACCTGCTGTTCCGGCAGCAGCCAGTGGATGGCTGTACTGGAAACAACGGCCTGCGGTTTGTCGGTAATGGCGGCAAAGCAATCCGCTGTTGCAATATCGCCGCTGAAGAACTGAATACGATCCTTGTATTCAGATAAGGCTTCTTTGGCCAGCGTAAGCAGGAGCGGGTCGAGGTCAATAGCCGTTACTCTTATCGCCGGGAAGCGATTCAGAAGACGCATGCTGAATGAGCCTGGACCACAGGCCAGATCCACCACATGGAATTCTTCGCCATATAGCATTGCCAGAACATCCAGCGCGGCGTTATAGCGTTCTTCACGGTGAGCGATGTAGGCGCTTTGTTGTTCGTCCCAGTTTTTCAGTAATTCGCGGGCTGGAAAGGTCATGTTGTTCCTTAGCGTGTATTTGTGTGACTAGTCGGTGAAGGGCCAGAACTGAACGCGCAGATGCGTCCATGTCATAGCCAGGTAAAATGATGTAACGTTTTGCTTTAACCGCCTTCATGCCTGCGGTGAGGGGATTACGTTCAAGCAAATCGATTTTGCTCCGGGCGCTGTCGCCATCTCCCCCCCTTTGCAGATCGCCCAGGATCAGGTAGTCAGGGTCCTGTTCGGCAATGACCTCCCAGCTCATGGCGGGCCACAGTTCAGCACTGTTATCAAAGATGTTTTTACTGCCGATGGTTTTGGTTAACAGCTCAGAAGCGCCATAACCACCCGCCACATAAGGTGTTGCCGTACCGGAATACCACCACATGAGCGTTCTGCGTGGCAGTTTTGTGCGGCTGTCAGCAGCGACCTGTTGCTTCAGTTCATTGATAAGCGCCTCTGCACGCGGCTCCACGCCATATATGCGCGCAATATTACGCAACTCGTCGTAGATGCTGTCGAAGGTTACAGGCGCAGGAGGCCCACTTTGCAGGCCATTGCACATCCCTTCAATGAGCCAGCTTCCAATTCCCCATTCAGCCATCCTTTCACGACCGGCGGTCTCCGGGCTGTTAAACCAGTAATAGCTGCCGGAATAGATAAAATCTGGCCGGGAACTCAGCAAGGCCTCTCCCGACCAGGGCGAACTGTCGAGACGTGCTTTTAGCGGTTTGTACCAGGGGGAGGGCGCGGTATCTTCATCTGGCCGATAACCGACAGCACTGATCACGGAATCTCCCAGACGTAATGCGAGCATGTTTTCCATTGCGGTCGGCATATAGACGATTGCCCGCTGTGGTACATGCTCAAACGTCCAGGATCTTCCGCAATTCTGCAACGTAACGGGATGCGCAAAGCTGGCGAAGGTTGCCAGCAATGCGAGGGAGGCCAGACGTTTCATCAGAAGCGCATGTTGACATAGGCTTCGTAAGTTCGACCGGGCGCAATCATTTCCTGCCCTGTATAAGTACGCTGCCAGGTGTAGAAGCGATCCGTCAGGTTACGTACGCGGGTGCCTACGGTAACGTCCTTAATCACTTCATAATCGGCGTTCAGGTCGACAGTCGTGTAATCGCCCATTTTGTTTTTGTTGGCATCATCGTTATAGCTACTGCCAACATAGTGGAGCTGCGCGCCCAGCCCCAGTTTGCTAATCGGCATATAACGGCCAGAAAGGTTAGCCGTCCACTCCGGGATATAGCGCGGCTGATTGCCGGAAAGGTCCTGCGTACCTTGTTTGAAATTGTCAAAGCGCGCATGGGTATAAGCCACATTACCCGCCAGCGTGACGTTATCCAGCGGTTTAATCAATCCGCTGAACTCAATGCCGCGCGAAGTCTGCTTGCCAACCGCATTCCATACACCGGCCTGGACAGCCGATTGCTGATAAAGATTTTTTTTCTGCAGATCGTAAACGGCCAGCTTCATTTCACCGTGGTCGAATGTCCCTTTTACACCGGCTTCATATTGCTGAACTTCTGTAAGTGGCAGGGACGTTTGTTCAGGGCTGATAAAGAAGATATCGCTGCCGGGCTCTTTACCTGTGGAATAGCTGGCATATACCGTCCAGTTTTCGTTAATGGCCCAGCTCGGCCCAATACCAACGCTCATAAAGCTATAGCTATGATTGATGGTTTTATTGTCCTGCTGGTAATTCCAGTGCATGTCCAGGTTGGTATAGCGCAACTGGCTTAACAGGGCGACAGCATCAGTGATATTCAGATTGTCTTCCAGCAGCAAGGCATACTGGTTCTGAGTGATGTGACGAACAGGTGAGCGCATCTTGCCACCCGCACCGGTGCGAAAGTCATTGGCGGCGGGGTTGGTCAGCAGAACCTCTTCGCCCCCCGGGAAGCCGTTAGAATAGTACTGGAATTCGCGTTTTGAAAAATCGACACCCGCAGTCACGCGGTTGGCGAATGATGCAATCGGGTGATCCCAGGTGACCATAGTACGGTTGCCCGTCAGCTTGTCATCATGAGCAAGATCGCCATAAGAATCACGGGTCACATAGCCCGCTTTGTTTGACGGGTAATAGCGTTCAACGTTCTGCCATTCGCGGAAACCTTTGTAATAGTAGAACTGGTTATCAAAGGTTACATCAGGCGTCGCATACCAGGACTGGGTCGACTGGAATGAGGTTGCCTGGCTGCGGATATGCGCATCCTGAATGTTGTTGTAGTTTACATGGCGCAAGTCGCGATCAACGTTGCCGTTGATGACAGGCGTCCCGAAATAGGGATTGCGCATATCCGTTAAGCTACGATCGATGTCAAAAGTAACCTGTGTGTTATCGGTCGGCGTCAGCAGGAGCTGTGCGCTGATGCGCTTCGGGCGACTGCGATCTTTATCAACCTGAGTGCCGGTATTTGATGCGCTGACATCCACGCGGCCAGCAGCGATACCCTCAACAAGCGTACCGCCCGCGCCGATGTGGGCGCGATGGCTGTTATAGCTTGACCAGCTATAGTCAGCTTCTACTGGCTGTCGACCAAAGGTTGCTTTACGTGATATCAGGTTGACGCTGCCACCGGCAGAACTCAGACCGTTTAAAACGGAGCCTGTGCCATACAGGATGTCCACGTTTTCATAATGAACCGGGTCGGCGATTTGAATGGTGCTACCGGGTACGGCCACGCCGTTTAGCAGCCAGGAAACGCCGGAGAAGCCGCGCAGTGAAACGCTGTTTGAGAGCGTAGGTGAGCTGGTGCCGGACATGCCTGGGGCGTTCTCAACGACTTCGGTGAGCGTGCGTTTGCCCTTAGCCGTAATGGTTCTGGCGCTGATGGTTTCAGTATGGCGTGGCGTTTGCTTATCGGTCAGACCGAGACGTGAGGCTGAACCGGATGAAAGACGTGCCGAGTCGGATTCGGCGGAATAGTCGGATACGTCACTGCCGGTGACGACGATGGTTTCATCTGCTGCATAGGCCAGAGGCGAAGTATTTACTGCTACTGCGAGAGCTATCAAAGAAGGCTTAAGTTTCATACACCAATATTAAATTATAAATTGCAATGTTATAATGTAACATAATTTATCAGTAAAAAAACTGGACAAATGTGATCGTGTGAGAAGAGGAATGGTGACATTGTTTATGCAGCCAGTATGAGCCGCGGTGGTAGCGGTGTCGGCGGAGTATGCTCCAGCAAGCTGACTGAAACTCTCTGTTTTCAGTACCGCCAGATGGGCTGAGCTTCTCGTCCTACAGGGCGCGCGAGCCGCACTCCCGGATGACGATGTGGTGCAGGTTTGCCCGGTTTTATTATCGATACGATGGCGCAACATCATATAGACGATGTCATTGATCTGCTTAAACAAGGGGGAGTTTGTGCTCAGGAAAGGGAATTAAGAAACAGTTCAAGAATGGAATTTGGTCTTGACCCCTTACGCGTCGCGAGGGCGATTTTGGTCGAAAAACTCAGTCTGTCGGGTTCAATGGCGCGCATTATTCCCTTTTCTACCCAGTGTGCTGCATAGTGATCCGGCAGAAAGCCCACAAAGCGACCCGTCAGGATCAAAAACGCGACGCCTTCGCGATCGGAAGCCGTCGCCGAGCATGACAACAACTGGTGAATGCCAATGCTTTCTGCCGTCATCCGGTAGCTCGGTACTACCGCGTCAAGACGGCTGAGTTGCGCAGTGTCGGATACCTTTCCACAGTGGAACAGAGGGTGTTTATCGCTACAGTAAAGATTTGATTTTTCATCATAAAGATGCTTGTAATCCAGGGCGGATATCGGCGACGTTAACGGCAGTGCCCCCACATGCAATCGCCCGTCCATCAGGCCGCGTTCGATATCCGCCGCCGTGCACATGCTCAGGTTGATGCGCACGTCCGGCCCCTTCGCGCGTAGCATATCCAGCGCATTGGTAATGCGCATCATCGGCTGGGTCACCAGATTGTTGATGATGCCGATGTTAAACTCGCCACGCAGGTGCCGGTGCATCTGGTTCACCTGCTGACGGAACGCCTCAATAGCGGCCATCATGGTGTCGCTGATACGCAGTATCTCGCGCCCTTCGTCAGTAAGGGAAAAGCCTGCCCGGCCGCGCTGACATAGCCGCATACCCAGCCGTTTTTCTAAATCGCTCATGTGCATACTGATGGCTGAACGGGTAATACCCAGCAGGCTTTCGGCGCCGGAAAAACTCCCGCATTCCACCACCGTTTTAAAAATCCGCAGCAGCTTCAGATCGAAATCGGTCACCTGTCCGAGCGATTTTGTTTTCATAGGTAAAAAAAACCTTAACTAAATGTCTCGTAATTTGGATTTAACTTATCTTTTGCTTGATTGCAAACTCTTCTAACACTTTGCAGGAAGAGATCCGTTATGTCCGAAGCCATCAACATCGCATCGCTGAATCTGAAATCACACTGGATGCCGTTTAGCGCCAACCGTAACTTTCACCGTGATCCACGTTTTATCGTGGCCGCGAAGGGACGCTGGCTGCAAGACGCTAACGGGCGCCAGATTTATGACAGTCTGTCGGGGCTCTGGACCTGCGGCGCTGGTCATACTCGCAGTGAAATCCAGCAAGCTGTGGCCAAACAGCTGGGTACGCTCGACTATTCCCCGGGCTTCCAGTATGGCCACCCGCTGTCGTTTCAACTGGCGGATAAAATCGCCAGCCTGATGCCAGGCAACCTGAACCACGTTTTTTTTACCGGCTCTGGCTCCGAATCCGCCGATACTGCCATCAAAATGGCTCGAGCCTACTGGCGCGCTAAAGGGCAACCCGCCAGGACAAAACTGATCGGCCGCGCCAGGGGCTATCACGGCGTTAACATGGCGGGGACCAGTCTTGGTGGCATCGGCGGCAATCGCAAGGTGTTCGGCCCTCTGCTGGACGTCGATCACCTGCCGCATACGCTGCAAGCGGGTATGGCATTCACCAAAGGGATGGCGGCCACCGGCGGCCCGGCGCTGGCGGATGAGCTTCTGAAGCTGATTGAACTGCACGATGCCAGCAACATCGCCGCCGTGATCGTTGAGCCGCTGTCAGGTTCCGCCGGCGCGATTATTCCGCCGCAGGGCTACCTGCAACGACTGCGGGAAATTTGCACCCGGCACGATATTTTGCTGATTTTCGACGAAGTTATTACCGGGTTCGGGCGTATGGGACGTTGGAGCGGGGCGGAGTATTTTGGCGTTACGCCAGATATCCTCAACTTCGCCAAGCAGATAACCAATGGTGCCATTCCGCTGGGCGGCGTGGTGGCCAGCAGCGAAATCTATGATGCTTTCATGTCACAGCCGTTGCCGGAACACGCGGTGGAGTTCGGCCACGGCTACACCTACTCCGCTCATCCGGTGGCGTGCGCGGCGGGCCTTGCCACTCTTGACCTGCTGGAAAAAGAGCAACTGATCGCCCGCTCCGCCGAACTGGCGCAGCATTTTGAAACCGCTCTGCACGCACTACGTAACTGCCCGAATGTGGTTGATATTCGCAACTGTGGTCTGGTGGGCGCCATTCAGCTTGCCAGTCGCGATGGCGACGCGACTGTTCGCCCCTTTGATGCGGGCATGGCGCTGTGGAAAGCAGGCTTCTACGTCCGTTTTGGCGGTGACACTTTGCAATTTGGGCCAATGTTCAACAGCGAACCCGCTGAACTGGATCGTCTATTTGACGCGGTGGGCGACGCCTTGCATCAGATTAGTTAAGAGTGTGCCTGATGGAGACCGTTACTTATTTGATTAACGGTGGAATGCGTCAGGCTGCCGCTGGCAGTGTCCCCTCCATTGACGAGGCGATTCGTCAGATTGAGAGATGTTATTGCTGCAGCCAAAGCGGCTCTGCCAGCCTGACGTAATCTGCTGCCGGCCAGACGCGCACCGATTTTTATCGTTTCAAGCCGTTGCGGACAGCCAATGAAAAGAAAACCGTCGCGCTTATCAGCGACGAGCATGGCAAGATGCGTGAAGATACGGCTGGCGAACTGAAACGCGGTATTGAGTACGTCCACTGGACGGTGGGCCCACAGGTCCAGTACCAACACTCAGCAAAATCAGTATCACATGCGTTCTGTAACAGCTGCGGATAATTTTGCCCAGGCGCTCTGTTCTGGGTCTCGAACGTGTTCCTGTTGTTTCTTTGATGTTTTCACTTCATCCGAATAATCCCACGAACGGCAGAATCACCGAGGCGTCGGTGCTGGTGTGGCGGTACAGCAGCCAGGTGCGGTTTTTCACCGGCTGGCCGTCGATGGCGATGGGGACCCGGAACAGACGTTCATCGAAGGCCAGATAGCTGGAAACGATGGCATAGCCCAGTCCGCGTGTCACCATCGCCAGGCACACTTCCAGCTTGTCCACTGTCATCGCCACGTTGGGCAGCCGGGTGTAGTTGGCGTTCCACCAGCGCTCGATCAGTTGGGATATGTGCGGGCCGTGGTTGATGCGGATTTGCGGCAGGTGCGGCAGCCGCGTCAGATCCAGTGGCTGATGGCTGACGAGGTAATAGTCGTCTTCTTCGACCAATTGCTTGCCTTCGCGCCAGCCGAAATGGTCTTTCACTAACGCCAGATGGATGGTCTCGCGCTGGAGCTGCTGGAACATCTCTTCGCTGTAACCGCTAATCAGGTGGATGTTGATGTCCGGGTAGCGCTGGTTGAACTGCGCCAGCTTGTCCGGCAGGCGGTAGGCAGCATAGTTGCTGGATACGCCGATCCGCAATTCCCCCTGCTGCGGTTTGTCCAGATTGAGTAACGTCTGCTTGAGCTGCTGGTAGTCGTTGAGCATGCTCTCCGCCCGTTGTGCCAGATAGCGGCCCTGGGCGCTGAACGTCAGCCCACGCGCACCGTCTGCAAACAGCCGAATGCCGAGCTTGCGTTCGATCTGCCGCAGTCGGTAGCTGAGTGCCGGCTGAGAGGTGTATAGCTGCTCCGCCGCCCGGGTGATGTTCTTGTGCTGCCACACGGTGTGCACAATCAGCCAGTCTTTTTCGTTCATCGCGCTTAACCTCATGTTTTCCTTTAACTATAAAATAATTTTTTGCCTCAGTTGGCAATCAATAAAAAAGCTTAACTTTTCATCATAGTGGAAAAGTTTTATATCTAACTAACATATTAATTTAAAAAAGATTACCTGCATTTATTTGAGGAGACAGGCATGGCGTCCTGCACTATAACTGAGCACAAGGATAAAATTATTTTTGCCGTTGAGGCGTTACGCGAACCGATGGGGCAGTTGGCGCGCCGCATCCATGCCCAGCCGGAACTGAGCTTTGGCGAGCAGCGTTCAGCGGCGGCGCTGATGGCGCCGTTGCGTGAGGCTGACTTTGATATCACCGCCGGTGTAGCAGGGCTGCCGACGGCCTTCCGCGCCACCTGGAACAGCGGCAAACCTGGCCCGCGCATCGCCCTGTTGGCGGAATACGATGCTCTGCCGGAGCTGGGACATGCCTGCGGACATAACCTGATCGGCACCGCATCGGTTGCCGCCGCGCTGGCGCTAAAAAGTGCTTATCCGGAGATGCCGGGGCGGCTGGAGGTGATCGGCACCCCGGCGGAAGAAGAGGGTGGCGGCAAGATAACCATGGTTGACCACGGCGTGTTCGACGACGTGGACGCAGCGATGATGTTCCATCCGCGTGAGAAAAATATGGTCACGCGCGGGGCGTTGGCCTGTGTGGATGCGGTGTTCAAATTTTACGGCAAGGCGTCCCACGCAGCGTCGGCGCCGGAAAAAGGCATCAGCGCGCTGGATGCGGTAATTCATACTTTTGTCGGCGTTAACGCGCTACGCCAGTTTTTCACCGATGACATTCGGGTGCATGGCATCATCACCAACGGCGGCAGTGCCACCAATATTGTGCCGGCCTACGCCGAAGCCAAATTCCTGATGCGCGCCGCCACGGTGAAAGGACTGCAAACCGTGCGCCAGAAGGTGTTTGCCGCCGCGCAGGCCGCCGCCGACATGAGCGGCGCCCGGCTGGAGATCGAAGAAGGGCTGACCTACGCCGAGCGCAACACCAACCAAACGCTGGCGGCGGGCTTCCGCCGTAATCTGGAACAACTGGGACTGGACGTGAATGAGCCGCCGCAGAAAGGCGGGGTAGGGTCGTCGGATATCGGTAACGTCAGCCAGGTGACCGCCACCATCCATCCTTATTTACGCATCGGCGACGTTACGCCTCACACGCCGGAATTCGCCGTCGCCGCCGCTGCGCCAGCGGGCATTGACGCCATGCTAAATGCGGCTAAGGCGCTGGCATTGACCGCTTACGATCTGTGCATCGATCAAGACTTTTTCCAGGCAATGCGTAGTGAATTTACTCAATGGCAAACCAACACCGGGAAATAACTCAATGAATATAATCAAAACTGTTTTGGCGGCGTCTGTCGTGCTGGTCTGTACCCAATCTCTCGCCGCGGCGGATACGCTGCGCGTCGCCGCCGATCTGGGCTATCCGCCGTTCCAGTACCGCGACAACCACGGTGTACCGTCGGGTTTTGAAATCGACATCACCAACGCGGTGTGCGCCGCCATTCAGGCGAAATGTGAGTACGTCGCTGGCAGTTTCGATTCGGAAATCCCGGCACTGTTGGCGAAAAAGGTGGACTTTATCTCTCCCCAGGGTGCCACTGAGAAGCGGCGCAAGGCGATTGATTTCACCGACTTTGTTTACCACATTCCCACCCAACTGGTTGCGCGCAAAGGCAGCGGCCTGCTGCCGGATGTAGATAAATTGAGGGGTAAACGTATCGCTGTGCAGCAGGGCACCATTCAGGAAATGTACGCTAATCAGTATTGGGCGTCGCACGGCGTGGATGTGGTGGCTTACGCCGATCAAGATTCTATTTATCAGGATCTAACCGCCGGACGTCTGGACGGTGCGCTCAGCCCGGCGGTGGCGGTGACCTTCGGTTTTCTCAGCAAGCCGGAAGGCAAAGATTTTGAACTGGTGGGGGGCGAAGTGCGGGACAATAAATTGTTCAGCATCGGTTCGGCGTATGGCCTTCGTAAAGGCGATGAGGCGTTGAAACAGCGGCTGAATCAAGGGTTGGCGAAAATTATGGCCGACGGCACCTGGGAAAAACTCAAGCAGCACTATTTCGGTAACATTGAAATGAAAGTTCAGCGAGGCGCGCAATGACTCCCGACGTTCCGCAGCTCAAGGCGTTGATGACTGCACTGCTGGACGAGTTCCAGCGGTTGCACCGCCTTTCCGGCACACTGGATGCGGAGCGAAGTGTTGATGTGTTAATCGGCTTGTTGGAGCGTCATGGCCTGACGGCAAAGCGCGAGCGCTGCCGGTTGTGGCTAAGCGATCCGCTGGCCGGCGCGTTGTCGTTACCCACGCATCCGAATTGGCGCTGCGCGGCCAAAACCCGCTCTTTCTCCGCTCACTGCCCGCAGGGGGTGGAGGCCGAGTTGTACTTCGATGTTCGTTCCCAGGAATACGTGCCGGACGACGAACTGCCGGCGTGGGAAGCCGCGGTGAAAGGCCGCATTGTAGTGGCTTTTCAGGGCTTCGAAGATTACGTGCAGCGGCTGATGCAGGCAGGAGCCGCTGGGCTGATTCATATCTGGGACTCGGACGAAGATGCGCTGCACGAAGAGACGGTCGGCCCGGTGTGGGGTTCACCGGTGCCGGATGATGCGGTGCTTTACCCGACGCTGCCGGTGATCAGTATCAATAAACGTAGCGGGGCCGAACTGCAGTCGCTGTTGGTGCAGGGGCCGCTGACGGCGCGCATCGCCACGAGGCTGAATCTGCACGTGGCGGAGTGCAGCCTGCCGGTGGTAGAAATTGGCGGCGAGCATGACGAGTTCGTGCTGTTATCGTCCCACTACGATTCCTGGCACGAAGGCGTGACCGACAACGCCACCGGCAACGCGCTATGTCTGGCAATGGCGGCACATTTTGCCGCGCATCGTCAGGTGCTGAAACGCGGCCTGCGTATCGCCTGGTGGCCGGGGCACTCCAACGCCCGCTATGGCGGTTCCACATGGTACGCCGATCGGTATCGCTTTGAGCTGCAACAACGCTGCGTGGCGCATATCAACGTCGATTCTCCCGGCTGCCGGGACGCCACGCAGGTGGTGGTCAACGCCAGCGGCGCGGAGAGCGTTGCGTTTCTCAACCGGGCGGTACGTGACGTCACTGGCGGCCCGGCCCGGCGCATCACTCCGCTCAGCAAAGGAGGCGATCAATCCTTCTGGGGCTGCGGTATCCCGCTGCATTTCGCCTTCCGCGAGGAGCCGGAAACCCGCACCACTCAGTCCCCCGGTAGCGGCGGTGGCTGGTGGTGGCATACCGAGTGCGACACCCGCGACAAGGTGGACGATGATATCCAGTGGCGAGACTGCGAGATTCATTTCCGCTGGCTGGAAGAATTGCTGACTGCGCCTGAGTTGCCGTTTGACGTGCCGCATTATCTGGCGCAATTGCAGCAAGAGCTGGTACAACTGCAACAAGAACTGGATCCGCACTTTGATCTGTCGCGCCTTACTGGGGAGCTGACGGCGTTGCAGGATGAGTACGCGCGTGCTGCGCCGAGCCGGAAGGCCATACGCCAACTGTTGGGGCTACTGCACAGGGTACGCTACGTCTCTACCGATGATTTTCATCAGGACAAAAGCTACCACGGCGGTGCGTTTCCTGGGCTGCGATTGCTGCGTCATCATCGGGAGTCCAGTTGCCGGTCGTATACCTGGCTGATGCTGGAAACCCAGTACCGTCGCCAGCACGACCGTATCCTCAGTCTGTTGCGGGAGGGTGGGGCGCTGGTGCGTAATGGCGCGGCATAAAGTCACCATAAAAGAGTCATCGTGTGCCAGTAAGCGATACGGTAGGGTAAGTGCCAGTAGATTTTAATGGACAGTAGTAGACAACCGGAAGGGGATAACTTGTTGACTTTATAAAGTAAAATGGACGTCAGTAGACGTCCGTTTCTAAATACATGGTTCGTTTTACCGGGATGCTTACACTTGCATCGGGGAGGTGTCGATATAGCTATTTAGTAGGATAGGCACGTCTGCACCTACCAGTAAGAGAGTAAAATATAATGAAGGAGAGGCGGTAGACTACCTTATAATAAGTCCTGCTTATTTCACTTCTTTGTCACGATTAAAATCACTTACAGAGTAAACTGCTGCACTCGCCGCAATTCTTCGATCATAAATTCCGCCGCTGGCGAGACCGGGTAAGCGGCATGGGTAACGACATAATGTTGCACCGTCCAGACTGGTGAATGCGGAATACGCACCAGCGGGAAATGCGCCTGCATCAGCTCGGCATAATGATTGGGTAAAATGCCCACCACATCACCTGAGGCAACCAGCATTGCCACGGCTTCAATGCCTACTGCTTCTGGGCCTCTGCCAAAGTGAAACAGGGCGAGCGCCTGCTCCACAAAAGGCTGCTGTGCCCGCCATACCAGCGGAAGTTGGCGGAAACGCACTTCGTTGCCTGCCAGGGTGTAAATACTGTGGCTCTCTTCGTAAAGCTCGACATAGCGCAACGATGGGCTTTTCTGATACTCCATAACGCCTTTCACCGCCATATCCAGTCTGCGATCCAGCAGCGCCTGAATCAGTTGCGTTCCTGCCATAACACTCAGGGTAAGGCGGACATTAGGCGCCAACTGCTGCATGGCGCGCAGCGCCTGCGGCAGGTGTGACTGCGGATGGCTAATCACATTATCGGTAATCCCCATCACCAGCGAGCCAGAGATTACTCCGCGACTGGCGTCCAGCGCCGGGAAAATGCGATCCAGCGCATTGAGCGCCTCTCTGGCGTAGAGTAGCGCTGACTGCCCGGCATTGGTGAGTTCAAACCCCTTCGGCCCGCGCGTACACAGGGGGGTTCCAAGCGTCTCCTCAATCGCTTTGATCTGTCGACTAATGGTGGACTTGGTCATATTGAGCATCTTTTCGGCAGCAGAAAACCCTCCTGACTGGGCTACTGCACAGAATATTCTCAGGGCACGCAAATCCTTTTCATTTAAGGTTCGTGTTTTCATTGTTGTTATTTCCGTAACCGTGATTGCAAAGATGATCGGTTTTTTCCTCTGCGGAGGGCCAATAGACTGCTATCAGTACCACACATTACCAACATCGGGAAACTACCATGTCTTTGCCACTGACCGTTGCGCCGAAAACTAATCATAAATCTTTGTTGTTCTCGGAACTTGCGCTCGATCTTGATAACCTCAGCGCCCATTTTGCCGTACTTGGCATGCCTTACGGCGCAGCCTATACCCCGCAAGATTACAACAATGACCAGGCGCGGGCGCCGACGGCGATCCGCCAGGCTTCCGATCGGGTGATCCGCGGTCCTGAACGTTTTGATTTTGATATTGATGGCCCTCTGCTCCAGGGGCGCGACGACATTCGCTTCGTCGACTGCGGCGATGTGCCTGCCGATCTGACTGAGCCGCGCGGCCATTTTGTCAGGGCTGAACAGGCGGTGCGTAAGATTCTGGCGGCAGGCGCGATTCCCATCGTGCTCGGCGGCGATCATGGCATTACCAATCCAATTCTGCGGGCGTTTGATGAGCAGGGGCCGATCACCATCGTTCATCTTGATGCGCACCTGGACTGGCGTGATGACGTCAACGGCGTGAAAGACGGTCTGTCCAGCCCGATGCGTCGCGCTTCAGAGCTTCCCTTTGTGAAAGACATTATCCAGATTGGTATGCGTGCTTCAGGCAGTGCCCGTCAGGAAGAGGCCGATTATGCGCGCGCCTGGGGCGCACGCATTATTACCGCCTATGAATTGCACGATCGCGGAATGGATGCCGTGCTAGAGCAAATTCCTGCGGGCGGCCGCTACTACCTGACTATCGATGCCGATGGTTTCGATCCGTCAGTGATGCCCGCCGTAGCTGGGCCAGCACCGGGCGGAGTGACATTTGTTCAGGCCCGGAAACTGATCCATGGGTTAGTGAAAAAAGGACGGGTTGTCGGCATGGATATCGTTGAGATCCAGCCGGAGAAAGATGTTCACCAGATCTCCTGTATGACTGCGGGCCGCCTGGTACTGAATTTCATCGGTGCGGCCATTCGCGCCGGTTACTGTGACAGCAATGGCTAACTTTTCGGAGGATGTATGACATTTCGTTTGCTACTGTTAGGTACGTCTCTCACCCTGGCGCTGATTTCCGGTGTTGCTCAGGCTGCCGATCCCATTCGCGTGGCGATCGATCCCACATTTCCTCCTATGGAATATATGAATAACAATCAGCGCACCGGTTTTGATATCGACCTGGCCGAGGCGCTGGCGAAAAAAATTGGCCGCCCGCTGGTTTATACCGATATGGATTTCAAAGCGATGATCCCGTCGGTACTGTCGGGGCGCCAGGACATCGTTTTGTCCGCCATTTATATCACCGATGACCGCAAAAAAGTGGTGGACTTCACCGATCCCTACTTCACTGCCGGGCTAGTGGTGATGGTGAAAAAAGGGGATAAGCGGATTAAATCGCCGAAAGATATAGCCGGCAAGCGGGTAGCGGTACAGGTTGGCACAAAATCGGTGAATCTGCTCACTGAGCAGTACCCTACCGTGCAACGGGTTGAGGTCGAGAAGAATGAAGAGATGTTTAACTCGCTTGAAGCGGGACGTGCCGATGCCGTGGTCTCTGGCAAGCCAGCGGCACTGCTCTACAGCAAAACGCGCGGCACGACTGAAGTGCTATCCGAACCGCTGACGCAGGAAGATTACGGTATTGCGGTCAGTAAAAAGGAGCCTGAGTTGCGACAGCAACTGAATGCGGCCCTGAAGGCGATTCGCGCAGACGGCACTTATGATGCGTTGATAAAAAAATGGTTCGGCGCTGGCGTTAAATGATCAGAGGTGACGATGCTTTCGCTTGATTTCACCCCGGCGTTGGCCAGCCTGCCTGAACTGCTCTCCGGCGCTTGGGTGACCATTGAAGTAACCCTCTGCGCCCTGGCGATCAGTTGCTGCCTCGGTACGTTAATTGGTCTGGGAAGGATCTCTTCCCGCCATAGAGCAGCGCGGTGGTTCTGCAACGCCTATGTAGTTCTGGTGCGCGGAACGCCGCTGCTGGTTCAGTTGTTTATCCTCTATTTCGGGCTGCCCTATTTCAATATCGTCATTCCGGCTTTTGTCTGCGGCATTATTGGCCTCGGCTGTTATTCCGCAGCTTATGTCTCGGAGCTGGTACGTGGTGCGATCCTCTCAATCGATCGTGGGCAAAGCGAGGCGGCGCGTTCTATGGGGATGTCATCAGGGCAGGCGATGCGGCTGATTATTTTACCGCAGGCGCTGGTGCGCATGGTGCCGCCGCTGGCCAATGAGTTTATCGCCCTGACGAAAAATTCGGCGCTGGTTTCCCTGGTGACCATTCACGATTTGATGCACGAAGGGCAGAAAGTGATCAGCGTTTCATACCGATCGCTGGAGGTCTATCTCGTGATTGCCTTTATTTATCTGCTGATGACCAGCAGCACCATGTTGTTGCTGCGCGCGGTAGAGAAAAAACTTCGGGCGGGAGGCATGGTGCAATGAGTACAGCAATTGTTGAGGCCGTGGCGCTGGAAAAACGCTTCGGCGACCATCAGGTGTTGCACGGTGTTTCACTTTCGGTACGGCGCGGCGAAGTGGTGGTGATCATCGGACCAAGCGGCTCGGGGAAAAGCACCTTCTTGCGCTGCTGTAATGGGCTGGAGCTGGCGGAAAAAGGTAGCCTCCGCCTGTGCGGTCAGATGCTGATGCAGCAGGGAGAACTGCTGGAAGAAAATGCCCTGAATCTCTTACGCCGTCAGGTTGGGATGGTTTTTCAATCATTTAACCTGTTTCCCCACCTGCCAATTCTCGACAACGTCGCAATTGGGCCACACAAAATTCTTAAGCAGAGTCGTCAGTACGCCGAAATGCGCGCGCGCGAACTGTTAGAGAAAGTCGGCCTGCTGCACAAGGCGGATTCAATGCCGAACAGTCTGTCTGGCGGACAGAAACAGCGTATTGCCATTGCGCGCGCGTTGGCCTTGCAGCCGGAAGTGATGCTGTTTGATGAGCCGACTTCTGCGCTAGATCCTGAACTGACCGGCGAAGTACTGCAGGTGATGAAACAGCTGGCGCAGGAAGGCATGACGATGATTATCGTCACGCATGAAATGAGCTTCGCTCGTGAGGTTGCCGATCGGCTGATCGTGATGGAGGAGGGAAAGATTGTTGAACAAGGGGCGACCGCCGATATTTTCCACTATCCCAGCCATCCGCGGACCCGGGCGCTGTTAGCAGCCCGTTCTGAATAATGAGGCTTTTTATGAGCAGTAATATGCGCGGTAGTGAGCGCCTGAACCGCGCTTTTAGTGGTATTCCCACCTTTTTACGCGCAGATTATTGCGATGTTCTCAGTGAACTGCGGGCCGATGTGGCGGTTTTTGGTGTGCCTTTTGATGAGGGATCGCCCTGGCAGCCGGGTACGCGTTTTGCGCCGCGCTCGCTGCGCGAGCACTCTATGCGTTTTTCCAGTACCGGTTTTTACGACATCCAGCGCGACCAGCATTTTCTGACGGATGTGATCTCGCAAGGCCGCCTGGTGGATGTCGGCGATGTTGATGTGCTGCCCACCAATGTGATCGGCACCCATGACAATATCAGTACCCTCGTGCAGATGATTCGACAGCGCGGTGCTATTCCTCTGGCGCTGGGCGGCGATCACTCCGTCTCCTATCCGCTAATCCGTGGGGTTCAGGAGCCAGTACATGTGGTGCAGTTCGATGCCCATCTCGATTTTGCGCCTTCAACCCACGACGTGCATTTCAGTAATGGTCAGCCCTTTCGCCATGTCGTGGCGCTAGAACACGTCCAGAGTCTGACTCAGGTAGGCATTCGCAGCCTGCGCGTACGGCCCTCGGAGGTCAATGACGCCAGTCAGCAGGGGAGTCACATCATTCCCATGGAGGCGTTCCGGCGTCAGCTGTTTATCGAACAGCTGAAACATTTACCCGCCGGGGAAAAGTGCTACATCAGCATTGATATTGACGTGCTGGATTTTTCGCTGGTGCCGGGATGCGCCTCAGCTGAACCCAACGGCATGCGCTATGACGAACTGCGCGATGCCCTGCAAGTATTGCTACAGCGCATGGACATTATTGGTCTCGATCTGGTGGAGGTTAATCCGCAGTTGGATGTGCCGACCGGCGCCACATCCTATCTGGCGGCACATCTGCTGGTTGAAACGCTGGGAATGCTTTTTGCGCTGCGTCAGTCGGTCTGAGAACGCTGAAGACTCACTTGCTATAAGGCGACGAAAACAGAAAATGGCATCACCAATAAGCATCATCGGTGGTGGCGTGATTGGCTTAACCACTGCCTGGGCCCTGGTGAAAAAAGCATGATGTACGGCTGATCGAGGACAGCGGTAAACCTGTCCCGGAAGCCAGCTTCGCCAACGGCGGCCAGATCTCCTATCATTACGTGTCGCCGCTGGCCGATGCCGGCATCCCGATCCAGACGCTCGGCTGGCTGATGCAGAACGATGTGCCTCTGCGGCTAAGGTTGCGGATGGAACCGCGTCAGTGGCGTTGGTTGTATGCCTTTCTGAGTGCCAGCTGCGCTTCGGTTAATCAGCAAAATACCCAACGGTTGCTGGGGCTGGCAATGCACAGCCGGGAAGTGCTGACAGGCTGGCATGAGCAGGATAGTCTGGCAAAAAAAGAGCTGATGCTGGCACGACTGCCGAGTAGGTCAGAGACTTACAGACCGTGAAAGACCGGTCTGTTTTGCGCTATGGCTCAGCCACAACTCGTTCAGGGAGGGAGCCATTATGCATTTTGTTGCGCGAGGATAGCCTCAGCCAACAGTGAATCCAGCACCAGATGGTTAGCAAATCCGCCTTTTAATGTGGCTATAACCGCCGAGAGCTTTTCTTGTCCTGACGCCACCAGCAATCCGCTCATCTGGCGTAAATGCGTTAACTCAATTCCCATCAAACGCGCATCAACATCCCCGGTCATTGGCTCGCCTTCCGCGTTGATAAAACGACCAGCAATAATACCGACAGCACCGTCGGTAATATAACGTTCGGCCTCCTGCTCGGTGACAATATTGAACTGAGTGACATGGCCGTCGCGGGTCGCGGGGCTGACGGTGAAAATGGCCTTATTGCAGTTTTTTAACTGGGAGAGTTGATCAGCAATAATCGGCTCCGCCCTCAGCATGGCCGCAAGCTCCAATGAACTGCATACCGCCGGAACATTCAGGTTGATACATTGCGCATTCAGGCGATGAGCTATCTCAATCGAACAGCGTTCCGCCGTTGGCAGCAGCGGGTTTGACATAGCGCCGATAAGCTGACGTATAGTGAGATTTTCCACCGACCAGAACGGGACGCTGTCGGAGATAAGGCTCAACGTTGAGCCCCAACTCACGCCAAGCTGATCGCCAGGCTGGACAAAATTTAACAGAATATGGGCGGCGGCTTCACAGACTTCATGAAGACGGCTCTCATCTGAGAGTCCCTCCCCAGGGATAACGTTGACTTCATCCAGATTGAAATGCTGAGTCAGGCGATCGGCCAGATCGTTAAGGCGAAAATGATCGCCGCTTAGACGGACAGAAACAATTTCACGGGCTTTCGCCAGGCGTAAATAGTTAATGACTGTGGGGCGGGAAAGCTTCATTTTCGCGGCAATCTCGCTTTGCGTCAGATTCTTGACATAATAAAGCCACGCCGCCTCCGCAATGACTTTGTCCGAAGGCGTTGCGCCCCTGGTTTGGATCTTAATAGCCCTACTCCTGATTATTTTGCGTCTGACCGGAGGACATCTTCTGTTATCTGGCTATCTGTTTCAAGTGAACGATCCGCACGCAGGCCCTGCCGTTGAAGATCGGCATGATAGCCGCGAACCGCCTCCAGCGGGCTGACCTCCAGGTCGACAACGCGCCGCATCCACTGCACTATCGTCGGCTGATGTTCTGCAGCGTTAATTTTGCGACCAAACAGGGCAAGGCGACCGCCGTGGCGTTCAGTCTGCGCAAGAAGCTCAAAGGTATCGCGATGCGTCCCTTGCCCACCGCCAAGAACCCCTACCACCACACCTGGATCGTGAGTGACCAGTTCTTCCAGCGCGTCAGGCCCGTTATAGGCCACCTTGAGGAAAGCTGGGCGCTCGGCGCGGGTTAGCGATGCCAGCGTGCGAATAATGCAGTCGTTGATAAATGCCGGGATCGCCTCCGCCGAGAGACCTGTGTCGATACCCGGATTAAACACTTCGAGAAAGTGTGTAATGCCGTGGGCTCGCGTGTCGGCCCGAAACCGCGCATAGGCCTCCAGCGAGGCCACATCATGCTGTGCATTATTAACATAGGTCAGGGAGTAGAGAGTCAGCGACGCGCGGGCAAGCTCCAGCGAGGCGCCGCGATAAGGCAGCGGCGCAAAATCGCGATAGCGACCGCCGCGAATACCTACCCAGGCGTCAGTGGCTTCGTTGCCCCGAAAAGCTGGCGCTATCTGGCTACCGTCAAAGGTATGCTGCTCAATCAGCATTTCCAGGGTGGAGATGGACGTCAGCATAATATCTAAAACGTTCTGCTCAATTAATGCGCGAATCTGTTGATGAAATTGCGCTCTCGTGCGGTGACCGGTGGGTTGACCGTCCGCCGCCCGGCGTGGCCCCATAGCGGGAACGCCACCAGCCACATCCACATCTTTTGCGTCGGCAAGGATAAAATCGCCAACGCGATAACGTCCTTCGCGTATCCGCGAGATTTTTTCTGCAAAGCGCGTCTGCGCCATATCAAATAATGCGCTCAAGGTGTGTTCCCTCTGTTATCGTCACAAATTAAACATCGAGTAATGCCTGTATTCCCTGATCGAGGCGCACAAATTCATGGTATCTCTCGTCAAGTATCGCGACATTGTCAGCAACCGGCGTGTGATAGCGGGAAATACGGCTCATTGCCCCTGCCGCTTCTTCCAGGCTGCTATACAGCCCGCCGGCAACCGCTGCGCAGATAGCTGCGCCCAGCGCGCCGATTTCCGGCGCATCTACCACTTCAACCGGACAGTTAGTGGCATCCGCAAAGATCTGCGCCCAGAATGGTGAACGTGCGGCACCGCCAGTAAGGCGAATGGTTTCAGGCCAGCGTTTCTCACTATATTCCATCAAGGTTTCCGCATGGCGACGATGCTCAAAGGCGACCCCTTCGCAGATGGCGCGAATCATTGAGGCATGATTATCTGATGCGCTAAGCCGCACAAAGCTTCCCTGATTAGGTTTGGGGCCGTGAATATAGGGCATGAAGTAGCATCGCTGGCTGTCAATGGCACAACTTTCAGCCAGCGTCAGCGCCTCTTCAACGCTCAGATGATCGCCCATGGCATTTTTCAGATACCAGCCAAGGTTGGCGGCTGAAGAGGGGCTGCCTTCCGCTACCAGACGGGCCGCACCATCGCGATACAGCATATTCAACAGCGGGTAGCGATCCTGAATCGGTCGGGTGACTTCCAGCGCGTTAATCGCCCAAGTGCCGGCGATGAAAACTATGTGTTCATCAGAAACCACGCCTGCGCCGAGCGCGCAGGCTGCAACATCCATCATGCTGCCCGCCACCGGAATGCCTTCTGGCAAGCCTGTTGCCTGCGCCGCCCTGGTGCTGATGCGTCCTGCTGGCGATGAGCTGTTCGCCACCAGCGGCAGTTTATCCCTCAGGCTCGCCTGCCCTAGCATCGCCAGCGCTTCGGTAGAATAATCTTGTCTTTCCAGATTCATTAGACCACCACCGCTGGCATCCGACGGATCGGTCATGGCTTCCTGCGTCAGGCAGAAGCGAATAAAATCTTTGCAGGCCAACCCCCAGCGGGTTTTCGCCATCACCTCCGGCTCGTTTTGTGCCAACCCGACCAGTTGAAATAGCGTTTGTCCTCCCCACGGGCGGTGCCCATTTTCATGACTGAGTGCCTGATCCTGATGTTGAGCAATCAGCTGGTCGGCAAGGGGCTGGGCGCGATGATCAACAGAGACAATGCCGGGACGGGTTGGCTGACCGGCTTCATCAACTAAAAAAATCCCGTTGCCAAAACCGGTACACCCAACGGCGACCACGCGTTGGGCGATATCGTCCTGAAGGATTTCACGGATGGTCGATCGTGTGGCTTGCCAGAACGCATTACCATCGCGTTCCACCCGGCCATCCGGGTAGTGCAGCGTTGTGACTTCAGCATTGCGATGACGAACGATACGGCCTGTCGCGTCGAACAGCGCAACTTTTACTGTCGTACCACCAGCGTCAATCGCCAGAACCAGGGGGGTGTAGGGGGTTGGCATAATAATTATCTTCCATTCCAGATAATACGGGGATCGGCCGCGCAGTTTGTCGTCTGCGTCTCAGCCCAGGTTTCGTCGTAACCCAGCGTCTGCGCCATCACGCGTGCAATGTCTGCCAGCGTGGTTTTCGTCAGTTGCCCGGTCATCACGATATTGGTACGGCGCAGGATCATATCTTCCAGCGATAGCGCCATGCGCCGTTGCGTTAACCAGATTATTTCGCGTTGTGAATAGCTTTCCGCCTGCGTCAGCGGCCGGTCTGTCTGCAAACCGCAGAAGTCGGCCACCTCTTTAGCCAGGGTGCCATAGCGTGTATAAAGTTGCCGGACGCGAGCTAACGGTAGCCCGCAGCTGTCAGCCAGTTCGGTCAGATTCAGTTCTCCGGCGCCAGGATAGCTCAGCCCCAGAGTGCTCGTCTGGCGGGGGCGCTTTAACTGTTGCAGCACGGTGTTGGCCGCCAGTTCGGCAAACGCGCGGAAAGTTGTCCATTTCCCGCCGACCAGGGAAAGCACCGGCGTTTCGCCTGCCCGGTTTTGTTGCAGAGCATGGTCACGCGCTGCCTGCGTGGCGCTACCTTCGCTGGCCTGCAAAGGGCGGATACCGCTGGTGACCGCCACAATATGTTCCGGCTGAACGCGAATGTCGTCAAACAGGCTATTCAGGGCATTGAGCAAATAATCGACCTCACAGGATGAAACCTGACGATCGCCCGGGTCCTCAGTTTCCACTTCGGTCGTCCCGATTAAAATGACCTCTTCCACCGGCAATGACACCACCATGCGACCGTGCCCGTCATCGAAATAAAACGAACGTCCGGCCATACGCTGCTGCAACGCAGGATGGCGTAATACCAGGTGCGCGCCTTTCACGCCACGGACGTAGTGCGTCTCCAGGCCCAACTGTTGATTAACCTTATCAATGGCGGAACCGGCTGCGTTAACAATAATCTTTGGCGTCAGCACGACGCTGTCGTTGCACTGCGTGTTGGTAATTTCAACCTTGTCGGGCGCGCTATAGCGCCAGCTGATATGGTTGATGGCCGCGACGTTTTCCTGCTGTACTGCGCTGCTCAACATCTCAAACATCAGTGCTTCTGGGCCGACAATCTGACCGTCGTAGTAACTGATGACGGAACGCACCAGATGAGGCAGACCGACAGGAAACTGCGACCGTCTGATGGCGACATTATGATGAGGGAGTGCCCGACGTATCGCGCCAAAGCGCTCATAAGCCAGTAAGCCGCTTTTCAGGGCGACAAAACTCAGCGGCCCCGATTTGCCGGATAAGCCAAAGAAACGTAATGCAGTCCGTGGCAGCCCTTTTATCCAGTGCCTGACTGGCACGACGACTTCCAGTGGTTTCACGAGGTGAGCGGCGTCATGCAATAACATATTGCGTTCACGCGCTGATTCACGAACCAGATCAAACTCACGGCCTTCGAGATAACGTAAACCGCCATGCGCCATGCGACTGGAAGCGCTACTGGCACCTGAGCAAAAATCTCCGCTGTCTATCAGCGTCGCTGACACATTGTTCAGCGCCAAATCTCTTAACAGACCGATACCATTTACCCCACCGCCAATAATCAAAACTTCTGGCGCAAGTGTGGTGCGCAGCTTTTCCCACATTTCCTTTCTCTGCGCATTTTGGGAATTTCCTTCTGTGCTGAACATGCGATCTGCCTCACGAAACGATCAAATTAAATGTTGCCCGTCTTTTACATATGTCATGCATGATATACATATGTCAACAATGATGTTGCAAAAAGGTATGGATATGTAACGAAAATGGGAACGAAAGATATCGAGGCGAAGTTTTTAATTTGTTGTTTCTTAAAAAAGATAAAACAGCTTCCTTCGTTGGGTGTTACTGCGAAGTGAAGGAGTTTTCATTCACGATTATCACTATGGGTGACCCTGCGATCAGGGGAGAGGAGTAAGAGATGAATAACGGAAACAGGAAAAATGGCCTGCTGCTGGCAGGAAGCATCATTGCATTCATCCTGATGGGGGCCGGGCAGTCATTGATGGGGCCTTCACTGCCAGAGTTTCGTACCGTGTTTAAACTCTCGGTGGCCTCTGCCAGTATGGCGGTGACAGCGCAATGGGTCGGGGCGCTGACTGGCGTTGTGGCGTTGTTTTTAGCCGGTAAGCGCGACTGGACGCGCGTGGCATTTGGCCTGTTAATCATTGGCGCTGGCTTGATAGCACTACAATTGAGCTGGAGTTTAACGCTTATCGGTTCACTGACATTCGGTGCCGGTTACGGTGCTAGCCTGGCGCTGGTTAACTCACGTCTGATGCTGTCGTTTGAAAAAGCAGGGCCGTCGCTGGTTAGCCTGGTGAATGCGCTGTTTGGCGGCGGAGCGATTGTTGCGCCGTTAGTGTTTGTCGCGCTGGCGCGCAACCCCGAGCTTTGTTTTGGTATCCTGGCCGCAGGACTGGTGCTCCCATTTCTGTTCTCTTTCTTCTTTCCCCGGACGCATAGCGAACAAACCACCATGCAAGAAACTCACCCGGGGAAAATTTCCTTCCCCACGCTGTTTATCGGAGCTTCCGGAACGGCGATAGAAGCCTGTCTGATTGGCCTTGGGCCGGTGATATTGTTGGGTGGTGGATATTCCGATAACGCGGCGGCGAGTGCCTTATCGCTATTTTTTGTCTTTTTCCTTTCCGGGCGGATTACATTAAGTCTGGTCGGCCAGCGGCTACAAGCTGCGCCGATGCTGATAGCCGGGTTTACCGGAGGAGCACTGCTACTGGTCTGCGCTGGTTTTAACATTGCTCCTACCCTTACTTATCCGCTGGCGGGGTTCTTCATCGGCAGTCTCTTCCCCAACTTTTTTGTTTTTGGCTCTTATCGGATGGGGAAAGATGCCAGAACCGGCTCGATTATTGTGATGGCCGCGCTGGCTGGCGGGGTTACCGGTCCGTTGATCGTTGGACAACTGGTGACGGCCATGCCGCCGCTGATGCCCTTCTGGCTGCTGGCTGCCTACAGCGGATTGATTGCGCTGTGTGGGCTGTATGTTTTACGCGAGTCCGCGCCATCAAGAGCATCATCGGTTTCATAATCACGTGACCAGTTGAACGCCCGGCAGATGCGCTGGTGAGCCAGCGCATTTGGCCTTCCGGTAATTGTTGCCGCTTGTTCGTGATCTCCTCCCTGCAATCGAGAAGTCCATTTCCTCTCCTCGTCTTCGGACCTATCAGATCCTGACAGGATCTGCTCGCCTGGAACAGAATATAGAGGCGTATATTTGTAAAAAAAGTAGTATCAGCACTTTGTCCTCTAATGCAATGCCTTGAAGCTACATTAAGGAATGCTGTGCATAGTGCTGCATCCGCTATTTTTCTGCACTAGACTGGATTGAGTCCATCACTAAGCTGGCGGGATATGATTACTTCAACGCTGAACAGAACAAAAATCAGCAGATGGTCTCTAAATTTTACCTGAATGGGTTCGCACACGACGTCTTAGACCACATTTCTTGGACTGCATTGTTAATCTTCTGATTGCAGATAATTTTTTCGATACCGATCACAGTGTCAAGGCAAGCATTGAGTCTGATCGCCACAGTGTTATCATGAGATACATTACTGGGAGGAAAAGGTTCGTTCAGTCTTGTTTCTGTTGGGCTGGCGTTGAGTAACGAATAAAATGAGTGGTCATTTTGTCTAAAGTAACGATTCAGGATGTTGCCAGATTAGCGAAGGTTTCGCCTTCAACAATCTCAAACTATTTTAACGAAAGACGTGGCCAAATGCGTGTTGATACACAACAACGCATCTCGGAAGCCGTTAAAGCATTAGGGTATGTTCCTAATGTAGCGGCGAGGCATCTCAAAACCGGGCATTCATTCATTCTTGGGTTACTGATACCGACAGTGGTTAACCCCTTTTTCGGTGAATTGTCGCTTGCCGTTGAACAAGCAGCAAAACGGCATGGTTATCGTCTGATTTTATGTAATACATTACGTGATGCTGAAACAGAACAACGCTGTATTCAAGATCTTATCGCCCATGGTGTTCGTGGCATTCTGACCGTTTCTGGTCAGTTGAATACAAAAGTCATGGCGCAGTTTATTCAGAATGGCATCGCTTTCTTGGCTTTTGATGCTGCTGAGAAAGGTAGGTTAACGGATGTTGTTACCATTGATAACTATCAATGTACCGCCATGTTGGCGAAATACCTGATTTCTGTAGGACACAATTCCGTCGTCTATGTCTGTTCTGACACGCAAACATTAAGCCGTAAAGAGCGTATTAGCGGTTATTGCGACACCATGAAAGCACATAATTTGCCTCAACAAGTGATGAAAATCAGCACGGAGCATTTGCAACATTCACACTTTGGTGATGCGGATCTGATTGAACTCGGCGCACTCGCCGCTGAGCAAATTTTAGCGCAAGAGGTGCTGCCAACGGCAGTCATTGGTATGAATGACATGGTTGCTATTGGCGTCATGACACGCTTGCGGGAGAAAGGGATCACCGTTCCACAACAAATCTCCGTCATTGGCATTGATGATATCCATTTTTCCAGCCTTATCACGCCGTCGCTGACGACGATGCGTCAACCCTTTGATGCCTTAGCCGAAACGGCCGTTAACTTGTTATTACAGCGCATTACGACGCCAGCCTCACCCCTGCAGCATGTCAAAATTCCTCCGACATTGGTGATACGAGAGTCCAGTCACGAAATAGTGCCCAATCCGTAAAAATAACGCCGCCCGAAGGTGGCGTTAGCCAACTACAGAATGTGTAAGACCTCTACACAGGCACCCAATGTGTGGTAATCCACTTTGTTATTATAAGACTTCCTCTGGTCATAGTGGCTGTTGTCAGCCTGAAGAATACGGAACCATGCGCCGTACTGGTGATCGACAAAGTGCTGCCAGGCATAGCGCCATAGCGTATCATACCACTGCCAATAGTGTGACTTTTGAGTCCGTTTTGCCAGTAATGCGGCGGACGCCAGGCTTTCAGCCTGAACCCAGAAATACTTGTCTGTATCATAGGGCTCACCGTCAGGCTTGTAACCATATATCAGTCCACCAAACTCAGTATCCCACCCTTTTGCCACTGCAGTATTAAACAGCGCTTCGGCCGTAGGCAAAAACCAATCACGCTCGGTATGATGCGATAGGATCATCAATAATTTCGCCCACTCTGTCTGGTGTCCGGTTTGGATCCCCCAGGGGCGAATATTATTCTCCTTCTCACCTTTAGCGTATTCCATATCTAACGACCAGTCACTATGGTAATGCTCCCATATTTGTCCCCCGAGAGGGCGGGCCAGATGTACAGTAAAATTTTCTGCCAGTTGTACGGCTCTATCAAGATAGTGCTGTTCATTACTCGCCTCATAACAGGCGATCAACGCTTCACAGGCGTGCATATTATCGTTTTGCCCACGATAGTTGCTCAGTTGCCACTGATCGTCAGCTTCGCTGGCATATTTTCCTTCTGAGTCCAACCAAAAATGTGCCTCCATGAGCGCCAAGGTATCTTCCATCCACTGTTTAGCCATCGGAATATGGCATTGTGCCGCTCGAGCGTACGCTAACAACACAAATGCCAAACCGTAACAATGATTGGTATTATCCACTCTCTGATGACCGACCAAACGCCAAGTATATCCTTTATTGACCGGATTCAGATGCCGTTTCCGTAAAAATGCCAATCCATACAATATGCGATCACGATCGTGTTCTTCATTAAATAATCGATACATGTGACAGTAATTGATAATAAAACGACAGGATGCAACAAGCGTTCTTGTTTCTGTATCAAAAACATCGCCATTATTCATATAACAATGATAAAAGCCGCCTGTTGGATCCACACATCTGGGATCGTAAAACCCCATAATATCTTTTATTTGTGAAATAAGAAATTCACTACTTATAAAATTCATAATATATCAAGGCCTACTATTAATAAACATGTCATAACAGTACAGAGAGAAATTAATATTATTTTTGTTGTAACTTCTTCAAGCCTAAATTTGCAGTCTCATTTTTCAGGAAAGTCCAAAGAATGATTGCAGCCAGGACATCAAAGCAGGCGATTGCAATAAACATCGGATTATAACCCCAGGTATTTACCAGGGCACCAATAAGTAGTGTAAATATTGTGGTCCCCATCCAACCGAAACCACCATTTAATCCACTTGCTGTTGCCACTTCTTTGTGACCAAAGATATCTGCATTAAGGGGAAGTATACCGCCGACCACTAGCATTTGATGGGCGAACCCCACCATTCCGAGTAACATCACCACCAGGAAGATATTGCTAACCAGCCCAATAAATGCTGGCGCTATCATCAGTAGCGCTGCGGTACAAACCACCAGTTTGCGTGATGCTATCAACGAAACATTGAATACTCTCTGGTAAAACGGTGCCAGATAGCCGCCGACGATACACCCCAAATCTGCACAGACAAAAGGCACCCAGGCAGCCATAGCCACTTCTTTTATATCAAAATGTCTCATGGTGACTAAATAGAGTGGGATCCAGAAATTATAGGTTCCTTGTGCTGGTTCGGCAAGAAAACGCGGAATAGCTAATGCCCACCACTGACGACAGGTCAAAATATCTTTCCATGTCGGTTTTGGGTAATCCATACGTTTATCAGGTTCCTGCCCTTGATAGATATACTGTTTCTCTTCTTCAGTTAATGCACTGGCATCTTGGGGTTTGCGATAAAGAAAAAAGAACGCAATAGCCCACACTATACCGATGGCACCAATAATGAAAAATGCAACGCGCCAATTATATGACAGAATCAAAAACACCATAATCGGTGGTGCAAGTGCGCCTCCCAGGGATGTCCCGACATTAAACCACCCTGTTGCTACCGAGCGTTCTTTTGCAGGAAACCATTCCTGTACTGCTTTGACGCCGGAAGGAATAACTGCAGACTCACTGATACCAAGCAAACCACGTAAAAATGCAAGGGACAACCAACTGCCTGTAAAGGCATGAGCCAAACTAACAACTGACCAGGCAATGGCAAAAAAGGTCAGCCCTATTTTGACGCCCAGTGAATCAATAATCAGGCCAGCAATAGGTTGCATTATGGCGTAACAAGCTTGGAACGTAGCAATAATATAGGAATATTGTTGCGTTGTAATATGCAGATCCTCTTTGATTGTTGAGGCCGCGACAGAAAGTGCGTTTCGGTCAATATAATTAATGATGACACCGAATGCCATGAGTAAAACAATAAACCATCTCAGATTTCTTATTTTCATATTTTACTTTTTCCCCGAATGTTGGCACGCCTTTCGCTTTTTAGTATAAAGCGAAATAAGGGTTTCTGGTTCACAAATCGTTTTTTTTAGCTAGTATTTGTCCATTTATTTCAAAGTTACTGTATCGATTTAGTGTAACGATACAGTATTATTTTGTGGTTTTATTTGATCGGGATCTTAGTTTTGACAGCAGGGGATAAATCGATATAACAAAGAAAATGATGTCATAACAATCGGGCAGCAGCATAGCTGAAGCAAGAGAGCCAGCGGTCTATGACACAATCGCGATGAAGCACTTTTGACCACCGACTCAGGAAACCTCTGTGAAATGAAAAGTGGTTTCTTAGGCCGTGTCCCTTAATTGTCTGAGCTAGAGTAGCCGCCTGTTTCCTCGACATATTGAGCTATGGCTCGCTACGATCTTTCCTATGAAGCATGGGCTATCTGATCTTACCTAGCATTAATGATCAGGCGGCAATCATCACCTGCACATTTGCCAGCTCAAGGGCTGTTGCCAGCACCGTAGGTGGCGCGCTGTCGGTGATCAGCAGATCGATGTCCTGCCACTGCGCCACCTGTACCAGCGACATATGCTGGAATTTCGCAGCATCACAGAGCAGCACTTTAAAGCCGGAACGACGAATCAGCACCCGCTTCATCTCCGTTTCATCCAGCGCGCTATCGTAAATCCCCTGGCTGGTAATGCCTGACGCGCTGATAAACGCAATATCAAACCAGAACTGTTGGAACTGCTCAATGGCGGACGGCCCAACAATCGCCATCTCATCATCACGCATCATTCCACCAGCCAGATAGACTTCCGGTGCCTGTGCATAACGACCCAGCGCATGGGCGATACGCACGCTGTTGGTGAAGATTTTCAGGCGCTCATGTTTCACCAGTTCTTCTGCCATAAATAGCGTGGTCGTACCGATATCGAGCGCAACGCTCTGGTAGCGTCCTGCAACCTCGGCGGCCATTCTGGCAATGCGCATCTTACTTTCACGGTGCAGTGAAAGGCGCGCATCAAAATGCGCCGGCAATGGGTCCATGATCGGTTGGCTAACCGTTTCCGTCAGTACTGCGCCGCCATGTACCCGACTGAGTTTACCTTCAGTTTCCAGTTCAGCCAGATCGCGGCGAACCGTCATTTCGGAGACCGCCATCTCCGCTGAGATATCAACCACCGTTGCACGCCCATGTTCGACCAGCATGTTTAGAATCCGTTTTTTGCGCTCCCGGGGAAGATAGCGGGCATGAGTCTCTGGTTTAGCTGACATGGTGATGGACACTCTATTTCGGGTTGAAGGTAGCTTAAACGATATAGCTCACAATATTAAGGGGAAGTGGTGCGATTTAAAACCGAATTTGTTCGAGTTTGTTCATTTCATTACACGGAACATTCTTGCCCAGCGCAAAATTGTGTGAATCAGAACCAGTCCAGGATCCGCGTGAGCGATCTTATCTCCGTGACTCCCCACTCAGAGGGTGGTGATGCGCCATAAAAAGCCACGTGCATCCCGGCAGCCTGCGCCGAGAGTACCCCGGTCGGGCTATCCTCAACCGCCAGGACGGCCGCGGCAGGCAGCCCGAATTTGCCGATGGCCTGTTGGTAAGGCTCAGGAGACGGTTTGCCACACTGCACATCGTCCAGCGTTACCACCACGTTAATGAATTCACGTACACCTAAAGCCTCAAGATTCGATTCGACGATGCGTCGGCATGAGTTCGACACACAGGCCTGTCTGATACCTTTCGCTGCCAGACGACGGATAGTTTCCCGGCTCCCGGGGATGGCGACCAGTTGACTGCTGTGGTCGTGGTAATAGTCCTCAATCGCCTGCAGCCACACGTTCTGTGCTAAATCTTCGGGCAGCTCTGCGCGTAAGGTCAGCCAGACATCGTTGATGTGCACGCCGTAAAAGCGTGTTTCGGGAATATGGCTCAGATCCAGTCCGAAACGATGGCAGCCAGCCAGCAGCGCCCGGTGGTGCAACGGCTCACTGTCCACCAGAGTACCGTCAACATCCCAGGCAATGGCGTTAAATTTCATGGCGTCTCCTGGCGTGTCAGTGGACGGCAGGCTTCATACAACTGATGAAAACGCTGATATCCCTGGTGATAGACATCCGCATGTGCGGACTGTGGTGTAATCACATCTTTCAGGTTGACCCATGCGCTGGCCCCCTTCCAGTCTGTCGATACTCCAACACCAATCGCTGCCGTCCAGGCCGCGCCCAGACAAGAGCCTGGGTGACCCTCCAGGCGACTGAGTGGTTCGCTCAGCACATCGGCGACAATTTGCATCCACAGTTTGCTTGCTGAACCGCCGTCGGACACGATGTAGCGTTTTACCGGATAACCGATATTCACCAGCGTGTCGATATGGTGTTTGATGGCATACGCGTAAGCTTCGAGCAGCGCGCGCCAGATATGCCCCGTGTCGTGGGTGAGCGTCAGTCCGAAGAGAATGCCACGGGCATCCGGGTCGTGCAGCGGGGTTTTCTCCCCCAGAAAATAGGGGAGGAAAATCAGGCCATCACTGCCTGCCGGGCGATTTTCCGCCAATGAGTCCAGATACTGGTGAATACTCATCCCTTTCTCACGTGCCGCTGCGTCATGCTGCGCGGCGAAGTTTTGCACGAACCAGTTCAGCCCCGAACCGCCGGTCGACATACAGCCATTCGGCATGTAGCACCCCGGTACAAGATGATAATCCAGATACAGGCGTGGGTCCGGATTGGCAGTTTCCGTCACGGTAAGAATGTCCACTGAGCCACCGAACTTGAGTAGTACCTCGCCCGGCGAGGTCACGCCTGCACCGAGAGCGGAGGCAATTAAGTCCGCCGCCCCACCAATTACCGGTGTGCCTTCGCTGAGTCCCGTCCAGGCTGCCGCTTGCGCGGTGACGGAACCAATGACTTCATGGGAAAGCGCCAGCCGGGGAACGGCATGCCTGGGAAGATGGGCAAAGGCAATCAGTTCGTCATCCAGTGTATTGCTGTTGATATTTACAAACCCGGCCTCCAGTGCCCAGTTCTGTTCGATGATTTTCTCGCCCGTGAGCTTCCAGTTGATAAAATCATAGGAACCAAACACTGTCGCAATACGTCTAAATACCGCAGGTTCATGATGCTCAATCCAGCGGATTTTGGCTCCCACCAGTTGCTGATTGATGCCGTTTCCGGCGCGCTGTAAAAAGTGCTGACCGTCCATTTCGCTGCACATTTGCTGTACTTGTGCACCGCTGCGGCCGTCGCTTTGCTGAATGCTCGGGCGCAGCAGTCGCTCTTCGTTATCCAGCAGTACCACGGCAGGCAGCATCCCTGTCACGCCAATGCCACAGATGTCGCTAGCCGCAATGCCGCTTTGTGCCAGCAGTTGCTGGCAAATTTCGCCGACATTCGCCCACCACTGCTCTGGCGATTCCTCCGTCCAGCCGCTGTGCGGGGCAGAGAGCGTGACCGGCCGGGAGGCCGTACCGAGTACCTTGTCGGGCAAACCGATCAGAATGCCGATGGTTGAGGTCGTACCAATATCAATACCTAACAGATACTGCATTTTATCCTCCCGTCCCGACAGCGGTGTTTAGCGCAGTTTTTCAACCACGTCCATAAAGCGTTTTACCCGATCCCCATCAACCTGATTCCATGTGTGCCCTTCAACTTTAAAGTGCGTACCGATGATCACGCCGCTGGCTACGCTCAGGATATCGGTGACGTTGTCGATATTGGTGCCGGTGTTAGCGAAAACCGGAACGCCTTCCACTGCTTCGCAGACTTTGCGCAGGTTGGAATGTTCTGCCGGTTCACCGGTAATTGGTCCGGAAACCAGGATAGCATCTGCCAGCGAAGAGAAAATTGCGCTGCGCGCACGCAGTTCAATAGGGCGCGCATCCAGAGAATGGGCGAATTCGGCGTTGATGTTAAAGAGCAATTTCATATCTTCACGGCCAAGGTTGCGGCGCAGGCGAGACGCACTGGCGCAATCTGGCTCCCAGACTCCCATATCAGAGGCAAACACGCCGGTGAAAATTTCACGGACGAAGCTTGCTCCGGTGGCGGCGCCAATGGCGACGCTGGCATTGGGATCCCACAGGTAGTTCACACCGAACGGGACTTTCAGCACGGATTTCGCCGCTTGCACTACGGCTGACATGGCTGAGACACCTTCCAGTGAGGCTTTGAACACGTAAGGACGGTCATTTTCGTTGCCGAACATGATCGCATCCACACCACCTGCCTGCAGCTTTTCAACATCGCTGAGTACATCGTCAATCAGCTTGTTGAGGCCGCCTTTGGCGTCGTACAGCGGCGCGCCAGGTAGCGCGCCAATATGGGCCATTGCGATAACCGCTTTTTTCTTATTACCCAAAAAATCAAAGATCATAACTTTCTCCGGTGTTGGCTGGTATGTCATGGTGAAAAAGCGATCACGCGTCTTTCAACACCTCAGGCGCGATGAACACGTCAATATTTGCCACATCGAGCATTGCTGACAGGGCAGGCGGTGGTGCCTGCTCGGTTATCAGGATGTCGAATTGATTCAGTGTGGCGAGGTGAACCAGAGACATCCGTTGAAACTTACTGGAGTCACACAGCACCACTTTCAGGCTGGAGCGGTTGAGATAAAGGCGTTTGAGTTCCGCATCTTCGAAGGCGTAGTCATAGATCCCCTCTGCCGTCAGGCCTGAAACGCCCACAAAGGTGATGTCGAACCAGAGGCTGGAAAACTGGCGCAGCGCCGCAGAGCCACCGGTTGACATTTCATCCGGGCGCATCCGTCCACCCGCGAGATAGATTTCTGCCTTCGCGGGGGCAATGTCATGCGCCACGCGGATGCTGTTGGTGAAAATTTTCAAATGTGGGCACTGGCTGAGGTAACGAGCAGCAAGGAAGGTCGTGCTGCCGACATCCAGCGCCAGTGTGCGAAATTTCTTGCCTAAATCTGCTGCTGCAGCAGCAATGCGCAGCTTGGCATCGTGGTTTTGTAGCAGCCGGGATGCAAAACTCGGCTCCACCTGGTCAATCACCACCATGCCCCCACTTTGCGGCAGTACGGCACCGCCATGGGTACGACAGATGATGCCTTTCTGCTCCATCTCCAGCAGATCGCGGCGGATGGTCATTTCAGAGACCGACAGCTTAACGGCCAGCTCTGGCACAGAAACCGCCCCTTGCTTGACCAACAACTGCAGAACCTCAGTCTGACGCGACGCAGCCAAACGACGTAAACGCACACCGGATCCGTGTGTACCAGACTGAACAGGCGGTGCGTCGTTGTGTGTCATCGGTTGACTCCGAACATTGAAATTAACAAAAACAAACATACAAAACAAAATTTGTGATCGCAATTGTTTTTATCATAAGAAATTTGTTTTGTTGTGTTCGTTATATTGGTGTAAAAAATAATCATCAACACAGGGGAAGAAAACATGCACACATCACATTCGACGTCCGGGCATTACCCGGACCTACAAGGCAAAATGGCGATTGTCACCGGCGGTGCAACGGGTATTGGCTATGCCATCGCCCGTAATTTGATTCGCCAGGGCATGCGCGTCGCGATCGGGGACGTAAATGAAGAAGCCGCGCGGAGAGCCGCAACTGAACTGGGCGCAGACACAGTGGCGTTTCACCTGGATGTTCGTTTACGTGAATCCGTTGAAGAAGGGTTTAGCTGGGTAGATAAAACTCTGGGTGATTATCACCTGCTGATCGCCAACGCAGGTGTATCAACCATGCAAAAGGCCCTGGCGCTGACGGACAATGAGTGGGATTTCAACTTTGACGTCAACACTCGTGGGATCTTCCTGACTAACCAGATTGCCGCGCGCAAGTTCGTGGCACGTAAATCCGGCACTATCGTCAACACCGCATCCCTTGCCGCCAAAGTTGGCGCACCGTTACTGGCCCACTATTCCGCCAGTAAATTTGCCGTACTCGGCTGGACCCAGGCACTGGCGCGCGAACTGGCCGCCGACGGGATCCGCGTGAATGCTGTCTGTCCGGGGTTCGTTAAAACCGGGATGCAGAGCCGGGAAGTGCAGTGGGAAGCGCAACTGCGCGGTATGACGCCTGAGCAGGTGATTGATGATTACATACGTCAGACCCCGCTTGGACGTCTGGAAACGCCAGAAGATGTTGCCGAAGTAGTGGCCTTTTTGAGTTCCGATGCGGCTCGTTTTATGACCGGCCAGGGCGTCAATGTGACGGGCGGAGTTTATACAGGTTGATAACATTCACTGTGAACAAGCCTGGTTTATTTCGAACAAAATCGAACATGGACGTTACCAGTCCCAGGATGGGCAATACGCAACAGAGGTAATCCAATATGGCCTCCATTGAATTACGGAACGTGTCGAAATCCTACAACGGTAATCAGCATAGCGTCCGTAATGTGAATTTGCATATCCAGGATGGTGAATTTGTTATCTTCCTTGGCCCTTCGGGATGCGGAAAGTCCACCACCCTACGCATGATTGCCGGACTGGAAAGTATCACCGAAGGCTCATTGTTAATTGACGGGCGTGATGTGAGCCATGTGGCGCCGCGCGATCGTAATATCGCCGTGGTGTTTCAGAGCTACGCTCTCTATCCGCACATGACCGTTGCTGAAAACATGGCTTTCGGCCTGAAAATGCGCGGCGTTCCGGGCAACGTAATCAACAGTAAAGTGGCAGAGAGTGCCGCTATGCTGGGGCTGGATAAACTACTACACCGCAAACCGGCGGCACTATCCGGCGGCCAGCGCCAGCGCGTTGCCCTGGGGCGTGCCATTGTGCGTGAACCACAGGCTTTTTTGTTAGATGAACCGTTGTCGAACCTTGATGCCCAGTTGCGCGGTGAGATGCGCAGTGAACTGATCAAGCTCCACCGTCGCCTCGGCAAAACCATGGTCTACGTTACCCATGATCAGGTTGAAGCCATGACGATGGCGGATCGCATTTGTATCATGCGTGATGGCCATTTGATTCAATGCGGGACACCGCTGGAAGTCTACAACTACCCGGTGAATACTTTTGTTGCCCGTTTCCTTTCCTCCCCGTCCATCAATCTTCTCTCTTGTATTGTGCAACGGACAGGCGCGGATGTCAGCCTGCAACTGTTCGACGGCCCGCAGCTTCCGGTGCCGGACTGGATGGCCGCCGACTATCAAAACCTGGCGGGAAAACAGATGACCCTCGGCGTGCGGCCGGAAGATTTCCACGCCCACCCGCGCAGACCGGACTGGATCCCTTTGGAAATTGCGGTCAGCGGGGTGGAAGCGCTGGGCGCGGAAAACATTGTCAGCGGCACCCTCGGTAAGGTGCCTGTGGTGATTCGTCTTGATCACCATACGCATCCGAAGGCGGGCCAAACGCTCAGCATTTGGCTGGATCCGAACTCGCTGCATCTATTCCACACCGATAGCGGAGACGTGGTTGATCGCCGCAAAACACCGGATAACGCTGACATAGTCAGAGCGTGAGGAGCGAACATGCTACGAAGAATCGGACTTCATACCGGGCTGGTGCTGGCCTGTCTCTCCATTTTACTGCCGGTATTGTGGATTGTGAGAACCAGCCTGGTGCCGGAATCCATGGCTTACAGCAGTGATATCTTCCCGCAGTTTTCCGGGGAAAACTTTCGTTCGCTGATTGAGAACAACGGTTTTTTGCGTCATTACGCCAATAGCCTGATTGTCGCCACCGGATCGGTGATCCTCGCCCTGCCGTTCGCGGCCGCTACCGGTTATGCGTTTGCCCGCTTTAAAACGGGTGGCAAAGCGGCGCGCTTTATTATGCTGGCAACTCAGATGCTACCAGCGGTGGCGCTTGTGTTACCGGCCTTCGCCATGCTGCGTACCGTGGGGCTGACCAATTCGCTGTTCGGGCTGACGCTGGTCTATGCCGCGTTAAACCTGCCGTTTTTGACGTGGATCCTGATGGGCTTTTTCGAAGGGATCCCGGTGGATCTGGAGTGGGCGGCGATGACCGACGGCGCCACCGCCTGGGGCGCGTTCTGGCATGTGGTTCTACCAGTGTCACTGCCGGGCCTCGCGGCTTCTGCCGTACTGGGGTTCATCCTGTCATGGAATGAGTTTCTTTTTGCTCTGGTGCTCAGCGGGCCAGATACCGCCACGGTTCCGGTGTCGCTTGCCGCACTGCAGACCTCAAATGGCGTGCAAATTGGCAAGGTCTCGGCAGGCATTGTGCTGGCTGTGCTGCCACTGATGTTCGCCTCACATTTTATTCAGCGTTACATCGTCAAAGGGCTGACCTTTGGCGGTGTTAAGTAAAGTCATGCCAACCAGACAGAAAATCGTCGCCGTTAACACTCCGGCACCTTCACCAGGAGTTAATTATGTTGAATCGTAAGAAAGTCACATTGTTATCGGGTCTGATAGTCCTTAGTCTTTCGGCGTCCGTTCGGGCGGAAGATGTTGTGCTTCGCGCGTTGATGGAAGATGTACCAGAAACGCAAATCATTGAAAAAATGCTGCCTGATTTCGAGAAGCAGTACCACATTAAAGTACAGTTCGAAAAAATCGGTTACGGCGATATGCATGACAAGCTGGTTTCGCAACTGATTCAGTCGCAAAGTTATTACAACCTTCTGGAAGTGGATTTTCTGTGGGCGGGGGAATTCAGCAAAGCTGGCTGGCTGACGGACCTCACGCCAGATGTGAAAAAATCTAACTTTGATATGTCGGCTTTTATTCCGGCCACCGTGTCGCTGATTAATGTTGCGGCCAATAAAATTACCCTGATCCCGATGTACAACTATTCCATGGGGCTAATCTACCGTACGGATGTGTTGCAGGATGAGAAGTTAAAGAGCGCGTATCAGACTGAATTTAAGAAACCGCTCGGGCAGCCGAAAACGCTGGAAGCGTACGTTACGCTGGCCAAATTTATTAAAAAGAACAGCGATATGTCCGGGGCGGCGATGCAGGGGCAGCGCGGTGATCCGAACAGCATGGAGTTCTCGAACTACCTCTTCGCCAGCGGCGGCGCTTATGTTGATGGTAAAGGCAAATCTGCGCTAAACAGCCCTGCGGGGAATAAAGCGATGACGTTGTATGCAGATGCCATCAAGAATGCCGCGCAAACCGGCGCGCTCTCCGCTACGCTCGACGATACCGTGCGCCTGATGTGTAGCGGCAAAGCGTTCAGTATGTTGACTTACTGGTGGATGCTTCCGCAGTTGGATAACGCCACTGCCTGCCCGGCGGTGGCCGGTAAACTCGCCCTGACAACCGTTCCAGGTGGACACGGAGAGAGCGGTGGCTGGGGTTGGGGTATTCCGAAAAACGTTTCAGATAAAGAAAAACAGGCCGCATGGACCTTTATTCAGTGGGTGCAAAGTAAAAATATCGCTACCGCGCGGGCGTTGCAGGGACATGCACCAGTTCGCGCTGATGTATATGAAAACGCGGAGGTACTGAAAAAGTATCCTTACTATAAAGACGCGCTGAATATCGTGGCGTCCGGCAAATCCTTCCCGGTTTTCTCTTATTCCGCACAGTATGAAGATGTTCTGGGGACACAGTTGTCCCTGTTGGCGAGTGGTGAAAATACTGTCGACAAGTCTCTGAAAAGTGCATCCGACCAACTTGATAAGTTATTGGTGAAATAGGGCAAAGGGGGCCGGGCAGATGGCTTTAGCTGAGGAATTTATCGTGAAACCGAAGTACCATTTAACAATAGACCGATTCCGTGTAACAGGCTGGGCGTTCGCCCTGCCTGGGTTGCTGGCTCTGGCGATTGTTCTCGGTTTCCCCGTTATTTATTCCGTCGTACTGGCTTTTTCGTCGTATACGCTACTGCATGCGGAGATCTTCCCTTTTGCGGGGCTGGATAATTTTATCAGCGTGCTGAGCAGTGACACCTTCTGGCACTCTGTCTGGCTGACTATCCGTTATTCGTTACTGACGGTGAGCGGCGAATTTATTGTCGGGCTGGGGATCGCCCTGATGCTCAACCGGGTGGTGAAAACCCGCCCGGTCTATTTCGCCTTACTCACAATACCCATGGCGATGTCGCCGGTGAGCGTGGCACTGATCTGGCGTATGTTGCTACAGCCGAACCTTGGCATTATCAACCATATGCTGCAAATCATCGGCCTGCCTGGCGTCGACTGGCTGGGCAACCCCACGCTGGCGTTCTGGAGTATGGTATTTATAGATGTCTGGCAGCAGATGTCATTTGTCGTGCTGATCCTCGCCGCAGGGTTGGCGTCGCTACCCAGAGACCCGTACGAAGCCGCCGAAATTGATGGAGCCAACAGCTTGCAGCAGTTCTGGTATATCACCCTGCCGATGCTGCGCCCGGTTTCGGCGATTGCGATTGTAATTCAACTGATTAACGAACTGCGTACCTACGACCTGCCGTATATCCTGACTCGTGGCGGGCCGGGGAATGCCACCGAAGTGCTGAGTTTCTTTGCTTATCGCCGGGCGTTTCTGGGCTTGTCGCTCAATGAAGGGGCCGCGGCCGCGCTGATTTTGTTGTTGATCGTGTTGGTGATGACCATTGTCTATTTTGTGTTGCTGGAACGCAGAAAATAGTCGCTTCGCTGGGGCCGCGCGGCAGTCGGAAAAGTCAAAGCCGCATAGGCTGTCTTACGTGGGTTTACTTAATTCGGCTCTTTGATGTGGGGTGTCTCGCCTGACCAGGTACTTCAGTTTAGACTGATTCCGTTTCCAGGAAGGTGATCGGTCCTCTTCATGATGACATTTGCCGTTTAGCATAGTGGAATGATGTTTTTTAACCGTTCTGTTATGTGGGACGGGGCCAAAGGCCAGACGGCTTTCTTTACCGCCGAGGCGATAGCGGAAATACCATAATTTAGCGCTGTTGGTGGATACCGTCAGGTATAGGCCGGCTTTATTGAATAAATCGAACTTTTGCTCACTCTCAGAATCAGATCACGTATTATCCTGATAACACAGCCAATTCCGTGGAAAAACAGAAGTTCAGAATCACCAACTGGAAGACCTACAACAAAGCCCTTATCAACCGTGGCTCCATGACCTTCTGGCTGGAGGATGAAGCTCAAAGTGCCCACCGGGGATGAGATAGCTCATCTGGTGATTGACTGCACCGGACTGAAGGTTTTCGGTGAAAGTGAGTAGTAAGTCAAAAAACACAGCAAAGAACGCTGTCGCATCTGGTGAAAACTGCATCTGGCCATTGATGCGAACACGCTTGAAATTGTCTGCGCCGGCCTGTCATCGAACAACGTCACAGACGCAGATGCCTTCCCCGGACTCCTCTGGCAGACTCACCGAAAAATCTGGTCCGCGGCAGAGGATGGAGCTTATGATTCGCGGTTATGTCACGATGAAATCCGGCGTAAGAAAATCAGTGCCCTCATCCCCCCTCGAAAGGGGAGGGACTGGCCGGGGAGTATGCGGACCATAATCGTGCGGTTGAAAATCAGCGGCTGAGCGGGAGTAACGCCCGGTGGAAATGGACAACAGATTATAACCGTCGGTCGATAGCGGAAACGGCGATGTACTGAGTAAAACAACTGTTCGGAGGAGGCGCTGACACTGCGTGACTACGATAGTCAGGTTGCAGAGGTTCTGGCCATGGTGCGTGCGTTAAACAAAATGACGAAGGCAGAAATGCCAGAAAGTGTGCGTATTGCCTGACAGCAATAACCAATTATGGGAATGCTTACCCAAAATCTGATTTATTCAACAAAGCCGTTTTTTACAGCAATATCAGTTAAGCGCATAACAAGCCTCCTGTGCAAATGTTGGTAAAAATCCCATCGAACTGAGTTTACCAACTTTTTTACCAACAAATAGGGGGCGCTGCCAGTCGATTTTAACGGACAGTAGTAGACAACCGGATGGGGATAACTTATTGATTTTATAAAGCAAAACGGACGCCGAAGGGCGTCCGTTTCTAAATAAGTGGTGCCCGGACTCGGAATCGAACCAAGGACACGGGGATTTTCAATCCCCTGCTCTACCGACTGAGCTATCCGGGCAACGGGGCGCATTAAACCGTAATCCGTACGCTCCGTCAATCAAATTTCTCGATTTATCTCCCGGTTGCTTAACTTTGCGGCAATTCTGCATCTGAATGCGCTTTTTTGCCCGAAATTACATCATACCGTTATCACCTTCGCGGATTTTCCAGCTGTGGGTTACTGAAATTGCGCGGCGTAGCCCGGAGATGATGTAGTCGCCAACGACGTCCTCATCATCTCGCGGCGAGCTGATCGTGATTTCCGCATCAACGCCGTGACGGTATGCGCCGTGGTGGCTAAATATGGTACCGATAAAACATTTATCGTTTAGCCAGACCGGGATATATGCCACGGTTTCGTAAATATAGTTAGAGGCTACGCCGCTGTAATAGTTATTCGCATCGTCGGATGAGGTTCCGGGAGGAATAGGGCAAATGGGGGCATCACTGTCGCTCTGCGGTTTATCCTTTAACAGACTGCCCTGCATGACTTCCAGCGACTTCAGTAAATCCGATTTTTCCCTGCGATTTAGCGCGGGCGTCAGGGGCTGGTCTTTTTCCGGCGATCTGATGTCATTGAGGGTATAGCGGTAGCGAATAGTCACTGCAGGCGTGCCGCTGGAGGAACTAAACGGACGCAACAGATAGAGATTATCTTCGCCAAACTGACCGTTATACCAGAGCGCATACATCTGGCCATTAATTCGTACCCAGTGGCTCCACTGGTTCGCGCCGCGTTCGTTAAGAGAATAGATCGCACCGGGGACGCCCGCGTCAAAGTCATCGCCGTTCCCGCTGTCGTCGCTATTCATCGCATCAAACGTATCGTCATCGCGTTTTAATACGCCGGTATAGCTAAAGAGCCCGCTACCGCCGACGTAGCTGTCGATGATTAAATCACGTTTGCCGTCACCGTCGAGGTCGACAAGCGTGAAACTGACTTTGCCGTTTTCAGAGTCGGCGCTGATGTCGGACCGGAGAAATGCCTGCCACTCGTCATCGCTGATATCGGCGGAGGGTTTGCTCGTCGAGACCAAAGAGTCATCTACATAGGCGAGCGTAAAATGGCTGATATGGCCACTTAGCGGAAACTGTTCGGCGATTTTATTCAGATCCATCTCCGGATTGATTTTTTGCTCTTTTAACACGGCGTCGTATAGCGCCTTCAGCGCGTTGTTATCGGCATCTTTCTGCTGCTTTGGGATCACCTGACTGACAAACGTAGGCAGCATCCACGCTCCGCCGGGAGCGATTTCCCGGCAAGCGCCGGTGGTGTATTTCAGGCTCTGCACAAATGTTTTACCATCCCATACGCGCTCTTCACCGCTGATGCAGTCGGCGATACCGCGGCCTTTGTGGAAGAAGGTGATAACACCGTCGGCATAGCTGGAGGCGTCAGTGGCCACGAGCTGAGGTTGGGTCAGACGCGCTTTGTCGACGACCCACATGGCGTAGCCGTCGTTATAGGCTGCGCGCCAGCAGAGGGCCTGAATCAATGTGTGGTTTTTATCCAGCGGGGTTGCAGTGAGCTGGCGTTCCTGAGTTGGAATTTCCTCATTTTTCCAGTCGTCACAATGACTGTTTAGCTGAGGAACCAGCAACGGCAGGAGTTTCTTCCTTTGTTTTGTCGTCAACGCTATCGCTGTTGCGTTGTGGATGACCGGCGCGGCGATGATTTCGGGAGCGGGCGCCGCCGCCAGAGTGTTGTCATCATCGGCGTCGCCTTTACGTAGCAGCGCATCGGCGGTACCCAGACGCTGCTGGAATTCATCCATTTTCAGGAATACCGCACTGCTGCCTGCGCTGGAGAGAAACTTATGTTCGTCGTTAAGCGCAAGCTCAATTTTACCGTTGTGCTCCAGGGCCTGAATCAAGGCCGCTGTCTGCGTATCATCAAAGCGGAAATGGCTGTCGTCGGTGGCGTCAAGCGTACCGTTATCCTGATCATCGATGAAGAGATTCACCGTGGCATCCGGCGGAATATCATGCTCGGTTTGAGCGAAGGTGGCGACGGCGCTGACGTGCTGTGCCGCGCCTGCGTTACGGGTGAGCAGGACGCTGACTTCACCAGGTGTCGTGCCATAACCTGCGGCGCGGCAGGTGCCTGTGTTGTCGCAGGCAAGTTCCCAGTCTTTATACGCGAAAGAAAAACCTTGCGGAGGGGCGGCCAGAAGCGGTGCGGAACACAGCCCCATGATGGCGACCCAAAGAAAAGAGCGCATATAAAACCCTGTCAGCATATCGGTAAAAGGCAAATTATATGCGCGACGAAACCGTTAAGATATCGGAATCAGGTTAAAGCTCCACCCGTTCGGCACTGCGCAAAACGTAAAATGTCTTCCGCCAGGCGTCGTGCGGTATCGACATCGGTCTGGCTGCGCTTGATCAGCAGGCGGCCCAGGCAGCCTTCGATGATAAGCTCCATTTGCCTGGCGACCATCTCTGGATCGTCAACTTCCATCTGGCTGAGGAGTTCATGGGTATAGGCCAGTGAAGCCTGCTTTTGCTGCTCCGCCAACTGATGAATGGGATGTCCGGCATCCGGATAGAAAGTGCAGGCGGCAATAAACAGGCAGCCTGGATAGCGATGGTTGCTTACGCATGTGGTCAGCGCGCTATAACGGGCTAACAGTTTCTGTTCTGCGCTTAGCGACGTGTCCAGTAAGAGCTGGCGACGCCAGGCGTCGACTTGCTGGCTGAGGTAGCGCAGCGCGTCATACAGCAGCGCTTCGCGGTCTGGCCAGAAACGTTTGAGATCATCAAGCGGGTAAGCCACACGTTCGGCGACCATTTCCAGCGTGGTGTTAGCAATACCGTCGATTTCGAGGATTCGGATGGCTTCACCCAGGACATCTTCACGTTGCACGGTCTTCTCCTCCATTTTCTCTCCTCAAGTGTTGCTCACGGTTGCCGATCGCGCAAATGGGCGATGAATGCCGCGGCGTCCATAAACCCGGTGACACGTCGTGCGGGCTGTTCCTCGCCCTGTTCATTGAAGAACAGAATTGTGGGTAGGCCGAGCACCTGCAGGTGCTTCAGCAGCGCCGCTTCTTCCGCGCTGTTTTTTGTGACATCCGCTTGCAGCAGCACCGTCTCATGTAGCGCCTGTTGGACATCAGGCGAACTAAACGTGTATTTCTCAAACTCTTTGCAGGCCACGCACCAGTCAGCGTAGAGATCGAGCATCACCGGTTTACCTTTAGCCTGGCCCAGCGCAATGTTGAGCTCATCGACGTTGCTGACGCGGGTAAATTGCAGATGAGCCTGTCGCTGGGCGACCGGCTCGCCGAAAGCCCAGTCCTGCAATGGACGCGCGCTAACCAGCGCGGCGCCAAGCATCGCTATCTGCACGATACGCAGCCATGAGCGAGGGGCGCTCAGTGAGGTAATAAACGCCCAGCTAAAGAAGGCAATGCCGAGCAGAGACCAAAGCCGTAGACCCCATAGGTCACCGACGATACGCTCCAGCAAAAATACCGGTAGGGCGAGGATCACAAAGCCAAAGGCTGTTTTGACGTGAGCCATCCACGGGCCGCTTTTGGGTAGCAGGCGATTGCCAAAGACGGTCACCAGAATCAACGGCAGCCCCATACCCAGCGCGTAGAGATAGAGTGTTCCTCCGCCCAGCCACAGATTACCGCTCTGGGCGATATACAGCAGAATAGCGCTCAGTGGTGCGGTAGTGCAGGGCGAGCAGATGAGCCCGGCAATCGCTCCCATCGTGAATACGCCGCCCGGCGAACCGCCCTGACGTTGATTGCTCATCAGCGTCAGACGCGTCTGCAGAGACGAAGGTAGCTGGAGAGTAAACAGCCCAAACATCGACAGCGCCAGTATAATAAATACCACAGACAAGGCGATCAGCACATAAGGGTGCTGCAATGCCGCCTGGAACTGCAGACCGGCAGCGGCGACCACCAGACCCAGCGCGGTATACGTTAACGCCATCCCCTGGACGTAGATAAATGCCAGCAGCAGCGCACGGGGCGTCGTGAGTCGCTGTTTACTGCCCAGGACGATGCCGGAAATCAGCGGATACATTGGCAGAACGCAGGGAGTAAAGGCGATGCCGATACCGATTAATAGCGCCCAGAGCGCGCTAAAGGGCAGATGGGAACCAGGGGTATCCGCTGCGGGACGCGGAAGTACGGGCGGAGACTCTACCGGTAACGCAGGGCGCGTTTCCAGCGGCAGCGGTGGATTCAGCTTCGGCTGTACGGCGGATGTTGCGCGATCGGTGAGCGGGAGCGCTTTGCCAAGCGGCACGATTTTGCTTTCCGGCGGATAGCAAAAACCCGCATCCGCACATCCCTGATACGTCACGGTGAGGGTCGCGCCAGCGGCAGCCTCTGTCAGGGTGACAGGTATTGTCAGGCGATGACGGTAAATTTCGCTCTTGCCGTAGAACTCATCCTCATGCCATTCCCCTGAGGGCATGGCGGGGGCGCCAAAGGTGGCATTGGCCGAGGTCAGTTTGATCTGTTTGCGATAAAGGTAGTACCCCTCCTTAATTTGCCAGCTCAGATTGATATCATGTTGATTTTGCTGAAAATCAAAAGCGAAAGCCTGATCGGCAGGAACAAAGTTCGAATGGCCAGGGGCGTCGAACAGCCCGGCAAGGGCCGATGTGCTGCACAGCAGCAGGATCAGCGTAATGATGCGTTGAGCCATGAGAGGTAATCGTTGTCTCCGTGAATAACGGGCAGAACCAAAAGTTCAGGGGTTTGATACGGGTGATGGGACTTCAGGCAGTCCAGCAGCGCCTGCTGATGGGAGAGGTCGGTTTTTAGCAGCATTTGTACTTCATACTCCTGCTCCAGTTTCCCTTCCCAATAGTAAAGCGAAGTCGCTCCCGGCAAGAGCGTCGCGCAGGCGGCGAGTTTTTCCGCCAGCACTTTGGCCGCCAGTTCCTGGGCGGTTGCTTCATCCGGTGCAGTACAGAGTACAACAACAGCATCAGGCGTCGTCATCGTGAACCTCGTATCAGCGAAAAGAGGCACTATAGCACGCAAAATAAGGGGAGATTAGCGAAACGGGCCAGGATCTGGCCCGAATTTGTTGAGATTTATAACATGATGCCGCCAAAAATAAACCCGAGGATCACACACAGCGCAATGGCGATCACGCCAGGGATCAGGAAAGCATGGTTAAAGACATATTTGCCAATGCGGGTTGAGCCGGTGTCATCCATTTCGACTGCCGCCAGCAGGGTTGGGTAGGTCGGCAGGACGAACAGCGCAGAAACGGCGGCGAACGAGGCGATGGCGGTCAGCGGCGTGACGCCCAGCAGGAGCGCGGCGGGCATCAACGCCTTGGTGGTGGCTGCCTGGGAATAAAGCAGTGTCGCGGCGAAAAACAGCACCACCGCCAGCAGCCACGGATAGTTGTGCAGCAGGTCGCCCGCGACGGCCTGAATATCGCTAATATGGGCTTTGACAAACGTATCGCCCAGCCAGGCAACGCCGAGAACGCAGACGCAGGCGCTCATCCCGGACTTAAAGGTACTGGCGTTGAGCACCTCTCCGGTATCAATTTTACAGGTGATGCTAATCAGCGCCGCAATGGTCAGCATAAATACCACGATCGCTTCATTACGCGGCAGGACCGGATTCTTGATCAGGCCGACAGTATCGCTGATGGCGGTGGCGTAGAACATTACCGCCACGATACCAACCAGAAACAGCAAGACTGAGCGTCTGGCGTGTGGCTTAAGTTCAAAAACCTGGCTGCCGCGTAGTTTGACTTCCCCTTTGGCCAGTCTCTCCTGATAGACCGGGTCGTCTTTCAGTTCGCTGCCGAGGAAGTTACACACGATGGCGGTGAGCATGACGGCGACGAGGGTGACCGGAATGCAGATTGCCAGTAGCGTCAGGTAGCTGACGCCCAGTGGTTCGAGGATGCCGGCAAAAAAGACCACCGCCGCAGAAATCGGCGAGGCGGTAATCGCAATCTGTGAGGCGACCACGGCAATGGAGAGCGGGCGTGAGGGACGGATCCCCTGTTCTTTCGCCACTTCGGTGATAACCGGCAACGTAGAAAAAGCGGTATGCCCGGTTCCGGCCAGCACGGTCATAAACCAGGTGACCAGCGGGGCGAGAAAGGTAATGTATTTAGGATGACGCCGCAGCATGCGTTCGGCAAGGCTGACCAGATAGTCCATTCCTCCGGCGACCTGCATCGCGGCGATAGCAGCGATAACCGCCATAATGATTTCAATGACGTCGAAGGGGATCGCCCCGGGTTTGATTTGAAAAACAAGGGTAAGGACGAGGACGCCGAGTCCTCCGGCAAAACCGATGCCGATACCCCCGAGTCTGGCTCCCAGATAAATGGCCAGCAGGACAATAATGAGTTCTGCACCAAACATAGATGTCTTCCTTGTTTGTTAGCAAGTTGATATTAATTTGTTGTAATTTAATGACCTAATAAGAACAAAAAAGGCATGTCAGTGCTGACATGCCCGTTGTACGTTTAATCTGGAAATTTACTGTTCACTTTCATCGGTATAACGCTTCGCTTTATAGGCCGGATGCATCAGGTTCTGCGCGGAGAAAATGTCATCCAGCTCCGCAGTGGTCAGCAGCCCGCGCTCAAGCACAACATCCCTGACGCTCTTGCCCGTTTCGGCGCAAATTTTGCCGACGATGTCGCCATTGTGGTGGCCAATATAGGGGTTGAGATAGGTGACGATACCAATGGAGTTGTAGACATAGCTTTCGCATACCGCTTTGTTGGCGGTGATGCCGTTGACGCATTTTTCCAGCAGGTTGTAGCAGGCGTTGGTCAGAATATGGATAGATTCGAACATCGCCTGGCCAATGACCGGTTCCATGACGTTCAGTTGCAACTGACCGGCTTCGGCGGCCATCGTGACGGTGGTGTCATTCCCGATAACCTTGAAGCACACCTGGTTGACAACTTCCGGGACCACCGGATTGACTTTAGCCGGCATGATGGAAGAACCCGCCTGCAGCTCTGGCAGATTGATTTCGTTCAGACCAGCGCGCGGGCCGGAAGAGAGCAGGCGCAGGTCGTTACAGATTTTGGAGAGTTTTACCGCCAGACGTTTCAGGGCGCTGTGTACCATGACGTAGGCGCCGCAGTCGGAGGTGGCTTCAATCAGATCTTCCGCGGGGATGACCGGCAGGTTGCTGACTTCCGCCAGTTTTTGTACCGCTAACTGCTGGTAACCCTCCGGCGTGTTCAGACGGGTACCGATCGCGGTCGCGCCGAGGTTGACTTCCAGCAGCAGTTCTGCGGTACGCAGGATGCATTTGGTCTCTTCATTGAGCAGAACGTTGAATGCATGGAACTCCTGACCGAGGGTCATGGGCACCGCATCCTGTAACTGAGTACGGCCCATTTTCAGAATATCCTGGAACTCAACGGCCTTCTGCCGGAAGCCTTCGCCAAGCTGATTAATTGCATCAATCAGTTTGAGGATAGAGGCGTAGACCGCGATACGAAAACCCGTCGGGTAGGCATCGTTGGTGGACTGGCATTTGTTAACATGGTCGTTCGGGTTGAGATACTGATATTCACCTTTTTGGTGGCCCATCAGCTCAAGGCCGATGTTTGCCAGCACTTCGTTGGTGTTCATATTCACGGAAGTGCCTGCCCCGCCCTGGAATACATCAACCGGGAACTGGTCCATGCATTTTCCGTTATTCAGCACCTCATCGCATGCGGCGATAATGGCATTCGCAACGCTTTTAGGAATGGTTTTCAGCTCTTTGTTGGCCAACGCCGCGGCTTTTTTCACCATCACCATACCCCGGACAAATTCAGGTATGTCGCTGATCTTGTTGTTGCTGATATAGAAGTTTTCAATCGCTCTCAGAGTGTGAACGCCATAGTAGGCGTCAGCTGGAACTTCCCTGGTACCCAACAAATCTTCTTCGATACGAATGTGGTTTAACATGTGAACCTTCTCTCTCAAGCTGCCTATGAATTCACCAAATACGCAGGATTTATGGAATCTGACGCATTTTCTGGCCGCAGATTATTTCATCAACAAGCCTGGTGCCCACGATTATATTCTGATGATAGCGAATATCCGTCGTCCCGATCACTTATTATGTAGCGGATCTGATAAGAATTATTAATCTGTGAAATGTATCACCGCTTTTCTATTCTTGAAAAAAATAAGCTTTTTTGATGATTGAAAAACCGCGTTTTGACCCAAGATCTTTGCTATGCGAATAGCACATTTATGACTACGGGGCCAACACTGGCGTCCGTTAATGAAGGAGACGCCGGTGCGTTGGATTCCGTTAATTGCCGTTTTTTTATACGTTTATATTGAGATATCGATCTTTATCCAGGTCGCCCATGTGCTCGGTGTATTGCTGACCCTGATTCTGGTGATCTTTAGCTCGGTCGTCGGGATATCGCTGGTGAAAAACCAGGGCTTTAAAAACCTGATGCTGATGCAGCAAAAAATAGAGGCCGGGGAGAGTCCGGCCGCGGAGATGATCAAAAGTGTGTCATTGATTATTGCGGGTTTGCTGCTGTTACTGCCGGGGTTTTTTACCGACTTCCTGGGTTTACTGCTGCTGTTGCCACCGGTGCAGAAGCATCTGACGATGAAGCTGATGCCATATCTGCGTTTTAGCCGGATGCCCGGGGGAGGATTTAGCGCAGGAACGGGGAGTGGCGATACCTTTGAAGGTGAGTTTCAGCGTAAAGACGAGGAGCGCGATCGCCTGGATCACAAAGACGATCGTCGGGACTAACATTGGCCGGGCCGGGTAGCGCCATGCGCATCCGGTCTACAGTTGTTTGGCGGCTAACTTGCGCTGGGGCAAGAACAGCCATAGCACGACCAGCATCACTAATGCATACAGGCTCTTCCAGCCAACCATCGCCAGCAGCAGAAGACACAGCGCGCTGCCAACCGCCGCCAGCATGCGATAACGCCCCTGCAGTAACTGACATCCTGCCAGCATGCACAACAGATAAATCATGATAAAGATGCCGTTGGCATAGATGATCAGGGCATCAAGATTGATATTGAGCCCATAAATGCACAGGGAACTTACCACACAGCAACCCAGCACCGCGTTCAGGGCATTGCGCGGAATTTGCCGCGGCGATAGCCGGGCCAGATAGCTGTCTGGCTTGTATTGCGCCTGCGACCAGACCAGGCGGGCAAAGCTCTGGATATAAATATTGAGGCTGGCGAAACAGGCGAGGTAGCCGATAACGCAGGCAATCCACAGCGCCTTAACGCCGAACAGGCGCACCACGATATTGGGCAGCGACGCGGCGGCGGCCATCTCTTCGCCGAAAGCATGAAAATGCAGCACCAGCACGGTACAGGCCCAGTAAACGGAGCCCGCCAGCAATAAGCCAATCATTAGCGCACGAGGAAAGTCACGCTCTGGCTGCTTAAATTCCGCGGCCAGATGCGCAAAAGCTTCCAGACCAACAAAACACCAGAACATCACCGAGAGCGCAGAAAAAAGCTGCGAATGACTGATATCAGAAGGGGCCGGGAAGGGGATTTGCGTTGGGTTTATATCGCCGCGCCACCAGATGGCAACGATTAAAGCCACAATCAATACGGCAATCAGCGTTTGCAGATTGGCGCTGGAGCTGGCGCCGCGCGAGCCAACCCACCAGATAATCGCCAGCGTTCCCAGTTCGGCCAGCAATAACTGGCTATCGTGCCAGCCAAAAAGCGCCTGGCCAAAGCCAGTGGCGATATGCAGGGCGGCGGGCAGCCCGACGGGGATCACCGATAAAAATAGCCAGCCGGTGACGCGCGCCAGCCGTGGGCCAAAGGCCATGGCGACAAAATGTGCGACGCCGCCCGCGCTGGGAAAGTGGCGGCCCAGCGTTGCAAAAACGATTGCGATTGGAAAAACCAGCAGAATCAGCGCCGGCCATGCCCACAGGCTGTTATCGCCGGCAACCAGGGCAGCCAGCGCCGGGACGGCAAAGACGCCGGTTCCCAGTAATGATGTGGACAGTAATCCCACGCCTTGAGCAAGCCCCAACTCCTGTTTTAAACCACCCATGATTCAACCTTGTGCTCGGTAAAAACAGGATGGTATCACAATCACTTTTACTTATGGCGCCAGGGGAGAGCGCGCGAATTTGCGTATTTCGCCACACGGAGACAAATTTTTTTTTGTTTTCCCCTTGAAGCGGTGAAACCCCATCCCCATCTCTCAGTGCACTAGCCGGAAAACCGTGTGCGGACCGGCGTCATCCATAACTGATAATGACTTTCTCAAAGGAGAGCTATCAATGAGTATTCGTCCGTTACATGATCGTGTGATCGTCAAACGTAAAGAAGTTGAAACCAAATCTGCAGGTGGCATCGTTCTGACCGGCTCTGCGGCAACAAAATCAACTCGTGGCGAAATCATCGCTGTCGGTAAGGGCCGCATTCTGGAAAACGGAACCGTGCAGCCTCTGGACGTTAAAGTTGGTGACATCGTGATTTTTAACGATGGTTACGGGGTGAAATCCGAGAAGATCGACAATGAAGAAGTGTTGATCATGTCCGAAAACGACATTCTGGCAATTGTTGAAGCGTAATCCGCGAACGACACTGAACATACGAATTTAAGGGAAAAGTAAAATGGCAGCTAAAGACGTAAAATTCGGTAACGACGCTCGTGTGAAAATGCTGCGCGGCGTAAACGTACTGGCAGACGCAGTTAAAGTGACTCTGGGCCCGAAAGGCCGTAACGTTGTTCTCGACAAATCCTTCGGCGCACCGACCATCACCAAAGATGGCGTATCCGTTGCACGTGAAATCGAACTGGAAGACAAGTTCGAAAACATGGGTGCGCAGATGGTGAAAGAAGTGGCCTCTAAAGCGAATGACGCGGCAGGCGACGGTACCACCACCGCGACCGTACTGGCTCAGTCTATCATCGCTGAAGGCCTGAAAGCCGTTGCGGCGGGCATGAACCCGATGGATCTGAAACGTGGTATCGATAAAGCCGTTCAGGCCGCGGTTGAAGAGCTGAAAGTGCTGTCTGTACCGTGCTCTGACTCTAAAGCTATCGCTCAGGTTGGTACGATCTCCGCTAACTCCGATGAAACCGTTGGTAAACTGATCGCGGAAGCGATGGACAAAGTCGGTAAAGAAGGCGTGATTACCGTTGAAGATGGTACCGGTCTGGAAGACGAGCTGGATGTCGTTGAAGGTATGCAGTTTGACCGCGGTTACCTCTCTCCGTACTTCATCAACAAACCGGACACCGGTGCTGTTGAGCTGGAAAGCCCGTATATCTTGCTGGCTGACAAAAAAGTCTCCAACATCCGCGAATTGCTGCCGGTTCTGGAAGCCGTAGCAAAAGCGGGTAAACCGCTGGTTATCATCGCTGAAGACGTTGAAGGCGAAGCGCTGGCGACCCTGGTGGTTAACACCATGCGTGGTATTGTTAAAGTGGCTGCGGTTAAAGCGCCGGGCTTCGGTGACCGTCGTAAAGCAATGCTGCAGGACATCGCAACCCTGACTGGCGGTACCGTTATCTCTGAAGAGATCGGTATGGAGCTGGAAAAAGCGACGCTGGAAGACCTGGGTCAGGCAAAACGCATTGTTATCAACAAAGATACCACCACTATTATTGATGGTGTGGGTGAAGAAGCGGCGATTCAGGGCCGCGTTTCTCAGATCCGTAAGCAGATCGAAGAAGCGACTTCTGACTACGACCGCGAAAAACTGCAGGAACGCGTTGCTAAACTGGCAGGCGGTGTGGCAGTAATCAAAGTTGGTGCTGCGACCGAAGTTGAAATGAAAGAGAAGAAAGCCCGCGTTGATGATGCCCTGCACGCGACCCGTGCTGCGGTAGAAGAAGGCGTGGTTGCTGGTGGTGGTGTTGCGCTGGTTCGCGTCGCCGCTAAACTGTCTGGCCTGACTGCGCAGAACGAAGACCAGAACGTGGGTATCAAAGTTGCGCTGCGCGCGATGGAAGCTCCGCTGCGTCAGATCGTTTCCAACGCCGGTGAAGAGCCGTCTGTTGTGGCTAACAACGTGAAAGGCGGTGAAGGTAACTACGGTTATAACGCCGCGACCGAAGAATACGGCAACATGATCGACTTCGGTATCCTGGACCCAACCAAAGTGACCCGTTCTGCTCTGCAGTATGCGGCATCCGTTGCTGGTCTGATGATCACCACCGAGTGCATGGTAACCGACCTGCCGAAAGCCGATGCGCCTGACTTAGGTGCTGCTGGCGGCATGGGCGGCATGGGTGGTATGGGCGGCATGATGTAGTGCGACGAGAGTCGCGTAGGTAGCTAGCCTAGCGGGCTACGTCGATAGTGAACACTAACTTTGGTTGTGTTCACTATATCCCGCATTAAGTAGCATAAATGTAATAAATGTCCGATGTTCCGGACTTTAAATGCCTCCGGAACATCGGCGCTTCGCTTAGCGAAGCCCTAACTTCCGGATATGGCTTTAAAGTCAGAGTCCCTTAAAACTTACAAATGTATTAACTGTTATAACTATTTGAAATTTATCAAATATATTAACTTTTATAACTATTGTAACGTCTCAATAGATTCACGCTGAAGCAAGTTGCTGTTTTGACTTGTGATGTAGCGGGGAAAACATCGTCTTTATTAATGTTATGTACGCTAGCACCTACCGGTGTGAAGCTGTACGCATGATTGTCTGACTGTATTGCTGTTTGATACAGAGCCAGACCTGTTATGTAACTAGCAGTAGCCTAGGAGCAGCGCGTCGCCAGTAATGGCGAGGTGTGAGAGCGCTCTGACAATGTACTCCCCGATGTTTGGGTGCTGTTTTATCGTGAGATAAGCAGTGGATTTTGCCAGTAGCAGGCAAATGAGAGGCTAGGCTGGATCATAGGGTTAACGTTAAGTGAACTGTCCGTAAGCACCGTCAGCCGCAAGCAGCAAAAGCTACTGATATGCTGTGACCAAAAGGTACAAGGTCGGTTATTCCTTTTACATCTGGGAATACGTTACCAACAGACCTTCGGTGTATAGGCAGAACCTAAGTGATTCGTGTCATGAGTACGGAACTCGGTAAGCCCGTATCTTCGCCACAATGTGGCAGGTGAGTCGCAAGACAAGCTGTTGAGGGTGCGGGTAGAGGAGGTTGGAGAAAGCGAATGCCATTCTGTAATGGAATGGATAGGGGGTTAAAGGTTCCTCCACCGGAAACGGGGCAGACTTCCGACTGGTCTTTAATTGTGTGCAGTACTGTAAAGCAATCTAACGTGGCAGAAAGCTGGCTAAGGTGGTTCATACCCACCCTAACCAGACCCTTGCGGGAGCATAAGATAACTCCCGTAAGGGGGTTGTCCGTCTGCTATTCGCTCGGAGCTTTCTAACCAAAGCACTGAGGAGGGTAGCAAGTTGAGTACGTTAATAAAAGTACCTGCGCTTTCCGGCAGGGCGGAAAATTGGCACCAGATTAACTGGCGTCAGGTACACCGTCAGGTCAGAGGGCTACAGATACAAATCGCAAAGGCAACGGAGCAGAAGCGCTGGCGTAGGGTGAAAGCCCTGCAAAGGATGCTGACGCGCTCGTTTGCAGCTAAAGCACTGGCTGTCAGGCGAGTTACCGAAAATCGAGGCAAAAAGACAGCCGGAGTGGATCGCCAGTTGTGGAACACTCCCGGAAGTAAGTGGCAGGCGATAGGCCAGCTAAAACGGACGGGTTACAAACCGTCTCCGTTAAGGCGTGTTTACATTCCCAAGAGCAACGGCAAACGCCGTCCTCTGGGTATACCGACGATGAAAGACAGAGCGATGCAGGCGTTATACCTGCTGGCACTTGACCCCGTCTCGGAAACAACGGCCGATCGCAACAGCTATGGCTTCCGTCCGGCTCGTTCAGCAGCAGATGCGATTGAGCAATGTTTTGTTAATCTCAGTCGTAAAAGCTCTGCTGAATGGGTATTGGAAGGCGATATAAAAGGGTGTTTTGACAATATCAGTCATGACTGGTTACTTGCTAACATTCCGTTGGATAAACAGGTACTCGGGAAATGGCTTAAAGCGGGATTCATGGAATCCGGTCGGTTACACCCGACGGAGGCTGGTACACCACAGGGGGGCATTGTTTCTCCGGTACTGGCGAATATGGCACTGGACGGGCTGGAAGCGGTGTTAGAAACCCATTTCGGGAAGAAAAACACCAAAGCCAGCTACAAAACCAAGGTCAATTATGTGCGTTACGCAGATGATTTTATCATTACGGGTATCTCTAAAGAGTTGCTGGAAGATGAAGTCAAACCCCTCGTTGAAGCCTTTATGGCGGAACGGGGGTTGCAATTATCACCCGAAAAAACGGTGATAACGCATATCTCCGAAGGGTTTGATTTTCTGGGGCAGAACGTGCGCAAGTACCATGGCAAGATGCTGATAAAGCCTGCTGCTAAGGGATTGCGTAACCACCTCCAGAAAGTCCGGCAAATAGTGAAGCGCAATGCGGCATCAAAACAAGGTGATCTGATAAGGCAACTTAATCCGGTACTTCGGGGTTGGGCAAATTATCATCGTCATATTGTCGCCAAAGAAACGTTTAGCTATATCGACTATCGCGTCTGGAAGTTGCTCTGGCGCTGGTCATGCCGTCGGCACGGTAATCGCAACAAGTACTGGGTGAAACAGAAGTATTTTCACTCTGTAGGTAGCGAAAACTGGGTATTCCAGAGTGTCGATGCGGATAACGGCCTGCAAAGGCTGTTCTCCTGCAAAGATATCCCTATAAGACATCACATTAAAATCAGGTCTGAGGCTAATCCATATGATCCGGTTGACGAGTTGTACTTCGAACAGCGGCAGGTTAAGCGCTGGAAAGAAGGTAAAATGCAGCACGGAAAACTGCGGTTGATATGGGAGCGACAGGGCCATCGGTGTCCGGTCTGTCACCAACTATTTAAAGATAATGATGATTGGGATGTCCATCACATTATTAGACGGGTAGATGGTGGCGGTGACGAAATCGATAATTTAATGATGCTGCATCCTAACTGCCATCGGTTGGTGCACAGTTAAAAAATACGCTCGACAGTCACTAGACCCACATCTAATCTATGGTTTTATACCTTGATGGGAGTGATCTATGAGCATTATTAAACGTCATATGGAAGATCAGCAGGATAAATTCAATGTTGCCACTAATATCGCAATTGAAGCTGGGGTATTAGAACGCTGCGAATACTGTGAAGCTACGGTTTTTCAAGGTGATGAGGACATTGAAGAAGCCTATAAGCTTGGTAACACTCAATTTAGTAAAGGCAAATTTGAAGGTTTCTTTAAATCTCGAAGAGAGATGACAGATGCTATCAAAGACGCAGTGGAATCGGGTGACCATGCGGCAGAATGCTGTTTCTATTGTCACGATAAAATGTACGGTGATGACTGAGCATTAACGTTGTCGGCCCAACAGTAGTGCGGGCTTATAAAGACTTGAGCCGTATGCGGGGAAACTTGCATGTACGGTTCTTAGGGGGCGGCGGCACAGTAATGTGCTGCTGCTACCCGACATCGTGCGCTATACCGCTTAGTAATAAGGAAACCCCCGGGCAGAAATGCTCGGGGGTTTTTCTTTTTGCTACCTTTTTAGTATAAGGTTGTACATCCGGGCCAGCGCGTCCGGCTCATTGATCGTGGGGAATAACATGCAGATAAAATATGTAGCAGGGATCGTCGGCGCAGCATTATTGTTAGCAGGTTGCAGCACCAGCAACGAACTGACCTCTGGTGGCCAGAATGTGCGCTTTGTTGAAGATAAACCGGGTTCGGAATGCCAGTTATTAGGAACCGCGACCGGTAAGCAAAGTAACTGGCTGTCAGGGCAGAATGGCGATGAAGGCGGTTCTATGCGCGGTGCGGCAAACGCGCTGCGTAACCATGCGGCGGAAATGGGCGGCAATGTGATTTACGGCGTCAGCAGCCCGACTCAGAATCTGCTGTCGAGCTTTATCCCGACAGACAGCCAGATGAATGGCCAGGTCTATAAGTGCCCGAATTGACGGCATTCGGTGCCCCGATCATAAGGCGTGGCACCTGACCTTCATTTGTCCACCGGTCATCGTTCCTCTGCCGGATAAAACCGGCAGATCCACTTGATTAGCGCTGTTTTAATCCGAGATCCAGCGGTGTTTTACTGGGTTCTCCCCCAATCTCCCGCGCGAGTTTTGGCACCATATAGCCGGAAACCAGCGTCAGTAGTTCTCGCATAATTGCGCGAGCCTCTTCGTCGTCGACCATAAAATGGGATGCGCCCTGAACTTTGTCCAGGACATGCAAGTAATAAGGCATTACCCCGGCATCGAACAGCGCGTTACTCAAGTCAGCAAGGGTTTTTGCACTATTGTTGACGCCACGTAGCAGCACACTTTGGTTAAGCAGGGTGACGCCGGCCATACGAAGCCGCATCATCGCGCGACGAAATTCACCGTCAATTTCATTGGCATGGTTGATATGATTGACAAGCAATATCTGTAACGATGATGCGGCGACCCGGTCAACGAGTGTATCGGTAATACGCGCCGGGATGACGATTGGTAACCGGCTGTGGATACGCACACGTTTTATATGTGCAATCGCTTCCAGCTGTGTGAATAGCCAGTCAAGTTCGTGATCTTTTGCCATTAGCGGATCGCCTCCGGAAAAGATAATCTCGTCAAGCTGAGGATGGGTCGCAATATACTCCAGCGCCATCTGCCAGTTGCGTTTATTACCCTGATTTTCGGCGTAGGGGAAGTGGCGACGGAAGCAGTAGCGGCAGTTTACGGCACAGCCGCCTTTGACCAGCAGCAGCGCACGATTCTTGTATTTGTGCAGCAAACCGGGAACCACGCTGTGCTGTTCTTGCAGGGGATCGGTTGAGAATCCTGGCGCGGTGATGAATTCATCTTGTGATGTAAGTACCTGACGAAGCAGGGGATCATCAGGATTGCCAGGTTCCATTCTGGCGATAAACGCCCGCGGAACGCGTAGGGCGAACAGGCGCCGGGCATCGTATCCGGCCAACAGCTTTGCATCAGCAGTTATACTTAAAAGCTGTAGCAGTTCATCGGGACTGGTCACGACATCGGAAAGTTGCGTTAACCAATCTTCTCTGGATGGGGTATTTAGGGTTACAATATGCGCCATTTTGTGGCTTAGCTACCAATTAACAAAATTTTAGAGGGCCTTATGGCGACTTACTATAGCAACGATTTTCGTGCCGGTCTTAAAATCATGCTGGACGGCGAACCTTATGCAGTTGAAGCAAGCGAATTTGTGAAACCCGGTAAAGGCCAGGCCTTTGCGCGCGTTAAGCTGCGTCGCCTGCTGACAGGAACGCGTGTTGAGAAAACCTTCAAGTCCACCGATTCCGCGGAAGGCGCCGATGTTGTTGATATGAACCTGACTTACCTCTATAGCGATGGTGAGTTTTGGCACTTTATGAATAACTCAACTTTCGAACAGCTTGCTGCTGATGAGAAAGCGGTTGGCGATAACGCCAAATGGCTGCTGGATCAGGCTGAATGCATCGTAACGCTGTGGAACGGCCAGCCTATCTCCGTCACCCCGCCAAACTTCGTTGAGCTGGAAATCGTCGACACTGACCCAGGTCTGAAAGGCGATACCGCAGGTACTGGCGGCAAACCGGCGACGCTGTCTACCGGCGCAGTGGTTAAAGTTCCGCTGTTCGTGCAGATTGGCGAAGTCATCAAAGTGGATACCCGCTCTGGCGAATATGTATCCCGCGTGAAGTAATTTACGCGATGAGCGGGTTGGCGCAGCGCGATGCTGCGCCTTTTGCCTGGCGAAATCGTCGCCAGGAAGATGAAGCGCACCATAAAACGTGTTCCTGAGCGGCGCCCTGTTAATGCAATATGGTTTGTGGCGCTGGCGACGATATCCAGAATCCGGGGCGCGTTTCCCTTAGCTGCCAGCGCATTTTCCGTATCAGGCAATTCAGATTTATAAACGATTCCTCCTCCCTGACGCTTGTCGTTAATCTCTTTTTTCTTAAAAAACGTAGCGCTGCCTTCATTCCAGAGCCGATTGTCTATGCTTATAGAGCACGATAACTAAAAACGGGTAAATAAGGATGACATTATGGTGAAAAAAACAATTGCAGCGTTCTTTACGGTTTTGGTTCTTTCCTCTGTATTGACCGCATGCAATACAACGCGCGGTATTGGTCAGGATATTTCCGAAGGTGGTAGCGCAATTTCTGGCGCGGCAACCAAAGCTCAGCAATAGACCATGGCGGTACGGCCATTGGTCGTACCGTTCTTTCTTCCCTCAGTGCATTGTGTATAATCTCCACGGACGATCATCTGCCTTACGGGACGACCCGTGAGCGCTTCACATTCGGGGACGACTCCAGCAAAGGAGCCATATGTCCTGGTTAGCGTTATTTATTGCGGGTCTTCTCGAAGTTGTCTGGGCGGTTGGCCTGAAATATACCCACGGTTTTAGCCGTCTGTTACCCAGCGCGATCACGATTGTCGCGATGGTTGTGAGTCTGACATTGCTGTCGTGGGCGATGAAAACATTACCTGTGGGGACGGCTTACGCGATATGGACCGGGATTGGCGCGGTTGGTGCCGCGGTCACGGGGATTATTTTATTGGGAGAGTCTGCCAGTCTGCTGCGTATTACCAGCCTCGTCTGTATTGTGATTGGCATTATCGGGCTGAAGTTGAGTGCCCATTAAACGTATTGATTCGCGCATAACGATTTGATCGCTGTGAAGGCCGGAGTCTGCATAAATGCGTCATCCGGCAATCGGATTTATATAAATAAAATGCCGACCAGCGTCACAATCGTCAGAATTGCTGCCAGCCCGTAGAAAATCCACTTCCCGTTGGGAATGTGAATTTTCAAATCATGCATCGCGTGATGAATACGGTGGAGTCCGCACCACAGGGGCAGAACAATCATCAGGAAAATGAATGCGCGGCCAATGAAACTGTGGGCAAAAGCCAGTACGCGTTGGTAACTAAACGCATCATCGGGGGCGAGGCCGAGCGGCATAATAATGCCAACCAGCAGTACTATCACGGGGGCGATAATTGCCCCCCACATACCACCGGCGCCAAACAGCCCCCAGAATACGGGTTCATCAGAACGTTTTGGGTTGGGATTGATCATTCCAGCCTCCTTACCAGAACAGGGCGACAAACAGAATCACCACGGTAACGACCGCAGTGACGACCCAAAGCCCTTTAATGATTGGCTCTGGCCCCATTTTCTCGCCTTTGACGATAATATTGGCGGCTTTCGGCGCCAGTTCGAACCAGGTTTTGCTATGCAGCAGCGCGGCAGCAAGCGTGATCAGGTTCAGAATCACGACAATCGGGTTTTGTAGAAAACCGATATAGCCCGCCCAGCTTTCCGCACCCTGCTTCAGGGCGAAGAGTCCGTAAATCAGCACAATGCTGAACCACACCGTTGGCACCGCTGTCCCCTCGCGCAGCATATAGAAGCGATAAAACGGCAGCTTTTTCCACCAGGTGGACGGCATTGGCCGTACGTAGGGTTTGCGTTTAGTCGTCATACTGCACTCCTTAGCGTGGTTTCAGGGTGGCGATAAGAAAGTCTTTCGAACTTTCGACCTTGCCCTGCTGGATCGCGGCCGCCGGATCGACGTGTTTAGGACAGACTTCAGAGCAGTAGCCCACGAAAGTACAGGTCCAGACGCCATTCTTGCCATTAAGCTGCGCCATACGTTCCTTTTTACCGTGGTCACGGCTGTCTTCGTTGTAACGATGGGCGAGAGTGATCGCCGCCGGGCCGATAAACTCAGGATTAAGGCCAAACTGTGGGCAGGCCGCATAGCACAAGCCGCAGTTGATACAGCCAGAAAACTGGTGATACTTCGCCATTTGCGCCGGCGTTTGCTTGTTTGGCCCCTGGTCAGTCGTACGTGAGTTGCCGATGATGTATGGCTTAATCGCTTCCAGACTTTCAATAAAGTGGGTCATATCGACGACCAGGTCGCGCTCAATCGGGAAGTTGGCCAGCGCTTCAACCTTAATCCCCTTACTGTACTCGCGCAGGAAGGTTTTACAGGCCAGTTTTGGCACGTTGTTTACCATCATGCCGCAGGAGCCGCAAATCGCCATACGGCATGACCAGCGGTAGCTGAGATCGGGCGCAAGGTTATCTTTGATATAGCCGAGGGCATCAAGCAGTGAAGTTTGCTCATCGTAGGGAACGTCATAGAAAGCGCTGTGGGGTGCGCTGTCCACTTCCGGATTGTAGCGCACCACTTCGACCTTCATATTTTTCATCTCAGCCATTCGTCGTCTCCTTCTTCTCGGCTGCTTCCGCTTCAGCGCCATACACGCGTTTTGCTGGCGGCAGAGTGGTGATTTTTACATCACTGTACGCCAGGCTGGTATTACCGTCGGCATCACGGAAAGCGAGCGTATGCTTGAGGAAATTGACATCGTCGCGTTCAGTGCACCCCTCATCCAGACGCTGATGCGCGCCGCGGGATTCTTTACGCGCCATCGCTGAGTGCGCCATACATTCAGCGACGTTCAGGCCGTGTCCTAACTCAATGGTGTAAAGCAGGTCAGTATTGAACACGCTGGAGGTGTCGGTGATACGCACACGCCGGAAGCGCTCCTGCAGCTCGGCCAGTTTATCAATGGTTTTCTGCATCAGCTCCGGCGTACGGTAGATGCCGCAACCTTCCTCCATCGACAGGCCCATTTCATCGCGGATTTTCGCCCAGTTCTCGTTACCTTCCTGGTTAACCAGGGCGTGCAAACGTTTCTCGACATCGGCGGCCTGTGCATCCAGCGCCGCGCCGTTAGCGTCGCCGGCATCTGCTGCGCGCAGCATCGCTTGCTCGCCGGCCAGACGACCAAAGACCACCAGTTCCGCCAGCGAATTGGAACCAAGACGGTTAGCGCCGTGCAGGCCAACGGATGAGCATTCGCCCACGGCAAAGAGGCCTTTAATGCGGGTTTCACACTGCTGGTCGGTTTCGATACCGCCCATGGTGTAGTGGGCGGTTGGCCGTACCGGAATCGGGTCTTTCACCGGATCGACGCCGACGTAGGCCTTCGAGAGTTCACAAATGAACGGCAGACGTTCGAGCAGTTTTTTCTCGCCGAGATGGCGCAGATCGAGATAAACCACATCGCCTCGCGGCGTTGGGATCGTATTGCCTTTGCGCCATTCGTGCCAGAATGCCTGGGAGACTTTGTCCCGAGGGCCAAGCTCCATGTATTTGTTTTTCGGTTCGCCGAGGGGCGTTTCCGGACCCATGCCGTAATCCTGGAGATAGCGGTAGCCGTTTTTGTTGACCAGAATGCCACCTTCGCCGCGACAGCCTTCGGTCATCAGGATACCGGACCCCGGCAGACCCGTTGGGTGATATTGTACGAACTCCATGTCCCGCAGCGGTACGCCGTGACTTAGCGCCATGCCCATCCCGTCGCCAGTGACGATGCCGCCGTTGGTATTATAACGATAAACGCGCCCCGCGCCGCCGGTCGCCAGCACCACCGCGTTAGCACGGATCTGCACCAGCGTACCTTCCATCATGTTCATCGCGACCAGGCCACGCGCCTGGCCATCATCGACCAGAATGTCGAGGACGAAATGCTCATCGAAGCGTTGAATTTGCGGAAACTGGAGGGAGGTCTGGAACAGGGTGTGTAGCATATGAAAGCCGGTTTTATCGGCGGCGAACCAGGTGCGTTCGATTTTCATGCCGCCGAAGCGTCGGACGTTGACGCTGCCGTCAGGGCGACGACTCCATGGACATCCCCACTGTTCAAGTTGGGTCATCTCTTGCGGGCAGTGATGGACGAAGTAGTCGACCACATCCTGCTCGCACAACCAGTCTCCACCGGCAACGGTGTCGTGAAAATGGTACTCAAAACTATCATGATCCTGGGCGACGGCAGCGGACCCTCCTTCAGCCGCCACGGTATGGCTACGCATAGGATAGACTTTGGAAATTAGAGCGATTTTGGCATTTGGATTCGCATGTGCGGCGGCAATTGCGGTGCGAAGACCTGCTCCGCCTGCGCCAATTACGGCAAGATCGGCTTGAAAAGTTTGCACGACATTCCTCCAGTTTTTGTTTATTCCGCCGGCGGATTGGCGAAAATGTATTACTTCTCCTTTATAGGTAGGGAGTATAGCCGTACGATCATCAGGGAAAATTGATGTGTTCGATTTTTTTATCGTTCCGTGCGGTTTTTTCGCTGTTCTCTGCCGTTTTTACTGATTATCAATAAATTAAACGTATGTAATATGTTCGCGGCGTTGCACATAATTTGTTTCACTCGCCAGTTACGAGTAGACTTCGAGCCCTTGTTTCAAATCGGAGAAAGTACCATGAGCGAAACGGCAAGCTGGCAGCCGAGCGCATCCATTCCTAATCTGTTAAAACGTGCCGCGGTGATGGCGGAAATTCGCCGTTTCTTTACCGATCGCGGCGTGCTGGAGGTGGAGACGCCTTGCATGAGTCAGGCGACGGTGACGGATATCCATATGGTCCCGTTTGAAACCCGTTTCGTTGGCCCCGGCCATTCCCAGGGGTTGAATTTGTATCTGATGACCAGCCCTGAATACCATATGAAGCGCCTGCTGGCAGCCGGTTGCGGCCCGGTGTTTCAGCTATGTCGCAGCTTCCGCAATGAAGAAATGGGGCGTCATCATAACCCGGAATTCACCATGCTGGAGTGGTATCGCCCCTGCTATGACATGTATCGACTGATGAATGAAGTCGACGATCTGCTGCAGCAGGTTCTGGAATGCCAGCCTGCGGAAAGCCTCTCCTACCAGCAGGCATTCCAGCGGTACCTGGAAGTAGACCCGTTGTCAGCAGATAAAACGCAGTTGCGGGAGGTGGCGGCGAAACTGGATTTGAGCAATATCGCCGATACGGAAGACGACAGGGATACGCTGCTACAGTTGCTCTTTACAATGGGCGTTGAGCCGCATATTGGCAAAGATCGTCCGACATTTGTCTATCACTTTCCGGCAAGCCAGGCGTCGTTGGCGCAAATCAGCACTGAAGATCACCGTGTGGCAGAGCGTTTTGAGGTCTATTACAAGGGCATTGAGCTGGCAAATGGCTTCCACGAACTGACTGATGCGGGCGAGCAACGGCAGCGTTTTGAGCAGGATAACCGTAAGCGGGCGGCTCGTGGCCTGCCTCAGCAGCCGATTGATTATAACCTGCTGGCGGCGCTGGAAGCCGGTCTGCCGGATTGCTCCGGTGTGGCATTGGGGGTGGATCGCGTGGTGATGCTGGCGCTGGGCGCGGAAAGTATCGGCGAGGTAATGTCTTTTACCGTTGACCGGGCCTGATATTTAGCCCATTTCCCTTTTCGCCGCGGACAGGCGGTTTTGCGAGAGAGACCGGCGGTCTCTCTGTTCAATTAGCCGATTCACACTTACAGGCTGCCGGCGGTGCGACTGGTTTTCCCCGCTGATGTCAGCGTTCTGCTGCTTTTCCTGCCATCAATGCTTTCCAGACGCATCTGAAACGGCGGGAATGGCATATCGATCCCGTGCTCACGGAAGCCGGCCAGAATCAACTGGTGCATCTCGTGACGCAACGGCATACGGTGTCCCATCTCCGCGGCGAAAATACGCAGCTCGAAAATCTGTATCCCCTGCTGCAGGTCAACGAGGAAAGCTTCCGGCGCTGGCGTATCAATAACTAACGAACAGCGATGCGCGGCGGTTAACAGGATCTGCGATACCTCTTCCGTATTGGCATCTACCGGCGCAGGCACCGTTAATACCACGCGGGTGACGGAATCCGACAACGACCAGTTGATGAACTGCTCGGTGATGAACGCCTTGTTCGGCACAATAATCTCTTTGCGGTCCCAGTCGCTGATGGTGGTGGCGCGCGTATTAATACGCGTGACGCTGCCGGTGAGATCGCGGATGGTGACCGTATCGCCAATGCGTATCGGTTTCTCAAACAGAATAATCAGGCCGGAGATAAAGTTGGCGAAGATCTCCTGTAAACCAAAACCCAGTCCGACGCCGAGAGCGGCGATGAGCCACTGGAGCTTCGACCATTCGATGCCAATCATCGAAAAACCGACCAGGCCGCCGATCAGCATCAACAGATATTTGGTAATGGTGGTAATGGCATAGCCGGTGCCCGGCGTCAGATCCAGGTGCTGAAGGATTGCCAGCTCCAGCAGCGCGGGCAAGTTACGCACCAGTTGTGTCGTGATAATCAGCACCAGGATGGCAATAAGCACCGCGCCGAGGGTAATCGGCTCCAGACTTTCTACCCCCTGGGCGGTTGAGGTGACGTCCCACAGCGAGATGTTTTCCAGGAAAGCAAACGCAGAGTGGATTTCCGACCACAGTACAATGACCGACACCAGCGCGATCAGCATCAGCAGAGAGCGCACCAGACGTAATGACTGAGTGCTAATGGCATCAAGATCGATTTCGCTGACCTCAGCCTCCATTGAACCTTCCAGACTGCTGGCGTGCTGAACCTCTTCTTCGCCGCGGGCGCGTTGGGCGAGGATCTCTGCCCGCCGGTGCTTTGCGCGATCGAACGCCAGGCGACGGCGCTGAATTAACATCCAGCGGCGAATGATGTGATAAACCACCAGCAGCAGGAACCAGATGGCGACCGAGGTTTCCAGCCTGGCCAGCAGCGCCTGAGACGTGGCGAGGTAACCGACCGCCGCCGCCAGCATTGCTACCAGCGGCGCGCCGAGCAGCATATTCCACAGCAGCCGGTTAACCATATTGTCGCCGCTACCTTCTTTGTCGAGGTACAGCGGTATCCCGGCGCGCTTCAGGCTCAGGGTGACCACCGCCAGCGCGCCGCAAATCAGCATAAAGCAGAGGCGGCCCAGCGAGGCGGAAAACTCGCGATCGTTAAGGTTATCGAAGGTGATCAGCGCCATGATCAGCGGCACAATCAGCCCGATACTCATCAGGTAGTAGCGCATCGCTCTGCTGACGCGATTGCGCGGCCAGCCAAAGTGAGCGATGAACAGGCCGTCAGGACGGGCGAAGGTGGCGCAAATCATCACCACCCACAGCAGCGGCACGGTGGCGGTGACGCTATCGCCAATGGCGACGGCCAACGGATACGGCCAGGCGGCCTGCAGGCCGTAACCCAGCGTCATCCACAGGACCGGTAGCGGCGAAGCCACCAGTATCGACCAGAAAACGGTGCGTAAGGTGAGCCAGAAGTGATCCTGAGTAACCTTACCGACGCGGGCGCTGGAGCGCTCAAGAAAGCGCGTGAAGTGGCGACGAGAGCTGATACTGAACCCGACCAGGATCAGCGCGCCGAAGAGCGGCAGGAGCGTCTCTTTGCTGGTCAGCATCATGATGCTGGCTTTACCGAGCTGGCTCATGGTATCGAGCGAAATCAGCCGACGTAAATCCTGAACGATTTCCAGCGGCCATGAAAAACCGACAGGGCTGACGTCTGAGGTCCAGAACAGATACCGGTGGGTGGCTTCGTTGATCTCTTTAAGCGCGTCCTCCAGTTGGCCGTTGGCAACCTTCAGCTTGGTCAGTTCAAGCATCAATGTATCGCCGCCGCGCAGCAGCGAGTTAAGCAACTCGGTTTGTGTACGCATCTGGGCCTGCAGAATACGGTTCTGCTCGCGGGTAAGCGGTTGACCATCGGCCTGACGAATTTGCCTTAACTGTGATTGCTTGTTGAGCTGATCTTCATAGCGCAGGCGCTGTACGCGAAGCTGCGCCATTTCGGTGTCCAGTTGCTGCGGGCGCGGTATATCCGGCAGTCGGGCGACCTGAGCCCGTAAGGCTTCGCCAAGCAGATTGGAAGAGCCCAGCCACTGCGCCTGCTCGCGTAAGGTGTTTAGCGCCTGACGCACCTGTAGGGTCTGGTTGCTGGCCTGGCGCTGCTGAGAGGCGATCAGATCCATGCGTTGAGCCTGTTGATTCAGCGCCTGTGAAAGCTCCCGGTTGACTTTGAACTGGTTCACGATGTCGGGCGGCAGATTTTCGCTGTTTTCCGCCAGGAGCTCAGTACTTTCCAGCGCTTTTTCCGCTTCGCGCTGTCGCTGGCTGTTAAGCTGATTACGCAGCGCCTGCAGCCGGGCGTCAAGCTGTTCGCTCTCTTTCTGCGCCAGCTCTGCGCGCAGCCGTGACAGCTCCTGACGGTTATTGGCGGAAAGCTGCGCCAGATCCAGTTCATCGACCAGGGCTTTGAGCCGCGCGGACTCCGCCTGCAGGCCGAGGTTTTGCGCCTGTGCCAGCGGCGTATTGCTGTTTTGCGCGCCGATTCGGCGTTCTACCTCGTTCAACTGACGACGGGCATCGCTCTGCTGCTGCGGTAGCTGATTGAGCGAGTCGGCGATGTCACGCGCGCGATCCTGCTCCTGCTGGGCCGTGCGGCTGACTTCCAGTAGCTGGCTGCTGACCTGAAGAATCTCCTGGTTCAGCGCCTCTGAGGAGAGGGTGGTGGCGATCTGAGGCGGCTCATCGCTCAGATTATTGAGCTGCGTGCGTAAGGTTTGCGAGAGTTTCGGAAAGTTATCGATAACCTGCTGATACTGGCGAGCGCGTTCAAGGGAAGCATTACGCTCGTCAAGCGCATTCAGGGCGGATTGCAGAACCTCAACGATTTCAGGCTGGGCGGGCTTCGCCGCCTTTGCCTGTTCCAGTTCCTGAGCGATATGTTTAGCATCCGGGGCGGTCGCAGCGTACGCCCCAAAACTGAGGCTCAAGGCCAACAGGAAAGTGTATATCAGGCGCACGGCGTAACCTTTTTTCTCAGGAATTAACCTTCGTCTTGTTTATCGTCAACCAACGGGCTGGCCGCGTGTTCGGCGCGGACTTCCTCTTCCGACAGCGGAGCCGGTTGGTCCTGGGGAACGGCTTCAGGGGCGATTGCCAGCGGCTGGCCAATTTTGGTGACTGACAGGCTTTGTAATTGCTCAACCCATTTAACCTGACCCGGCGCAAACAGGTTAATCACGGTTGAACCGAGTTTGAAGCGGCCCATCTCCTGGCCTTTGAGCAGGGCGACGGAACCTTCATTATCGCCAGCAGGCCATGTCCAGCGTTTAATAATCCCTTCACGCGGCGGCGTGACGGTGCCGGACCATACGGTTTCAATGCTGCCGACGATGGTTGCGCCCACCAGGATCTGTGCCATGGGGCCAAATTCAGTATCAAACAGGCAGATGACGCGTTCGTTGCGGGCAAAAAGATTTGGCACGTTTTGCGCGGTCAGGTGGTTTACAGAGAACAGATCGCCCGGCACGTAGATCATTTCGCGCAGAATGCCGTTACACGGCATATGTACGCGGTGGTAGTCGCGCGGTGAAAGATAGGTTGTGACGAAGCGTCCATGACGGAACAGATCGGCCATCTGGTAATTACCGGCCAGTAGCGCTTCCAGGCTGTAGTTGTGGCCTTTGGCCTGCAGAATTTTGTCGTCTTCGATGGTGCCAAGCTGACTGATCACACCGTCGGCTGGCATCACCAGAACGCCAGGATCGGTGTTTAGCGGGCGGACGTCGTCGCGTAGCGGACGGACGAAGAAATCGTTAAAGGTGCGGTAGCTGGCGGTATCAGGCTTCTGCGCCTCCTTCATATCGACCTTGTAGTATTTCACGAACAGGTCGATGACCAGTTTTGTCAGCCAGCCTGCTCGCTTGCGCGCTCCCCAGCCTGCGAGGCGGGTGAGCCATAGTTTCGGCAGAATGTATTGCAGTGAAAGTTTAAGATCGTTTAACAAGGTAGCCTCCAGGCCATGATTTATCGTTCCTGACCTCACCTGTTAGCGAGAGGTCTGAAAAAAAGGGGGACGATTCTAACGGTGCCCAGCTTAAATGTCAGTCATCGGTTGATGAAAAGCTTTTACGCGTTTTTACCTGCACCTGCGCCATGCTTTCCAGAATACGGTGGTAGTTTTCAAACCGGCTCTCGGCGATTTCGCCGTTTTCTACCGCCTGGCGAATGGCACAGCCTGGGTCCGTGTCATGTTTGCAGTCGCGATATTTGCAACGGCCTAAATAATCATGGAATTCGACAAAACCGTGGGTGATTTGTTCCGCGTCGAGGTGCCACAAGCCAAACTCGCGCACGCCAGGAGAGTCAATCACATCGCCGCCGTGCGGGAAGTGATACAGGCGGGCGGCGGTGGTGGTGTGCTGGCCAAGACCGGACACATCAGAAACGTCATTAGTGAGAATTTGATCGTCCCGCAGACCCAACAGCGCATTCAGCAGGCTGGATTTACCGACCCCGGACTGCCCGGCAAAAATACTGATACGCTCGGTGAGCGCCTCTTCAAGCGGCTTCAGGCCATCCTGAGTACGGCTGGAGACCATCAATACGCGATAGCCAATATCGCGATAAATGTCCATTTGCGCGTTGACAAAGTCCATACCTTCCTGATCCAGCAAATCGATCTTATTGAGCACGATCAGCGGCTCAACGTTCAACGTTTCGCAGGCGACGAGATAGCGATCGATAATATTCGGCGATAGTTCAGGCAAAATCGCCGAAACAATAACAATCTGATCGATATTGGCGGCAATGGGTTTAACGCCGTCATAGAAATCCGGACGCGTCAGGACGGAAGTCCGCTCATGCACGGCTTCGACGATACCTTTCACATTCACGCCTTCCGCCGCGCTTTTGCCTGGCCGCCAGACGACGCGATCGCCGGTAACCAGCGAACGAATGGTGCGACGAATATTGCAACGGTGGACGCTGCCGTCGGCGGATTCAACATCGGCATGCATACCAAAGCGGCTAATGACGATACCTTCGGCTTTCTCACCGAACAGATTGTCATCAAAATCGGCCTTCTCCGAAGTCGTTTTCAGGCGGCGCTGGTGATTGGCCTTTACGCGGCGCTGCTGGCCTTTGGAGAGTTTATTTTTACTCAATCGGACTGGCTCCTGGTCGCCCTGTAGGGGCAAAACATCTATGATACACGCTATTTTAGATGAATATATACCCGTCATCCTTCAAGTTGCCTCGGTATTGGCTGCGGATTACTCGGCTCATCCATGCTCTCACCGGAGGCCGACTTTTGGCTGGTCAAGTTCGTTTCTGACGAATGTGTCGCTCGCTTGCCGCTTTGATGCGACTTGAATTATTTAGGGTATAGTCACGTGAGAAGGGTGGAAAATAACATGAGTGCAGATGAAAACAACCTGATTTGGATCGATCTTGAAATGACGGGGCTGGATCCGGAACGCGATCGCATCATTGAGATCGCCACCCTGGTGACTGATGCAAACCTGAATATTCTGGCGGAAGGGCCGACAATTGCGGTACATCAGTCGGAGGCGCAGCTGGCGCTGATGGATGAGTGGAACGTGCGTACCCATACCGGTAGTGGACTGGTGGCGCGGGTGAAAGCGAGTACGCAGGGCGAGCGTGAAGCGGAGCTGGAGACAATCGCATTTCTCAAACAGTGGGTGCCGGCGGGTAAGTCGCCGATTTGCGGTAACAGCATCGGCCAGGACCGGCGCTTTTTGTTTAAATATATGCCAGAGCTGGAAGCCTACTTCCACTATCGGTATCTGGACGTCAGCACGCTGAAAGAGCTGGCCCGTCGCTGGAAGCCGGAAATCCTCGACGGTTTTAAGAAACAGGGAACACACCAGGCGATGGACGATATTCGTGAGTCGGTCGCGGAACTGGCCTACTACCGCGAGCACTTTATTAAGCTTTAATGGCCTGGCCGGGGGCACAAACGCTGAGGTATCCCCGGCTATTTAAACCATTTCTGTTCCATTTGCTGGAATTCCGCTGAGGCTTTGACCGTCTCCAGAGCGGCATTAAGGTTATTCAGCAGTTCAGGATCGTCTTTACGCACCGCGATGGCGATCTGCTTTCCGTAGTAGCCCGGGTCCGTCGCGCGTTGATCCATCATGGCGTAGCCTGGGTTATCCTCAAGCCATTTGCTCAGGGTTTCCTGATCGCCTATGACCCCGCTGATCGCACCTTCTTTCAGCGCGTTTAAGGCACTTTCGTCGCTCTCGTAAGGCACCGCATGAATGGCTTTTTGTTTATCCCGCAGATAGCGCTGATGAATCGTCCCTTTCACTACACCGAGCGTTTTATTTTGCAGATCGGCAAAGGTGTGGGCGGCATCCTTTGCGGTCACCACTACGCCGGATAGCGCCTGACGATAGGGGTGGCTAAAGGCAACCTGTTTTTCTCGCATCGGAAGCACTTCAATGCCGGCAATAATGGCGTCGAACTTCTTAAAGCGCAGCGCCGGTATCAGCGTATCGAACCGCTGGGCGGTAAATTTACATGTGGCCTGCAGCTGTCTGCACAGGGCATTGGCCAGGTCGATATCGAAACCTGTGGGCTGATTTTTACTGTTGACGGTTTCATACGGCGGATTGGCCGTTGTGGTCCCGAAATGTAGCGTTGTCGCCGCTGCTGTTCCTGCGGCAAATGTGGACAGTAGCAGGACGGTAAGCGCTTTGTTCATTTTATTTCCCGGATTGCCATCGTTGTTGACCGTTAGCGGGCGATATCCGCCTGTAAACCTGAGCGATTTTGCCCCTTTAGCGGAGCAGGAAAAAGTGATTTTGCTGAATGTGCTGATTATTCAGACAATTTAAACGCATATTTGATGATAAAGTGGGCACTTAAACTAAAAACGAAAAAAATTGCTCTCAGGGGGTTGCAGGTAAATCCAATTCTCGTATAATGCGCCTCCCGTGACGAAGCAGAAATGCGCATCACGGCACCATAGAAATATGGTCGAAATATGCGGGAATAGCTCAGTTGGTAGAGCACGACCTTGCCAAGGTCGGGGTCGCGAGTTCGAGTCTCGTTTCCCGCTCCAAAAATTTGAAAGCACCATCCTGATGACAGGATTTCAGGTTGCGGTAAAGTAGTTAACGCAGAAGCAGCTTGAAAGACGAAGATTAAGCGGGAATAGCTCAGTTGGTAGAGCACGACCTTGCCAAGGTCGGGGTCGCGAGTTCGAGTCTCGTTTCCCGCTCCAGATTTTGATTTACAGATAGCCGCAGTTATCTGTAAGTCTATGAAAAAGGACCTTCGGGTCCTTTTTTCGTTCCAGCGCATCCCACAAAAATTTCCCCACTCCCGGACTTTTTCGTCTGTTTTTAGTCCATCGTCTGCACGCAGTACCTCCCAAACCGGCCGAGCTTCCTGGCGTTGATGTTGTCTCTGATTTGCAACGTAAGAGAATGCGGATGATTGAGGTCTTTGAGGCGCCCTACAACTAACCGGTTGTGCCGTTTTCCCGGTTGGCGGGCAAGTACAGGGATAAAATCAATCGTGGTCAACCAATCCTTAACTGAACGGCATTACAGGCGGGATTTCCCGGCTGGCGCCGCCCGCCGCCCTGAGAAGTGAGCTTTTTACCCCAGAAGGGGATTAGCATCTGTTGCGGAAAACATCTTGCCCGCCTGGTGAAACTGAATGCGGGTCGCATGGTAATAAGTGTTATCGGTTATGTCCTGTCTCCGCGTATGATTGGCACCACGAAAAGCAACTTGTTATTCGAGATCCTTTCTCAGCTACGCAAGATGGGGATAGATATCTCTGTGCCGCAGATGGCCATTATCAGAAATACCTGGCCTGAGAAGGTGTCACCTGGAATATCACTATGCAAATTGAACCATTACCGCCGCTTAATACCTTGATTGCTTTTGAGTGTGTCGCGCGCTACGGGAATATCTCACGGGCGTGCCTTGAATTGAATCTGACGCAAAGCGCCATTAGCCGACAGATAATCCAGCTCGAAGAGATGCTTGGCTGCAAATTGTTCCTGCGCACGCAGCGTCGGGTGTTGCTGACGCCGCGTGGCGAGGCTTACGTCGCCCAGGTGCGGACACAACTGGCGGCGCTTTCCCAGGCGACGGCGGAAGTGATGGGCTGGAATGGTCAGCCCCTGGTGACTATCGCCTGTACCAGCGCGATGAGCTCTCTGTGGTTATCTCCCCGGTTAGCGGCGCTACATCGCCAGTTGCCGGACCTGCAAGTGCGGATGCGCATTTCCGATAGTTTTGCCGATTTGCGTACTTCCGAGTTTGACCTTGCGATTTTTTATCTCCGTGAACCCCCGCCAGGGCTGGAGTCGACCGTATTATTTGACGAAATCTGTTACCCCATGTGTGCGCCGGACTATCTGGCGAAAATGGGGCCGCTCGACTCCGCCGCAGATTTATTGCGATTTACGCTGCTGGTTCAGGACGACCCGCAACGGGAATGGACTGGCTGGCGCGAATGGTTCGAGTCGCAGCAAGTGCCTGGTTTTTTCCCCCGCCAGTGCTGGCGGGCCAATAACTACCCTTTTCTGGTGCAGGCGGCGGTTCAGGGGGATGGCATTCTGCTGGGATGGGAAGGATTAGTACAAGACCAGATTACCCGCGGGGAACTGGTCCCCGCCTGGCCTGGCAAACTGGGCGCGGCGGGGAAATGTTTCCTGATGACTCCGAAAGAGCGTTATCTCAAGCCGGTTATTCGCCAGGTGATTAACGCGTTATATCAGTCGCGTTAAACCCCTTGTTTTATCTGTCAGGAATCATTCCGCTGAGATAAATAAACCCCTGATAGCGTAGTGGAAATATCATTACTTTCTTATATGTCCACGCGGGCAGTAAAAGCATTTAATTATAATGATAGACTTTTGTTTATTAAGGTTATTCATTATCCGGTAGTTTTTTTATCCTTGACTATGCTGCGTCTTCTGCGTGAAGTATGCATACCAATAAGGGTGAAAATTAACCACATGCTTTGTGAAATTGCCGCGGCAAGATTAAAATCATGGCTGAGGGAATAAAGTCCGCATACCCCGCCAATAATATTCAGAATGGCATAAATATCAGAATCTATCTGTAGATTACGCATTTGTACTAATGCATAGGCTAACAGGTAGCAGAATACCCCAATTAACCCGACGACCGTATGTAATTCCACCGGACCTAATTCCTTTTGTATAAATCATTACGATGAAAATAACGTTTTCAGGGGTGTTCTGCCGCCTGTTTTTTGCATAGTCTGATACGAAAAATTCATGCATTAGTCATAAAACATTTTGATATAAATCATAATTGCGACACTCCACGATGCAGAGGAGATGCGTAAAGCAGACTGATAACTCACGGAGAAAAATAAATGAAAGAGAGTCACTCCCATTGGCAGGAATTATTTCAACAGGGGCGTCTGAGCCGCCGGTCTTTTATCACCGGCGCCGCAGCACTGGGGATTGGTAGTTCGTTTTCTCTTTCTCCTCTGAATGTTTTTGCCGCCGATGCCGTTCCAAAAAAAGGCGGCACGCTGAAACTGGGGATGTCCGGCGGGAATACCAGCGATACGCTGGACCCACGTCTGTTTACCGACTGGGTGCCTTTAAACCAGGCTTATATGCTGATGAATGGCCTGGTGGAAATTGATGAACATAACCAGGCGGTGCCGGAACTGCTGGAAAGCTGGGAAGCCAAACCGGGCGCGAAAGAGTGGGTGTTTAAAGTACGTAAAGATGTGACATTCCATAATGGTAAAACACTCGATGCGGATGACATTCTCTGGTCTATCAATTTACACCGTGGCGACCAGTCGCGCAGCGCCATTAAAACGCAACTGGATAGCATTGTTAACCTGGTGAAATCCGCACCGGACGAAATTACGCTCACCCTGGATAGCGGCAATGCCGACTTGCCTTATCTGCTGGCGGATTACCACCTGCTGGTGGTGCCCAATGGTTTTAATGATTGGTCGCACCCGATTGGCACCGGCCCGTTTGTGTTCGGCCAGTACCAGCCAGGGGTACGTTCGTTATTCCAGCGCAACCCCCATTACTGGAAGCCGAACCGCGCGTTTGTCGACGCGGTGGAAGTGCTGGTCATCAACGACGCCACCGCGCGAACCAATGCGTTGATCTCAGGCCAGGTGCACGCCATCAACCGTGTGGACTTCAAAACAGTCGATTTCCTCAAACGTAGCCCTGCGTTGAATATCGTGCGCTCGTCCGGCGGGCAGCATTTCACCTTCCTGATGGATTGCCGCACCCCGACATTCAGCAACAATGATGTGCGTCTGGCGATTAAGTACGGCATCGATCGCGAAAAAATTCTGTCAACCATCCTGCGCGGCTACGGCCAGTTGGGCAACGATCACCCCATTCCGAAAACCGATCGTTTCTTTAATCACGCGCTGGAACAACGGGTGTACGACCCGGACAAAGCACGTTTCCACCTGAAAAAAGCCGGAATGGATAGTCTGGCCGTGGAGCTGTCTTCATCGGATGCGGCATTTGCCGGGGCGCTGGATGCGGCGGCTCTGTTCCAGGATCAGGCGAAAAAAGGAGGGATTCAGGTCAGCATCAAACGCCAGCCCGCGGACAGCTACTGGGACGATGTCTGGATGAAAGCGCCATTCTGTATGGGGTACTGGGGTGGGCGGCCTACCGCCGACCAGATGTTCTCCACCGCCTGGCAATCCACGGCGAAGTGGAACGACACCCACTGGAAAAATGAAAAATTCGACGCATTGCTGCTCCAGGCGCGCTCGTTGCTGGATGACCGCAAACGCGCGGAAATTTATGGTGAGCTACAAAGCATTGCCCGTGACGACGGAGGGGCGATGATCCCCCTGTTTGGTGATTATCTGGATGCCGCCAGCAAGAAGGTCGGCGGTATCGCACCGCATCCATTGTTTAACTTTATGGGTGGCCGCCTTGCGGAACGGGTCTGGCTGGAGGCGTGATGAAAAAGCTGATAATCCAGCGTTTGTTGCTGGGGATCGTAACCTTGTGGCTGGTATCAATGCTGATTTTCCTCGGCACCGAATTATTGCCGGGAGATATCGCCAGCGCGTTGTTGGGGCAAAACGGTACCCCGGAAACCATCGCGGCGCTCCGCAGCCAGTTAGGGCTGGATCAACCCGCCGCATGGCGTTACCTCCAGTGGCTGGGCGGGGTGTTGCACGGCGATTTGGGGGTGTCACTGGCGAATAATGAGCCTGTCAGCGCAGTGTTACTGCCGCGTCTGGAGAATACCCTGTTCCTGGCCGGGTATGCGGCGGTGGTGGCTATCCCGTTAGCTATGGTGCTGGGGATAGCCTCGGCTATCTGGCGCGATTCCTGGTTTGATCGTCTGGCTAATAATCTGACGTTGCTGAGTATTTCGGTACCGGAGTTTTTTGTCGGCTACCTGCTGGTGATGTTCTTTGCTATCCATTTCGCGTGGTTTCCCAGCCTGGCGACAGTCGCCCCAGGAGTGAGCTTCGGCCAGCGTTTGTACACCTGCACATTGCCGATGCTCACGCTGGTACTGGTGGTGCTGGCGCATATGCTGCGCATGACGCGAGCGTCGGTCGGGGCGGTCATGTCCAGCAGCTATATCGAAACCGCGTTGCTCAAAGGGCTGCCCAAATGGCGCATTGTTCTCAGCCATGCCTTGCCCAATGCGCTGGCGCCCATTATTAACGTTATCGCGTTTAACCTGGCTTATTTGATAGTAGGGGTCATTTTGGTGGAAGTGGTGTTTGTCTACCCGGGGGTGGGTCAGTACATGGTGGATGCCGTTACCCGGCGCGACCTGCCGGTAGTGCAGGCGTGTGGACTGATTTTCGGCGGCACCTATATTATCCTGAATATGCTGGCGGATTTGTTGGCTATCTGGTGTAACCCTCGTTTACGTCACGCGAGGTCTTCATGAACAGAGTGAGACAATGGCGTATACCGCTGTCGGCTATGCTGGGGTTGGCGATTATTGGCGTGAACCTGGTCGCCGCGTTGTTCGCGCCCTGGATCGCGCCGCACAGTGAAACCGCGCAGGTGGGTGATGTCTGGATGCAGTCGGCGGCGGGTTTGCCGTTTGGCACGGACAGCCTGGGGCGCGATATGCTTTCCCGCCTGTTGTTTGGCGCGCGCACCACTATTTCTATCGCGCTGATCATCACATTTTGCTCGTTTCTGCTGGGGATTATCACCGGTTTTACGGCCGCGATTTATGGCCGTTGGGTGGATGTCTTGCTGACGCGTATCGTCGATACCCTGATGTCTATTCCGGTGCTTATCCTGGCGTTGATTGTGTTGTCGGTGCTCGGCACCTCCATTCCGGTCCTGGTGGCGACCATCGCCTTGCTGGACGCGACCCGTGTGTTCCGCCTGGCGCGCCTGGTTGCCCAGGACATTGTGTGCCAGGAATATGTCGAAGTCGCTCGCCTGCGCGGGGAGGGGATTGGCTGGGTACTGCGTAAAGAGATCCTGCCCAACGCGATTCCCCCGTTACTGGCGGAATTCGGCATGCGTTTTTGCTTTACGTTTTTGTTTATCGCGGGCTTGAGCTTCCTGGGGCTGGGCATTCAACCGCCTTATGCCGACTGGGGCAGTATGGTGCGCGACAACGCGCAGGCGATTAACTTCGGCCTGTTGGCGCCCCTTTATCCGGCGGCGGCTATCGCGTTGCTGACCATTGGCGTAAATCTGGTCGTGGACTGGCTGTTAACCCGCCAGCACCTTTCTGTCGGGGGGGAATTATGACGCAACCTGTTCTTGAGATGCGCCAGTTGCGTATCGAAACGTACGAAGGCTTACCGCTGGTGCAGGACATTTCCCTGACGCTGCTTCCTGGCGAGGTTCTGGGGCTAATTGGCGAATCTGGCGCGGGGAAATCCACCATCGGCCTCGCGGCGTTGGGATACGCGCGCCCCGGTTGCCGGTTCGGCGGTGGGGAAGTCTGCATCAATGGCACCGATCTGCTGGGGCTGTCTTCCGCGCAAAAACGCGATTTTCGCGGCAAACGCGTGGCTTATGTAGCGCAGAGCGCGGCGGCGGCATTTAATCCCTCGCTTACCATTGGCCAGCAGGTATGCGAAGGACCGGTACGCCATAAGCTGATGAGCAAAGAGGCGGCCCGGCAATGGGCGGTGACCTTGTTCCGGGCGCTGGATCTCCCGGACCCGGAAAATATTGGCAAACGTTATCCGCACCAGCTTTCCGGCGGGCAGCTCCAGCGCGCGATGGCGGCGATGGCGATGTCCTGCAAGCCCGATCTGTTGGTGATGGATGAACCGACCACCGCGCTGGACGTGACCACCCAGATTGAGGTACTGGTGATGCTGCGCAAACTGGTGCGTGAATTCCACACGGCGGCGCTGTATATCACCCATGACCTGGCGGTGGTGGCGCAAATCGCCGACCGCATTATGGTGTTGCGTCAGGGGCGGGAGGTGGAGTGTGGCACGGCCGGGCAAATCCTCCAGCAACCCCAGGAAGCCTACACACGCCAGTTGGTGAGTGAACGCACCCACCCGCTGGCGCCAGCCCAGGCGCAAACATCAGACCCGCAACCACTGCTGGCGCTGGAGCGGCTCAGTACCAGCTACAGCGGTAAAACCGTGGTGCATGACGTTTCCCTGAGCCTGACTCGGGGCGCGACGCTGGCGGTTATTGGTGAATCCGGTAGCGGCAAAAGCACCCTGGCCCGCGCACTGTGCGGCTTAAATAATGAAACTCAGGGCAAGGTGCGCTTTCAGGGGGCCACGCTGGCGAATCACTACAAACAGCGCGATAAAGAAACGCTGCGCCGTATCCAGATGATTTATCAGTTGCCGGATATCGCGCTGAACCCGCGCCAGACGGTGCTGGAGATAATCGGCCGCCCGCTGGTGTTTTATTTCGGGTTCGACAAAAAACAGGTGCGCGTCAGGGTCGGGGAACTGCTGCGCCTGACGGAGTTGCCGGAAACCTTACTGGAACGCACGCCAGGCGCGTTATCCGGTGGCCAGAAACAACGCGTCTGTATTGCCCGTGCGCTGGCCGCCAACCCGGATCTGATCATTTGTGATGAAGTGACCTCGGCGCTGGACCCGCTGGTGGCGGAAGAGGTGCTGAATCTGTTGCGCCGCTTACAGGAGCAACTGGGGCTGTCCTATCTGTTTATCACCCACGACCTGAGCACCGTAAAACGCATCGCTCACCAGGTCGCCGTGATGTATCAGGGCAACATCGTCGCGCAGGGCGCGACCAGCGATGTCTTTAGCGCGCCGATGCACACTTACACTGAAAAACTGCTGACCTCGGTGCCTGAAATGCGCACCACCTGGCTGGATGATGTGCTGGGGAAGCGGGGCGGCAATAATTTACTGGCAGGCGCGTCATGAAAAAAATCCTTACCCACTTCCCTTATTCGGTCACAGTCAGTGAACACGTGTGGATCCCGCTGGCCGATGGCACCCGGCTGGCCGCGCGGATGTGGCTCCCCGACAGCCCACAACCCGTGGCGGCGATTCTGGAATATATCCCGTACCGCAAACGGGATGGTACCCGTACCCGCGATGAACCCATGCACGGGTATTTCGCGGGCCATGGGTACGCCGTGTTGCGCGTGGATATGCGCGGTAGCGGCGAATCCGATGGTTTACTGGCTGATGAATATCTGCTTCAGGAGCAGGAAGACGCACTGGAAGTGATCGACTGGATAAGCCGCCAGCCCTGGTGCAGCGGGGCGGTGGGCATGATGGGCAAATCCTGGGGCGGGTTTAATTGCCTGCAACTGGCGGCACGTCGCCCGCCGGCGCTGAAAGCGATCATTACGGTGTGCTCCACGGATGACCGTTATAACGACGATATCCACTACAAAGGCGGTTGCCTGCTGAACGACAACCTGTGGTGGGGCGGGATCATGCTGGCCTACCAGAGCCGACCCCAGGACCCGGCGCTGGTGGGTGATAGCTGGTTCGATGCCTGGCGTGAGCGCCTGGAGAACATGCCTTTTTTCCCGGCGTTGTGGATGGAACATCCGCACAAAGACGCCTACTGGCGACATGGTTCCGTCGGGGAGGACTGGGCGGCGATTCAGTGCCCGGTCCTGGCGGTCGGTGGCTGGGCGGATTCCTACAGCAATGCGGTGTTTCGTTTGATGGATAATCTGACGGTGCCGCGTCGGGCGATAATCGGTCCCTGGGCCCATATCTATCCGCAGGACGGTACGCCCGCGCCAGCAATAGGTTTCCTTCAGGAAGCGGTGCGCTGGTGGAATCACTGGTTGAAGGGGGAAGACAACGACGCACTGGCAGGGCCGCGCCTCCAGGTCTGGCTGAATGACAGCCAGCCGCCTGCCGCCAGTCGCCCGACGGCGAGTGGCACATGGGTCGCCGTGGATTGCGACACCGCCGATGCCGCGCGTCAGATGGCCTGGTATCCCGCGCATGGCCGCCTCGCGCTTCAGCCCGACGCACAGGCAGGCTGGCAGGCGATATGTTCCCCGCAAAGCCACGGACTGATGGGCGGCGAGTGGATGGGGGCGGGCGTTCTGGGGGAAAGCCCGCCGGACCAGCGTATCGACGACGGCCAGGCGACCTGTTTTGAGAGCGCACCGCTGGATGCTCCCCTGACTATTTATGGCTTCCCGCGTTTTCGGGTGGCGCTGCAGAGCGATAAACCGGCGGCCATGTTGTATGTCCGGTTGTCGGATGTCGCCCCGGACGGGGCGGTGACCCGCATCACTCATGGTTGGGTCAATCTCTGTCATCATCAGGGGCAACACCAGGCGCAGGCATTAACGCCCGGGGAAACCATTGATGTTGAGGTGCAGTTAGATGGCATCGCCTGGCGGTTTGCCCCCGGACACCGGGTGCGTATCGCGCTGGCGACCACCTTCTGGCCTATGGTCTGGCCCATGCCGGAGGCGGCGACGCTGACGCTGGATCTCGCGCGGGCGGTGTTGCATCTGCCGGTGTGCGATAGTCTGGCTACGATCCCTGGCCCCAACCCGCATCCGGAAACGGCGCCGGATACTCCGCTGACGGTGTTAAGTCCAGGCCGGGTGGATCGCGAGTTGCATTATGATGTGGTGACGGATAGCTGGATCTGCGTAACGCAGGGCGTAGGTGGGGTATTCGGGGAAGGGGTGTATCGCTTTGATGATATCGACACCACGGTAGATCACAGCCTGCGCCGCGAGCTGACTATCTGCAACCAGGATCCATTGTCGGCCTGCTACCAGCTTACCCAGACGATGAAGATTGGCCGGGAAGGCTGGTGGACGCAGGCGGATGTCGCGTTGACGCTACGCGGCGACAAAGACGACTACCTGATTAGCGGGGAAATGACGGTCACGCACAACGATCAATCTGTCTGGCATCGTTGCTGGGAACAGCGCATTCCTCGGCAGTAATTAGCCGCTCTCCCGGTGGGATTTCCCGCGGGGAGAGCGGAAAAATTTTTTTAACTCAACGAGTTAATGTGTGGATTTTCGTTTTGTTTCCCACTCCCGGCGTTTTTCGCTGATCCGCCAACGGATACCTGCCAGCACCTTTGACCGGGTTTACCGGATGATTCTCCGACAAACCCGGAAGGTACGGACGGTCAATCCCCCGTATCGTTAAACGACGGGGTCAGGCCCGTTTGTTTATCATGGCTGCGTATTCCGCCAGGGGTTAGTCTCCGGACCAGTTACCATGTAGCGACATGCGTAAACGGAAGGGAATTTTGACTCTGGCCAGCGGACCCTGTACCCAGTGCGCAGTATCCATAATAAGTAGCTCAGAGGTGTGCGCCCGAAGGTCGTTCATGACGCACACAACCCATCCATCACCTTCTGGCGCATCTTTGCTGCGCGGGATAAAGGCCGGCTCCTGGAAACACTGCGCATCGCCTGGATACCACATTTCACTTTTCCCGGTGACAACATCAATACGCGCTAACTGGTTGAAAAACTGGAACGGAAGGGCGCCCAGCGTTGCCGAATCAAAGGGCAACTGCGGATCGTAGGCGAGCGTAAAACCATAACGATAAGGTTTGCCGTTATAGCGTTCGTCACAGCGTGGGAATTCGCAGGGGAAGGGCGTGGCCGTCAACAGTTGCGGCACAACATCATGGTCTTCGGCGTCCAGGTCGAATGTCCAGCGCATCAAGGCGGCTTTCAGGGATTCCGGCGGTGGGACGGCGCCATCGGCCTGAGGGAAAAAATAGAAGACGTTGCCGTTTGTGACCGGCATATCGACAAAAATTTTATTGCCCTCTTCATAAGCATTGAGCGTATGCCCCTGAAAGCCATTCACCGGCCCATAAAACCAGCGTATATCTTGCGCCGAGCCGTTACGCGGCAGGACACCGAAAAGCTGCGGCAGGTCAGGTTGCCACTGGAAGTGTTGCCCGCCTTTGCGCATGCGTTCAAGATCTGCTGTCAACGGGATAATCGGGAAAATGACGTAATTTTGCGTGACGGCAAAGTCGTGGATCATGGCGGCATAGGGGGCCTGGAACCAGATTTCCCTGGTCAGCTCCCCGGTATCGCTGATTTCGAAATAGGCGATGTCCGGCGTGGCGTCGCCTTTGGCTTCATACGCAAAGCAGAGAAGCGCATCGTTATCCGGGTCCCGTTTGGGGTGTGCGGTAAAGGTTGCGGATTTAATCTGCCCGTTGAAATCCCATTCACCGATTGTTTCCAGTGTATCGGGGTTCAACGCCCAGGGCAGCGAGTCTTCCTTCATGGACAGCAGAATACCATTGTGTGTAATCACTGTGGTATTCGCCGTTGTATTATTCGAGGCCGCCAGGGGATCGTTGGTGTAGACGTTGCGATAAACCCCATTCAGGGAACGATGTTCGCGGCGTTGTGCTTTCAGGCGCTCGGTTTCGACATAGCGTCGTTTCAGGCTGACTTTCCCGCCTGTAAAGCGAAATGCGCTGACAATACCATCGCCGTTGAAGAAGATATCGTTGCCAAGCATGGGAGGATATTGCGGATCGGGAGCTACCTGATAGAAGGTGCCGTTGATGGCCTCCGGGATGGTGCCCTCCACCTCAAGGTCGACAATGCTGGCTTCCACGCGACTGGGTTTGTAAAGACCGGTGAATTCGGGTGTATCTGGAAATTGCAGGCTCATATATTACGCTCCATTAATCATGGTTATGGGTTTCGCGTCATGTTCAGAATGGGTAAGAAAGGCGCGAGTTCTGTACGCTTATCCAGTGTTCTGTCGTAAATTCGGCGATCATCCAGTCACCGTTAAAGCGGCCCAGACCGCTGTTTTTTTCTCCGCCGAACATGCAGTAGGGATCGTCGTTAGGCGAAATGTCGTTTATGTGCGTCATTCCCGCTTCTATCTGCCGGGCAAAGCGCATGCCGCGCCCTTCATCCCGGGTGAACACCGCACTGGACAGGCCAAATTCAGTTTCGTTGGCTAATGTCAGCGCATGTGCTTCGTTGTCGGCCTTAATGAGCGGGGCTATCGGGGCGAATTGCTCGGATTGCGCCAGATCGGCGTGGTTTGGTACATCAATGAAAACGTGCGGCGGCAGAAGACAGCCATCGGCCTCGCCGCCCAGCGCCAGCGCGATCCCAGCCTGACGGGCGGACTGAATACGCGATAACGCGGCGTTTAGTTGTTTGTGGTTGATCAACGGGCCGATCACGGTGTCCGGCTCGTTTGGATCGCCGACTTTAAGCTGGCGCGCCCGTTCCACAAAAGCTTCCGTGAATCGTGGGTAGATGCTGGCATCGATAATAATGCGATTGCTGCTCATACAAATTTGCCCCTGGTGCAAAAAACGTCCGACGATGGCACCATCAACCGCCAGAGCGATATCCGCATCGTCCAGCACGACGCAGGGCGCATTGCCGCCCAGTTCCAGTCCGACATGCTTGAGCGTCGGCCCCGTCGCCGCCAGTTTGCCAATATGCCTGCCGACCCGCGTGGACCCCGTAAAGGAAATCAGACGAGGGACGGGATGGAGCGTGAAGGCGTCGCCAATCTCCTGCACATCGCCAATGACGACATTCAGTACACCCGTAGGCAAACCCGCCTGTTCGTAAATGCTGGCCAGCAACAGGCCGCCCGTTACCGGGGTATCTTCGGCAGGTTTGAGCACAACGGCGTTCCCCAGGGCCAGCGCTGGCGCGACGGAACGGTTTGACAGGTGCAACGGAAAATTCCAGGGGCTAATGACGCCGATAACACCCAGTGGGGAACGGTAGATTCGATTTTCCCTGCCAGGCACATCGCTGGGCGGTATGATGCCTTGTACACGCCCCGGCAACATCGCGGCGGCGAAGGTGCAGTCGCGCGCGGATGCATATTCGATTTCGGCTTTGATTCGGGTACTGCCGGATTCCGCAATTAGCCAGTCGACGATTTCGTCATGACGCTGCTCCATGATGTGCACGACGTTAAGCAGCACGGCGCTACGGTGGGCGACACTCGTCCCGGCCCAGGCTTTTTGTGCGATGGCGGCACTGCGATAGGCCTCGTCAAGATCGGCCTGGCTGGCCTGGGCTATTTCGGTCAGCACTGATTGATTAAAAGGATTGATGTCAATGAGTGGGGTGCCCGATGCGCCGGGACGCCAGTTTCCATTAATGTATTGGCCAGTGTAAGCATGTTGGTGTGTGTTCATGATGAACTCCGGTTGCAGGTGAGATAGCGATGAACCAGCCGTGCTGCCAGCATTGTGTGCAGGCCGTTGTCAGTTTTCTGGCGGTTAAACGCGCGTTTGTTATTGTGAGTGTGAAACTGGATAGCAGTGCGCTGCCCCGGACGTAGATAGCAAGCCCTGACCTGATGAACTGCGCATCCTGGCTAAGTTGTGGCGCAATCCATCGCAGCAACAGGCAATCCACCAACGTGTCGGCCGATGGCTTGAAGGGTTGATTTTTTCTCACAGCACTCCCCCGTCGCGTGGTGGTGTAGTGGACAGGTACCGGGGCCCGGTCTGGCAATGCACAGGCCGTCTCCAAAAGATAAATGAACGACTCCGTTTACTTTATTCACAGTATAGATAAAAGATCAACATTTCTGTACCATGTCGTTCACAAATGAGGGAGCAGAAAACACAATGCGTAAAAAAACAGAAGCTCGCCGCCTGCAATTTGTCATGGCTGCCGGGAAATTATTTGTCACTCAGGGATTTGCCTCGGTCACCATGGAAGCGATCGCTGCGGAGGCATCCAGTTCCAAAGTGACGCTGTACAACTACTTCTCATCCAGGGAAGCGCTGTTCGAGGCCTATATCATCGAGGCGGGTAAAGGCTGGGTGGAGCGTTTGCTGGATGCGCCAAAGACAAGCCAGAGTCTGTCTGACACCTTGCATCATCTGGGGATGGCTTATCTGGATTTGGTCACTAAAGCAGATATCGTGGCGCTCAACCGGCTGATCATCGGCGAGGCGGGGCGTTTTCCGGAGCTGGCAAATTTGTTTTATCAATTAGGGCCGAAAAAAACGTTGTTGCATATTGGCGAGGTCATCAGCGGGCTTATGGAGAAAAAGTTGCTGCGTCAGGGAGACACGCGGGCATTATCTCTGCATTTTAAAGCGCTATGTGAGGCGGGGATTGTCGAACGGATTATGTGGGGTCTGGATCCTGTTCCAGCCGATACGGCCCAACTGGAATCAGCAGTCAGCACCGCGACCGCGGCGTTTATTCAACTTTATGCGCAGCCTTAGGGCCGTCGCGTCAGGTATTGCGTATTGGTAATGAAAACAGGAAGCTAAATCTCCCGTTATGGCGGAATTCTCTGTCGTCACGCGGATAATGAAGTGCAATAGCCTGTGGCTAACGGCACACATTCGATACCCGTAAACCCCTACGGTTTAACCGTAAAAAACTGGGATTCACATTGCCGCGCAATCTCCCACAACTTATTACGGATCACCTGCTTCAGCTGCAGGGTCGATTGTGACTGAGGTCGGTCGCGTCGGCTGAGCAGCATCACCTCGAACGGCAGCGGCTGTGCTACGGGTAACAGCTTCAGTTGATCGGCATAGCGACAGGCGGTGAACAGATCGACAATCCCCACGCCACCGCCCGCCAGTACCATGTCGGCAATCACCGAGTAGGTTTTTATCGATAGCGAAACCCCAGGATTTAACCCTTTATCGCGCAACGCGCGATGCAGCACGCGTCCCAGCGGGTCCTGGTTTTGCATCATCAGCAGGTTATTAGCGCACAGCCATTCGAGGGTGACCGGTTCGTTGTGCGGGTGAGCCAGCGGTAACAACGCCACCATCGATGATTGGAATAAAGGTTCCGCCAGCAGGTTTGCATCCGCCTGCTGACCAAACACCAGCGCGAAATCGAGCTGGTTGTCGAGAATGCCGCGGCACAGGGTGCTGAAGTGTTCGGTGACCAGTTCTACGCTGACCGACGCAGCCTGCTGACGCCAGGTCACCAGCGCCGGGGCCAGCACCATCTGGCCAAAAGCGTGCGCGGCGCCGACGCGTACCGTCTGCCCTTCGCCGTGCCGCAGTTGCTCCGTTAACTGGGTAATGGCTTGTAAACGTTGATACAGATCTTCCACTTCCGGCAGCAGACGCCGCCCTTCCGCGGTGACAATCATCCCCTGGGTACGCCGTTCAAACAGCGCAAAACCAAGCTGCTGCTCGGCATGATTCAACACCCGGCTGACATTTGGCTGCGACACATTCAGCAGGCGTGCCGCACCGCTGATGCTACCGGTCTGCACTATGGCCTGAAACACTTCAATATGCCGCAATCGCATGGTTTATTCGCCCCAGGTGGCGTCGAGCACACGCAACCAGTTACCGTAACAAATCTTCTCCAGCAGGTTTTGCGTATAACCGCGTGCTGCCAGTGCCTCCACTACCTTCGGGAAACCGGCTACGTCTTTTATATCGCCGGGCATTGTCGCGCCATCGAGGTCGGAGCCAAAGCCGACGCCATCTTCACCGACTTTCTCCAGCAGGTATTCGACATGACGTACGATAGCCTCCACGGTGGTAGGGGCGTGGCGATCGCCATCTTCACGCAGGAACGGTACGGCAAAGTTCACGCCAACAAAACCCCGGGTTTCGGCAATCGCCGCCAGTTGACGGTCGGTAAGGTTACGCGACTGGGCGCTCAATGCATGCGCATTGGAGTGGCTTGCCACCAGCGGCGCATTGCTGATGTCCGCCGTCTGCCAGAAGCCTTTTTCATCCATATGCGACAGATCCACCATGATGCGGCGTTGGTTACAGTCGCGTACCAGCTGCTTACCCGCTGGGGTCAGGCCATTGCCGATATCCGGCGAGGAGGGATAACGAAACGGCACACCTTCGCCAAACTGGTTCGGGCGGCTCCACAGCGGCCCAAGGGTGCGCAACCCGCTGGCGTAGAGAATGTCCAGCAGCTCGCCGTGCGTATCCAGCGCTTCCGCCCCTTCAATGTGCATTACCGTCGCCAGCACCCCTTTCGCCATGCACTCACGAATCTCCCGCACGCTGCGGCAAATCTTTACCTGACCGTTTGACGCCTGCTCAATACGCAGCAATAACGCAAGCATAGAGAAGGTCGCATCGCGTGCACTGCTGATAATTTCCTGAGGAAAATCTGAGAGATCTGGCGTACTTCTTGCAACTGACGGATGTGACGGCACCCAGGTGGCAAAAATTCCACCGGCCATATTCCCCTGGCGGATGCGGGGAAAGTCCATCTGGCCTGATGCGCTGCCGTTGAAAAAGACCTTCACCGCATCGGGTTGATGGTGTTGCCACAGTTTGTTCAGGACATCGTTGTGACCATCAAAAACCGGAATGGCAATCTGCTTGGCGTTAGGTGAGTCAGACATGTTGTATCCGTTGCTTATTCAGGGGAAAGCGTAAAGCTGCCAGTTAGTAGGGCAGGATGCACCAAAACAGGGCGAGCGGCCGCACATGAAACAAAAGGTTAATGCCTGTTATTAATCCCCCCGCACGGCGGGAATGTCAAGACAAAAAAACAGCAAATGATATTTTTTTATCATAATAATCAATGAATTGGAGTTGGCATGGTAACCAGAAGACGTTTTCTTGTAGGATGCACAGCCGTACCTTTTCTTTCGTATCTCAGCCTCAATTCCGCCTTTGGCGCCACTCCGCCCAGTATGCTGGTGATGGCGATGCAATTGGATAATATGACCAGCCTCGATCCTCACGAGAGTTTCGAAGCCACTGGCGGGCAGATTTGCGGCAACCTGTATCAGAAGCTGGTGATGCCTGACCCGCAACAGCCGGATAAGGTGATTGGCGCCCTGGCAAAAAGCTGGGAGGTCAATGCCGACAACAGCGTGTATACCTTCCATATCGACCCGACGGCCAAATTCGCCGATGGTACCCCCGTCACCGCCGAAGATGCGGCGTTCTCCATCGAACGTATCGTAAAACTGGATAAAAGCCCGGCGTTTATCATCAACCAGTTTGGCTTCACTAAAGATAACGTCACCCAACTGGTGACCGCGAAAGACACCCATACGCTGGAGATGAAGCTGGGCGCTCCGGCGGCTGAAACCTTCCTGCTGTATTGTCTGTCGGCCACCGTCGGCAGCATTGTGTCGAAGAAAGCCTGCCTGGCAAATCAGCAGAATAACGACTTCGGCAACGCCTGGCTGAAACAGCACAGCGCGGGTTCTGGCGCTTTTACCCTGCGTACCTGGAAAGCCAGTGAAACCGTGATTCTGCAACTCAGCCCGCAGTTCGCGGACCAGAGCAAAATCAAACGCGTGATCCTCAAACACATCACTGACCCGGCAGCACAGGCGTTAATGCTGAAAAAAGGCGACGTGGATGCGGCTTACGACCTGACCACCGAACAACTGTTACAGGTGAAAAACGACCCTGCGATCTCGCTGGTGACGCAGCCGCTTTCGGCTATCATGCTGATGTCGTGCAACACCAGTAATGAGTACCTGAAAAAACCGCAGGTGTGGCAGGCGCTAAAATGGGCGCTGGATTATGACAGCATCCAGAAGAACATTCTGTCGATGAGTTTCACCACTCATCAGAGCTTCCTGCCGAGCGGTTTCCCGGCGGCGCTGGATGATACCCCTTTCCATAAAGACGTTGCCAAAGCCAAAGCGTTGCTGGCCGAGGCGGGCTATCCGGACGGTTTTGCCATCACCCTCGATCACTACTCGATGCAGCCGTACCCGGATATTGCACAGGCGATTCAGACCCAACTGGGTGCGATTGGCATCAAGGTATCGCTGATTGCCGCTGAGAACCGCCAGGTGTTGACCAAAATGCGCGCTCGTCAGCATCAGCTGGCGCTCACCGCGTGGGGCGCGGATTACTTCGACCCGAACTCCAATACTGAAGCCTTCTGCGTTAACACCGACAACAGCGATAACGCGCGCAACCGCACGCTGGCGTGGCGTTGTAGCTGGTCTGACGATGAGTTCAACAAACTCACCGCACAGGCGCTGCACGAAGCCGACCCGGCCAAACGTATCGCGCTGTATCACCAGCTTCAGCAGATGGGGCGTGAGAAGAGTCCGTTTATCTACATGATGCAGAAAACCAAAAACGTCGCCGTTGGCAAAAATATCAGCGATGTCCACATGACCGTTCTGGAGCAGTGGCCGTATCAGCAGGTGAAAAAAGCCTGATGCAGTTACTGAAAAAGATCGTCAGCACCCTGAGCAGCCTGGTGCTGACGTTGTTCGGCTTGTCGGTTTTGACCTTTTTCATTGGTCGCGTGATGCCCACCGATCCGGTGCTGGCGGCGGTCGGTGATAACGCCCCGCAATCGGTAGTGGAACGCGTGCGTGCGGAAATGGGGCTGGATCAACCGCTTTACATCCAGTTTGGTCATTACCTCAATCAGCTGTTACATGGCGATCTCGGTAAATCGATTTTGACCTCCAATCCGGTCACTACCGATATCGCGCGTTTCTTTCCAGCGACCATGGAGCTGGCGACGGCGGCGATTATTATCGCCGCGTTGATCGGCATCCCACTCGGCGTGTGGGCGGCGGTGCGACAAAGTAGCTGGGTGGATCAGACCATTCGCGTGGTGTGTCTCGCCGGCCATTCGCTGCCGGTATTCGTGCTGGCGTTACTTAGCCTGCTGGTGTTCTACGCCGTGCTGGGCATTGCGCCGGGACCCGGCCGTCAGGACATTATCTGGCAGGATATGGTGCTGCAGGTCACCGGCTTTCTTACCATCGACTCTTTGCTGGCGGGTGAGTATGACGCCTTTCGCGATGCGCTGGCGCATATGGCCCAGCCGGTGTTGATCCTCGCCTATTTCAGCATGGCTTACATCACGCGGATGACGCGCACCTTTATGCTCAATGCCCTTAGCGGCGAGTTTGTGATCACCGCGCGCGCCAAAGGATTGTCTGCGGCGCGGGTGATCTGGCGCCACGCTTTTCCCACCGTAGCGGTACAACTGGTGACGGTACTGGCGCTGACTTACGCCGGGCTGCTGGAGGGCGCGGTAGTGACGGAAAACGTTTTTTCCTGGCCGGGGCTCGGACAGTATCTGACCACTTCGTTGATGAACGCTGATATGAACCCGGTAGTTGGCGCCACTCTGCTGGTCGGCACCGTGTATGTCGTGCTTAATCAACTGGCCGATCTTCTCTATCGACTTTGGGATCCGCGCGTAAAATGATCTTCTTTTCTCGTGACTGGCTACTTGATGACACGCCAGCGAACCGCCGCCAGGCGGTATGGGGCCGTCGCTATCGCCTGTGGCTCAGCCTGCGTAACAACCCGTTGGCGATGGCGGGGCTGCTGGTCATTTTCCTGATGTTACTTCTGGCGGTGTTTGCGCCGCTGCTGACGCCGTTTGATCCAGGAACGCAGCATCTGGCTAATCGCCTTGCGGCGCCGTCATGGGCGCACTGGCTCGGAACCGATGAACTGGGCCGCGATGTCTGGACGCGAATCATCTATGGCGGACGTACCACGCTTGGTATGGTGATCGCGGTCGTGGTGCTGACCGCGCCGCTCGGCCTGCTGATTGGCTGTATCGCCGGTTATGCAGGCGGGATTGTGGACAAGGCGTTGATGCGACTGACGGATATTTTCCTCGCTTTCCCGCGCCTGATTCTGGCGCTGGCGTTTGTTGCCGCGCTGAAACCGGGCGTCGAGAGTGCGGTTCTGGCCATCGCGCTGACTGCCTGGCCGCCCTATGCGCGTCTGGCACGGGCGGAGACCTTACAGTTCCGCAACAGTGATTTTATCGCCGCCAGCCGTCTGACCGGCGCAGCGCCGTTGCGTATTATTCTGCGCCATATCATGCCATTGTGCGTGCCGAGCCTGATTGTGCGCGTCACTCTTGACATGAGTTCTATCATTATCACCGCCGCCAGCCTCGGCTTTCTCGGCATGGGCGCTCAGCCGCCTTCACCGGAATGGGGCACGATGATTGCCACTGCGCGTCGTTTCCTGTTTAGCGAGTGGTGGGTGCCGCTGATGCCGTGCATCGCCATTTTCCTGACCTCGCTGGCGTTCAACTTTCTGGGCGACGGTCTGCGCGACGTGCTCGATCCGAAGGAGCGCTAAATGCTGGTAGAAATTGAAAATTTGCGCATTGCCTTTCGCAACCGCGCCGACACCTTTGAAGCGGTGCGCGGCGTCAGTTTTAGCGTTGGCCGGGAAAAGTTTGCCCTTGTCGGCGAGAGCGGTTCCGGCAAATCGCTGACGGCACGCAGCCTGATGCAACTGCTGCCAGGCAACGCGGCGGTGACGGCGGACGTCCTGCGTTTTGATGGCATCGACCTGCGCGGCGCCAGCGAAAAAGTGCTACGTCAGATCCGCGGCAAGCGCGTTGGTTTTATTTTGCAGGACCCGAAATATTCGCTCAATCCGGTGATGACGATTGGTCAGCAGATTTCCGAAGCCTGGCGCGAACATAAGGGGGGGAGCAAAAAGGCGGCGCTGCAGGCCGCGATTGGCTTGCTGGAACAGGTAAAAATCCGCGATCCCGAATCGGTGGCGAAACGCTATCCACATGAAGTTTCTGGTGGGATGGGCCAGCGGGTGATGATTGCCATGATGCTGGCGCCGGACCCGGAGTTGCTGATTGCGGATGAACCTACCAGTGCGCTGGATGCCACGGTACAGGCGGAGATCCTCAAACTGATTGACGACCTGGTGTCTGCTCGTGGCATGGGACTGATCCTGATCAGTCACGATCTGCCGCTGGTGTCGCATTTTTGCGATCGCGTGGCGGTGATGTATGCCGGGCGTATCGTCGAACAGTTAGCGGCCGGACAACTGCAACAGGCGCAGCATCCCTATACCCGCGGGTTGCTGGCCTGCCTGCCGTCGCTGCGCCATCCGCGCGATCGATTACCGGTGCTGCAGCGTGATGCGGCGTGGCGGGATTAATGCCGCATCCAGGTATTGCGCGATTTATCGCGCGGGTTGCAATGCAGGGGGCGGATTTTAGCTCAACAGGCAAAATACATGATTCAAATTGATAATCTGCGTATCTCTTTTGGTTCGCTTACGGTGGTAAAAGACGTCAGCTTTTTTGTTGCTAATGGCGAGAGTTTCGGCCTGGTTGGCGAAAGCGGTTCCGGTAAATCCACCATTCTGCGAGCGCTGGCCGGGCTGAATGAACACTGGCAGGGCAATATGATCTTTGGCGGTCAGGCATTGGGCGCCAAACGCAGCCGCGCTTTTTTTCGCCAGGTTCAAATGGTCTTCCAGGACCCGTTTGGCTCGCTGCATCCGCGGCAGACCATTGACCGCATTCTGCACGAGCCGTTGCTGGTGCATCAGTTCGATCGTGCTGAACAACGCATCAGCCGGGCGCTGAGTGAAGTTGGTCTACCTGCGGCGGTGCGTTTTCGCTATCCCCACCAGCTTTCCGGCGGGCAGCGTCAGCGTGTGGCGATCGCCCGGGCGCTGATTGCGGAGCCGGAGGTCCTGCTGCTGGATGAGCCCACCTCGGCGCTCGATGTATCGGTACAGGCGGAAATCCTTAATCTACTGAGCGATCTTCGCAGCGAGCGTAAACTGACCTACATTATGGTGACACATAATCTCGCGGTGGTGACGCATTTGTGTCAGCGCATTGGCGTGATGCAGCATGGCGAGATGGTCGAGCAACTGAGCGCTGACGATCTGCGCGCCCGCCGCATCCAGCATCCGCACACCGCGCAACTGTTTGATCTCAGCATGACGCTGGAGGAACCGGTATGACAACAGCCCGCTGGCAGCAGGCCGCAGATGTGGCAGATTCGATCGTGCAAAGCTGGCGACAACCCGGTGCGCCAGGCGGTGCGATCGTGTTGTTTGATGCCGACCATATTCACTCAACGCATTACGCCGGGCTGGCCGATCTGTCCCGGCAAACGCCGTTTACGGTGGACAGCGTGGTGCGTTTTGCCTCAATAACCAAACATCTGTTTGCCGCCCTGGTCACCGGCCCGGGAAGCCGATTTATGCAGCTGGATGACACGCTGGCGCAACATCTGCCGCAGCTGACCGGCGCCAACGGCGCGGTGACGATAGGGCAGGCGCTGGATATGAGCAGCGGCCTGCCGGACGTGCGTGAAACTCTGTCGCTGCTGGGTTTATCGGTGTATAACGCCACTACTGCCGCCGATTTGCTCGATTTTGTCGCTCGCGAAGGCGAGCTGAACTACCCGCCGGGCAGCGAGATCTCCTATACCAACACCGGCTACCGTCTGGTGGAGGAGGCGCTGAAAGCCAAAGGCGTGCTGTTTAACGAGCTGTTACAGCAATACGTGTGCAACCCCCTGGATGTTAATCTGTTCGCGGCGGAAAGCTGGTTTGATATTGTCCCTGGCCTGGTGCCGGGTTACTGGCACAACGGGCAGCAGTGGCAACTTTCCAGCGCCGGTTTGCATCTGTCGGCATCCGGCAGCATGACCGGCAGTCTGCGGGATCTGACTCGCTGGCTGCAAAGTCTGCTGGCGGATACCGGTCCGGGTGCCGGTGTGCTGCAACGGCTGAGCGCGCCGCGCAGGCTGAATGACGGGCGCGCCAGCGGTTATGGGCTGGGGATAACGCGTTCGACGATCGACGGCCAGACGCTGTTTGGTCACGGCGGTTCCCACGCCGGTTATAAAAGCTATTTCCTGTTGCATCCGGCGTTGAAGATCGGCGTGGCGCTGGTGGCAAACCGTGAAGATGTCGCCACTTCCGAAAGCGCTCTGCGCATTCTGGCCGCCGCGTTGGGCCGCGCATTACCGGAAAAAGGCCACGATCTGACGCCCGGGCTGTATGTGGCGCCGGATGCCGCCGACTGGCTGGAGATCAGCGGCGTGACCGCCACCTGGCTGGGAGCGGGTGAAACGCTATGGCGCGATGAACACGCTGGTGATGCCATCTCACTTTCCAGCACTTTCCCGATGCGATTACACCACGAGGGCGCCGCGATTGCCGGTGAAATCGGCCATGCGGCGCGCCGCTTTGTACCGGTGCAGCCGGATTGCGCCAGCCTCGACAATATGCAGGGCTGCTGGTTCGCGTCGCAGTGGCGTAGTGAGATGGTGGTTGCGGCGGATACCCTGACGATGGGAATTGGCCCGGCGGCGATTCGCGCCACGCTGCAATCGCTGGGTGGCGATCGTGTGCTGGCAACGGCGCAGGATGGCCCGTGGGAGAAACGTTTTGTGCTGGCGCGAGCGGGCGATAGCGTGCGGCTGCTGCTCAACCGCAGCCGCGTTGTGACCTTCAGACGCCAGCGATGAGCCTTAGTTTTGCGTACTCGCCAGATAGGAGAAGGCGCTCAACAGGCTGATTAGCGTGCCCATCTTCTCCGCGCGATAGCCCACGGTGACCGCATCAATGCGCGTTACGCCCGGGATCAGGCTGAAGAGATCGGCCAGCACCGGTTTACTCGCCTGAAGCTGCATCTCATAAGGGGAACTGATGCGGGTGGTTTCAACCTGACCTGCACGCTGTACGACTGCCGTGGCGGCGACGCGGATAGCATCCTGCGCCGCCCGCGGGCTGATGGATTCCGCACAGGTATGGGAGATGGCGCGTTTGACGCAGACGTAATCAACCGACGGGTAATGTTCGCCAATCCAGCCCTGGAGCCGATCGTCGCCGCTCACCAGCCACAACGGCGTGCCCTGTTCGGCCGCCGCCGCCGCATAGATATCGCTTTCGCCCATCACTTTGCCGTTGATATGGATGCGCCAGAACGCGCGCCCGTTAATGGTATGCGCCAGCACGCCGGGCTCGCCTGCCGCGCTGTGATAGCCGATAAAAAACAGACCATCGAAGGGCTGCTGTTCCAGCCCTTCCACCATTGACAGACCGCGAGGTTTGCCCTGGACCAGTCGGGCGCGGGGATCGATATTTTCCGCACGCAGATTGGTCATTTGCGCGTGGCTGTCAGCCACTACCACTTCGGTTGCGCCACCGGCAAACGCCCCATCGATGGCGGCATTAACTTCCTGTTCCATCAATCCGCGTGCCAGCTGGTATTCCGCATGGCCTGGCGAACATTGTTCCGGGCGCATGACGCCCGCGATGCCTTCGATATCGGCGGAGATAAAGATTTTCATTGTCTGATGTTTTCCGTTAATCGCGATATACCCGTTGTATTTCAGGTCGCTTGTACATTGGCTACGCCCGTTTCTGTGTCGGGTATAAACCCCAATATGATGTGATCAATCGCGCCGTTACGGTAGCGATAACCTGTTCAGCACCTCGGTCAACGCCGGACGGTGGTGGCCGCGAAAACCGGTGACCGCTTCCGCGCTCAGCAACGCATCCAGCACCGCGTGTTCGGTGGCATCGGCAGCGGCGGCGAGCAATGGCTCCAGCGCCGCATCCTCCGGTGGCTGAGGCTGAACGCAGGTAGAAAATGCCACCGCAATATCACCGGAACCGTGTCCCCAGTAACTGCCCAGTCGTCCGAGGCCTGCCCCGGCGCGTTTTGCCACACGCTTCAACTGGCGCGCGTCAAGCGGCGCATCGGTGGCCATAATGATGATGATCGAGCCCGCATCGCGCTGGGGCGCCAGTTCCGGCAACAGCGGGGCGATCATCTCGCCAAGACGCACGCCATCCAGCGTTAACGCTGTCAGCGCGCCAAAGTTCGCCAGCACCAGTACGCCAAGCGTGGCATTCAGAGCGGGGATCAGGCGCGAGGCGCTGCCAATGCCGCCTTTCAGGCTAAAACAACTCATACCGCGCCCGGCGCCAACGCTACCACGGGCGAAATCGCTCTGCGCATTCTGTAGGGCCTGTTGCGCCAGCGTTTCTGTCACCGCCAGCGCCTGGATGTCATTGAGCCAGCCGTCGTTACACTCCAGCGCCAACGGATTGACCGTGGGCATACTGCGGCCCAGCTCCGGGTTGCGGCTGATGGCATCGCGCACCAGGGTGGTAAACAGCGTGCCGACCGCCAGAGTGTTGCTAAGCAGGATCGGCGTCTGCAATACCCCCAGTTCTTCCAGCTGTACCAGCCCGACCGGTTTGGCAAAGCCGTTAAATACCGCCGCCGCGCAGGGCAGTGGTTGTCGGAAAAGGTTATCACCCGGCGGCACAATCGCCGTGACCCCGGTCTGGATCTCGCCTTCTGCCAGAGTGGCGTGGCCGACGCGTACGCCAGGTACATCGCTGATCAGGTTGGTCGGCCCGCAGTGGCTGCGCGGCTGACCGAGCTGACGATCTTCACGCCAGCGTTGCAGCAGCAGGTCACGCTGCCTCTGTTGAAAATCCATGTTTAACTCTTCAGTTTGGGATCGAGCGTATCGCGCAGGGCATCGCCCAGCAGGTTAAACGCCAGTACCGTAATAAAAATCGCCAGGCCGGGGAAGACGCTGATGTGCCACATGCCAGCCATCATCATATTGCGACTCATCGCCAGGATGTTGCCCCACTCAGGAACGTCCGGCTCCGGACCAAGGCCGATAAAACTCAGTCCGGCTGCGGTGAGAATACTGGTGCCGATACGCATGGTGAAGTAAACAATCACGTTCGACAGGGTACCCGGCAGAATATGGCGCAACAGAATGACGCGGTTTGGCGCGCCAGCACAGCGTACCGCTTCAACATAAGCGGCCTGTTTCAGCGACAGCGTCGAGGCGCGTACGATACGGGCAAACACCGGCACGCTGAACACCGCGACCGCGATAATCACGTTATTCAGACCCGGACCGAGAATCGCCACCACCGCAATCGCCAGCAACATGCCTGGAAAAGCGAAGAGGACATCGGAACCCCGCATAATCAGCATGTCGATCCAGCGGCCATAATAGCCGGCCAGCAGCCCAAGCAGTACTCCCACCACCATGCCAAGCGTTACCGAGACGACGCCAATATACAACGAGATACGCGCGCCATAGATGATACGGCTCAGCAGGTCGCGACCGAGATCATCGGTGCCCATCCAGTGCGCGGCAGAGGGCGGTGAGGAGAGCGCCATCCAGTCCGGCGCCATCGGATCCCAGGGCGCCAGCCACGGAGCGAAAATCGCCACCAGCACCAGCAACAGCACAAACCCGCCCGAGACCAGCGCCAGTGGATTGCGCACAAAGGCATGCAGAAAATCGCGCCACGGCGAACGGATCGCCTCCTGCGCATTGGCAGGCAGAGATTGTAGGCTCATCATGGCTCCTGTCGCAGGCGAATCGCCGGGTTCACTACTGCATACAGCAGGTCGACCAGCAGGTTAATCACAATAAATTCAAACACGAACAGCATCACCAGCGCCTGGATCACCGGCTGGTCTTGCGCTTTGATCGATTCGATCAGCAGCCAGCCTAATCCCGGCCAGTTGAACACGCTTTCCACCACGATCGAGCCGCCCAGTAGAAAACCAAACTGCAAACCGAGCATGGTGATGACCGGGATCAGCGCATTGCGCATTACATGCTTCCAGGTCACCAGACGATTGCGCAGGCCTTTTGCTTTGGCGGTACGGACATAATCTTCCTGCGCCACCTCAAGGAAGGCTGAGCGGGTAAAACGCGCCATCACCGCAGCCACCGAGGAACCCAGCGTGATGGCGGGGAGGATGATATCCGTGGGCTTATTGAAGCCGCTGACCGAAAACAGGCCAAATGGCATAGCAACAAACTGGATCAGCAACAGGCCCAGCCAGAATGTCGGCATGGAAATACCGCCCACGGCAACGCTCATTAGCGTCCAGTCCTGCCATTTTCCGCGTTTCAGGGCTGCCAGCACGCCAAGAAACAGGCCGAGGATCACTGACCAGGCAAAACCGGCGAGCGCCAGCCACATGGTAGGCATAAAGCTTTTTTCGATCACTTCCAGCACCGGCTGCTGTGTGCGGTAGGTTACGCCGAGATCGCCACGGAACAGGCCGCCCAGCCAGTGCAGATATTGTTGCGGCAGCGGGTCGTTAAGACCGAGATGCTGGCGCGCGGCTTCCACTGCTTCCAGCGGCGCATCCGGCCCGGCATAGATGCGTGCCGGATCGCCCGGAAGCAGTTTGATAAAGCCGAATACCAGCAGTGAGACCACCAGCAGAACCGGGATCATCTCCAGCAGACGACGAATAATGTATGCGAACATGCGTTTCCTTTAATTCGGTACGGACATCCCCCTCGCCATTAATGGCGAGGGGGATGCAGGGCTTACTTAAACGCCGCCTGGGTATACAGCAAGTTACCATCCGGCAACATCGAGACGCCGCTCAGATCGCGACGTTTGCCCACCAGGTTATCCGGCGTGCCGAGGAAGGCAACCGGCGCATCTTTCCACAGCAGCTTCTGCGCTTCGGCATACGCCACGGCGCGCTTCGCCGGATCAGCGGTAGCCAGGCCCTCGGCAATCGCTTTATCTACCGCCGGGTTGCTGAAGTAGGAGACGTTGTAGGAAGTTGGCACCCAGGATTCGGTGGCGTACAGCGGACGCAGCGCCCAGTCAGCATCGCCAGTAGAGGTAGACCAGCCGCCATAGTAGAGGTCAAATTGCGCCTGCTTCGGATCTTTCACCCCCCACAGTTTGGCGTCGCGCATACCGGAATCCATTGGCGTTACGGTGACGCGGATCCCCACAGTAGCGAGCTGTGCTTTCAGGAACTGCGCCGCGCGTACGCTGGCGGTGGCATTGGTGGTCCACAGCTTCAGATCGAGACCGTTCGGGTATCCCGCCGCTTTCAGCAGCGCTTTGGCTTCATCCGGTGCATAGCGATAGTTGGGGTCGCTCTGCTTTTGGTAGAATTGTACTCCTTCCGGAATGGCTGAACTGGCGGGTTTGCCCATACCGGCAAACGCCACTTTCAGCCACAGATTACGGTCGATGGCGTAGTTAATCGCCTGACGTACGCGCACATCCGCCAGCGGTTTATGCTGGTTATTGATCGCCATGTAGTAGAGGTAAATGCTCGGATCGCGCTGGATTGCCAGTTTGCTGTCGTTTTGTACGGTGCTGATCAGATCGGACGGCAGCGGCCAGATCGCATCCGCCTGACCTGACTTCAGCGCTGCCACGCGGGTGGCATCTTCCGGGCTGGGGGAGAAAACCACCTTATCCACCTTCGGCCAGCCTTTCTGCCAGTAACCGTCATATTTGGTCAGGGTGACGGCTTTCCCCGGCTGCCAGTTGACAAATTTAAACGGACCCGTGCCCACCGGATGCAGGCGCAACTGCGCTTCGTCCGGATACTGCTTGAGGATCGCCGGGCTCCACATCACCGCTGACGGGTGGGCCAGGGTATTGATGAATGCGCCAAATGACTGGTTCAGATCAATTTTCACTTTGTCTGGCGCCAGTACCGTAACGCTCTCAATCATCTTATACAGACTGTTGCGCTTCAGTCCTTTGGTCTGATCGGCGAGACGATCGAGGTTGGCTTTCACCGCCTCTGCATCGAAGGGCGTGCCGTCCTGGAAGGTAACGCCTTTGCGCAGCGTCAGGGTGAATTCAGTGGCGCTGTCATTACTGGTGTACCCGGTTGCCAGCCAGGGTTGCAGCTTCATCCGGGCATCGAACTGGAACAGGCGCTCGAAGATGCCGCTTTGCACTGAATAACTGACGTTGTCTGAGGTATCGTGTGGATCGAGGCCGGTGATATCCGCATACATCGAGATATGCAGATCCTGCGCCTGCACAGCAGCCGCCAGGGAGAGGGTAAGTCCGAGAGCGAGCGAGGTGCGACGGAAGAACGGGTTCATAAAATCTCCTGGTATTGGGGTTAGCACGGAACAATGCCATCAGCGACCCAGTGCTGCGGGGCAACCTGGCGATAACGGGGTTTAATGACCGTTTCTCCTGCTTTGCGTAACGGCGAGGGGATCTCGCTGTCCTCGAAAGCGCGTTGTGGACGGTTCAGTGGATCAGCGACCGGCACCGAGGCCAGCAGCCGTTGGGTATAAGGATGTTGCGGATTATTGAATACCGACTGGCGCGGCCCCAGTTCAACAATCTGGCCGAGGTACATTACCGCCACGCGGTTAGCAATACGCTCCACCACCGCCATGTCATGGGAGATAAAAATCCACGCCACACCGGTTTGCTGTTGCAGATCCATCATCAGATTCACCACCTGCGCCTGAATCGACACATCCAGCGCAGAAACCGCTTCGTCCGCAATGATCACTTTGGGTTTCAGCGCCATAGCGCGGGCAATGGCGATACGCTGACGCTGGCCGCCGGAAAACTCATGCGGATAACGGCGCGCATGTTCCGGTTGCAGGCCAACGCTTTTCAGCAGTTCCGCCACCTGCGGCGTCGCCTCTTCCAGCGACTGCACCACGCCATGCAGCAGCAGCGGCTCGGCGATGGTGAATCCCACGGTTAAACGCGGATTAAGCGAGGCATAGGGATCCTGAAATACCATCTGGATTTCACGCCGTAGCGGCTGAAACTGGGCCTCTTTCAGGTTGGCGATTTCGTTACCCTGGAAATGGATGCTGTCGGCATCACTGTTGATTAAACGCATCAGCGCGCGACCGGTGGTGGATTTACCGCAACCACTCTCGCCAACAATCGCCAGCGTCTCCCCCGGCCACAGGGTGAAGTCGATCTGCTCTACCGCATGAACTTCATGGGTCAGTGCCGAGAAAATACCGCTGCGAATGGGGTAATAGACTTTCAGGCCGCGTACATCAAGCAGGGGGTTATCATCGTAACGGGCGGTGCGTTGTTCATCCTTCTCCGTTTCTTCTGCGCCGAGTAACGGAAAGCGCTGTGGCCATGCGTGTTCGCGCATGTCCCCCAGTTTTGGCACCGCTGCCAGTAACGCTTTGGTGTAGGGATGCTGCGGCGCGTTAAAAATCGCTTCCACCGTTCCCTGTTCCACCACATTGCCGCGATACATCACCACCACACGGTCAGCGATTTCTGCCACGACGCCCATATCGTGGGTGATAAACAGCACCGCCATCTGCCTGGCGCGTTGCAAATCACGCAGAATTTGCAGAATGCGCGCCTGTACCGTGACGTCGAGCGCGGTGGTTGGTTCATCTGCAATCAACAGTCGCGGATCGCAGGCCAGCGCCTGGGCAATCATCACTCGCTGACGCATCCCGCCCGACAGCGAGTGCGGATAGCTTTTCATGACCCGATCGACATCGGCAATACGGACCTGGCGCAGCAGTTCGCGGGCGCGTGCATTCGCCTCGGCTTTACCACAAATTTTTTGGTCGAGCAGGGCTTCCGTCAGCTGATCGCCGACACGCAGTACCGGGTTCAGCGACGTCATTGGCTCCTGAAAAATCATTGACATCTCACGACCACGCAAAGCATTGCGCTGCGTTTCGTCGAGTTTTTCCAGGTGATGTAATTGACCATGACGATCGCGGAACTGAATGCTGCCGTGATCGATATGACCTGAGGCAGCCAGTAGCCCCATTACCGACAGCGAGGTGACTGATTTTCCCGACCCGCTTTCGCCCACTACGGCGACGATTTCGCCCTGGTGTATCTCAAAGTTGATGCCTTTCAGCGCCTGGTTAACGCCGCTACGGCCGCGAAAGCTGACGCTGAGATCCTGAATAGCGAGTACCGGCGCAGAGGCGGAACCGGCAACGCTGGCGGCGTTCTGCATGGGTAAAGTGTCCGTCATCGTTGCTCCGTGTGCGGGTTATAGCCAGATTTGGCCTCTGGAATAGGAGAGGAACGGCGAACTGTCTGCCGCCAGCCAGATCGGGCCATCGAGATCGATATGTTCGGCGGCAATCGCCACCGGCAGCGCGGCTTCCATTGCCAGCGATGAACCCAGCATACAGCCCACCATCAGACGCATATCCCGCTTTTTCGCCTCTGCCACCATCGCCAGCGCTTCGGTTAATCCGCCACATTTATCCAGTTTGATGTTGATCATCTCGTAGCGATTACGCAGTTGGGCGATATCTTCCCGCGTGTGGCAACTCTCGTCGGCACAGACCGGGATTGGATGAGTGAAACGCTGTAAATCCTGGTCCTGACCGGCCGGTAACGGTTGTTCGATCATCGCGATGTTATAGGGCAACAGCGCGTTGAACAGACTGTGCAGATCGACACCGGACCAGGCTTCGTTGGCATCAATAATCAGCGTGGCGTGGGGCGCGGCGGCACGGATCGCGGCCACTTTTTCCAGAATATCGTCACGGTTGAGTTTAATTTTCAGCAGGATGGCGCCACGTGACACCGCGTCAGCGGCGGCCCGCGCCATATTGTCCACGCTATCCAGACTGAGTGTTTCGGCGGTGATGACCGAGACGGGGGGAGTCCGGCCGCTCATCTGCCACAGCGTCTGTTTCGCCAGTGCGGCATCCAGTCTCCACAGCGCGCAGTCCAGCGCATTACGCGCTGAACCCGCATGCAGACGGGTTTGCAGATCGACTCGGCTGAGACCGGCTTCGATGTCGCCGCGCATCGTTTCCAGTTCGGCGTTGACGCTTTCCGGCGTTTCGTCGTAACGCGGGGTAGGCGTGCATTCACCGCGACCAATAAAGCCATTCTGCTCCAGGGTGACGCGAATCACCGTCACCGCGGTGCGTGTGCCGCGTGAGATGGCAAACGGGCGCGCCAGCGGCAGTTCCAGCACCTCTATCTGCATACGTCGCATCTTAGCCGCGCTCCTTCAGGAAGGCTGCGATTTCCGTGATGCCAAAGCGCACCGGATCGGTGGCGGGCACGCCAAATTCGGCGCTGACTTCGGCGCAGTAAGCGCGCGCTTCTTCTTCACTGTAGTTTGAGGTGTTGATGGCAAAACCCGCCAACTGCACGGTGTCGCTGGTGACAGCGGCGGCGCGCAGGTTGGCGTCGACGCAATCCTTCAGGCTGACCATCGGCTGATGCGGCAGATGGCGCATTTTTTGGCGACCCATTTCGTGACACATCACCAGCCATTGTGGCTGGGCGCCGTGGATCAGCCCCATTGATACGCCTGCATAGGAAGGATGGAACAGTGAACCCTGACCTTCGACGATATCCCAATGGTCGTCTTCGTTGGCGGGGGACAGCGCTTCCGCCGCGCCGGCGATAAAGTCTGCAATGACCGCGTCGATGGCGATACCGGCTCCGGCAACCAGGATACCGGTCTGGCCGGTGGCCCGGAAATCGGCCTTCAGACCGACGTCGCGCATTGCCGCTTCCAGCGCCAGTGAGGTGTACATCTTGCCGACTGAGCAGTCGGTGCCGACAGTAAGCACACGCTTACCGGCACGTTTTTTACCGCTGCCAACACTCAGCTTCGGACGCATGTGGCGGATATCAAACAGTTCCACGCCAAATTCCTGCGCTAACGCTACGAGCTCCGGTTCATCTGCCAGACGATGGTGCAGGCCGCTGGCGACATTCATTCCGGCTTTGATAGCGTTGCGTACAGTATCCAGCCAGTGCGGCGGCAGATATCCTCCGGCGTTGGCGGTACCGAGTACCAGGGTTTTTGCCCCGCGCGCTTTGGCGGTGGCAATGTCGATCTCTTCCAGACCGAGGCTGACGGTGCAACCCGCCAGTTTGATTTCACCAACGCACTGTTCCGGCCGCCAGACGTGAATACCGCGCGCCGTTTTTGCCGCCAGGGGATCGGTGACATCACCAAGAAAGAGTAAATAAGGTTGAGGGATCAGCATGATGTTTCTCGTATCAGACAGGTGAAAAGGATCTGTACTGACTATTCCATGCTGCGGGCTGAGGGAGGAATGCTTGTTTAGTGGCAGGATATAACTTCAGGCTATATCCAGAAGAAAAACTGATGTTTGACGGGGGAAAATGGTGATTTTAAGGGCGTGTGGGGAAAATCATCCGTGTGAGAGATAAGAAAATCATTGATATTTACCGCTCGACGCGCATAGCGTGCTGTGTCCTTCGCGATGAAAAACCCATCGGCGCTCCTGTCTGATACAGGGACGTGACGGTCGGGCGTATGGGGGCGTTGTTGTTTTTTCTGTATGGAAATTGTTCAGTTGTGCATAAAATTAAGAACAGGGCTTGCCATTGCCTCATGGTTAGTCCATAATGCCGTCCATCCTGTTGCAGGATAGGTGTAAAGGTTATTAAAATCAATAAGTTAAGCTCATGATTTTAAATTATCTTTCCACGTTCAGAATTTGAATGTCTCCATTCTAATCACTGAATTTCAGGTTGCGGCAAAGCCGTTAGTGCTCAGGCAGCTTGAAACGACAATTAAGCGGGAATAGCTCAGTTGGTAGAGCACGACCTTGCCAAGGTCGGGGTCGCGAGTTCGAGTCTCGTTTCCCGCTCCAAAATTTCTTCCGGTACTTATTTTATCCACAGCGCAAGATCGCGTCAGAGATGATTTCCGTCAGGCCATGCAAAATACTGTGAACAGAGTTATCCACAGATTGTTTTTGGCGGCTTTTCACGAGGAAATTGTCTGCGGTGTAAACGGTGTGTTTTTATGTTATTGAAACATAAGTATTAAATTTCAATGAAAATTGTTAATTCGATCACTTGACGAATGACTGCTCATTGAAACGCAATGCATTTTTATTTTTATCCACAGCCTGTGAATCACTCAGGCATCTCGCGGCAATCCTTTCTCCACCACTCTTACCAGCCGTAGTTTCTTCGGCAATTGCACTTCAATCACGTTGGCATTTCGCTTGTCAATTTGCTGCGCAACCGCCCATTCTATGTGCTCATCGAGAAGTGGGTGCTCACCTCGGCGACTTTCCAGAGCCGTAAGATTCGCTTCATCCCAGGGCGCATTTCCCAATGCGACGGCAATATTACGCAGCCAGCGCAGATGACCGATACGCCGAATGGCTGACCCTTCAGTCACTTTCAAGAAATAAGGCTCACTCCAGGTGAACAGCTCCTGGAGCGCAGGTGCGTGTAATGCCTTACGCGGGCTAAAGTCCTCTTCATCAGTGAGTTGCGCGAAGCGGTTCCACGGACAAATGAGCTGGCAGTCATCGCAGCCGTAAATGCGGTTACCGATCAGCGAGCGAAATTCTTCCGGGATCGCCCCTTCCAGTTCGATGGTCAGATAGGAGATGCAGCGCCGGGCGTCAACGGTATAGGGCTCGACGATAGCGCCGGTTGGGCAGATAGTCATGCAGGCGACGCAGCGTCCGCACGCTTCTTCGACGGGATGATCGACGGGCAGCGGGAGGTCGATAAGCAGTTCTCCGAGAAAAAAGAACGAGCCGGCATCGCGACTGAGGATGAGTGAGTGCTTACCTGTCCAGCCAAGCCCTGCTTTTTCGGCTAAAGGACGTTCAAGAATCGGCGCGGAATCGACAAAAGGTCTAAAATTGAGCGAAGCACACTGTTCCTGAATCTTCTCACCTAATTTTTTCAGGCGATTACGTAACAGCTTATGATAGTCCCGACCGAGGGCATAGCGGCTAACGTAACCCCGAGCGGGATCCTTCAGGGTGCGGGCGAAAGCGGCGTTAGCGGGCAGGTAGTTCATCCGCACGCTAATCACGCGTAATGTACCGGGCTGGAGTTCATGAGGGCGCGCGCGCATCATTCCGTGGCGCGCCATCCACTCCATTTCGCCATGGTATTGTTTATCCAGCCATGCCTGCAGTTTAGGCTCACTGGCGCTGAGATCGGTATCGGTAATACCGACCTGCTGGAACCCCAACTCTGTGCCCCATTGTTTGATTTGCTGCGCTAACTGATTGAGATCGAGGGGCTGTGACATGATGGACCATACGATGACAAAAAACTCTGACAGTATACCACACATCATCTGGCCGGCAGATGCGCTACGGCAGGCGGAAAAAGAGGCGGCGGATAGCCTCGGGCTTACCCTATTTGAACTGATGCGCCGCGCGGGTGAAGCGGCCTTCCAGCTCGCCCACGCGCAATATCCGGCCAGCCAGCACTGGCTGATTCTCTGCGGCCATGGTAATAACGGCGGCGACGGTTATGTGGTGGCCCGTCTGGCGCAGGCGCAGGGGATTAAGGTTACCCTGCTGGCGCTGGAGAGCGAGAAACCGTTGCCGGAAGAGGCCAGTGCCGCGCGTGAAGCGTGGTTGAGCGCTGGCGGTACGATCCATGCTGCAAACATTGTCTGGCCGGAAGATATCACGCTGATTATTGACGGCCTGCTGGGAACCGGGCTGCACAGCGCCCCGCGGCAAGAAATAGCCGAGATTATCGCCCATGCGAACTCGCATCCTGCCCCGGTTGTGGCGCTGGATATTCCTTCGGGGCTGAACGCGCAGACCGGGACGACGCCGGGGGCGGCGATCAATGCCGCGCATACCATTACCTTTATCGCGCTCAAACCCGGCCTGCTGACCGGTAAAGCCCGCGATGTCGTGGGCCATCTGCATCATCATGCTTTGGGGCTTGAGGGCTGGCTGGCAGGGCAATCTACGCGATTAAACCGTTTTGATGCTTCACAGCTCGCGGAGTGGCTGCCGCCGCGACGTCCCACATCGCATAAAGGCGACCACGGTAAACTGGTGATTATCGGCGGCGAACCGGGAACGGCGGGGGCTATCCGCATGACCGGCGAAGCCGCGTTGCGCGCAGGCGCGGGACTGGTGCGGGTTCTGACCCATAAAGACAATATTGGGCCGATTCTGACCGCCAGGCCGGAACTGATGGTCCATGAATTGACAGCGCGCTCGCTGGCACAAAGCCTGCAATGGGCTGATATCGTCGCGATTGGCCCGGGGCTGGGGCAGAGTGAGTGGGGCAAAAATGCGCTGCGCCAGACGGAGAATTTTCGTAAACCGATGGTCTGGGATGCGGATGCGCTTAACCTGCTGGCAATCAATCCCGATAAACGTCACAATCGCGTGCTGACACCGCATCCCGGCGAGGCCGCCCGTCTGCTGAACGTGAGTGTGGCAGAAATTGAAAGCGATCGCTTACATTCTGCACAACGTCTGGTAAAACGGTATGGCGGCGTTGTTGTGCTTAAGGGGGCGGGCACGATTGTCAGTAACGACGCTGGCGCAACAGGCATTATTGATGCCGGTAACGCAGGAATGGCCAGCGGAGGGATGGGCGATGTACTGACTGGTATCATTGCCGCATTGTTAGGGCAAGGTCTGACGCCATATGATGCTGCCTGCGCCGGATGCGTTGCTCATGGCGAAGCCGCCGACCAGCTTGCGGCCAGAAATGGCACGCGCGGCATGCTGGCGACCGATCTTTTTTCCACGCTCAGGCGTGTTGTTAACCCGGATGTGATTGACGTAGACCATGATTAACCGAGTGATTCCTTTACCTGATGAACAGGCCACTTTACACCTTGGCGACCGCGTAGCACAGGCGTGCACTGGCGCCACGGTTATCTATTTGTATGGCGATTTAGGTGCGGGGAAAACGACCTTTAGCCGCGGTTTTCTGCATGCGCTCGGTCACCGCGGCAATGTCAAAAGCCCGACGTATACCCTGGTCGAGCCTTATCACCTTGATCGTTTCGTGGTCTACCACTTTGATCTGTATCGCCTTGCGGATCCTGAGGAGCTCGAATTTATGGGGATCCGCGATTATTTTTCTGACGATGCCATCTGCCTGGTGGAGTGGCCGCAACAGGGCACGGGTGTCCTGCCTGAACCGGATGTCGAAATTCACCTTGAGTATCAGGCGCAAGGGCGTGAGGCGCGCGTAACGGCGGTCTCCGCATTGGGTGAGTCTTTATTGGCGCGTTTGGCGAATTAGCCTGAAGGACGACGGGATGATATATCGCATAATCAGTTGGCTGGCCGCCGCACTGATACTGTTCAGTATTCAGGTCTCTGCGGCAAGTTTATCCGATATTCAGGTCTCAAACGGAGATAAGCAGGCCCGCATTACCCTTAACTTTATCGGCGATCCTGAATATTCGTTTAGCCCTCAGGGCAAACGTACGGTGGCGCTGGATATCAAGCAAACAGGTGTGCTTCAGGGTCTACCGCTGCAGTTTAGCGGCAATAATCTGGTGAAAAGCATTCGTTCCGGGGCACCGCAGAACCTCCAGTCGTTACGCCTGCTGGTTGATTTAACCGCCGATGGGAAAACGCGGGCGGTGAAACAACAACACGGCTCTAACTATACCGTGGTGTTCACCATTAATGCCGACGCACCACCACCGCCGGTGGTGGTGAAACAGGTCGAGAAGCCCGTTCTGCAACCTGCTCGTCCGAGTGAACCGCCGCGTAATCCGTTTAAAGCCGATAATGACCGGCTCACTGCGGTGACCAGTACGCGTACCGCAACGGGCTCTGCGGCCCGCACCGTATCGACCAACGATAAAGTGATTATCGCTATTGATGCCGGTCACGGCGGTCAGGATCCGGGGGCTATCGGCCAGAACGGCACAAAAGAGAAAAATGTCACCATCGCGATTGCCCGTAAGCTTCGCACGTTACTGAATGCCGACCCGCAGTTTAAAGCGGTGATGACCCGTGACGGCGACTATTTTATTTCGGTAATGGGCCGTTCCGAGGTCGCGCGTAAGCAAAACGCTAACTTCCTGGTCTCTATTCACGCCGATGCGGCACCGAACCGCGATGCGACAGGCGCCTCGGTTTGGGTGCTCTCCAATCGCCGGGCAAACAGTGAAATGGCCGGTTGGCTCGAACAGCATGAGAAACAGTCCGAGCTACTTGGCGGTGCGGGTGATGTGCTGGCCAATAGCCAGTCGGATCCCTATCTGAGTCAGGCGGTGCTGGATTTACAGTTCGGTCATTCCCAGCGCGTCGGGTATGATGTGGCGACTTATGTGTTGAGTCAGCTACAACGTATCGGCGATTTACATAAGCGCCGTCCAGAGCATGCAAGTCTCGGCGTGCTGCGCTCGCCGGATATCCCGTCAATCCTTGTTGAAACGGGGTTTATCAGCAATACCGGTGAAGAGCGCTTGCTGGCCAGTGACGCTTACCAGCAGCAGATCGCGGAAGCAATTTATCACGGTCTGCGTAACTACTTTATGCAACATCCGCTGCAATCGGCGCCGCGTGGAGCGGCGGCGCAGACGGCCAGTGCAGGTGCGTCGGACGGTATGTTGTTAAATTAAGGAGACGTCCATGCCGATTCAGGTTCTGCCGCCGCAGCTCGCCAACCAGATTGCCGCCGGTGAAGTCGTGGAACGTCCGGCGTCGGTGGTTAAAGAGCTGGTGGAAAATAGCCTCGACGCCGGGGCGACACGCGTCGATATTGATATTGAGCGCGGTGGCGCGAAGCTGATCCGTATTCGTGATAACGGCTGCGGTATTAAAAAAGACGAACTGGCGCTGGCGCTGGCGCGTCATGCAACCAGCAAAATCGCGTCGCTTGACGACCTGGAGGCGATAATCAGCCTCGGTTTTCGCGGAGAAGCGTTAGCCAGTATCAGTTCAGTGGCCAGACTGACGCTGACGTCGCGCACTGAGGAACAGCAGGAGGCCTGGCAGGCCTATGCTGAAGGGCGCGATCAGGCGGTGACCGTCAAACCGGCGGCCCACCCGGTGGGGACGACGCTGGAAGTGCTGGATTTATTCTATAACACTCCCGCGCGCCGCAAATTCATGCGTACCGAAAAAACCGAGTTTGGCCATATTGATGAAATTGTGCGGCGTATCGCATTGGCGCGTTTTGACGTCACTATCAACCTGAGTCATAACGGTAAAGCGGTACGTCAGTATCGCGCCGTGTCGCAGGACAGCCAGCGTGAGCGGCGGCTTGGCGCCATATGCGGTACGCCTTTTCTTGAGCATGCGCTGGCTATCGAGTGGCAGCACGGCGATCTCATGCTCAGCGGCTGGGTGGCCGATCCTCTGCACACCAACCCGTCGCTGGCGGAAATTCAGTATTGCTACGTCAACGGACGGATGATGCGCGATCGCCTGATTAATCACGCGATTCGCCAGGCCTGCGAAGATAAACTGGGCGCCGATCAGCAGCCTGCCTTTGTGCTGTATCTGAAGATCGATCCGCATCAGGTGGATGTGAACGTTCATCCGGCGAAGCATGAAGTGCGCTTTCATCAGTCGCGGCTGGTGCATGATTTTATCTATCAGGGCGTGCTGAGCGTGCTTCAGCAGCAACTGGAGGCGCCATTGTCGGCAGAGGGCAGTGAACCCGCGCCGCGGATGGTGCCGGAAAACCGTATCGCGGCAGGCGGCAACCATTTCGCTCAGCCGGCAGTCGCGCGTGAAACGGAGGCTCCCCGCTATCGCGACGAGCCCGCTACGCCGCGTTTTAATGCCGGAGGTTCACGAGAGCCCTCGGCTTCCGGTTCCTCTGGTGGCGCTAACTGGCCGCATGCTCAGCCCGGCTATCAAAAACAGCAGGGAGCGCTGTATCGCCAGTTGCTGGATACCCCGGCAGCGGAGCGAAAAGCGAAATCACCTGCTCCGGCAGAGGAAGGTCTGGCGGGGCACAGCCAAAGCTTTGGCCGCGTATTGACGATTGTCGATGGCGATTGTGCGCTGCTGGAGCGCGACGGGCAGTTAGCACTACTGGCGTTGCCGGTTGCTGAACGCTGGCTGCGTCAGGCGCAGCTGACGCCTGGCGCGGAGGCGGTTTGCGCTCAGCCGCTGCTTATTCCACTGCGGATAAAGGTGTCCGAAAAGGAAAAAGAAGCGCTGAACCACGCGCGGTCGACGCTGGCCCAGGTCGGTATTGAGCTGCAGTCCGATGCGCAGTACGTGACTATTCGTGCGGTGCCTTTACCCTTACGACAACAAAATTTACAAATCTTGATTCCTGAACTGATAGGCTACCTGGCGCAGCAGCAAAAATTCGATGTTGGCAATATCGCTCAGTGGATGGCGCGTAATCTGGCGAGCGAGCATGCGCAGTGGAATATGGCGCAGGCGGTTGCTGTACTGGCGGACGTTGAACGTTTATGTCCGCAACTGGTTAAGGCGCCGCCGGGTGGTCTGTTGCAACCTGTTGATTTACATTCGGCGATGAATGCCCTGAAAGATGAGTGATGTAACCGAGGCGAGCCTGCCTAAGGCAATATTTTTAATGGGCCCGACGGCCTCCGGGAAAACCGCGCTGGCGATCGCCTTACGTAAAGTTTTGCCAGTGGAGTTGATTAGCGTTGATTCCGCCCTCATTTATCGAGGAATGGATATTGGGACGGCCAAGCCTGATGCCGCAGAGCTGCGCGCTGCGCCGCATCGTTTGCTGGATATTCTCGATCCGGCTGAGGCTTATTCCGCCGCGGATTTTCGGCGCGATGCGCTGGCCGGGATGGCGGAAATTGTCGCTGCCGGGCGTATCCCGCTGCTGGTTGGCGGAACGATGTTGTATTTTAAAGCGTTACTGGAGGGGTTGTCGCCTTTACCTTCCGCTGATCCAGCGGTCAGGGCCAGAATTGAGCGACAAGCCGCAGAGCAGGGGTGGAACGCGTTACATCAGCAGTTACAGGCGATCGATCCGGTTGCCGCCGCGCGTATTCATCCAAATGATCCGCAAAGACTTTCCCGAGCACTGGAAGTTTTTTTCATTTCGGGTAAAACTTTAACGGAACTGACGCAAACGTCAGGTGATGCTCTGCCGTATAAGGTGCATCAGTTCGCCATCGCCCCGGCGAGCCGTGAACTGCTCCATCAACGCATAGAACAGCGTTTTCATCAGATGTTGGCTTCAGGTTTTGAAGCTGAAGTACGGGCGCTATTTGCCCGGGAAGATTTGCATACGGATATGCCTTCCATTCGTTGTGTCGGATATCGCCAGATGTGGTCATACCTCAATGGCGAGATCCCGTATGATGAAATGGTTTATCGAGGTGTTTGCGCTACGAGACAGTTGGCGAAACGTCAGGTGACCTGGTTGCGCGGTTGGGAAGGGGTTCACTGGTTAGACAGTGAACAACCTGAACAGGCGTTCAACAAAGTATTACAGGTTGTTGGTGCTAGCCTGGACTGAACGTGTACAATTGAACGGGTATCGTGCGTAATTTTTAAGAATCGTAAGGTTCTGAGTACAAAACAAGCATACATATAAGGAAAAGAGAGAATGGCTAAGGGGCAATCTTTACAAGATCCGTTCCTGAACGCTTTGCGTCGGGAACGTGTTCCGGTTTCTATTTATTTGGTGAATGGTATTAAGCTGCAGGGGCAAATTGAGTCTTTCGATCAGTTCGTGATTCTGTTGAAAAACACGGTCAGCCAGATGGTCTATAAGCACGCAATTTCTACCGTTGTCCCGTCTCGTCCGGTGTCACACCACAGCAATAACGCGAGTGGCGGTACAAACAACTATCACCACGGTGGTGGTGCGCAGGGGTCGTCTGCGTCGCAGCAAGACAGCGAAGACACCGAATAAGGTCAGTGCTGTTTTTCCACGTCGGGGAGCCAGGTTTTCTGCGTTCCCCGCTGGTATTTTATAAGGGGTTTACGCTTGTTTGACCGTTATGATGCCGGTGAGCAGGCGGTACTGGTACACATCTATTTTTCGCAAGACAAAGATATGGAAGATCTCCAGGAGTTTGAAACTCTGGCCTCTTCCGCCGGTGTCGAAGCAATGCAGGTGATTACCGGTAGCCGTAAAGCACCGCACCCGAAGTATTTTGTTGGTGAAGGTAAAGCTGTCGAAATTGCGGAAGCCGTAAAAGCGACCGGTGCGTCGGTCGTGCTCTTCGATCATGCCCTGAGTCCGGCGCAGGAACGAAACCTTGAGCGCTTATGCGAATGCCGGGTTATTGATAGAACCGGTCTGATTTTAGATATTTTTGCCCAGCGAGCGCGTACCCACGAAGGGAAACTACAGGTTGAGCTGGCGCAGTTGCGTCATATGGCAACACGTCTGGTTCGTGGCTGGACCCACCTTGAAAGACAAAAAGGCGGGATTGGTTTACGCGGTCCGGGGGAAACCCAGCTCGAAACTGACCGTCGATTGTTGCGTAATCGTATTATGCAGATCCTGTCACGACTGGAAAAAGTTGAAAAACAGCGTGAGCAGGGACGGCGGTCACGTGCCAAAGCCGATATTCCCACCGTGTCGCTGGTCGGTTATACCAACGCCGGTAAATCAACGCTGTTCAACCAGATCACTGAAGCTGAGGTCTATGCCGCGAACCAACTGTTCGCCACGCTTGACCCAACGCTGCGCCGGATTGATGTCCCTGATGTGGGAGAAACCGTTCTGGCCGACACCGTGGGCTTTATCCGCCACTTACCGCACGATTTGGTCGCGGCATTTAAAGCGACCCTGCAGGAGACACGTCAGGCGGCGCTGCTGCTGCATGTGATTGACGCGGCGGATGTTCGCGTGCAGGAGAATATTGATGCTGTTAATACAGTCCTCGCCGAAATCGAGGCCGATGAGATCCCCGCGCTGCTGATCATGAACAAAATCGACATGCTGGATGATTTTGCGCCGCGTATCGATCGGGATGAAGAAAATAAACCGATTCGGGTCTGGCTTTCCGCTCAGACCGGGGTTGGTGTGCCACTTCTTTTTCAGGCTTTAGCGGAGCGACTTTCGGGTGAGGTGGCCCAGCATACGCTGCATCTGCCGCCCCAGGAAGGGCGTCTGCGGAGCCGGTTTTATCAGCTTCAGGCGATAGAAAAGGAGTGGATGGAGGATGACGGTAGCGTTGGTCTGCAGGTGCGCATGCCGATCGTTGACTGGCGTCGCCTCTGTAAACAAGAGCCAGCGCTGGTTGAATACGTGATTTGACCTTGCAGCTTGCCTGAAGATATTAACCCCTGTGGGGATATCAAAAACAAATATGGAGCATATACATGGCGTGGAATCAGCCCGGTAATAACGGACAGGACCGCGACCCGTGGGGAAGCAGCAATAACCAAGGCGGCAACTCTGGGGGAAATGGCAACAAAGGTGGTCGCGAACAAGGGCCGCCCGATCTGGATGATATCTTCCGTAAGCTAAGTAAAAAACTTAGCGGCCTGGGCGGCGGAAAAGGTGGACTGGGCGGCGGTAGCGGCTCCCAGGGATCGCGTGGCCCAATGGGGGGACGTATTGTCGGTATCGTTGCTGCTGCTGCGGTTATTATCTGGGCCGCCAGCGGTTTTTATACCATTAAGGAAGCTGAACGCGGTGTTGTCACCCGTTTTGGCAAATTCAGCCATCTGGTTGAACCCGGTCTTAACTGGAAACCCACCTTTATTGATAATGTCCAGGCGGTTAACGTTGAATCCGTACGCGAGCTGGCGGCCTCCGGTGTCATGCTGACGTCTGATGAAAACGTGGTGCGCGTTGAGATGAACGTGCAGTACCGCGTGACCGATCCGGAGCGTTACCTGTTTAGCGTAACCAATGCCGACGACAGCCTGCGTCAGGCGACCGACAGCGCGTTGCGCGGGGTTATCGGTAAATACACCATGGATCGTATCCTGACGGAAGGTCGTACCGTGATTCGTAGCGATACCCAGCGTGAGCTGGAAGAGACGATCCGTCCATATAACATGGGGATTACCCTGCTGGACGTTAACTTCCAGACCGCGCGTCCGCCGGAGGAAGTGAAAGCCGCGTTTGACGATGCGATTGCCGCGCGTGAGAACGAACAGCAGTACATTCGTGAGGCTGAAGCTTACGCTAACGAAGTTCAGCCGCGGGCGAACGGTCAGGCGCAGCGTATCCTTGAAGAGGCGCGGGCGTACAAGACGCAGACTGTTCTCGAAGCACAGGGTGAGGTGGCGCGTTTTGCCAAGATCCTGCCTGAGTATAAAGCAGCGCCGGAAATCACTCGCGAGCGTCTGTATATCGAAACCATGGAAAAAGTGCTGAGCCATACTCGCAAAGTACTGGTGAACGATAAAGGGAATAACCTGATGGTTCTGCCTCTGGATCAGATGCTGAAAGGCGCGGGTGCGCCAGCGGTAAAGAGCAATAGCAGTAGTGCAAGCGATCTGTTGCGTCTTCCGCCTGCGTCCAGCTCAAGCAGCGCCAGTAATGTTCAGACCTCAACGGGAGGCACCATTATGGACCAACGCCGCGCCAACGCGCAGCGTAACGACTACCAGCGTCAGGGGGAATAACGATGCGTAAATCTGTTATCGCGATAATTGTCATCGTGCTGGTGGTGCTCTACATGTCCATCTTTGTGGTTAAAGAAGGCGAGCGCGGCATTACTCTGCGTTTTGGTAAAGTGCTGCGCGACGATGAAAACAAACCACTGGTATACGCACCGGGTCTGCACTTCAAGATCCCTTTCATTGAATCAGTGAAGACCCTGGACGCGCGTATCCAGACGATGGATAACCAGGCCGATCGCTTTGTCACCAAAGAGAAAAAAGACCTGATCGTTGACTCCTATATCAAATGGCGTATCAGTGACTTTAGCCGCTACTACCTGGCGACCGGCGGCGGCGACGTCTCCCAGGCCGAGGTGCTGCTGAAGCGTAAATTCTCTGACCGTCTGCGTTCTGAAATTGGTCGTCTGGATGTGAAAGACATCGTAACCGACTCCCGTGGTCGTCTGACTCTGGAAGTGCGCGATGCGCTGAACTCCGGCTCCGCCGGGACCGAAGATGAAGTCAGCACGCCGGCTGCCGATGATGCGATTGCCAAAGCGGCGGAGCGTATCGAAGCAGAAACTAACGGTAAAGTGCAGGTGATTAACCCGAACAGTATGGCCGCGCTGGGTATTGAAGTGGTTGATGTGCGGATCAAGCAGATTAACCTGCCTGCCGAAGTTTCTGAAGCGATCTACAACCGTATGCGCGCCGAGCGTGAAGCGGTTGCTCGTCGTCATCGTTCGCAAGGTCAGGAAGAAGCTGAAAAATTGCGCGCGGCAGCGGACTATGAAGTGACGAAAACGCTGGCAGAAGCTGAACGTCAGGGGCGTATCCTGCGAGGTGAAGGCGATGCTGAATCGGCGAAGCTGTTTGCTGATGCATTCAGTCAGGATCCGGGTTTTTATGCCTTTATCCGTAGCCTGCGCGCCTATGAGAACAGCTTCCAGAGCAATCAGGATGTGATGGTGCTCAGCCCGGACAGCGATTTCTTCCGCTATATGAAATCGCCTGAGGCGGCGGCAATTCGCTGATAAGTGATGATGTAAGTAAAAAAGGCGCCGTAATCAGGCGCCTTTTTACATTGCGCAGAGTGAGTGACGAGGGCGCCCATTCAGCAGTTCATCGACAACAGGGACCCGTGCTGGCGTTTCTACGATAGCGCCGCTGATCATTGCGCCAGTATTTTCAACAATATCGGGAATATTCACCGGACCAAATATGGGCAGATCAACATTCAGATTGTCGCCGGGAAAGAATATTGCAGAACTTGCTTTGTTGGCTTGGCCCTGAGCGCCAAAACCACTTTGTCGCCCGCAGGCGCCGCTTACCACATTGATTTCAACAGCGATCAATTCTCCGATAATCATCATCCTGATTATCTTATTGCCCGCATCTGAATCTGATATGCGACATTATAATTGACGCTTTAAAAAGAACATTTAATACAACAGGTTATAAATTTTATTTTATAAAATTGATTCATAATAGCAGTGAAATAGCGGACAATATGCTGCGAAAGCAAACATAACGTGGGCAACCCGTCGTCCGTACGGCGCGGCGTTTATATATAAGGTGAAAAATGAACTCAACTATCTGGCTGGCACTGGCGCTGGTTTTAATACTTGAAGGGCTTGGGCCACTGCTTTATCCACGCGCGTGGCGTCGGATGGTCGCTACCATGAGCCAACTGCCAGATAATTTATTACGCCGGTTTGGCGGGGGGCTTGTGGTTGCCGGAGTCGTCATCTACTACATGTTGAGGAAAACGATTGGCTGATCAAAAAGTGGTCGGATTTGCCGGTTTTAGCGTGCAAAAAGTGCTGTAACTCTGAAAAAGCGATGGTAGAATCCATTTTTAAGCAAACGGTGATTTTGAAAAATGGGTAACAACGTCGTCGTACTGGGCACCCAATGGGGTGACGAAGGTAAAGGAAAGATCGTCGATCTTCTGACTGAACGGGCTAAATATGTTGTGCGCTACCAGGGCGGTCACAACGCAGGCCATACTCTCGTAATCAACGGTGAAAAAACCGTCCTCCATCTTATTCCGTCAGGTATTCTTCGCGAGAATGTCACCAGCATCATCGGTAACGGTGTGGTGCTGTCTCCGTCTGCGCTGATGAAAGAGATGAAAGAACTGGAAGACCGTGGGATCCCCGTCCGCGAGCGCCTGCTGCTTTCTGAAGCTTGCCCGCTTATCCTTGAATATCATGTGGCGCTGGATGTTGCGCGTGAGAAAGCGCGTGGCGCGAAAGCCATTGGTACCACCGGCCGCGGTATCGGCCCGGCTTACGAAGATAAAGTGGCTCGTCGCGGTCTGCGCGTTGGCGATCTGTTTGATAAAGCCACCTTCGCTGAAAAGCTGAAAGAAGTGATGGAATATCACAACTTCCAGTTGGTGAATTACTATAAAGCGGAAGCGGTTGATTACCAGAAAGTGCTGGATGATGTGATGGCGATTGCCGACATTCTGACAGCGATGGTGGTTGATGTTTCCGACCTGCTCGCTCAGGCGCGTCAGCGCGGCGACTTCGTGATGTTCGAGGGCGCGCAAGGTACGCTGCTGGATATCGATCACGGTACCTATCCGTACGTGACGTCGTCCAACACCACCGCCGGTGGCGTGGCGACGGGTTCCGGTCTGGGGCCGCGTTATGTCGACTACGTTCTGGGCATCATCAAAGCTTACTCTACTCGCGTCGGCGCGGGTCCGTTCCCGACTGAGCTGTTTGATGAAACCGGCGAGTTCCTGTGCAAGCAGGGTAATGAATTTGGCGCAACGACTGGCCGCCGTCGTCGTACCGGCTGGCTGGATGCTGTCGCGGTGCGCCGCGCGGTGCAGATTAACTCCCTGTCTGGCTTCTGCCTGACCAAACTGGACGTGCTGGACGGCCTGAAAGAGGTGAAAATCTGTGTCGCTTACCGTATGCCGGATGGCCGAGAAGTGACCACCACTCCGCTGGCCGCCGACAACTGGGAAGGTATTGAGCCGGTTTATGAAATCATGCCCGGCTGGTCTGAAAGCACCTTTGGCGTGAAAGATCGCAGCGGGTTGCCGCAGGCAGCGCTCAACTACATCGCGCGCATTGAAGAACTCACCGGCGTACCGATCGATATTATTTCCACCGGTCCTGACCGTACCGAGACGATGATTCTGCGCGATCCGTTCGACGCATAATGATCTTCCAGAGGCGCCGTTCAGGCGCCTCTTGTTTTGCTGTTAGCCCGCCCATTTTAAATAAATTAGCGGCCTGAGCGCTGGCTGGTTTATCATCAATAGAAATGACGTCTACCGACACATCCTGTATTTCTTTTCCCTGAGGTTGATTGTGCAGTTAACGAGTTTCACTGATTACGGGTTACGCGCGCTGATTTATATGGCGTCGCTACCGGAAGGAAGAATGACCAGCATCACTGAGGTGACGGAGGTTTACGGCGTTTCACGTAATCATATGGTTAAAATAATCAATCAGTTAAGTCGGATAGGCTATGTCATGGCCGTTCGGGGAAAGAACGGAGGTATTCGCCTCGGTAAACCCGCAAATATGATTCGTGTGGGGGATGTCGTTCGCGATCTGGAACCGCTCACTTTGGTTAATTGCAGCAGCGAATTTTGCCATATTACGCCTGCCTGTCGTCTGAAACAGGCGCTTGCAGAAGCCGCGCAAAGTTTTCTCAAGGAACTGGACAACTACACGCTGGCCGATTTGGTTGAAAAGAATCAACCGCTTTATAAATTATTGCTGGTGGAGTGACGTAAACTTCACCAGAGATGACAACGGAGGAACCGACATGTCACAAGACCCTTTCCTTGAGCGCGAATCTGAAAAGTACGCCAATCCCATCCCGAGTCGGGAATTCATCCTCGATCATTTAGCAAAACGCGAAAAACCCGCCAGCCGGGATGAGCTGGCTACAGAACTGAATATTGAGGGTGAAGAACAGCAAGAAGCATTGCGTCGTCGGCTGCGAGCCATGGAACGCGATGGTCAACTGGTCTTCACGCGCCGCCAGTGTTATGCGCTGCCGGAACGTCTTGATCTATTGAAAGGTACTGTTATCGGTCATCGCGATGGTTATGGCTTCCTGCGCGTGGAGGGCCGTAAAGATGACCTTTATTTGTCCTCTGAGCAGATGAAGACCTGCATTCACGGCGACCAGGTGCTGGCGCAACCGCTGGGCGCTGACCGTAAAGGCCGTCGGGAAGCGCGTATCGTCCGCGTGCTGGTGCCCAAAACCGGGCAGATCGTCGGCCGCTACTTTACCGAGGCGGGCGTGGGCTTTGTGGTACCGGATGACAGCCGCTTAAGCTTTGACATCCTGATCCCTCCGGAAGAGGTGATGGGCGCGAGAATGGGGTTCGTGGTGGTGGTTGAACTCACCCAACGCCCAACCCGCCGCACTAAAGCGGTCGGCAAAATTGTTGAAGTGCTGGGCGACAACATGGGAACCGGCATGGCGGTCGATATGGCCCTGCGCACCCACGAAATCCCCTACGTCTGGCCGCCTGCGGTAGAAAAACAGGTCGCCGGACTGAAAGAGCAGGTGCCGGAAGAGGCGAAAGCAGGGCGCGTTGATCTACGCAGCCTGCCGCTGGTCACCATTGATGGCGAAGATGCCCGCGACTTTGATGACGCGGTGTATTGCGAGAAGAAACGCGGCGGCGGCTGGCGCTTGTGGGTTGCGATTGCTGACGTCAGCTACTATGTGCGCCCGGGCACGCCGCTGGATGACGAAGCGCGTAGCCGCGGTACGTCAGTCTATTTTCCGTCGCAAGTGGTCCCGATGCTGCCGGAGGTGCTGTCTAATGGTCTGTGCTCCCTGAATCCGCAGGTCGACCGGTTGTGTATGGTGTGCGAGATGACGATTTCGGCAAAAGGTCGGCTGACCGGCTTCAAATTCTATGAAGCGGTAATGAGCTCCCATGCCCGCCTGACTTATACCAAGGTCTGGCATATGCTGCAGGGCGACCAGGATCTGCGTGAACAGTATGCGCCGCTGGTGAAGCATATCGAAGAGCTGCACAACCTTTACAAAGTGCTGGACAGCGCACGTGAGGAGCGAGGCGGTATCTCATTTGAGAGTGAAGAAGCGAAATTTATCTTCAATGCTGAACGCCGTATTGAACGCATTGAGCAAACTCAGCGTAATGACGCGCATAAACTGATTGAAGAGTGCATGATTCTGGCGAACATTTCCGCCGCGCGTTTTGTTGAGAAGGCTGATGAGCCAGCGCTGTTCCGTATTCATGATAAACCCAGTACGGAAGCGATTACCGCGTTCCGTTCCGTTCTGGCGGAACTGGGGCTGGAGCTGCCCGGCGGCAATAAGCCGGAACCGCGCGACTATGCGGAATTGCTGGAATCTATTGCCGACAGGCCGGATGCGGAAATGTTGCAAACCATGCTGCTGCGCTCGATGAAACAGGCGGTGTATGATCCGGAAAACCGCGGCCACTTTGGCCTTGCGCTCCAGTCTTATGCCCATTTCACTTCGCCGATTCGTCGCTATCCCGATTTGTCACTGCATCGCGCTATCAAGTATTTGCTGGCGAAGCAGCAGGGGCATAAAGGCAATAGCACCGAGACAGGCGGCTGGCACTACAGCATGGAAGAGATGCTGCAACTGGGCGTCCACTGCTCGATGACCGAGCGTCGTGCGGATGAAGCTACTCGCGATGTGTCGGATTGGCTGAAGTGTGATTTTATGTTGGATCAGGTGGGTAACGTCTTTAAAGGCGTGATCGCCAGCGTCACCGGCTTCGGCTTCTTTGTGCGTCTCAATGAACTGTTTATTGACGGTCTGGTGCACGTTTCTTCGCTCGACAACGATTACTACCGTTTCGATCAGGTGGGGCAACGTCTGATTGGCGAATCCGGTGGTCAGACGTACCGTCTGGGAGATCGGGTAGAAGTGCGCGTTGAAGCGGTTAATATGGACGAGCGTAAGATCGATTTCTCGCTTATCTCCAGCGAACGGGCGCCGCGCAACGTCGGTAAGACCGAGCGTGAAAAGGCAAAAAAAGGTGCTGCGGGTAAATCATCCGGGCGTCGTCGTCAGGCTGGGAAGCAGGTAAACTTCGAGCCGGATAGCGCATTCCGCAAACCGAAAGGCAAATCTCAGTCGAAGGCCGCTCAGCCAAAAGGCGAGAAGAAAGCGAAGAAGCCGTCGGCGAAAACGCAAAAAATCGCCGCCGCGACCAAAGCTAAGCGCGCGGCGAAAAAGAAAATCGCTGAGTAAATTGGATTCCCTTAACTCCCTGTATCGCGGGAAGAGCGGAGAAAGGGAACTGATAACAGAAATTAAAACGAGTAGATAAATGAGTGAAATGATTTACGGCATCCACGCGGTGCAGGCACTGCTGGAACGCGCTCCTGAGCGCTTTCAGGAGGTTTTTATTCTGAAAGGCCGCGAGGATAAGCGCCTTCTGCCGCTGATCCATGCCCTGGAAGCACAGGGGGTGGTGATTCAGGTCGCCAGCCGTCAGTTCCTTGATGAGAAAAGCGAGGGTGCCGTTCATCAGGGAATTATTGCCCGCGTGAAGCCCGGGCGTCAGTACCAGGAGAACGATCTGCCGGATCTGATCGCCTCTCTCGATCAGCCGTTCTTTTTGATCCTCGACGGCGTGACCGATCCGCACAATCTCGGCGCCTGTTTGCGGAGCGCCGATGCCGCTGGCGTGCATGCGGTGATTGTGCCGAAAGATCGCTCCGCGCAGCTGAATGCTACGGCGAAAAAAGTGGCCTGCGGGGCGGCGGAAAATGTTCCGTTGATCCGCGTTACCAACCTGGCGCGCACCATGCGCCTGCTGCAGGAAGAGAACGTCTGGATCGTCGGCACCGCCGGCGAGGCCGACCATACGCTGTTCCAGAGCAAAATGACCGGCTCGCTGGCGCTGGTGATGGGCGCGGAAGGCGAAGGTATGCGTCGCCTGACCCGCGAGCACTGCGATGAATTAATCAGTATTCCCATGGCCGGTAGCGTTTCGTCGCTGAATGTATCTGTCGCCACCGGGATTTGCCTGTTTGAAGCGGTACGCCAGCGCAGCTAATTAAAGCCGCTATAAAACCAAAAGCCCCAAACCATCCTTCGGGATGGTTTTTTTGTGACTGCTTTCGCGGGCGTGGTTTGTTCCCGGTGACCATACTTAATGGCGACGCCATTGAAGGAGGGAAACACCATGCACTGGCAAACTCATACGGTATTCAACCAACCTACGCCGCTGTGTAACAGTAACTTATTCTTGTCCGATAGCGCTCTGCGTGAAGCCGTAGTGCGTGAAGGCGCGGGCTGGGATGGCGATCTTCTGACGAGCATTGGCCAACAGCTGGGGACGGCAGAATCACTGGAACTGGGTCGCCTGGCCAACAGCAACCCGCCGGAACTGCTGCGCTACGATGCGACGGGCTCGCGCCTTGACGATGTGCGTTTTCATCCTGCGTGGCACCTGCTGATGCAGGGATTGTGCTCAAACCGGGTACATAATCTCGCCTGGCAGGAAGAGGTGCGTGAAGGCGCTTTTGTCGCTCGGGCCGCCCGCTTTATGCTGCATGCCCAGGTAGAGGCGGGGACCTTATGCCCCATCACGATGACTTTTGCCGCGATCCCGCTGCTACAGCGTTCATTACCCAGGCTATTTAGCGACTGGTTATCCCCCTTGTTAAGCGATCGCTATGATTCTCATCTGGTGCCGGGCAGCCAGAAGCGCGGGCTACTTATTGGCATGGGCATGACCGAAAAGCAGGGTGGGTCTGATGTTCTGAGCAATACCACGCGAGCGGAGAAAACCGCCGAAGGTTTTTATCATCTTGTCGGGCATAAGTGGTTTTTTTCGGTCCCGCAAAGTGATGCCCATCTGGTGCTGGCGCAGACGTCGGCCGGGTTATCCTGCTTTTTTGTCCCGCGCCTGCTGCCGGACGGCCAGCGCAACGGTGTTCGCCTGGAAAGGCTGAAAGAGAAGCTGGGTAACCGGTCAAACGCCAGTAGCGAAGTTGAATTCTTCGACGCCTGCGGTTGGCTGGTAGGCGAAGAGGGCGATGGCGTTCGGCAAATCCTCAAAATGGGGGGGCTGACTCGCTTTGATTGTGCCCTGGGTAGCCACGCGCTGATGCGCCGGGCCTATTCGGTGGCGCTCTATCACGCTATGCGCCGTCAGGCGTTTGGTAAAAATCTGGCCGATCAGCCGATGATGCGTCAGGTACTAGGCCAGATGGCATTGCAACTCGAAGGGCAAACGGCCTTTTTGTTCCGTCTTGCGCGCGCCTGGGACAGGCGTACCGATGTGCAGGAGGCACTGTGGGCAAGGCTGTTCACGCCAGCGGCGAAGTTTGCTATCTGCAAATCCGGGATGTCGTTTGTCGCCGAGGCGATGGAGGTTGTGGGGGGCGCAGGCTACTGCGAAGAGAGCGAATTACCGCGTTTATATCGTGAAATGCCGGTAAACAGTATCTGGGAAGGGTCGGGCAATATTATGTGTCTTGATGTGTTGCGCGTTCTCATCAAGCAACCCCAGGCGCTGGAGCTTCTGGCGGCGGAATGTGCGGAGGTGAAAGGACAGAATCGCCATTTCGATCGCACCTGGCGGCAGTTGCAACAAAGGCTACGGCGGCCTCTGGAAGAGCAGGGGCGAGAGATTACCCGGCTGGTTTATCTGCTTGGGGTTGGCGCGCAGGTATTGCGCTTCGCTTCGCCACCGTTGGCTGAGTCATGGTGCCGTATGATGCTCGACACGCGCGGTGGTATGCGCCTGGATGCGCAGACGCTGGACGATTTATTATTACGGGCAATGGGACGTGGTCGCCAGGCGCCTCAGGCGTAGAGAATGGCCTGTACCCGCCAGTTATCTGGTTGCTGATCTTCGTACATCTGAACAATACGATACCAGGATGCGCCATGCTCATCGGCCTGCACAGCGATAGCGTGTTCCACATCCTGTTGACTACCGGAGATGTTATTAACGCAAATCAGACCAATTTCATTCAGGCCCGTTACGCAATCGGCGCTGGCCAATTCTGCTGGCTGGGCAGAAGTATTGGCGGTGACGGGGGCCAGCATCATGCCGGGTAGAGTAAAGGTTCTTTTCATCGTCAGCTCCATTTCACATCGTCCTGAGGGCATCCCGTTACTGGCGTCCCGCCAGAATTACCGCTGGCTGAACAGTATTATGCACAGGAGAATGTGAATGGATGCAAAGCAAAGTAAAGCTGGCTTAAAGATTACCGCGATTTTCGGTATAAAATTGCCTGCGAATACCACTGACCGGGAACCTGGGTGTCATCAATCATGATGATGACATAGTATTCCGCTTTAGCGGCCTCTGCTTTGGCCTTTAGCGCAGCTTCTACATCCATCGGCGAGCCGTACAGTAATACGCTCACCGTCCCCATCTTCTGCAGACCCTTCGTCTGGTTACGCGGGATCTCTTGCGGATGGTCGGTTGCTGGCGGCGGCGCTTCTGGCGTCCCTTGCAGGGCGCTACAGCCAGTTAAGGCGATAGCCAGTAACCACGGTGTAAACCTACGCATAACCCTATCTCGTTTCCTGATAGTCATAGTGTAGTGGTAGCCTTAATGTCATTTTCGGGGAATGTTCCCGAAGTGTTATCCGGTACGCGATTTTCGAATGAAAATATCGTGAAAGCGTAATCTGCTTCTCAAGATTATGCGCTATGTGCGAACAAGTTACTTGAGTAATAACAAAACATCACAATAGAGAAGGGAGACGGTAAATGATTGCACTAGAAATGCGTGACCTTGCGGGTGGGGATGTTCTCCACGCATACCCGCAGAACGCAGCGGATACACCATTGCCGTGTATCGTATTTTATCACGGCTTTACCTCTTCTAAGCTGGTCTATAGCTATTTTGCCGTTGCGCTGGCGGAGGCCGGGTTTCGGGTTATTATGCCTGATGCGGCGGAACACGGTGCACGCTATCAAGGGGACGCGCAAGGGCGAATGCAGCGCTTCTGGCCGATCCTGATGCAGAATTTTGTCGAATTCCCGGCATTGCAGGAGGCGATTCGCGCTCAGGGATGGCTTGCCGACGACAGGCTGGCAGTTGCCGGAGCGTCAATGGGCGGCATGACGGCCCTGGGCGTGATGACGCATCATCCGGAGCTGAAATGCGTGGCCTGCCTGATGGGGTCTGGCTATTTCAGCTCACTCTCACAGGCGCTTTTCCCTTCACCTTCACTGCGTGCAGAACAACTGGCGGAGTGGGACGTCAGCCAGCAACTGGCGACGCTTGCCAGTCGGCCGCTGCTGCTCTGGCACGGCGATGAAGATGATGTTGTGCCGCCGGACGAGACGCTCCGTCTTCAGCAGGCATTGCAGCAAAACGATCTGGCCGACAATTTGACCTGCATCTGGCAGAAAGGCGTCCGTCACCGCATTACGCCTGAAGCGTTAGCGGCGACGGTGGCATTTTTCCAGCGTCATCTTTAAACGCGAATGACCTTGACGCCCTGATCCTCAAGCTGTCTGAGGATCGCTTCATTGGCCTGTTTTCCCGTAATCACCAGGTCGATTTGCCCGGCCTGGCTGAACAGCATTCCGGCGCGTTCCCCGACTTTACTGCTATCGACCAGCACAGCGAGTTTACCGACGACGTTAAGCATCTTCTGCTCCGCCATCGCCGTGAGCATATCGGTTTTATAGAGCCCTTCGGCAGTCAGTCCTTTGCCGCTGGTGAACATCCAGTGCCCGGCATACAGGCTGTTTTCACTGCCCTGTGGGCTCAGGGTGATGGAGTGGCTGCGGTTATACTGACCGCCCATAATGATAACGCTGTCGTGTTCCTGATCGATCAGGTAATTAGCCAGCGGCAGATAGTTAGTGATGATCTGCCCCGGTTTACCGCACAGTTCCTGACCAAGCAGAAAAGCGGTCGACCCGCAGTTGATGACGATGCTTTCACCAGGGTTGACCAGTTGCGAAGCCGCGTGGGCGATGCGTACTTTTTCGTCATGGTTTTGCGCCTGATGAATATTCATTGGCGACCAGCGCGGACGCTGTTCGCTAATTGCTTCCGCGCCATTGCGGACTTTTTTCAGTTTGCCGCTGTCATCGAGTTTATTGATATCGCGACGCGCCGTCGCCGGAGAAATTCCCAGCCGGGAAATCACCTGCTCCACGGTGACAAATCCCGTTTGTGCCAGCAAATCCAGTAAAATTTGATGTCTTTGCGCTTCCGTCATGAGCAAATCCGATTAAAAGTGATAAGCAAAGATGATATTTGAAATCAGGTGAAAATACTAATGCCGACGGAATAATTTCCGGCGAGCGCTAATCGTTAATCGCTCGCCGAAGAAGGCTTACAGGAAGGACTTGAAGGGCAGGTCCGGTTCCATGGTGAAGCAGTCGTCGAATCCCCGTGGATAGTGGTATTCGAAGTTGTCTTTATCCAGCGGCCAGGTGAACTTCCCGCCAACCTGCCAGATGAAAGGCTTAAAGCCGTACTTCAGCCGATCTTTCTTCATCTCCCACAACACGCGGATTTCCTGCGGGTCCGCCTGGAAGTTTGACCAGATATCGTGATGGAACGGGATCACGACTTTGGTATTCAGCGACTCCGCCATACGCAGAATATCAGCGCTGGTCATTTTGTCGGTAATACCACGCGGGTTCTCGCCATAAGAACCTAACGCCACATCGATCTGGTGCTCATTACCGTGCTTCGCATAGTAGTTGGAGTAGTGGGAATCACCGCTGTGATACAGGTTGCCGCCCGATGTTTTAAACAGATAGTTCACCGCGCGCCGATCCATGCCATCCGGCAGTATGCCCGCCGCTTTTTGATCGACCGGTAAAGTAATCAACGCAGTACGGTCAAAAGCATCAAGGGCATGGATCGCCACGTCTTTCACTTTCACTACATCGCCCGGTTTCACTACGATGCAGCGCGCTTCCGGTACGCCCCAGCCAATCCACAGATCGACGCAGGTTTGCGGCCCGATAAACGGTACGTTATCGGCGCAGTTCTGCATCACGGCGGCCGCAACGTTTACATCGATATGATCGTTATGATCGTGGGTGGCCAGTACGGCATCAATCTGGCGAATGGCGAATGGATCCAGAACAAACGGCGTGGTACGCAGGTTGGGCTGGAGCTTCTTGACACCCGCCATGCGCTGCATCTGATGGCCCGTTTTCATCAGCGGATTACCGTGGCTTTGCTTGCCGGTACCGCACCAGAAATCGACGCAGATATTGGCTCCGCCCGCCGATTTCAGCCAGATGCCCGTACAACCCAGCCACCACATGGCAAAAGTACCCGGTGCAACCTGCTCTTGTTCAATCTCTTCATTTAGCCAGCTACCCCATTCCGGAAACGTGTTCAGAATCCATGATTCGCGGGTGATGGTTTGTACTTTACTCATTGATTTTTCCCTCAATGGTTATCATAAGTAATCATTTAATGATTTGTTTTGACAAATACTGTCATCATTTATTCAGGAATGCAATCCTGAGTTTTGTCCTTTACAGGACAGTGATGGAGGGTTAGACGGTGGAACAGGCTTACTTTATGATACGCATTAAATTTTATTTAATTGATTTTAATTGATTATTTTTTATTTTTGTTAAATGAGAATTACTACAACAACAGATTAAATGATTATTTGCGGTGTGCGTCACATTTAATCAAATATAATCTTGTTGTGATTATTTTTGATTATTAGAGTGTTTGCAACAACAAATCCTGGGCGTAGCCTGAGTTCAGCGCGTCCACCTTCTGGAGTGTGTTATGGAGATTCTCTACAACATCTTTACCGTTTTCTTTAATCAGGTCATGACCAACGCCCCGCTGCTGTTGGGGATTGTGACCTGCCTGGGCTATATCCTGTTGCGTAAAAACGCAGGCGTTATTGTTAAAGGCACGATTAAAACCATCATCGGCTTCATGTTGTTGCAGGCGGGGTCCGGCATTCTGACCAGCACCTTTAAACCCGTGGTGGCGAAAATGTCCGAGGTCTACGGTATTAACGGCGCTATCTCTGATACTTACGCTTCGATGATGGCGACGATTGAGCGGATGGGGAATGCATACAGTTGGGTCGGCTATGCGGTGCTGTTGGCGCTGGCGCTGAACATCTGCTATGTCCTGCTGCGGCGTATTACTGGTATCCGTACCATCATGCTGACCGGGCACATCATGTTCCAGCAGGCCGGGCTGATTGCCGTTTTTTTCTATATCTTCGGTTACCCAATGTGGACCACCATTATCTGCACCGCGGTGCTGGTGTCGCTCTACTGGGGGATCACTTCCAATATGATGTATAAGCCAACCCAGGATGTGACCGACGGCTGCGGTTTCTCCATTGGTCACCAGCAACAGTTCGCGTCATGGATTGCTTATAAGGTTGCGCCGTATCTGGGGAAAAAAGAAGAGAGCGTTGAAGATCTTAAACTGCCGGGCTGGCTGCATATCTTCCATGACAATATCGTCTCAACGGCGATTGTGATGACCGTTTTCTTCGGCGCGATTCTCCTCTCTTTCGGTATCAATACCGTACAGGCGATGGCGGGGAAAACCCACTGGACGATCTATATCCTGCAAACCGGTTTTTCATTTGCTGTGGCTATTTTCATCATCACCCAGGGCGTTCGTATGTTCGTTGCTGAACTCTCCGAAGCGTTTAATGGCATCTCCCAGCGCTTGATCCCAGGCGCCGTTCTGGCGATTGACTGCGCGGCGATTTATAGCTTCGCGCCAAACGCCGTCGTCTGGGGTTTTATGTGGGGGACCATCGGCCAGCTGATCGCTGTCGGTATTCTGGTGGGCTGTGGCTCTTCCATTCTGATTATCCCGGGCTTTATCCCGATGTTCTTCTCTAACGCGACCATCGGTGTCTTCGCTAATCACTTCGGCGGCTGGCGTGCGGCGCTGAAGATTTGTCTGGTGATGGGGATGATTGAAATCTTTGGCTGCGTCTGGGCGGTCAAGCTTACCGGCATGAGCGCCTGGATGGGGATGGCGGACTGGTCGATTCTGGCGCCGCCGATGATGCAGGGTTTTGCCTCTGTCGGCATCGCGTTTATGGTCGTCATGATCATTATTGCGCTGGCTTATATGTTCTTTGCAGGGCGCTCGCTGCGTGCTGAAGAGGACGCGGAAAAACAACTGGCAGATTCTTCTGCCCAATAAGGAGTTCTGACGATGACCGTACGTATTCTGGCTGTATGTGGCAACGGGCAAGGGAGTTCCATGATCATGAAGATGAAAGTGGACCAGTTTTTGACCCAGTCAAATATCGATCACACGGTGAACAGTTGCGCGGTGGGTGAATATAAAAGCGAATTAAGCGGCGCGGATATCATCATCGCCTCCACCCATATCGCCGGTGAGATTAGCGTTTCCGGCAATAAATATGTGGTTGGCGTACGCAATATGCTGTCGCCTGCGGATTTTGGCCCGAAACTGCTGGAAGTGATCAAAGCGCATTTTCCGCAGGATATGAAGTAAGGATGGCAAATGAAATTACGTGATTCTCTTGTGGAGAATAATTCCATCCTTTTACAGGCCGATGCCAGCACATGGCAGGAAGCGGTAAAGCTGGGCGTTGATTTACTGGTTAAAGCCGATGTGGTCGAGCCGCGCTACTACCAGGCCATTCTGGATGGCGTTGCTCAACATGGCCCTTATTTTGTGATTGCACCCGGTCTGGCGATGCCCCACGGGCGTCCGGAAGAGGGCGTCAAGAAAACCGGCTTTGCGCTGGTGACCTTAAAAACGCCGCTGATTTTCAATCATGAGGATAACGATCCGGTCGATATTCTGATCACTATGGCGGCCGTCGATGCCACTACCCACCAGGAAGTGGGCATCATGCAGATCGTTAACCTGTTTGAAGACGAAGCGAATTTCGACCGTTTACGCGCCTGCCGCACTGAGCAGGACGTTCTTGATTTAATCGATAACGCCAATGCGGCGGCTGTTTAAAAGGAACATCACATGTCATTACCTATGTTACAGGTTGCGCTGGATAACCAAACCATGTCTTCTGCGTATGAAACGACGCGTCTGATTGCCGAAGAAGTCGATATTATCGAAGTCGGAACCATCCTTTGCGTCGCCGAGGGTGTGCGCGCCGTGCGCGACCTGAAGGCGCTGTATCCGCATAAAATCGTGCTGGCGGACGCCAAAATTGCCGATGCCGGTAAAATCCTCTCCCGTATGTGCTTCGAAGCCAACGCCGACTGGGTGACGGTGATCTGCTGTGCCGATATCAACACTGCTAAAGGTGCGCTGGATGTGGCGAAAGCGTTTGACGGCGATGTCCAGATCGAACTGACCGGCTACTGGACCTGGGAGCAGGCGCAGGAGTGGCGTGAAGCAGGTATTCAGCAGGTGGTTTATCACCGTAGCCGCGATGCGCAGGCCGCAGGCGTAGCGTGGGGCGAAGCGGATATCAGCGCGATCAAACGCCTGTCTGAGATGGGATTTAAAGTCACCGTAACCGGTGGTCTGGCACTGGACGATTTGCCGCTGTTCCAGGGGATTCCGATTCACGTCTTTATCGCCGGCCGCAGTATTCGCGACGCGGCTTCTCCGGTCGAAGCTGCACGGCAGTTTAAACGTTCCATTGCCCAGATTTGGGGCTAAGGAGCGGATATGCTGTCGAAAAAAGTTCCGCTCGGCATTTATGAAAAAGCGCTCCCCGCCGGGGAGTGCTGGCTGGAGCGCCTGCGGCTGGCGAAAGAATTAGGTTTTGACTTCGTCGAAATGTCGGTAGATGAAACCGACGCTCGCCTGGCGCGGCTCGACTGGAACCGGGAACAACGCCTGGCGCTGGTCAGCGCGATTGCGGAAACCGGGATTCGCGTCCCTTCTATGTGCCTGAGCGCTCATCGACGTTTTCCGCTCGGTAGCGAAGATGACGTAGTGCGGGCACAGGGGCTGGACATTATGCGTAAAGCCATCCAGCTGGCCCAGGATGTGGGTATCCGCGTCATCCAGCTTGCGGGTTATGACGTTTACTATCAGGAAGCCAACAACGAGACGCGCTGTCGTTTCCGTGATGGATTGCAAGAGAGTGTCAGGATGGCGAGCCGCGCGCAGGTGACGCTGGCGATGGAGATTATGGATTATCCGCTGATGAATTCCATCAGCAAGGCGCTGGGCTACGCCCACTATCTGAATAATCCATGGTTCCAGATCTACCCGGATATCGGCAATCTCTCTGCGTGGGATAACGACGTGCAGATGGAGCTTCAGGCCGGGATGGGGCATATCGTGGCGGTGCATGTTAAAGACACGAAACCCGGCGTGTTTAAAAACGTGCCGTTCGGCGAAGGGATAGTGGATTTTGAGCGCTGTTTTACGACGCTCAAGCAGTGCGGCTACTGTGGCCCCTGGCTGATCGAAATGTGGAGTGAAACCACTGACGATCCGGCGGCGGAGGTGGTGAAAGCGCGCGATTGGGTGAAAGCGCGGATGGTCAGCGCAGGCCTGCTGGAGGTAGCATAATGCAGACGCTCAAACAGCAGGTCTTTGACGCCAATATGGATTTACCGCGCTACGGACTGGTGACTTTTACATGGGGTAACGTCAGCGCCATTGATCGTGAACGCGGGCTGGTGGCGATTAAGCCCAGCGGCGTGGCCTACGAAAGCATGAAAGTGAATGATATGGTCATTGTGGATATGGATGGCAATGTGGTTGAAGGAGAATATCGCCCTTCTTCCGATACCGCGACGCATCTGGCGTTATATCGTCGCTATCCGGGCCTCGGCGGCGTGGTGCATACTCACTCGACCCATGCGACGGCCTGGGCGCAGGCGGGCCTGGCCATTCCCGCGCTGGGAACGACCCATGCGGACTACTTCTTTGGCGATATTCCCTGCACCAGAGCACTATGCGCCAGCGAAGTTGAAGAGGCTTACGAACTGAACACCGGCAGGGTGATTATCGAAACCCTGGGCGAGGCAGAACCGCTACATACGCCGGGCATTGTGGTGTACCAGCACGGGCCTTTTGCCTGGGGTAAGGATGCGCACGAGGCAGTGCACAACGCGGTAGTAATGGAAGAGGTGGCGCGGATGGCGTGGATTGCTTGCGGTATTAATCCGCAACTGAAGCCTATTGATAGCTGGCTGATGAACAAACATTTTATGCGTAAACACGGGCCAAACGCCTATTATGGACAGAAGTGAAAGACGCGGAAAAATCGTTCGTCATCGTCTTACGGCTTCGCCCTTATACAGAGCGAAGTCGAGAGGCGAAGCATTAGCGGTAAATGACCGCGCTTGCGTGAATCAGGCCGTGGCTTCCTGGCTCATGAATCAGGATCGGCTGAAAATACTTCGCGCCCTGAGCGTCGCTCTGTTGATTAAGCGCCTGCTCCGCTTCCTGTTCAGTAGCGATATTGTGATTGATATAAATAACGCCGAGGCTTTGCACATCGTCCATGTTACGGGCCTGGCGGGCGTCGATTTTAATAGCAGCCTGCGCGTTGGCGCTTAACAAAAGCGCTGCCATTAGGGTTATGAGGATGGATTTCATCATCTGCTCTCCTTACGACAGTCCTGACGTTAACCTGGGTTCCTTTGGGTTATGGATATTTCTGATCTAAGTGTAATCGCTGCCTGTCTGGCGTATCGCGACCATTTTTGATGCAGTTGTTCAAAAAAATGTCGTTTCTGTCGTTGGTTAATTTTAAATCACTGGCGGCGGTGAGTTTGGCGCTAAGTGCGAATTGTTTGCACAATTCACTTGTCTTAATCCACGCTCGCACGTATTATGACGCGTCAATTTTTCAGCCGCCCTTTAACACGTTCCTTGCCTCCATGGGCCGCGGCTGACCCAGACAGGAGGCTGAATAATCCGTAAGGAGCAATTCGATGCGTCATTACGAAATCGTTTTTATGGTCCATCCTGACCAGAGCGAACAGGTTCCGGGTATGATCGAACGTTACACTGGTGCAATCACTGCAGCAGAAGGTACGATCCACCGTCTGGAAGACTGGGGCCGCCGTCAGCTGGCTTATCCGATCAACAAACTGCACAAAGCCCACTACGTTCTGCTGAACGTTGAAGCGCCGCAGGAAGTGATCGATGAGCTGGAAACTAACTTCCGCTTCAACGACGCCGTTATCCGCAGCATGGTAATGCGTACTAAGCACGCCGTTACCGAAGCATCTCCGATGGTTAAAGCGAAAGACGAGCGCCGTGAGCGTCGCGAAGATTTCGCTAACGAAACCACAGATGATTCTGAAGCTGGGGATTCTGAAGAGTAATCCTGATGACCAATCGTCTGGAGCTGTCCGGCATGGTATGCAGGACTCCACTTCGTAAGGTCAGCCCGTCAGGAATTCCACACTGCCAGTTCGTGCTTGAGCATCGTTCAGTGCAGGAGGAAGCCGGTTTTCACCGGCAGGCGTGGTGCCAGATGCCCGTGATTGTTAGCGGACACGAGAACCAGGCCATTACTCACAGTATAACGGTCGGCAGCCGCATAACCGTTCGAGGGTTCATCTCTTGCCACAAGGCAAAGAACGGCCTGAGTAAAATGGTTCTGCATGCCGAGCAGATTGAATTGATAGATTCTGGAGACTAGCCATATGGCACGTTATTTCCGTCGTCGCAAGTTCTGCCGTTTCACCGCGGAAGGCGTTCAAGAGATCGACTATAAAGATATCGCTACGCTGAAAAACTACATCACCGAAAGCGGTAAGATTGTCCCGAGCCGTATCACCGGTACCCGTGCAAAATATCAGCGTCAGCTGGCACGCGCCATCAAACGCGCTCGCTACCTGTCCCTGCTGCCGTACACTGATCGTCATCAGTAATCGGTCACGGTCCATTAATACGACTTTGAGAGGATAAGGTAATGCAAGTTATTCTGCTTGATAAAGTAGCAAACCTGGGTAGCCTGGGTGATCAGGTTAACGTTAAAGCGGGCTATGCTCGTAACTTCCTGGTACCGCAGGGTAAAGCTGTTCCGGCTACCAAGAAAAACGTTGAGTTCTTCGAAGCACGCCGTGCTGAACTGGAAGCCAAACTGGCAGAAGTTCTGGGCGCTGCTAACGCTCGCGCTGAAGCAATCAACGCGCTGGGCAGCGTTACTATCGCGTCTAAATCTGGCGACGAAGGTAAACTGTTCGGTTCTATCGGTACCCGCGACATCGCTGATGCTGTTACTGCAGCTGGCGTTGTTGTTGCGAAGAGCGAAGTTCGTCTGCCGAACGGCGTTCTGCGCACCACCGGTGAGCATGAAGTCGACTTCCAGGTTCACAGCGAAGTTTTCGCTAAACTGGTTGTTAACGTTGTAGCTGAATAATTTATTTTTCAGTTCGCGTCGAGACGCCGGCCTTGTGCCGGCGTTTTGCTTTTCTGCGTTTGCCCGGTTTTTTTATCTGAACGTGCGTAGCGGCTATTTCCCGGGGCGCGTTGATAAGGGTTAACGGCAGGCCCGGTCACTGACCCGGCGGCGAAAATGCATTAATACGGCGTTAGCGCGCACGAATAAAGCTGCCGTTTGACTGGCGGATAAACAGCACCTGTTGACCGTTGTCGGTATCGATCGCCAGCCCGGTGACCACGCCATTTGCGTTCTGGCGAATCTGTACCGACTGCCCGGTTTGCAGGGAACTTAGCGGTTTGTCCGGGCCTTCTACCTGCGCCATCGCGTAAACGTCAGTCGGCGGCAGGTTATGATCGCGGAACAGTTGCGCGAGGGTTTTGCCTGACTCAATGCGGTAAGTCCGCCACTGCTGCTCTATGCCGGGGGCCGATTGCGGTTGATGATGGGGCTGAGACGCGGTCTGTCGTGGCGCTTGCTCTGTCGGCTCTTCCTGAATCGGCTCCGGAGAGATCGGTGCAACCTGATTGGCATCGTTGACCGATGGCGTATTGGTGATTGGCGGCAGGGGGACAGCCCGATGGCTTGCAGATTGCAGCTGCGACTGGGATTGTAGATCGAGACTCGCCTCGTGGCTCGCCTGAACCGAGGGAGCGTTATCCTCAGAAGGGAGCAGAATACCGATGATCACCAGCAGGGCGCCGACAATGATGCCCCGACGGTGCATGGGCGGTAACGGATCCATAATGCGAATGTGATCCGGGGCGTGCCAGATCTTCGCCAGGGTAGATGTCAGTTCAAAGCGCCCGGGCATGGCTTTCCTCCTGCTCCGCATATTTTATCCTGCTTTCTAGAGTATAGATGGCTAACGTCCTGAAGAACGAGACAAAGATATGTTTCGTGAGGTTAACCTGATATCTCTATTGTTTCTGTTTCCCTTAGATTTGTCATCATCCTGGTGACAAAGTTTTACCCGCCGTGCTATGGCTGATATGCTTCCCACCTCTTTTCTCTGCTCACGGCTTTTTCGTGGTTTGAAATCCGTAGAGCATGAGTTCCCCCTCGTAAAAAGGAACAAAGATGGCAACCCCGACTTTTGACACGATCGAAGCACAGGCAAGTTACGGTATCGGCTTGCAGGTTGGACAACAGCTGAACGAATCTGGCCTGCAGGGGCTGCTGCCGGAAGCGCTGGTCGCTGGTATCGCTGATGCGCTGGAAGGTAAACAGCCGCAGGTGCCGGTGGAAGCCGTTCATCGTGCGCTGCGTGAGATCCACGAACGCGCTGACGCAGTGCGTCGCGAACGCTTCCAGGAAATGGCGGCAGATGGCGAGAAATACCTGCAGGAAAACCGCGAGCGCGAAGGCGTGAACAGCACCGAATCCGGTCTGCAGTTCCGCGTTTTGGCCCAGGGTGAAGGGCCGATCCCGGCGCGTACTGACCGCGTTCGTGTCCATTATACCGGTAAACTGATCGACGGTACCGTCTTCGACAGTTCAGTCGCCCGCGGCGAACCGGCTGAATTTCCGGTTACCGGGGTTATTGGCGGTTGGGTTGAAGCGCTGACCCTGATGCCGGTAGGTTCCAAATGGGAGCTGACCATTCCGCATAACCTGGCCTATGGCGAGCGCGGGGCGGGTGCATCCATTCCTCCGTTCAGCACGCTGATTTTTGAAGTGGAACTGCTGGATATTATCTAAATGGCAGTGGTCTTCTCTCCTTGAGGGGAGAGAAGACGTGTTAAATAGCGCAAAACCCTTTAGTTGGAAATATATTGGAGTTTTATATTGCATATCCGCGTAATGGGTGTATTTTTATGAGCTATTTTTCATGGTCAGGGTGATATAACACTCACTTTCAACATAAAATTAACATTATCTCTGAATCACAGTATTCATCCCCCCGATTCTTACCTAATATCGATAAACCTCGTTCCGGGGTTATGACGAATGAAGGGCCAAGAGAGCCCGCACAACACAGACAGGTACAACAGGAAAAAATCACATGGTAGATCAGGTCAAAGTCGTTGCCGACGAGCAGGCCCCGACTGAACAGGCGTTGCGGCGAAATCTTACGAACCGGCATATTCAGCTTATTGCTATCGGTGGCGCGATAGGCACCGGACTGTTTATGGGCTCCGGCAAAACCATTAGCCTCGCCGGGCCGTCAATTATTTTTGTTTATATGATAATCGGCTTCATGCTGTTTTTCGTTATGCGCGCCATGGGCGAATTGCTGCTGTCGAATCTTGAATATAAGTCATTCAGCGATTTTGCCGCCGATTTGCTGGGGCCGTGGGCGGGCTACTTCACCGGCTGGACTTACTGGTTCTGCTGGGTTGTGACCGGAATGGCGGACGTGGTGGCGATCACCGCCTACGCCCAGTTCTGGTTCCCCGGACTTTCCGATTGGGTCGCGTCGCTGGCGGTCATTCTGCTGCTGCTTGTGCTTAACCTCGCCACGGTGAAGATGTTCGGCGAGATGGAGTTCTGGTTCGCGATGATCAAAATCGTCGCCATTGTGGCGTTGATTGTTGTTGGCCTGGTGATGGTACTAATGCACTTCCAGTCGCCGACCGGCGTGGAAGCCTCTTTCGCGCATCTGTGGAATGACGGCGGCTGGTTCCCGAAAGGCATTAGCGGATTCTTTGCTGGCTTCCAGATAGCGGTCTTTGCCTTCGTCGGTATCGAACTGGTGGGAACCACGGCGGCGGAAACCAAAGATCCTGAGAAATCCCTGCCGCGGGCGATTAACTCGATTCCGCTGCGGATTATTATGTTCTACGTCTTCGCGCTGATCGTTATTATGTCAGTGACGCCGTGGAGTTCAGTGGTACCGTCAAAGAGCCCGTTTGTTGAGCTGTTTGTGCTGGTGGGGCTGCCTGCGGCGGCGAGCCTGATTAACTTCGTGGTGCTGACCTCGGCCGCTTCTTCCGCCAACAGCGGCGTGTTCTCTACCAGCCGGATGCTGTTCGGTCTGGCGCAGGATGGGCAGGCGCCGAAAATGTTCGCAAAACTGTCGAAGCGCGCAGTACCGGCGAAAGGCCTGACGTTCTCCTGTATGTGTCTGCTGGGCGGTGTGGTGATGCTGATAGTCAATCCAAGCGTGATTGCCGCGTTCACCATGATTACCACGGTTTCCGCGATCCTGTTTATGTTTGTCTGGACGATTATCCTGTGTTCATATCTGGCTTATCGCAGAAAGCGTCCGCAGTTGCATGAGCAATCCAAATATAAGATGCCGCTTGGCAAACTGATGTGCTGGGTATGTATGGCTTTCTTTGCCTTTGTGCTGGTACTACTGACACTGGAGGCGGATACGCGTGAAGCGCTGATGGTGACCCCGCTGTGGTTTGTGCTGCTGGGCGCGGGATGGCTGTTTGCCGGTAAGAAGCGTCTGGCGAAATAAAAAAATGGCCACCTGAAGTGGCCAATAAGACTGACAATATTGGGCGCCTGAGGGCGTAATGCTGGTCAGTTAAGGGGTGTCAGTTGTGTTTATGGCTGGCTGAGCGGTTCTGTCAATCGGTGGTTCTGGCGAAAATGGCATTTTTCGTTTTCACCTGGTTTGGCTTAGTGGCCTGTTCCGTTCACTATAAATACGCGGATATTCGTTATATCCACAGCGTGTGAACGGGCAGGGGGACGTTTCGCCCGTCCCCCTGCACCCCCGGCATTGCGCTGAAAACCTGCCGCTGCGCGGTCCGCTCCACTCCGGCTTCATCTGGCGGACCGGGCGGGACTCGACGTCCCTGTCTCGACCCGCCCTCTGGCCGCCGTCCTGGCGGCCAGTCCTGGATGCGCGCCTGCGTTCTCGCCAGGTTTCCTTGATGCGCCCAACCCCTTGCGGTGAGTCCGTTATTCGTCAGTGGCTTTTCAGAGGCTGAAAATCATAAAAAAAGTTATATCCTTTATATTTCAGCCCGTATCAGCTCAGTAAGCGAACCAACCGAATCAGATTTTCGTTTAAACCACCGATAATGCGATTGCCACAGGCAAATAAAACAAAAGACAACACCGATGATTTGCTTAAGTGAACGATATTGCGCCTGAGGGCGCCTTTTTATTTAGTTTCCTGCGAGGGCACGCGGGAACAGCACGTTATTTTCCAGGCTGATGTGCTCCATCAGGTCATCAATCAGTTCGTTGATACCGTTGTACATCGCCTTCCAGGTGGTACAGGCCTCCGGCGGCGGCGTCACGTTATTAGTGATATGCTTAATCACTTCCAGCAGCTCGCCCGCTTCATCATGTTCGCTTTCCATTACGCTGATAGGACCGCCAGCCTGAGTCCCCATCCCCTGTTTGATCATCGGAAACAGAATCTGCTCCTCTTTCAGCATATGGCTGGAAAGTTCGTCGTACAGCATCGTCAGGTATTTGGTTAAGCCTTTCGGGACGTTCGGTTTGTCGGCGTGAACGTGTTCAACTTTGGTAGCCTGTAAAATCAGTTCCGGCAACTGTTCGCGATGCCTGTTGTGGTAGCGAACGATAATGTGATCGATGATGTCTGCATAGGTTGCAACACGCCAGTCGCGCTCTACTGGATCTTCCGCCAGTCTTGCCAGTTCGGCTTCAATCATCGCGACGTTCAGCGCTTTGCGCGATGCCGCGCGTTCCAGCGTCTGTTTGCCACCGCAGCAGTAGTCCATATCGTATTTACGAAACAGCGCGGAGGCGCGCGGAATGGTCAGCGCCAGCTCGCCTAAGGGTTGGTCACGGAAAGCCATAGCAGTTACCTCGTCATCAATAATATAAATTGTATTTTAAATGCAACTTATATTTAAAGAAATACCCCTTTAGGGTAGCTGGCTATTTTTTCTCACAGACTAACTCTTGCAGGAGAGGTTTATCCAGGCGAGTACGCACTGCCGACACCACGCCAAGCACCAGCAGCACAATACCGCTGAACGTTAAAAGCGGCGGCAGGCTGTGGCGCAAAATAAAGGTATACAGCAACCCGGCAAGCGTTTCGAAGACAATCAGCGGCCCAAGAATCACCGTCGGCAGGTGCTGGCTGGCGATATTCCAGCACCATGCGCCAACCCACGAACAGAATACGGCGATCGCCAGCATCAGGGGAATAAATACCACCGGACGCGGGCCGAAGGGCAGAGGAAAGTCAGGGTGCTGATCCTGTAGCCACCAGCAAGCGATGAGGTATCCGGCCAGCGATACCGGCAGGGTGACCAGCGCCTGTGCGGTGGCCCACATCATCGGGGGGTTATCCGGGTTTTCCCGCAGCCAGCGGGCGTTGCGTAGCGCATACCAGGCCCAGCAGGCCACGGATATCAGTGCCAGCATAATCCCGGCGCCGTAGCGCAAAGGACTGAAATCAGGCAGGCCCCGATGCAGTTCGGCAGTATTAACGCAGACCAGGCCGATGGCAATACAGATAAGCGCCGGGAACAGGCGTCGCCACGGTAGCTTACCGTCGCGCTGGCTATAGAGCAGGTTGGCAAAAACCGGCAGCACCACCGGCAGTGTACCGATAATCATCGTTGAGACCGGTGCGCCGGTACGCTGAATAGCGCTGGCCAGGCAGACGTAGTAGATGAGGTTGCCGATCATGGTCAGCCCCAGCGCCGTCCACCAGTCTTTACCGGAGAGCAGGCGCAGCTTCGCGCGGCCCAGCCAGGCCAGCGGTAGCGCGATCAGCCCCAGCGCCAGATAACGCCCCATCGACTGCAGTACCGCCGGATATTCCGGCACCAACAGCGGCCCCACGAAAATCAGTCCCCACATCAGCCCTGCCAGCAGGGCGTACAGCACACCACTAATCATCATGCCTTCCACGACTCTTTCTGTTGACGAGAGTGTAGATGAGGCGTATGCGGGAATATTGTATAAGATTGCGCATTAGCGCTTAAGAACCTGTTTTTGATAACGCACAGGCGTAATGCCGTAGTGGCGAGTGAACGCGCGGGTCAGGTGCGACTGGTCGGTTAATCCGCAGGCGGCGGCGACATCGGCGGCGGCCATGCCGCGGGTGAGAAAAGCTTTAGCACGCCACAGACGGATCGCCATTAACATCTGCTGCGGCGTAACGTGAAAGTGCGCTTTAAACCGACGCTGAAAATGGTACGGGCTGAGCGCCGCCACCTGAGCCAGCTCATCAAGGGTTATCGTTCTCATATAGTTGTCGTGCAGATATTCACGAACCCGATCGAATCGATGACGGGATTCAGGCAAGACTGGCGCATGGCGTGCGAACGGACGGAAAGTATCGATTAAATCCTGTAGCAGACCCTGCTGCGCCAGCGGGTCGTCAGTATGCCACAGACCGTAGATAAGATTGCCGATTTGCCGGGAGCGCAGCGGATCCTGGCGTACCACTTCACTGAACCACCAGTGGCCTGCGCCGGTCACTTCCTCCAGCATATCCGGGTCGAGATAAATCATGCGATAGCGCCAGCCATCAGCGGTTTCCGCTTCGCCGGTGTGCAGTTCATCGGGATTCATAGTGACGACAGTGTTGACCGAAGCGACATACTGGCTGCCTCGATAGCGAAAGCGTTCGGCGCCGAGTTCTATCGTACCGATACCAAAGGCTTCATGGGTGTGCGGGGCAAAAGCGTAGCGGGAGATATGGGCATGGTATAGCTCAACGCCCGGCACCTGCGCCAGATGGCGAAAGCGCGCGCTGTCTCTTTCATCATGGAACTGTTCTGGTACGCCTTGCATACAATTACTCCCGACGGGCATTGTTTCATTATTGAGGATGCGCCGTCGGGATGCTACAAGAATTAACCAGCCTGTAACCGTTACAGGATGCCTTTGACGCTTTCGGCAAGCGGGGTGGTCGGGCGGCCGATCAGCGTGCTCAGGGTCCGGCTGTCGTCGAACAGACCGCCTTTCGACGCGCCGATATCAGAGTCAGCCAGCATATCCGCCAGCCCGGCTGGCAGACCGACGCCTTTCAGTGCGGCGGCGAAGTCGGCTTCGCTGAGGTTTTGATATACCACGTTTTTACCGCTTTGTTTGCTCAGTTCCGCGGCAAGTTCACTCAGCGTCCACGCGTTATCCCCTGCCAGTTCGTACACTTTCCCGGCATGGTCTTCTCCGGCGATAACGTGGGCCGCAGCGGCGGCGTAATCCGCGCGCGTGGCGGAAGCAATTTTGCCGTCACCGGCGGCGCCGATAAATACGCCATGTTCAATCGACGGCGGCGCGCTGGCGAGGTAGTTTTCGGTGTACCAGCCGTTGCGCAGCAGTGCGTAAGCAATACCGGCGTCGGCAAGCATTTTTTCGGTGGCGATATGTTCATTCGCCAGCCCCAGCGGGGACTTATCGGCGTGTAGCAGGCTGGTATAAGCGATGAATTTCACGCCAGCGGTTTTTGCGGCGTTAATAACGTTGCGGTGCTGCGCGGCGCGCTGGCCCACTTCGCTGGATGAGATCAACAGCAGTTTGTCGACGCCCTGCAGGGCGGCAGTCAGCGCGGCTTCATCGCCGTAGTCGGCCTGACGAACCACAATGCCTTGCTGGCTAAGGGTTTCAGCTTTTGCCGGATTACGCACAATAGCGACAATCTGGCTGGCAGGGACGCTATTTAACAGGTTTTTCAGAACGAGCTGGCCAAGCTGGCCGGTTGCACCGGTAATCGCGATCATGGGTCTTCTCCTTCGTATTTATAGATAGTGGTGGTAAGCTAGCACTGTTACTAACTTTTAGTAAGTACGTACAAAAAGGTAAGTATGAATATGGCAAATCTGACGCTGAGCGAACAGCTACGCAATGGCAACCTGTTCGCCGAACAGTGCCCCTCACGGGAAGTGCTCAAGCATGTTACCAGTCGCTGGGGCGTACTGATTTTGCTGGCCCTGCGTGACGGCACTCACCGTTTTAGCGATCTGCGCCGTAAGATTGGCGGCGTCAGCGAAAAGATGCTGGCCCAGTCGCTGCAGGCGCTGGAACAGGATGGTTTTCTCGATCGCGTGTCCTACCCGGTGGTACCGCCGCATGTTGAATATAGTCTGACTCCACTCGGTGAGCAGGTGAGTGAGAAGGTGGCGGAGCTGGCTGACTGGATAGAGCTGAATCTGCCCGCGGTTCTGGCGAACCACGGGCAGGTGGCGTGAACCGGGAAAATTCCCCGGTTGTCGCTGGCGCCTGTGTATCCCCGGTAAGCGGAGTGGGGCGCGACCGGGGGACAGGAAGTTACTTACTCAAATCCAACTGATAAATGGCAAAACCGATATCGTCAGTGGCGACCTGGCGCATCGGATATTGCGCTTTCTCTTTGATGAACGCCGCGGCTTTATCACCCGGAGAGGTTTCAAAACGGATATCCAGCGGGACGTTGCTGTGGATCGGCGCCAGACGCCAGTTATTATCCGCAGCCGGATGGATCTCGCCGTGTTTCTTCGACTCCGCGCCAATCCACGCCGCCAGTACCGAGCGGTTCTCATCCGGTGAGGCAAAAGCAATATGGTTCTCACCGGTTCCCGGGAATTTACCGCCGTAGGCACGGTAGTTATTGGTGGCAACGAGGAAAGTGGCCTTCGGGTCTATGGGTTTGCCGTTAAACGTCAGTTGCTTGATCCGCTCGGCCTGCGGGTTAACGCTGTTACATTCGCCGTCATAGCGCGCCGGTTGCGTGATATCAATCTGATAGTTCACGCCGTCGATAACATCAAAGTTATAGGTGCGGAAGCCGTCCCAGTTAATTAAAGACTGCGGCTTGTTGCTGGTGGGGTCAATCTGGTTGAACTGGCCGGCGGAGCACTCCAGCCACTCTTTGACCTCTTTACCGCTCACTTTCATCACCACCAGCGTGTTCGGGTACAGGTACAGATCGGCGGCGTTACGGAAGGTTAGCTGGCCTTTTTCCACCTCAACAAAGCTGGCCGGATCATTTTTACGCCCACCGGCTTTAAACGGCGCGGCGGCGGAGAGCACCGGCAGTTTCGCCAGATCCGGGTCGCCCTGGATATAGTGCTCCACGTAGGCCTTCTGCGCCATATTCACCACCTGCACGGTCGGATCGTCCTGCACCAGCGCCAGGTAGCTGTACATATTATCGGAGGATTGACCGATCGGCTTACCGACAAACTCGCGAGTGGCGTCATGGTCGGCTTTTAAGACCGCCACCATGTGGCTGTCTTCCGCCGCGAGGGATTTTTTTGCGACCGAATCATAGATGGGGCGCGCCTCGGCTTTTGCGTCAGTGACCTGCCATTTGCCGCTGTCGTTATTCAATACCAGGTCGACCACCCCAAGATGGTCGCCCCACATCCCCGGCATTACCGCCGGGACGCCATTCAGTGTGCCTTTGGTGATATCTACGCCTTTAATCGTGGCGAAGTCTTTGCCCGGGAAGACGGCATGGGCGTGACCAAACATAATGGCATCCACGCCAGGGACCTGACTTAAATAGTAAACGGAGTTCTCCGCCATCGCCCGGTACGGGTCGGCAGAGAGACCTGAGTGGGCAATAACCACCACGACATCCGCTCCTTTCTCACGCATTTCGGGAACGAATTTGCGCGCGGTTTCGGTAATGTCGTTGACGGTGACCTTACCGCTAAGATTGACTTTATCCCAGGTCATAATCTGCGGCGGGACGAAGCCGATATAGCCGATGCGCAGCGTCTGCGTGTTACCTTCGCTATCCTGAACCTGAGTATCCTGAATCAGATAAGGCGTAAACATCGGTTTGCCGGTTTTAGCGTCGATAATGTTGGCGTTGACGTAGGGGAATTTCGCGCCAGCCAGCGCCTTGTGCAGGAAATCGAGGCCGTAGTTAAATTCGTGGTTGCCGAGATTTCCGACCACATAATCGAGGGTATTCATCGCTTTATAGACCGGGTGAATATCGCCCTCTTTAAGCCCTTTTGCGGCCATATAGTCACCCAGCGGGCTGCCCTGAATGACGTCGCCGTTATCGACCAGTAGGCTGTTTTTACTTTCCTGACGAGCTTTCTCAATCAGCGATGCGGTTCGCACCAGGCCAAATTTTTCCGTCGGCGTATCTTTGTAATAGTCGAAGTCCATCATATTACTGTGTAGATCGGTGGTTTCCATGATCCGTAAATCGACTGTCGCCGCATTTAGGCTGGCAGCGATCAACGTTGCCAGCAGCGTTGCGCTAAACTTAATCATCGTGGCGTCCTTTTTATGAGCAATGGCACAGTAGAAAATGTATTTACATTCTGTTGCTTACAGAAGTGTGAATCATGCCATAAAAGTGCGGGTGGAAACCGTCAGCGTTATCACAGATAGCGGAACTCACTATGATGCGATATAAATAAAACAACGAGTTAACGCCACTGTAATCAGACGAGGTGGAGAATGTTAGAACAAGTATGTCAACTGGCACGGAACGCTGGCGATGCCATCATGGAGGTTTACGATGGAAAACAGCCGATGGACGTTGCCAGTAAAAAGGATGATTCTCCGGTCACGGCAGCGGATATTGCGGCGCATAAAGTGATTATCAGCGGCCTGCTGGCCATGACTCCCGACATCCCGATTCTGTCGGAAGAGGACCCGCCCGCCTGGGATGTCCGCCAGCACTGGCAGCGTTACTGGCTGGTGGATCCGCTGGACGGCACCAAAGAATTTATCAAGCGCAACGGCGAATTTACCGTCAATATCGCCTTGATCGAAAACGGCAAACCCATACTTGGCGTGGTCTATGCGCCGGTGATGAAGATGATGTACAGCGCGGAAAAGGGCAAAGCATGGAAAGAAGAGTGCGGCGTGCGTAAGCAGATTCATGTCCAGGATGCGCGTCCGCCGCGCGTAGTCATCAGTCGCTCCCACGGCAATGACCCGGAGCTGGAGGAGTACCTGGAGCAGCTTGGAGAACATCAGACCACGTCCATTGGTTCCTCGCTGAAGTTCTGCCTCGTCGCCGACGGGCAGGCCCAGCTTTATCCGCGCTTCGGGCCGACTTGTACCTGGGACACCGCGGCAGGTCATGCGGTCGCCAGCGCTGCCGGGGCGCAGGTTCACGACTGGCAGGGACGCACCCTGGACTATACGCCGCGTGAATCGTTCCTCAACCCCGGTTTCCGGGTTTCTATTTATTAAGCAGCTTGTGCAGCAGGGCGATAACCTGCTGCACTTCATCCTGGGTGAGTGCGCCGTCTTTGGCCCATTGTACGCGGCCATTTTTATCCAACACCACAATCGCTGAGCTCTCTTTGTTAAGCTGCCACGCTTTGCGTACCTGGCCGTTGCTGTCGACGATAAACTGCGACCAGGGATAGCGCTGTTTGTTGCTCTCGATACTGCTGCGGACAAAGATTCCTGAGCCAGGGATCGCATCATCGGTATTGATGATGGTGGTGGTCTGATAGCGATCGTGTGGGAACTTCGCGTTTTTAATGGCCTCAATTAACATGGCGTTTTTTTCTTTCGCCGAAGAGCGTCCGGCGATGTGCTGTACGACGCGTACTTTTCCTGTCAGTTGTGCGCTATTCCAGTTTTTATAGCTAAATTTATCATTATCCAGCACTAACTCTCCGCGGTCTGCTACACCGACTGGCGCGACACGTTGTCCGTCGACAAAGTTATGCGCTGACGCCATCAGTGGCAACAAAAGCGATGAAACGGCCAGCAATTTACGTAGGGTCATGATGTTTCCTTATTATCGTTGCAGGTGATCCGACCACTTGGTCTGCTTTAAGCATAAGTGCGATTGCCGGTCTTACCCGCAATGATGGTGCCAGTTTGCGCGTTAACGCACAAATTCGTCTAATATCGGGGACTTATACTCTGATTGCCGGATGTCTGAAACGAAAACTCTGAATTAATGTCATTAAACGGTAAATAAACTTATACAAACTGGGTATCACTGAGATTCTGGACTATAGTTTCAGGGCACTAAAATTTGCGCTCCCGATACGTGGGCTAACTGTGGCACCACAAGAGCGTAACCCTGGCAGGAGACAACAATGAAAATTTTCCAACGCTACAACCCGCTACAAGTAGCGAAGTACGTGAAGATCCTGTTTCGTGGACGTTTGTATATCAAGGACGTTGGCGCTTTTGAATTTGATAAGGGTAAAATCCTTATCCCGAAGATCAAGGACAAGCTGCATTTGTCAGTGATGTCTGAGGTCAACCGTCAGGTTATGCGTCTGCAGACAGAGATGGCCTGAGGGTAAAAGATGGCTCCCGACGGGAGCCATATTTCGTTTTAAAAGGGCTTACGCCGATGCTTTTTCGTTATCCGCGGCATCCGGTATTTTGGGGGACAGCACCGTCGGCTTATTGTCGATACGGGTCACCAGCAACTGGTCGATGCGGTAGTTGTCGATATCCACCACTTCAAACTTATAGCCAGAGAATTTTACGGCGTCGGTGCGTTTGGGAATTTTACGCAGCATAAACATCATAAAGCCGCCAATCGTTTCGTAATTACCCGACTGTGGGAATTCATCGATATCCAGCACGCGCATCACGTCATCAATCGGTGTACCGCCGTCAATCAACCATGAATTTTCATCGCGTGCGACGATCTGCTCTTCCAGCCCCTGACCGACCAGGTCGCCCATCAGCGTGGTCATCACGTCGTTAAGGGTGATAATCCCCACCACCAGCGCATACTCGTTCATGATTACAGCAAAGTCTTCACCGGCGGTTTTGAAGCTTTCCAGCGCTTCGGACAGCGTCAGAGTGTCCGGGACAATCAGCGTATTGCGGATTTGCACACCCCCGGTTAACACCAGGCTTTGATTCGCCAGCACGCGGTTAAGCAGATCTTTGGAATCAACGTAGCCGATGATGTGATCGATATCTTCGTTACAGACCAGAAATTTGGAGTGCGGATGCTCTGCGACTTTATTTTTCAGGCTCTGTTCATCTTCATGGAGATCGAACCAGATGACGTTTTCCCGGGAGGTCATGGATGAAGGAACGGTGCGCGACTCCAGCTCGAACACATTTTCAATTAGCTCATGTTCCTGTTTACGCAGCACTCCGGCCAGCGCGCCGGCTTCCACCACGGCGTAAATATCATCAGAGGTAATGTCGTCTTTACGCACCATTGGAATTTTGAACAAGCGGAAGATGTTGTTAGCCATGCCATTGAACAACCATACCAGCGGGCGAAAGGCAAACAGGCAGAAGCGCATCGGGTTGATGATGCGTAAAGCGACGGCTTCAGGCGCAATCATACCGATGCGTTTCGGAGTCAGGTCAGCAAACAGGATGAACAGGCTGGTGACCAGGGTAAAGGAGATGATAAAGCTTAGCTGTTCGGCCAGCGCGGGGGACATATAGCGGCTTAGCAGACCATCGAAAGCCGGTGAGAATGCGGCATCGCCGACGATACCGCCGAGAATCGCCACCGCATTGAGGCCGATTTGCACCACGGTAAAGAAGGTGCCGGGGTTCTCCTGCATTTTGAGAACGCGTTGGGCGTTCACATTGCCGTCATCGGCCAGCAGTTTGAGTTTGATTTTACGTGACGCGGCCAGCGAGATCTCCGATATCGCAAAGAATGCACTGACGGCAATCAGACAAAGTATGACTAAAATACTGTTTAACATATCTTATCTGATCGTTGAGATCAGATCCTCGGAAGGGAAGTGAATAATACTCATGTGGAACACACAAAAAACCGGTCCGAAGGCATAGGACCGGCTTGTAACACGGGGTAGTATAGCGTAAGGCACCGTATAGCCGCCAGCGCGTAAATTATTCAGCCAGGCAGTAACATCAGGCCTGTGGCGGCAGACACACGCCGATCCCCCCGATACCGCAGTACCCGTATGGGTTTTTGTGCAGATACTGCTGATGATCGTCTTCCGCATAATAGAATGGCTTCGCCGTCGCTATCTCAGTGGTGATCGTGCGCGAGTCGTTCGCTTCGTGCATTGCCGCCTGGAAACGCGCCAGGCTGGCTTGCGCCGCTTTGCTTTGCTCCTGCGTCAGCGGGTAAATCGCTGAACGATACTGGGTGCCATGATCGTTGCCCTGCTGCATGCCCTGCGCCGGGTCGTGATTTTCCCAGAATACCTGTAATAACTGTTCATAACTGATGACCTGGGGATCGTAGACCACACGGACGGCTTCCGCATGACCGGTCTGACCGCTGCAGACTTCGCGGTAGGTCGGATTTGGCGTATAGCCTCCGGTATAGCCCGCGGCGGTGCTGTAAACGCCAGGAAGCTGCCAGAACAGGCGTTCGACGCCCCAGAAACAGCCCATAGCAAACAGGGCGATCTCCATGCCTGCCGGAACGTTGGTCATTGAGTGGCCATTGACGGCGTGGAGCGTAGCCACCGGCATCGGCGTATTGCGTCCCGGCAGCGCGTCCGCCTGGGCGACAAGATGCGTTTTATCAAATAGACTCACGGTGGGCCTCATAAAAACAGAAAAGGGGGTTTAGGTTGTAACCAGGCGTGTCTTTTAACACAATACACACGCTCAATACGTCTAAATTTAAACATAAGAACTATTTGGGCTATTGTCACTTTTTCAACCCCTGGCTGTTAGTGGGTTGTTAAGCCGTGGAGCGGCGATTTCGTTTCCTTCGGGGCAAACAAGGATATTCAGGAGAAAACGTGCTACAAATCCGCCAGTTATGTATCACCAGCCTTTTACTGGTCAGCGGGGTCGCCAGCGCAGCGAGCGTGCGTTTGCAAGTGGAGGGGTTATCCGGGGAGCTGGAAAAAAACGTCCGCGCCCAATTGTCTACGATCCAGAGCGATGAGGTGACGCCGGATCGGCGCTTCCGCGCGCGCGTGGACGATGCTATTCGTGAAGGGCTCAAAGCGCTGGGTTACTACGAACCGACGATCGATTTTGATTTGCGTCCGCCGCCAAAGAAGGGGCGCCAGGTCCTGATTGCTAAAGTCACGCCCGGCGAACCGGTGCGTATTGGCGGTACCGAGGTTATTTTGCGCGGCGGAGCGCGGACCGATCGCGACTATCTGGATCTGTTAAAAACGCGCCCGGCCATCGGCACCGTACTCAATCATAGCGATTATGATGGCTTCAAAAGTTCACTGACCCGCATTGCGCTGCGCAAGGGATATTTCGATAGCGAATTTAATAAAAGCCAGCTTGGCGTCTCTCTCGACAGACATCAGGCCTTCTGGGATATCGACTACAACAGCGGCGAGCGCTATCGCTTTGGCCCGGTCACTTTCGAAGGCTCGCAGATTCGCGACGAATACCTGCAAAACCTGGTGCCGTTTAAACAGGGCGACTACTACACTTCGCAGGATTTAGCCGAACTCAACCGCCGTCTGTCGGCTACCGGCTGGTTTAGCTCCGTGGTCGTGGCGCCGCAGTTTGCAAAGTCCCGCCAGACCAAAATTCTGCCTTTGCAGGGCGTTGTTTCCCCGCGTAAAGAGAATACCGTTGAAACCGGCGTCGGTTACTCAACTGACGTCGGCCCGCGGGTCAAAGGGACGTGGAAAAAGCCGTGGATGAACTCGTACGGCCATAGCCTGACTTCCAGTCTTAGCGTTTCCGCTCCTGAGCAGCAGCTTGATTTCAGCTATAAAATTCCGCTGTTAAAAAGCCCCCTTGAGCAGTACTACCTGATGCAGGGCGGATTCAAACGTACGGACCTCAACGATACGAAAGCCGACTCAACGACCCTGGCCGTTTCGCGCTACTGGGAGATGTCGAGCGGCTGGCAGCGCGCGCTGAATCTGCGCTGGAGCCTTGACCACTTTACCCAGGCTAACGTGACGAATACCACGATGTTGATCTATCCGGGCGTGTCGGTGAACCGGACCCGCTCGCGGGGCGGTCTGATGCCAACCTGGGGCGATTCGCAGCGCTACTCGGTAGACTATTCCAACACCCTGTGGGGCTCGGATATTAACTTTATCGTCATGCAGGCGCAGGATGTGTGGATCCGAACGCTCTACGACCGTCACCGTTTCGTGGTGCGCGGCAATCTCGGCTGGATTGAAGCCGATAACTTCAGCAAAGTTCCGCCGGACCTGCGTTTCTTCGCCGGGGGGGACCGGAGTATTCGTGGTTATAAATACAAATCTATCTCGCCTAAAGATGATGATGGCAAGCTGATAGGGGCTTCGAAGCTGGCTACCGGCTCGCTGGAATATCAGTATAACGTGAGCGGCAAGTGGTGGGGCGCGGTGTTTGTCGACAGTGGTGAAGCCGTGAGCGATATCCGTGAAAGTGATTTCAAAACCGGCGCGGGCTTTGGCGTGCGCTGGCAGTCGCCGGTCGGGCCGATCAAACTGGATATCGCCAGGCCGATAGGCGACAAAGATGAGCACGGTTTACAGTTTTACATTGGTCTGGGGCCTGAATTATGAGTTTATGGAAGAAAATAAGCCTCGGCGTACTGATTTTTCTGGTGTTGTTACTGGGAACAGCAGGATTTCTGGTGGGTACCACTACGGGCCTGCATCTGGTGATAAACGCCGCCAATCGTTGGGTACCGGGGCTGGAAATCGGCAAAACCACCGGCGGCTGGCGTGACCTGACGCTCAATAATATACGTTATGAACAGCCTGGGGTGGCGATAAGCGCAGGTCAGTTCCACCTTGGCGTCAAGCTGCGCTGCCTGTGGGACAGCAGCCTGTGCGTCAACGATATCTCTCTGCGCGATATTTATGTGACGATCGATACCCGTAAAATGCCGCCAGCTGAGCCGGTGGAGGAAGAAGAGAGCGGCCCGCTGAATCTTTCCACTCCCTATCCGATTACCCTGAACCGGGTGGCGCTGCATAACGTCAATGTGAAAATTGACGATACCGCCGTTTCGCTGCGTGATTTTTCCAGCGGCCTGAACTGGCAGGAGAAAAACCTGACCCTGACGCCGACTTCGTTGCAAGGGTTGCTTATTGCGCTGCCGAAAGCAGCAAAAGTGGCGCAAGAGCAAGAGCATGTGGTCGAACCGAAAATCGCCAACCCGCAGCCGGAAGAGAAACCGATTGGCGAGATGATGAAAGATCTCTTCTCGAAGCCGGTGCTGCCGGAAATGGCAGACGTTCATTTGCCGCTGAATCTCAATATTCAGGCATTCCGCGGCGAACAGCTGCGCCTGACCGGCGATACCGATATGACCATCTATACGCTGTTGCTGAAAGTCAGCAGCACTGACGGGCAGATGAAACTGGATGCGCTGGATGTGGACTCCGACCAGGGCAACGTGAAGGCTTCCGGTCGCGCGCAATTGCAGGGAAACTGGCCGGTTGATATCACCCTTAACAGCACGCTGAATATCGATCCGCTGAAGGGCGAGAAGGTGCAACTGAACGTCGGGGGCGAGGTGCGTAAAAAGCTGACGGTTGGCGTGGATTTAACTGGCCCAGTGGCAATGACGCTGCGTGCCGAAGCGCAGCTGGCTGAAGCGGGCTTACCGCTGGATATGGAGGTTAAAAGCAACCAGCTCTACTGGCCGTTTACCGGCGAGAAAGCGTTCCAGGCCGATGATCTGCTGCTGAAATTTAACGGCAAAATGACCGACTACACCATGGCTTTCAGCACCGCGGTGAAAGGACAATCGCTGCCGCCGGCAAAAATTAGCCTGAACGCGAAGGGCAACGAACAGCAGGTCAATATCGATAAGCTGACCGTCGCCGCCCTGGAGGGGAAAACCGAGCTGAAAGCGCTGCTTGACTGGCAGCAGGCGATCAGCTGGCGCGGCGAACTGACGCTCAACGGCATTAACACCGCGAAAGAGGTGCCTGAGTGGCCCTCGAAGCTCAACGGTCTGATTAAAACTCAGGGTAGCCTGTACGGCGGAAGCTGGCAGATGTCGGTGCCGGAGCTAAAAATCACCGGTAATGTGAAACAGAATAAGGTCGATGTGAACGGTTCGCTGCAGGGCAATAGCTATATGCAGTGGAAAATCCCCGGCCTGCATCTGGCGTTAGGCCCTAATCGCGCCGACGTGAAAGGCGAACTGGGGGTGAAAGATCTGAACCTCGACGCCACGATTGATGCGCCGCGGCTTGATAATGCGCTGCCGGGACTGGGCGGCACGGCGAAGGGACTGGTGAAAGTCCGCGGTACCGTCGATGCGCCGCAGCTACTGGCGGATATCACCGCCCGGGCGCTGCGCTGGCAGGAGCTGTCCATTGCGCAAGTGAACGTGAAGGGGGATGTCAAATCTGCAGAGCAGATTGGCGGAAACCTTGATGTACGCATCGATCGTATTCGTCAGCCGGGTGTCAATATCAGCCTGGTACAGCTCAATGCGAAGGGCGACGAGAAGCAGCACGACCTGCAACTGCGGGTGCAGGGCGAGCCGGTTGCCGGGCATCTGTCGCTGGCAGGGAGCTTTGATCGTAAAGCAGAGCGCTGGAAAGGGACGCTCAGCAATACGCGTTTCCAGACGCCGGTGGGGCCGGTTGCCCTGACGCGGGATATTGCGCTGGATTACCGTCATCTTGAGCAAAAAATCAGTATCGGGCCACATTGCTGGACTAACCCTGATGCCGAGCTATGCGTGCCGCAAACCATCGACGCGGGGGCGAGCGGGCACGCGCGGGTGGATCTCAGGCGTTTCGACCTGGCGATGCTGAAGCCGTTTATGCCGGAAGAGACGCGCGCCAGCGGCGTATTTAGCGGTAACGCTGATGTGAGCTGGGACACGACCAAAGAGGGATTACCGCAGGGCAAGGTCACGCTAAACGGGCGTAACGTGAAAGTGACCCAGATGGTCAATGACGCGCCGCTACCGGTGTCTTTCGATACCCTGAACCTCACGGCCGATTTGCACAATAACCGCGCGCAGCTGGGCTGGTTGATTCGTTTGACCAACAACGGTCAACTGGACGGGCAGGTTCAGGTCACCGATCCGCAGGGACGCCGCAATCTGGGGGGCAATGTTAATATCAACAACTTCTCGCTGGCGATGATAAATCCTGTTTTCGCGCGCGGTGAGAAGGCTGAGGGGATACTTAACGCGCATCTTACGCTTGGCGGTAATGTGCAGAACCCGCAGTTGCATGGTCAGATGCGGCTCAATGGCGTGGATATTGAAGGCAACTTTATGCCGTTCGATATGCAGCCGAGCCAGCTGGCAATGAATTTTACCGGCACCCGTTCAACATTGCAGGGAACGGTGAATACCAGCCAGGGGCAAATTGCTTTAAGCGGTAGCGCCGACTGGACGCAGATTGATAACTGGCGCGCGCAAATCGCGGCGAAAGGCAGCCGGGTGCGGATAACCGTGCCGCCGATGGTGCGCCTTGATGTATCGCCGGATGTGGTCTTTACTGCCACACCAAGCCTGTTTAGCCTTGATGGCAGCGTCGATGTGCCGTGGGCACGTATTGTCGTCAATGAAGTGCCGGAAAGCGCCGTTGGCGTCTCTTCTGATGAAGTGATGCTGGATAAAAATCTGCAACCGATTAAGCAGCAGAGCGCCAGTATCCCCATCAACAGTAACCTGATGATCCACGTCGGCAATAATGTTCGTCTGAGCGCCTTCGGCCTGAAAGCCCGTTTGACCGGTGATTTGAAAGTCGCTCAGGATAAACAGGGGCTGGGCCTGAACGGGCAGATCAGTATCCCGGAAGGCCGTTTTCACGCCTATGGTCAGGATCTGATTGTGCGTAAAGGTGAGCTGATGTTCTCCGGCCCACCGGATCAGCCGTTGTTGAATATTGAAGCTATTCGTAATCCGGATGCCACTGAAGATGATGTGGTTGCTGGCGTTCGAGTGACCGGTTCGGCCGATCAGCCGAAAGCGGAAATATTCTCTGACCCGGTAATGTCGCAACAAGAGGCGCTCTCTTATCTGCTGCGAGGGCAGGGGTTAAGCAGCGGACAGAGCGATAGTGCGGCCATGACCTCGATGCTTATTGGCATGGGGGTTGCACAAAGTGGTCAGGTTGTGGGTAAAATCGGCGAGACGTTTGGCGTAAGCAATCTGGCGCTGGATACCGAGGGGGTGGGTGACTCCTCCCAGGTGGTGGTCAGCGGCTATGTACTGCCGGGTCTGCAGGTAAAATATGGGGTAGGGATCTTTGATTCCCTGGCGACGTTGACGTTGCGTTATCGCCTGATGCCTAAGCTATATATGGAAGCGGTGTCTGGCGTAGACCAGGCTCTCGATTTGCTCTATCAGTTTGAGTTTTAGCAATGCGAATATTTGTTTACGGCAGTTTACGACGCAAACAAGGCAACAGCCACTGGATGACTAATGCTCAGTGGCTGGGCGATCATAGTGTCACTGATTATCAACTGTACAACCTGGGCCACTATCCAGGTGCAGTGCCGGGTAAGGGCACAGTACATGGTGAAGTTTATCGTATTGACGCTTCGACGCTGGCTGAATTGGATGCGTTGCGTACCAAAGGGGGCGAGTATGCTCGTCACTTAATCCAGACGCCCTACGGTAGTGCCTGGATGTATGTCTATCAGCGCCCCGTTGAGGGGTTTGTGCTGATAGAAAATGGCAACTGGTTGGACAGAGACCAGTATCAATAACGGCAACGCCACCTTCGGGTGGCGTTGTTTTCTTTAGACAAAAAACACCGCCGAAGGCGGTGTTCGTTGGTCAGAACGCTGCGGGATTACTTCTGTTTCGCGCGCTCAAAGGAAGCAACGATTTCAGCTTTCGCCGCTTCGGCGTTGTCCCAGCCATCAACCTTAACCCATTTGCCGGCTTCGAGGTCTTTATAGTGTTCGAAGAAGTGGGTGATCTGCGCTTTCAGCAGTTCCGGCAGGTCGCTCACATCTTTGATGTGATCGTACTCTTTGCTCAGCTTGGTGTGCGGTACCGCAACCAGTTTGGCATCTTCACCGGATTCGTCGGTCATTTTCAGCACGCCAACCGGACGGCAGCGGATCACTGAACCCGGCTCCAGCGGGTACGGCGTCGGGACCAGAACGTCCACCGGGTCACCGTCCAGAGACAGAGTGTGGTTGATGTAACCGTAGTTGCACGGATAGAACATCGCTGTGGACATAAAACGGTCAACGAACAGTGCGCCGCTCTCTTTGTCGACTTCGTATTTGATTGGATCTGCGTTCGCCGGGATTTCGATCACGACGTAGATGTCTTCCGGCAGATCTTTGCCTGCAGGTACGTTGAGTAAGCTCATGTCTGTTTCCTTTAAAATGTATGGCAAACAAGTGCCAGGTATTATAGCCAACTCACATCGAATGTCTTCGCTTCTTTTTCCGCGAAATGCATGGCAAGCGTCTGAATTTTTCCCCGTTAAACAATCGAAAAATCCATAAACATAGCCGCATACTGAATAAATTTATGTAACCGTTTTCATTGCATGTGCTTGATATCTCAATACGTGCAAAATTTCATCATAAACAGCCATCATCACACAGGGCGCGAAGCCTTATGGGCTCTCTGCTGGCGTAAGTTGTGTCGATTAACATCTAATTAACTTTTTTGAAGTGTGATGTAACGCATCCAGTTACATCTCCGATTGTCTATAGTTTGTCCGCAGGTGAGGTTTTAACCAACAATAACCCTACGAGGATCTTCTTATGTGGAAGCGCTTACTTCTTGTCACAGCAGTTTCCGCAGCTATGTCGTCTATGGCTATGGCTGCCCCTCTTACCGTAGGTTTTTCTCAGGTCGGTTCAGAATCCGGCTGGCGTGCGGCTGAAACCAACGTCGCCAGGGCGGAAGCGAAAGAACGCGGTATCACCCTGAAAATTGCCGATGCGCAGCAAAAGCAGGAAAACCAGATTAAGGCAGTACGTTCTTTCATCGCGCAGGGGGTTGATGCCATCTTTATCGCTCCGGTGGTGGCGACCGGCTGGGAGCCGGTACTGAAGGAAGCCAAAGAGGCAAAAATTCCCGTTTTCCTGCTCGATCGCTCGATTGATGTAAAAGATAAAGATCTCTATATGACGACCGTCACCGCGAACAACGTGCTGGAAGGTAAGCTGATTGGCGAATGGCTGATTAAAACCGTTGATGGTAAGCCGTGCAACGTGGTTGAACTGCAGGGCACCGTCGGAGCAAGCGTGGCGATTGACCGTAAGAAAGGCTTTGCCGAAGCCATTGCTAACGCGCCGAATATCAAAATTATCCGCTCCCAATCCGGCGACTTTACCCGTAGTAAGGGTAAAGAAGTGATGGAGAGCTTTATTAAAGCGGAAAACAACGGCAAGAACATTTGCATGGTTTACGCCCATAACGACGATATGGTCATTGGCGCAATTCAGGCGATTAAAGAGGCCGGGCTGAAGCCGGGCAAAGATATCCTCACCGGCTCCGTTGACGGTGTACCGGATATCTATAGAGCAATGATTGCCGGTGAAGCGAATGCCAGCGTCGAGTTGACGCCGGACATGGCCGGGCCGGCATTCGATGCGCTGGAGAAATACAAAAAAGACGGCACCGTACCTGAGAAAGTGATCATCACTAAATCAACGCTCTACTTACCGGATACCGCGAAAGAAGAGCTGGAGAAGAAGAAAAATATGGGCTACTGAGTGGTTGTCTGACGACTGCACGGCTGAGAACCCTCTCCTCCCGGAGAGGGTTAAGGTGAGGGGAGAGCATGAACGACGAATCACATCAGGAAATTCTTCGTACCGAAGGGTTAAGCAAATTTTTCCCCGGCGTGAAAGCGCTGGATAACGTTAATTTCAGCCTGCGGCGGGGCGAAATCATGGCCCTGTTAGGTGAAAATGGCGCGGGCAAATCAACCCTGATTAAAGCGCTGACCGGGGTCTATCATGCGGATCGTGGGGCTATCTGGCTGGAAGGGCAGGAGATCGCGCCAAAAAATACCGCTCATGCCCAGCAGTTGGGGATTGGCACCGTCTATCAGGAAGTAAACCTGCTGCCCAATATGTCGGTGGCGGATAACCTGTTTATTGGCCGTGAACCGAGACGCTTTGGCCTGCTGCGGCGTAAAGAGATGGAAAAGCGCGCGACGGATCTGATGGCGTCCTACGGTTTTTCCCTTGATGTGCGCGAACCGCTCAATCGCTTTTCGGTTGCGATGCAGCAGATTGTGGCGATCTGTCGGGCGATTGATCTGTCCGCAAAAGTGTTAATTCTTGATGAACCCACCGCTAGTCTGGATACCCAGGAAGTGGAGATGCTCTTCACCCTGATGCGCCAGTTGCGCGATAGCGGGGTCAGTCTGATTTTCGTTACCCATTTTCTTGACCAGGTGTATGCGGTGAGCGATCGCATCACCGTCCTGCGCAACGGTTGCTTTGTTGGCTGCCGGGAAACCCGCGAACTGCCGCAAATCGAACTGGTGAAAATGATGCTGGGTCGTGAGCTGGAGCATAACGCTCTGCAACGTGCAGGCCGTACTCTGCTGAGTGAGAAACCGGTCGCCGCCTTCGAAGATTTTGGCAAAAAAGGCACCATCGCGCCGTTTAATCTCCAGGTTCGTCCTGGAGAGATCGTGGGTCTGGCGGGCCTGCTCGGTTCGGGAAGGACGGAAACGGCGGAAGTGATCTTCGGCATCAAACCCGCGGATTGCGGCAAAGCATGGATCAAAGGCAAACCGCAGACTCTGCGTTCGCCACATCAGGCATCCTGCCTCGGGATCGGTTTTTGTCCCGAAGATCGCAAAACAGACGGTATTATCGCCGCCGCGTCGGTACGGGAAAATATCGTTCTCGCGTTGCAGGCGCAGCGCGGCTGGCTGCGGCCGATTGGCCGACGTGAACAAAATGAGATTGCCCAGCGCTTTATCCACCAGTTGGGGATTCGTACCCCTAACGCTGAGCAACCGATAGAGTTCCTCTCCGGGGGGAATCAGCAGAAAGTTTTACTCTCTCGCTGGCTACTGACCAAACCACAGTTCCTGATCCTCGACGAACCGACGCGCGGTATTGATGTCGGCGCCCATGCGGAGATCATCCGTCTGATCGAATCCCTGTGTGCCGATGGCCTGGCGCTGCTGGTGATTTCTTCAGAACTGGAAGAGCTGGTGGGCTATGCCGATCGGGTGATTATCATGCGCGATCGCCAGCAGGTGGCGGAGCTGGCGCTGAGCGAGCTCTCCGTTCCGGCGATCATGAATGCTATTGCGGCATAAGGAGTAACCGATGATGCCTCAATCAGTTCCGAAAACCGGCCAGCCGAAACGGCGCTTTACCTGGCCAAAGGGGATGCCGCAAATTATTGCCTTACTGTTGGTGCTGGTGATCGACAGCATGGTTTCCCCGCATTTCTACCAGATAGTGCTCCAGGAAGGGCGGCTGTTCGGAAGCCCCATTGATATTTTGAACCGCGCAGCGCCGGTTGCCCTGCTGGCGATCGGCATGACGCTGGTTATCGCCACCGGCGGGATTGACCTCTCTGTCGGAGCGGTGATGGCGATTGCCGGCGCGACGGCGGCGTCGATGACCGTGGCGGGACACAGTCTGCCGGTGGTGCTGCTGGCCTCGCTGGCCGCTGGCGCGCTGGCCGGTCTGTGGAACGGGATCCTGGTGGCGATGCTGAAGATCCAGCCTTTTGTCGCCACGTTAATCCTGATGGTTGCCGGTCGCGGCGTGGCGCAGTTAATCACTTCCGGGCAGATTGTGACCTTTGATTCCCCACACCTTGCATGGCTTGGCAGCGGTTCGCTGCTGCTTTTCCCGACGCCGGTGATTATCGCTGTCCTCACGCTGCTGCTGTTCTGGCTGTTTACCCGCAAGACCGCGCTGGGGATGTTTATCGAAGCGGTGGGCATTAACATTCGCGCGGCGAAAAACGCCGGGGTGAATACCCGCATTGTGGTGATGCTGGCCTATGTATTAAGCGGCGTTTGTGCGGCGATTGCCGGGATTATTGTCGCGGCGGATATTCGCGGGGCCGATGCCAATAATGCCGGTTTATGGCTGGAGATGGACGCTATTCTGGCGGTGGTGATCGGCGGCGGTTCGCTGCTGGGGGGGCGTTTTAACCTGCTGCTTTCGGTGGTTGGGGCGCTGATTATCCAGGGGATGAATACCGGGATCCTGCTGTCGGGATTCCAGCCGGAACTTAACCAGGTCGTCAAAGCGGTGGTGGTGCTGTGCGTGCTGGTTGTCCAGTCGCCGCGCTTTATCAGTTTACTGAAGGGGATGCGCAGCCATGATAAAACGTAATTTACCGTTAATGATCACCCTGGCGGTATTTCTGCTGGGGTACCTCTACTGCCTGGTTCAGTTTCCGGGATTTGCTTCGACGCGGGTAATCTGCAATATCCTGACCGATAATGCTTTTCTTGGGATTATCGCCGTCGGCATGACTTTCGTGATCCTCTCCGGCGGGATCGATCTGTCGGTGGGATCGGTTATCGCCTTTACTGGCGTATTTCTCGCCAAAGCGATCGGCTTCTGGGGATTTTCGCCGCTGGTGGCGTTTCCGCTGGTGCTGGTGATGGGGTGTGCTTTTGGCGCATTTATGGGCTTGCTGATCGATGCGCTGAAGATCCCGGCGTTCATCATCACGCTCGCCGGGATGTTTTTCTTGCGCGGTGTCAGCTATCTGGTTTCCGAAGAGTCAATCCCCATCAATCATCCGCTGTATGACACCCTCTCCGGACTGGCATGGATGATACCCGGCGGCGGCCGTCTGAGCGCGATGGGGCTGCTGATGCTGCTGGTGGTGGTGGTGGGGATTTTTCTGGCTCACCGTACTCGTTTTGGCAATCAGGTTTATGCTATTGGCGGCAATGCAACATCGGCGAATCTGATGGGGATCTCTACGCGCAGCACGACGATCCGCATCTATATGCTTTCCACCGGGCTGGCGACGCTGGCGGGGATCGTTTTTTCCATTTATACCCAGGCGGGCTATGCGCTGGCGGGCGTGGGGGTCGAGCTGGATGCGATCGCTTCGGTGGTGATTGGCGGCACGCTGTTAAGCGGCGGTGTCGGGACGGTGCTGGGCACGTTGTTTGGCGTTGCGATTCAGGGGCTGATTCAAACCTATATCAACTTCGACGGTACGCTGAGTTCATGGTGGACCAAGATCGCCATTGGCATTCTGCTGTTTATCTTTATCGCGTTTCAGCGAGGTCTGACGGTATTATGGGAAAATCGGCAGAGCTCGCCGGTATCAAGAGTGGAGCGCTGAGGGGAGATGCCCCCTCCCGTCATCAGGAGGGGGAAGGGCTTTACGCGTCCGGGAACGCTTTAATAAAGTTCTCGACGTCTTCCACCATATGATTATTGCCGACGAAGAAAGAGCGACGCTGGTGCAGGCTTTCCGGGATAATATCCAGAATGCGCTCTTTGCCATCGCTGGCTTTGCCGCCCGCCTGTTCAGCGAGGAACGCCATCGGGTTGCATTCATACAGCAGGCGCAGCTTGCCTTCCGGGTGGCTGGCGGTGCTCGGGTAGAGATAGATGCCGCCTTTTAGCAGGTTACGGTGGAAATCCGCCACCAGAGAACCGATATAGCGCGAGGTGTAGGGGCGCTGGGTCTCTTTATCTTCTTCCTGGCAGTACTTGATGTACTTCTTCACGCCCATCGGGAATTTGATGTAGTTGCCTTCGTTGATGGAATAGGTGTTGCCTTTTTCCGGGAAGCGCATGCGCTCCTGACACAGGCAGAAGACGCCAAGGGACGGGTCGTAGGTAAAAGCGTGGACGCCGCAGCCGGTGGTATAGACCAGCATCGTCGAGGAGCCGTAAACCACATAGCCTGCGGCGACCTGCCGGTTACCCGGTTGCAGAAAATCTTCTTCGGTAACGGGCGTGCCCACCGGTGTGACGCGACGATAGATAGAGAAAATCGTGCCGACCGAGACATTAACGTCAATGTTAGAGGAGCCATCCAGAGGGTCCATCAGCACCACGTATTTGGCGTGTTCGCACCCTTCAAAGACGACGATTTCATCTTCTTCTTCAGAGGCGATCCCGGCAACAATATCACGTGCTCGCAGTGCAGCTTTTAATTTTTCATTGGCGAACAGGTCGAGTTTTTGTTGTACCTCGCCCTGAACGTTTTCCGCACCGCTGGCACCCAGGATATCGACCAGACCGGCCTTATTGATATCGCGGTGGATGATCTTGGCGCCTAACTTTATCGCCGACAACAAAGCAGTAAGCTCGCCAGTAGCGTGAGAGAACTCATGCTGCTTTTCGACAATAAATTCACCTAACGTTTTCATAACCCGTTCCCTGCATGTTTATGTGAAGTAAAACGAACATCACAATCTTAACAAAGAATAAAAAAAGTTCGCACAGGTGAATCGCGCCAGCAAAATGCGGATTCGCCCTAAATGCATTTCTTTCCCCCCCAACATCCCGGTAAACTGTGCTTCAGATAAGAGAAGGAAATGACGAATGCGCATTCATATTTTAGGAATCTGTGGCACGTTTATGGGGGGGCTGGCGGTGCTGGCGCGCTCCCTTGGTCATGAGGTAACGGGGTCGGATGCGAACGTTTATCCGCCGATGAGTACCTTGCTGGAAACTCAGGGAATTGAATTAATCCAGGGGTATGATGCCAGCCAGTTGGATCCGCAGCCGGATCTGGTGATCATCGGTAACGCGATGACGCGCGGCAACCCGTGCGTGGAAGCGGTGCTGGAAAATAACATCCCGTATATGTCCGGGCCGCAGTGGTTGCACGACTTTGTCCTGCGCGATCGCTGGGTGCTGGCGGTTGCCGGGACGCATGGTAAAACCACCACCGCCGGGATGGCGACCTGGATCCTTGAAGCCTGTGGCTACAAGCCGGGCTTTGTCATCGGCGGCGTACCGGGCAACTTTGATGTGTCCGCGCGCCTTGGCGACAGCCCGTTCTTCGTGATTGAAGCCGATGAATATGACTGTGCTTTCTTCGATAAGCGCTCTAAGTTCGTTCACTACTGCCCGCGTACGTTGATTCTCAATAACCTTGAGTTTGATCATGCGGATATCTTTGACGATCTGAAGGCCATCCAGAAACAGTTCCATCATCTGGTGCGCATTGTGCCGGGCAAGGGCAAAATCATTCTGCCTGAGAACGACATCAATCTGAAACAGACGATGGCGATGGGCTGCTGGAGCGAGCAGGAACTGGTCGGCGAACAGGGCCACTGGCAGGCGAAAAAGCTGACCACCGATGCTTCCTCATGGGAAGTGTGGCTGGACGGAGAGAAAGTTGGCGAGGTGAAGTGGGCGCTGGTCGGTGAACATAATATGCATAACGGCCTGATGGCCATTGCTGCCGCCCGGCATGTCGGCGTACAGCCTGCCGATGCGGCCAATGCGCTGGGCAGCTTTATCAACGCCCGCCGCCGTCTGGAACTTCGCGGTGAAGCCAACGGCGTCACCGTATACGACGATTTTGCCCACCACCCGACGGCGATTCTGGCGACTTTGCAGGCGCTGCGCGGCAAAGTTGGCGGTACCGCGCGAATTCTTGCCGTGCTTGAACCGCGTTCCAACACTATGAAAATGGGCATTTGCAAAGACGACCTGGCGCCATCGCTTGGTCGCGCGGATGAAGTCTTCCTGCTGCAGCCTCAGCATATTCCGTGGCAGGTCGCTGAAGTGGCTGACGCCTGCGTACAGCCTGCGCACTGGAGCGCCGATGTCGATAATCTGGTGGATATGATTGTCAAAACCGCGCATCCGGGCGACCACATTCTGGTGATGAGTAACGGCGGGTTTGGCGGCATTCATCAGAAGCTGCTCGATAAGCTGGCGAAAAAAGCGCAGGCTGCCGGGTAAGCGAGACGCTTTGTTTATCTGCCCTCTGTGTGAGGGCAGATGCTTTTCGTTACCGGGTTACGCTATCCTCTGTGCGTGACATTACTCTTTCGCGATCGGCGTTTCGTTTTCCGCGACAGGGGTATTTCCTTGAATAGCGGCAATTTTCTTCTCAATGTCGGCCACTTGTTTGCTGTTATGCAGCAATGTATAGGTCAGATCGAATTGCGTGCTGGCCCCAGGCTGAAGCTGCTTAACGCGTTTCTGTTCACGCTCGATGGTTACCGGATAGGCGTAGCTGGTGCCGGGTTCAATACCGGTCACATAGCCTTGTTTCTCGGTATCAGTATTTTTCCATAGCGTCAGCACCGGTAGCTGCCGGGTATCGAACTGAATGGACGCGCCTTTATCTCCCGCTTTGTTGACCACCGCAGCCAGGCTCTGATGATTAGCATCCGCCAGCGGCTGGATATTAAAGACCATCTCATCGAAATTTTTGGTCGGACCGGCGTAGGTTTGCCAGGTTTTTAAACCGGCTTTAGCATAGTCATTGAACGGGCTGATACTGGATATTGGCGCGATAAATCGGGCGCCTTCTTCGAGGATCGGTTTACCGAAGTTGCTGTGATAGATGATTTGATAATCATGAGGATAGTCGGCGTGGTTGGTTAAGACATCATGCAGGCTGAAGCTATTGCTGCCAGGCACATAGCGCAGCTCAGTCATGGTTTGTAAATTCACTTTCTTGAAGGCGCTCTCTTTTATTAGCCCGCGCACGCGAATTTCATAAGGCGCGCTATCCGCCACCTCAACTTCTACCTGAGAGGCTGGCGTGTTGCCGGCTCTGCCATGCAGGGTATAAATTTGCCCGTCGGCGGTCACCGGGTGGCCGGTCCATTCATAACCGCAGCGCACCATCATCTCATTGAACCCTTCCAGCCAACCCAGACCATTACGACTTTCCAGGTTAATAAAGGCCGGGTTGACCACCTCTTTTACCGGTGAGTCCCAGCCCATTCGCGAGCCGAAACCTTCAATTTTCAGCAGATCCATGCCACGGGTCGGGCTCAGGGTAATAGTCAGGCCATCTTTGCTGCGGATTATGAGGATTTTACTGCCCTCCTGTTTACCGCCGTGCAGCACTTTTTGCTCAATGCTGAAGGTATGATCTTTTATCTTCAGCTGATCGCTGGTTATTTGCCAGTTTCCTTTATCCATGCCGCTTTCAGCGTTTGTCAGCACCCATGTTTTTGCCATGACCGGCCCAGAGATAAGCATGGCGATTGCTGTTAAAGCTAATGTCTTTTTCATTTTTCATCCCTTTTGCTGAATCGATTGTGTTTCTGGTTCGGGAAATTTAGTGGTAACTGGATTTTTGAAATGTGAGATGTTTCACCTGGTGAGGAAATATGCGATTTTATATCTATAAATGGGATTTAAATCTCATTTTTATTTGTAATTAACCATTCATATATATGAAATATGTGAACTTAATCGTTTTTAGCTTTAACGATTCAGCTTTGATTTATCCTGCGACGGGAACAGAAAAAAGAAGGCGGTAGAGGTGTGGATAACCCCTACCGCCTGATGCAACGTATTTTGCGGTTTAAAAAGCCGACGGGATGGCGATTATGCGCCGTAGAATGCTTTAGTATATAACCCCTTCACATCCTGAACCGACGGATAGTTGGGGTTTGTTAATGTGCAGGGATCGTCGACGGCATTGGCGCTCATTCTGTCGAGAACATTCACGAAAGTTACTTCATTAATATCAACTTCATTACACTGACTTAATGTTGGTGGGATTTCCAGACGTGTATTCAGATCTTTAATCTTCTCAATCAGATTAGTTATCCCTAACGCGGCTTCAAGCTGGTGATATTTTTTCGTGAATTTCGCATTATACTGGATGATATAAGGCAACATAATGGCGTTTGCCAGGCCATGTGTAATGCCGAACTCGCCGCCAATTTTATGCGCCATTGAATGCACTAATCCTAACGATGCATTGGTAAAGGCGATTCCCGCCAGCGCAGAGGCATTATGCATATGCATGCGAGCGTTTAAATCATCAGGCGAGCGGTATGCTGTTTCCAGATATGTAAACACCAGGCGAATAGCTTCTACTGCATAGGGGTCGGTAAACGAGTTGGATGCGGTGGATACATAGGCTTCAATCGCGTGGGTCAGGACATCCATACCGGTGTGGACGGTGACGTGCGGCGGCATTTTAGCCGGGATCGTGGGATCGAGAATGGCGATATCAGGTACCAGATCGGCGGCGACAATGGGGTACTTAATATGATTCGCCGTATCGGTAATCACCGAGAATGCGGTGATTTCTGATGCGCTGCCGCTGGTGGACGGGATCGCAACAAACCGGGCTTTGTTGCGCAGCGGCGGCATGGCGCCGACCGGGATGATCTCTTCGAACGTCAATTGCGGGTGCTCATAGAAACACCACATGACTTTGGCGGCATCAAGCGCGGAACCGCCGCCGATTGCCACTATCCAGTCAGGCTCAAAGGCCAGCATCTCTTTTGCGCCGCGCCAGACAGTTTTAATTGACGGATTAGGTTCAACATTATCGATAATAATGCATTCGATACCCGCTTTGTTAAGTTCAGTGATGGCTTTATCCAGAAAACCAAAGCGCTTCATTGAACTGCCGCCGGTGACTAATGCCGCTTTTTTACCGCTTAGCGTCGACAGATGTTCTAAAGCATTTTCGCCATAAATAATACTGCGTGGAATTGAGAAGGCCTGGATCATAGGGAACTCCATTTTAATATTAAGGATTTTTTTAGTGTGCATTGGCCATGTGAGATGCAATGACAGGTGCAGAGTAAAAAAATCCCATTAATACCCCAGATATTGCTGTCGCAATACCTGGAGTGAGTGATTTCCGTTATGCTTCAAGTTGCAGGCACTGTTAAAAACGGTTGACCATTTTTCCCTGCAACTCGAATTATTTAGGGTAAAGATTTTATTTGCCGATTAAATCGTACCGTCCCAGGAGTCGACTTTTTCACGCTTCGCTTCTTCTTCATCAAACCAGCGCGTAGTGACGCATTTTGATTCGGTATAGAAACGTACGCCATCTTTACCCAGACAGTGCAGATCGCCGAAGAAAGAGTGTTTATGGCCTGAGAACGGGAACACGCCAACCGGTACCGGGATGCCGACGTTAATCCCTACCATGCCGCCGTGGGTACGTTTCTGGAACTCACGGGCGTAGTAGCCGCTCTGGGTGAAAATAACCGAGCCATTGGCGAAAGGGTTATTGTTCATGACCTGCAGACCTTCCTCGAAGGTTTTCACCCGTTTAAAGCACAGGACCGGCCCGAAGATTTCTGTTGTGCCGACGCTCATTTTCTCGGTGACGTGATCCAGCACGGTTGGCCCGACGTAGAAACCGTTCTCCTGGCCCGGCACTTTAATGTCACGCCCATCGAGAACCAGCCTGGCGCCTTCTTCGAGCCCTTTATTAATCCAGTTGATGACCGACTGTTTGTGGCTTTTGGAAATCACCGGACCCATATCGGTATCGCGCAAATAGCCCGGGCCGACTTTGAGCTGTTTGGCTTTTTCGACGACCGCGGCAATCAATTTATCGGCGATCTCTTCCTGTACAACGACCACCGGCAGCGCCATGCAGCGTTCGCCTGCGCAGCCGAACGCGGCGTTGATAATCCCGGCAGCGGTGCGGTTAATCGGTGCGTCGGCCAGCACCAGCGCATGGTTTTTCGCTTCGCACAGCGCCTGGACGCGTTTACCGTGGGCGGCAGCTTTGGAATAAACGTGGAGACCCACGGAGGTGGAGCCGACAAAGGAGACGCCGTTAACATCGGGATGAGTCAGCAGAATATCGGCCTCATTACGTGAGCAGGTCACAATGTTAATCACGCCATCCGGCACGCCTGCTTCCTGATAAAGTTTGGCGATCTCCATGCAGGTCATCGGGGTCATACTGGCGGCTTTGATCACTATTGTATTACCGGAAGCGACGCATAACGGCGTCATCCAGCCCATCGGGATCATCGCGGGGAAGTTAAAAGGCACGATACCGGCGAATACGCCAATGGGTTCGCGATAAAGGTTGGTGTCGATCCCGGATGACGCGTCCATCAGGTTTTCACCCGCGATCAATGTCGGGATGCCGCAGGCAAGCTCGGTGCCTTCTTTTGCTTTTAATACATCACCTTCGGCATCGCCCCAGGCCTTACCGTTCTCTTTTGCCACTAGCTCGGTTAAGCGTTCCTGGTTCTGAATTAATAATTCGCGAACGCGGTACATAATTTGTGAGCGTTTAATTGCCGGAGTATTTGACCACGCCGGAAAGGCTTTACGGGCTGCGGCAATCGCATCCAGCACTTCTTGCTCGGTACAGCAGGGAGCCTGAGCCATGACCTCCCCGGTACTTGGGTTATAGACGTCCATATAGCGTTCGGTCTGCGAAACGCGCCATTGACCATCAACGAAATATTTCAATCTTGGGACGGTAGTCATATTTTTCTCCATGATGATATCGTTCTACGTGCTCTAAAAATCAGGTTCTGACCTGGCGGCGAAAATAACCCATGGTTAATTTTCTGCTGCCGGGTCAGGGACTCGTGTGAATCTGTCAGGCGACACAGTTGTTATTTCTCAGTGATGGCCTCCGGTTTGGTGGATTTTTCGGCGGCCGCAACCCGTGGTTTTTCCGTATATTTATTGCCGTAGAAGCTGTCTAACAGCAGTTGTTTTAATTCGGCAATAAGCGGATAGCGTGGGTTCGCTCCGGTACACTGATCGTCGAACGCATCTTCAGACAGCTTGTCTACCTGAGCCAGGAAATCCGCTTCCTGCACGCCCGCTTCGCGGATGGATTTTGGAATACCCAGATCTGCTTTGAGGATCTCCAGCCATGCCAGCAGCTTCTCGATTTTCGCCGCGGTGCGATCGCCCGGCGCGCTCAGGCCGAGGTGGTCGGCAATTTCCGAATAACGACGGCGGGCTTGCGGACGGTCATACTGGCTGAATGCCGTCTGCTTGGTCGGGTTGTCGTTAGCGTTATAACGGATGACGTTGCAGATCATCAGGGCGTTCGCCAGACCGTGAGGAATGTGGAACTGGGAACCCAGTTTATGCGCCATAGAGTGGCACACGCCGAGGAAGGCATTGGCAAAGGCGATCCCGGCGATGGTTGCCGCATTATGGACACGTTCACGGGCCACCGGGTTTTTCGATCCTTCATGATAGGAGGCCGGCAAGTACGCTTTCAGCAGTTTCAGCGCCTGCAGCGCCTGGCCATCGGAATACTCGGACGCCAGTACGGAAACGTAAGCTTCCAGCGCGTGCGTGACCGCATCCAGACCGCCGAAAGCACACAGGGATTTCGGCATGTCCATTACCAGATTTGCATCGACAATCGCCATATCCGGGGTCAGCGCGTAGTCTGCCAGCGGATATTTCTGACCGGTCGCATCGTCGGTCACCACCGCAAATGGCGTCACTTCAGAGCCGGTACCCGACGTTGTGGTGATGGCGACCATCCGGGCTTTGACGCCCATTTTCGGAAAGGTGTAGATACGTTTACGGATATCCATAAAGCGCAGCGCCAGCTCTTCAAAGTGAGTTTCCGGATGTTCATACATGACCCACATGATTTTTGCCGCATCCATCGGGGAGCCGCCGCCCAGCGCGATGATCACGTCTGGTTTGAAGGAGTTTGCCAGCTCCGCGCCTTTACGCACGATAGTCAGCGTCGGGTCTGCTTCAACTTCAAAGAAAACTTCAGTTTCAACGCCAGCCGCTTTCAGCACGGAGGTGATCTGGTCAGCATAGCCATTGTTGAACAGGAAGCGGTCAGTCACGAGCAGTGCGCGCTTATGGCCATCGCCGATCACTTCCGCCAGGGCGATGGGCAGGGAACCGCGGCGAAAATAGATAGATTTGGGAAGTTTATGCCACAGCATATTTTCAGCTCGCTTAGCCACGGTTTTCTTGTTGATCAAGTGCTTAGGCCCGACGTTTTCCGAGATGGAGTTCCCCCCCCAGGAGCCGCAGCCCAGCGTCAGGGAAGGGGCGAGACTGAAGTTATAGAGATCGCCGATCCCGCCATGGGAGGTCGGGGTATTAATCAGAATGCGTGCGGTTTTCATTTTTTCGCCAAAGGCCATTACCCGGTCTGACTGGTTATCCTGATCGGTATAGAGACAAGAGGTGTGGCCGATACCGCCCATATCCACCAGCTTCACCGCTTTTTCCACGGCGTCGGCAAAATCTTTTGCCCGGTACATCGCCAGCGTCGGCGAAAGCTTCTCATGGGCAAAAGGCTCGCTGTCATCGATAACGTTGACTTCGCCAATTAAAATTTTGGTCTCCACAGGAACGCTGATCCCGGCCATTTCGGCGATTTTAACCGCCGACTGGCCGACAATCGCCGCATTGAGCGCGCCATTTTTTAGCAGAATTCCCTGAACCGCTTTCAGTTCTTTGCCCTGCAGCAGATAGCCGCCGTGGCTGGCAAAGCGCTCGCGAACCGCGTCATAGACGGCATCCACCACCACGACCGACTGTTCGGAGGCGCAGATAACGCCGTTATCGAAGGTTTTTGACATCAGAATAGAGGCCACCGCGCGCTTCACATCGGCAGTTTCATCAATTACCACCGGCGTGTTGCCTGCACCGACGCCAATTGCTGGTTTACCGGAACTGTAAGCGGCTTTCACCATGCCCGGCCCACCGGTCGCGAGGATCAGATTGATATTCGGGTGGTGCATCAGTCGGTTAGATAATTCAACGGTTGGCTCGTTAATCCAGCCAATGATATCCGGCGGCGCACCGGCTTCGACTGCTGCGCGCAGTACGATTTCCGCTGCACGATTAGTGGCATTTTTCGCCCGCGGATGCGGAGAAAAGATGATCCCATTACGGGTTTTTAAGCTAATCAGCGATTTAAAAATGGCGGTGGAGGTCGGGTTGGTGGTGGGAACAATGCCGCAGATCAGCCCGATGGGTTCGGCGATAGTGATCGTGCCGAAGGCTTCATCCTCGCTAAGCACCCCGCAGGTTTTTTCATCTTTATAGGCGTTGTAGATATATTCGGAAGCGAAGTGATTTTTAATGACTTTATCTTCAACGATGCCCATGCCGGACTCGGCGACCGCCATTTTTGCCAGCGGAATACGAGCATCGGCAGCGGCCAGCGCCGCGGCGCGGAATATTTTGTCGACTTTCTCCTGAGGAAAGGTCGCATACGCCTGCTGCGCTTTTCGTACCCGTGCGACCAGGGCGTCGAGATCGTCATTACTGGTTATGAGTGACATAAGTTTTCTCCATAAGGGATTCAATTCTCTTAAGTAAAACGCGTGCCTTAACTGTAATGACGCCAAACCGTCCGCCACTGCAGATGCCTGGTTTTAATTAACAGAACTGACCGATCGGAATGTGCCAACGTGTGATTCGGTTTTTATTCACGCCATAATGAAATTTATTTTTCAATTGCAATAATGAATGAAATACAAAAACCGTTTTGAGAGATGGATCAAAGATAAGCAAAATGCTGAAAAGAGCAGCGCTTTAACAAGCGGACTTTTATATCGAGATTAATAAAAACAAACAGATATGTTTATTCTGGATTCGCTGATGAACCTGAAAATGAGGCAATAGTGAGAAAAAGATAAATGATTATGTAAAATAAAAGTTAAATATAAAAGTCATTCAAGATAAAAATGAAACATTTAAACCTTTAAGTGAATAAAATATTCAATTTGCCCTCGACTTCACCGCTGCCAGGGAACATGACTGCGGTTTTACGAGCAGTCACGAATATTCACATCGGCGCCCGGATCGGGCATCGGCCATAATCCGGGAGATCGGGAAAACTTAGCCTTCGCTCTCGGCCAGTTCACGCAGATACTGGAAGATAAGACGCGCGGACTTCGGCGGCTTGTTGCCTTCTTTCTCTTTTTTGGCATTACGGATAAGCGAACGTAGCTGCTGACGGTCGGCGTCAGGCCACAGATTCAGTACTTCCGCAACGGCATCGTCACCATTATCAAGCAGACGATCGCGGATCTGTTCAAGTTTATGGAACAGCGCAACTTGCTGATTGTGGCGGTTCTTCAGCTTGTCCAGCGCCTGACGAATCGGTTCCACATCACGATTGCGCAGCAACTTCCCAATTAACTGTAGCTGGCGGCGACGGCCTTCTTTCTTGATTCGCTGGGCGAGTTCAATGGCGTCACGCAAGTCAGTATCCAGCGGGATTTTATCCAGCGCGTTTTTTCCCAGCTCGACCATTTCCGCGCCAAGACGCTTGAGCTCTTCCGCGTCGCGCTTAATTTCACTTTTACTGACCCAGATAATTTCATCGTCTTCATCTTCGACGTCATCACCGGGAACGTCGTCGAGCCAGTCTTTGGGCTGCTTTGTCATTTCAGGTTCCTTAAAAAAGAGGCTAATGTTACCAGTTAAGGCGCGCACTGAAAAACGGTTCTCTGTTAGACTTCAGTTAACTCCTTCTTACATTATGGCATTAGCGATGAAAGTCATCTCTCAAGTTGCACAACAGCGTAAGACGCTGGAAGAGGCCGTGACCACGGCGCTGGAACTGGCGGCAGGCAAATCCGACGGTGCGGAAGTCTCCGTCAGCAAAACGACCGGCATCGGCGTCAGCACCCGCTACGGCGAAGTGGAGAACGTAGAATTTAATAGCGATGGCGCATTAGGCATCACCGTTTATCACCAGAACCGTAAAGGCAGCGCCTCCTCGACGGACCTTAGCCCACAGGCGATTGCCCGCACGGTGCAGGCGGCATTAGATATTGCCCGTTACACCTCGCCCGATCCGTGCGCGGGCGTGGCGGATAAAGCGCTGCTGGCCTTTGAGGCGCCGGATCTCGACCTGTTCCACCCGGCGGACGTTTCCCCGGATGAAGCCATTGAACTGGCATCCCGGGCAGAGCAGGCGGCGCTGAAAGCGGATAAACGCATCAATAATACCGAAGGCGGCAGCTTTAATAGCCACTACGGTATCAAAGTATTCGGCAACAGCCACGGTATGCTGCAAAGCTACTGCTCTACCCGCCATTCACTCTCCAGTTGCGTGATTGCCGAAGAGCAGGGCGATATGGAACGCGATTACGCCTACACACTTGGTCGGGCGATTGACGATCTGCAATCGCCGGAGTGGGTTGGCGAGGAGTGCGCTCGCCGCACGCTGTCACGTCTGTCGCCACGCAAGCTGTCGACGATGAAAGCGCCGGTGATTTTCGCCAGTGAAGTGGCCACCGGGTTGTTTGGTCATCTGGTCGGGGCGATTGCCGGCAGTGCTGTTTATCGTAAATCCACCTTCCTGCTTGATGCTTTGGGTAGCCAGATCCTGCCGGACTGGCTGACCATTGAAGAGCATCCGCATCTGCTGAAAGGGTTGGCTTCCACCCCGTTTGATAGCGAAGGCGTGCGTACCGAACGTCGTGATATCGTTAAAGACGGCGTGCTAACCCAGTGGCTACTGACTAACTATTCTGCCCGTAAGCTGGGGTTAAAAAGTACCGGCCACGCGGGCGGTATCCACAACTGGCGCATCAGCGGCCGCGGTTTGAGTTTTGCAAAGTTGCTTAAAGAGATGGGTACCGGTCTTGTCGTGACGGAACTGATGGGGCAGGGTGTCAGCGGCATCACCGGCGACTACTCACGCGGCGCATCTGGCTTCTGGGTAGAAAACGGCGAAATTCAGTATCCGGTCAGTGAAATCACCATTGCAGGAAATCTGAAAGAAATGTGGCGTAATATCGTGACCATCGGCGACGATATCGAAACGCGCAGCAACATTCAGTGCGGTTCCGTACTGCTGCCGGAGATGAAAATCGCCGGGCAATAATACCTGTTTGCTTAATAATAAAAAAGGAAGTGAGCAATGCGTAAAAAACTGTTAGCGATGCTGGCTGTCTCTGCTTTCGCCCTCGGTTCGGCTTCGGCTTTTGCCGATCTGGGCGAAGATATGGATACCCTCGCCGAGAATCTGCAAGTGGTGCAGAAAACGTCGGATGCCGGCGAACTGAAAGCGGCGCTGAATAAGATGCGTACTGCGGCGGTCGACGCCCAGAAAGAGACGCCGCCCCGGCTGGAAGGTAAAGCCGCCGATAGCGCGGAAATGAAAGATTATCGTCATGGTCTGGATGTGCTGATTGGTCAGATAGACGGAGCGTTGAAGTTCGCTGACGAAGGTAAAATCAAAGAGGCCCGGGCTGCAGCGGAAGAGTTTAAAACCACCCGTAATACTTATCACAAGAAGTACCGCTAATTTCTTTTTTCAGGAGGGTGTGTGCCCTCCTGCAACGAAAAAGCGTCGTCCCGTCACATTTTTCCGCTTTTCTGTTCCGCTATACCCGCCTTGTTGATGTCTCTATATTGTGATATGCGTCACAATAATATGTAAAAAAGAACATTCTGCTCATGTTTATGTGATCAAGATCGCATCAGCCGTCCATCTTTCCACTTCGAAGTGGAAAACAACTCGCTACAAACTCTTTCTCCTCAGTATTAGTTTTATCCCCAGAGATATCAACGGGGAAACGTAAGTGAATAACGGAGCGGTAACAAACGTCTCAGAGGAACAGGCCATGCTCACTGAACAACTGGCCGACAAGATGCTGCAGCAGGTTTTTGCACTATTAAGCCATCGCAACATCGTTCCCAATGACGTGCAGGAGCAAATGCTGACTTCCCACGTGCGGGCGATGGCCCATCGGTCAATCAGCGGCGAGCCGCTGCCGGAAGTGGATGCCAGCCTGTTCGAAGAGATTTCAGACGATTCAATGATATTGGCTCGCGAAGTCGTCGCGCAATTCGGCAATCTGCCAGATGAAGAAGCCTGGCTGCTGTCGGTTCACTTTGAAGTCGCGAAAGACAATTTATAAGGAGAAAAAATGGAACAGATTACCGTCGTTATTGGCGACCGCCTGGGTAAAGGGCAAAAAGTGGCTGCTGGTGCGGAAAAAGCCGGTGCTCGCGCAGTGGTGGTACCTGGCGTTGCTGCGGATATGAAACTGGGCGACATGATGAAGGCCGAGAACGCCACCTTTGGCATCTCTTTCTGCGGCAGCGGCGGAGCGGGAGCGATCACCGCGCAGAATAAACATGGCTACAAAGCAAAATATGGTATGCGCTCCGTTGATGAAGGCGTCACCGCGATCAATGAAGGCTACAACGTGCTGGGTTTCGGCTTTATGGATAAAGAAGAGCTGGGGGAGCGCCTGGTCGAAGCCTGGAAGAAGAAGTATGGCGTGTGAGTATGAAAGAGCAATTCACCGTTACGGTGAGCGTTACCGGCAAAGGCGAGAGCAAAGCGCGGGCCTTTGCCGATGCTCTGAACCATGTACAGGCGATGGTCATGAAAACGTCGCCGCATATCTTACTGCGTATTGAGCCACAGGATGTGGAGGTTGTTTATGCGCGTGAAGCGATACGAAAAGAGGCGTTCTTGTTCATCTTTTTGCGCCGTGAGCGACGGACTTACAGCGTTGAGCTGAATGTTACCGTCACCGTGACGGCCATTAATCTCGATAAAGTGGATTTCGTCACGCAAACCTGATTTTCACCAAAGGGTCAGACTATGTTCCTGATAATTTTAATAAAATCGCTCATTATCGGCGGCCTGGTTGGCGTCGGTGTGGGCGCCGGAGCGGCACGCATGTTTCATGCGCCCACCACGCAAGGGATGGGCGCATTTCGTACATTAGGCGAGCTGAATTCATGTGAAGGCGATCCGGCTTCTCACTTCTCTTTTGGCCTCGGTTTTTTCTTCAACGCCTGGGCTTCTTCTGTCGCAGCAGGCTCCTTCACCCAGGATGTTGACCACCGCATTATTCCGAACTGGGGGGCGGCGGCGCTGATGATCAAAAACCGCAATGTCGGCGAGACGTTGCATGACCCGAAGAGGATGGCGATCGCCTGCGGCATTATTGGCATGATCGTCGTCACCTTCCTGAACCTGACCGCGTCTTCAGTACCTGAAGCGCTACAGGTGACGGCGGTTAAAGTGCTGGTACCCGCGGCAAACTTGCTGGTGAATACCGTGATGCCGGTTATCTTCTGGCTGGCGGCGATTGAGGCCGGGAAAAAATCCGGTTTCTGGGCCACGATTTTTGGCGGCGCGGCGCAGTTGATTATGGGGAATGCGGTTCCAGGTCTGGTGTTGGGGATCTTGATTGGTAAAGGCGTGGAAGAGAGCGGCTGGCACCGCGTCACTAAAGTCATGATGGCGGCGATTATCGCGTTGTTCGTTCTGAGTGGTTTCTTCCGTGGTTTCGATATGAAGATGATTGAATCCTTCCATCTGACCGTGCCGAACTGGCTGGAACTGATCCACAACTCGCTCAGCGGTAAATAACTGGAGCCTCTCATGGAACAAAATAAAGGTTTTTGGTATGCCGACTGGTCGTTCCCGATCTTTGTTGGCTTGCTCTCATCCGGCGTTTTTGCCGGAACGCATATGTACTATCTCTATGGCATTGGCGCGTTTAACGAAGTGGCCTTCGTCGCCATGTTGAAAGCGGGAATTGATACGGGCGCCTACGGCGCGGTAGCGGCTTTCGGTGCCAGTTTTCTGTTCGCCCGAATTATTGAGGGCTCACTGGTAGGGATTCTGGATATCGGTGGGGCGATTCAGACCGGGGTTGGTTTAGGTGTTCCGGCGCTGCTGTTGGGGGCGGGTATTATGTTCCCGGTGACCAACTTTATCGCCTCCCTGGTTACCGGTCTGGTGCTTGGCCTGGTGATTGGCTACATCATCATCCTGGCGCGTAAATTCACCATCAACCAGAGTGACTCCACCTATGGCGCGGATGTAATGATGGGCGCAGGGAACGCCTCCGGCCGCTTTCTTGGGCCGTTGATCATTCTCAGCGCAATGGCTGCCTCTATTCCCATCGGTATCGGTTCTCTTGTTGGCGCGCTGCTGTTCTACATCTGGCAGAAGCCAATCACTGGCGGCGCAATTCTTGGCGCGATGCTACTTGGTTCTATCTTCCCGGTGGCAATTAGCTGATTGACTGATGGTGCTGTGCCGATCAGGCCTACGGATAAGTGATTTTTCGTAGGCCTGATAAGGCATTTAGTCGCTATCCAGGTAAAAGGTTTACCTGGTTTTACAGGAGATGGATATGTTTGATTTACTTCTTCGTCGCGCGCGCCTCGTCGACGATACCCTGACCGATATCGCCATCCGTGACGGGAAAATTGCCGATCTGGGCGATATTAGCGCCCCTGCGCGCAAAACCGTCGAGCTGGGGGGGCGCTATTACGTCAGCGCTGGCTGGATTGATTCCCACGTCCACTGCTATCCGAATTCACCGATTTACCATGATGAACCGGATAGCGTTGGTATTGCCACTGGCGTGACTACGGTGATTGACGCGGGCAGTACCGGTGCGGACGATGTGGATGATTTCTATCAGCTGACCCGTAAAGTATCGACTGACGTTTATGCGCTGCTCAATATTTCCCGCGTCGGGCTGATTGCCCAGAACGAACTGGCCAATATGACCAATATTGATGCCGATGCGGTGAAGCAGGCGGTCAACCGCTACCCGAACTTTATCGTCGGGCTAAAGGCGCGGATGAGCAGCAGCGTGGTAGGGCAAAACGGTATCACGCCGCTGGAACGCGCGAAGGCTCTCCAGCAGGAAAATGGCGGCTTGCCGCTGATGGTGCATATTGGCAACAATCCGCCGGATCTTGAGGAAATCGCCGATCTGCTGACGTCTGGTGACATCATTACCCACTGCTATAACGGCAAGCCCAACCGCATTCTGACGCCATCCGGTGAGCTGAAGAGCTCGATTACCCGCGCCTTACAGCGCGGCGTGCGCCTTGATATCGGTCACGGCACTGCCAGCTTCAGCTTTGAAGTGGCGCGCCGGGCGATTGCTATGGGCATTTTGCCGCATACCATCAGCTCCGATATTTACTGCCGCAATCGTATTGATGGCCCGGTGCGTTCGCTGGCGCTGGTGATGTCGAAATTTCTCGCCATCGGCATGTCCCTGTCGCAGGTCATTGACTGCGTAACGGCCAATGCCGCTGACGGCCTGCATCTGACGCACAAGGGACGGCTGGACGTAGGCTATGACGCGGACCTCACGCTATTTACCCTCGCGCACAGGCCAACGGTGTTGGTAGATGCTGAAAACGACAGCCTTCAGGCCGATAAGATTCTGCTGCCGCTTGCCGCCATTCGTGCGGGCAAGGGCTTTCTGACCGAACAAGGGAGTGCGGAAAATGCCTTCGATTTTTGAGAAATACGGTTTAAAACAGGTGATCAACACCTCCGGTCGTATGACCATTCTCGGCGTCTCCACGCCGCGTCCGGAAGTGGTGGAAGCCGCGATGGCGGGAATGACCCAATATTTCGAGATGAAAGATCTGGTCAATAAAACCGGCGCCTATATTGCGGGATTGCTGGATGTTGAAGGGGCGACCATTGTCTCCTGCGCCTCGGCGGGTATCGCGCAGTCGGTGGCGGCGGTTCTGGTGAAGGACAGCGACTGGCTGCTGGAAAACCTGCATGTGACGCCGATTGCAAACAATGAAATCGTGTTGCCAAAGGGCCATAACGTCAATTTTGGCGCGCCGGTGGCTACCATGGTGGCGCTGGGCGGCGGCAAACTGGTCGAAGCGGGCTACGCCAACGAATGTTCCGCCGAGCAACTGACGGCAGCGATCACGCCACGTACTGCGGCTATTTTGTATATCAAATCCCACCACTGCGTACAGAAAAGCATGCTTAGCGTGGCGCAGGCGGCCGCGGTTGCGCGCATTCATAATCTGCCGCTGATCGTCGACGCCGCGGCGGAAGAGGATCTACAGACCTACTATTACGCCGGTGCGGATCTGGTTATTTACAGCGGCGCGAAGGCTATCGAAGGGCCAACCAGCGGGCTGGTGATCGGTAAAACGAAATATGTCGAGTGGGTAAAACGCCAGGCTAATGGTATTGGTCGGGCGATGAAAGTGGGCAAAGAGGGGATTTTGGGCCTGACCTGCGCTATCGAACACTTCCTGACATCAACCAAAGAGAGCGGGAAAGAGATGGTGGCGAAGATGACGCCGTTTATTAACCAGCTTAATAAGCTTGATGGCGTGAGCGCGCGGGTGGTCTGGGACAGCGCGGGTCGCGATATCGCGCGCGCTGAAATTAAGTTTGATGAAGCGGTAACCGGGGTGAGCACTGGCGAGCTGGTGAATTTGCTGAAGCAAGGCGAATACGCCATCTATTTCCGTGGTTATAAAGCCAATGAAGGCATTATTGAGGCCGATGTGCGCAGCGTAAATTCCCGACAGTTGGAGATTGTCTTCCGTCGCATCGCAGAAGTTCTGAATAAGGAGAAAAAGGCATGAAGTTGACCCCTAATTTTTACCGTGACCGCGTCTGTCTGAACGTGCTGGCCGGCAGCAAAGAGAACGCCAGTGAGATTTACGTCGCGGCGGAAGGCCATGTGCTGGTGGGCGTGCTCTCCAAAAATTATCCGGATGTTGCCAGCGCGGTAGCCGATATGCGCGAATACGCGAAGCGAATTGATAACGCGCTTTCGGTGGGGCTGGGGGCGGGCGATCCTAATCAATCGGCGATGGTCAGCGAGATCTCTCGTCAGGTACAGCCGCAGCACGTCAACCAGGTGTTTACCGGTGTGGCGACCAGTCGCGCGCTGTTGGGGCAGAATCAGACCGTGGTTAATGGCCTGGTGTCGCCCACCGGCACGCCAGGGATGGTGAAGATCTCCACCGGTCCGCTCAGCAGCGGCGCGCCAGATGGCGTCGTTCCGCTGGAAACCGCCATTGCCTTACTGAAGGATATGGGGGGAAGCTCGATCAAATACTTCCCGATGGGCGGTCTGAAGCATCGTGACGAGTTTATTGCGGTAGCTGAAGCGTGCGCCCGGTATGATTTCTGGCTGGAACCGACCGGCGGGATCGATCTGGAAAACTATGGCGAGATCCTGCAGATCGCTCTGGAAGCGGGAGTGAGCAAAATTATCCCTCATATCTATAGTTCTATTATTGATAAAGCCAGCGGTAATACCCGTCCGGCGGACGTGCGTCAGCTGCTGGAGATCACCAAACAATTCGTTAAATAGCGTCGATTAACCCTCTCCTTCAGGGGAGAGGGTGAGGGGATACGCTCCGCCAGGCCATCAGGGAGTCACCATGCTAACCGCTCATTATCTGCTTGTTGCTTTACTGTCTCTGCCTGGAGCCGGCGCTGCCGCACAAATCCTTGACGCTTACAATCCTGACAAAGAAGGTCTGTACCGCTTTATCGTTACGCCAAAGAATGGCAGGCTAATCTTCCCCCTGGACGATACTCCGGCCAGCAGTCCGTTGCAGATGGTGATATCCGCTCAACCTTGAGTCGTAAGAAAAAGGAACTGACATGCGATTTCCCAATCAACGTTTAGCGCAGCTGTTTACTCTGTTGCAAAACGAAACGCTGCCGCAGGAGGAACTGGCGCAGCGGCTGTCGGTTTCTACGCGCACTGTGCGTGCGGATATCACCGCGTTAAACGCGCTGTTGTTGCGTTACGGCGCACAGTTTATTCTTACTCGCGGTAGCGGTTATCAGCTGGTGATTAACGATCCATTGCGCTATCAGGCCCTGAAAGAGAGCGCGCCGAAAACGCAGCACATCCCGCGTACCGCGGCAGATCGTATCCATTTTTTGCTGGTGCGCTTTTTGACATCCGCCTTTTCTATCAAACTGGAGGATTTGGCCGATGTGTGGTTCGTCAGCCGTGCTACCTTGCAGGGGGATATGGCTGATGTCCGCGAGCGTTTTCAGCGTTATCAGCTCACCCTGGAAACCCGTCCGCGCCATGGCATGAAGCTTTTCGGTAGTGAAGTCTCTGTTCGCGCCTGTCTGACCGATTTGCTGTGGGAATTAAGTCAGCAGGGGCCGCTGAACCCACAGATCTGCGAGGAGGCGTTTGATGTCAGTGTACCGACCTTGCTGGAAGGCGTGTTGCAGGAAACGTTAACCCGCCATCATGTGCGCCTGACGGATGCGGGGGAACGCTTTATCTGCCTGTATGGCGCGGTTGCCGTGCGCCGGGTGAGAGAGGGATATCCGCTGGCGGATTTTTGTGCTGAAGATGTGGAACAAAATGTGCGCGATGCCGCCAGTGAACTGGCCAGTGTGATGCAAAAGTTAGCGGGGAAACCATTTGCACCAGCGGAAGAGGAGTGGCTCTGCGTACACTTTGCCGCTCGTCAGGTGCAGGACGTCGATCCGGGGACAATCAGCGCTGACGACGACGAAGCGTTGGTGAATTACATCCTGCGTTATATCAATCAGCAATATAATTACAATCTGCTGGACGATGCCCAGCTACGCGCGGATTTATTGACCCATATTAAGACCATGATCACCCGCGTACGCTACCAGATAATGATCCCCAACCCATTGCTCGACAACATCAAACAGCACTACCCGATGGCCTGGGATATGACTCTGGCGGCGGTATCCAGTTGGGGAAAATATACTCCCTACGCCATCAGTGAAAATGAGATTGGTTTTCTGGTACTGCATATCGGCGTCGGGCTGGAGCGTCACTATAATATTGGCTACCAGCGTCAGCCGCAGGTGCTGCTGGTATGCGATACCAGCAACGCAATGGTGCGGATGATTGAAGCTATTTTGCAGCGAAAATATCCGCAGTTGCAAATTGCCGCCACGATCTCGCAGCGTGAATATGAACAGCGAAAGGAGGTGACGGAGGATTTCGTTATTTCCACCGTGCGTATCAGCGAAAAAGAGAAACCGGTGGTGACTATCGCCCCATTCCCTACCGATTATCAGCTTGAGCAAATCGGCAAACTGGTGCTGGTGGATCGCACCCGTCCGTGGATGCTGAATAAGTATTTTGATGAAGCCCACTTTCAGGTGGTTTATACCCCATTGGATCAGCAGACGCTGTTTGCCACGCTGTGTCAGCAGTTACAGCAGGAGGGATTTGTTGATGCGGAGTTTCATGATTCGGTAGTGGAGAGAGAGGCTATCGTCAGCACGATGCTCGGCGATGGTATCGCGCTGCCGCACGCCCTCGGCCTGCTGGCGAAAAAGACCGTCGTCTACACGGTGATCGCGCCGCACGGCATTGCCTGGGGCGATGAAACTGCGCATATCATTTTCCTGCTTGCCATCAGTAAAAGCGAGTATGAAGAAGCGATGGCGATCTACGATATTTTTGTCACTTTTCTGCGTGAACGCGCGATGGCCCGCCTTGCCGTCACCCGCAGCTTTGATGAGTTTAAAACGGTGGCGATGGAATGCGTCAGCCGATTTTGAGTATCGTTTGCAAGATCCGCACGTCACGTCCACTGAAAAGCAAATAAACGGTTGTGGCCAGCGGCTATCTCAGGTGGTGCACAACCTGGTTGCTACTGCCGCGCCAGATGAGCGCCGGGTCTTTGAGATCCTGCACAAATTTACCATCAACCAGCACGTTGATTAAATCCACCACCTGCATCTGGGCGGCGTTCAGTTCCACCAGCTTATAGCCGGTCCACACCCAGATATCTTTGCCAGGGCACTCGGCGCGAACGCGCTGAACCAGTTTGAGGATCTCCGGTACGTTCTGCGGATGTAGCGGATCGCCGCCTGAGAGGCTAATTCCCTGGCGTTTGATCCGCGTATCGTTGAGATCGGCAATGATTCGGTCTGCCAGCTCGGTGGTGAACGGCAGGCCGGAGTTCAGCCGCCAGGTACTTTTGTTATAGCAGCCGGGGCACTCGTGCACGCAGCCGGAGACAAATAGCGTGCAGCGGGTGCCGGGGCCGTTCACGATATCTACTGGGTAGTACTGATGGTAATTCATTGTTTCCTCTTCTCATTTGACGCTGTAGCGGCGTTGGCTGCGCTCGTGCGCCCAGGTCACTTACTTCAAGTAAGCCCCCCAGGACTTGCTCGCTTGCCGCCTTGCTACAATGCCAACTGATTTGAGGAAACCCATATAGTGGCGGTAGCCCTGGAAAAAAAAGCGCTTTGCGGCGCGATGCGGGAGCGGCTCTTGAATGGTCAAACGGCTACTAATTGATCCCCTCTCCCCCTTGGGGAGAGGGTGAGGGGCTAAACCACCTGGAATTAACCGATCTGCCCGTTGCCCAGATGCTTCACGCGGCGCTTCACTTCTTCCTGCTTACCGGCATTGAACGGACGGGCGTCCGGGCTGCCGAGATAACCGCATACCCGGCGGGTTACCGATACGCGAGTCGCGTCGTGATTACCGCATTTCGGGCAGGTGAAACCTTTGCTGGTACACTCGAACTCGCCGGTAAAACCGCACTCGTAACACTCGTCGATTGGCGTATTGGTACCGTAATAGGGAACGTGCTGGTAGCTGTAATCCCAGACGTCTTCCAGCGCTCTCAGGTTGTGCTGGATATTCGGGTATTCGCCGTAGCAGATAAAGCCCCCGTTAGCCAGCGGCGGGTAGGGCGCTTCAAAATCGATTTTGTCGTACGGATTAACCTTTTTCTCCACGTCGAGGTGGAAACTGTTGGTGTAATAGCCTTTATCCGTCACCCCTTCAATCACGCCGAACTCAGCGGTGTCCAGACGGCAGAAACGATCGCAGAGGTTTTCGCTTGGCGTACTGTACAGGCTAAAACCGTAGCCGGTTTCTTCCTTCCACTGATCTACCGCTTCACGCAGACGGCGAACGATGGCGACGCCTTTCTCGCGCAGCGCTTCGCTATCGTAGATATGCTTGTTGCCGGACAGCGCATTGATGGTTTCATGGATGCCGATATAGCCCAGAGAAATCGACGCTCTGCCGTTTTTAAATATTTCGGCAACATCGTCGTCCGCTTTCAGACGCACGCCGCAGGCGCCTTCCATATACAGAATCGGTGCGACGCGGGCTTTCACCCCTTCCAGACGGGCGATACGGGTCATCAGCGCCTTACGCGCCAGCTGCAGACGTTCATCCAGCAGTTTCCAGAATGCCGTCTCGTCGCCTTTGGCTTCCAGCGCGATGCGCGGCAGGTTGAGGCTGATCACGCCGAGGTTATTGCGGCCATCGTGCACCTGCTCGCCATTTTCGTTTTCCCACACGCCGAGAAAGCTGCGGCAGCCCATCGGGGTTTTGAACGAGCCGGTGACTTTCACTACCTGATCGTAGTTGAGGATATCCGGATACATGCGTTTGCTGGCGCACTCCAGCGCCAGCTGTTTGATATCGTAGTTAGCATCGCCAAACTTATGGTTCAGGCCGTCGCGAATCGCGAACACCAGTTTCGGGAATACCGCCGTTTTGCGGTTTTTGCCCAGACCGGCAATGCGGTTACGCAGAATGGATTGCTGAATCAGACGCGATTCCCAACGGGTGCCGAGGCCGAAACCAAAGGTAACGAACGGCGTCTGACCGTTGGCGGTATGCAGGGTATTCACTTCATATTCCAGCGACTGAAAGGCGTCGTAACACTCTTTTTCCGTACGCGAACGGGCATAACCTTCCGCATCGGGGATCTGCCACTCTTCAGCAATTTGACGATGCTTATTGAAGCTTGCGGTAACGAACGGCGCCAGCACTTCATCGATACGGTTAATGGTCGTACCGCCATAAATATGGCTGGCGACCTGAGCGATAATCTGCGCCGTTACCGCCGTCGCGGTAGAGATGGATTTCGGCGGTTCAATCTCAGCGTTCCCCATCTTAAAGCCGTTGGTCAGCATGCCTTTCAGATCGATCAGCATACAGTTGAACATCGGGAAGAACGGAGAATAGTCGAGGTCATGATAGTGGATAACGCCGCGTTCATGCGCCATAACCACGTCATGCGGTAGCAGGTGTTGACGGGCGTAATGTTTGGCGACGATGCCCGCCAGCAGGTCGCGCTGGGTCGGGATGACTTTACTGTCTTTATTGGCGTTTTCATTGAGTAATGCCGAATTGGTCTGCTCAACCAGGCCGCGAATTTCCTGGTTCAGACGGCCGCGCTTTTCACGTTGGCTATCACGGTCATGGCGATATTCAATGTAGGCGCGCGCCAGCTGCTTGTACGGACCGGACATCAGCTGATTCTCAACGGCGGTCTGGATCTCGTTGATATCAACCTGGGCGCGGCCCTGCATTTGCTGGCTAACGACTTCTGCGACGGTGGCGCAATAGTCTGCGTCATCGACTCCCGCTGCTTTAGCTGCACGTAGAATTGCATCATTAATGCGCTCTGACTTAAACGGTACTTTACAGCCATCGCGTTTCATCACATGCGGTGTCATGATCACTCCATACTTTTATAGAACAGGTTATCCACAGAGGCGGAAGGTCAACCAGCGTCCCGAGGCGCTATAGCTACTGCTGTTTTCCTCCGATCCTGGCCCTTTTTATCCACATCCCACCACCACCAACGAACGACGGGTTGTGGTGACATAATAGACTATTAATACAATATGTGGGGCCGGGTGGCATTTTAAGTTCTATATATAGTGCTTTGCATCAAAGATGTTTGCAATTTTATTGATGCAGGACAAAGTAAAAAGATGAGAGTACAGATGATGGGCGCTAGCGCTAAATGTAAATTTATCTGCTTATAAATTAAGCATAATTTGCGTCCGCTCGGGGAGCATGTAGATTGCAGGTAAAGGAATGGTCAAATTCAGGCGGGGCGGAGGGATCAGCATCCCCGGTAACATCGCTACCGGGGGCGCCACTTACTCCTGTAACCACCATACTGCTTCAAATGGACGCAGGAGCATGTCCGAGGGGCGATTGGCTGCTTCGGCATAGTTGCTCATTAGCACCTGCCATTCACCTGCTATGCCTTCCGCTCGCCAGGACTGGAATTCACGACTCAGGTTAGCGGCGACAACCAGCGTTTGCCCTTGCCATTGACGGCGATAGCACCATAGCGAAGGATGTGCTGGCAGCAAATCCTGGTAATCACCCCAGGTCAGTACCGGCGTGCTTTTACGCAACGTAATCAGCTGTTGATAGGTATAAAAGACCGATTCCGGGTCAGCCAGCGCCGCGTCGACGTTGATCTCACGATAATTATCGCACAGCGCAATCCACGGTTTGCCCGCGCTGAAGCCGCCGTTTTCGCCGCTGTTCCACTGCATTGGCGTACGGCTGTTATCGCGGGATTTGCTGGCCAGAATCGCCAGCAGTTGATCGGCGCTCTGCCCCTGGGCCGCACGTTCAATAAACATATTGCGGCTCTCTACGTCGCGATAATCGGTAATGCGCGTAAAGTGCGGGTTAGTCATGCCTATCTCTTCACCCTGGTAGATATAGGGGGTGCCCTGCATGCCGTGCAGCACCATCGCCAGCATTTTCGCCGCCGGGACGCGGTATTCGCCTTCGTCGCCAAAGCGGGAAACAATGCGCGGCTGATCGTGGTTACACCAGAACAACGCGTTCCATGCGCGATTGTGCATCCCCTGCTGCCAGTGGCTGAACAACGATTTCAGCGCCACATAATCCGGGCGCGCCAGCGTCCACTTCTCACCGCCGGGATAGTCCACCTTCAGATGGTGAAAGTTAAAGGTCATCGACAATTCGCCGCCATCCAGCGCCGCATACCGCTGGCAATGCTCCAGCGAGGTGGAGGACATTTCCCCTACCGTCATCAGATTCCGCGGTCCGAAAACATCGCGACTCATTTCCTGTAAAAATTCGTGCGCTCGCGGGCCGTCGGTATAGAAACGGCGGCCATCGCCATCCGTATCAGACGGGAAAGTCTGATCTTTGGAGATCAAATTGACTACATCCAGACGCAGACCGTCGACGCCGCGATCGGCCCAGAATTCGCAGACTTTTTTCAGCTCTGTGCGTAGCGCCGGGTTTTCCCAGTTCAGATCCGCCTGCTCCACGGCAAACAGATGCAGATAATACTGCTCGCTTGCAGCGTGCCACTGCCAGGCGTTGCCGCCAAATTTAGAGCGCCAGTTATTTGGTGGAGTGGTTGGTTCGCCGTCGCGCCAGATATAGAACTGGCGATACGGACTCTCTTTGTTAAGCGCTTCCCGGAACCAGGCATGCTCAGTAGAGGTGTGGTTAAACACCATATCCAGCACGATACGGATCCCGCGATTGTGCGCCTGCGCAACCAGTTCGTCGAAGTCGTCCAGCGTGCCATAGGCCGGGTCGATAGCGGTATAGTTGGCGACATCGTAGCCATTATCGACCTGCGGCGAGACGTAGAATGGCGTCAGCCAGATCGCGTCAATGCCCAGCTTTTGCAGATAATCAAGACGTGAGATAACGCCGCGTAGATCGCCGGTTCCTGTACCGGTGGTATCCTGGAAACTCTTCGGATAGATTTGATAAATAACGCCGTTTTGCCACCAGAGGGGAAGGGTATTCATTTCGCGTTCCTGCTACGACAAGGGGCGACAGCGCGCCCCGAAAATAAGAAGTCAGACAATCTGTAAGGTGCCCTGGCGGAATTTACGCTGATAGACGACCGTCGTCAGGATAATCGGCACCACCACCGCAATGCCCATCGCCAGAGCGTAGACCTGCCAGTAGCTCGGCTGAATGGAGAGAATACCCGGCAGGCCGCCGACGCCAATACCGTTGGCCATCACGCCGTTCAGTCCGCACAGCAGTCCGGCAAGACCGGAGCCGATCATCGCGCACAGCATCGGAAAGCGGTATTTCAGGTTGATACCGTACATCGCCGGCTCCGTCACGCCGAGGTAGGCGGAAATGGCCGCCGGGACGGAGATTTCACGCTCGTTTTGTTTGCGGCTGGCGATGATGATTCCGACGACCGCTGACGCCTGGGCGATGTTAGACAGCGCAATCAGCGGCCAGACCGGCGTACCGCCCATGCTCTGAATCATCTGCATGTCGATGGCCAGGGTGGTCTGATGGACGCCGGTAATCACCAGCGGGGCATACAGGAAGCCGAACAGCGCGGCGCCAATCGGCGCGAAGCTACCGGTCATCAGATGACGCACGGCCCAGGCCACGCCGTCGCCAATCATGCGGCCAAATGGACCAATAAAGGCGTGGGCGAGGAATACCGCGAGGATCAGGGAACATACCGGCACCACCACCAGGTAGAGATAGTCAGGAACGATGCGTTTCAGGCGAATTTCGATAAAGCCGAGCGCCAGTCCCGCCAGCAGCGCCGGAATAACCTGGGCCTGATAGCCCACTTTGGCGATAGTAAACAGACCGAAGTTCCACACCTCCGGCACCTGTTGGCCCAGCAGATAGGCGTTCATCAGCTGCGGGGAGACGAGGGTGACGCCCAGCACAATGCCGAGGATCGGCGTGCCGCCCATTTTCTTCACCGCTGACCAGCAGATACCTACCGGCAGGTAGAAGAAGATCGCTTCGCCAATCAGCCACAGGAAGTCATAAATGGTTTTCAGCGACGGGTGCATCTGCGCCAGCGTCTGGCCGTTGCTCATCGGCAGATCGCCGATGACGTTACGGAAGCCCAGGATCAGGCCGCCGCTGATCAGTGCGGGCAGCAGCGGGAAGAAGATTTCCGCGAAGTGTGAGATGAGCTGTTCGTGCCACTTCATGTTTTGTCGGGCGGCTTTTTTGGCCTGCTCTTTATCTGCGCTGGCTTGCCCGGTGGTGGCCAGCAGCGCTTGATAGTAATCGCCGACATCGGTGCCAATCACCACCTGGAACTGCCCGGCGTTGGTAAAGCAGCCTTTCACCATGCGTAGCTGTTCAATCTCTTTTGGTCTGGCGATGGCGGGATTATTCAGCACAAAACGCAGACGGGTAATACAGTGGCTGACGGTGGCGATATTGTCGCGTCCGCCCACCAGTTCGATAAGTTTATCTATATCCTGCTGGTTAACTTTACTCATGATGAGGCCTCATGACCGGGAGGAGAGGTTGGGTATTTACTTGGGGCGGATCCTAACCGGTTCGCTTTAATTACAAAATGGGAACGTTCCCGAAACGCTGCGAAGATCACATAAATCGTGCAGACGGGCCTAATTCAAGATGGCGGGAATCACGATTTGACGAGGCGCTCTGCTCCCGGCGATCTGCTCGATCAACTGCCGGGCTGCCCGGCGTCCGGACTCGGCGTAGCCGGGATCGACGGTGATGATCTCTGGATGAAGAAATGTCATCAGCGGTGTACTGCCGACGCTGGCAAGCTGGAGATGGTCAATTCCCTGCTGCTGAAGATATTTGCAGGACCCAAGGGCGAGCATATCGGTGGCGCAGACCAGCGCGCTGGTCTCAGTCGTCAGCACGCTGGCGACGTTTTCATAGCCTTGTTTCATCCCCAGCCCCGGCAGGGCAGCAAGGGGGGAGAGATGCTTTTTCTCGCAGAAATGGATATAGGCCTGATGGCGGCGTTGCCCGGTTGTCACATCGCTATGCGGCACGCCGAGGAAACTGATATGGCGATGGCCGCGATCGTACAGACGCTGCATCAGCATGTTGATGGCCCCTTCGTCGTCATAGCAAACGGAGGCGATCCCCGGTGCATCGCGGGCCAGCAGCACCAGCGTCTCTCGCCAGGGAGTAAGCATCTCTTCATGAATACCGGTAAAGCCAAACAGCACTACGCCGTCAATATTGCGCCGGGCGAGTATGCCGAGATGCTCTTCAACCAGCGTTGGAGAGAACTGGCTCTCCATCATAATCGGATCGTAGCCCTGCTCGTAAAAGGCGGGCAGCATGGTTTGCACGGCGAGGTTTTCCGAATGTGAATCCAGACGGGTGACGATTATCGCCACCACCTTATCGCTCTGGCCGCGCATCGCTCTTGCAGAGCGCGAAGGGGAGAATCCGTGCTGCTGCATCACCGCTTCCACCCGTTCGCGGGTGCGCTCGCTAACGCCGCTTTCATTATTCAGCACTCGCGATACCGTCGATTTCCCGACGCCGCTTAAGCGCGCAATATCTTTGATGGTCAGCCGGTTTTGCATGCTGGGTTCCCGTTGTGATCCGCTTAAAGTGAGCCTAATGCTACTCAACGAAGCCACGTTGAGCAAAGCCTGGTTTACGTCTGGTTTAATGACACGAGGGTATTATCACCATAATAGCCCTGACTCGGTTATTGGTAGTTTTAGAGCCTATCCCACCAGGCGTTATTGGCGCAGACAGTTTGAACACGGCCAGCGCGGAAGAACCGGGCGTACACGTAGTACGTGAGGATTCTGAGCACTGCCCAGGTTCAAAATGACAAGCAAAATAGCCCTAATGGGATAGGCTCTTAGCATTCGTGTCGTTTGTATTCATTTACCGGAGATTTTATGGACCCTGATCCCACTCCTCATCCTCGATGGAGCCCCCTTTCTTTCCGGTAAACCTGTTTTGCGCCGCTTTACCGGAAAACGTAAAGCAGCGATGTCTTTGATGTCCTTGCCATAAAAATAACATGCCTGACAGGTAAGGTTTATGCGCGTCTGTCGGTGATGCTGCGTTCGTTCGCGCGAGCGCGGAGGGACTGTTTATGTTGAAAAATTTTACCCGGCAACTGTTTGCTCAGCTTAGCCGCCATTTACCGCGTCGTCTGGTACAACGCGATCCGCTACCTGATGCCCGTCATCTGGCGAGCGCGCCAATCCCGGATTCTCTCGGCAAGCAGTGCCTGAGTGTAGCAGTCATGGATGAAAATGCGCTCTGGCACGCTTTTGCCGGCCATCCGGAAGGGCTCAATGAAGGTGAAGTGGCGCAGAAAATCGCGCAGTATGGCGCAAACCACATCCCGGCGCAGAAGCCATCGCCGTGGTGGGTGCACCTGTGGAGCTGTTATCGCAATCCCTTCAACTTGCTGCTGACCGTTCTGGGTATTGTCTCCTACTCGACGGAAGATCTGTTTGCCGCAGCGGTGATCGCGCTAATGGTAGGGATATCCACGCTGCTCAATTTTATTCAGGAAGCCCGCTCGACCAAAGCGGCGGACGCCCTGAAAGCGATGGTCAGTAATACCGCGACGGTGCTGCGGGTGGTGAATGAGCAGGGCGAAAGCCGCTGGTGTGAGCTGCCCATAGACCAGGTGGTACCGGGAGATATCGTGAAACTCTCGGCGGGAGATATGATCCCGGCTGACCTGCGCGTCATTCAGGCGCGCGATCTGTTTGTTGCGCAGGCCTCGCTGACCGGGGAATCGTTGCCGATCGAGAAAGTGGCGCACACCCGTGACCCGCAACAAACAAATCCGCTGGAGTGCGACACGTTGTGCTTTATGGGCACGAACGTGGTGAGCGGTTCGGCGCAGGCCATGGTTTTCGCCACCGGCGGCGGCACCTGGTTTGGTCAACTGGCGGGGCGCGTCAGCGAGCAGGAAAGCGAGCCTAACGCTTTCCAGAAAGGCATCAGCCGGGTCAGTATGTTGTTAATCCGTTTTATGCTGGTGATGACGCCAGTCGTGCTGTTGATTAACGGCTATACCAAAGGCGACTGGTGGGAAGCGGCGCTGTTCGCGCTTTCGGTGGCGGTTGGCCTGACCCCGGAGATGCTGCCGATGATCGTCACCTCGACGCTGGCGCGCGGGGCGGTGAAACTGTCGAAACAGAAGGTTATCGTTAAACACCTTGACGCGATTCAGAACTTTGGCGCGATGGATATTCTGTGCACCGATAAAACCGGCACACTGACTCAGGATAAAATTGTGCTGGAGAATCACACGGATGTGTCGGGTAAGGTGAGTGAACGCGTATTGCACGCAGCCTGGCTGAACAGCCACTACCAGACCGGGCTGAAGAACCTGCTGGATACCGCAGTGCTGGAGGGGGTAGAGCTGGAGTCGGCGCGGAGTCTGGCGGCACGCTGGCAAAAAGTGGATGAGATCCCGTTCGATTTTGAACGCCGCCGCATGTCGGTGGTGGTGCAGGAGCAGGATAACGTCCATCAATTGATCTGCAAAGGGGCGTTACAGGAGATCCTCAACGTTTCTACCCAGGTGCGCTATAACGGCGAAATCGTACCGCTGGACGAAACCATGCTGCGACGTATTCGTCGGGTTACCGATACGCTGAACCGTCAGGGGCTGCGGGTAGTGGCGGTGGCGAGCAAATACCTCCCCGCCCGCGAAGGCGACTACCGGCGTGCGGATGAATCAGATTTAATCCTCGAAGGCTATATTGCTTTCCTCGATCCGCCGAAGGAGACCACCGCCCCGGCGCTTAAGGCGCTGAAGGCCAGCGGCATTACGGTGAAAATCCTCACCGGCGATAGCGAGCTGGTAGCGGCAAAAGTGTGCCATGAAGTGGGACTGGAAGCGGGCGACGTGGTGATCGGCAGCCAGATTGACGCGCTAAGCGATGATCAACTTGCCGGGCTGGCAAAGCGTACCACGCTGTTTGCCCGCCTTACTCCGCTGCATAAAGAGCGCATTGTGACGCTGCTGAAACGCGAAGGGCACGTGGTGGGGTTTATGGGCGATGGCATTAATGATGCTCCGGCGCTGCGGGCGGCAGATATCGGTATTTCTGTTGATGGCGCGGTGGATATCGCGCGCGAGGCGGCGGATATCATTTTGCTGGAGAAAAGCCTGATGGTGCTGGAAGAGGGGGTTATCGAAGGCCGCCGGACTTTCGCCAACATGCTCAAGTACATCAAAATGACCGCCAGTTCTAATTTCGGCAACGTCTTCAGTGTATTGGTGGCCAGCGCCTTTCTGCCGTTCTTGCCGATGCTGCCGTTGCACTTATTGATTCAGAACCTGCTGTACGATGTTTCCCAGGTGGCGATTCCGTTCGATAACGTTGACGATGAGCAAATTCAACAGCCGCAGCGCTGGAATCCGGCGGACCTCGGGCGCTTTATGATCTTCTTTGGGCCGATCAGTTCGATATTCGATATTCTGACGTTCTGCCTGATGTGGTGGGTGTTCCATGCCAATACGCCGGAACATCAGACGCTGTTCCAGTCCGGCTGGTTTGTGGTGGGTCTACTGTCGCAAACGCTGATTGTGCATATGATCCGCACGCGACGGATCCCGTTTATCCAGAGTCGTGCGGCCTGGCCGCTGATCGTGATGACGCTATTGGTGATGGTGGTGGGGATGACGCTACCGTTCTCGCCGCTGGCGAGCTATTTGCAACTGCAGGCGCTACCGCTGAGCTACTTCCCGTGGCTGATTGCCATTCTGGCAGGTTATATGACTCTGACTCAGATGGTGAAAGGCTTCTATAGCCGCCGTTACGGCTGGCAGTGAGCAGCGGGGAGTTGGGGACGAGCGCGAACCTGGCGAAAATAGCAAATGCCGCCGTTGATTTACGGCACATCCACCGAAAGGGGGCTTAACGGGTCTGTATTACAGCCGGAGGCTGTAATACAGATTGCTGACAAAGCGGGTTCTTCAGCAATTGCCGGCGGCGCTTCGTTTGCGCGAGCCGACAAAAAAATCGACGAAAAACCGTAACATAGTGATATTGTTGCTCTCCCGAACCGGGTAAGACGCCAGCCGCCACCCGGTCGAAATTCCAGCACAATATTTAAATCCGGTTTGTCATCAGCCTTTTTTACAGCCAGAGGCTCTATTTTTTCACACTGTCGGCAATCAGCGGCGAATGGCGATTGCTTCGATCTCAATCTTCACGTCTTTCGGCAGGCGAGCGACTTCCACGCAGGAACGCGCCGGGAAAGTGGCGTTATGCTCGGTGAAGAACGCTTCATATGTGGCGTTAACGGTGGCGAAATCGTTGAGATCTTTTACGAAAACGGTAGTTTTAACAATATCGCCTACTTTCAGACCGGCTGCTTCAACGATAGCTTTCACGTTGTCCAGAGACTGACGCGCCTGAGCGGCAACATCTTCCGCTACGCTGCCGGTTTTCGGGTCTACCGGGATCTGGCCGGACGTGATGATCATGTTACCCAGATCGACACCCTGAACGTATGGGCCGATGGCTGCTGGTGCATTTTCCGTCGCAATAGTTTTAGACATGAGTTCTCCTGAATAACAGCATAATGAAGTCGTTATACAAACTTTTCTCGTTGCCGACAGCGCAACATGCAAAAAGATAAGATGCGGTAAACCCGACCATTATAGGCAGCCGGGTACGCAATACCAACCGCAATTAGTTAGCCAGGACCACATTATGTGAGAACTCTTTCTCACAATATTTGCACTTCAGCGCAATATCATTTTCACGTTTTTTTACCGCAAAGCTGGAAGCGACCGGCTCGGCATGGCTGATGCAGTTACTGTTCGGGCACACCAGTACATTGTTGATGCGTTCCGGCAGATTCGGGCGAGATTTGCCTACGACTTCATAATTATCGATACGGTTTACCGTTGCCTGCGGCGCATACAGGGATAGCTGGTTGACCTGTTCATCGGTCAGGAAGGTATTCTCGATTTTGATTAAATCTTTACGGCCCATTTCACCGGAAGGCAGGTTCAGGCCGATGGTGATGCGCTGATCCGTTTCGGTCAGTTTGAACAGGGTCAGTAGCTTAAAGCCGACCTGCGCCGGGATATGGTCGATAACAGTGCCGCGTTTGATGGCTTCAACCTGCAATTTATTGTCGTGTGTCATCTCTTTTTCCCCCTTACAGTGCCAGATCGCTATTCAGTACCAGTGCCAGTAACGCCTGGCGGGCGAAGATGCCGTTCCCTGCCTGCTGGAAGTACCAGGCGTGCGGCGTTTTATCGACATCGGTGGTGATCTCATCCACACGCGGCAGCGGGTGCAGTACTTTCATATTGGCTCGTGCCCCTTCCAGGTCGGCTGCGCGCAGAACAAACTGTGCTTTAACGTTGGCATATTCTGACGGGTCAAGGCGCTCTTTCTGCACACGGGTCATGTAAAGAATATCGACCTCTTCTATCACTTCTTCAATGGCGCTATGCAGGCTCCAGCCAATGCCTTTTTCGTCGAGCATATCGAGAATGTACTGCGGCATCGCCAGCGCGTCCGGCGCAATAAAGTAGAAGCGGTTGCCGTTAAATTTGGCCAACGCCTGGGTCAGCGAGTGGACGGTGCGACCATATTTCAGGTCGCCAACCATCGCGACGTTGAGGTTTTCCAGACGGCCCTGGGTCTCCTGAATGGTGAACAGATCCAGCAGTGTCTGCGTCGGATGCTGGTTAGCGCCATCACCGGCGTTAAGCACCGGAATACCGCCGGAGAACTCTGTCGCCAGGCGCGCCGCGCCTTCCTGCGGGTGGCGCATGACGATGGCATCGACGTAGGTACTGATCACCGAGATGGTGTCGGCCAGGGTTTCGCCTTTTTTGCCCAGCGAGGTATTGCTGCTGTCTGAGAAACCCACCACGCTGGCGCCCAGCCGGTGCATTGAAGTTTCAAACGACAGACGGGTGCGGGTAGAGGCTTCAAAAAAGCAGCTGGCAATCACCTTATGCTTCAGCAACTCTGGCTGCGGATTGGCTTTCAGTTTGGCTGCGGTCGCCAGTACCCGTTCAAGGTCTTCGCGGCTGAGATCGTTTATGGAAATGATATGTTTTTGAAATAGCGGGTTAGCCATGTTTATCTCCTGACGCCTGGGCAAAAAAAAGCCCCTTAAATAAGGGGCTTAGAGACTTTATTGAGCAACGGAAAGAAAAACGCTACGCCAGCGCCTGTTTTCAGACGCGGTAAGACAGAATGTCGTACACAGTAGGTCATGCTTCCTCCCGGCAAATTGTCCGCGATTATACGCAGCTCAAATTTCGGATCAAGTGATTAATCCACAAACAAGTAAACGTTTGCCTGGATATTCCTGCGCTAACGCAAAAAACCCTTAAATAGGGGTGGCAGGGTAGCAGGAAGGGCGGTATAAAAGCGTAAAATGAAAAGCTGTTTTATATTTTAGGAGGCATTATGATCGCCGGAAACATCCACAATCTGCAACCCTGGCTACCGGAACAGCTGCGTCAGGCTATTGACTATATTAAAGCCCATGTTACCGATGCGACCCCGCTCGGTAAGCATGATATCGATGGTAATCGCCTGTTCTATCTGGTTTCCGAAGACATGACCGAGCCGTTCGAAAAGCGTCGTGCGGAGTATCACGGGCGCTATCTCGATATTCAGATCGTATTAAAGGGGCAGGAAGGCATGACCTTTAGCACCCAGCCTGCGGGCGCGCCGGAAACCGACTGGCTGGCGGATAAAGACATCGCGTTTTTGCCTGAAGGGGCAGAGGAAAAAACGGTGATCCTGAATGAAGGCGATTTTGTGGTCTTTTACCCCGGGGAAGTCCATAAGCCGCTGTGCGCCGTGGGGGCGCCAGCTCAGGTACGCAAAGCGGTCGTGAAGCTGCTGGTTGAATAAGACGTATTGCCGGGGGCGCGATGCAAAACACCTCATCCGGCCTGCGGGAGTATATTCTGCAGACCGGATAAATAAGGCATTATCATTATTTCGCCAGCGTTGCCACCATCACCGCTTTGATGGTGTGCATGCGGTTTTCCGCCTGGTCAAATACGATGCTGGCCGGAGATTCAAAGACCTCATCGGTTACTTCCATTCCGCCGTGCAGGCCATAATCCGCCGCCATCTGTTTGCCGAGCGTGGTCTGATCGTCATGGAATGCGGGCAGGCAGTGGAGGAATTTCACCTGCGGATTGCCGGTCAGCGCCATCATCGCGCTATTTACCTGATAACCGCGCAACAGCGCGATGCGCTCTGCCCATTTCTCTTTGGCTTCGCCCATCGATACCCAGACATCGGTATAGATAAAGTCCGCGCCTTTTACACCCGCTGCAATATCTTCAGTCAGCGTAATATTGCCGCCGTTCTTTTGCGCCAGCGCTTTGCACTCTGCGACCAGGCTTGCATCCGGCCAGCATGCCTGTGGAGCCACCAGGCGTAAATCCAGCCCCGTCAGCGCGGCGGCTTCCAGCATGGAATTGCCCATGTTATTACGCGCATCGCCAGCGTAAACCAGCGTCATCTCATTGAAGGCTTTGCCCGGCAGGTGTTCCTGCATGGTCAGCAAATCCGCCAGCAGCTGCGTGGGGTGAAATTCATTGGTCAATCCATTCCACACGGGAACGCCCGCATATTCCGCCAGCGTTTCTACGATTTCCTGGCCGTGGCCGCGGTACTGAATACCGTCATACATGCGTCCCAGCACGCGGGCGGTGTCTTTAATGGACTCTTTATGCCCAATCTGGCTGCCGCTTGGCCCAAGATAGGTTACGCGAGCGCCCTGATCGTATGCGGCAACTTCGAAAGAGCATCGGGTACGGGTCGAGTCTTTTTCGAAGATGAGCGCGATGTTTTTGCCGATGAGATGCTGGACTTCAATATTGTTTTTTTTATCTGCTTTGAGTCTGGCTGCCAGCTCAAGCAGGGAGGTAATTTCGGCAGAGGTAAAATCGAGTAACTTTAAAAAGTGCTTCTGATAAAACGCTGACATGGTTTCCTCACATGGCTTAGGCCACTTACTGAATTAAAATTCACTTTATATGTATTAATATTCATTTGCAACCCCGTGCGATAAATCTTTCTCTCAGAAGGTGGAGGCAATCACGGCGGTATGTGACAATATGCAGTATCCGCGACATATTATGAGGAACAAGCCATGGCAAACCCGGAACTACTGGAAGAGCAGCGTGAAGAAACGCGTCTGATTATCGAAGAGCTGCTCGAAGATGGCAGCGATCCGGATGCGCTGTACACCATCGAACATCATCTTTCCGCTGATGATTTCGACACGCTGGAGAAAGTGGCAGTTGAAGCCTTCAAACTGGGTTACGAAGTGACCGAGCCAGAAGAGCTGGAAGTTGAAGAGGGGGAGATGGTTATTTGTTGCGATATCCTCAGTGAATCTGCGCTGAATGCTGAGCTGATCGATGCCCAGGTCGAGCAACTGATGACGCTGGCTGAAAAATACGACGTTGAGTACGACGGCTGGGGCACCTACTACGAAGATCCCGACGGGGAAGACGAAGAAGGTGATGACGACGAAGATCTTATGGACGACGACAACGGCATTCGCCACTAAGCATCTCCGCGTTGAAGTAAACGACGGCAAGGTATGCCGTCGTTTATATCCATCATCATTCACGTTGGCAACAGCACGCTGTTCATTCCGGAGCCGTGTTCTTTGCCGTCGCGATGTATCTGAATGATTGTGTGTGTAGCAAGGAACGTCAATGGATTATCCGCAAATACTCTCCCCGATCTTAGAATTTTTACATTGTCCGACGCCGCAGGCGTGGATCGATGAAGCCCGCAAACCGGAAAATCTCCCGCTGCTGCTGACGGACCATATGGTATGCGAGCTAAAGGCGGCGCAAAATGCCATGCTGCTGGTGCGTCGATATGTGGCGGATAAAGAAGAGTCGGATGAGCTTTTGGCCTGCCTGAAGCCCTATGAGGATTTCACCTGGCGACGCGGGTCAGAGCCTGATTTTGTCGCGCTGCATAAACAGATTAATAAAAGCGTCATGCCGCAGACCGACGATCCCTGGGGGCGTCAGCTACTCGACAGCATGATTTTGCTGATCAAAGAAGAGCTGCATCACTTTTGGCAGGTTCGCGAAATCATGCTTTCCCGTGATATCCCCTACGTCAAAATTACCGCCAGCAGCTATGCGCGCGGGCTGCGTCGGGAAGTGCGTTCTCATGAACCTGCGATGCTTATTGATAAACTGATTTGCGGCGCTTACATCGAAGCCCGCTCCTGCGAGCGTTTTGCCGCGCTGGCGCCATGGCTGGATGATGATCTGCAGACGTTTTATTTGTCGCTGCTGCGCTCGGAAGCACGCCATTATCAGGACTATCTGGAACTGGCGCAGCGGATTGCCGAAGATGATATTCGCGAACGCGTGCGCCAGCTTGGCGAGGCGGAAGCCGTGTTGATTAACACGCCGGAAACGGAATTCCGTTTCCATAGCGGTGTCCCGGCCTGAACGCTGACCGCCGTTTAGCCACGGCGGTCTGGCGTTCGCTACAGATTGGCGTTTTTATCTTTTTTCCCCGCAGTGGCGGCTTTCGGCGCGCCGAGAGTCGCTTTAAACCATTTCACCACGCGTTCAATAACCGGCTTCTGATACCAGTTATCATCCCCATGGTTTGCGCCTTCCAGCAACACGTAATCCGCCTGATTACCCTCCTTTTTCAGCGCTTCATAGAGTTGCTTACTTTGTACCGGCGAGACCAGCGTGTCAGCGCTGCCGTGCATAATCAAAAACGGCGGTTTCTTACCGTGAATATGGCCCATTGGACTGGCGGCCAGCGCTTTCTGTTTATCGCTGTCGATGGTGGCTCCCGGCCAGTCGCGGAAGGCGCTACCGTTTACCAGTAGCGCCTCTGTGACAGCCGGCGACTGGTGCACTTTTTGTATCGCTTCCGGGAAGCCCTCGCCAATGTTCAGTAAATTCGAAATCCCGTACAGCGTCGCGGCAGCCTGGACATCGGAAGATTGTGCGAGATTGTCGCCACGGTCGAATGATTTATCGCCATTGGTCAGCGCCAGCATCTGCGCCAGATAGCCGCCGGCGGAGTCGCCCAGTACGCCAATGCGGGACGGGTCGATACCGTATTCAGCGGCATGCTCGCGCAGGTAACGAATCGCGGCTTTACCATCGACTACCGGAGCCGGAAAGGTGTCGGGAATCGTGCGGTATTCCGCCGCTGCAACAACGAATCCGGCCTCCGCCAGCGCCATGCGCATTTGGATAAACTTATGCCATGCTGAACCGGTGAATCCGCCGCCGGGGAAATAAACAATTGCCGGTTTCAGGTCGTCGTTGTATGGCACCAGCAATGACATATGCAACTGACGAACGGCTACGGTGCTTTTAACCTGGCTGTAAACAATATCGTTTAGCGCATCGATACGGCCCTGTGTTTTTTCCACGTGCATGATCTGGGCACCTTCGGTATTACCCGGAAGCGCGTTGGCATAGACGCTGGACACCATGCCGCCAAAAATCAGGCTGCTGGTCAGCAGGAAGGGGAGTTTTTTCATTATGTTCGATCCTGAGTAATGCCTGCCACGGTGGCAGGCTAAAAAATAGCGAATACTCAGACAGTGTATTAGCGAAAATTTGCCGTGAATAATGCTCTTTTTGTATTAGATTGATGCAATTTTTCGATGAACCGGCGCGGTTGTTTCGGCGTGCTACAGCGTTTTTAACATTCTGACTTCGCAGTCAACATGTCCGGTGCAGCCCAGCGGGCCGTCGATATGCTTAAAGCCAAGGTGTTCATATAAACCAACCGCTTCTTTAAGGAAGGCGGTGGTTTCCAGATAGCAGCGTTTGAATCCCTGTTCGCGGGCGTGATCCAATGCCATCAGCGCCAGCTTCTTTGCCAGCCCGTGGCCGCGTGCAGAGGCCATAAAATACATTTTTTGTAGCTCGCAAATATCGGGCTCGCTACAGGTCAGAGGCGCAATTCCGCCACCGCCAACGACCAGGCCATTTTGTTCGGCTACCCAATAGGCAGAGCCCGGCTGGCTGTACAACTGGAAAAGCTCATCCAGATTCGGGTCGGCCACCGTATAGCCTTTATCGGGGGTTAAGCCATATTCAGCGGAAACCTGGCGGATAACGCTGGCAATGGCGGGGTTATCGTCAGCGGTGATTCGACGCAATGTCGCCGCAACCGGTGAAATCACACTCATAGCGAAACTCATGACATAAATGGCTGAACATATGCAGTTAATAACACTGCCGGGAGGGGGAGTGCAAGCGACTATAATTCAGGCGGTTGGAAGCGTAACGCGGATAACCCGGAGTCGGCGCTGCTGCGTCTTGTCCGGGCTACCCGAAACCGTAGGCCGGATAAGCGTAGCGCCATCCGGCAAACAGTCAGGTACGATCTTTACAGCGCGGCGATAACCGCCTGCTGCTCAATCAGCTTCGCTTTCGCTTCCGCGTAGCCTTCCAGTTTCTCACGCTCTTTGGCGATCACCGCTTCCGGAGCGCGGGCGACAAAACCTTCGTTCGCCAGTTTGCCCGAAATACGGCCAATTTCCGCTTCGACCTTCGCCACTTCTTTCGCCAGACGCGCCAGCTCGGCTTCTTTGTCGATAAGACCGGCCATCGGGATCAGCAGTTCGGCTCCGTCGATGATTTTGGTCACGGAAACCGGCCCTTTGTCATCGGCTGGCAGCACGGTGATGCTTTCCAGACGCGCCAGGTTCAGCAGGAAGCTGCGGTTGTCGTTGACGCGACGAATCGCCGCCTCGCTGCAACCACGCAGCAGCAGCGCCAGCGGTTTACCCGGCGCGATGTTCATTTCCGCACGGATGTTACGCACCGCAACGATCGCCTGCTTCAGCCATTCGGTATCGGCCAGGGCGGCTTCATCCACCAGGGAGGCATCGTACTGCGGGAACGGCTGTAGCATGATGGTGTCGGCGGTAATGCCGGAAATCACTTTCACACGCTGCCAGATGGTTTCGGTGATGAACGGGATGATCGGGTGCGCCAGGCGCAGCAGACCTTCCAGCACGGTGACCAGCGTGTTGCGGGTGCCGCGCAGTTCTGCTTCAGAGCCGCCGTTCATGACCGGCTTGGTCAGCTCCAGATACCAGTCGCAGAACTGGTTCCAGGTGAACTCGTACAGAATGCCCGCTGCGATATCGAAGCGGAAGCTGTCCAGCGCTTCGCGGTACGCTTTGATGGTCTGATTGAATTCCGCCAGGATCCAGCGATCCGCCAGCGACAGAGTCATCTCGCCGCCGTTGAAGCCGCAATCCTGATCTTCGGTATTCATCAGCACAAAGCGGCTGGCGTTCCACAGCTTATTACAGAAGTTACGGTAGCCTTCCAGACGCTTCATATCCCAGTTGATGTCGCGGCCGGTAGAGGCCAGCGCCGCCAGGGTGAAGCGCAGAGCGTCGGTGCCGTGCGGCTCAATACCGTTCGGGAACTGCTTCTCAGTACGTTTGGCGATTTTTTCCGCCAGCTGCGGCTGCATCATATTGCCGGTACGTTTTTCCAGCAGCTCCGGCAGGGAAATACCGTCAACCATATCCAGCGGGTCGATAACGTTACCCTTGGATTTGGACATTTTCTGCCCTTCGTCATCGCGAATCAGACCGGTCATATAGACGGTCTTGAACGGCACCTGCGGCTTGCCGTTTTCATCTTTGATGAAGTGCATGGTCATCATGATCATGCGGGCAATCCAGAAGAAGATAATGTCGAAACCGGAGACCATCACGCTGGTGGGGTGGAACTGACGCAGCGCGTCGGTGTTTTCCGGCCAGCCGAGCGTCGAGAAGGTCCACAGCGCGGAGGAGAACCAGGTGTCCAGTACGTCGTCGTCCTGGCGCAGGGCAACGTCGGCGCTCAGGTTGTTTTCCTGACGCACTTCGTCTTCGCTGCGGCCAACGTAGACGTTGCCGTCGTTGTCATACCATGCCGGGATGCGATGGCCCCACCACAGCTGACGGGAGATACACCAGTCCTGAATATCGCGCATCCAGGAGAAATACATGTTTTCGTACTGTTTTGGCACGAACTGGATATCGCCGTTCTCAACCGCTTCCACCGCCGGTTTTGCCAGCACGTCGGCACGCACGTACCACTGGTCGGTCAGCATCGGTTCGATAACCACGCCGCCGCGGTCGCCGTACGGTACGGTCAGATCGTGCGGTTTAATCTCTTCCAGCAGGCCGAGGGCATCGATAGCGGCAACCACCGCTTTACGTGCGGCAAAGCGCTCCAGCTTCTGGAATTCCGCCGGAATGTCGCTGGAGTAGACGTCGGACTCTTCGCCTTTGGTGTCATACACTTCCGCAGTTTCGCGGATATCGCCATCAAAGGTGAAGATGTTGATCATTGGCAGGGCATGACGACGGCCCACTTCATAGTCGTTAAAGTCGTGCGCCGGGGTGATCTTCACACAGCCGGTGCCTTTTTCCATATCGGCATGTTCATCACCGACGATCGGAATGCGGCGGTCAACCAGCGGCAGAATGACGTATTTGCCGATCAGGTCTTTATAGCGCGGATCTTCCGGGTTGACGGCCACACCGGTATCGCCCAGCAGGGTTTCCGGACGGGTGGTGGCGACCACCAGGTAATCTTTACCGTCTGCGGTTTTCGCACCGTCAGCCAGCGGGTAGCGGATGTGCCACATGGAGCCTTTGGACTCGCGGTTTTCCACTTCCAGGTCAGAGATAGCAGTGCGCAGTTTCGGGTCCCAGTTGACCAGACGCTTGCCGCGGTAGATCAGATCTTCTTTGTACAGGCGGACAAACACTTCTTTCACCGCGTTGGACAGGCCTTCGTCCATGGTGAAGCGCTCGCGCGCCCAGTCTACGGAGTTACCCAGACGGCGCATCTGACGGGTAATGGTGCCGCCGGATTCCGCTTTCCACTGCCAGATTTTGTCGATGAAGGCATCACGCCCGTAATCATGGCGGGTTTTACCCTCTTCGGCGGCAATTTTGCGCTCAACCACCATCTGGGTTGCGATCCCCGCGTGGTCGGTACCGACCTGCCACAGGGTGTTTTTACCCTGCATGCGCTGGTAGCGGATCAGGGTATCCATAATGGTTTGCTGAAAGGCATGACCCATATGCAAACTGCCGGTGACGTTCGGCGGCGGGATCATGATGCAGAAGCTTTCCTGGCTTTCGTCGCCATTGGGTTTGAAATAGCCCTGCTTTTCCCAGTGCTCGTAAAGCGGCTGTTCGATATCTTGGGGGTTGTATGTCTTTTCCATTATTTCCAGGTTGCCGTGTTCAGGTTGAAACCAGCCATGCGGTACGCTTTATAGCGTTCGCGCGCCAGTTGCTTCAAAGAATCTTCATAGGGGACGAAGTCTATCACTTCTGTGAAAGCGGTGGCAAAATCTGCAAAGTTTAGCCGCAGGCTGATCAGAATATCCCGCGGGCTGCTGTTGCGTTTCTGCGGCCAGGCGATCTCCACTGGCGCACCGCCTGCAGGGCCTTCTCCCGACAGATTATGTGGGACAAAACTCTCCGGCGGTCTTGCCCACAGCGCTTCATCCAGGCGGATAGCCTGTTGGTCGTCTTCACAGGCAATCAGCACGCGTTTACCACTGCGCCAACGTTCTGCGGCAATGTCGCACACCAGTTGTTCAACGGCGCTCAGGCCATCAACGATGGTGTCATTGTCCAGAATATAGAACGTTGCATTCTTCATATATGGGGCTTCTTGTTGTGGATTTAAATGCAAAGCCGGGTGGCGCTACGCTTACCCGGCCTACAAACGGCATTTTTCCGTAGGCCCGGTAAGCGTAGCGCCACCGGGCATCAGACGGCAATCACTCTTCGCCGTTAAAACCCGCACGATTGAGCAGGAACTGCGACAGCAACGCCACCGGACGGCCGGTGGCGCCTTTGGCTTTGCCGGAACGCCATGCGGTGCCGGCGATATCCAGGTGCGCCCAGTTGTACTTACGGGTAAAGCGCGACAGGAAGCAGCCCGCGGTAATTGCCCCGCCAGGACGGCCGCCGATGTTCGCCATATCTGCAAAGTTAGACTCTAGCTGTTCCTGGAACTCATCGCCCAGCGGCAAGCGCCATGCGCGATCGCCCGCCAGTTCGGATGCGCCAATGAGCTCATGGGCCAGCGGATTGTGATTCGACATCAGGCCGGTGATATGGTGGCCGAGCGCAATCACGCACGCGCCGGTCAGCGTCGCCACGTCGATAACCGTTTCCGGCTCGAAACGCTCAACGTAGGTCAGCACATCGCATAGCACCAGGCGCCCTTCGGCATCGGTGTTCAGCACTTCAACCGTCTGGCCGGACATGGTGGTCAGCACGTCGCCCGGACGATACGCTCGCCCGCCCGGCATGTTTTCACACCCGGCCAGTACGCCGACAACGTTTAACGGTAGCTGAAGCTCGGCGACCATACGCATCACGCCGTACACCGCCGCTGCGCCGCACATATCGTACTTCATCTCGTCCATGCCTTCGGCAGGCTTGATGGAGATGCCGCCGGAGTCAAAGGTCAGCCCTTTGCCCACCAGCACGATCGGCCGTGCGTCTTCCGACGGGTTGCCTTTGTATTCGATCACCGACATCAGCGATTCGTTCTGCGAACCGTGACCGACCGCCAGGTAAGCGTGCATCCCCAGCTCTTTCATCTGCTGTTCGCCGATGACGCGGGTGATGACGTTCTTGCTGTAGCTGTCGGCCAGCTGGCGCGCCTGGGAGGCCAGGTAGGCTGCATTGCAGATATTCGGCGGCATATTGCCGAGATCTTTCGCCGCTTTAATCCCGGCGGCAATCGCCAGACCGTGCTGGATCGCACGCTCGCCGCTGGTCAGTTCCCGACGGGTCGGCACGTTAAAGACCATTTTACGCAGCGGGCGGCGCGGCTCGCTCTTGTTGGTCTTCAGTTGATCAAAGCTGTACAGCGTCTCTTTGGCCGTTTCGACAGCCTGGCGCACTTTCCAGTAGTTGTTGCGGCCTTTGACGTGCAGTTCGGTCAGGAAGCAGACCGCTTCCATTGAGCCGGTGTCATTCAGCGTATTGATGGTTTTCTGAATGACCTGTTTGTACTGTCGCTCGTCCAGCTCACGCTCTTTACCGCAGCCGATGAGCAGAATGCGCTCCGACAAAATATTCGGCACATGGTGCAGCAATAATGTCTGGCCAGGCTTGCCTTCCAGTTCGCCGCGACGCAGCAGGGCACTGATATAACCATCGCTAATTTTGTCGAGTTGTTCGGCGATGGGGGAGAGCCGACGCGGTTCAAAGACGCCAACTACGATGCAGGCGCTCCGCTGCTTCTCCGGGCTACCGCTTTTTACACTGAACTCCATGCACTATGCTCCTGAATCTTAAAGACAACAGTGGTCGCTACAGATATACTCGTCGTCTTTCACGTTGCAGATGCGTTGGCTGCGCCTGCTCACCTCAGTCACTTACCTGATGTAAGCGCCGGAGCTTCACAGTCTTTGCCGCCTGCCTGCAACTCGAAATCCATAGAGTACAGAAATTGAAAGCTTTCGTAACTCATGTCCGCTGTTGTGGTGACTTCATGTTAATCTTAACGTTATTACGGCTTTGGTTCGTCAGAAAAGATCCTGATACGCGGAACCAGCGAGTCATTTAATCTTAGCGATGTTTTCGACGACCAAAGAGAATAAATGACGTTTAAGCCATGAAACAAGCAATTTTCCTGCAATAAAACGGGTTTTTACGGGCGTATTTATAGTGTTAATCATAAGATATCTGGTTCGTGAGACGCTGAAAAGCCAGTTGGCGATCTTGTTCATCCTGCTACTCATTTTCTTCTGTCAGAAACTGGTCAGGATCCTTGGCGCCGCTGTTGATGGCGATATCCCGACGAATCTGGTGCTCTCACTGTTGGGGCTGGGCGTACCTGAAATGGCGCAGCTCATTCTGCCCCTGAGTTTGTTTCTCGGGCTGCTAATGACGCTGGGTAAACTGTATACCGAAAGTGAAATTACGGTGATGCACGCCTGCGGCTTGAGTAAAGCCGTGCTGGTGAAAGCCGCGATGATCCTTGCACTATTTACCGGCATCATCGCGGCGGTTAACGTCATGTGGGCCGGGCCCTGGTCGTCCCGCCATCAGGATGAAGTGCTGGCGGAAGCGAAAGCGAATCCCGGTATGGCTGCGCTGGCCCAGGGGCAGTTCCAGCAGGCCAGCGACGGCAGCGCGGTACTGTTTATCGAAAATGTCAAAGGCAACCATTTCAGCGATGTCTTCCTGGCACAACTCCGTCCCAAAGGTAACGCCCGTCCTTCGGTGGTGGTCGCGGACACCGGCGAACTGACATTGCGTAAAGACGGCTCGCAGGTGGTCACCATGAATCAGGGCACGCGCTTTGAAGGGACCGCGATGCTGAGAGATTTCCGCATCACCGACTTTAAAAATTATCAGGCGATTATCGGCCATCAGGCGGTGGCATCCGATCCTAACGATACTGAACAGATGGACATGCGTACGTTATGGCGTACTGATACCGATCGCGCCCGGGCGGAGCTGCACTGGCGTTTCACGCTGGTGGCGACGGTGTTCATCATGGCGCTGATGGTTGTGCCGCTCAGCGTGGTGAATCCGCGTCAGGGCCGCGTGCTATCGATGTTGCCGGCGATGCTGCTGTATCTGGTGTTCTTCCTGCTGCAGACGTCGATTAAATCGAACGGCGGTAAAGGAAAAATGGATCCGATGATCTGGATGTGGGGAGTCAATCTGCTCTATTTCGCATTGGCCGTGCTGTTGAACCTGTGGGATACGGTGCCGATGCGCCGCTTCCGTGCCCGTTTTAATAAAGGAGCGGTGTAATGCAGGCGTTTGGCGTACTTGACCGTTATATCGGTAAGACGATCTTCAATACCATCATGATGACGCTGTTCATGCTGGTCTCCCTCTCGGGCATCATCAAATTTGTCGATCAGTTGAAAAAAGCGGGGCAGGGTAACTACGATGCGCTGGGCGCGGGGATTTACACGATCCTTAGCGTGCCGAAAGATATCCAGATATTCTTTCCGATGGCGGCGCTGCTTGGCGCGCTGCTGGGGTTGGGGATGCTGGCCCAGCGCAGCGAACTGGTGGTGATGCAGGCTTCCGGTTTTACCCGTTTTCAGGTTGCGCTGTCGGTAATGAAAACCGCGATCCCGCTGGTATTGCTGACTATGGCTATGGGCGAATGGGTCGCGCCGCAGGGTGAGCAGATGGCGCGTAACTACCGTGCTCAACAGATGTATGGCGGTTCTCTGCTTTCCACTCAGCAGGGGTTGTGGGCGAAAGACGGCAATAACTTTGTTTATATTGAACGGGTAAAAGGCGCCGATGAGCTCGGCGGCGTGAGTATTTACGCTTTTAACGACCAGCGTCGTTTACAGTCGGTTCGCTATGCCGCTTCAGCGAAATTTGATACCGAGAATAAGCTCTGGCACTTGTCGCAGGTGGATGAATCCGATCTTACCAACCCGAAACAGGTGACCGGTACCCAGAGGGTCAGCGGGACCTGGAAAACCAATCTGACGCCGGATAAACTGGGCGTGGTGGCGCTGGACCCGGATGCGCTGTCGATCAGCGGTCTGTATAACTATGTCAACTATCTGCGGTCCAGCGGTCAGGATCCGGGGCGTTATCAGCTCAATATGTGGAGCAAAATCTTCCAGCCGCTGTCGGTGGCGGTGATGATGCTGATGGCCCTGTCATTTATCTTTGGCCCGCTGCGTAGCGTGCCGATGGGGATCAGGGTGGTTACCGGGATTAGCTTCGGTTTTATCTTCTATGTGCTGGACCAGATTTTTGGCCCGTTAACCCTGGTATACGGTATTCCGCCAATTATCGGCGCGTTGTTGCCGAGCGCCAGCTTCTTTTTGCTGAGCCTCTGGTTGATGATGCGTAAATCCTGATGTAATAGGCCCTCTTTCTGATGTCGAAAGGGGGCGCTTTATCGCCCCTTCCTGTCTGACACGCTTCCCTGTATTTTCCGGTTTGCCGCACGACGGCGCATTTCGCCATGGTTTACGCCATGTTGTCGCCTTCACCCTCGAATAAATCCGCTTCAGCGGGTCGAAGCAATACGCTTTACTGGCGCAAAAAAGGGACGCGTTCGGATATGTTACAATTAAAATATTTATTCTAAAAATAACAATGCATGAAATGGTGGATTTTTGAGCCGGATCGCAATGTGAGTGTCTGTTGCGTTTTTGTTACTATCGTTCGCCGCTTCCTGTCATATCTCATCTCTTTTCGTGACTATTTCGCCTGCGAGGTGACATTTTCTTACAGGAAAATGCGACTCTCATCACCAAAATAGAATTTCATTATAGATGAATATTGAAATATTAATTTCATTTTACTACGGTTATAGCATAGCAGATCCAGCAATGGGCCGTACTGCGTTGGCCCCGATACTCCATACTATGAGGCGAAAGCATGACTATCACAGGAAACTTTATTGGCGGGCAGACCGTTACCAGCAGCAGCAATAAAACGATACCGGTTTTTGACCCCGCGACGGGCAAAGTGGTCCGCGAAGTCACGTTATCGACCGCCCAGGAAGTGTCTGACGCCATTCAGGTTGCTCGGGATGCTTTTGAGGGTTGGTCGCGTACCACGCCGCTGCGCCGCGCTCGCGTGATGTTCAATTTTAAAATGTTGCTTGAACAGCATGCCGAAGAGCTGGCAGGGATTATTGTCAGCGAGCACGGTAAAGTCTTTTCAGACGCAATGGGTGAGCTGACCCGTGGCATGGAAGTTGTTGAATTTGCCTGCGGTATTCCGCACCTCATCAAGGGGGAATTCTCCTCGGATGTGGGGACCCGTGTTGACAGCTATTCCCTGATGCAGCCGCTGGGTGTGGTGGCGGGCATTACGCCATTTAACTTCCCTGCGATGGTGCCGATGTGGATGTTCCCGCTGGCGCTGGCTTGTGGAAATAGCTTTGTTCTTAAGCCGCCTGCGCTGGCGCCGACCGCCGCTGTACGTCTGGCGGAACTGCTGAAAGAAGCGGGCCTGCCGGATGGCGTCTTTAACGTGGTGCACTGCAGCAATGAAGACGCTGAACAGCTGTATAAGGACCCGCGTATTGCGGCGGTAAGCTTTGTAGGATCTTCCGGCGTGGCGGAGCATATTTATAAAACCGCCAGCGCGTATGGTAAGCGGGTTCAGGCATTCGGCGCGGCGAAAAACCACGCGATTGTTATGCCGGACGCGGATCTTGATGCCACCGTTAACGCCATTATGGGCGGCGCATTCGGCTCAGCAGGCGAACGCTGCATGGCGCTGCCGGTCGTGGTGGCTGTAGGTGATGAAACGGCTGACAAGCTGATCGCACGTCTGAAACCGTTGGTGGAAGCCCTGAAAGTCGGCCCGGGATGTATGCGCGGCAAAGAAGAGAACGAGATGGGACCGGTTGTTTCCGATACTCATCAGAAGAAAGTGCTAGGGTATATTGATAAAGGGGCCAGCGAAGGGGCGACGCTGGTTGTTGACGGACGTAAGCTGCGGGTAGCCGGGTTTGAAGAGGGGTACTACGTCGGCGGAACGCTGTTTGATAACGTTACCCCAGAGATGACTATCTGGCGCGAAGAGATTTTTGGCCCGGTGCTGGGGATTGTCCGCGTGGCGGATTACCACAGCGCGCTGGAGCTGGTGAATAGCCATGAGTTTGGCAACGGCAGCGCCGTCTTTACCAGCAACGGGCACACCGCACGCGAATTTGTACATGATGTTCAGGCCGGAATGGTTGGGGTCAACGTCCCTGTTCCTGTTCCAATGGCCTTCCATAGCTTTGGCGGCTGGAAACGCTCCGTATTTGGCGCACTGAACGTGCATGGGCCGGATGGGGTACGTTTCTACACGCGTATGAAAACCGCCACCGTCCGCTGGCCGCAAGGGCAGCAAACTGTATCTGAGTTCAGTATGCCGACGTTAGGCTAATCGGCGAAGGAGAACGCCATGTCTTTACTGGCTAAAGCGAAACAAGAAGGGCAAATCCAGCACATCACCCCGCAAAGCGCGGGGTGGAAATATATCGGTTTTGATGTCTGGATGTTAAAGAAAGGGCAAACCATTACGCTGGATAGCGGCGATCGCGAACTGTGCCTGGTGCTGGTTGCCGGGCTGGCTTCGGTAAAAACCACGAAAGCTGACTTTCCGAATCTTGGTCAGCGGATGTCGCCGTTTGAGCGCACGCCGCCATGGTCAGTCTACGTGCCGCCGCAGGATAAAGTCGAAGTGACGGCGGATTCTGACCTTGAGCTGGCCGTATGCAGCGCGCCGGGCAAAGGTACGCTTCCTGCGCGAGTCATCTCCCCGCAGGATGTGGGCGTGGAGCATCGCGGTAAAGGCCGCAATCAGCGTCTGGTGCATAATATTCTGCCGGATAACGTGCAGGCGGATTGCCTGCTGGTGGTGGAAGTGTACACCGATGAGGGTGCGACCAGCTCATGGCCATCGCATAAGCATGATACGGCGCTGCCGGGTCAGGAAACCCAACTGGAAGAAACCTATTATCATCGTTTCGATCCGCCGCAGGGTTTTGCGTTTCAGCGTGTTTACACTGATGACCGCAGTCTGGATGCCTGCATGGCCCCTTATAACCACGATGTGGTCATGGTGCCGCGCGGTTATCATCCGGTGGCAGCGATTGCGGGTTATGACAGTTATTATCTGAACGTTATGGCGGGCCCGGATCGTAAATGGCTGTTTACCTGGGAAGACGATCACGCGTGGATCAACAGCCCTGAATATCCCCGTCACGGCGAATAGTTGTTGATGATGAATTACTGATGACGAAAAGGCCGATTAGCGATGCTAACCGGCCTTAAATTTTGCAATAGTGCCCGTATTCTGTGCCGGATGGCGGCTGAACGGGCAGACACAACGCGCAGCCCAGGGAAAACCAAAAAATTAAGCCTGCTGCTTCGCTTCTGCCTCCTGGCTGCTATTCAGCGCCAGAGAGACCGCCAGCGTCTGAGCCAGACACAGGGAGGCCACCTGAGAACGGAAACCATCAACCTGCGCCTCGCGTACCACAAAACAGACATCGCTGAAGGCCGCCAGCGGGCTGACCTGACTGTCGGTAATCGCTATCTGTCGGGCTTTGCGTTGTGCCCCCAGTTCCACCAGTTCGACGACTTCACGCGCATAGGGGGAGAAGCTTACCGCGATGACAACGTCCTTCTGGCTCACAAGGCTGAGCTGTTCGGTGAACATCCCGCCGAGGCCGTCAATCAGGAACGCTTTGCGGTCCAGATGGCGCAGGGCGTAGGTCAGATAGGAGGCGACGCTAAAGGAGCGACGCAGGCCAATCACGTAAATGTTTTCCGCCTCTGCCAGCAGCGCCACCGCGCGCTGTAGCTCATCGCCGGAAGTCTGCATTGCCAGCTGCTGTAGCGCCTGTGTGTTGACCATCGTAAACATATTCAGGATTTCGGTCGGCGTTTCCGGCGGGCTGGAGTCATCTGTGGTGGTCTGGCGGAACAGACGCGCACGTTCAGTATAGTTAGCGGTCTCCTCCATCAGATGCTGTTTAAACATCTGCTTCATTTCATTAAAGCCGCTAAAACCAAAGGCATTAGCGAAACGAATCAGTGTTGAAGGCGGGACATCTGCCTGCTGCGCGATAGAGGCCACGGTGTCGAAAGCGACGCTATTACTGTTATCCAGAATATAACGGGCTACCTGCTTCAGGCGTTTACTTAATGTGTCGTAGCGACGCCTGATTTCATCCTGCAAGATGGTAAGTTGAGTCGGATTATTGGCCATAGATTGCGCTCTGAAAAAAGAAAAGGAATATAATTTCCAGTGTATCAAATGAAGCGAATTTTTCATTCACTTCGCTGAAATTCTCGGCTTATTTCGTGAAGATCCAGAAAAAAAGCCCGCATCTTCAGGAGAGGATGCGGGCCGGTTCAGAATCAGCCGCGGGCTTCGCGCCAGTAGCCGATGAGCGTGAGGTAGTTGTGTTTCACTTCTTCAATCAGTGCCTCGTCGGTCAGTTCTCCTTGCATCCAGCGGCGTGAAGGCTGGCCAAAGATGGTGCGACCAACGGCAAAGCCTTTGATCATTGGATGCTTCGCGGCTTCGGCAAAACCGGCGCGCAGGCGATCCGATGGCGCATCCAGGCCGAGGATCAGTATCCCACGACACCAGCTATCTTCACGTTCAATCAGCTTGCTGATCCTCTCCCATTCAGCGCTCGACAGCGGCGGCAGCTTCCACCAGTCCGGCTGAATACCCAACTGATAGAAGTGTTCCAGCATATCGTGGTAATGGCGTTCATCGTTATCCGGGCCGTTCTCCGGCAGGATAATTTCCAGCAGTAGTTCATGACCCGACTTGTTGCACGCCTGCCAGACCTCCAGCAGCAGCGCGTCCTGCTCGGCGCGCAGTTCTGCGGGATCGGCCGGATGGTAGAAGACCAGACATTTCACCACATGCTCCAGCGGCCAGTCGATCAGTTGGGAACCGATGTTGCCATGCTCCAGACGTAGCGGACGTGAGCTCGGCATTTCGATCGGACGACCAATCCACCAGCCTTTACCGGTGATGGCATTGAGTGAACTCTGACCGTAGGTGCCATCGGCGAGGATACCGCTGCGTCCATCAAGTCCGGCTTCTTTCGCGGCGGCTTCCGCGGCGGCCAGCAGCAACAGCTTCAGAGGTGGAATGCAGGATTCATCGCGCCCGGTTTCCAGTGCCAGATCCGCCAGTTGTTTACGGTGGTCAAAGGCGAAGATACACAGCTCAGGCCATGCCTGACGGCGGCTGGTGACACGATGGAGATGGTTGAGGCGCGCGTCGACATCCGGACGCGGGACCGATTCTGCGCGCGACAGGTAGTCGTCAAGCTCGACTTTGGTTGGCATTGCCGGTGCGCAACCGTGGCGCGAGACCACCAGCGCGCCGCAGGCGTTAGCGTAACGGCAAGCCTGCTCCCAGCCTTCATCGTTAAGCCAGCCCCGCAGGAGGCCTGACATAAAGGCGTCGCCAGCGCCCAGAACGTTAAGCACCTCTACGCGCACGCCCTGGTGCAGCGGTACGCTATCCCAGCTGTCCGGAATGGCACCTTCCAGCACCACACAACCCATCGGACCGCGTTTACAAACCAGCGTCGCTTTAGTGGCATTACGCACGTTTTTCAGCGCGGTTAGCGTATCAGTGCTGCCGCCGGCAATATGGAACTCCTCTTCAGTGCCGACCACTAAATCGAACAGATGCAGCACTTCCTGGAGCTGGCTGGTTACCGGGCCGGATTCAATGAAACGCGTTTCACCATCGCCCAGCGAAGTTAAGCCCCAGAGTACCGGGCGATAATCGATGTCCAGCGCGGTACGCAGGCCGTGACGACGGGCATACTCCAGCGCTTTCAACACCGCTTCACGGGTATTGGCGTGCGAAAGGTGAGTACCGGTTACCGCCAGCGCCCGGGAAGAGGCAATATACTCTTCCTTAATATCTTCTGGCGAAAGTGCCATATCGGCGCAGTTATCGCGGTAAAAAATGAGCGGGAACGTCTCCTGATCTTTGATTCCCAGCATCACTAATGCCGTCAGGCGCTGCTTATCCGTGATCAAGTATTCCGTATCGACGCCGGCGCGGCTAAGCGTTTCACGTAAAAAACGGCCATTATGTTCGTCGCCTACGCGCGCGAGCATGGCCGATTTTAATCCCTGAATGGCGGTACCGAAGGCGACGTTGCCGGAAGAGCCTCCAAGGTATTTAGAAAAACTGGCAACATCTTCCAGCCTTGAGCCAATTTGCTGGGCGTAGAGATCGACTGCCACCCGGCCAATACAGATGACATCGAGTCGCTTTACTGCTGCATTCATAGCTAGGGTTTCCTTTTGCATTTCTGCTGTACGGAAGAGTCGGGATGCCGACAGCGTCTCCGAAAACAGCCTGAGGGTTATTGGTTCCCCTTAGTTTGAGAAATAAATATTTCATTTGCAAACTAGTTCGAAATTAAAAAACCAAAAATGTGAGGGATCTACCACTATGCCGCGCTGAGCCTCATTCCGGGATGGATCTTGCGAGGCGGCGAAAAGGCGTCCCGGACGGCGTGTGTTATTTTCTTTATCTATGATTTTTAAGGAAATATAAACGATATGGCCTCATAAACCGCGCGTCCAGCCAAATGCGGGCTGTTAATGAAACGTGTGAAATGCACGGGTAAGCATTTTATCCATAAAACTGCCGCCTTTTGTCGGCCGCTAATCTGTTGGGGTAAAATGATCCGGCGCACTCTTGCCTCTCATCCTGGCCAACCATAACATCACCGCGCCCCCGCCTGTTTCTGATGGATTTCAGACTGCTGACAAACTGCGCCGCGAGGGCATGAATCGTGGGTAGCGTGCCGTAATGGACTGGGGGTATCTATATAACTTTTTGATATTACATGTTTTTAAAGATAGGGTAAGGCGTTAGCCATCATTCGGAAAAAATGTGCGTACCTTATCGAGGGCCGGTTTTTTCATGATGCTCAGATCTGTTTCTGACAGATTTGCTTTTCATTCCAGCCACCTGGCTTGCGCATGCTCATGGGGATGCTATTTGTTGCCGCCTGAATACCGACTGAATGATTTTATGTATAGTTTGATCCCTCTCGCAAAATGAAATATTTCTTCTGTATTTCTATTTAATGAAAAAAATGTTTGCCTATAATCCAACAGTATTCCTGTGACGTTAACGATTTCCCTGAGTCATTAATCGTATCACTGTACAGGCTGTACAGGGCAAACGCGCTAACCCACACAACAAATACTGAAATATAAGGATTAGGCAACATGGGCAGACTGAGACTGACAACGGCGCAGGCGCTGGTTAAGTTCCTGGATAATCAGTACCTGGACGTTGATGGTGAAGAGCATAAATTCGTGCAAGGTATCTTTGCTATCTTTGGCCACGGCAACGTTCTGGGGCTGGGACAGGCCCTGGAGCAAGATAGCGGTGAAATGCGGGTCTATCAGGGGCGTAACGAGCAAGGGATGGCGCATGCTGCGACGGGTTTTGCCAGACAGTCTTTACGCCGTCAGATTATTGCCTGCACCTCCTCCATCGGCCCCGGTGCGGCGAACATGATTACCGCCGCCGGCACCGCGACCGCCAACCGTATTCCTCTGTTATTGCTGCCCGGCGATGTGTTTGCCACTCGCCAGCCCGATCCGGTTTTACAGCAAATTGAACAGAGCCATGATCTGAGTATCAGCACCAACGACGCGTTTCGTGCGGTGAGCAAATACTGGGATCGCATTACCCGCCCGGAACAATTGATGAGCGCCTGCATCAACGCCATGCGCGTGCTGACCGACCCGGCGGAAACGGGCGCGGTGACCCTGTGCCTGCCGCAGGATGTTCAGGGTGAAGCCTGGGATTATCCCGCGTCTTTCTTTACCCGTCGTGTACACCGTCTCGACCGTCGCCCGGTTAGCGCCGTGCAGCTGGCGGACGCGGTTGCCGCAATTAAAGCCAGCCGTAAACCGCTGATTGTTTGCGGTGGCGGGGTGAAATATTCTGGCGCAGGCGAGGCATTGACCCGTTTTGCCGAACGCTACGGTATCCCGTTTGCCGAAACCCAGGCCGGTAAAGGCACCGTGGTCTCTTCGCATCCGTTTAATGTGGGCGGCGTTGGTGAAACCGGGTGTCTGGCAGCTAACCTGCTGGCGAAAGAAGCGGATTTAGTTATCGGCCTCGGTACGCGGTTCAGCGACTTCACCACGTCGTCGAAATGGATTTTCCAGCATCCGGAAGTGCGTTTTCTCAATATTAACGTTAGCAATTTCGATGCCTGGAAACTGGACGGTATTCCAATGCTGGCCGATGCGCGTGAAGCCCTTACTGCCCTGGATGACGCCCTGTCCGGCGAAACCTGGCAGGCCGGGTGGGGCGAGCAGATTGAAAGCGTGCAGAGCCGTCAATTGAAAGAGACGCAGCGCGTTTATCAGGCGGTGTGGCAGGAAAAGTCTTTCGTACCGGAAATTGATGATCATCTGGATCGTGAGTCGGTGTATCGTGAATTCCGCCAGATAACCGATTCCACCCTGACACAAAGCAGCGTCCTCGGCGTGCTGAACGAAACCTTACCGTCCGACGCGGTGATTGTCGCGGCGGCGGGAAGTCTGCCGGGAGACCTGCAGCGCGTCTGGCGTAACCGGGCAACCAACACCTATCACGTGGAATACGGCTACTCCTGCATGGGTTATGAAGTCAGCGCCGCACTGGGCGTCAAACTGGCTCAGCCCCAGAGTGAGGTTTACTCCCTGGTGGGCGACGGTTCGTTCATGATGCTGCACTCCGAGCTGGTGACCTCGCTGCAGGAGCGTACGAAGATCAACGTGATACTGCTCGACAATATGGCTAATGGCTGCATTAACAACCTGCAAATGGAACACGGTATGGACAGCTTTGGCACCGAGTTCCGTTTCCGTTGCGCAGAGTCGGGCCAGTTGCAAGGTGGGCTGGTGCCGGTGGACTTCGCCACCGTCGCTGCCGGCTATGGCTGCAAAACCTGGCGCGTCACAACATTGGATGAACTGCGCCATGCGCTGGATGCCGCACGTCGCGAAACCGTCAGCACCCTGATAGATATTAAAGTGCTGCCGAAAACCATGGTGCATAAATACGGCAGCTGGTGGAACGTGGGCGTCGCGCAGTCTGCGCTGTCCGAGCGAATCCGCAATGTAGCCAAAATGATTAATGAAAAACGCGCTCAGGCGCGGGATTACTAAAACTGAGCACCAACCCTGAACCCTACAAATCTCGGGAGAAAGCCAACTATGCCACTTAAATTAGGTGTCATCGGCGCAGGCGCCATCGGTAAAGAACATATCCGTCGCTGCACTCAGGTACTACAGGGCGCCACCGTCGTGGCGGTTTCGGATATCAACGAAGCAAATGCACGCGCGGCGGTGGCGTTGCCGGGCGTCACGGCGGAAATTTATGCGGACGGTCACGACGTCATTAAGGCCAGCGATGTCGACGCTATCCTGGTTACGTCATGGGACCCGACCCACGAAGAGTATACGCTGGCCGCCATCGCGGCCGGTAAACCCGTGTTCTGTGAAAAGCCGCTGGCGATGACGGCGGAAGGTTGCCGTCGTATTGTCGATGCGGAAATGAAAGCGGGGCGCCGTCTGGTGCAGGTCGGTTTCATGCGGCCTTATGACGAAGGCTATCGGGCGCTGAAAAAAGTGATTGATGAGGGGGATATTGGTACGCCGCTGATGCTGCACTGCGCGCACCGTAACCAGTCAGTGGGGGAAAACTACACCACCGATATGGCGATCACCAATACCCTGATCCACGAGCTGGACGTTTTGCGCTGGTTGTTGAATGATGACTATCGTTCGGTACAGGTACGCTTCCCGCGTTCCACTTCATACGCCCATGAGGGGCTGAAGGATCCGCAGATCGTGTCGTTTGAAACCCGGAAAGGCACGCTGATTGATGTTGAAGTGTTCGTGAATTGCCAGTACGGCTACGACATCCAGTGCGAGGTTATTGGTGAAACCGGCATTGCCCGTCTGCCTGAGCCATCAGCCATACAGATGCGCAAAGCCGCAAACCTGTCAACCGCGATCCTGACCGACTGGAAAGACCGCTTTATCAAAGCGTATGACGTAGAGCTACAAGCTTTCATTAACGATGTTAAGGCTGGTCAACTGCAAGGCCCATCGGCCTGGGATGGCTATGCGGCATCGGTTGCTGCCGACGCCTGTATCAAAGCGCAGGGAACCTGCGAGCCGGTAGACGTCACGCTGCCTGAGTGCCCGGTATTCTACAAGCGCTAAGCGCGTTTTGCAGACAGATCTTTTTGCATAGGTAACGATGATGAAAATTGCTTTTGATGTTGATGTGATTAAAGACCTGGGGATTACTCAGATGGTTCACCAGGTAGCGGAGTGGGGATACAAGTACATTGAGCAATCTCCGCATCCCCAGATCAACCCTTTCTACAAGCACCCGCGTGCCAGCCGGGAAATCATGGCTGAGTATAAGCAGGCGCTGCGTGATACGGGTCTGGAACTCTCTTCCTTTATCTGCGTATATCGCTGGTCCGGTCCGGATGAAATGCGCCGTCAGGCGGCAGTCAAAAACTGGAAACGGCTGATCGAGATCGCGGTTGAAATGGGCGTGCAGGTAATCAACACCGAGCTTTCCGGCGATCCTAACCAGCCCGAGATCTGCGACGAGATGTTCTATCGCTCAATGGAAGAGTTGCTGCCAATTTTTGAACGCGAAGGCATCCGCGTTGAGATTCAGGCGCATCCGTGGGACTTCTGCGAGGAGAACGACGGAACGGTCGATCTCGTCAAGTCGTTCCGTAGCGATAACGTTAAATACGTGTACAGCGTTCCGCACACCTTCTTCTATGACAAAGGCGTCGGCGACGTTGAAAGAATGTTGCGCTATTGCGGGGACGACCTCTCCCACGTGCTGATCGCGGATACCCGCAACCATACAAAACATTGCCGCTATATCGTTAACCCGCCGGGCGTTGATGCCGTTGTGCACCAGCACGTGGGCGTAGGTGAAGGGGATGTTGATTTCGACACGTTGTTCCGCACTTTGCGCGATATGAAATTTGCCGAGCAGACCTTTAAGGTCGGCGGGGAGCCGATTGTCGCCACCTCGCTGTTCGGCTACCCGGAAAAAATGAAATTCCAGGCAGTGGAAACCCGTGAGCTTATCGAACGCGAATTACTGCGCAGATAAGGTGTTGAGGCAGGAGCCTTACTATGAACAAAGACAACGTGAAACTGGCTATCGCCCCGATTGGTTGGACCAACGACGATATGCCAGAGTTGGGTAATGAAAACACTTTCCAGCAAATCGTCAGCGAAATGGCGCTGGCGGGTTTTACCGGGAGTGAAGTCGGCAGTAAATATCCACGTGACCCGGCGGTATTGAAGCCGATGCTGGATATCCGCGGCATTCAGATTTGCAACGCCTGGTTTAGTACCTTTTTTGCCAACGGGCAGCGGGAAAAAACCATTGATGAATTTGTGAATCATATGAATTTTCTTCATGCCATGGGCGCGAAAGTAATCGGTTGTTCTGAGCAGAGTGGCAGCATCCAGGGGCTGGAAAAACCGATTCTTGGCAATGTGAAACCGTGTTTTAGCGAAGAAGAGTGGCAGCGGGTTGCGGAAGGTTACAACACCATCGGCCGTCTGGCGGCGGAAAAGGGTATGCAGGTTTGTCTCCATCATCATATGGGAACCGGTATCCAGACCACCGAAGAGATCGACAAGTTTATGTCGCTGGTAGATGACAAGGTCTTCCTGCTGTTCGATACCGGCCATGCCTGGTATTCCGAAGGCGGTGAGAGGCCGATGCTGGCGATTCTGAAAAAATATTTGTCGCGGATTAATCATGTGCACCTGAAAGACGTGCGTCCGCCGGTGATTGAACAGGTGCGTCGTGAAGGGCTCTCTTTCCTTGATGGGGTGAAGAAAGGGACCTTTACGGTTCCGGGCGATGGGGTGATTGATTTCCGCCCGGTGTTCAAATTATTGGACGATCATGGTTATAAAGGCTGGATGGTGGTCGAGGCCGAGCAGGATCCGGCGCTGGCCAACCCATTCGAATATGCGGTAAAAGCACGTAAATACATCCGTGAAACGGCAGGAATCTAATCGTTGTTTCATTTCAGGCCACAGCGTGCTGTGGCCTGCTTTTTCCACTTTCCTCTCAGTGGAATAAAACTCCTGGGCACTCGCTATCTCTCCAGTCATCAATATCGTACAGTTTTTCTTCTCGCAGCCAGTCTGAACGGCGGTATATGTCTCGCACCGAGCTCACCACAACCTTTAGAACAGAACGGTTATTTTGTGATCGAGATTAAAAAATACGCACTTCCGGCTTCCTTACCATTTACCTTTTCTTTGCTGGCGGCATAGTATGATCGTTAAATAAAAGAACATGGTTCTATAATATAGAACAAAATGATTCAGCAAGGGGATCTCATGCAGCAAACCATGCAGTTCTCAGGGATTATTCCGCCTGTTTCGACTATTTTTACCGCCGATGGTCAGTTCGATGAAGTGGGTACCGCCGCGTTGATTGATGACATGATTTTCGCTGGCGTTGACGGCCTGTTCATCCTCGGCAGCGGTGGGGAGTTCTCTCAGCTTAATGTCGATGAGCGTAAAACCATTGCCACCTTTGTCATTGGTTATGTGGATCGGCGGGTGCCGGTGTTGGTTGGCACCGGTGGCACTAACGCCCGGGAAGTCATCGAACTTAGTCAGCACGCACAGGAAGCGGGAGCCGACGGCATTGTGGTCATCAACCCCTATTACTGGAAAGTTTCTGAACACAATCTGATTCGTTATTTTCAGCAGGTGGCTGATTGCGTGACTCTGCCGGTGGTGCTGTATAACTTTCCGGCGTTAACAGGCCAGGATCTGCCTCTTGAGTTGGTAAAAACGCTGGTGGATTCGCGACGTAATATTGTTGGCATCAAAGACACTATCGATTCGGTGGCTCACCTGCGCAGCATGATCAAAACGGTCAAATCGGCGCACCCACACTTCTCGGTACTTTGTGGTTACGATGACCACCTGTTTAACACTCTGCTGCTTGGCGGTGATGGGGCGATCTCTGCCAGCGTCAATTTTGCGCCGCAGATATCAGTGAAGCTGCTGCAGGCTTTCCGCGATGGCGATCTGGCGCAAGCGGCACACTATCATCAGACGCTGTTGCAAATCCCGCGAATTTATCAACTGGATACACCGTTCGTTAACGTGATTAAAGAGGCGATCGTCATGTGCGGTCGCCCGATTTCGACACACGTACTCCCCCCGGCCTCTCCGCTGGATGAAGTGCAAAAGATGCAGCTTAAAGCGCTGTTGCAACAGCTTAGACTCTGCTAAACCGGAATAATAAGATGGCGATAGAGAAGATATTCATTTCCCAGGATGATGCCTTTTATGCGGTCATCACTCATGCATCCGGACCACAGGGCGTGCTGCCACTGACGCCGCAAATGCTGATGGAATCGCCGAGCGGTAATCTGTTTGGCATGACGCAAAACGCCGGCATGGGCTGGGATACCAACAAGCTTACGGGGAAGGAGGTGTTGATTATTGGTACCCAAGGGGGAATTCGCGCCGGTGATGGTCGCCCGGTGGCGTTAGGTTATCATACCGGGCACTGGGAAATCGGCCTACAGATGCAGGCGGCGGCAAAAGAGATAACGCGCAATGGCGGCATTCCGTTCGCCGCTTTTGTCAGCGATCCGTGCGATGGACGATCTCAGGGTACCCATGGGATGTTCGACTCCTTGCCGTACCGCAACGACGCGGCGATTGTGTTTCGTCGTTTGATCCGTTCGTTGCCGACGCGTCGGGCGGTGATTGGTGTCGCCACCTGTGACAAAGGCCTACCGGCGACGATGATCGCGCTGGCGGCGATGCACGATCTACCGACCATTTTGGTACCCGGTGGGGCAACGCTGCCGCCAACCTTTGGCGAAGACGCTGGAAAGGTACAGACTATTGGCGCACGCTACGCCAACCATGAATTGTCGTTGCAGGAAGCCGCTGAACTCGGCTGTCGTGCCTGTGCCTCGCCGGGCGGCGGCTGCCAGTTCTTAGGCACAGCGGGTACCTCGCAGGTTGTGGCGGAAGCGCTCGGGCTGGCGCTGCCGCACTCGGCGTTGGCGCCATCAGGGCAGGAAGTGTGGCTGGAAATCTCGCGCCAGTCGGCACGAGCGGTAAGCGAACTGGATAATCTCGGCATCACCACTCGCGATATTTTGAGCGATAAAGCGATCGCAAACGCGATGGTAATCCATGCGGCGTTTGGCGGTTCGACCAATCTCCTGTTGCACATTCCCGCTATTGCTCATGCTGCAGGCTGCACGATTCCTGACGTTGAACAGTGGACACGTATAAATCGAAAAGTTCCGCGTCTGGTCAGCGTGCTACCGAATGGACCGGACTACCACCCGACGGTACGCGCTTTTCTCGCCGGTGGAGTGCCGGAAGTGATGCTGCATTTGCGAGGTCTGGGCCTACTGCATCTGGATGCGATGACAGTGACTGGTCAGACGGTGGGTGAAAATCTTGACTGGTGGCAAGCTTCCGAACGACGTGTGAAATTTCGCCAGTGTCTGCGCGATCAGGATGGAGTCGATCCGAATGATGTGATCCTCCCCCCGACCCGTGCAAGGGCTAAAGGACTTACCTCGACGGTTGCCTTCCCTGTTGGCAATATTGCTCCGGAAGGAGCGGTGATAAAAGCCACGGCGATCGATCCGACTGTGGTGGATGAGGATGGTGTGTATCGTCATACCGGGCCTGCGAGGATATTTGTTTCTGAAGCGCTGGCGATCAAAGCGATCAAAAACGGCGAGATCGAACAGGGAGACATTATGGTAGTGATTGGTGGTGGGCCGTCCGGCACTGGCATGGAAGAGACCTACCAGCTTACCTCGGCGTTGAAGCACATCTCATGGGGAAAAACGGTATCCTTGATTACCGATGCCCGTTTCTCCGGGGTTTCGACCGGTGCCTGTTTTGGTCATGTCGCTCCGGAGGCGCTGGCGGGCGGGCCGATCGGTAAACTGCGCGATGACGACATTATTGAGATTGTAGTCGATCGTTTTGCTTTAACCGGCAGCGTTAATTTCATCGGCACAGTGGAAAAGCGATTGACGGTGGAAGAGGGGGGGATGGAATTAGCGGCGAGACCTCTCCATCCTGACCTGCATGCTCATGACTGTTTACCCGACGATACTCGCCTGTGGGCGGCTTTGCAGTCGATTAGCGGTGGTACATGGAAAGGCTGCATATATGATACTGATAAAATTATTGAGGTGATTAACGCCGGTAAAAAAGCCCTTGGACTTTAAATAAATTTAAGTTTTTCTCGCTTGTGTGAAATATTTCGCGGGCCGTTTTTTTATGTCTTAAATAAGCCAAATTCCATTTTCTTATATGTTTGTAATTAGCTAAAAATAAAAGATAAAAATATTTTTTATTTGTGTTTAATGTCGATGGAAATCACAAAAACTAAATAACATAATTCATAAGTAAAAAATGACCATTGCCGTAAAAAGGAACAACTCCGTACACTGAAATAACACGAAAACGTGAATTAAGCACACGTATCATGGGTGTATTCCTGATTCTTCAGCGGCTATTTATTGCTTTTTTCAGGTCCCTGACGTTTGCACGATATCCACTCTCTGGATCGGGGATAAATATGCAATTAACTATGAAAGATAAAATCGGGTACGGGCTGGGCGATACTGCCTGCGGGTTTGTCTGGCAGGCAACGATGTTTCTGCTGGCTTATTTTTACACCGACGTATTCGGCCTGTCCGCCGGCATTATGGGTACGCTGTTTTTAATTTCCCGCGTTCTGGATGCCGTCACCGATCCGCTGATGGGACTGCTGGTGGACCGTACCCGTACTCGCCACGGTCAGTTTCGTCCGTTTCTGCTGTGGGGGGCGATTCCATTTGGGGTCGTCTGTATGCTCACCTTCTACACGCCGGATTTTTCTGCGCAGGGGAAAATTATTTATGCCTGCGTGACCTATATTCTGCTGACGCTGGTTTATACCTTCGTCAACGTGCCCTACTGCGCGATGCCGGGAGTAATTACCGCCGATCCAAAAGAGCGCCATGCGTTACAGTCGTGGCGTTTTTTCCTTGCGGCGGCAGGTTCGCTGGCGATCAGCGGCATAGCGCTGCCGTTGGTGAATATTATCGGTAAAGGTAACGAACAGGTCGGTTATTTTGGCGCGATGTGTGTGCTGGGACTGGTCGGCGTGGTACTGCTTTACGTCTGCTTTTTTACCACCAAAGAGCGTTACACCTTTGAGGTACAGCCAGGGTCGTCGGTGGCGAAAGATCTCAAGTTGCTGTTCGGTAACACCCAATGGCGAATTATGTGTACCTTCAAAATGATGGCGACTTGCTCCAACGTTGTGCGCGGTGGGGCAACGTTATACTTCGTGAAATATGTGATGGATCATCCAGAAATGGCGATGCAGTTCCTACTTTATGGCAGCATCGCTACTATGTTCGGTTCGCTGGCCTCGTCACGCCTGTTGGGCCGCTTTGACCGGGTAAAGGCTTTTAAAGCGATTATCGTCGTCTATTCGCTGATAAGCCTGCTTATTTTCGTTACTCCTGCTGAGTACATTGCGCTGATTTTCGCTCTCAATATTGTTTTCCTGTTCATCTTTAACACCACTACGCCACTGCAGTGGCTGATGGCTTCCGATGTGGTCGACTATGAAGAGAGTCGTAGCGGGCGGCGTCTCGATGGTCTGGTGTTCTCTACTTACCTGTTCAGTCTGAAAATTGGCCTGGCTATTGGCGGCGCGGTGGTGGGCTGGATTCTGGCATATGTGAACTACTCCGCGAGCAGCAGCGTACAGCCGGTGGAGGTTTTAACCACCATTAAAATCCTGTTCTGCGTGGTGCCTGTGGTGCTCTACGTTGGCATGTTCATCATGCTTTCATTTTATAAATTGACCAATGCCCGCGTTGAAGCCATCAGCCAGCAATTACGTAAGCATCGTGAGGAGCCGAAAGAGGCTATTTCTGCCGCGACCACTGCGACGTCAAATTAATGAGGAGGCAATATGTACACCATTACTAACCCTATTCTGACCGGGTTTAACCCGGACCCATCGCTGTGTCGCCAGAATGAGGATTATTACATCGCAACCTCCACCTTCGAGTGGTTTCCGGGGGTACGCATTTATCACTCGCGGGATTTGAAAAACTGGTCGCTGGTGAGCGCACCGCTGGATCGCGTGTCGATGCTGGATATGAAAGGCAACCCTGATTCCGGCGGCATTTGGGCACCATGCCTGAGCTATGCCGACGGGTTGTTCTGGCTACTGTATACTGATGTGAAAATCGTCGATTCGCCATGGAAAAATGGTCGTAACTATCTGGTGACCGCACCATCGATTGAAGGGCCGTGGAGCGAGCCCGTTGCGATGGGCAACGGCGGCTTCGACCCATCGCTGTTTCATGATAGCGATGGTCGAAAATACTATATTTACCGACCATGGGGGCCGCGTCACCACAGCGATCCGCACTGTACCATCGTGCTACAGGAGTATTTTCCGCAAACCCGGACCCTGTCTAAAACGCGCAAAACTTTGTTTACCGGTACGGCGCTGCGTTATACCGAAGGGGCGCACCTTTATCGCAAGGATGGCTGGTATTATCTGCTGGTCGCTGAGGGAGGTACCAGTTACGAACACGCGGTGGTTGTGCTCAGGGCGAAAAATATTGACGGGCCGTACGAACTGCACCCGGACGGGACAATGATGACCAGTTGGCATCTGCCGGAGAACCCGTTACAGAAAAGCGGCCACGGATCGCTGCTGGAGACGCATACTGGCGAGTGGTATATGGCCTATCTTACTAGTCGTCCGAAGCGTTTACCCGGCGTGCCGCTGCTGGCCTCAGGCGGTCGTGGTTACTGTTCACTGGGACGAGAAACCGGAATTGTGCGCATCGCCTGGCATGACGGTTGGCCGTCCGTGGAAGGAGGAAAACACGCCCAATTGACCGTGCCGGGGCCGCAAATGGTTGAAAGTCGTGCGGCTGCGGTGGTGAACTGGCGAGATGACTTCAATGGCCCGACACTCAATCCAGAGTTGCAAACTCTGCGTATTCCGTTTGATGACACGCTGGGCTCCCTCAGCGTGCGGCCGGGATTTTTACGTCTGTACGGTAATGACTCGCTCAACTCTACCTTTATCCAGTCCACGGTGGCGCGGCGCTGGCAGCATTTCGCCTTTCGCGCCGAAACACGGATGGAGTTCGCCCCGGAAAACTTCCAGCAGAGCGCCGGATTAACCTGTTATTACAACAGCAAAAACTGGAGCTACTGTTTTGTTGACTATGAAGAAGGGAAGGGGAGAACTATTAAAGTATTGCAACTTGACCATAACGTACCGTCGTGGCCGCTGCACGAACAACCCATTGCAGTGCCGGACGAGACGCGGAGCGTGTGGCTGAGGGTTGACGTTGACCATCTTATCTATCGCTACAGCTACTCGTTTGACGGTGAGCAATGGCAAACTGTGCCGGTGGAATATGCAGCCTGGAAGTTGTCGGATGATTACATCGGCGGACGCGGATTCTTTACCGGTGCTTTTGTTGGCTTGCACTGCGAGGATATTAGCGGTGATGGTTGCTACGCTGATTTTGACTACTTCAGTTACCAACCGGTCATCGAGTAAATCCTCAGGCCGGGTAGCCCAGCGCTTTCGACAACTGGCGCCCGGCCTCTTCCAGCAATCCGCGGTAGCGGGCCAGCTCGTCGTCATCGACACGGGAGGTTAACGTTGACAGGCTCAGCGCTGCAATAACGCGAGATTCATGGTTCCACACCGGCACTGCTACGCAGCGTACGTCTTGTTCATTCTCTTCGCAATCCAGCGCATAACCCTGGACGCGGGTTTGCGCCAGCGTCGCCAACAGATCTTCGCGGCAGGTAATTGTTGCTGGAGTGAACGATGTGTACTGATAGCCTTCCAGCAGAGTATTCAGCTCTGTCTCGCTTAGCCAGGCAATCAATATCTTGCCGATAGCCGTCGCATGGATCGGTAAACGACGACCGATACGTGAGTAGGCAATGGCGGCAAGCCTGCCTTCAATTTTCTCGATATAAACGCCTTCGCGTCCGTCAAGAATACCAAGATGGGTGGTCTGTCCGGTGCGTTGCGAGAGTTCCGTCAGCCAGCGTTTCGCCTTCTGACGAATGTCTATGCTGCTTACCACAAAGTTGCCGCGCTCTACTAGCTTCATGCCCAGGCGGTATTTGTCGTTTTCCGGGTTCTGGTCGATATAGCCGTATAACTGTAAAGTTTTGAGTAGCGAATGGAGGGTGCTTTTACTCAGGCCCATCTGTTTGCTGATGTCGGTGATTTTGAGTTCCGTAGCCTGTTCATTAAACAGATCGAGGATCGTCAGTGCACGTTCAACAGACTGAATAATAGGCATAATGCATGACCGCTCACGCTGGGGGGGGGGAAGATGAAAAAGTACCTTTTTTACGTTGAAAAATCAAACGGCTGGGGCAGAAAGGACGAGTGATATCATCTTGTACTGGCCTGTAGCACCAGTCAGCGAGGTACGATCGGGGAGATTCACGGCGGCGAGTAACCTCCCAATTCACGCCGTGACTGAACGCGCTCCCCACCTCATCGCGGTGTACCGTCTGAGGAGAAAATGCTTAGTTCACTTCCGCCAGGGCAGTCTTATCCACGTAGGGTTTCATCAGCGCGTCGGCCTCTTTCTGTGCCGCCTGTGCTGCGGCTTCCGGGGTGACTTTAGCATCGTTCACCACCGCGGCCAGCTGGTTTTCCATCGCTTTACGCACGGCGACGGTCTCCCAGGTGGCGTACCACGGATGCGCATACTTCAACTGCTCAAGAGCGATTGCCGCGCGCGGATCCTGCTGCAAATAGGCCTTCATTTCGGGCGTATCGTAGGCGGCTTTACGCGGTGAGAAATAGCCAGTAAAGCGGCTCCAGGCCCCGTTAACCTGCGGGCTGACCAGATACATAAGGAACTGATACGCGGCTTTTTTCTGCGCGTCGTCGATCCCCTTAAAGCTCACAAGGCTGGCGCCGCCGATCGGCACCGCGCGCTGTTCTTTGGCCGGCAGCATCGCCACGCCGAGCTCAAAATCTTTGCTGTTCTCGCGCATAAAACCCAGCGCGCCGGTGCTGAGCATCGCCATTCCGACTTTACCGGAGAAGAAACTGGCGCTGATCTGTTTCGAGTTCAGCACGCCGGAGGGCATCACTTTGTCTTTATAAATCAGGTTCTGCCAGAAGCGCAGGGCACCGATAGTGGTCGGCGTGTTGTAATACACTTCGCCCGGATAATCCTCGTTAAAGTATTGTCCGCCGTTGGCCCGCACCAGCGCTGAGAAGATCCAGCCGCCGTAATCATCGTTAGTTGACGGCAGCATGATCCCCCATTGCCCTTTACTCGCGTCGGTCAGCTTTTTGGCGTCCGCCAGCAGCTCGGCCCAGGTCTGGGGCGGCTGTTTGATCCCGGCCTGATCGAACATGGTTTTGTTGTAGTAAAGGATTGGCGTCGAATTATGGAACGGGATCGCATAGGTGGTGCCCATCACCTGGGCATTTTTACGCATTGCCGGCCAGAACGCCTGCTGCAAAAAATCCCCCGCTTTTTGATTGCCATAACGGAACAGCTCGTCCATCGGCAGGATCTCATCTTTTAGCGCCAGATCGGTGGTGAAGTTAGCGGACATAATTACCAGCGCGGGCGGTTGTCCGGCCTTTTGCGCCGATTCGGCTTTGATTTTGGTGGTATCGTAGTTGCCGGTAAAGATCCCGCGCACTTCGACATCCTGCTGCGACTCGTTGAAGGCCTTAATGATGCGGGTCATCTCCATGGTCAGCTTGCCATCCACCGGCGCCGGAAACATGAAGTCAATTTTCTCTTTTGCCAGCGCCACGCCGCTGAGAGCGAGGCTTAGCCCAACCGCAAGAGCCGTGAGAGGTTTAAACATGATTAATCTCCTGGAGTAATCGCCTGATGCACAGGCGTTAAATTATGCTGTTTCTCAGCATGAAAAAGATGAATATCGTCGGGCGAAAAGCCGAGAAGCAGGGCGTCGCCTTTCTCCGGCACCGCTCCGCGATGGCGACGGCTAAAGCGTAAGGTGCCGATAGGGGTGCTGACGTGGAGCAGATAATCGGCTCCCATCAGTTCTCGTTGCAGCACGGTGGCGGGCAGGCGCAGATGGCTCTCTTCCACGCGATCGCTGATATGTTCCGGACGAATACCTAACCAGACGCGGGATTCTTCCCGGTAGCCCGGCGGTAGCGGGTGACGTTGTTCGCCAAGGAGTACCTGACCATCGGCGCAGGGCAGCGACAGCAGATTCATCGCCGGGGAGCCGATAAAACCGGCGACAAACAAATTGGCCGGATTCGCGTAGAGATACTCCGGGCGTCCGACCTGCTGTACGTGACCGCCGTTCATCACCACAATACGGTCAGCCATCGACATCGCTTCCGTCTGGTCATGGGTGACGTAGATGGTGCTGATGTTGAGCTGCTGGTGGAGGTCCATAATGCTGTCGCGTACTTCGCTGCGCAGGCGGGCATCAAGGTTGGAGAGCGGCTCATCCATCAGGAACAGGCGCGGGTTGCGCACAATTGCCCGCGCCATCGCCACCCGCTGCCGCTGACCGCCGGAAAGCTTCGCCGGTTTGCGGTCCAGCAGGTTTTCCAGTTGCAGCATCTGCGCCACTTTCTCCACCCGCGGCTGCCAGCTGGTTTTATCCTCTTTTCTCACCTTCATGCCGAAGGTGATGTTGTCGCGCACCGACAGATGTGGAAACAGAGCATAGTTCTGGAAAATCATCGCAAAATTACGCTCTCTGGGCGACATTTCGCTGATGTTCTCATCATATAGCCAGATTTCCCCCGCGCTGACCGGCTCCAGCCCGGCGATCAGGCGCAGCAGGGTGCTTTTGCCGCAGCCGGACGGGCCGACCAGCACCACGAATTCACCGTCGTGAATATCCAGCGACAGGGCGCTGAGGGCCGGTTTACCGTCAAATTGTTTACTGATGTTTTGCAGACTAAGCATGGTGATTAGCGATCTTCCGTTGGGCAACTGATATGTTCGTCGTACATCCACGGCCCGGCGTAATGAGTCAGCGGATGTTGATAGCTCACCCACCGATCGCCCACCTGGCGATGCATCAGGCATGACGCGGGGGAGAGGTCGTAATACGGGCGCGTATCTTCGTGAAAATAGGGGACCTGGTGGACGGTTCCCGGAATGGTGGAGATGATGGCCTGGCGATATTGAGTCATGGTCAGACTGTGGTTATGGCCGCAAAAAATGCGCGTCAGCGACGGGAAACGTTCAACCAGCGCCAGCAGACGGTGGCCGTTCTCGCAGGCGATGGGGTCCATCTGCGCGTTGCCCAGCGGCAGCGGCGGATGATGCATAAACACCGTCGCCGGTTTGTCGCCGCCATCAAATAGCTGCGCTTCCAGCCATTTGATGGTGTCGTCCGTTAGCCAGCCTTTCGACGTCCCCGTCCGGCTGGAGTCGATAAACAGCAGGCGAGTGGCAAAATCGTCTACCGCATAATGCATATTTTGCGCGTCGTTACCGAGCAGCGGACACAGAGGATGCAGATATTCCAGAAACAGTTCTTTATCGTCGTGGTTGCCGGGAATGAGATAGCGTGGATAGTTGAGGTTGCCGAGGATCTGCCGGGCGACCTGGTACTCTTCCGGGCGACCGCAGTTGACGATATCTCCGCTTACCACCACCGCGTCAGGGCGCTCCTGCAGGGCATTAAGCTGGGAGACCACATCGGCGTTGGCGGCGTTGACATCAATAAAACCGTATAGCTTCTGGCCGTGGCTGCGGAAATGGGTATCGGAAATTTGCGCGAGCAGCATGAATAACTCCTTATTTGATCCCGGCGAAACCGAAGCTTCGCAGGAACTGTTTCTGGAAAAGAATGAACGCCAGCATCAGCGGCAGGCAGACCATTAGCGTTCCGGCGCCGATGGTGCCCCACTGGCCGCCGGATTCCGCGCCCATGGCGAAGGAGACCAGCCCCACGGTCAGTACCTGTTTATCCGGGTCGTTAAGCATCATCAGCGGCCACAGATACTCGTTCCAGTGGTAGGTAATGCTGACGGTGGCGAAGGCCAGCACCGAAGGCCATGACATCGGCAGCAGCACGCGGAACAGCACCTGCCACCAGCGACAACCCTCCATCAGCGCCGCCTCTTCCAGCTCTTTGGGGATGGCGAGAAATGCCTGACGCATCAGGAACACGCCGAACGCCGAGGTGAAATAGGGCATCATCACCCCGGTGAGAGTATTGAGCAGGCCGAAGGTTTTCAGGGTCAGCATGTTCGGCACCATCATCACTACCGGCATGATCATCAACTGCACGAGGAACAGCAGAAACAGCGTCTTTTTGCCGCGGAACTCGTGGCAGGCGAAGACGTATCCGGCGGTGGTGATGGTCAACAGCTGTACGCAAAAGGTGCCGAAGGCGAAGATAATGGTGTTGGCATAGAGGTTCAGCCAGTCGGCGCTGGCCCAGGCATCGCGAAAGTTATCCAGCGTCAGCGGCAGTCTGGGCAGCAGGGATGCCATATCTTCGCCGAAGGTTGTGGCGCTGAACGAGGTCGCCAGCATCCACAAAAACGGGCTTATCCACAGCAGCGCCAGGCAGCACATTAATACCGTCACGGTAAAGGGTTGCGAGCGGCGCAGGCGCAGCCACAGCGGGCGCGATGCGCGCTGCGAACGTAGTACCAGCGGTGAGATTTCAGCGCTCATAATGCGCTCCTTTCTCCAGCAGTTTGAGGTTAATCAGCGAGAAGGCGAACAGCCCGGCCAGGGTCAGGAAAGTGGCGGCGGAGGCTTTACCTAAATCGTGGGTGTCCCAGGCGAGGTTCTGAATGTAGTAAAGCAGTACGGTAGTGGCGTTATCCGGACCGCCACGGGTCATCACCGCTACGTGGTCAATCTGGGTAATGGAATAAATCAGCGCCGTGGTGATCACGAAGCTGAGCGTCGGGCGCAACAGCGGCAGAGTGACGTTAAAAAAGACCTGCGTGCGGGTGGCCCCTTCCATGATCGCCGCCTCGCGGGTTGACGCCGGGATGCTTTGCAGCCCGGCAAGGAAAAACAGCATGTAGTAACCGGCGAACTTCCACACGCCAATGAGCGCCAGCGCCAGTAGCGCACTGTTGCTGCGTCCCAACCAGTTGTTGTTCATCGGGCCGAACAGCTTCGCCAGGTAATGGTCCAGCAGTCCGAGACCGGGCATAAAGATAAACAGCCACAGCGCGGCGGCGCTGACCATCGGGATAATCATCGGGAAAAAGAACGCGGTGCGCAGCCAGCGATTCACGCGGTGATTTTCGGCCAGAGCGACCGCCAGCAGCAGGGCGAGAGTGACGCCCGGCACCACCGTCAGCAGGATATAGAGCAGATTGTTAACCAGAGACTGCCAGAAGACGTCATCGGCAAACAGGCGGGCGAAGTTTTCCAGTCCGACATACTGGCCGCCATCGCTGGCCATTCGGGTATCGAACAGGCTGTCATACACCGAACGCCCCAGCGGCAACCAGGTAAACAGTAATAAAAACAGCAGGGAAGGCGACAGTATCATCCAGGGGAGCCAGTATTTTCTCATGGCGGCAGATGTCTCGTACAGGCGTTTGTAGAAGCCCGGATTGTGAAAAGGAATGACTGCAAAGGTATGGCAGTGAGATGACGGTTTAATGAACGAATCAGATATGCCGGGCAGAGTGGCTGCCCGGCATGGGGATGAGCGTATCGCCTAAATTATTTGCCTCCAGGCAACCTGCGCGTTGCCTGAAGCATAGACGGGAGCGTCAGAAATCGGCTTTTAGCACCACACGATAGCGGGCCTTGCCCTCGCGAACGTGCTTCAGCGCGTCGTTGATTTGCGACATCGGGAACAGCTCAGTGGTCGGCGCGACTTTGCTACGCCCGGCAAATTTCATCAGCTTGCGCAGCTCAGACGGGTTGCCGGTGGCTGAGCCGGAGATGCTGCGGTCGCCGCCAATCAGGGTAAAGGCGGAGACCGGGAACGGCTTCATCACCACGCCGACGGTATGGAAGTTGCCGCCGTAGGCCAGCGCTTCGAAGTAGGGCTGCCAGTCGAGATCGACGGCGACGGTGTTGATGATCAGGTCGAACTGACCGGCGAGCGCTTTTAAGGCGTCAGGATCGCGGCTGTTGACCACGCGATCGGCCCCCATCGCCAGCACTTCCGGCTCTTTGGCCGGGTTTGAGCTAAAGGCGGTGACTTCCGCCCCCATCGCACGCAGCAGCTTGATGGCGATATGACCGAGGCCGCCAATGCCGATGACGCCGACGCGGCTGTTTGCCGTGACGTGATGCATCAGCAGCGGTTTGAAGACGGTGATGCCGCCGCAGAGCATCGGCCCGGCGGATTCGATATCGATGTTTTCCGGCAGCGGGATCACCCATTGCCAGTCGGCGCGTAGCTTATCGGCAAAGCCGCCGCGGTTGGTGATGGTTGGTACCGTTCCTTCCAGGCAGTTAATCTGATTGCCGCTGATACAGGCATCACAGTGCCCGCAGCTGCGCGCCGTCCAGCCGATGCCTACCTTCTGGCCGATTTTCAGTCCTTTATCCTGCGCCGCGTTGCCCAGCGCAGCCACGCGACCAATCACCTCGTGACCGGCTACCAGCGGATAGCTCGACATACCCCATTCGTTGTCGATCATCGACAGGTCGGAGTGGCAGATGCCGCAGTATTCCACCTGTACTTCGACATCTTCCGGCTTGAGATCGCCGGCATCGTACTCCCACAGCGACAGATCGGCCCCCGCTTCTTTGGCGGCGTAACTTTTCATTTTGCTCATCACAGTTTCCTTGGGTTTGGCGTGGTTAAGAAGGAAGTGTAGAGCATACGGCGGGCGGGTGCTGAAAGAAGGTGGAGCAGGAGAATGGGAAAACGGGCGCTTAAAGAAGTTAAGGCACTGAACAGATGAAAAATTCATCACTTGATGGCTGGAGGACGTAACGTTGCTTGCATGGCAGCGTATGACAGGTATAATCCACAACGTTTCCGCATCCCCTTCAGTGCCGAAGTGGCGAAATCGGTAGACGCAGTTGATTCAAAATCAACCGTAGAAATACGTGCCGGTTCGAGTCCGGCCTTCGGCACCATCGGAACATCAATAGACGTCAACGGACGTCTTTTTTTGTGCCTGAAATCCAGTATCCGCAAGGCTTTCCTCGCTTTTCCTCTCAACTGACGTCAATCTGAGTTACCCCACATCAACATGCTTGTGAGTATAGAACCGAGTATATATGCTGGTTCGATAATGGTTGTATACTCACAGTGGTACATGGAAGGAGAACTTTTATGGCTCTGACAGATATCAAAGTGCGTTCCGCAAAACCGCAGGAAAAGGAGTATACCTTTGTCGATGGGGATGGCATGTTTTTGCTTATTCATCCCAATGGCTCAAAGTACTGGCGGTTCCGCTTTCGCTTTGGTGGCAAGCAGCATCTGATGGCGTTTGGTGTTTATCCTGAAACATCACTAGCCGATGCGAGGCAGAAGAGGGAAGAGGCCAGAAAGCTTGTTGCTGCTGGTATTGATCCTCGTGAGCATAAGCGTGCTGTAAAGGAGGAGCAGGCGAAAGAGGCCATTACCTTTGAGTCAGTTGCCAGAGAGTGGCATGCAACTAACAAGAAATGGTCAGAGGATCATAGTCGACGGGTTCTGAAGAGCCTGGAAGACAATTTGTTCCCAGCGATTGGGAAGAGAAGTATTGATAGTTTTAGTACGCGCGATCTCCTTGTTCCTATCAAAGTAGTTGAGGCTACAGGGCGTCTTGAAGTGGCTTCGCGTCTTCAGCAGCGTACCAATGCGATTATGCGTTATGCAGTGCAAAGCGGTTTGATCGATTACAATCCTGCTCAAGAGATGGCTGGGGCAGTTGCTTCAAGTAATCGTGTCCATCGACCAGCACTTGAACTGAAACGCTTACCTGAACTACTCCACCGAATTGATAGCTACACCGGAAGGTCTTTAACCCGTCTGGCTGTTGAGCTGACGTTATTAATCTTTATTCGTTCCAGTGAGTTGCGCTTTGCCCGTTGGCCCGAGATCGATTTTGAAAGGGCAATGTGGACAATCCCGGCGGAACGAGAAGCTATAGAAGGTGTTAAGCATTCGCAACGAGGTTCTAAAATGCGTACACCTCACTTAGTGCCGCTGTCTCGTCAGGCATTGGCAATCCTTAAACAGGTTCACAAACTTAGTGGCGAGCGCGATTTTGTTTTCATTGGCGATCATAATCCGCGTAAACCGATGAGTGAAAACACTGTGAACAAGGCGCTGCGTGTTATGGGTTATGACACAAAGGTCGATGTTTGTGGGCATGGTTTCAGGACTATGGCATGTAGCTCGTTGATTGAATCTGGTTTGTGGTCGAGGGATGCGGTAGAGCGACAGATGAGTCATATGGAACGTAACTCGGTAAGGGCTGCTTACATTCATAAGGCCGAGCATTTGGACGAGCGCAGGTTGATGCTGCAATGGTGGGCTGATTTTCTGGATGCGAATCGGGAGAAGGGGATTAGTCCGTTTGATTTTGCTAAAGTAAAGACATAGTATTTTTATTAATTAACATATTGAAAAATAGTATGTTTATGTTATTGGTGCCATTATTCAATGGCTAACTTACACCGCACTTATTTGTGAAACGAAATTGAATGCTTCTTCATCGTCGACTAAATAGCTGCGCGGAATAGTGCTCCACTTTTTGCCAGCCCTTGCGGGGCAAGGGGTTAGGGCGGCCACCTCCGCTAAGTAGCACTACGCCCAGCTTGCTGTGTTTTACTCTTACGCGGCTGCCATATGTTAAAAAATGGTAAGTGTAGCGGTATTAGACGCAGCTATTTAGTTTTCTCCCTTAACGTGTGCATCGTACTGACATTTCCTTATTAAAACATACGATGCGCTGTTTTTCCCGGTGCTGAGGACCGGACAGAAGTGTGCAAGAAAGGGGCCGCATCTTACCCATCGAGAATTTAATGCGACAGCCCCTATAAAAATCTGATGAAATTTAAAAATGTTTTCTTATAAAGTCGATTCTTGAACCTTTGATTTAGTGGAATTGCCTGTCACTTTAGCCAATAACATGCAGATGATAACACAAATTATAATCGAGGCATATCCCCCGCCAAAGGGTAATATAGTAAATACCCCGAACACGGCGATTGCTTTGACAATAAAAATTACTGGAAGTGCACTAAGTGATAATTTGGCAGGGCTATTAAGTAGTCTATCCATAAATAGAGCTCCAAATAATGCAGGCAACAAAAACTGCAGTGCATCCAGAACAGTTTGAGGTAAAAGCTCAATGATTAATTGCCCTGCGACTGCCAGGAATGTCATCAAACTTAGACTTATAAAGGTTGACACTGAAATACCAATAGCCGAGATGATAGTTCCTTCCTTTGTGCCAAGTTGATAACCCGAGGCATTCAATGCTTGTGTGGAAGCAGGAACCCGAACCTCTTTCGTATTCCCTGCCATATAAGAAAGATACATACCAGGCGTTCCGAAAATAGATTGAAGTGAAATCGGATCGACTATGTACCATGGTAGTAATATTGAAAGCATTGACACCATGCCAGTAAAAACACTATCAGTTGTTGGATGGGCATCAAAGTAAAATAGTAAAACCAGAACAGGTAAATAGGCGACGAGTAATACTAATCGAGTACACCATTTCCCCCTGCTAACGATATAGGGAAGATAGTCATTATTGTAAATATCATTTTTTGCTTGAGTCATATTTTTCCTTATTTATATAATACAGCAACGCTCATCCCAATCAGCATGCAAATTGTCAACCCCCATTCTTTAAGCCATTGTAAATTGGCTTTTCGATTATATAAGACTATCGCGGCCATAGATAATGCAGAGGCAATAATTGCAATAGTATTGGCACCTAATGGGTAGGCAAAGTTCATCGTCAGAGCGCCAAAACTACCGATCATTGCTCCACTACCGATGATAGGGATCAGGTGGATATTACCTCCTGACATAAAATGATTAACCTTATCCATTCGGTGCGCAAAGAAAGAAACAAACAGAAGAAATGGTAGCCCACAAGTTGTCATCACTATCGCTGCAGCACAAAGGTAATCAACCGATAGTTCATCCTTGCCTAACTTGATCCCCATCCCATCAGCTGTGAAAGCGGCTTCCATCAACGCGTCAGCTACAGAGCCGATAAAATCAACGCGCATCCAGGCCATCGGCGCCCCGACATAGAGCATCAGCGTCAGTATGCCGGAGAGCATCATAAAGCAGGGACCGATGGAGGCAATTGATGCCCCCCGGATAGCACTGCGTACTGCTGTATCGGGAATACCGATGTCAGCAGCAGTTTTCAGGCTTTTACGAAAAAATAACCAGGCCTGAAAAAAAACAAAGCATAATGCAGGTGCGGCAGCCATCCATAATATCGGACTATTTGCTATCTGATTATACTGCTCAGTCATTTTCGGTCCCCTTACAGTCATCTAATTTAAAACAGAAAGTACACATATTGTCTGTGAAAAAGTGTTTTTCGTGGATACATTTAAGGTCGGGGTTATAGCCATACGCGATAGCTGGATCAATCATTTCGCAATACAGAATTCCGTATTTTTCCATGCCCATTTTCTGAAACTCACTAGCGAAAACACAACGTGAAAATACTTGTTCAACATATCCCTTATGATAAGTATCAATGCTTTCAAATTCATCGCTTCGGTCCATATCATAACTGATAAGATAATTATCACTATCGTTGTTTTTCCCACGCGCAAAGGCACGTTTTGCAATCCCTTCGCCGCGTTCAACGCCAAAATTCCATACACCTCGTTTAATTGCTTCACTTCCTTTTTCACCAAACTCATCAACAACCTCTTTTGCAAGATGAACAAACATTCGGGCAAACATTTGATACATGGAGACTGGCTCTAAGTCATCGGCAATTTTATTACTTAACATTTTATTTTCGCTCATTTTTTCTTCCTGTGAGTTATTTTTTTGATATTAATGTTGGTCTATTTTTTTTACTACGTTATAAAGTACATCTGTTCCCTTACCCATAAATTCCCATGGTACAAATTCCGCAGGATTATGTGTAATACCTTTCACACAAGGAACAAACAACATGGCTGCATTGCTAATATCAGCCATGATCATTGCATCATGACCAGCACCGCTGCTCATTGAGCGGTATGTCAGATTGCATTCATTACAGGCTGTTTTAATAAAGCCTTTTAGCGTGTCATCCATCTCCACTGGTTTTTTGAAAGAGGTTTGTTCAGCTTCTATATCAACAGAAAACAATGTAGCTACCATGATACTTTCACTTTGTGCAAAGCGTATAATCTCTTTCACTATTTCTGACTTACCAGAGCGAATATCGACAGTAAATCGACATTCGCAAGAAATACTGTTTGCCGAGCCTGGCTCTAAATGGAACTTCCCGATAGTCAAGGTTGCTATTTCCGGGTACTTATCAATGACATATTGAGTTAATCGTGACGCCAGCATATTGCCCGCCGCTCCGGCATCCTGACGCATCAGCATGGGTACAGTTCCGGCGTGCCCTGCCATTCCCTGAATAGTAACGACCATTTGACCAATAGCTACAATATTGTCCACAACACCAATATCAGTTTGGTTATTTTCTAAAAAAGGTCCCTGTTCATCGTGTAACTCAATAAAGGCTTTTATACTGCTGGGTAATCGGTGTGCTGGAACAACTGGATGACCGGAAGAATAGGTTTTCAGTACATCACGCAGAGTTTCATTGTTTTCATTATGAATTCTGTCACGATCTTGATCGTTGAATTCACCACTGATAAAACGACTGCCCAGCAATACAATGCCAAACTGGGTTCCTTCCTCCTCTATAAATGCAATTACCTCATAAGGATGTTCCAGTTGGATGCCATCCTCTTTTAACATTCTGGCAACTTCAAGGGCGGCAACCACTCCAGCAATACCATCAAATGCACCGGCATTGCGGACGGTATCCAAATGGGAACCGCTTATGATTGCCGGCAGTTGTGGATTTTTCCCTTGTAAACGACCATAAACATTACCGACGTCATCTTCAAATACTTCCAGTCCAGCATTCTGCATTTCTTTTTTTATATATTCAACGCCCTCTCTATATTTTGGAGTAAAACCGATACGTGTCACGCCGCCATTACAGGGGTCGGTGATAGCCTTCAACGTTTCAATGTCTTTTTGTATTCTTTTAATGTTGGCCATAGAGTTTATTCACCCTCAAGCATTATTTTTAAAATAACTTGGTCAGTAATATGCATACCATTACAGGCCAGACGGCCAACAGATATTACTGTGCTGTCCAATCCATTTTTAACAATACCATCCCCTGGAGACATTCTCTGGTTAAGTAATGCCATATCCACGCAAGTAAATGCAGTATCTACACAGGTAGCTATTTTAGATGCACAGGATGCTTTTGCCCCATCACAAACCATCCCTGAGAGTGTTCCAATCGTATTTATGACTGATGATTCGATCTGTTCATCATTTCCTTTTCTCAGAAAAGTAATTCCTCCTGCTGCTCCGCTGGATGCACATACCACACCGCAGAAAGCGGATAATTTACCAATAAATGATTTTTCATAAATTGCAATTAAATTGCTTAGTATCAACGCGCGGAAAAGACTATCTCTGGTTGCATTAATATGTCGCGCATAAATGATAACTGGTACAGAAACAGTAATACCTTGATTACCGCTACCTGAATTAATCATCACAGGTAAACTACATCCACTCATACGAGCATCAGAAGCTGCGGCTGCATAACCTTTTGCCTGAGTACGAACATGATCATTATCTGTTTGCAGGAGAATTTTACCAACATTGATTCCATAATTATTTTGTAATCCTTCATTAGCTATAGCCAGATTAAATTGAATTGATTGCTCAAGTAAAGTGACAAGAGGTGTATAATCAAGAGTACGGGAAAACTCAATTATATCCTTGATAGTATAACCATTAATTATACCAGCACTGTTTTTCTCTTCTTTTCCCTTGTAGGCTTCCGTTATTATATTGCCATTCTTGGTGATTTGAACAATATTAGTATGTTCATCTTTCACTTCAACACTAACAACATTATTTTCTTGATAGCCCTCTAAGATAAAGTGAAGAGTAGATGAACTTTCCAGCATTTCAATTGTGCATGGAATTTTATTTACAATGGAATTACATAGAGCAATTTTTTCATCATCCATATCCGTCAGGACTTCGAGCCCTTTTTCAGGATTACCAAAAAAAGCACCAATAACACAAGCAATATTAATCCCTTTCATTCCATTGGTGTTAGGAATGGTCACACTTTTTACATTTTTTATAACATTCGGGCTACAACGGACAACCATCCTCTCAGGGGGAGCGTTAAGGTATTTTGTAATAACAGAGCCCGCATAAGCTAGTGCCATTGGCTCAGTACATCCTAAAGCAAGAACCATTTCTTTTTGCAAAAGATTCAGTAGTTTTAATTTCATAAATATGTTCTTTTTTATAGTTTAAGAGTGATTACAGGATGTACTTTCATATGAGATATCCTGCAATGCTTTTATATACAATATATCCAACAATATAGAGAAATTCTTAACCTTATTGAGGTTTTTTTATGTGGTTAAGAGAATTTTTTCCCATTATGCAATGATTATTATTATTATTATTATTTCATTTAACTAATTGTATTTTAATAATAATTAAAACTTCATGTTGATATAAATCACATTAATTTTGAAAAAAATTTCATCAATAAGAGTTCCGTTTGGAAAACGGAAAATATTGTACTATGACCCGTGATCATTGAAGATGCTTGATTTTTCAGTAACAGGAGATCATGCTGTCCCCATGAAAATCTTCATCACTGACCAACAAAAAGCGGAACTTGAGCGTCTTCATGACTCCAGTCGTGACGGGCGAGTCCGGGATCGTATTAAAGCTATCCTTCTGGCCTCCGAAGGCTGGAGTTCATCCATGATAGCTCAGGCTTTGCGCCTGCATCAGACTACTGTTGACCACCATATCAGCGAGTTTCTGAACAAAGGCGAGCTGAAGCCCGAAAATGGAGGCTCAGACAGCAAACTCAGCGCTGAACAAACGGCCTTTTTAATCAGCCAGTTATCCGATAATTTATTTTACCATACCCGTGATATCGTCGCGTTTGTCGCACAGACATGGAACATCGTTTTCAGTATTCCGGGAATGAATAAGTGGCTGCACCGGAACGGTTTCACTTACAAAAAACCGTCAGGCGTCCCGCATAAATTCAGTGAAGAGAAACAAAAGCAATTCATTGAATATTATGAAGAACTCAAAGCCACCGCGGGTGATGAACCGGTTCTTTTTATTGATGCTGTCCATCCGACTCAGGCCACCAAAATAGGTTATGGCTGGATACGTAAAGGCCAGAGAAAAGCGGTAAAAACAACAGGCAGTCGTACACGGCTGAATATCATGGGGGCGCTGAATCTGAAGGCCCCGGAGCCCCCATTAATCTGTGAATATAAAACCATAAATGAATACAACGTATCTCGTTTTTTCAATGAGATACGTAAAATTTATCCGGATTATCACCAGAAAGTGCATGTTATTCTGGATGGTGCTGCTTATCACCGTTCACTTTTAGTGAAAGACTGGGCGGAAGTGGTGAATATAAAACTCCATTATCTCCCGCCGTACAGTCCAAACCTGAATCCAATAGAACGAATGTGGAAATTAATGAACGAACATGCCCGGAATAACCGCTACTTCAGCAACAGCAGGGAGTTCAGGGATGCAATATCTGAATTTTTCAGCCATACGTTACCGGAGATAGCGGGTTCTCTGACGTCCCGAATTAACGATAATTTTCAGGTGCTCAAATCTGTGTCTTGAGGTTTATTGGGTATATAAGGGCTTCCCCGGCATGTCAACGCCGGAGTTTACGATTTCTGTCTGCACTACAGTTAAAAAAAAGGGAGAGACTGCAGTACTATAAACGTTCATGGTGAATCGTCAGTAAGCGTCCAGCGAGCACCGTCTGGTCATCATCTGATGAATTCGACAAAGTGGTGTCCACCAAATAGTGGTGGGAACCAAAATGTCAGATTTGCACAAAACAGTCGCTCCCGGCAGCCGTAAGGGCCGCCCTAATTACTCTCCCGAATTTAAGCAGCAGCTTGTCGCAGCCTCCTGTGAACCCGGTGTGTCCATATCAAAGCTGGCGCTTGAAAATGGCATCAACGCCAATCTGTTATTTAAATGGCGTCAGCAGTGGCGAGAGGGGAAACTCCCGCTGCCTTCGGCAGACCTTCCTCAGCTGCTCCCTGTAACACTCGATGCCACCAGTGCCCTGCTGGCTGTGCCGCCAGAAACGCCTGCAGATAAGTCGGAAACCCTCAGTATCAGCTGTGAGGTGACGTTCCGGCACGGAACGCTCCGTCTGGATGGCGCTGTCAGCGAAGGCCTGCTGACAATATTGATACAGGAGCTTAAACAGTGATCCCGCTACCATCAGGCACGAAAATCTGGCTGGTCGCCGGCATCACCGACATGAGAAACGGCTTCAACGGGCTGGCCGCAAAGGTGCAGACCGCGCTGAAAGATGATCCGATGTCGGGTCACGTCTTTATCTTCCGCGGCCGAAGTGGCAGTCAGGTGAAACTCCTCTGGTCAACTGGCGACGGGTTATGCCTGCTGACGAAACGGCTGGAGCGTGGGCGCTTCGCCTGGCCGTCAGCCCGGGATGGCAAAGTCTTCCTCACCCCGGCACAGCTGGCGATGCTCCTCGAGGGCATCGACTGGGTGCGACAAGAAGTCGCTTAATATATTGTTTTAACACGATTTATGTATAGAACCCGTTATCCCATTAGCGGTAACCTACTGAGGCAGGCGACACCGGTAACAGTGTGGTCTGAAGCCCTCAGGACAACGTAACTCTGGAAATATCCGATCTGAATCCGTGAGGATAGAGGGGCATCTGCAAGCATCGTGCGGATGGAGAGCCAGGCTGAGCGGTTATGTGAACTGCTGATAAACGTCGTTATACCTGACAAGCCAAAGATGCTGACAGGCTTGAATCAAAAGGTGTGTGATCGGTTATTTCCTTCCAGTCTGGAAATACATGGGCTAGAGATCACCGGTGGAGAGGCGGAACCTAACCCGTTCATTTGTATATTAAGTGGAACCTGGTAAGCCCGTATAAAGGCTTGAGCGGTGTACCGAGAAACTGGTACGCACCGTTCTGAGGGGGCGGCGGCACAGCAATGTGTTGCTGCTACCCGACCGCCAGCCAAAGCGCCTGCTGTCGCCCCTCACGCTGCTGTAATTCTGGTCACACGGCGGGCAACCTGGTAGCATGCCCGCCATGAACGAACCTCTTCCCGACGACATCGCCCTTCTTAAACAACGTCTGACCGGCCACGGGTTTTGTCCGGTCACGCTGTAGGCTGATACCACCAGGTCCGGGCGAAAATGGCGTACCTTCATTGACGTGCGCACGGAATAACCAAACGGTGTGCATTATAACCAGTAGCAAACGCCAACTACCTGATACTGCAAGCATTCCGGCGATAGGGCAGAGACGCTGATTTCCGGTGTAGTAATAGCAAAGGCCGGGAGAGAAACCGCTGTTGGCAACATAAATCGCTTGATCATAAAAACACCTGCAGCAGTGAATATGATGCAGATGTAACGGTTTCAAATCGAACCGGCCTTATAAAATTAAATATCCAGTATGTATAATTTCAGTATCGTCAGTTTCTCGCTGTACCCTTCGCGCACAGCGTATCCAGTACCAGTCTGATAAAGCGCCGATAATCAGCCTCCACGCTGATCTGGATTTCCGGCAGGTGATACCAGTTGTGTGAGTGACGGAAATCAGCCACGGTTTGGCCCAGCGTGGCCTGTCCTTGTGTTTCCACCGCTACTCGGGCGGGCACGGTTTTCAGCAGATCCGGAACTAACACTACCGCGACGGCCATGGCATCAATCATCACGCAATAGGACTGGTAGCCTCGACCAAGGACGAAGCGCATCATTTTAGCGGCGTGGTTCGCCTCCGGCTGTGGGGAGTGTTCGAGCCGCAGGATATCGTCTTCGCTGACGTTTACGTTAAAGTGCGTTGCCACATCGAGCCCGACCGCCTGAAATGCCACGCCGGACTCCAGTACAATTTTCGCCGCTTCCGGGTCAACAAACACGTTCCATTCCGATTGCGGGTTATCCCCCGTCGCATTCTCGAACGATGCGCGGTTTGTCCCCCATGCTCCGGCTATCGCCACCACGCGCTTAATCAGCGGCGCGATATCCGGGGCTTTTAACAACGCCATGGCGAGATTGGTCAAAGGGGCAAGTGTGATAACGGTGATTTCATGAGGGTGTTGGCGCGCGCTGTCGATGATGAAATCTACGGCGTGCCTGGGCTGGGCCGCGAGCTCTGGAGCTGGATGATGGTTGTTGCCAAGGCCATCATCACCATGGCTGAAAGGATCTGATGGTAGCGGGCGGATCAGCGGTTTGCTCATCCCTCGATATACCGGAATATCCGGGCGTTTGAGCAGTTCCAGTACGGTAAGCGCGTTGTGGGTGGTTTTTGCCACCGGCAGGTTGCCGCAGACAGTGGTGATACCAAGAATGTCCAGTGCGGGCGATTTTGCCGCCAGAATCAGGGCGATGGAATCGTCCATACCGGGATCGCAGTCAATAATCACTTTTTGCATGAGTTTCCTCCACAGGGGATGTTGAACAGACGACAGGGTTTTTAAAGCCGAAGATAAAAATCAGCAGCGTGATGACGCCAGCCACCACCGGGATCAGCCAGACAATGCGCCACTGCGCCAGGTTATTGACATCATTAACAAAAACGTTGAGGACATTGCCCATTACCAACGAACCGAGTAGGGAGCCTGCCCCCATCGAGATAAACATCATCAGTGACTGTGCCTGAGCGCGGATGGAAGGCGGGGCCATCATGTCCGTTACCATCTGTGAAACGATGATGTAAAAACCCATAATGAAGCCGTGCAAGGCAATCGCGATGATCGCCAGCGTCAGACCGGGATAGGTAGTGCTGGTTAGCAACAGTGAATAGCGCAGCACAATCGCCAGAAGCCCCATTACCATAATGGTTTTCAGGCTGAAACGTAGCGCAAACAGCGGGATCAGCGCGGTGACCAGAACTTCACTCACCTGGCCTACAGACATAAAAGCAGCAGTTCGCTCCAGTCCCGCAACATTGAAATAGAGGGGAGCATACTGATCGTAAAGCGTGGACAACATAGTGGCGAAGCAGCAGCACAGCACGAAAACCCTGAACCCACTTCCAGGGCGGTCCAGAGTGCGAAAAGCGTCTGCACCAGTGATATCACGCAGGCGAAACACGCTATTCCCAGCGGCTGGTGGCGTATGCGGCAGAATAAACAGATAAATCAGTCCGGTGACGATCGCCACACCGCCGCTAATGATAAACGGTGTAGCGGTTTTTTCGGCCTGTAGCAGGCTGATCAGCGCTGCAGCGGCAATCCATCCCACCGTTCCGCCGATACGGATAAGCGGAAAGAACTTGTTCCGGTCGGTGACGTGGGTCATCGCCACGCTGTTTGCCAGCCCGACTGTGGGGGCATACAGCAGCTTATAAAGAAAAAACAGCACGACAAATAACAGCGGGCGGTGTGAAAAGTACACCACCAGTAACAAAATGCAGCCACAGAGTATAAACAATGTCGCAATCATTTTGTTCGCCGGGAAATAGCGGTCGGCAATGGCTCCTGACAGTAACGGAGATATCATCATCGACAACGGGAAGCCGGAAACGGCATAAACAATATATTCCCGCATTCCTGCTTCATTCATATAGATGGTCAGGGTGATCATCGATGTTCCCATCAGGAAATAGACGGTGAACATCATTGAAAAAAGCAGGATGTGGATACGGTGGGGATGATGGGCACGGAGAAGCGAGATGGCATTTATCATGATGGCTCTCCTTCAGTAGCGGCTGTAACAACCTGCTGGTGCAGTACAGACAGGATGGTAGTTTGCATAAACAACTCTCCTTATCGACGCAATGTGAATGCCCTGCCTGACGATGAGAAAAAGCGTTCCGGGGCAAGGCGTTAATGTTTCTCCGGAACCGGAAAATTGGAGGCTGCCAGGGGCGGTTTTGTGTCCGGCAATGGATGTTTCGGCAGGCGGGAATCTTCCTGACAGTGGTAGCGAGTGGGCCAGATAGTGGCCGGATAAACGTTCAGTGAGGTGGCAATCAGCCACTCGCCTTTCGGCCAGGGACGTGAAAGCGCATTCGCCAGCGTGGAGGAGGCCAGCTCCGCTTCCCGCGATACCACTGCCATACTGGTGCCGCATTTGTGCAGGGCGGCGATGATGTCGGCTGGATGCCAGTCTTGTTTAGTCACTCCTTTTACCTCACAAACTTGCATGTTTAACAAATTATCCTGTTTTGGGATTATTTTGTAAATCACTGATATTCGATTTTGGGATAAAAATCGAGTATCACAAATGTCATCTATTTATACTGAACAGTATCAGCAGGTTATAAGACTGTTGCGTTCGGCGAGACAGGCGCGAGGTCTGACGCAAGCGCAACTTGCAAAAGCATTAGGTCGTCCACAGTCATTTGTTGCCAAAGTTGAAAATGGTGAGCGTCGTCTGGACATCATCGAATTTGCCCATATTGCTTATTTGCTATCTTTGGATCCTGCTGCCGTACTGAAAACAGTTTTGCCTCAGAAGTGACGTTTTATAAGCTCATCGTTGTTGGATTTGATAGTAAATATCCTATTTTTGGATATTTAGCCGGTGCCATGATAGTCGGGCCTTAATTTATTGTTGAGGCTGACGAAATGACTTCTGTCTACTCCATTGAATACCTGATGGTTATAAAGGCATTACGTGAAGTGCGGGTTGCTGGCCATATCACCCAAGAAGAGCCAGGTAAGGCGCTGGGAAGACCACAATCTTTCATCGCAAAAGTAGAAAACGGAGAGCGGCGGTTAGATATCGTTGAGAGTGTTAGAAATTCTGTGTCATTCCAGTAATATACAATCAAGAAGGAATGACACATGTCCCAGCCCTTCGATTTCGACAAAGCCCTCAAGGCACTTCAGTCCGCTCAGGCATTAACCGGTAAAGATGGTATCTTAACACCTTTAATCAAACAGTTAACCGAAGCTGCACGGGTTGCCGAACTGGATTCTCATCTGGCTCAGAATGTTGAAGCTAACCGGAAAACGGCTCTGGTAAAAAGACCATCAAAGCACCGACCGGTAGTTTTGAACTGGCAACACCGCGTGATCGCAACGGCACGTTTGAACCGCAACTGGTGAAAAAGCATCAGACCACACTGTCCGACGAAATAGAGCGCAAGATCATTCGGCTGTTTGCGCTGGAAGCAACTGAGCTGATGTATCTCCACAAATAAAGACAGGCGTAATGGCATGTCCTCCTGTCCGCCAGTCCTCATATCCAACCTAACATCCCTGACATTTCCTCTGCCTTCATCTGGTGAAACTCTTGCACCGTTTGTGATCGACGCGGTGCCATATTGCCCCCTTTTGGTATTCCGTTGTCATCGCTGTTTTCAGGGTGCGTGAGATTATAAATATTTACTACCAGTGATTTCAGTGGATTACAAAATTTGGCACCAGAATTGCTTATTCATTAATGGCTGATGGCCGCACACAGAAAAAGCGCACTTAAAATGCGCAATGCAACCACATAACCACATTTCTTCACACAGGATGCTTTATGAAAAAGATTATGTTCTCTACTTTATTCGCAGCAGCTTCTCTGCTTGCCGTCGCGCAGCAAGCGCATGCGGGCGCCACGTTGGATGCAATTAAGAAGAAAGGGTTTGTTCAGTGCGGTATCAGTGATGGTCTGCCGGGGTTCTCTTATGCCGATGCCAGCGGCAAATTCACTGGTATTGATGTGGATGTCTGTCGTGCCACTGCGGCTGCGGTGTTTGGCGATGCCAGCAAAGTCAAATACACGCCACTGACGGCAAAAGAGCGTTTTACCGCGCTGCAATCCGGTGAAGTGGACATTCTGTCCCGTAACACGACCTGGACCTCTTCGCGCGATGGCGGCATGGGCTTCCTGTTTGCCGGCGTGAACTATTATGACGGCATCGGTTTTCTGACCCATAAAAAAGCCGGTCTCAAAAGCGCGAAAGAACTGGATGGCGCCACCGTCTGTATCCAGGCCGGTACCGATACTGAGCTGAACGTAGCGGATTACTTCAAAGCTAACAATATGCAATACACGCCGGTGACCTTCGACCGCTCTGACGAATCCGCCAAAGCGCTTGACAGCGGCCGCTGCGATACCCTGGCGTCCGATCAGTCTCAACTGTACGCGCTGCGTATTAAGCTGGGCAAACCGGATGAGTTCATTGTTTTACCGGAAGTGATTTCGAAAGAGCCGCTGGGCCCGGTGGTTCGTCGCGGGGATGACGACTGGTTCACCATCGTTAAATGGTCGCTGTTCGCCATGCTCAACGCTGAAGAAATGGGGATTAACTCGAAAAACGTCGATCAGCTGGCGGCAAAACCCTCCAACCCGGACGTGGCTCACCTGCTGGGTGCTGAAGGCGACTTTGGCAAGGATCTGAAGCTCGACAACAAATGGGCGTTCAACATTATTAAACAGGTCGGTAACTACCAGGAAAGCTTTGACCGTAACGTCGGTAAAGACAGTGCTCTGAAAATCTCGCGTGGCCTGAATGCGCTCTGGAATCAGGGTGGCATTCAGTACGCACCGCCGGTGCGTTAATTCCGCCTTCCCGTCGGGCACTGCGCCATGCGGTGCCCAATGCGTTTTTTCACTGAGGTTTCAATATGTCTCAACGCCCAACCGTAAAAAGGGATTTTTCCATCGGTAACCCTACGGTTCGCGCCTGGTTTTACCAGATAGTCGCCATTGTGGCTGTGTTTACCGTTGCGGGATATCTCATCCACAACACGGTAATAAACCTGGCCAATCGCGGCATTACCTCCGGTTTTGGTTTTCTTGAACGTAACGCTGGCTTCGGCATTGTCCAGCATCTGATTGATTATACGGAAGGCGATACCTACGCGCGCGTGTTCCTGGTGGGATTAACCAATACCCTGCTGGTTTCCGCGCTCTGTATCGTTTTCGCTTCTATTCTCGGCTTCTTTATCGGCCTCGCGCGTCTGTCGGATAACTGGCTGCTGCGTAAGCTATCAACCATTTACATCGAAACGTTCCGTAATATTCCACCGTTGTTACAGATTTTCTTCTGGTATTTCGCGGTGCTGCGTAATCTGCCCGGTCCACGCCAGGCATTGAGTGCGTTCGATCTGATATTTGTCAGCAATCGTGGCCTGTACATCCCATGGCCTACCTCAGCGCCGGGCTCCTGGCCCTTTGTCATCGCACTGGCGCTGGCGATTGCCGGTAGCGTCGGCTTGCTGAAGTTTAATCGCAAACATCAGTTAAGGACCGGTCAGTTGCGCCGTACCTGGCCGTTTGCCGTGGCAATGTTCATCGTCTTCCCACTGATCGCTCATCTGCTATTTGGGGTCGCCGCCCACTGGGATATCCCGCAACTTCGTGGATTTAATTTCCGCGGCGGGTTCGTCATGATCCCAGAGCTGGCTTCCCTGACCCTGGCGCTGTCGATCTACACATCGTCGTTTATTGCTGAAGTGATTCGCTCCGGTATTCAGTCGGTCCCGTCCGGGCAGAATGAAGCCGCCCGTTCGCTGGGATTGCCGAATCCGGTCACTATGCGCCAGGTGATCATCCCGCAGGCAATGCGGGTGATCATTCCGCCGCTGACCAGCCAGTACCTCAACATCGTGAAAAACTCCTCACTGGCGGCGGCGATCGGCTACCCGGATATGGTATCTCTGTTCGCCGGTACGGTGCTGAATCAGACGGGTCAGGCTATTGAGACCATTGCCATTACTATGGCGGTGTACCTGAGCATCAGTCTGATTATTTCGCTGCTGATGAACCTCTACAACCGCAAGATCGCGCTGGTTGAGCGTTAAGAGAACGGAATAACTATGTCTGTTACCACACATGAAACACCGCCTGTGCCGACGAATCCGGTCAGTAAAGCCTGGGCCTGGGCACGTAAAAACCTGTTCTCCAGCTGGTTCAATACCCTGCTGACGCTGCTATGCCTGTGGATTATCTGGAACGTGATCCCCCCGGCGCTGAACTGGCTGATCTTCCAGGCGAACTGGGTCGGATCAACCCGTGCCGACTGCACCAGAGAAGGTGCCTGCTGGGTGTTTATCCATGCGCGTTTTGGTCAGTTTATGTATGGCCTTTATCCCCATGAGCTGCGCTGGCGTATCAATCTGGCGCTGGTGATTGGGCTACTGTCCATCATTCCGATGTTTATCAAATCGATGCCGCGCCGTGGCCGTTACATCGTCTGCTGGGTGGTGGCCTATCCCATTATCGTCTGGCTGCTGATGTACGGTGGCTACTTTGGCCTTGGCCGCGTGGAAACCCGCCAGTGGGGCGGCCTGACGCTGACGCTGATTATCGCATCGGTGGGGATCGCCGGCGCGATACCGCTAGGTATTTTACTGGCGTTGGCGCGTCGTTCAAAGATGCCGGTCGTACGAACCCTGTCGGTAATTTTTATCGAATTCTGGCGTGGGGTACCGCTGATTACCGTGTTGTTTATGTCATCGGTGATGCTGCCGCTATTTATGGCCGAAGGGACCACCATCGATAAGCTGGTGCGCGCCCTGGTCGGGGTCGTTCTGTTCCAGTCGGCCTATATCGCGGAGGTCGTGCGCGGTGGCTTGCAGGCGCTGCCCAAAGGGCAGTATGAAGCGGCGGAATCGCTGGCGCTGGGTTACTGGAAAACGCAGATTCTGGTTATTCTGCCCCAGGCGCTCAAGGTCACGATCCCCGGTCTGGTCAACACCATCATCGCGTTATTTAAAGATACCAGTCTGGTGATCATCATCGGCCTGTTCGATCTTTTCAGTAGCGTGCAGCAGGCAACGGTTGACCCTACATGGCTGGGAATGTCGACGGAGGGCTATGTTTTTGCCGCTCTCGTCTATTGGATTTTTTGTTTTAGCATGTCTCGCTTTAGCCAGCATCTGGAACAGCGTTTTTACACCGGGCGTAAATCGCACTGAGGTTTTATATGACACAATCTATGATTAATTCTGCTGACGCAATGATGATTTCGCTCGAAAATGTGAATAAATGGTACGGACAATTCCATGTGCTGAAAGATATTAACCTGCAGGTGAAACCGCGCGAACGTATTGTGCTCTGCGGGCCTTCAGGGTCGGGCAAATCGACCACGATTCGCTGCATCAACCACCTCGAAGAACATCAGAAAGGGCGTATCGTGGTGGATGGTATTCATCTCAACGATGATGTTCGCAATATAGAACGCGTGCGAACGGAAGTCGGTATGGTATTTCAACACTTTAATCTTTTCCCGCACCTGACCGTTATACAGAACTGTACGCTGGCGCCGACATGGGTACGTAAGATACCGAAAAAAGAGGCGGAAGAGCTGGCAATGCACTATCTGCAGCGGGTACGTATTGCTGAGCATGCGCATAAATTTCCGGGACAACTGTCCGGCGGCCAGCAGCAGCGCGTCGCGATCGCCCGTTCGTTGTGTATGAAGCCCAAAATCATGTTATTTGATGAACCGACTTCCGCCCTTGACCCGGAGATGGTTAAAGAGGTGCTCGATACCATGATTGGTCTGGCAGAAGACGGTATGACGATGCTGTGCGTTACCCATGAAATGGGCTTTGCCCGCACGGTGGCTGACCGGGTGATCTTTATGGATCGCGGGGAGATTGTGGAGCAGGCGCCCCCGCAGGAGTTCTTCTCTCAGCCGAAGTCAGAGCGTACCCGCGCGTTTCTGTCGCAGGTTATTCACTAGACGCTCGATCAGCCCCCTCGCTTAGGCCGAGGGGGAAAAGGAAGAGGCCGGCCAGAGACGTCCAACACGCGCAGCGTCCCCGCCAGCAACTGCGTATTGCGTTTTATCCGGCCCTTTAACAAATGCCGTGCGCAGCCGGCGCCGCCGCATTTCGCTACCCCGCTGAGATACCAGGTCAGTTCGGGAATCAGTTCGCTGAAAGTGGCGATATGCTGCGTTGCCAGCGCGGCGTATGCCTCATTCTCGATCACCGGTATGCTGTAGCGCAACGCTTAGCGCCTCTTCACAAAGACATTGGGTTGACAGCCTTTGTGATATTGATAATCATTATCAATAATGCATTTCTTCCACGACGCGTCGGTTTACCGCAGCCGCGTTGTTCCACGGGGACTTAAGAGCATGTCATCATCCTCGATTGCGTCTTACACTACCGATTGCTGCATCGTAGGCGCCGGCCCTGCCGGGTTAATGCTCGGTTATCTGTTAGCCCGGGCGGGCATTGACGTGACGGTACTGGAGAAGCACGCAGATTTTCTGCGTGATTTTCGCGGTGACACCATTCACCCTTCCACGCTGGAGCTTATGCATCAGCTTGGTCTGCTCGACGATCTCCTGATGTTGCCGCACCAGCGCGCGGAAAGCCTGTGGGCGGAGATCGGCGGGCGCAACGTGATGCTGGCCGACTTCTCCCACCTGCCGACGCGCTGCAAATTTATCGCCTTCATGCCGCAGTGGGAATTCCTCAGTTTCCTCGCCGGACAGGCCGCCGCTTTTTCCCATTTCACCCTGATACAGTCGGCGCAGGTGATCGCGCTGCGCTATAAGCAGGGCCAGGTGTGCGGCGTACTGGCGGACAGCCCGGAAGGGCCGATCGACGTTGCCTGCCAGTTGGTGGTCGGCGCCGACGGCAGGCACTCCGTGGTGCGGGAAAAAGCAGCGCTCAGCAGCCGATCATTTGGCATGCCGCGGGATCTGCTGTGGATGAAACTCAGTAAACAAGTGGGCGATCCGTCATGGTCGATGGGTCATTCCGGGCCAAAGCGTAACTTTATCATGATCGATCGCGGCGATTACTGGCAGTGCGGCTATGCGATCGAGAAGGGGAGTTTCACGACGATCCGACAGAACGGACTGGAGAAATTCTTGCTGCAGGTGGCGAGGGTGGCTCCGTTCCAGGACGATCGCTTTCAGGAGATTGTCAGTTGGGAGCAGGTCAGATTGTTGAGCATCCGTATCGACAGGTTGAAGCAGTGGGCGAAGCCGGGCGTGCTGTGCATCGGCGACGCGGCGCACGCGATGTCGCCGATCGGCGGAGTGGGCGTCAATCTGGCGATTCAGGATGCGGTGGCGGCCGCTAACGCTATTATCCTGCCGCTGCGCCAGCGGCGTTTGCAGCTAAAACATCTGCGGCGGGTGCAGCGGCGGCGTGATTTTCCCACTAAAGCCACGCAATTTTTACAAATCAAAATGAGTCGGCGCAGGACGAAAAAACGCCGTCCGGCGGGCCGCTCCCGTTTGATGACCTGGCTCAGCAACAGCCGCTGGCTGCCGCGGTTAGTCGGCCGCATCATCGGCCTTGGGTTCCGCCGCGAAACGCCACGGATGTTTTAGCGGCATGGGGATGCCGCCTTCGCCATCTGCTGAGGCCCGTTTACCAAAGCTCACACTGTTGTCGCTGACGACATCTCAGGCCATGATGCTGAGCGTCTGTGCTTCCCTGATTCTGATTGCTGAACGTGATGGTCGTTGTCTCATCTCGCATCATCAGGGAAGAGAGGGGCCTTAATACCGATATCCGACCATGCAGGTCGTTCAGTAGGCCGCGATAATCTGTTGATAGAGCGCCTCGGCGGCGGCGAGTTTGCCCAGCTCACAGTATTCATCGGTCTGATGCGCCATCGAGGGTTCGCCGGGGCCGAGAATAATACACGGTGGCGTATTAAGCGCTGGCAGCAGCAGCGAGGCATCGGTGAAATAGGGAACGATGCGCGGAACCAGCGGTTGCGGGTGTAAAGGCTGGCACAGGCGGAACAGATCGCGGATCCACGGCGTATCCGTATCGCTGAGTACGGCGGGCAGATCCACTAATGTTTCAAGGCGCACGTCTTCCCCCAGATGCTGATGCAGGCGCGTGCAAATATCAGCGTGCCGGAGATTTGGCGCGGTACGGATATCTACATCGAACGCGGCGCTGTCCGGGACGGAGTTGATATTCAGCCCGCCGCTTATCCTCCCGACGTTCAGCGTCGGCTGGCGCATCAGCGGATGCGGCGGGCCAGGCGAGAAATGACGGATCGTTTGCAAGGCGTCTGCTGCCCGATAAATCGCGTTAATCCCCAGTTCCGGCATCGCGCCGTGGGCGGTTTTTCCCCTGGTACGGCAGCGTAGCCAGAGTGCCCCTTTATGTCCGATGACAGGATAGTTCGCCGTCGGTTCGCCGACGATCAGCGCCCCGACGTCGGGTAACTGCCCCTGTGACAGCATCGCCTGCGCGCCATCGCAGCCTGTCTCTTCCCCGCCGGTCAACAACAGCACTACGCCACTCCCCGCGCGGATTTCTTCCAACCGCGCGACGCAGGCGCAAAGAAAAGCGGCGATCGCCGCTTTCATGTCGCTGGCACCACGGCCATATAACCGGTCGCCATCCACTTCGCCAAACGGATCGCGAGTCCACGAGGCGTCGCCGAGAGGAACGGTATCCAGATGTCCGGTGAAGGCCAGCGGTAAACCGTTTTGCTGGCCGGGTAAACGGGCCAGCAGATTGCAGCGCCCTTCGCCAAAGGTCGACAACGAGACCTGAAATCCTCGTTCCCGCAGCCAGTCGGCCAGGAACGCCATGCACTCCGCTTCATGGCCTGGAGGGTTGATCGTATCGAAGCTCAGCAACTGACGGGCGAGGGCAAGCGAGGGGGTATTCATTGGCGCGCCCCGGTTAGCCAGTCGAGCGCGTTAATCCACAGGCGGCGATAGCCATCCCAGGCGCTGAACGCCTCCGGTAGCCAGTGGGCCGACATATCGCTGGTCCAGACCAGGGAGCGTCCGCGCTGATACTGACGTACCGCCAGCAGCGGATGGCCGGTTCCGGCGATGGTCGCCAGCAGTTCGCCCTGCGGATGCATTTCCACCTCGTTATAACCCAGCAGCCATGGCCATTCACCGTCCAGCCCGTCCAGCACCGGATGACGGGCGACCGTTTCGGCGTAGCAGCCTTCTGGCGTTTCTACCCGGTCGTCCCACGCCAGGCAGCGTACCGGCAGCACTTTTTCGACAGCGGTGTTACGGAAACGGGCCGCGCCGTTAATCCCCTGGAAACTAAAGTAGCCGCCGATCATCATCAGGTTGCCGCCTGCCGCCACGTAATCGTGCAGCAGCGTCAGGCGGTTGGCGGTCCGTTTGCTCTTCAGCCAGGTATCCGGATGCAGCAGCAGCGTATTGGCGCCGATATCGGAAAGAATAATCACATCCCACTGCTGCAGCGCTTCAAGAGTCAGCGGAAAGTGGTTTTGCGCTTCATGGGCCGGCATGTGGGTGACGGCATAGTCGCTGTCCGCCAGCGCCTGCATAAATGCGTCCGCCCCGCTGTGAAAAGTGGCGGTAAAGAACTGATCAAAACCCTTTACGTGCGTGGCGCTGCTGGTCCATGATTCGCCGACCAGTAAAACTGATTTTTTCATTGATTTCTCCATTAGCCGCCGAAGACGCGCTGCGGGTTAGCGATCATCAGCGTTTCCAGTTGTTCGCCGCTGACGCCGTGACGGCGCAGACGCGGAACAAAATGTTTGAGGATGTAGCCATAACCATGGCCGCCGTAGCGAGTCAGCATGGTTTTCAAAAAGACGTCCTGCGAGAGCAGAATTTGCTGAATAAAGCCGTCGTCGATCAGCTCGCGGATGGCGCGGGCGTTCTCCTCATCGGAGGGGGACTGTGCCGATTCGTCGGCGTAGTAGTAGCTCATCCCGATCATGTCATATTCGAGAAACGCGCCGCGTCGGGCGAGATCGCGCTGATAGGTCTTATCCGCAAAGCTGGGGTTCATATGACACAGCACGGTGTGGCGCAGGTCGGCGCCTTCCTCTTCAAGGATATCCAGCACCTTGTGCCCCAGCCGCTCCCATCCCGGAAGATGTACTTCAATCGGCACTCCGGTGGCGGCGTTGGCGCGTCCCGCCGCACGCAGCGATTTCTCTTCCAGCGGCGTAAAACGGCTGGATACGCCAATTTCGCCAATCAGCCCGGCAATCACCGCGGGCTTCTCTTCTTTGCCGCCGACGTCGTAGATCAGTTTGTCGGCGAGCGTGGCGACGTCCAGCGCTTTTGACCACTCCGGATGCGATGGCTCAAGGTAGAGCCCGGTGCCCATCACGATATTGAGTCCGGTCAGGCGTGAAATGCGCTGCAATGCCCGTGGGTCGCGGCCAATCCCGAGGTTGGTAGGGTCGACCACGGTGTCGCCCCCCAGAGCACGAAATTTGAGCAGTTCGGCTATCGCTGTATCGACATCGAACAACTGGCAATTATCGCGGCTCATCAGCGGATTCATCGCCAGCTCGCCAAGATTTTCAATGCTCACCGGCGCTTCGGCAATATGCCGATCGCTACAGCAGCAGGGAGCGACCCATTTCCCGGCGGCATCAAGCAGAATATGCTCGTGCATCAGGGTAACCCCCATTTTCGCCAGCGGCATCGGGCCGAGAACGGTCATTACGTGGCCACTGTTCACGCCAACCGGCAATGGCTGTGGATGACGAAAAATGGATCCTTTCACGTTCATGGTTACTCCTTAGCCGGGCGGCGAACCGGATTGAGAATGCGGGTGTTCAGCCAGATCGCCAGCAGGATGATGGCGCCGGTGGCAATCTGGGTATAGAACGGGGAGATATGCGAGAGAATCAGCCCGTTCTGGATCACGGCGATGGAAAGCGCCCCCAACAGGCTGCCGATAATGGTGCCGAATCCGCCGAACAGACTGGTACTGCCGAGCACGACCGCAGCAATCACTTGTAACTCAAAGCCTTCCCCCTGGTTGGAGGATCCACTACCAAGACGCGCGGTGATGATCATCCCCGCCAGCGCGGCGGCCATACCGCTGAGCATGTATACGCGTATCGTCACAGACTGGGTATTGATCCCGCCGCGTCGCGCGCCCTCCGCGTTGGCGCCAATTGCGGTAACGTAGCGGCCAAAACGCATATGATTCAACGTGATATGTGCGACAATCAGTACCGCGATGCCAATGAGCGCTGGCATAGGTACGCCGAACACCCAGGCCCGCCCCATCTGGATAAACGGGTTGTCTTCCGGCACCGGAATCGAATAACCCTGCGTGATCAGCAGCGCGATGCCACGCACGATCGCCAGCGTCGCCAGCGTGACGATAAACGCCGGGATCCCTTCACGGGCGATAAAGAATCCATTGATCGCGCCGATCAGCGCCCCCACCAGCAGACCGCCGATCAATACGACCGGCCACGGCACTCCCCATTGATTAAGGGCGATCGCCGACAGCGCGCCCACCAGCGCCAGGGTTGAACCAACGGAAAGGTCGATCCCCCCGGTGGTGATCACAAAGGTCATTGCGCTGGCGACGATCAACAGTGGCGCGGTCTGGCGGATGATATTCAGCCAGTTGCTGCCGGTGAGAAAGTTGCCGGTGATCAGCGAAAAGACCACGCAACAGAAGACAAAAAACAGCGCAATGCTGACCACCCCGGAGTGGCTGTGCATAATGCGCTTCGGTAGCGAGTGCTGCATGACGCGCGGGCTGGATAGATTAATCATACTCATCGATATCCCCTTAATGGGCGCGAGCGGAGTGAGCGGTAAATTTCTCTCCGACGATCAGGTTAACGATATCCGCCAGGCTGGTATCACGGACCTGCCGTTCGGCGACGCTGGTGCCTTCATACATCACCATAATGCGGTCACAGACGAGAAAGAGATCCTGTAGACGGTGGGTAATCAGAATGACGCTGACGCCGCGGGCGCTTACCCGCTTGATCAACGCCAGCACCGCCTCCACTTCGGCTACCGCCAGCGCGGCGGTGGGTTCATCCATGATCAGCACTTTAGGATTGAACGCGGCTGCGCGGGCAATGGCGATAGCCTGACGCTGACCGCCGGATAAATTACGCACCATCACTTTGGTATCGGGGATCGAGATCCCTAAACCTTTTAGCATGTTGCGCGCGTCGGCATGCATTTTGGCTTCGTCAAGAAAGGGGAGGCCGAGGATTTTTTTAATCGGTTCTCGGCCCATAAACAGATTACCGGCGACGTTGACGGTATCGCACAGCGACAGATCCTGATACACCATTTCGATCTGGCAGCGACGGGCGTCGGATGGCGTCAGAAATCTCTGCTCGACACCATCGATACGAATTGTACCGCTGGTGGGGACAACCGCGCCGGAGAGGATCTTGGTTAGCGTGGATTTACCGGCGCCGTTGTCTCCCACCAGTCCCAGCACTTCGCCGGGAGCGAGCTGAAGATTAACGCCGCGCAATGAGCGTATCGAACCGTATGTCTTGGTGATGTCCACCATTTCGACGCGGGCCGGTGCTGCCTGTTGATGCATGCCATTACTCCCAAAAATGTATAGATGGTCGATGACGTTGCGGTCGGGCGGCGTATCATCCGGCGGTTCACTTCTTGTAAACCGGTTTACTTCATGATGACACGACGCCCTTTGGTTTCTGCTGCTGTATTCGGTACTCGTTCGCCATGGTGATTAAAGCAGCAAACGTGCCAGTTGCAGGAAAGGTGGCGAGTAAGTCTGCTAACTGTATGAGTAAACAGCGATTATTAATGATGTGTTAAGTAAACCGGTTTACTTCGAGCGGAAGGTAAAAGCGGATGTGGCGATAAAATGTGCTAAGAGTGTGCAAAAGATGCTCTGATTTAGTGCGTCAACGTGCGAATAGAGTCTCTGGCGATCCATTCAACGGGCAAACGGGTTTGATCCGCAACGCTTTCGCCGCGCAGCAGACGTAACATCAGATTGACGGCGGTGTGCCCCATTTGATGGGCCGGCTGGCGGATTGTCGAAATCCGTGGCTGGGTGAATTCGGCGTAGCTGGCGTCATCGAAACCCACGACCGATAACGCTTCCGGCGCCTGCAGATGCCGGGCGCGTAGACCGTCAAGTATCCCCAGCACCAGAAAGTCGCTGGCAGCGAAAATTGCGGTTGGCGGTTCATCATAAGAGAGCAGATGGTCGAGCGCACGGGCGCCATATTCACGCTCATATTGACCATACATCGCCCATTCTGGCGGGCAGTTAAGCCCCGCCAGCGCCAGCGCCTCGCAAAACCCCTGATAACGCTCGCGTACGCTCATTAACGCGTCCGGGCCACCGATAAAAGCGATGCGGCGGTGTCCGGCGGCGATCAGTTGCTCGGTGGCTAACCGCCCGCCCTGTAGATTGTCGGCGAAGACTTTGGGGGCGCTGCTGCCGGGAATATCTTCATCCAGCAGCACGATGCGCTGGTGGCGCTGAATTTCACGGCGGAGCAGGCCATCATCGGGGCGGTTGGTGGTGAAGAGCAGACCATCGACCTGGCAGGTATCCAGCCAGCGAATAAACTGGCGCTCCTTTTCTGGATTGTTGCGAGTAATGCACAGCACCAGGCTATAACCCTGTGCGGACGCCGCTTCTTCCGCGGCATCCGCCAGTTCGGCGAAAAAGGGGTTGGTGATATCAGGCAGTACCAGCCCCAGGGTTTCACTACCGCCTTTGCTGAGGCGGCGTGCAAGGCTGTTGCCGCGATAATCCAGCTCACGAATCGCGGCCTCTATCCGTTCTGCGGTGTCTTGAGGTAGCGCCAGGCTGCGGTTGAGATAGCGCGAAACCGTGGCTTTGGAAACGCCTGCTCGCTGGGCGACATCGGAAAGAACGACTCGTTTTTTTATCATGGCGGCATTGCTGACAGTGTCGGAACCTTATAAGTAACATAGAGTGTGGTTAAGTTATACTTTTCTGTTGAACCGTTGTTCAGGTTGTCATGATCGATAAGAGACGCTCGCTGACTCAGAAAATATAGTTTTTTCTTATGTCTTCCTGAAATAACACTTTTGCCACTTGACAAGTCGGCACAAAACGCGAATTTTAATAACCGTTCCCGACGTTGCTTCTGCTTTTATGTTTTCCCTGAGATAAATGGATGGCAGGGAAGGCCTGCTGCTCGATCATTACCATAACGCTATTCTGGCGTCTGTATTTCGTTATTCGTCCCGCCTGAACATTCCCCGTTTTCCGGGGTTAACCATCCTTTATCTTTTGTCGAGGGCGTTATCTATGTTACTCAACACCAGCAAAAAAATGGCATTAATGGTCGCATTCAGTCTGTCTGCCCTGTTTTGGGGAAGAGCGTTTGCCTCCGCACCAACCTATGCGTTAGTACAAATTAACCAGCAGGCGTTGTTCTTTAATGAAATGAATAAAGGCGCACAGGAAGAAGCCAAAAAAAGCGGTAAGGATTTAGTTATCTTTAATGCTAATAATAATCCGGTGGCGCAGAATGATGCGATTGAAAACTATATTCAGCAAGGTGTAAAAGGCATTATGGTTGATGCCATTGATGTTAATGGTATCATGCCTGCGATAAAAGAGGCGGCGGCGAAACATATTCCGGTCATTGCTATTGATGCCGTACTTCCTTCCGGGCCGCAGGCTTCACAGGTCGGCGTGGATAACGTCGAAGGCGGTAAAATCATTGGTCACTACTTCGTGGATTACGTCACTAAAAATAGCGGTGGGAAAGCGCGAATCGGTATTGTTGGCGCGCTAAACTCGGCTATCCAGAATGCGCGCCAGAAGGGGTTTGAAGACACGCTAAAAGGCCATGATGGCATCTCTGTCGCCAGCGTTGTCGACGGGCGCAACGTTCAGGATGACGCGATGACTGCCGCGGAAAACCTGATCACCGGTAACCCGGATCTCACCACCATTTATGCCACTGGCGAACCGGCTTTGCTGGGCGCAATCGCGGCGGTGGAAAACCAGGGTAAACAAAAAGAGATCAAAATATTCGGTTGGGACCTCACCGCTCGCGCCATTACCGGTATTGATGGCGGTTATGTCACGGCGGTATTGCAACAGGATCCGCGCAAAATGGGGGAGGAAGCGGTGAAAGCGCTGAATGCGATTGCCAGCGGTAAGACCGTTGAAAAAAGCATTTACGTACCGGCGACGGTAGTCACGAAAGCGAACGTCGACAGCTACCGTCCGCTTTTTAAATAATCCGCGGGCCTCACGCGTTGTTTTGCAACAGTGAGGCCAGTATGTTGGCATCGGGAAAGGCTTGCAGGGTGCCGCTACGGCTGATGGTTAATGCCGCTGCACGGCTGGCGTGACGCAGGGCCAGTTCATCAGGGCGCGTTTCCCTGCGCAGGGCGGAGGCCAGCATCACCGCCAGGAACGTATCGCCTGCGCCGGTGGTATCGACGACCGTTGTCGGTTCGGCGGCGACGTCGATAATCCCCTGATGGTGATAGAGTCGGGCGCCCAGCGCGCCGCGGGTTTCCACAATCAGCGTGGTGGCGGGGTCAGGATGTAGCAGTCGGGCTTCGTGTTCGTTAAGTACGGCGATATCGACCAGCGGCCAGAGAGCGGCAAACGCCGGGTGTACCGGAGAAGGGTTAAAGACCGTGACCATCTGTTTACGGCGGGCAAGCGCGAAGAGCGAGCCGGTTTTTGCGGCAGAAAAATTTCCCTGTTGCAGCAAGATATCGCCGGGGCACGCATCGGCTAACAGCGGTTCGATTATATCGAGCGTGAGGGCTTCCGCGGCGGCAGTGGTGGTCATAATGGCATTATCATCATCTTCGGTGGTGAAAATAATTGAGGTGTCGCTATGCGTTGATATTGCGTACTGGGGATAAAATAATAATGACTCCTGGCGAAGGGTATTATGTATCCATTGGCCATAATAATCATTGCCGCTACCAGCGATTAATGTCACTGGTAGTCCGCAGCGGGATAAAACAATGGCCTGATTAGCACCCTTTCCGCCAATATCCTGGGCTGTTTTTTCGCCGTGCAAAGATTCTCCTTTTTGTGGTAACGAGGCACAGCGCCAGATTTCATCAACAGTGATATTACCGACAACATAAATATGCATAACCGATTCCTTTAAATATGAGGTTGATTTATGAGTGCTATATCAGCAGGAAAAAGTAGCGCAATTCAAGATGTTTTTTCACGAAGTAAAGCGGTTATTGGTGTTATTCATTGTGCACCTTTTCCTGGTGCGCCAAAATATCATGGGGAAACGGTGGGTTATATTATTGAACGTGCCTTGAAGGATGCGGAAAATTATCTTGAAGGCGGCGTTCACGGTTTAATTGTCGAAAATCATGGCGATATTCCTTTCTCAAAGCCGGAGGATATCGGCCCGGAAACCGCAGCGTTAATGGCGGTAATCACCGACAATATTCGTCGTCGTTTCCCGGTTCCGCTGGGAATTAACGTGCTGGCGAATGCGGCCATTCCCGCGCTGGCGACAGCGCTGGCGGGCGGGGCTGATTTTGTGCGCGTTAACCAATGGGCCAATGCTTATATCGCCAATGAAGGTTTTATCGAAGGCGCTGCGGCAAAGGCGTTGCGTTACCGTAACCAGCTGCAGGCCAATCACATCCGCGTCTTTGCCGATAGTCATGTTAAACATGGCAGCCACGCTATCGTTGCCGATCGTTCGATTCCTGAACTGACCCGCGATGTTGAGTTTTTTGAGGCCGATGCGGTGATTGCCACCGGGCAACGTACCGGCGATAGCGCCACGTTGTCGGAAATTGATGAGATCCGCAGTGCTACCTCGCTCCCTTTACTGGTCGGTTCCGGCGTTACGCCGGATAACGTGGTGGAGATCCTTAGCCGTACTCAGGGGGTTATCGTCGCCAGCACCCTGAAAGAGGAGGGGGTGTGGTGGAACCCGGTTGAACGGGCGCGCGTGAAGCACTTTATGGCCGTGGCTCAGGCGGCGCTGGAGGAGGAGTAATGGAAACGTTCAGCGACCGTTTATTGCGAGAACATCAGGCGCTGTGGCAGGCGATGCAGCGGCATCCATTTGTGGAAGCGATAGTGGAAAATCGGCTGGCCGAAGAGGATTTCCATCGTTATCTGGTCTATGAAGGTGACTTTGTGGCGACGGCGGTAAAAATCGTGGCGCTTGGTGTGAGCCATGCGCCATCTCTCTCCCGGCAACGCTGGCTGATCGGCGGCCTGAATGCGTTGGTGGACACTCAGCTTGGTTGGTTTGACGCGGTGCTGGCACGACGTGGCGTGCAGAAGGAAAAATACCAGCCGATCCCGCCGGGGATCGCGCGTTTTCATCATGGCATGCTGCTGGCTGCGCAGCGCGGCGGCTATGCCGACATCATTACTCTGATGTTCGGTGCCGAGTGGATGTACTATCACTGGTGCGCCCGCGCCGCCGCCTGCCCGCAGGCGGACAGCGACCTGAGCGCCTGGCTGGAGATGCATGTTGACGACGCCTTTTATGGTCAGGCCTGCTGGCTGAAAGAGGAGCTCGATTGCTGCGCTCAGGGGCTGGATGACGCGCAAAAGCAGCATCTGTCGGCCCTGTACGCCGATGTTCTGCGCTGGGAAATTGATTTTCACTCCGCCATGCTGGCGACCTAAATAAATAAGCGGGCGCGCCGTTGCGCCCGCCGGTTCAACGTATTCGCCGTTCAGCAAGCCGCAAGATGCCCGCCGCCAAAATCGATAAAGCGCTGTTGTTCCCCCCGCCAGCCGAGGGGTTTGATGGGATCGGGACGTTCCGGCGCTGGACTGGCGATACGTGCTTCCCGTTTGCGCTGGACGTCAGGCATGGGAACGGCGCTGAGCAGGTGCCGGGTATAAGGATGCTGTGGATGGTGCAGCACCCTATCGCGCGGGCCGATCTCAACGATCTGGCCGCCAAACATCACCGCCACGCGATGGCAGATGCGTTCCACTACCGCCATGTCATGGGAAATAAACAGATAGCTGAGCTGGTAGCGCTGGCGCAAATCCTCCAGCAGCGTCAGCACCTGCGCCTGTACTGACACATCCAGCGCTGAGACCGATTCATCGGCGATAATCACTTTGGGGTTTAGTGCCAGGGCGCGCGCGATACAGATACGCTGGCGCTGGCCGCCGGAAAACTGGTGCGGATACCGCCGCATCGCGTCTGTCGGCAGGCCGACCTGCTGCAACAATTGCGCCACCCGCTCTGCGCGCCGTGCTGTTGGCGTCTGCTCATGAATCAATAGCGGTTCGCCTACCAGATCGAAAATGGTTTTGCGAGGGTTGAGTGCTGCCCAGGGATCCTGGAACACCATCTGCAAATCACGCCGTATGGCTCTTAACGCCTCACCCTGAAGGCCGTGTAGCTCCTGCCCGTTAAGCTGTGCGCTGCCGCTAAACGGCACCATATTCATCAACGCCTTTGCCGTTGTGGATTTCCCGCAACCGCTTTCACCGACGAGGCCCAGCGTTTCGCCGGGGAAAAGATCGAAGCTGACGCCTGCCACGGCATGGACTTCGCGGCGTACGCGCAGGCCGTCGCCGCGCACTGGGAAGCGTACACTGAGGTCGCGGATACTGAGCAGAGGCTGGATTTGTTTAACCGGCGCCAGCGCGGGGACCTGGCCCAGCACCGGTACCGCCTGCAACAGTTGGCGGGTATAGGGCGTCTTTGGTGAGGTAAACAGCGTCTTTACCGGGGCTTGCTCCATGATGTTGCCGTGATTCATGACCAGCACATCATCGGCCATTTCGGCCACAACGCCCATATCGTGAGTGATCAGTAGCAGGCTGGTAGAAAATGTCTGCTGCAGCTCGCGCATCAGGTCGAGGATTTGTGCCTGGATAGTGACATCAAGGGCTGTTGTCGGCTCATCGGCAATAAGTACCTGAGGCTGGCACAGCATCGCCATGGCGCTGACCCAACCGCGTCGTTCACGGCGGTCCAGCGCTAGGTATGGCGAGTGCCGCCGCGGATATCAACAGGATGTCGGGAGCGCGCAGGTTCATTTAGCGGGGGCTTTGTTGAATAAATCGAACTTTTGCCAAGCGGCAGGATCAGATCACGCATTATCCTGATAATGCAGACAACATCGTGGCAAAGCAGAAGTACAAAATTACCAACTGGAAGGCCTATAACAAGGCCCTCATTCATCGCGGCTCCGTCACTTTCTGGCTGGACGACGAAGCCATTCAGGCGTGGTACGAATCAGCAACGCCCTCATCACGAGGCAGACCTCTGCGTTATTCAGACCTTGCCATCACTACCGTTCTGGTCGTTAAGCGCGTTTTCCGGCTGACCCTGCGGGCTGCACAGGGCTTTATTGATTCCATTTTTGCCCTGATGGGCATTCCTTTGCGCTGCCCGGATTACACCAGTGTCAGCAAACGAGCGAAGTCGGTTGATGTCAGCTTTAAGACACCCAGCCGGGGGAAATAGCGCATCTGGTGATTGATTCCACAGGACTGAAAGTCTTCGGTGAAGGCGAGTGGAAAGTGAAAAAGCACGGCAAGGAGCTGCGTCGTATCTGGCGAAAACTGCATCTGGCCGTTGATGCAAAAACACATGAAATCATCTGTGCAGACCTGTCGCTGAACAATGTGACCGATGCTGAAGCTTTCCCGGCTCTTATCCGACAGACACACCGGAAAATAAAGTCTGCGGCGGCAGACGGGGCTTACGATACACGGTTATGCCACGACGAACTGCGTCGGAAGAAAATCAGTGCACTTATCCCTCCCCGGAAAGGCGCGGGTTACTGGCCGGGTGAATATGCGGACCGAAACCGTGCAGTGGCAAATCAACGGCTGAGCGGGAGCAATGCCCGGTGGAAATGGACGACAGATTATAATCGTCGCTCAATAGCCGAAACGGCAATGTACAGGGTAAAGCAGTTGTTAGGCGGTTCGCTGGCGCTACGGGACTACGACGGTCAGGTTGCAGAGGCTTTGGCGATGGTGCGTGCACTGAACAAAATGACGAAGGCGGGTATGCCAGAAAGCGTGCGCATTGCCTGAACAGTGAGCTGTTACAGGAAGACTCGCCTCAAATCTGATTTATTCAACAAAGCCCCTCAGCAAGCGTGACTCTGCAGGAAGATGTTAATAACACGCTGACTTACTTCGCTAAATATATGGCAACGGGCACCGTTGGCGCAGGAACGGCAAATTCTTCTACGTCATTTACCGTGACTTACCAGTAAAAGCAGGGCCCCTTGTGGCCCTGACTCTCTCAGGATCTCTTCATGTTTCAGAAAGTATTAAAAAAAGTCGTGGTGAGTCTGTTACTTGTCTCAGCAACGGCGATCAGTGGCGTGGAAATAGGCGGTACCCGACTTGTTTATAACGGTAGTGGCCAACAGGCGGCTATCAGTGTGAGTAACCCGGATAATACACCGTATTTAATTCAGTCATGGGTCAGTAACAGTGAAAACAGTGACGATGGTGATAGTGTTTTTATTACCACGCCGCCGTTATTTAAATTAAACCCACATGCACAGAATTCGGTTCGCGTAATGTTAACTGACAACACCGTACCTCAGGACAGGGAAAGTGTATATTGGCTGAATATTAAATCAATACCTTCATCATCGGCGGATGCGAAAAACGCATTGCTGATTGCAGTGAAAAGTAAAATGAAGATTTTTTATCGCCCGGCGGGATTAAAAGGCGACCCTTCATTAGCTTATCAGCAATTAACTTTTTCAACGGCTGGTGGAAAGCTGAATGTGCATAATCCGTCACCTTATAGCGTGTCGCTCTATGATGTGAAAGTTAATGGCAAAGAATTAGAAAAACCTCCAATGGTTTTACCATTTCAAACAGTATCGCTATCTCAGGCAGCGGTAACTGGTGGTGAAGTATCGTGGCGTGCGATCAATGATTTTGGAGGTATTACGGCTGAACATAAATTTAAAATTTAGGTTAATCATTCATGCTCCATGTCAATGCTGTGTCAGGTTATGTGAAATTAACTCAGTTATCTGTGCTTATTTATTTATGCATGCACGCTCCTGTGCTACTGGCTGAGGATTATTTTGCCCCGGATTTTATTGAAACCCGTGGAAATGTTCCACGTGATATCGATATCTCCCGTTTTAGCAAAGCCGACGGGCAGATTCCCGGTGTTTATCATGTCGATGTTTATCTCAACGGGAGCTATGTCGACTCACGCGATATCACTTTCATCGGTAATGAAAGTGATTTGGTGCCGGTTCTGACACGTGCAGATTTTACCCAATGGGGCGTGAAACCGAATGCGCAGCCTGGCTGGATGGATGTGCAGGAGTCGGCATCGGTCGAAAATATCAGCGCTCTCCTGCCCGGCAGCCAGCTTCATTTCCAGTTTAATGGCATGCGGCTTGAGCTCTCCATGCCGCAGGAGTATCTGCGACGGGATCCTCAGGGATCTGTATCGCCAGTGCAGTGGGATGATGGGCTGAATATGCTGTTTTTGAATTACAACTTTTCTGCTGCTAATAACCATAGCAACGGCAACTCACGGAACGACAGCTATTTAAATCTGCGCAGTGGTTTCAATGTGGGAGCCTGGCGGCTACGTAATTATTCAACCTATAACAACAGCGATGGAGTGAGTCGCTGGAACACTATCGGTACGTCCCTTGAGCGGGATATCAAAAGGCTGAAAAGCCAATTTAGCGTAGGCGACGGTTATACCCAGGCCGGCGTATTCGACAGCGTTAATTTTCGTGGCGCCCAGCTTTATTCCGATGATTCGATGTTGCCGGAAAGCGTGCGTGGGTTTGCCCCGGTGGTACGCGGTATCGCACAGAGCAATGCTCAGGTCACCATACGTCAGGGCGGGAATATTATCTGGCAGTCTTATGTTCCCCCGGGACCTTTCGTGATTGACGATCTTTATCCTACCGCTGCCAGCGGCGATCTCGACGTCTCAGTACGCGAAGCGGATGGTTCGGTGCATCAGTTTATCCAACCGTTTTCTGCGGTACCGGTGATGCAACGGGAAGGTCAGTTCAAATATGCGCTGGCGGCGGGGAAATATCGGGCGGCAAATGACCAGGATAAGGAACCGACATTTCTGCAGACCACGCTGAGCTATGGTTTGCCGTGGGATACGACGGTCTATGGCGGGATGCTGTTCTCCGGAAATTACCGGGCTGGCGCATTGGGTATGGGTAAGGGGTTTGGCGATTTTGGCTCACTCTCTTTTGACACCACGTTTGCCCGTTCGCAATTACCCGAGAAGACACAGGAAGGGGTTTCGCTACGCGCGCAGTATGCTAAAGATTTTGCGACAACGGGGACGTCCCTGAGTCTGACGGGGTATCGCTATTCCTCATCGGGCTTTCGCGATTTTCAGGAAGCAAACGGCGATGTAAATCCGTTTCGCATCGCGGACGATGAAACTCGTCTTGATGACAACTGGCGCTATCAGCGTAATAAACGCAGTAAGGCGCAAATCACGCTGAATCAACGGCTCGGCGACTGGGGCAACGTTAATCTCTCAGCCTGGCAGCAGGATTACTGGGGCGGTGATAGCGAGCGTAGTGTTAACCTGGGATACAACACCAGCGTTAACAACATCAATTATGGCCTGAACTACAGTTACTCGAAAGGCCCATGGCGTCATGACAACGATCATATTGTCGCCTTTACCGTGCAGATCCCACTCTCACGTTTTCTGCCGGACAGCTGGATGACCCTCTCTGCTAACAGCAATAAGAAAGGGGATACCGTTTCACAGATGGGATTATCCGGTGCAGCGCTGGAAGACAAAAACCTGAGCTGGAACGTGCAGCAGGGCTATAACAGCAAAGGTTCCGATACGATGGGGAGCGCCTCGGTTAATTATAAAGGTCGTCATGGTGAGTATCAGCTTGGCTATAGCTACTCTCGTGATAACAGTCAGTTTTCCGTTGGGGCAATGGGCGGGCTGGTGGTTCACCCGTATGGTATTGCCGCGACTCAGCCTCTCGGTGAGACCCTGGCACTGGTAAAAGCGGATAACGCCGCCGGGGTGAAGGTGGCAAATAACAGCGGTATCTACACCGACAATAAAGGTTTTGCCGTGGTGCCATACGTCACGCCGTATCGGCAGAACAATCTATCGCTGGATACCGCGACATTGAATAAAAATACCGATGTGCTCAATGACACGCGTACGGTAGTCCCAACTAAAGGCGCTTTGGTCCTGGCTGATTACCCCACCGTAACGGGTTACAGAATCATGTTGCAACTGACCGGGAAAGCGATCCCTTTCGGGGCAACGGCCGAAATTAAAAACCGCGACAACGTGACGGATGGAATTGTTGATGAGCGTATGCGGGTCTGGCTAAACGGCGCGCCGGAAAAGGGCACCGTAGAGGTTCGCTGGGGAGGCGAGAGCTGTCATGCAACATATCAGATAACGCAGATTTCAGACAAAACGCACAACGTTACTGCGCAATGCCATTGAGCAGGAGAGAAAGAAACATGAAACATATTTTAGTCACCCTGATTTTTGCTGTACTGGGGATGTTTTCCCATGCAGTCCGGGCCTGGGATTGCACAACATTAACGTCGTCAACCACCGTATCGCCGCAAAGTATTACAATATCGCGAGATTTGCCTGTTGGCGCAGTTATTGGCACGCAGCTCGTGACCCCGACAATTAATGCGTTTAGTTGCTACGATTCTGCGGAGGGCGTTATCTCTAATCAGGTTTTAGGTGTGAAGGCGAACGGTACCTTCGATTCGATGGTGAACGGTTTGCGCGTTTATAAAACCAACATCGACGGTATTGGCTATGCGATATCGGGTTCAACGACAAAATGTGCGGGCGGTAGCGCGGCGGTCACCGGCAGTAATACGCTCCGGGGAGATGTTAATACCGCCAGACTCTGTGAGAACACCACCGGAATGGTGAGCTCCACCTTGAATGGCGCTGTCACGGTGACGTTTTATAAAACTGCGACAGAAACTGGCTCCGGAACGATAACCGCCAAAACGGTAGGTGCGCTGGTCCTGTTGAATAACTCATTGCTTTGGCAATCCCCGGATGCCGCCGTCAATATCAATGCGTTTACGGTTACCACACCAGCCTGTAAGCTGACGACGGCATCAATACCTGTTGATATGCGTGAGGTGGATAAAAATGAATTTAATGGCAAAGGATCCACGCCTGGGGATGCATACACTCAGTCGTTTAATTTGCCGATGACCTGCAATGCCGGAACGAAGGTTAGCGTGAAGATGGAAGGGAATATTTTTGATGCGACTAAAGGGGTGATTAATACCACCGGAGGAACAGACGCTGCCACTGGGGTTGGGATCCAATTGCTTTATAACAATCAGCCGATGGCGTTGGGTTCCGATGTCGCCGTTGGCGCGTCCTCTGCTGGTGGATCATTCAGCGTGCCGCTCAAAGCGCGCTATTATCAGACCGGCGATCGCGTGACTACCGGTAGCGCGAACGGTGTGCTGTCATTCACGATGACGTATCAATAGTGATATTGTCAGCGCCCAATGGTATTTTATTCAGCCGTTTGTCGCGGTGGAATATCTGAGAACGCTGAATTCAGGTGACGCGTGTTGCCAGATTTCCCCGCCGATGGCGGCGGGGCCGATTTATCAGAACACGTTAAACTTATATTCGATAATCACTTCCGAAGAGAGCGAGTTAGCGCGACGGTAATCACCATCGGTAAGCACCGGGGTTTTGCCACTCATCTTATACGACCAGCCCGGTCCAAACATCGCCCAGACGGTGAGATTTTTCAGCCTTGGGTGCGATGGCACCCAGCGGCTGAAAGCGTTGATTTCCCCCGTGCGAACATGATTGCCGCGGTAGTTGAACTGGGCAATATTGCCTGCCAGGCCGATAGCCAGTTCTGGTGTCAGGTTGTAGTCCGACATATTCGAGAGCACCAGTTCGCCATCGCGCATATAGTCATTACCGGCATAGGCCATGGAGGTAAAGGTTCCCCGCGAGTTTTTGCTCATATGACGCGGATAGAAGCCCACCGCGTTGGCCTTGTTGGCATCGGTATAGCCCAGACCCCATTTGGTACTCCATCTATCGTCCTGCCATTTAACATCCATGGCGATATGCCAGGCATCGTCGTCAAAATCACGCTTGTTTGCCGGCATGGCTTTGTACGCATCCAACGCGTGAGTAGCGTACACTTGGGTACCAATGTTCAGCGCTTTTATCGGCTTGAGATTGGCAAACAGAATATGGCGGCGCAGATAGTCATCGCTTTCGCCATAGCTGTATTGCATGTTCAGCCGTTCGCTTTTCCACTGAATATCGCCGCTGGCGATATGGTTAATATAGCCCCCACTGTTGGTCTGGAAGCGCTTCTTATCCGGTGAGTTACGATCCATTGCGCTTTCAATGTAAGCGCCGCGCAGGGTGAATGGGCCGTAGTTCACGGCGCCGGTCCAGCCAAAGTAGGTGGTCGGAGAGAGCCGGGTTGAATTGGATATTACGCCAAAATTTTTCATCGTTTGCCAGCCCCAGCGGCCATTCAGCCCGACGCCTTCCAGTTGGTATCGCAGCTTAACGTTGCGTTGACCGAATTTTGAAAAGCCTTCAGCATTACTTTTTTTATTACCGCTGCCGTTGTTGTAGAGCACGCCGCGGGAGTTAAAGTAATCGCTGGCACCAAGCTTTACCGCGCTATACCAGGTCGCGTCAAAGCCAATAATATCGGCAAAATAGCCGGACTGATAATCAATGGCGACCCCCTGACCCCAGGCATTGTGGACTCTTTTCGGCCCGCTTTCTTCTTCCTTCAGATATTTCCAGTAGTTTTTAAAAGATACGTTCATATGTGACTGGCTAAATAATGGATCCTCGAGCACGGTGTCGACCATATCGCGTTCTTTAACGTTGCTTTGTTGGGGGGCGGACCAGACACTGGCGGGAATTACCAGCATCATAATGGCGATTGTAATAGTATTGAATTTCATAATAAACCCCAGAGTCGGGACGTAGTGATTCAGGCGAGGTCATTTCGCCTGAAGCCTGCCGTAATGAATAATTAAATGCGAATATTATTGTTTGTCGAGAGCACGTTTCCCGGCTTCAACATACTTCATCGTGCCGATTTCAGGAATGATATATTTACCGTCGTTATAAATTATTTTTACCACGGCAGCATTGGCGAGCGGTTTATTTTTTGCGTTATCGTCCGTTAAATCTGAAATCATAATTTGCATTGCGGTACCGGATGAAATCGCCAGCACATTTTTTTCCCCACGCGCCTGCGCATTCTCAACGATAGTGCGCAGGGCTGCCTGGGTGCGGGTTTTTACCTGCTGATAATTTTCCGCCATTCCTTTTGGATCGGCAGCAGCCAGCGCATTTTGGTTGGTATCGACGGATAGTTTTCCTGCTTTCATTTGGCTGAAAAGCGCCGCGCCATCTTTAAGACCTAACTGCCTGGCACCTGCCGCAGCCATCTCTTTGTTATAGCCACCTTCGAAACCGCCGAAGAACGCTTCACGCAAACCGCTTAGCTCAGTGAGTTGGTAATTACTTACTCCGGCTTGTTTGAGGATAACATGCATGGTTTCACGCTGACGTCCGGCATCGCTGGAATAAAAACTATCAAATGGAATGCCTTTTAACCCCTCGCCAAGATAGCGGGCAACGCGAATGCCGTCTTCGGTGAGCGGTGAATCGGCCCAGCCTTGAACACGGTCAAACGTATTCAGCAGTGTTTTTCCATGGCGAGCGAAATAGATATTCACGCCATCGTCATGTTTAACTTCAGTCGCAGAGCAGGTTGCTGCGCCTGCCGCCATCATTAATACGACTATCCATTTCTTCATATTATTCTCCATCTGAATGGTCTTTTTATATGCAAAAAAAAACCTACGTCAGATACCCGATGTGGAACATAAATAACATTATGTTCGCCGGTGCTATCCGATGTAGGTTTCGCCTGCTCTTAACAGTAACAATCCAACACCGGAGACGTTATCACTAAAGATGAGAAAAGGCATCTTCTGCGTATTATGAATATCAATAAATGTGATCATCTTCATGACGGTAATTCTGATGGTAGGGTTTTATTCTGAATTTAATTTTCGGACTAATAGGTGATTTTGAATTGGGATTATTATCAGGGATTGAGCTTTGTCACAAAATTCAGTGATTGCGACTGGACTCTTCCACGCTCTGACGTTATTTTCCTCTCTCTATCTGGGATTGTTACTGACCGCAGGCAAAACCTAAGATTCTTGTACGTCAATTTGGCTGACGACAGGCGTCTTAGGTTTTTTTTTGTCGAAGAAATAGCTCTGCTACCCAATAAGGAGTGAAGATGAGAACGAAAATCCTGACCGCCGCCATTTTGGCGCTATCTTCCGCCAGCGTACAGGCTGCTGAAAAACCGCTGAAAATACTGCTGGTTAATGATGATGGTTGCCAGTCTGTGGGCACGACCTCGTTGCAGGAAAAACTGGCCGCCAAAGGGTATGACGTCTGGATGGTGGCGCCGACAACCAACCAGAGCGGTATTGGTTCGGCAATTACCTTTAAGACGGGTAAAATTTTTGACGTTAAAAAAGTTGCTGACAAGCGCTACTGCTTTCCGGGAACGCCCGCGGATGCGCTGGATTTTGGCCTGTGGGGCGTTCTGAAAGATACGCCGCCGGATCTGGTTATTTCGGGTGTCAACGATGGCCCCAATACCGGTATGGCGCAGGTTAACTCCGGTACCGTGAGTGCCGCGGCCCGTGCTTTACGCTATGGTTTCCCGGCGATAGCGGCCAGCATTGGTTATCGCTTCACGGAAGAAGAGATGAAAAACAAGTGGCCGAGCACGCATAAATATTGGCCCGATTCAGTGGATTATGTTGTCTCATTGGTGGATAAACTGAATGCCGCCCATAAACCGGGTAACCCGATTTTGCCGCCGGGATCGGGACTGAGCATTAACTATCCGCCGCTGCCGTCGGCTGAAATTAAAGGCATTCATTATGTTGGGAATGAACAATTTCCTGCGCCGCAGATTGGTTATGAACTACTCCCTGATGGCACGGCAAAACAGACGATGAATCCGGAAGCGATAAAACCAGCGGAAGGAGATAATGATTCAGGCTGGTTGAACAAAGGATATGTTACTTACACTCTGTTTGATGGTTCATGGAATGCGCCGCAATACCAGGCGCAATATGAGACTCTGCTCGGAAAATGACGATATAGCGATATGCAATATAAAGAAGACGCGTCAATCCGCGTCTTCTCCATAAACTGATGATGAATATTATTCGTTGAAGAACCAGTATCCCTGATTAATTAAACGAGTCAATTCGGTAATAAAGGCCGGGTTGCGTAGCGCCGCCTCACCCAATTCATGTTTACTCAGGAGCGTATAGCGGCAAAGCGCGTCCAGGGCCTGAGGGTCCGTAGGCTCCAGTTGTTCACTATTCACAAAGAAACAATCGCCGATATGTAGTACGCGCAGGCCGCTCAGGCGAGTCAGCATTTCGCCGCCCAGTAGCGCATCGACAATTTCTTCTTCTTCATAGGGCGGTTCAGCAGGTGCAATATCCAGTTCGTGACGTGAAGTGGTGGCGAAGCTGCCAAACCACTGCGTGAAATCTTGCGGCTGGCTAATCATTTCGATCATCATGCCGCGCAGACGTTCGAGTTCATACTCTTCCACCCTGCCCGGATGTTGGCGGCAGGTTAAATCCGGATCGCTGTAGTGCTCGCTGCCGAGATCATTCTCCAGCACGTAATCAGCAAAACTGCTGATTAAATCGCGACCATTTGGTCCCCGGAAGCCGACAGAGTAGTTCAGCGCCGTTTCGTGGGTAATCCCGTCATGTGGGAATCCCGGTGGGATGTACAGAATATCGCCGGCGCACAGATCCTCATCAATAATCGGCGGGAACGGTTCGACATGTAACAGCGCTGGATGTGGGCAGAACTGACGCATCGGCAGTTTATCGCCCACTCGCCAGCGACGGCTGCCCATACCCTGAATAATGAAGACGTCATACTGGTCGATATGCGGGCCGACTCCGCCTCCAGGCACCGAAAAGGAGATCATTAGATCGTCCAGACGCCAGTCTGGCAACACGCGGAAGGGGCGCACCAGTTCTGCTGCGGGCATATGCCAGTGGTTTACGGCCTGTGCCAGTAATGACCAGCCGGTTTCGCCGAGATCATCAAAATGTTCAAATGGACCGTTGCTGGCCTGCCATTGGCCGTGCTTCAGGCTTACCAGCCGACTGTCGACTTCTGGCTCCATAGCTAACCCTGCCAGCTCATCTGGCGTAATCGGATCGACGAAGTTCGGGAAAGCGTTCTTTAATACTACCGGCTGCTTTTGCCAGTATTTTTCTAAAAACTCGGGCCAGTTAATGTTGAGTTGATAAGCCATAGGTTTACACCAGATAAGAAGAAACGGCCCTGATTATAGAAACATGCAACCACACGCCGCTTTGTCATGGGTCAAGGCTGTTGCTTAAGTCGTCAACCGGGCGTAAAGATGCAGAAAAAAGAAGAGTCGACGAGGACAATGCTAATTTTCACAAAGTGTTATTTTTGACGGAAAGTCGCGACAGGCCATGCAATATCTGGCTTTGTTCTGTTTCGTGTACATAGACAGTTGTGGCTAAAAGATTAAATTATGAGCGGTTGATAAGTTTTTTGTATTTTAAGGGTTGCTATATCCCGGGAGCTCCCTATAATGCGCCTCCACTGACACGGAGCAACGGCACGTAAGCCGCCGGGTCAGCAGGGAAGACTCTGAAAAACAGGGTTGACTCTGCAAGAGGAAAGCGTATTATACGCCACCTCGCGACAGGCGCTGAAGCGCGTCGCAACTGCTCTTTAACAATTTATCAGACAATCTGTGTGGGCACTCAAAGTGACATGGATTCTTAATGTCTTCGGACAATAAATGAATACCAAGTCTCTGAGTGAACACGTAATTCATTACGAAGTTTAATTCACGAGCATCAAACTTAAATTGAAGAGTTTGATCATGGCTCAGATTGAACGCTGGCGGCAGGCCTAACACATGCAAGTCGAACGGTAACAGAAAGCAGCTTGCTGCTTTGCTGACGAGTGGCGGACGGGTGAGTAATGTCTGGGAAACTGCCCGATGGAGGGGGATAACTACTGGAAACGGTAGCTAATACCGCATAACGTCGCAAGACCAAAGAGGGGGACCTTAGGGCCTCTTGCCATCGGATGTGCCCAGATGGGATTAGCTTGTTGGTGAGGTAACGGCTCACCAAGGCGACGATCCCTAGCTGGTCTGAGAGGATGACCAGCCACACTGGAACTGAGACACGGTCCAGACTCCTACGGGAGGCAGCAGTGGGGAATATTGCACAATGGGCGCAAGCCTGATGCAGCCATGC